>Ga0183095_10068_pt1 | contig 463835 bp, 393 predicted proteins | sample BioMet4_FD_130346 | JGI IMG/M metagenome (GOLD analysis project Ga0183095, IMG submission 130346) | Microbial communities from bioreactor (seeded with sewage sludge) at LBNL, California, USA - Biofuel metagenome 4 (v2) (version 3) | ecosystem: Engineered > Bioreactor > Anaerobic > Unclassified ...
CCGATCTCGCGAGCGGCTTCAGGCCCGGCAGCCGCTTCCGGTTCTCCGCCAGCAGCAGACCGGCCGAGGTCAGGCACAAAAAGGCAGGCAGCTCGCCGAAGGCCGCGAAAAACTGCCCCAGGCTGCTCTCTTTTCCCGGATAGAGGAGCCTGGAGATCGGCAGATCGGCGAACGACCCGACGATCAGCAGGATCAGCAGCACGGCCGCCAGGATCACCGCGCTGCGCGTATACGTGCGTTTGAGTTCTTTCATCGTATTCTTCCTTTAATCGTTTGGTTTCCACAGTATATCACATCTTGTCCGGAATGGCAATTGACGAAGGGCCGCGGAAGGCGTAAAATAACCTGCATCCGGCCCCGTGCGGGCCTGCAAAGGAGTCTTTTCCATGACGCTCGTCTATCCCGACTATTACCCGCGCTTCCGCTGCCTCGCGGGCGCCTGCCCCGACACCTGCTGTCAGGACTGGGAGATCATTCTCGACAGCGAAACGCTCGCGCGCTACCGGGCTCTGCCGGGCGCGCTCGGCGAGCGGGTGCGCGCGGCGCTCACGGAAAAGGACGGCGAGACGATGTTCGCCCTCCGGGACGGCCGCTGCCCCCTGTATACCGCGGACGGCCTGTGCTCGGTGCAGCTCGCGCTGGGGCAGGACGGCCTGTGCACGACCTGCCGCGAGCATCCGCGCTTCATCGAGGAATACGGCGCGACGCGCGAGTTCTCGCTGTCCGTCTCCTGCCCCGCGGCGGCGCGGCTGCTGCTGGAGCGCGAGACGCCCGTGCTCTTCCTGTCCGAAACGACCGGCGAGCCCGTTTCCGGCTGCAACGACCTCGACCCGGCGCTCTATCTGGCGCTCCGCGCGGCCAGGCGGCACGCGCTCGCGCTCGTGCAGGACCGCTCGCGCCCGCTCTCCGACCGGCTCTGCCTGCTGCTGGACTACGCCGGGCGGCTGCAGCGGCTGCTGGACGCGGGCCGGTATGCCGCGCCGGCGCCGGAGGACCCCGAAAAAAGGCTTGCATTTCTGCGGCGCAGGCGCCTCAAGAAAGGCTCGGAGGCCCCGATCCTGGCCGTGCTCAACAACATGGAGCACCTCACCGCGCGCTTCCCCGCCCTGCTGGACCGGGCCGCGCAAACAGACGCGCCGGACGCGCCGCTGTCCGTCCAAATGGAGAATCTGACGGTCTATTTCCTGTTCCGCTATTTTCTCAAGGCCGTCAACGACGGGCAGCTGCTGTGCCGCGTGCAGAGCTGCGTGTTCCACGTTCTCGCGATCCGCGCGCTCTCAGGCGCGCAGGACGATCCGGCGCCGCTTGTGTGCCTCTACTCGAAGGAGGTCGAGCACTCCGAGGAGAACGGCCTGCTGCTGCGCCGCGCGTTTTTGCGGGGCACGCTCACGACGCGGTATCTGCTGTCGCTGCTCCCTGCGCGAATTCACTAAAATATTTCTGCGAATCTGTGCAGGTTTCTATATCAAACCGCTTGCAATTTTCTGAATATCTGCTAAAATGTAGCGTGCTACTTAATTTTTGCGTAGCACGCTACATTTTTTTGGAAGGGGGCGGCTGTGCCGTGCAGCAATCGCGTCTTCTCGGCCCGCGCCTGAAGCTTCTCAACCAGGCCATCGCGCAGGACATGGACAGAACGGTCACGTCGCTCGATCTGACGGGCGCGCAGTCGTTCATCCTGCGCTACCTGTCGATGCACAAGGGCGAAAAGGTCTACCCCAGAGACATTGAAAAGCAGTTCCACCTCTCGCATCCGACCGTGTCGGGTCTTTTGCAGCGGCTCGAGGCCAAGGGCTTCATTCAGATGGAGCAGGAGCCCGCCGACCGGCGCTGCCGGCTCGTGACGCCCACCGAAAAGGCCGAGCGCATCCAGCAGGAGATCGTCGGGCACATCTGCTCCCTGGAGGACCGGATGCTCGCCGGCATGAGCGAGGAGGAGATCGAAACGCTCATCCGCCTGCTCGACCGGGCGCGGGAAAATCTGACCGAAACCCCCAACAAGGAGGACACCAATCCATGATTAAACGACTTGCCGGCTGTATCCGCGAATACCGGACACCCACCATCCTCACGCCCCTTTTCATGCTGGGCGAGGTCGCGTGCGAGTGCCTGATTCCGCTCATCACGGCGGGCCTCATCACCAACATCCAGCAGGGCTGCGGCATGGACGTCATTCTGCGCTCCGGTCTGTGGCTGCTGCTCGTGGCGACGGTCTCGCTTCTGTGCGGCGCGGCCTCGGGCTGGTTCTGCGCGACCGCCTCGGCGGGCTTTGCCAAGAACCTGCGCCGCGACCTGTACTACCGGGTGCAGGATTTCTCGTTTTCCAACATCGACCGGTTTTCCACGTCGTCCCTCGTGACCCGGCTCACAACCGACGTGTCGAACGTGCAGAACGCCTTCATGATGATTATCCGCATCGCGGTGCGCGCGCCTCTGATGCTCATTTTCGCGGTCATCATGTCCGTCCGCGTGGGCAGGCGGCTGGCGTGGGTCTTCGCGGGCAGCGTCCCCGTGCTGGGCATCGGCATCGCGCTGATGATCTGGAAGACGCTGCCGCTTTTCAAGAAGGTATTTAAAAAGTACGACCAGCTCAACAATTCCGTGCAGGAGAACGTGCAGGGTATGCGCGTCGTCAAGAGCTTCGTGCGCGAGGACTACGAGACGAAGAAATTCACGGCCGCCTCGGAGGATGTGAAGGCCGATTTCCTGAAGGCCGAAAAAATCCTCGCGCTCAACAACCCGCTCATGCAGCTGTGCGTGTACGCCTCGATGATCCTCATCTCCTATTTTGCCGCGAAGCTCATCATCACGACGAACGGCACGTATCTGGGCCTGGGCGCGCTCACGAGCATGATTACCTACTCCATGCAGATCCTCATGAGCCTCATGATGTTCTCCATGGTCTTCGTCATGATTACGCTGGCCTCGGCGTCGGCCAAGCGAATCGACGAGGTGCTCAGCGAGCAGAGCGATCTGCACAACCCGGAGCATCCCGTTCCGGAGGTCAAAAACGGCGACGTGGACTTCGACGGCGTGAGCTTCAAATACTCCGCGCGGGCCGAGCGCATGGCGCTGTCCGGCATCGAGCTGCACATCAAAAGCGGCATGACGGTCGGCATCCTGGGCGGCACCGGCTCCGCCAAGACGACGCTCGTGCAGCTCATCTGCCGGCTCTACGACGTGACCGAGGGCACGGTGCGCGTCGGCGGCGTGGACGTGCGGGACTACGATCTCGAGACGCTGCGCAATCAGGTCGCCATGGTGCTGCAGAAGAACGTGCTGTTCTCCGGCACAATCGCGGAGAATCTGCGCTGGGGCGACCCGAACGCCTCCGACGAGGAGCTGGTCAGAGTCTGCCGGCTCACGCAGGCGGACGAATTCATCCAGCAGTTCCCCGACAAATACGAAACCCACATCGACCAGGGCGGCACGAACGTCTCCGGCGGGCAGAAGCAGCGGCTGTGCATCGCGCGGGCGCTGCTCAAAAAGCCGAAGGTGCTCATCCTCGACGACTCGACCTCCGCGGTGGACACCAAGACCGACGCGCGCATCCGCCAGGCGTTCCGCACCGAGATCCCCGATACGACCAAAATCATCATCGCCCAGCGCATCGCCTCCGTTCAGGACGCCGATCTGATCGTCGTGCTGAACGACGGCGCGGTCTGCGGGCTGGGGACGCACGGGGAGCTGCTGAAAAACAACGAAATCTACCGGGAGGTCTACACCTCCCAGAACAAGGCGGGAGGCGAAGAGCATGCCGAGTAACCAGAATGTCCGCGGACCCGGCCGGCGCGGGCCCGTCGGCGCAGGGAACCTGAAAAACGCGAAAAAAGGCGTGTTCGGCAGACTTCTGAAGCTCCTGTTCCGCGACTATCCCGGCATGCTGGCGACCGTCGCCGTGTGCATCGTCGTCAGCGCCGTGGTGGGCGTCGTTCCGGCGGTCTACATCGAGCACATCACGGGCTATATCGAGCAGGGCCTCACCAGCGGCTGGAACGCCGTCGCGGGCCAGATCGCAGGCGCCATCACACTGATGATCTGCCTGTATCTCGTCGGCCTCGCGGCCACGACGCTCTACACGCAGCTTATGGCGCGCGTCACGCAGGGCTTTTTGCACAAGATGCGCACGCGCATGTTCTCCCGGATGCAGACGCTGCCGATCAGATACTTCGACCAGAACGGCCGCGGCGACATCATGAGCTACTACACAAACGACGTCGATACGCTCCGGCAGGTCGTTTCCCAGAGCCTGCCGCAGCTGTGCGCGTCGGCGCTGACCGTCACCTGCGTGCTGCTGGTCATGCTCTACTACAGCATCCCGCTCATGCTGATTGTCATTCTCGGCATCTTCTTCATGACGAAGGTGACCAAGAACATCGGCGGGAAATCCGCGACGTATTTTGTGCGCCAGCAGAAATCGCTCGGCCAGACCGAGGGCTACATCGAAGAGATGATGAACGGCCAGAAGGTCGTCAAGGTCTTCTGCCACGAGCGCGCGGCCGAGGAGGCCTTCGACCGGCTCAACAGCCAGCTCTGCCAGGACGCCGAGTACGCCAACCGCTTCGGCAACATCTTCATGCCGGTCATGATGAACATCGGCAACATTCTCTATGTGCTGACCGCGTTTGTCGGCGGCCTGATGATCAGCTCGAACGGCGCGGTGCAGAATCTGTCGTTCCAGAACCTGTTCACGTCCGGCTCCATGGCGGCGCCCCTGTCCATCGCGGTCGTGGCCTCGTACCTCGGCATGACCAAGCAGTTCACCGCAAATGTTTCGCAGGTCTCGCAGCAGATCAGCGCCGTGGCCATGGCCATCGCGGGCGCCGACCGCATCTTCACGCTCCTCGACCAGCAGCCCGAGCAGGACGAGGGAACCGTCACGCTCGTCAACTGCCGGATGGAAAGCGGCGAGCCTGTCGAGTGCGCCGAGCGCACCGGCCACTGGGCCTGGAAATACCCCGCGAAGGACGCGATGCCCTCGCGCCTCGTGCCGCTGCAGGGCGACGTGCGCTTCTTCGACGTCGATTTCGCCTACGAGGAGGGCAAGCCCGTCCTGCACGACGTCTCCCTCTTCGCCAAGCCGGGCCAGAAGCTGGCCTTCGTCGGCGCGACCGGCGCGGGCAAGACCACGATCACGAACCTCATCAACCGCTTCTACGACATCGCCGACGGCAAAATCCGCTACGACGGCGTGAACATCAACCACATCCGCAAGGCCGATCTGCGCCGCTCGCTCGGCGTCGTGCTGCAGGACGTGAACCTGTTCACCGGCACCGTGATGGACAACATCCGCTACGGCAAGCTCGACGCGACGGACGACGAGTGCATCCACGCGGCCCAGCTCGCCAACGCGCACGACTTCATCACGCGCCTGCCGGACGGCTACAACACCATGCTCACCGCCAACGGCGCGAGCCTCAGCCAGGGCCAGCGGCAGCTCATCTCCATCGCCCGCGCGGCGGTGGCGGACCCGCCCGTCATGATTCTCGACGAAGCCACCTCCTCCATCGACACGCGCACCGAGGCTCTCGTCCAGAAGGGCATGGACGCGCTGATGCGGGGCCGCACGGTCTTCGTGATCGCGCACCGGCTCTCCACCGTACAGAACAGCAACGCGATTCTCGTCCTCGACCACGGCCGCGTCATCGAGCGCGGCACCCACGAGGACCTGATCGCCCAGAAGGGCACCTACTACCAGCTCTACACCGGCGCGTTCGAGCTGGAATAACCGGTGCGGGTGAAACGCGAGGCGGCGCCTCCGTTCTTCACTCTTTCACCGCGCGCTCTGCCTGCCCCGTTTTCCGGGATTGCGTTTTTCCGGAAAACGGGGTATTCTGTTTCTGTTGGGAAAAACAGAAAGGGGGCGGCGGCATGAAGCTGAAAAAACTCTCGAAGCCCGTCGTGCGGACGTTTCTCGTCACGCTCGCGGCGCTCGCGTTTCTGAGCTGGTACATCCAGTTCAACCAGACGCAGCAGCAGAACGAGCAGATGGACTACATCGCCGAGACGCTCGGCTCCGAGACGTACGAGATTCTGCTCTCCCAGCTCAGCAAAACGCGCGTGCTGGAGGCGTATCTCATCCAGACCGGCGGCAGCGACGAGGGCTTCGGCGAGATTGCCTCGATTCTTTTAAAAGAGGACTGCGTGCGCAACGTGCTCTTCGCGCCGGACGGCGTGGTGGAGACCGTCTATCCGCTCCGGGGCAACGAGTCCGTCGTCGGGCTCGACATGACGCAGGAGGGCGCGGGCAACCGCGAGGCGCAGGCCGCCATCGCCAAGGGCGAGCTGTACATGGCGGGGCCGTTCGAGCTCATCCAGGGCGGCAGCGGCATCGCGGGACGGATGCCGGTGTATCTGAAGGACGGGCTCGGCAAGCCGTATTTCTGGGGCATTGTCTCCGTGACGCTCGACTATCCGGCGGCGCTGGCGGACAGCTCCATCGCGAACGTCGGCCAGCAGGGCTACTCGTGCGAGCTCTGGCGCATGAACCCCGACACCGGCGAAAAACAGACGATCCTCACGGGCGGCGGCTCGCTGCCCGCGTCCGCGCGCAGCTATCCCCTCTCGCTCTTCAACTCCACCTGGACCATCAGCCTCGCGCCCGCCGTCCCGTGGTACGGGCGGCTGAGCCTGTGGCTGTGCGCAGCGGGCAGCCTGCTGATGAGTCTGCTCGCGGGCTTCGTCGCCTGGAACATGGAAAAGGTGCGCGCGCTGAAGGCCGAGGAGGCCCAGCGGCAGATCGAGGGGCTCAGCCGCCAGCTCGAGCTCGAGCAGACGAACATGCTCCTCAGCCAGATCAGCTCGCATTTCTTCTACCACACGCTCAACTCCCTGCAGGCGCTCATCGTGCTGCAGCCGGACGCGGCGTACAAGATGGCGGGCGACTTCTCCCGGTATCTGCGCTTCAGCGTGGACAGCATCACCGCGGCGAGCGGCGTCGGCTCATTTAAAGAGGAGCTGCGCGCGGTGCGCGCCTATGCCGACATCAACATTCTTCAGCTCTCCGGCCGGCTGCGGATGGACTACCGGGTCCCCGACGAGGACTTCTCCATCCCCGTGCTGACGCTCCAGCCGATCGTGGAAAACGCAATCCTGCACGGCATCAAGCCCAAGGTGGGCGGCGGCTGCGTCACCATCACGCTCGCGGACGAGGATGCCTGCCACGTCGTCACGGTCGCGGACGACGGGCTCGGCTTCGATCCCGCCGCCGCGGAGGAGAGCCGGTCCGTCGGGCTGGCGAACGTCCGCCGCCGCATCGCCCAGTTCCCCGGCTGCTCCATCGGCATCGAAAGCAGCCCCGGCACGGGCACGACCGTCACGCTGCGCTATAAAAAATTTTTACAAATTCCGGAATAGCGCGCCGAACCGTACGGTTTCCGTACGGTTCGTTTGCTATAATCGAATGAGAGGTGAAGTTTGGGCGATGAAAACGATTCTGGTGGACGACATGCTGCTGGACCTGCAGCTTTTCGAGCTCAAATGCGCCGATATGCCCGACTTCGAGATCGTCGGCCGGTTCACGGAGCCCGCGCAGGCCGTGGCCTACGCCGAAACGCACGAGGTCGATTTCGCGCTGCTGGACATCGACATGCCCGGCATGGACGGCATCGAGCTGGCCAAGCGCCTGCGGCAGCTGCGGCGCGACATCATCATCGTCTTTGCCACGGCGCACACGAAGTTCGCCGTCGAGGCGCTGCGGATGAAGGCCGACTACATGATCTTCAAGCCCTTCGACCGCGAGGACATCGCGGACGTGATGGAGCGGGCCAAGCTGCTGCACGGCAGACAGCGCAAGCGCATCTATTTCCACACCTTCGGGGTGTTCGACATGCTGGTCGCAGGCCAGAGCGTGCATTTCCACTCGGCCAAGGCCAAGGAGCTCATGGCGCTGTGCGTCTTCCGCGACGGCAGGCCCGTCTCCATCCACGAGATCGTGGAGTATCTCTGGGGCGAGGACGCCGAGGTGGACGCCGCCAAGGCCGCCAACAAAAACGTCACCTCCCTGCTGCCGAACGCGCAGCAGATCGGCTGGATCGCGGGCTCGCTCGCGGGCCTCATGACCCAGAGCAACACGATCGCCTTCATCGGCGGCATGGAGCTCGACACCACCCTCGGCAAGTACAAGGGCTACACCGAGGCCGCCCAGTTCGTCGGCAAGGCCGAGGGCAAGGACATCAAGGTCCTCGATCCCGTCTACGCCGGCTCCTTCTCCGCGACCGACAAGGGCATCGAATTCGCCAAGGCCATGATCGACCAGGGCGCCGACGTGTTCTTCGGCGACGCCTCCGCCGTGGACTCCGGCGCGCGCCAGGCCATCGACGAGGCCAACAAGGCCGCCGGCTCCGTGAAGATCTACGACATCGGCCAGCCGTCCGACCTGCTGGGCCAGAACGAGTGCGTCATCTGCTCCCAGGTCACCGACAACTCCTCTCTCGTCGCGCTGTCCATGGACGCCGTTGAGAAGGGCACCTTCGGCGGCGAGGTCATCTACGGCACGCTGCAGAACGGCGTCCTTTCCGCCGGCAAGATGAACGACCTGATTCCCGCCGACGTGCAGACCAAGTATCTGGACTACATCGACCAGATGACCAAGGATACGTTCATGAAGTAAACCCCGCGGCAGCCCGTCTCAGCGCTGCTCTCCCGCACAAAGCAAAAGCCGGTATCCCGCAGCTCGCGGGATACCGGCTTAGACTGTTGAAAAAGGCCTGCCGGCCTTTTTCAACAAAAGGCTGCGGTCTGCTGCGCGCGGGATTTTCGCGGCGTGGGACGCGAAAATCCCACACTTGCAGCCCGTAAAGTGTGTTTTCCGACGTACACGCCGCCGGAAAACACAGGATTTACAATTTATTTGCGCCTGCGGGCGCAAACTCTGCGTGGCTTTTTGACAAACTCAGCCGGTATCCCGCAGCTTGCGAGATACCGGCGTTTTGTTGTCAATGAGATCGGCTGGCAAAGTCAGCCGGCGGCGGCCGTGCCGGTTGTGCCCGGCAGGAACCAGTCGAGGTAGCTGACGGGGTTCTGCACCGAGCCGCGGGTGGTGTAGACGGCGTAGCTCTTGACGAGCACCGGGGTCAGGCTGCCGCGCTCGCAGACGCGCTTGTACAGATCGTAACTGTTGCCGTTGTTGGCCAGGGCGCGCGCGCACAGATCCATGAACGTATCGTCCGCGAGCCCGCCGTAGTTGAGGCTGCCGTTCGCGCTGAAAAAGGCGCTGAGGTCGAAGTTGGGCGGCAGGCGCACTTCGCCGTAATAGAGGTCGAAATTGCCGGCGCGCAGGGCCGCGTGGTAGTCGTCGTACTCCAGCTCCTCCAGCGTCAGCTTGAAGCCGAGCGCGTTGAGCGCGTCCACGACCGCCTGCGCCGCGTTGACCCGCGAGCGGGAATCGGAGCAGACGATCATTTTGCCCGACACCGGGATGGAATAGCCCAGCGAGGTCACGTACAGGTCGAGCACGCCGTCGCCGTCCATGTCCTTCACGCCGGCCGACTCGAGCTGCGTGTAAAAGCCCGACATGTTGTAGCCGTATTTGGCCGCGAGCTTGCCGTCGTAATAGCCGGCCTGCGGCGAGCAGGGCAGCACCGCGGACGACGCGAAGCCGCCCATGCAGTCGGCGGTGATCGCGTCGCGGTCGATGGCGTAGGTGACGGCGGCGCGCAGGCCGTAGTTGGTAAAGGCGCCCGCGGTGAGGTTATAGCCGATGTACTGCAGGATGGTCGTTGTGCCGTTCCAGAGCTCGTAGTCGTTGTGGAAGCCGACGTAGGCCAGCGAGTTGGGGTCTGTTTCGACGAGATCGGCGTCGCCGTACTCGAAATTGTCGCGGATGTCTGACGCGGTGTCGGACTCGGTCAGCGCGATGGTGTCGAAGTTCACAAGCGGCTCGGTCGTCTGCCACCAGCCGTCCCAGCGCACGAGCGCGCCGCCGGAGAGCGTGTACGGCCCGGTGCCCGGCGGGTTCGTCTGCTGTACGGAGCCGTCCTTGATGATCGGGATGTCCAGCAGCAGCGGCAGGCACTCGTAGGCCGTGTCGGTCGTGAGCACCAGCGTCGTATCGTCCTGCGCGACGATGGAGGTGACGCGCGACAGGCGCGTGCCGTAGTAGTCGGAATTGCGCGAAATGTTGAGGGAGTAAGCCGCGTCGGCCGCCGTCATGGGCGTGCCGTCGTGGAACGTCACGCCGCTGTGCAGCCGGACGGTCGTGGTCAGCCCGTCGCCGGACGCCTCCCAGCTCTCGGCCAGCACCGGCACGGCCTCGAACGCGCTGCTCACCGCGAACAGCGGCTCGTAGAGGAAGGAGAGGATCACGCGGTTGTTGAGGCTCTTGCAGTTGTACGGATGCAGGCCGTAGTCGGGCTGGTAGGCCAGGCCGAAGGAGGTGACCGCCTCCGGCGCGGCGGTGACGACCGCCGTGACAGGCGTCTGCTCCGACGCCGAAGCGGAGGCGGACGCGGACGCGGCGGCCTGCTCCTGCGCCTGCGTCTGGGTATCCTTGGGCTGGAAGTTGCTCCGGAGCCACGCGAGGCTATCGCCGCTGCAGCCCGCGAGCAGGCACGCCGCCAGCGCGAGCGCCGTCAGCGCCAAAAGACGTCTGTTCATCTCAGCCCTCCCCCGGCAGCACGATGACGGCGCAGAGACTGCCGCGCCGGTCCCCCGCCCGCCGGTGCGACCAGAAGCGGTCCGGCTCGCAGGCCGTGCAGGCGTCGGAGACGTCGATGCAGCGGACGCCGGCCCGCTCGAGCCAGAGGCGGTTCATCCGCTTGAGATCGACATGGTATTTTTCGCCCCGCCGCTCGATGGCGGCGCCCGCCTCCGGGCCGAAGGCGGCCAGCATGGCCTCGGGCACGTCGGCGTCCGTTTCAAAGCAGCACTGGGAAATGCACGGGCCGATGGCCGCGCGGATGTCCTGCGGCGCGGAGCCGAATTCGCGCGCCATGGTCTCGGCGGCGGTTTTGACAATGCCCAGCGCCGTGCCGCGCCAGCCGGCGTGGACGGCGGCAATCGCGCCCTTCACCGGGTCGCAGAGCAGCACGGGCGTGCAGTCGGCGGAAAACGCGCACAGCGCGACGCCGGGCTCGTCGGTGACGAGTCCGTCGCAGATCGTGTTCTGCTCGCGGAACAGGCCGGTGCCCCGGTCGGTTCTCCCCACGCGCAGGATGACGTCGGTGTGCTCCTGCCAGGTGAACACCGTGTCCTCCGGCCGGAAGCCCACGGCCTGCCCCAGAATGCGGTAGTTTTCCACCACGTTCTCCAGCCGGTCTCCCCGGTGCGGCCCGAGGTTCAGCGACGACAGGTATCCCCCGCTCACCCCGCCGCGGCGCGTGGAAAACGCGTGCGGCACGGGGATGCAGGAGGCCGCCAGATATTCCAGCGTTCCATTGTGAATGACAGAAAAAGACATGACTCTCCTATTGGATGCCGGCCGCCAGATCCTTGTCCCGGCAGCATTTCTTGTACTTCTTGCCGCTGCCGCAGGGGCAGGGGTCGTTCGGGCCGACCTTGATCTTCTTGACGATCGGCTGGCGCTTGACGGTGCCGTCGCCGCCGCCCTCGCTCGTGACCTTCGCCACGCGCTCGCGGCGGATCTCCTCGTTCGTCTTGAGCCGGACGAGGAAGAGGCGGCGGACGATCTCCTCCTTGATGGCGTTCGTCATTGTCTCGAACATCTCGAAGCCCTCGCGCTTGTAGGCGACGACGGGGTCGTCCTGCGCGTAGGCGCGCAGGCGGATGCCCTGGCGCAGATCGTCCATGGCGTCGATGTTGTCCATCCAGTACTCGTCCACGACGCGCAGGGTCACGACGCGTTCGATCTCGCGCATGACGGGCGCGGTGTACTGCGCCTCTTTTTTGGCGTAGGTGCGCTGCATGAGGGACATCAGCTTCTCGGACACCTCTTCGCGCGTGAGCTTCGGCAGCTCGTCGTCGGAGACGATCCACTCGCCCTTCGGGAAGCAGATGCCCTCGAAGTGGCTCAGCAGCTCGTCCATCTGCCCGCGCTCGGTCAGGTGCGTCTGCTCGCCGAAGGCGTTGTGCACGTAGGTCTCGACCATGAAGTTCATCATGGACTCGATGTTTTTCTCAAGATCCTCTCCGTCGAGCACCTGGCGGCGCTGCTCGTAGATGATCTTTCTCTGCACGTTCATCACGTCGTCGTACTCGAGGACGTTCTTACGGGTCTGGTAGTTGCGGCTTTCGACGGTGCGCTGGGCGTTCTCGATCGCGCCGGAGAGGATCTTCGCGTCGATCGGCGTGTCCTCGTCGATGCCGAGCGACTCCATCATGTTGAGGATGCGCTCGGAGCCGAACAGGCGCATGACGTCGTCCTCCATGGACAGGTAGAACCGCGTCTCGCCGGGGTCGCCCTGCCGGCCGGACCGGCCGCGCAGCTGGTTGTCGATACGCCGGGACTCGTGCCGCTCGGTGCCCACGATGAACAGGCCGCCGGCCTGGCAGACGAGCTCCGCTTCCTTCTGCGTCTCGGGCTTGAACTTTTCGTACGCCTGCCGGTAGGCCTCGCGCGCGGCGAGGATGTCGGGGTTGTCCGTCTCGGCGTAGGAATTGGCCTCCGCGAGCAGCTCCTCGTCCATGCCGGCCTTGCGCAGCTCGTTCTTGGCCATATATTCGGCGTTGCCGCCGAGCATGATGTCGGTGCCGCGGCCCGCCATGTTCGTCGCGATCGTGACCGCGTTCAGATGGCCGGCCTGCGCGACGATCTCGGCCTCCTTCTCGTGGTGCTTCGCGTTGAGAACGTTGTGCGCGATACCCTCTTTTTTGAGCATCTGCGACAGCAGCTCGGATTTTTCAATGGAGATCGTGCCGACCAGCACCGGCTGGCCCTTTGCGTGGCACTCCTTGATCTGGCGGATGACGGCGCGGAACTTGCCGGCCTCGGTCTTGTAGACGACGTCGGGATCGTCCTGGCGGATGACGGGCTTGTTCGTCGGAATCTCCACCACGTCGAGGTCGTAGATGCCGCTGAATTCCTCCTGCTCGGTGAGCGCGGTGCCGGTCATGCCGGAGAGCTTCGCGTACAGGCGGAAGAAATTCTGGAACGTGATGGTGGCGAGCGTCTTGTTCTCGCTCGCGACGGACACGCCCTCCTTGGCCTCGATGGCCTGGTGCAGACCCTCGTTGTAGCGGCGGCCGTACATGAGCCGGCCGGTGAACTCGTCGACGATGATGACCTGCCCGTCCTTGACGACGTAGTCGATGTCTCGCTTCATAAGTCCGCGCGCGCGCATGGCCTGGTTGATGTGGTGGGCGAGCGTGGCGTTCTCGGCGTCGGCCAGGTTCTCAACGTTGAAGAATTCCTCGGCCTTTTTGATGCCGATCTGGGTGAGCGAGACCGTGCGCTCCTTCTCGTCGACGATGTAGTCGCAGTCGTACTGATCCTGCAGCTCCTTGTCGTCGGTGGACGAAAAGACCTGCTTTTTGCACTTCGAGATGAAGAAGTCGGCCATCTCGTAGAGGTTGGAGGATTCCTCGCCCTTGCCGGAGATGATGAGCGGGGTGCGCGCCTCGTCGATGAGAATCGAGTCCACCTCGTCCACGATGACGAAGTTGTGTCCGCGCTGGACCATCTCCTGCTTGTAGATGGCCATGTTGTCGCGCAGATAGTCGAAGCCCAGCTCGTTGTTGGTGCAGTAGGTGATGTCGGCGGCGTAGGCCCGGCGGCGCTGCTCGGGCATCAGGTCGTGGATGATGAGGCCCACGGTGAGGCCGAGGAAGCGGTAGACCTTGCCCATCCACTCGGAGTCGCGCTTGGCGAGGTAGTCGTTCACAGTGACGATGTGCACGCCGTTTCCGGTGAGCGCGTTGAGATACGCGGGCAGGATCGCGACGAGGGTCTTGCCCTCGCCGGTCTTCATCTCCGCGATGCGGCCCTGGTGCAGCACGATGCCGCCGATGACCTGCACGCGGTACGGCCGCATGCCGAGCACGCGGTCGGAGGCCTCGCGGCAGACCGCGAACGCCTCGGGCAGCAGATCGTCGAGCTCCTCGCCGTTTTTCAGGCGCTCTTTGAATTCCAGGGTTTTATCCCGCAGCTGCTCGTCCGTCAGCTCGCGGTACGGCGCTTCAAGCGCCATGACGGCCTCCACCTGCGGGGTCAGCTTCTTGACCTCGCGCTCGGAGCGGGTGCCGAAAATATTGGTAAACAGGCCCATAGTTACAACCTTCCTGAGCCAGGCGGCTCTATATCCATTCTAAAGGTGCATTATATCACAGATATGCCGGTAAAAAAAGAAGAATTTGTGAATTCGGGCGGGCCGCGGCCCGCGGGCGCGCGGTTTTTCTCCCCAAAAACCGCGCCCGGAATTGATTTTCGCCGCGCCCGCTGGTAGAATAGGCGTAACTGCTGAAAAAGGAGAGCTTATGCCGATACGTCTTGCCGCGTTCGATCTCGACGGAACGCTGTTGAATTCAAAGAAGGAGATCACCCCGGCGGTCCGGGAGGCGGTGCGTCTGGCGTCCGCGCGCGGGATCGAGGTCGCGCTCTGCACGGGGCGGGCCGTCACCGAATGCCGGGAGATCCTCGCGGCACTGCCCGAGGTGCGCTATGCCGTCTTGTGCACGGGCGTGCGCGCGATGGACACGAAAACGGGGCGGACGCTGTTTGAAAACAGCCTCACCGCCGCCCAGGCGCGGCTGATCTACAGCCGGCTGCGCGGCTTCGACGGGCTGCTGGACTATTTTGCCGGCGATACCATCCGAAACGACGCGGAGAAGCTCCGCAATGCCGCGCGCTACGCCCCCGCCGCCGCCGTGCCTTTCCTGCAGCGCTGGCACGCCGGGGAGCGGAGCCTCGACGAGTTTGTGGCCGCGTGGGACGGGCCGGTGGACAAGCTCCACATCTATTACATCTCCCCCGCCGAGCGCGACCGCGCGCGGGCGGCGGTCGCCGATCTCGGCTTCTTCGTCACCACCACGGACACGGCGGATCTGGAGATCATGCCGCGCGGCGCGGACAAGGGCGCGGGCCTGCGGAAGCTGGCGGCGTATCTCGGCATCCCGCGGGAGCAGGTGCTCGCCGCGGGCGACAATGAGAACGACCGCCAGATGCTGCTCTACGCCGGCACGGCCGCGGTCGTCGGCAACGCGCCGCCCGGTCTGCGGGAAATCGCCGGCGTCGTGGGGCCGGCCAACGACGAAGGCGGAGCGGCCTGGATTCTGCGCCGGGCGGCGGAAGGAGCGTTATAAGTGGTCTTATCTGTCAAAATGGTCGTCATCGTCGTGATCGGCGTGTTCCTCGGCTCCTTCATGGACGCCATCGCGGGCGGCGGCGGCATCGTCACGGTGCCGACCTATCTGCTCGCGGGCCTGCCCGCGCATCTGGCGCTCGGCACCAACAAGCTCTCGTCGTCCATCGGCACCTCCGTCTCCACCGCGCGGTATGTGAAAAACGGCTGCGTGGACTGGAAGCTCGGCATCCCCTCCATCGCGCTGGCGCTCATCGGCGCGCACTTCGGCACCCGGCTGCAGCTGCTCGTGCCGGAAGTTTACCTGCAGTACCTGCTGCTCGTCGTGCTGCCCGTCGTGGCGTTCATCACGCTGCGCCAGCGGCAGCTCCGCGAGGAAAAGGGGCTGATCGACCCCAAAAAGCAGATGGCCATCGTCCTCACGGCGGCGCTCGTCGTCGGCGCATACGACGGATTCTACGGCCCCGGCACGGGCACGTTCCTGCTGCTCATTTTCTGCAATCTCGGCAAGATGGACGTCCGCACGGCCTCCGGCAACATGAAGCTGGTGAACCTCTCCTCCAACGTCGGCGCGCTCGCGACCTCCATCGCGGCGGGGCAGGTGTTCTTCCTGCTCGGCTTCATCGGCGCGGCGGCCTCCATCACGGGCCACTACCTGGGCGCCGGCCTGACCATCAAAAACGGGTCGAAGATCGTGCGGCCCGTCATCCTTGTCGTGCTCGTCCTGCTGACGGCAAAGATCGTCTACAGCCTTGTGACGGGAACCTGAAGCGTTCCGCGGCCGCGATGAATTTTTATTCACCGCGGCTTTTTTTCTTGCATTTTTAAAAAAAATCGCTATCATGATAGCATATCAAAAAAAGGGGTGCTGGAATATGAGCGCTGCATATGAAAAACTGACGCCTGCGGAGAAGAAAGCCGAGTACGAAGCCGTCCGGGCGGAATATGAAAACTGGAAGGCGAAGGGGCTGAAGCTCAACATGGCGCGCGGCAAGCCCGCCAAAAAGCAGCTCGATCTCGTCAGCGACATGCTGACCGTGCTGGCCCGTCCCGAGGACTGCGTGTCCGACGGCGTGGACGCCCGCAACTATGGCGAGCTGACCGGTCTGCCGGCGGCCAAGCGGCTGTTCGCGGACATTCTGGGCTGCCGGCCCGAGGAATGCTTCATCGGCGGCAACGCATCGCTGACGCTCATGTACGACACCGTTTCCAAGGCGTATACGCACGGGCTGCTGCACTCGGAAAAGCCGTGGTGCAAGCTGGATCGGGTCAAATGGCTCTGTCCCGCGCCGGGCTATGACCGCCATTTCAAGATCACCGAGTCGTTCGGCTTCGAGCTGATTACCGTCCCGATGACGCCGGCCGGCCCCGACATGGACGCGGTCGAGCGGCTCATCCGCGACCCGGATGTGAAGGGCATGTGGTGCGTGCCCAAATACTCGAATCCCGACGGCATCATCTACTCCGACGAGACGGTCCGCCGCATCGCCGCGATGAAGCCCGCCGCGAAGGATTTCCTGCTCATGTGGGACAACGCCTACTGCGTGCACGAGTTCGAGGGCGAGTTCGTCCCCTTCCCCGACATTCTGACGCTCTGCCGCGAGGCGGGGAATCCCGACATGGTGTTTGAATACGCCTCCACCTCGAAGATCACCTTCCCCGGCGCGGGCATCTCCGTCATGGCGGCGTCGGCGGACAACCAGCAGTACATGGAGAAGCTGCTGGCCATCCAGACCATCTCCTACGACAAGCTCAACCAGCTCCGGCACGTGCTGTACCTGAAGGACAAGGCGCACACGCTGGAGCTCATGAAGAAGCACGCCGCGATCATGGCCCCGAAGTTCCGGTGCGTCCTGCGCCATCTGGACGAGGACATCGCGCCGCTTGGCATCGCGTCGTGGCAGCGCCCGAAGGGCGGCTACTTCGTCTCCGTCAACACCGCGCCGGGCCTTGCCAAGCGGACGCTGGCCCTGTGCAGGGAGGCCGGCGTCGTGATGACCGGCGCAGGCGCGACGTTCCCGTACGGCGTCGATCCCAACGACTCGAACATCCGCATCGCCCCGTCCCTGCCCCCCGTGGGCGAGCTCGAGGATGCGATGACCGTCTTCTGCCTGAGCCTGCGTCTGGCCGCGCTGGAGAAATAGCGCTTCCGGCCCGCGCCTGCCCCGCTGCCGATCAGCCCCGGCGTTCCCTTCTTCGGAACGCCGGGGCTTTGCCTTGCGCCGGGACGCACCCGCCGGGATCTCTTCTTTCCGCCCGATACTGCGTCCGCAGGGGCTGATGCCCGCATCGGCCCGTCTGTATGGTTTTCGGCTGCTGTTTTTCAGCCTCCGCAGGGGTTATGCCCTCCGGGGGCCTCTTCTTTCCGCTCGTGCGGAAAGAAGAGGAAGAAAGGCACGCCAAAGGGAAGGGCTTTTTACAAAGCCGCCCTTCCCTTTGGAATCCCTTCCTCCGAAGCTTGTTTGCCAGCCGCGCCTTACGCTGCCGTGCGCGCTGCCTCGCTCCGCTCGGCCCGCGCAATCGCGGTGCAGCGGGAAATGTCGGAGGATGGTCTGCATAGAGAATCAGTCTGTGGATACGCGGAAACAACTCCCATTTATCATTCTGAACGAAGCGAAGAATCTCGCTGCAAATTTGCTTTAGATTCTTCGTCGCTATCGCTCCTCAGAATGACAGGTGGAGGAGTGCAAAGCGCTGCCTGCGACATTCCCATCCGCACGGCTCTGCGCGGGCCGAGCGGAGCGAGGCGTCGCGCACGCGCATCCGTTGGACGAGCATCGATAGCAATCTTCGGAGGATGAGGGTCCAGGGAGAAGGGCGGCTCTGTGAAAAGCCCTTCTCCCTGGCGTGCTCTTTCTTCACCGTCTTTCTGCACGAGCAGAAAGACGGTGCCCCGCAGGGCGCATCCCCCGTCTCCGGAAAAACAACTCGCACACGGTACGTACATGAGATTCTTCGTCGCTGTCGCTCCTCAGAATGACAAGTGGGGAAAATATACGCAGGTAACCAGCCCCATTGTCATTCTGAGCGCAGCGAAGAATCTCATTCCCATCCGGCACGGGATTCTTCGCCGCCTCCGTTTCACAGAATGGCGGACGGGCGGTGCGGCGAGAGGTCTGTCGGAAAATCGGCTGAATCGGGCGCCGCGTAGGGAATGGGCTGCTGCGCCAGGGCGAGCGCGAGGATCGGTTCGTTTTCGCGCAGGAGGGCGGGCAGGCTGCTCAGGGGCAGCGGATTTTCGCCGCGGCCGGCCTCGACGGTGAAGCCCGGACGGCGGAAACGCTGGAGAAACCAGTCCTTGAAGCCCGCGTTCGACGACGACGCCGGGACCTGCGCGGCCCGATAGCCCGAAGCCGCCGCGAACGCCGCCGTGAACGCCTCCGCGCCGGGCGGGCGAAAGCCCTGAAAATCGTCGTAGATCTCCCCGCCCTGCGTGTGCCAGGCGAGCGCCAGGTCGGGACGCACGCAGCCGGTGTAGGCGGCCAGGGCCGCGCACTCTTTCTGGTCGAGCGGAAATTCGCCCGGCCAGTCGCGCGGCGCGGGGCCGGTGAAGCCCGCCTCGCGCTTGCACGCCCGCGCCCTGTCCCAGCCGGCCGGATAGTTGAGGTTCAGATCGACGCCCAGCAGATTGGCCTTCCAGCCGGAGGGAAACGGGATCTCCGGGTGCGCGGCCGCAAGCGCGCGGGCCGCGCGGATTTCCGCCGGGTTCGCCGCCCCCGTCACCAGGTCGATCCCGTCCGGATTGACCATCGGCACGGCATAGAGCACGGCGCTGTGGAACAGAGCCGACGCGCGCAGGCCGCCGAACGCGCCCTCCCCGCGCAGCGCGAGGCAGTAGTTTTCGATCAGGCGCAGAAGCATGAGGCTCGTGATCCATTCGTTGGCGTGGTGCCCCGCCGTCGCCAGCACCCTGGCGGGGCCGTCCCCCAGCTGCAGCGCGAGCAGCGGCCTGCCGAAGGCCGTACGCGCAAGCGTTTTGCAGCACACGAACGGAAAGCTGCCGCGCAGCGTCCGCACGGCCCGGCAAAACCGCGCCGACGTCAGCGGCGTTCCGCAATCGGTCATAAAAATCCCCTCCGGCAAAATTCTATGCCGGAGGGGAGCTTTTATGTCCGTTTTGCTTTTTACGCCTGTCCGTCCGCGCTGAAAATCGCTTTCATGCCCTTGAAGGTCATGTAGCAGTCGAGCTTGGCGACCGTTTCGAAGGGGGCGTGCATGGACAGAACCGGAACGCCCGCGTCGAGGGTGTCGATGTTGCGCTTGGCCATGTATTTGGCGACGGTGCCGCCGCCGCCCGCGTCGGTCTTGCCCATCTCGGCCATCTGCCAGAGGACGCCCTCGTCGTTGAAGAGCTTGCGCACGAAACCGACGATCTCGGCCGAGGCGTCGGACGCGCCGGATTTGCCGCCCGCGCCCGTGTATTTGCACAGGCCGATGCCGTAGTTGAGATACGCGCTGTTGCGCCGCTCGTAGACCTCGTCGAAGTTGGGGTCGTAGGCGGCGGTCACGTCGGCGGAGAGGCAGAAGGAATGGGCGTAGCATTCGCGCAGGTTGACGTTCTGCCCGCGGCAGAGCGACTCCATGAAGTTGTCGAACGCCTCGGCCTGCATACCGGACACGCCCTCGGAGCCGATCTCCTCCTTGTCGGCGAAGATGCACACCGCGGTCCTGGCCGGATGCTCGACGGCGAACAGCGCCTCGAGCTCGGCGTAGGCGCAGACGCGGTCGTCGTGCCCGTACGCGCCGATCATGCTGCGGTCGAGGCCGATGTCGCGCGCGCCCGCCGCGGGGACGGCCTGCAGCTCGGCGGAGATGAAGTCCTCCTCCACCATGCCGTATTTTTCGTTCAGCAGCTTCATGACGGCGAGCTTGACGCGGTTTTTGCCGTCGTCGTCCTTCTCCGGACGGCTGCCGATGAGAATGTTGAGGCTCTCGGACGGAATCGCCTCGTTGAGCGGCTTCTTGCCCTGCTCGCGGCCCAGATGCGGCAGCAGGTCGTTGATGACGAGCAGCGGGTCGGCGGGATCGTCGCCCAGCTTCACGAACAGGCTCGAGCCGTCCGCGCGGACGACCGTGCCGTGCAGCTCCAGCGGCACCGTGACCCACTGGTACTTGCGGATGCCGCCGTAGTGGTGCGTCTTGAGGTAGGCCAGCTCCGCGTCCTCATAGAGGGGATTCGGCTTGAGATCGAGCCGGGGCGCGTCCGTGTGGGCCGCGCCGATGTTCGCGCCGCGCGACAGGGGCTCCGTGCCGATCACGGCCAGCATGATGCTCTTGCCGCGGTTGTCGCAGTAGACCTTGTCCCCCGCCCTGAGCGCCATGCCGTCGCGGTAAGGCCGGAAGCCGCGCGCCTCCGCCAGCCGGATGGCCGACACGACGCACTCGCGCTCGGTCTTGGACGCGTCGAGGAACGCCTTGTAGCGCTCGCAGTAGGCGTTCATCTCCCGCTCGTCCTCGGGGGTCAGGCGGTCGTAGCCGTGGTCGGGCTTGTAGAGCAGCTTGCTTTTTTCTTCTTTTGTCATGGCGTAAACTCCTTTATGATAAATGTCAGAAACTTCTCGCTTTTTTCCGTAAATTCGGCCTCGCTGCCGTCGTTTTCGAGGATACAGCCGCAGCGCTCGCGGTAGAAGCCGTCCGGCTTCTGCGCCCGGATGCGCGCGAGCGCGCGCGCCTCGGAGATGCCGTCTCGGGCCATGATGCGCGCGGCGCGCACGCGCTCCGGGGCCAGCACGCCGACGGTCGCCGCGCACAGGCCGGAAAGCCCGCTCTCAAACAGGTTGATCGCGTCGATCGCGTAGAGCGTCCGGCCCGCCGCCTCCGCCGCCGCCAGGCGCTCCCGCACCGCCTCGCCGACATGGCGGAACACGATCGCGTTGAGCGCGGCCATGCGCGCGGGCTCCTCAAAGACGATGCCGCCGAGCCGCGCGCGGTCGAGCGTCCCGTCCGTGAGGAACACGTCCCCGAACGCGGCGCGCAGCTCCTCCCGCAGCGGCCCCGGCGAGGCGAGCAGCTCGTAGTAGAGCCGGTCGCAGTCCGCGCAGCCGCCGCCGCGGCGCGAAACCGCGTCCAGCAGCGTCGTCTTGCCCGCGCCCGTGCCGCCGGTGATTCCCAGTACCAGCATCGCTACACCTCGATCACATGAAAGCCCGCGGCCTTTTTGAGCCGGTTGCCCACGGCGAGCCCCAGTCCCCGGTCGTCGGGGCACTGGGCGAAGATCTCCGGCACCGGCGTGGCGTCGAATTCGCGCAGCGCGTCGAACACGCGGCGCGCCTGCTCGGCCTTGTCCGCCGCCGGGCCGAGGTCGTGCAGGATGTGTCCGGGATAGCGGGCCATGAACTCGGAAAAGCAGATCACGCCCGCGCCGGGGGTCAGATGCGCGCGGATGTACTCCGCGCTTTTCTCCGGGTCGCCCGTCACGACGGTGACGGGCGCCTTCGGCGCGTAGTGGCGGTATTTCATGCCGGGGGCCTTGGGGTGCTCGCCCGCGGCGAGCTTCTGCGTCACAGCCCTGTCCACGGCGACCTCGCCCAGCACCTCCCGCAGCGACTCCAGCGGCAGCCCGCCCGGCCGCAGCAGGCGCGGCGGCTGCACGGTCAGGTCGACGATCGTGGACTCGACGCCCACGCCGCACGGCCCGCCGTCGAAGATGGCGTCGATCTTGCCGTCCATATCCTCGAGCATGTCCCGCGCGGTCGTGGGGCTGGGCCGACCCGAGGTGTTGCCGGACGGCGCGGCGATGGGCACGCCCGCCGCCTCGATGACGGCGAGCGTCGCCGGATGGCGCGGGCAGCGGACGCCGACCGTTTCGAGCCCGCCCGTCGTGCGCAGGGGTACGACGGGCCTGCGCGGCAGGATCATCGTCAGCGGGCCCGGCCAGAAACGCTCCGCCAGCCGCCAGGCGGCTTCCGGCACGTTTTCGCAGTAGCGGTCGAGCCACGACGCGTCCGGGACGTGGATGATGAGCGGATTGTCCTGCGGACGGCCCTTGGCCTCGAAGATGTGCAGCACCGCCTCCGCGTTCAGCGCGTCGGCGCCCAGCCCGTAGACCGTCTCGGTCGGGATGCCGAGCAGTCCGCCGTTTTTGATGATTTCGGCGGCTTTTTGTATGTTTTCAGGGGTAAGCTCTGTGAATAACTCTGTTTTCATGGACTTCTCCGATCAAATCAGGTGCTGTGTGCGCCTTTTCAGCTGTTTTCTTTCTGCAGGCGCTCGGCCTGGTCGGCGGTCACGAGCGCGTCGATCAGCTCGTCGAGGCCGCCGTCCATGATGGCGTCGATCTGGTAGAGGGTCAGGCCGATGCGGTGGTCGGTGACGCGGCCCTGCGGGAAATTGTAGGTGCGGATGCGCTCGTTGCGCATGCCGGTGCCGACCTGGCTGCGGCGCTCGGAGCTGATCTGCTCGTCGATGCGCGACTGCTCGCGCTCGTAGAGCTTCGAGGCCAGCATCTGCATGCACCTGGCCCGGTTCTGCACCTGCGAGCGCTCCTCCTGGCAGTTGACGACGATGCCGGACGGCTTGTGGATGAGCCGCACGGCGGACGAGGTCTTGTTGATGTGCTGGCCGCCGGCGCCGGACGAGCGGTAGACCTGCATCTCAACGTCCTCAGGCCGGATGTCGATTTCGGCCTCCTCGAATTCCGGCAGCACCGCGACGGTGGCCGTGGAGGTGTGCACCCGCCCGCCGGACTCGGTCTCCGGCACGCGCTGGACGCGGTGGACGCCGGACTCGAACTTGAGCCGGGAGAACGCGCCCGCGCCCTCGATCATGAAGTCGGCCTCCTTCACCCCGCCGAGCTCCGTGTCGTTGTAGTTGAGGATCTCCACAGTCCAGCCCTTCGCCTCGGCGTACATCGTGTACATCCGGAACAGGCTGTGCGCGAAGAGCGCACTCTCCTCCCCGCCGACGCCCGCGCGCAGCTCCATGATGACGCTCTTTTCGTCGTTCGGGTCGCGCGGCAGCAGCAGGACCTTCATCTGCTGCTCCAGCTCCGCCAGCCGCTTTTTCCCGGCGGCGTACTCGTCCTGGCAGAACTGCTTCATCTCCTCGTCCGTCTCGCTGCGCTGGGCCTCGAGCAGGTTGTCGAGCTCCTCTTCCGTTTTCCTGTATTCCCGGTACGCTGTCACGACGGGCTCGAGCTCCTTCTGTTCCTTCAAAAGCTTCGCCGCCGCCGCGGGGTCGTTATAGAATTCCGGCTGCGACGCGCGCTCGGCCATCTCCAGATACCGCGCCTCGACCGCTTTCAGTTTTTCCAGCATCGCGCTTCCTCACAATACAAAAATCTTGTCTCTATGATAACGTATTTTTCCCCGCACGTCAAATCCTGCCATACAATTCCGCGGCTGTTTTTCGGCTGCGCGCGCATACTATGCCCGATTGATGTTGGGAGGTGCGCCATGATGAAACGAATCGCGGCGATTTTACTGGCGGCGGCGCTGCTGTCAGGCGCTCTGTCCGCGCGCGCGGCCGCCGGGGAGCGGCCGAAGGGGTATCTGGCGCTGACCTTCGACGACGGGCCGTCGGGGCCGATCACGCAGTCGCTTCTGGACGGGCTGCGCACGCGCGGCGTGAAGGCCACGTTTTTTGTCTGCGGCTACCGCATCGGGCGCTATCCGCAGACGCTGCAGCGGATCGCGGAGGAGGGCCACGAGATCGGCCTGCACAGCTGCTGCCACACCTACATGCAGCACATGACGAAGCAGGAGGCGCTGGACGATCTGATCGAGTGCCGCGAGGCCGTGACCGAATGCTGCGGGGTGTCGCCCGTGCTCTTCCGCCCGCCCGGCGGACTGTATTCGCAGGCGCTTCTGCAGGCGGCCCGGGAGGAGAGGCTTTCGGTCGTGCTGTGGTCGGTCGATCCGCGCGACTGGGACCCGGCCGGCCAGGACGCGGCGCTCGGCACGATCCTGCGGAACGCCGCCGACGGCAGCGTCATTCTGATGCACGATCTGTCGGCGGCCTCCGTCCGCACCGCCCTGTGCGCGGTGGACCGCCTGACGCAGGAGGGCTACCGCTTCTGCACCGTTTCGGAGCTGGCGAAGGCGGCGGGGCGGACGCTGGAGCCGGGCGGGGTCTACCGCTCGTTTGCGAGTTGACGCGGGGCGGAAAATCCTGTAGAATAGGGGCATCAAATCAGGGAGGCCCGTCCATGGACAAACAGGAGCTGCGCGCGGCGGTGCGCGAAAAAAAGCGCGCGCTCACGCCGGATCAGATCGACGAGTGCAGCCGCCGCCTGGCGGAGCGGCTGTACGCGCATCCTTACTGGCGCGAGGCGCGGGCCGTCTACGGCTATCTGCCCTTCAACCAGGAGGTGCGCACGCGGCCGGTCCTCGAGCGCGCGCTCGCCGAGGGCAAGCGCGTCGCCGTGCCGAAGGTTTACGGCCGGGAGATGCGCTTTATCTGGATGGAGGATCTCTCGCTCGTGACAAGAAGCGCGTTCGGCGTGCCAGAGCCCGCGGCGGACGGGCCGGTCGCGGCGGACGAAACGGCGCTCATCCTGATGCCCGGCGTGGCGTTTGACCGCGCCGGCCGCCGCTGCGGCTACGGGGGCGGCTACTACGACCGCTATCTGGCCGCGCATCCGGGGCACCCGACGCTCGCGCTGTGCTTTGATTTTCAGCTGTTCGACCGGCTGGAGACGGCGGACTACGATCTGCCGGCGGACATTGTGCTGTGGGAGCCGATCCCGGGAGGCGTCAAATGAAGTATGTGCTGCTGGCCATTCTCTGCGGCCTGGTCTTTCTCGTGTGTTTTCTGATCGACACGCTGGTCAAGCGGCTGCGCCCGAAGACGGAGCTGGAAAAGGGAAAGCTGGTCGTGCGCCTGCCCAGAAGGAGCGCCATATTCGGGGTGCTTCTGCTCTTCTTCCCGCTCGTGGTCGTGCTGTTTTTCATGCCGGAGGGCGGCAGCGTGATCATATCGGTCGGCTGCGCGGTTTCGGCCGTGCTGGGCATCGTGCTGCTCGTGAGCTATTTTTCCTTCGCCATCTGGTATGACGACGAGACGTTTTTATACAAGAGCTTCCGGCACAAAAAGACGCTCTACCATTATTCCCAGATCAAAGGCCAGCGGTCGCTGCTCACGCGCGGCGGCGTCAACTCGATTCTGTTCGTCGCGGACGACGAGATCAACCTCTACAGCGCCATGCAGGGCCTGGGCCCGTTTTTGAGCAAGGCCTTTTACAAGTGGTGCCAGTGCAAAAGCATCGAGCCCTCCTCTGTGGAAAACAACCCCTCCATGCTCACCTGGTTCCCCGATCCCGACAAGCAGGCATAGCCTGCGTGAAAAAGCCTGCTGCAAACGGCCGAACCGTTTTTGCAGCAGGCTTTTGACATGCTCAGGATTCGCGCTTTTCGGCGTTCTGCAGCTTGAGCTGTCGGCGGTTGCGGACCGCCTCGCTCATGGGCTGGATCTCGCCGGCCTTCTGCAGGGCGAGCTTGGTCAGCATCGGGCCGATGAGCTCGTAGATGAGGATGGCGAAGAGCGTGATGTTGCGGATCAGATCGCCCTCCGCGCCGAGTTCCTTGGCGGTCACGCACATGCCGAGCGCCACGCCGGCCTGCGGCAGCAGCGTGATGCCGAGGTATTTGCAGATTTTCTCGCTGCAGTGCATCGCCTTGGCGCTGGCGAACGCGCCGATGTATTTGCCCGCGGAACGCGCGATGATATACAAAATGCCGATCGCGACGATCGTCCAGTCCGCGAACACGCCCAGCTCCAGCTCCGCGCCGCTGATGACGAAGAACAGCGCGAACAGCGGGGAGGTCCAGCGGTCGGCCTTGTCCATGATGTCGGCGGACAGCGGGCAGGCGTTGCAGAAGACCGTGCCCAGCATCATGCACACGAGCAGAGACGAGAAGCTGATGACGACGGGGCCGACGGTGAACTGGAGCTTGGCCAGCGCGACGGTCAGAAACACGAACGCGATGGTCATATTGAGCCGGTTCGTGTTGGAGTTGAAGAGCTTTTCAAGCTGCGTGAGCACCCAGCCCATCAGCGCGCCGAGCAGCAGCGACAGGACGATGTCCAGAAGCGGGTTGATGATGATGGAGAACAGGTCGAGCGTGCCGGAGTTCATGGCCTTGGCGATGCCGAACGAGACGGCGAACACCACGAGGCCCACCGCGTCGTCGAGCGCGACGATCGGCAGCAGCAGATCGACGAGCGGGCCCTTGGCCTTGTACTGCCGCACGACCATCAGCGTCGCGGCCGGCGCCGTGGCCGTGGCGATGGCGCCGAGCGTGATGGCCTGCGCCGTGGTCAGCTTGCCGTGCGTAAGCACGGAGATGACGAGCAGCGTGACATCGACGAGGAACGTCGCCGTCAGGGCCTGGATGATGCCGATGACGGTGGCCTGCTTGCCGGTCTGCCGGAGCTGGGACAGGCGGAACTCATTGCCGATGGAAAACGCGATGAAGCCCAGCGCCACGTCGGAGACGAGGGAGAGCTGCTCCACGTTGTCATAGCTGATAAAGCCGATGCCGTTGATGCCGAGCCGGCCAAGACAGTAGGGCCCCACCAGCACGCCCGCGATCAGATACGCGGTGACGGAGGGCAGCTTGAGCGGCTTGACCGCACGGGTCATCAGAAGGCCCGCCAGAATGGCGACGGAGAGAGACAGTAACAGATTCATACAGGACACCTTTTGTTTCAGATTTTTTCGCAACGCGATATATTATAGGCGCTTCCTTCTGAAAAAGCAAATTTTTTTCAGGCCCTGCAAAAAGCCTGAAACGGCCGCCGTTTTCGGCCTGTCCGCCCCGAAGAAAACCGGGCCCCCGGCCCGGCGGGGTCTTCCCGCGGGGCCGGGGGCCGGAGGAACGCGCGCTGTGTTATTTCTGCTCCTGCACGTACAGGTTGACGCGGTTCTGGATCATGGAGGCCGTTTCGTCGAGGGTCTTCTCGCCCGCGAAATAGGCGGCGGCCTCGTCGGAGATGATCTTGCTCACGTCGGTGTTCGCGGAGCTGACGGTCTTGACGGAGCGGTAGAGCGCCATGAAGTTGTCGTACTGCTCCTGCGACATGGTGTCGATGGTGACGGTGTGCGTTTCGTCGATCCAGTACTGGACCTTCGGCTGCACGAGGGGCTTGCCGTTTTCATCCTTGACCGTGTTGCCTTCGGCGTCCGTCTGGTAGCTCACGGTCATCATGTCCTTCACCTGCTTGTCGAACGCGGCCTTGTTCACGGGGAAGCCGTAGCTGCCGTTCGCCGTCTGGTAGTCCTCGGTGAAGAGCTGGCGGACGAACGACCACGCGCCGTCCTTGTCGGCGCAGGCCTTGGTGATGGCCAGTCCCTCGCTCAGGCCGAACGTGCTGCTGTTGCCGGACTGCGTCGGATAGCCGACAAAATCGACGGGCTCGTTGTTGAACATGACAAGCTGGTTGAGGTAGTCGCTGAGCGAGGCGAGGGTGGTGTCCATGAGCAGCTGTCCGCCGCCGAGCATGCTCTTCTGGTCGCCGAGATAGCTGTTCCAGTCAAAATTGTTCCAGTCGAAGGTGGCGGGGAAGGAATTCGCGAACGCCAGCAGATCCTTGAAGTCCTGGCTGTCGAACGAGCACGCGCCCGTATCCCAGTCGATGAAGGAGCTGAGGTTCCGGTTCACGAGGTTCGTCAGCGCGTCGGCCTTGACAAGACCGATGGAGAAGATCGTCGCGTCGGGCTTGAGCTTCGTCATGGCGTTTTTGAGATCGGCGAGCGTCCAGGTCGAATAGCCGCCGACAACCTTGTCGAGGCCGACGGCCGTGCTGATGTAGAAGTTGGAGAACGCCCGGTAGAGGTGGCCGCCTGTCTCGGCGGCGGCAAGGATCTCGGGCATCAGGGCGTCGGTGCCCAGCTGCGGGTCCTTTTCGATATAGGGCAGCAGATCCTCCAGCACGCCCTGCGCGGCATACTGGCCGATGGGCAGGTTCGCGGTGTAGATGAGATCGGGGATCTTGCCGGAGATGATCTCGGTGTTGAGCTTGGTGATGCCGGCGTTGTAGTCGTCGCCGGTGGCGTACTGCGAATAGTCGTTCACGACGATGCGGTATTTGTCGGAGGCCTTGTTGAATGCCACGATCTGGCTGCGCAGGCCCCAGTCCACGTACATGCAGGCCATGGTGAGCACCGTTTTGGGCTTCACGTTGGCGCTGTCGGTCCTGGTCAGCAGCACGAATTCCGGCGTGGAGGTGCCGTCGCTGTTGGTCTGGTTCAGTACGCCCAGCACGCGGCCGTCGGCGAGCACGGTGTAGCCGTTCATGTCGTTGCTGTTGATGTCGCAGTCGAGCCAGTCCACAACCTTTTCGCTCGTCTTTTCTTCGATCTTATAGCCGTAGAGGCTGCCGTTGTTGTCGTACAGGAAGTCGTAGGCCTCGTCGTTCGAGGGATAGATCGCGCCGACGTTGGCCGGCAGCTCGATGGCGGTGCCGAGCTCGAACGTCTCGGGGTCGATGGGCTGCAGCGAGGTGACGGTGTTCCAGGTCTCGATGGCCGCGGCGTTGTTGTAGGAGATCAGATTGCCGCCGTTCTTGCCCATCTCGAGCGTCTTGAGCGTCTTGCCCGTATTGTCGAGCACATAGTAGTTGGTCCAGTCGGTGGCGTAGATGTGGTTATTCTGGTCCACCGCCGCGATCTGCAGGAGATTGCCGTTCGAGTCGGGCTGGAAGCTCACGGTGCTCAGCACCTTGCCGTCCGCGCTGAACTGCTGGAGGCGGGCCTGCGACTTGCCGGGGGTGTAGTAGTTTTCCTTGTTGTCCTTGGATGCGTCGAAGTTGGCCGGCAGATCGTAGGTAAAGGTATCGAGGTTGTCGTAGATCCACACCGAGCCGTCCGCGCCGGCCAGCATGCTCCCGATGTAGCTGTTGCCCTGCACGCCGTCCGGGACGGCGATCGGCTGATAGGCGTCAAAGGTCTTCACCTCGCCGCTCGTCAGGCTGACCTGGCTGATCACGTATTTGTACGTCGGGGCGACGTAGGGCTCCTCGGTGGACGGGGTATCCGTCGCCGTGCCGCCGGTTGCCGCGGAAGTCTCGGCCGTCGCCGCAGAAGCCTCGGCTGTCGTGCTCGCCGCCGCAGTCGCCGTATCCGCCGCGCTGCGCGCAGCGTCGTCCGTGGCGTACGCGATGCCGGGATCGGTGCCGCTGCCGGGATCGGTCATGACCATGGACGAGAGGTAGACATAGTCTCCGCTCGCGCAGAAGCTGTTGATTCCGCTGCTGCTCTTGTCCAGCGCGGGGTCTATGTAGTCGGCGGTGTAGACGTACTTGGCCGTCGTCTGGGCGGCGGCGCTGGTCGCCGTGCCGGAGCTGGCAGAGCTGGACGAGCCGGTCTGCGTTTTCTTGCTGCAGCCGGCCAGGCAGCCCGTCAGCATCACAGCCGCCAGAAGTGCGGCCGTTATTCTTTTCTTCATATTTGTTTTCCTCCTGAAAACGGTGTTTGTCATTTCTTTTACGCGCGTATCATACCACAACCTGCGCAAAAAGGAAGCCGGTCGCGGTGTTTTTCAGAATCCTTAAGAATTGCCCGGATCGCCCATAACGCCGAGGAACACGGGCAGGTTTGTCTGCGTGTCGAGGATCACGTACACGAACGGGCGGTTGAGGATGACCGTCTTCGGCTCCTGCGGCTCCTCCACGCAGGTCACCCCGGCCATGACAGCCGTGGCCGCCGCGGCCTTGGTGCCCTGCTCGTCCACCTCGATGTGCGTCTTGTGGATGACGCTGCCGATGGACAGAGGGCCCTCGCCGCTGCTGCCCATTTTGGAGAAGTCGGCGCTGTCGCCGAAGGCGTCGGGCATGCCGAGCGCGGCGAGCGTGCCGGCCAGCTCGGCGGAGTAGTCGCTCGTGAACTTCGGCAGACCCGCGTTCACATCCGTATACTCGGCGTTCTGCAGCGTGCGCATGAGGCTCTGCCCCGTGAGCGAGGCCACATAGTCGGAGACGGACACGCCCTCGTTCGGCAGCAGCGCCGCAAAGGCGTACTTTCCGCCGTCGTAATCCTTCACAAAGCCGGTCGCCTGTCCGTCGTCGAGATAGACGCCCTCGCCGGAGCGCATCATTTTGACCGTCTGCTCCGTGCCGTCGTCCTTCGTGAAGGTCTCGTCCTGCACGTCGGCGTCCTCGTACGGCGTCTGCCACTTGGCGTCGAACGCCACGGCGTTGATGAGATAGAGCATGGCGCCGTCGGAGATCTCATTTAAAATAGTGGGGATCATCTTGTCCGTGTGCTCCGACACCCAGGCGTTGATCGCGGCCAGCGTGGATTCGTCGAACGCGGCCTTGTAGATTTCGGCGTTGTAGTAAGCCGAATCGGTCCTGAGAAAGTCGTCGTTCACCCGGAGGCTGTCGGAGTCGCGCAGCCAGACGGAGTTGGCGAGCTTCATGGTGTCGTCCGTCGGCAGGCTGGTGCGGTAGGCCAGCATGGCCCTGTTCAGCTCGTCCGCCGTAAAGCCGAGCGTCTTTTCCATCTGGGTCTTCGTCTCGCCGTCCGCGCCGTTCAGCGTCATGCCGAGCGCGTAGAGGATGGAGACCGGGGAGATCATCCGCGTGCCGTCGGCCGCGCTCTTCTGCAGCAGGCGCACGCCGAAATCGGCGGCGGCCGCCGCGTCGTCCTGCGTGAATTCGCCCGCCTCGGGCTTCTGAACCGCAACGCTCGCCGCCAGATTGGCGACGGCGGCCGTCCCGGCTTGCTGCCCGGACGAAGTCTGCGTCTGCGGCTGCTTCGCGGCCGGGTTGGACGCGCACCCGGAGAGCGGCGTCAGCATCAGGGCTGCGATCAGCAGCCATGCAAAAAGCTTTTTCATGATTTTCTGTCCTTTCCGTTGTCTTCACCTCTTCAGACGAGAACCGGGCCGCCGGGTTGCATCCTTTTCCGGAAAAATTTTGTGTTTTTGCCCAAAGGTCAAAAAACGCAAAAAATTTGTTAGGTTGCCTCTAAAAATTTATGAAAACAGGCATAATTTTTGTTTACATTTGACAGGAGAGATGCTAAAATGATCGCAGACTACCAGTTTTGTAAGCTTCCGAAGTCTTGCAAGGCGGGTCGCATTCCTCGAAAGAAAGGATGACTTGCTTGGAAAACGCAATCGAACTGAAGAACATTACCAAGCGATTCGGTCAGGTTGTGGCGAACAACTCGATCAGTCTGGAGCTCCACAAGGGCGAGATTCTCTCCCTGCTGGGCGAAAACGGCAGCGGCAAAACCACCCTGATGAACATGCTCTCCGGCATCTACTTCCCGGATGAAGGCCAGATCTTCGTCAACGGAGAGGAGGTCAGCATCCGTTCTCCGAAGGACTCGTTCGATCTGCACATCGGCATGATCCACCAGCATTTCAAGCTGGTCGACGTTTTCACCGCAGCGGAAAACATCGTTCTCGGCCTCGACGGCGAAAACGGCAAGCTCGACCGCGGCGCCATCAACAAGGCGGTGCGCGAGATCGCCGACCGCTACGGCTTCGAGATCGACCCCGACCAGAAGATCTACGAGATGTCCGTCTCGCAGAAGCAGACCGTCGAAATCGTCAAGGTGCTCTACCGCGGCGCCGACATCCTCATCCTCGACGAGCCGACCGCCGTTCTGACCCCGCAGGAGACCGACAAGCTCTTCGCCGTCATGCGCAACATGAAGGACGACGGCAAGGCCATCATCATCATCACGCACAAGCTGCACGAGGTGCTGGCCGTGTCCGACCGCGTCGCGGTTCTGCGCAAGGGCGAGTACATCGGCGACGTCCCCACGAAGGACGCCTCGCAGCAGTCGCTGACCGAGATGATGGTCGGCCACGCGGTCAGCCTCAACATCGACCGCCCGCTGCAGGACAAGCAGACCGAGCGCATCCGCATCGAGCATCTGACCGTCAAGAACAAGGAAGACGTCAACATGCTCGACGACGTGTCGTTCACCGCCTACGGCGGCGAGATTCTCGGCATCGCGGGCATCGCCGGCAGCGGCCAGAAGGAGCTGCTCGAATCCATCGCGGGCCTGCAGCACCTCGAGCCCGGCAGCAAAATCACCTACCTCTCCACCGACGGCTCGGAGACCCTGCTCAACGGCATGGACCCGCTCGACATCATCCACAAGGGCGTGCTGCTCTCCTTCGTGCCGGAGGACCGGTTCGGCATGGGCCTCGTGGGCGGCATGAACATCGTGCAGAACATCATGCTCCGCAGCTACCGCCGCGGCAAGAGCTCCTTCACCGACCGGAAGTTCCCGAAGGACCTGGCCGACAAGATTGTCAACGACCTGGAGGTCGTCACCCCGGACGTCAACCGCACCCCGATCCGCCGCCTGTCCGGCGGCAACGTGCAGAAGGTGCTCGTCGGGCGCGAGATCGAGTTCAACCCCACCGTTCTCATGACGGCCTACGCCGTCCGGGGCCTCGACATCAACACCTCCTACGCCATCTACAACCTTCTGACCGATCAGAAGATGAAGGGCGTCGCCGTCATCTACGTCGGCGAGGACCTCGACGTGCTGCTCGAGCTGTGCGACCGGATTCTCGTGCTGTGCGGCGGCAAGCTCTCCGGCATCGTGGACGGCCGCGCCGCCACGAAGGAAGCCGTCGGCCTTATGATGACCAGGCTGGGAGGGGGCAACTGATATGCATATTTCCAAACGGGACGGCATCTCCACCGGCAAAGCGTGGGGCATCCGCGCCATCGCGATCCTGCTGGCGCTGATCGTTGACGCCGTCATCATCTTCGCCATCGTGAAGCTGAACCCGCTCAAGGTCTACGGCTCCATGGCCGACGGCGCGTTCGGCACCGGCAAGCGCATCTGGGTCACGATCCGCGACTGCATGATTCTCACCTGCATCGCCATCGGCCTCGCGCCCGCCTTCAAAATGCGCTTCTGGAACGTCGGCGCCGAGGGCCAGATGCTGGTCGGCGGCATCGCCACCGCGTTCTGGATGATTAAATTCGCGGGCAAGATGCCCACGCTGCTTCTGTTCCTCTGCATGATCGTCTCGGCCATCGTCGCCGGCGGCATCTGGGGCGTCGTCCCCGGCTTCTTCAAGGCGAAGTGGAACACGAACGAGACGCTGTTCACGCTGATGATGAACTACATCGCCATCCAGCTCACCTCGTTCTGCGTAGCCATGTGGGAGAATCCTCCGGGATCGAACTCCGTCGGCACCATCAACAACGGCGGCACGGTCAAGAACGTCGGCTGGATTCCCAACCTGTTCACGAAGGGCTACAACAAGGACTACGCCTGGACGGTGCTGATCGTGCTCGTGCTGGCGGCCCTCATGTACGTCTACCTGCGCTACACCAAGCACGGCTACGAGGTCGCCGTCGTGGGCGACTCCGAAAACACCGCGCGCTACGCGGGCATCCGCGTGAACCATACCTATGTGCGCACCATGGCCCTGTCCGGCGCGGTCTGCGGCTTCGCGGGCTTCCTCGCCGTCTCCGCCGTCTCGCACACGATCTCGACCAAAACCGCCGGCGGCCGCGGCTTCACGGCGATCATCGTCGCGTGGCTGGCCAAGATGAATCCGTTCGTGATGATCCTCATCTCCGCCCTGCTGACCTTCCTCGACAAGGGCGCCGTGCAGATCGCCTCCGACTACGGTCTCAACGAGTACGTCTCGCAGATCATCTCCGGCATCATCCTGTTCTTCATTCTGGGCAGCGAGTTCTTCATCAACTACCAGGTGAAGCTCCGGACGCACAAGTAAGGAGGAGATTGTAATGAGTGGATTTCTCGGTTTTCTGGCTTCCTTCCCGACGCTTCTGCACTCGGCCATCATCTTCGGCACCGTCATCATGTTCGGCGCCATCGGCGAGATCATCACGGAAAAATCCGGCAACCTGAACCTCGGCGTGCCGGGCATCATGTACCTGGGCGGCATCGCGGGTCTCGTGTCCACGTTCTTCTATGAAAACGTTTACTGCGTGAACGCAGGCGTCTCGCCGAGCGTCGCGCTCTGCATCATCATCTGCCTCGTCTCCACGTTCCTCGCGGCAGCGCTGGGCGGCCTCATCTACAGCTTTCTGACCATCACCCTGCGCACGAACCAGAACGTCACCGGCCTGACGCTGACGATCTTCGGCTCCGGCGTGGGCAACTTCTTCGGCGGCTCCCTCAACAAGCTCGCCGGCGGCGTCGGCCAGGTTTCCGTGGCCGTCACCTCGGAGGCCTTCCGCGCGTATTCCGCGAAGCTCGTCAACTTCTTCGACGGCTTCACCGGCAAGCTGGGCCTCGGCACCCTGCTGTTCTCCTACGGCTTTCTGACCTACGTGGCCATCGTCCTGGCCGTCGCGATCTGGTACTTCCTCACCCGCACCCGCACGGGCCTGAGCCTGCGCGCCGTGGGCGAGAACACCGCCACCGCCGACGCGGCCGGCATCAACGTCACGAAATTCAAGTATCTCGCCACCTGCCTCGGCGCGGGCATCTCCGGCCTCGGCGGCACGTACTACGTCATGAACTACATCAAGGGCACCTGGGAAAACCAGGGCACCATCGAGGCTCTCGGCTGGCTGGCCGTCGCGCTCGTCATCTTCGCCACCTGGAAGGCCCCGCGCGCGATCTGGGGCTCGTACCTGTTCGGCGTTCTGTACTGGGCGTACTTCTACATCCCCGGCCTGACCCGCAGCTCGCAGGAGATCTTCAAAATGATCCCCTACGTCGTCACGATCGTCGTGCTGCTGCTCGTGTCCATGCGCAAAAAGCGCGAGGATCAGCCGCCCCAGTCCCTCGGCCAGCCGTACTTCCGCGAAGAGCGGTAGCGGCGAAAAAACAAAAAAACAGGCTGCCGCAAAATGCATGGCATTTTGCGGCAGTCCGTTTTTTTCCTCGCTGGGTCTTACGCCGGGTAGAACAGGCTGGGCAGCCAGGTGATAAGCTGCGGAATCAGGATGATGAGGACGAGCGTAATGCACATGGCGGGCAAATATTTCGCGCAGGCCTTCGTAACAGATGAAACGCTCAGGTCCGCAACGTCCGCCATGACGAACAGGCAGATACCGAACGGCGGCGTCACAATGCCGATAATCAGCGCAACCGTCATAATCACGCCGAAGTACACAGGATCGATGCCAAGCTGATTAATGATCGGGTAGAAGATTGGTGTGACAAGCAAGATCGCGGCGGTGGTGTCCATAAAGCAGCCAATGACAATCAGCAGCAGCGCCAACACAAATACGACCGCAAGCGGGCCTGCCGTGGCGAGCGGCATCAGCAGATTCTGCAGCACCGTGGCAAGACCCACCTTGGTGACAATCCAGGTGAAGAAGCCGGCGATGGCAATGATGAGCATGAACGTTCCGGATGTCTCGACGGTATCCTTGATCGCGTCGATGAGCCCCTTCCACGTCAGTTCCTTGTAGATGATGCCGAGGATGATCGCATAATCGATTGAAACGACAGCCGCTTCGGTCGGCGTAAAGAAGCCGGTTGTGATGCCGCCCAGAATAATGAGCGGGCAGAGCATGGCCGGCAGCGCCCGCAGGAGCTTTTTGGGGACTTCCCTGCCCGGAACCACATAGGTCGGCCACGCGCGGCCCTCGGCTGTTGTTCTCGACATGACGAAGATGGCGACCATGAGTGAAATACCCATGATGATGCCGGGGATCAGTCCGCCCAGAAAGAGCTTTCCGGTCGAAACGCCGGCTGAAGCCCCCAGCACAACCATGGCGACCGAGGGCGGAATCAGCGGGCCAACGACGCTTGAAGACGCTGTGATGCCGGCGGAGAACGCATGGTCGTAACCGGCGTCATCCATCATTTTCATTTCGATGGCGCCGAGTCCGCCTGCGTCGCCGACCGCCGTGCCGGACATGGAGGCGAACATCATGCTCGCAAGCACGTTCGCATAGGCCAGGCCGCCTTTGAGTCGGCCCACGATCGCCAGCGCCGCGTCCATGAGTCGAGACGTCACGCCGCCGGAGTTCATCATCCGGCCGGAGAGCAGGAAGGCCGGCAGCGCGATCAGCACATAGGTGAACAGGGGCGTTGTCATCGAGTGTGCGAGGTTGACGATCGAGATGGCGCCGCCCTGCATGGCCAGATAGATGAGTCCGGGAAAACCGAGCGCAAACGCAACCGGAACGCCCAGCATCAGCAGAACCAGAAAGACCGCAACGAGAATGAGGATCTGTGTGCCCATTGCTCAGTCTCCTCCTTTTTTTCCGACAGCCTGCGCGGCTTCAATCAGCTCAATGAGATAGACGAAAAACATATATAAGGAACTGAACATGATCGGCACAAAATAATAGTTTTTGGGTATGCCGAGGCTTGTGCTGGAGTGTCCGCCCATTTTCGGCAGCAGGATAATGGACGAGACGAACATGAATCCGAGCAGGACGAGAACGAACAGACGCTGGACAACCGCGAGGATCTTTGCGCCGCGGGGTGAAAATTTCTGCGTCAGAAAGTCCGCGCTCACATGCTTGCCGTTCATCGCGGCCACACTCGCGCCGAAAAAGGCGAGGTAGATAAACATAAATGTACAGAGCTCCTCGACCCAGCTCAGGGGAGCGTCAAACGCTTTGCGTGAAATGATGCCGGCCGTGACAGCTAAAATGATGACGCCCATGCAGACAACGCCTGCATAGAGCTGGACGGTGCCCAGCAGTCGGATTATCTTTTTTGCCGCTTTCAACTTTTTACCTCCAGATTATTTCCCGAGCGCGCTGATCTGGTCGAAGAGGCCCTTTGTCCAGAGTCCCTGACTTTCCAAATCCGCTGCCTTCGTTTGGATCGCGGCTGTCATCTGGCTGATGAGCTCGGCTGACGGCGTATCGAAAGCCGTGCCTTCGCTCTTCATCGTCTCGACGTACTTGTCGGCGGCAGTCTTTACGGCGGTGGCGTACCAGTCACCCGCTTCCTTTGCGGCGCGGATGATGGCATCCTGCTGGCCCTGGCTCATGCCGTCGAGAAGCTGCTGGTTCATGTAGACCATGACGCTGTCGCGGATGTGCTCAGTCATCTCCACATGCTTTGTCGTCTCATAGAATTTCATTGTATAGATCGAGTCGATCGGTGATTCGCAGGCATCCACGACCCCCTGCTGCAGCGCAAGGTAGGTTTCGCCCCAGGCAACCTGCGCCGTGCCCATGCCGAGCGCTTCGGCGGACTCCAGATAGGATTTGATATCGGGCACGCGCATCTTCATGCCCTTGAGATCGTCCATCGAAGTGAGCGTTTCCTTGCAGACCATTGATCTCGGCGTCCGCAGCCAGTTGTTCGCAATGACCCGCACGCCTTCCTTGTCCGCGAGCTGCTGTTCAAAGTTTGTTTCAATGTCGCTGTTTAAAAACGCGCGGAAGTGGTCCTCGTCGCGGAACAGGAAGAACATCGACGTCACAAGCGCGTCATCGACAAAGGTGGAAAGCCAGGAGCTCGCATCCACGAAAATTTCCTGCGTGCCGAGCGACACAGCCTCCATCTCGCTCGTCGCGTCGCCAAGCTGGGCGGCGGGAGAAACGGTAATATTAATGGTGCCGTCAGAATACTGCTTGGCCAGATCAGCCATCTTCTGCATGGCCAGCGTCACGTTGTCCTCTGCCGCCTGAATGCCGCCGGCGGTGATATTGTAAACCTTGTCCTTGCTGAAATCATAGCTGGAGGCCGACGAAGAAGCTGCTGAGGAGGCCGAGACAGCGGATGCGCTCGTCGCGTCAGAGGATTTGGCTGAAGAGGCGCCCTTCGCGCTGCTGCAGCCCGCAAACAGAGCAGCCAGGAGGGCAGCAAGCAAAAGCAGTGAAATGATTCTCTTTTTCATAAACATGATCCCCCTTATAAATTCTTTTTCTGTTATCGGTAAACGGCATACGGGAATTTCTCTCCGGCAGGCCCCCCTCCCTGACTGAAACAGGATCCCACCCCGTCCCACTGTGCCCCGGATGATATTGTTATTATATCATGCTTTTTCCGTCCCACCCCTGTTTTGCACGCACAGTTATCTACTGCATATCTGTAATAATAACACAACCGTTTGGAGAAAACTGGGCGGTATAACTGTGCATTTTGCACAATTTTGTGAAAGTTTTCCAATATTTTCTTCTTCAGCCCGGTTGTGTAATCACAGTTGAAAAAAGGCGTCGGGAACTCTATAATAGCAGCAGGAAAGCAGAAGAAGGGGGGGACTTCCGATGCTGAACGCAACGTTTGCCCAGGCTTTCGTTGATAAAATCAAGCGCAAGCTGGATCTCAGTGTCAACATCATGAACGAGCAGGGAATCATCATTGCCAGTTCCACGGCGGAACGGATCGGTTCCTTTCACAGCCTGGCCTACGAGATTCTGCAGAAGCGGATACCTGAGCAGATCACAGAGCAGCTGAACAGCAGCATGATCGGCGTAACCAGTCCGGGGGTAAATCTGCTGCTGCTGGAGGACAACAAATGGCCGATCGGTGTGGTCGGTGTTTCGGGCACCTCCGGCGAGCTGCTGCAGATCGCGCGGACGATCAAGTTCGCGCTGGAAACAGAGATCGAGCATCAAAAACCGCAGCGAAACACAAGCGGGCGCGCGTATTGTCGTTTTGACGCGCTGACCGGGGTACTGCTCGAGCGTCCGATCATCTCCTCGCGCGTTTTAGCGGAGGCAAAGAAGCTGGAGCTGGACGCTCTGCGGCCGCGTCTGTGCGTGCTCTGCCGCGTGATGGAAACGGGCGGCGCGTATTTTCAGGCACTTGCAGAAGCTTTCGAGACTGCCGGCGCGCTTCCGTTTCTTCTCGACGCCCAGCACATTCTGCTGACCTTTGAAATGAAGGACGCGATGCTTCCGGACTATCCGGAGCAGCTTGCTTCCCTTCTGGACGCGGCGCAGGCTCAGATTCCGCAGAGCATCGCGGCAAACAGTGCCATTCAGTACTACATCGGAACGCCGCAGAAGGATCTGGCGTCCTGCGGGTACTGCTGCAGTCTGCTGCAGGAGCTGGAAAAGGTGCTGCCGTCTTCAGCCGGGCAGTACTGTGATCTGAAGGCCGGACTGCTGCTTGTGCTGCAGCGTACATACGACTTCGACGTCTGGAGTATTATCTACGAGCAGACTCGCCGGAATCTGCAGGACCGCATAGACATGGAGATGTTCGTCAGCACGGTCAGCGCGCTTGTTCTGTCCGACATGCATCTCGAGCAGGCAGCAAAACAGCTCTATATCCACAAGAACACGCTTTCCCTGCGGCTGCGGAAAATCCGGGAGATTCTGGATCTCCAGCCGATCGGCAGCATGCACGACGGCGTTTTTCTGACCGGGCTGCTGCGCTATATTGAGAGTTTCTAGCGGCGTCCCGGAACCGGCCCGAATTCGCTGCATACTTTGCTGATGTGAAGCAGCCGGTCGAAGCTGGCCGCCGGCGGGACGGTGTCCGCCACGGAGAAAATCATATGGTCGCCCGAACCGATCGCCTCCATGCAGGCATCAACATAGCGGTAAAACGTCTCGTCATTCATGAGGTCCTTCAGCACCGCAATTGATGGGATGCCGCCCCAGATTGTGATGCCGGTGTCCCGGAATACCTCGCGTGTTTTGGCAAGCGTGATTTTGGTCATCGGGGCGGGACAGATGGAATCCGCAATGTCGATGCCTGCTTTTCCGTATTCCGGCAGGATCCCTGTATTTTCACCGTCTGTGTGCGTGACAAGGAATCGGCCCGCGGCGTGCAGCTCGTCGGATTGCTTCCTGAGCTCGTCCGTAATGTAATGTCTGAACATGCCGGGCGAGGTGATCGACGAATCATAATTCGCACCGGATAGGATGACCTCAGCGGACGTGGCGAGCGCGGCGGCATGGAGCTTTTCCCAGAACGGACGGATTTCCTCAACGAAGGCGTCCATTTCGTCCGGGTTTTCCGACATTTCACCATAAAATGTCTCCAGATCCATCAATTCCTTTATGAGATAGTGGCCTGGCGAAGCAAACATGGCGCTCAGTGCGACCGCGACACCGCGCTCGCCGATAAAGTCGCGCTTGTACTGCTCGAATTCCTCTCGGTCGGGAATTACCTCCGCATTGTTCAGAATGTAGGCGACAGCGGGATAGTCGTCCATGGACTTGATTGCGTGTTCAGTGATAACATACAGCGTGATCCCACCGGCGCGCATCCGGTCGTCGTAGACGACGGTCGTGGTGATCTTGCCCTTTGGCGTGTCGTACTCCACGCGGAGCCGGCCTGTCGCAGGGTCACGCTGATAGCTTCTTCTGACGTTGTGCAGGATAATTCGATACGGATTCTTCCGCAGATCGTACAGTCCGAGTCCGACGTCCAGATCGCCCTCCTCGCTCCGAAAATCGGCAAAATTGGGAATAATCGAGTGGTAGCCCCAGCCGAGGTCATCCACGATCTCGCGCAGTGTGGCCTTCTGATAGGGGGCCGGCAGCGTGCCCGCGCGGGAATTGGCATTGTACCAGATGTCCAGCCGCGGGACATACGGCAGTGTGTCGGTCGGCTCTCCGCGCAATGTGGCCAATATTCGTTCCTTTACTGTCATGGTGTTCCTCCTTGTGCTCTTCTGCGGGCAATTTTCACCCGCCTATCGTCAGTATAAAGAGTGAAGGGAGAAAAGACTATATATGCAAGGCACAGGAAAAAGGTCAAAAGATGTGATTTGTAACAAATTATGATTATATCTTCAGCAATTATCTGCCATTTTGCCAAAACGCGCCGCGCAGGCGGCGCCGATTCCGGTGAGTCCGGGCAGCACCGGCTCACAGCGGCCGCATCGGAATTCGGCGCCTCGCGCACAAACAGCAAAGGATCTTTCTTGCGTCTTTTCAGACAGAAGAAAGATCCTTCATCGTTTGTTCGGGCAGCGCCGTACGATCCAGGGGGTGGGCCATGTCAGGCTTTTTTGCCATCCGGGATCTTTCGGAGCAGCTCCCGGATCCGCTCGTTGCACGGGCCGATGGGAAAGTCCGTGACGATCACCCGCTCGCAGCCCGCCATGAGCTGCCCGGCCCGCTCCAGCGCCGCGTCGGAGATGGGGCAGAACGGCTTCTCCGTCACCGTCTCGGCCGCGAGGCTCCGGGCCACCCGGCAGTCGATGTCGTTTTCATACAGGATGCCCGCGGCGAACGGGATTCCGTCCTTTTGCAGCTGCCGGAACACCGGAATGCCGCTGCCGCAGCCGGAGATCACAAAGGCCTGCGGCGCGCCGGCGATTTTCGGCAGCTCCACGCTGCCGAACGCCGTGTCGTAGGCGCCCGCGTCCAGGCCGTACAGCGCGCGGATGCGCGCGTCCTGAAAAATCTCCGCCGGTTCCCCGAAGCCCGCGATCCGGTCGCCCTTGACGCAGAGGATCTTGTCGGAGACCTTCTGCGCCAGATCGATCTCGTGCAGCGACAGAATCACCGTCACGCCCTTCTGCCGGGCCATTGTCCGCAGCAGGCCCAGCAGCTCCAGCTTGTGCCGGACGTCGAGATAGGAGGTCGGCTCGTCCAGCACAAGGATCTCCGGCTTCTGGCAGATCGCCCGCGCCAGCAGGATTCGCTGCCGCTGTCCGTCGCTGATGGCCGCGAAGCTCCGCTCCGCCAGCTCCAGCACGTTCACCGTCCGCATGGCGTCCATCACAATCTGCTCGTCCGCATGCGTCAGCCGGCCCATCCGCCCCGTGAAGGGGTAGCGTCCCGAGGCCACCACGTCCCAGCAGCTCATGAGCTCCGGGCTCACGCGCTCGGTCAGCATCACGGCCGTCTTTTCGGCCAGCCGCCTGCATGACATCGTGCGCAGATCCGTTCCCTCCACGAGCACACGCCCCGAGATCGTCTGCAGATGCTTAGTGAGGCTCTTGAGAATCGTGGATTTTCCGGCCCCGTTGGGGCCGATCAGCGTGACGATCTCGCCGCGGCGGATCTGCATGCAGATCTCGCGGATCAGCGGCCTTCCGCCGTAGCCGACCGCGAGGTCTTTCGTTTCCAGCGCAAGGTCCATCTCAATCCCTCCCGCTGCGGCGCAGCATCATGAAAATCACCACGGGCGCTCCGAACACGGAGCTCACGGTGCTGATGTTCAGCTCGGTCGGGGCGAACGCCGTGCGGGCGATGAGGTCGCAGAACATGCAGAACACCGCTCCGCCCAGAAACGTCGCCGGGATCACCACGAGGGGCCTGGCTGTGTGCAGCCCGCGCTTGACCAGGTGCGGCACCGCGATGCCGACGAAGGAGATCGGCCCCGCGAAGGCCGTCACGCAGGCTGACAGGACGCTGGACAGCAGAATGAGCAGCACCCGGAAGCGCCGGACGCTGACGCCCATGCTCTGCGCGTACGCCTCGCCGAGCTGGTACGCGCCGATGGGCTTGGACAGCGCGAACACCAGCGCAAGCGCAACCGCGACGATCGCGCCCGCCACGGCGACGTTGTCCCACGTCATGCCGGAAAAGCTGCCGAGCGACCAGCCGTGCAGGTTGACGATGTTGGCGTCGTCGGCGAAGGTCACGAGGAAGTCCGTCAGCGCCGAGCAGATGTAGCCGATCATGATGCCGCCGACCAGCAGCACCGACATGCTCGCGACGCGCCTGGAGAGCAGCAGCACAAAGCCGGTCGACAGCAGCGCGCCCACGAAGGCCGCAGCGATCAGCGCCGCGGACGAGGCGTTGCCCGCGCGCTCCAGAAACCAGATCATCGTCAGCGCCACCGCCATCTTGGCGCCGGACGAAATGCCCAGCACAAAGGGGCCCGCGATGGGGTTCCCGAAGAACGTCTGCAGCAGAAAGCCGGACAGGGCGAGCGCCCCGCCCAGAATCGCTGCCATAAAAATCCGGGGCAGCCGGATCTTCCAGATGATCGAAACCTGCGCCGCGTCCCCCGTCCTCCGGAACAGGATCCGCGCGATCTCGGGCAGCGAGATGCGCACGCTGCCCGAATTGATGTTCAGCACCGTGATCGCGCAGAACGCCAGCAGCAAAACGAGAAACACCAGCGCGTACCGGGCGCGTCTGCGCCGTCCGGCCTGCCGCAGCCGCGCCTCGTCAGATTCTTTTGTCGGCATGGGCCCTCCCTATGACAGTTTGTGAATAAACGTCAGTTCCGTCTGGCTTCCGTCGCCGGTCAGCATGGTGTGGATGTCCTGGATCATGCTGCCGAGCACGTCCGTCGCCTGATAGAGATACTTGCCGGTGCACCAGACGTTGCCCTCCTTCACGGCCTTGAAGTCCGCGAAGAGGCTGCTCTTCTGCAGCAGCTCGTCCACCGTCCCGAGCGGATTGTCGATCGCCGCGTTGTAGATGAGATAGTCCGCGTCCCTGGCGGCCGCGTAGAATTCCTCCATCGTCATGGTCACGCCCGAGGTGGCGGTGGTCGGGTCGCCCAGATCCTTAAAAATATACCGGCCGCCGGCGAGCTCGATCATCGCGGCCAGATAGTCCGACGATTTGCGCACCGACACCGTGCCGCTGTTCGTCACGTAGAAAAACGCCACCGTCTTTTCCGTGTTCTGAAAGTCGGACAGGCTCTGCACGATCTCGGCCTGCTTGCCGAACAGCGCGTCGGCCTCGTCCTCCGCGTCCGTCAGAACGCCGTAGAGCCGGAACCACTCCGTTCTGCCGAGCGGATGGCTCTCGTAGCTCGACCGGTCGATGAAAACCGGGATGCCCAGCTCCTCGATCTTCTCCTGCACCTCGGGCGTGTGGAGGATCATCGTGGATTCGATGGCCAGATCGCAGCCGGACGACATGAGCAGCTCGTAGTCCGGCTCGGAGTATTTCCCGGCATAGACGAGCGTTCCGGCGGCCATCGCGTCGGCGGCCGCGGGGATATACCAGTCCTCCTGCTTCGCGCCCGACAGCTTCACGCGGCTGAGCCTGTCCAGCGCGCAGAAAAGGGACATGGCGGAGGTGGCCGCGAGATAGATGCTGTCCAGCGGCTTCTGCAGGATGATGTATCCGTCCGCGCCCCTGGGCGTCTTGCCGCCCTCGGGGATCACCAGATAATTCCGCCCGTCTGAAACGGCGATGAGATCGTACCCGCCCTCGTAGCGATAGATCTGAAAGCAGTTCGCGTATTGCAGCTGCATGGTGGACTCGTACGTCAGCCCGGCAATCTCGGGCGCGCCCGTGTCCGACGCCGCCTTCTTCGCCGACGGCGCGCAGCCGCAGAGCAGCGCCGCGCACCAGCAGACCAGCACGGCAAGGGTCAGAATTCTTTTTTTCATGCTTCCCTCCCGCGTCAGCGCTTTGTGAGGGACGCCGAGCTGAAATTCAGCGTGTAGTCGATCTCGTGCGGATCGCCCATGGCCACGGTATCCGCCGTCACCGGCAGCTCCCGGTCGAAGCCGGCCAGCGGGATTTCAAAGGTGGAGCCGCCCTCCAGCGTGACGGGCTCGTAGCGGACGCCGCCGATGAGCATGTAGTCGTATTTACTGCTGCTCCAGACGATCGTGGCCGTTGCCGCGCCGTTTTTGACCGTGACGGCGGCCGGCGAGGCGACGCTGGCCCGGCCCGTCCCGCCCGTGAGCGTGACCGCGGCCTCATAGTCGCCGTCCGCCAGCCCGAGGCTTTCGGCCGTGACGGGGGCTTCGCTTTTTTCCCGGCTCTCCGCGCCCGCTTCCTGCGTCTGCTCCGCAGCGGCGGCTGTTTTCTGAGACGAGCAGCCGGTCTGGAAGAGCAGCGCCGTCAGCATCAGCAGGAGCATAAGAGCGTTCAGATATTTTTTCATGGCTTTCACCGCGGAATCCCACAGTCCGGATTCCGCGTTCCTTTCGCGCAAAGTAAAAAACGGCCGCAGCGAACAATCGCTGCGGCCGTTTTTCCGCAAAATGAGGATACCGCCCATCTTTCGTGGGTGATACCGAGCGCGTTCAAGCAGGTCTTCTGACTTACGCCTCGGGCGGCCTTGCATCCCTTCCCGGTTTCCCAGTGGCCGGCTTTCGCCGTCTGCAAGGCCTCGGCGCTTACAGCGGCGGGACCGTTCGGGATTTTCACCCGATTGTCTATTCTCCGCCGAAGCCGAACGCCCCGGGCGGCACTTGAACGAATATGGAGTTTTTATTCATTATACCGACTCACGCCTCTTCTGTCAAGCCGCGTCCGACGTGTGTTTCGGAGCCCCTGCCGGGCGAATACTCTTCCGCGTGCCGCGCTTTTGTCCTGTCACAGGCCGAGAGAGGCGAACACCCGGCCGATCACCGCGTCGGAATAGCCCTGTTTCCTGAGCGCGCCGCGGGCGTATTCGGTTCCGCCGTTTTTTACGACCTGACCGGCGTATTTGACGAGCGCGCCGTAGTCCACCTTGTAGATCGCGCCCTGGCCGCCGCTGACCGGCGTGTTCCGCCAGCCGTCGTAGCCGTCAGCCAGACCCGCCGATTTCGTGAAGCCGTACTGCTTGTAGTTGCTGGCGATGTAGTTTTTCGCGTTGGGCGAGGCGAACGCCGCCGCGTACAGGCCCTCGTAGTCCGGCTCGGACGCGGACGTCTGCCGCGAAGAGGCGGCGCGGGACGCGCTGCCCGACGCCTGGTTCGCCGCGAGCATGGCGCTGGCCTGCGCGCTCGTCAGGCCCATCGCGCGCAGCTGCGCCGCCGACGGCAGAATCCCGGCCTCCAGCAGCGCCTCGCCGGAGGACGAGAGCGCCGCGTCGCTGTATTTCTGCGCCGCCAGCGTCGGCGTCCCGTTGTAGCTGCCCGTCACCTGCGCCACCGAGAGCCGGAACTCGTTCTCCCACTCCCGCACCGACTCCTGGAACTTTGCCGCCGACAGGTTGTACTCCGCCGCCCACTGCTCGAGCGAGACGAGCTGCTGCAGATACGTCTGGCTGATCGAGAGCACCTTGTCCGCCTTGTCGTATTCGCCCTGCGCGCGCAGATCCGCGATCTGCCTCTGCGTGTCGGTCGCCAGCTTGGTCTGCTCGGCGTTGACCGTCTGCCGGTTCGCCGCCGCGGTGTTCTGGATGTCGTTGTACTGCGCCTGCCCGATGCCGCCCCGGTCCCCGCGCAGCTCGGAATACAGCGCGCTGTTGTCGAGCGCGCGCTGCTCGTCCGCCGAGACCTGGTTCCGCTCGGTCTGGTACTTGGCGTCCGCGTCCTCCTGCGTCCGCAGCAGGTCCTTGACGGACTGATTTGTCGCGTAGTCGATGGAATTTGCCGCCTGCTGCGTAGCCGCGCCGCGCCACTGCGAGAGCGCGTCCTCCATCCCCGACGCGCCGGAGCCCAGCCCGCCGGAGCCGGTACCGTCCGCGCCCGATGCGCCGCCCGCAGACTTCCCGCTGTCGGCCGCGATGCCCTGCGCGTTCACCCCATCTGCCAGCCCGGTATGCCCGAGCCGGTTCTGCGCGTTCACGCCGCCGCCGGGGACGATCTGCCCGTTCTGAATGGAGGACAGGAAGCCGCTGCCGTTGTCCGCCATCCCGCCCTGACCGGACAGGCTCGTACCGGCGTCCCCGTACTGCCGGGTTCCCGTCATCAGATTCGCGTTCGGCCCATAGGCGGCGTTCGCGTACTTCCCCGTGAAGCCCTCGCGCGGCGTATTGGCGTCGATCACCTGCGAGTAGTCCACAAAGTTGCTGTAGCGGTTCGACAGATTGCCGTACAGCTTTTCGAAGTCCGCGTCGGTGTACCCGTTCCGCGCGCCGCCGCTGCCGCCGTACAGCGTCTTTTCCATGTTCTTGTCGTAGGTCACCTTGCCGTAGCCGTTGTTGGCGTTGTTCGTGTACCACGTTCCGGTCTTCCCGTCGTACTCGCTGACCGTCCCGCCGAGCTGGTCGGACAGCAGCTTGTTGAGCGCCACGTTCTGCTGATGCAGATAGTCCCGCGTCGCCTGGTCGCTTGTCCGGTTCCAGTTCTGCGTGTTCTCCAGCATCTGCTGGCGGATGGCGTTGGCCTGCGAGCGCCCGTTCACCACGCCGGAATAGCCGTTCACGAACCCGACGTTCGGATTGTAGTTCTTCGCCATGTAGTCGTTCATGTCCTGCGTCAGCTGATCGGCGGTCTTCGTCGGCGTGATCGCGTACCCGCCGGACCGGGCGGGGTTTCCAGTCTGTTTGACCGCCGCCCCGTTCGCGCCGCCGGAGTAGCCCTGCGACGCGCGCACCTGCTCCGCCGCCTGATGCGCCGCCGCCATCGCCGCCGCGTCGCCCGCCGCCTTGGCCGCGTTGTACTGGTCTGTGTAGCTTTGGATCGCCGACTGCTGCTCCTGCGAAAGCGAGGACTTGTCGGTCTGTGTCAGCGCCATATCGCGTTCCCCCCTGTTTTTGAATTCATCCTTTTTCGGCCCTCCCATGCAAAAACCGGCCCGATGCAAAACGAATCCGGCCGGAAAGCTCCGCGCGGGAGCGGCTGGCAGATTCGATTCGCAGCAGGCCGGTTTTCCTGTCTGTTACGCTTTGCTCGTCAGCACCGCGATGCTGCCCTGGCTGCTGACGGCGAGGTCCAGCGCCGCGGCGATGTCCCGCACCCTGACGTAATTGACCCCGTCCTTGAGGATTCTGCTGACGGGCACTTCCCGCCCGTCCACAATCAGCTTCGACTGTTCGACCACTTCTCCCGCCTCCTCCAGCTTCTTCTTAAACGCGGCCCAGGCCGCCTCGTCCACCATCGGCTCCGGGCAGCGCTTTCTCGACACGTCGTAGTGCCGGATCGTGTACCGGACGTTCGGCAGTCTTTTGAGCAGCAGCCGGTACAGCTCCGCCGCGTGCTCCTGCGTGGCCTCCGGGATATCATACCGGCCGGCCGCGTCGGTGCAGCTCACCATCTCGATGGACACGGAGTTGAAATTGTTGACGATCTTGCCCATCGTTCCGGCGCTGCCGTCGCCGACCGACCACGCCGTCGTGTCCAGCGGAACGCACTCGTAAACGACCTCCCCGGTGTCCACGCAGTAGTGCGCCGACGCCTTCACCGCGGTGGAGGCGAAATAATTCGCATTCCCCCTCGCCGTCGCGGACGTGCCGGCGTTTCCGGTGTAGTGGAACACGATGGCGGCGATGCTGCCGATGCTCCGCGGCCCGCCGTGCCATCTGGCCGGGATGGAGCTGTCGATTCTGATCGCCATATTACGCCTCTTCCGCCTGCGCCGCACCGTCCGCCAGCGTCTGCCGCGCGTCCTCGACAGCCTGCGCGGCCCTGCCGACCGCCGCCGCGTCGATTCGGCCCTCGGCCGCGATATACGTCACGACCGCCGCCAGCGCCGTCACCGCGCCCGCCACCTGGTTGACCGTGTTCTGGTCCAGCCCGAACACCATCGCAAGACCCGTCACGACGCCGACAAGCGCCGCCAGAAATTTTCTCGATGTGAGTTTCTTCCGGATTGTCTGCATAGAAACCTCCCTTTCTCCCCATCGTATGCCCGTTTTCGCCAAACCGTTCGGCGAATCAGGGCCGCTGCAAAATGCAGCGGCCCCGCAGAACCCGCAAAATCGTCTGCTTTCTGCCGGGATTGCGCCCAGTCCGGCAGCACGTTCCGTTTTGCGGCCGCGACTTTGTTTGGGGCAATTCCGCGCTTGGAATTGTGCGGTGCTGCCTTAGCCGATGTTCAGTGCCGCCGTGCCGGCGCCGATGGGTTTGTTCGCGGAATCGACCTCGACCACGCGGATGGCCGTGTGGCCGCTGGTAGGCGTGATTTCCAGTCCGTTCGCGGTCAGCTCGGTCCAGCTTGCCGGCGTGATCGCCGTGCCGTAGACGGCGGCTGTCAGCGCGGAGGCCGTCGCGGCGGTCACGTAGTACCACTTGACGCCCGCCGCGTCATGCTCGCCGGGGATCAGCACCACAGTGGACTTGCCGGTGCCCGTCGCGGCCGTGCCGACCGTGAGCGCCTTCAGCTGGTTCGCGCCGCCCTGATAGAACACCGCGCACGCCTTTTCCGAGAGGATGAAGCAGTCGTAGATGACGCGCCCCTCGACGAGCCAGCCGGAGATTCCGGGCGGGTTGTCGTGGGTCTTGTAGTCCTCGAGCTGCTTCGGGGCCGTCGCGGCCATGGGGTGCGTCAGGATGAAGCTGCACCCGGCCGGCAGCCTGCCGGACGGGACCTTCACGATCCGGCAGCCGTCTACCTCGCCGATGACGCCCTTGACGAGCATCTGCTGCGAGGCGTCGCCGTACTTCATGAACGCGCTGTCCTGCTTCAGCAGGTTCGCGAACCGGTACGAGCAGAAGCACACGCGCCCCTGGTCGGGCACGTTCGCGTTGCCGAGCTTCTCCATCGCGCCCAGAAACAGCGCGTAGGCGTTGTCCTTCGTGGGCGCCGTTTCGTCGGTGTTGCCGCGCGCGGCGGCCTCGGCGGCCAGCGTGCCGAACACATAGGTGTCGAATTCCGGCACCCACACCTCGCGGATCTCCCGCGAAAGCGCCTTGCCCGCGTCGGACACCATCTGCGACTGGAGCTTGTCCCCCCGGTCGATGATGAACGTGAACGCGCGGTCCTTTGTCACCTGCATCGTCTGCACGCTGCGGGCCAGATCCGCGGGCGTGCCGTACCGGTCGGTGCCGGAGCGGTTGTAGTCGTTCATCGCGACGACCGGGAGCGAGTACACGTTGACCGTGTCGACGCCCACGAAGGAATAGTCGTTGTTCACGCCGAGCAGCGCCTGCGACGCCCTTGTGAACCGCTCGTCCGCCTCCTTTGCGTATCTTACCGCCAGATTTGCACTTTTCATTTTCTGTCTCCTTTTCTTATATATTCATCATAACTTGCCGCCGGCAGCAAGGTGATGACGCCTCAAAAGGCCCGGCGCTCCCCGCTCACCACTCCGCGCGCAGCCCCTCCAGAAACGGGTCGTCCGGCTCGCCGGCGGCCGCGCCGAAGCCGCCCACGCCCCGGACGGGCGCGCGCTGCTGGTTTTGCACGGTCTGCCGGAGCGTCTGCAGCTCCTTTTTCAGCTTCTCCGTCTCCTGCGACCGCTGCTCCGCCTGCTCGCCGCGCCAGGCCTCCAGCAGCGGCTTTCCGGCAATCCATTCGCTGAGCACCCTTTCGGGGAGCTGCCTGCCCTGGTAGTCCGGGTTCGCCCTGTAAAACGCCAGCGCCTCCGCCCGCAGGTCGCGCTGCTTCGGCGCCTGACCGGCGTCCTCGCCCCCGGCCGGCTCCTCCTCTGGCGCCGCTGCGGGCTTCTCCTGCTCCGGAGCCTCCGCCGGCGTTGTCCCGGCCGGCGTCTTTTCTCCGCCTTCCGCCGCGCCGCGTTCCTCTTCGCCGTCCGCGCCAAAAATATCGTCGCCCTCGGCATAGTCCTCCGGCATGATCGGCTCGTCCTCGCCGCCGTCCGCGAAAGCCGTCTCGGCGCTGAACTCCTTCTGTTCCATCTTTTCCGCTCCTTTCCCTTTCTCAGCTGTTTTGCTGTTTCATCTTCACGAGCGCCCGCTTCGCCGCGTCCGGCAGGCTCTCATACCGCGCCTGGATGCCGTGCGGCAGCGCGCCCAGCGCCTTGTCCTCGCTCAGCGCCGTCCCCGCCGCGGCAGGCGGCGCGTTTCCCGCCGCCTGCTCCGCGCCGTCCCCCGTCCGCGCCTTTTTGAGCTCCCCGATGAGCTCCGCTTTTTTGGGGATGAGCTTGTCGGGCACGCGCTCGAGATACTGGATCACGTCCAGCACGCCCGCGGTGCGCAGATTGTCCAGCGTCTGCGTGGTCGCGATCTGCGAATAGTAGCTCGAAGCGCCCACGTCCGCCCGCAGGTTGAGCCAAAGCCGCTTGAAGCGGCTGAAGTCGAACGTCTCCGCGACCCGCCGGGAGACCGTGTTCATCACCATCGTCCCGTCGGCCGGGTCGAGCACCGGCCTGCCGGCCTGGTCCCGCGCGGGCTCCTGAAAATCGCGGCTGCGCACGATCGGCCGCACGCCGTAGTACGTGCCCATCATGTCGAGCAGAATCGCCCCGATGTTCTCCACCCACTCGTGCAGCCCGGCGCGCGTGTTCTCCAGCGGCACCTCCGCGGACGACTGCAGCACCATCAGAGCCGACGTGTTGTCCGGCTTCACGTTGCCCATCTGCGCGTCGGTCGCGCCCAGGCAGTCCTTCGTATAGCTGATCGCGCGGTCGATGACCGTGAGAATCTGGTTCGACATGTCCGCCGGCTGCAGGTTGTAGGCCACCTGGCTGATCGCCTGCCCCGGCTGCAGCCCCCGCACGCCGATGGATTGCCCAATCTCGTTCGACCACGAGCCGATCAGGTCGGCGTTGTACACCGTCTTGGGGAAGCCCAGCAGCTGCAGATGCCGCATGACCATCGCGAACATCGTGTTGATGAAGATCTGGTTCGGGATGATCCCGGTCACGAGCGCCCTGCCGTGGTACTGATTTTTCTGCTTCTCCCAGTTGCCCCAGGCGATGGGGTAGCGCGTGAGCCCCGTGTCCACGTCCTCAAAGATCACGGCCGTGCGCGTGGCCTTCGTCACATGCACGCTCGTCACCTGCCGCCGCGCCTGCCGCAGCTTCGGCACGGGCCTGCCCGACGCATCCGCGGTCATAACCTCGCGGCCCTCCGCGTCCGTCTCCGGCTCCATCAGCGGCTCTCCGGTCCGCGGGTCCAGAACGGCCTGCTCCCTCGTGCGCTTGGTATAGAGGTAGACATACAGCGCCTTGCCCGCTCTGTCGTCCGGTTCGATCTCGATCTTCCCGCCGCTGCCGGCCTGGAATTCATACTCGCTGTCCGCCTGCACCCCGGCCTTTTCCCGCAGCTCCCCGCGCAGGCTTTCCACCGGCGCGCGGCCCACGATCAGAATGTACGGCTGGCTCTCGACGTCCGGCGTGTTGGGATTTCCGAACATCACGTTGATGCCGTCCACCAGCTCCATGCGGATCTCGCCCCGCTGCTCTCCGAGCGCGCCGCCGTGCGGCAGCGCGTCGGGGTCCCACCAGAAATGCGCGCAGTAGTCGCCCGTCTGCGCGCCGTCGAACAGCGCCTCCCGGATGCGGTATTCCATCTGGAACTTCTCCAGCAGATTCTCGACCTCGGCCGTCGCGAATTCCGCCGCGTTCCCGTCGGGATTCGCCGCGTTTTCGCCGTCGTAGTAGCTGAGCGGCTCGAAGTGGATCGCCGCGCCGCTCGAGGTCAGCGACGCCACAAACAGCGACGTCACGCGCTTGATGATGTTGAACACCGGCTTCGGCAGCCTTGCCATCGCGGGCGTATCCGGGATATTCAGCCACTGGTTGCCCGCGAAAAACTCGATGTTCGTGTTCACCAGCCGGTACTGGTTCGGCGTCAGGCGGTTGTTGTACGTCCGCCCCTTTTCGTAGAGCTCCCAGGCTCTCGTCACGTTGTTTTTATCCGACATCCGCTGCCTCCGCGCCGCCCGCTTTTCCGTACGCCGCCTCGCTGTTGTAGCCCATCAGCGCCTCGAACGCCAGATGCTCCTCGCGCAGCCGTTCGCGTTCCTGCTCGCCGGGCTTCTCCGGCTCCGGCGTCCTTCTGCCTCTCTCCAGCGCCGTCCCGAGCAGGAACCCGGCCGCGCCGCCCAGCAGCAGCAGCGCCGCGCCGATCAAAAAATCCAGCATTTCTCACCCTCCCAGGCTTTTCGCCTCATTGCCGCTGCGGCAGCGCGTCCACCGCCGCCATGATGATGTCGAGGTCCCCGTTGCCGCCGAGCCCGTAGTGATAGACCTTGTGCATCTCCCGCAGAATCCGCCGGTCGTCAAAGTCCACGGCTCTGTCCTCGACATACCTTGTCCCCAGATAGCGGATGCGGTCGTAGAGCATCCATTTCACCCCGTCGGCGGTCGCGTGCAGCAGCGCCGCGTCCTCCTTCTCCCGCCGCTCCTTTTCCAGCCTTCCGGCGTCGTTTTTCTGTTCTCTGCGTTCCATGACGCGCTGCATGAGATCGCCCAGCAGCTTCACCACCGCCGCCCCGACGCCGCCCGACAGCACCGCCAGCAGTACCGCGTTCATTCCGTTTCCTCCCTTCGCGTTTTCATCCCTCCGTACGCCCGCCTATCCCGCGGTCTCCGCCCACCCCGCCGGATACGCCTCCGGCGTCCAAGAGTTGTTGTCGATCAGACTGCGCCAGAGTTTCCCGCCGCGCCAGCCAATCTCATCCTTGCGGAACATGTTGCTCGTTGTCATCGTGTCCGGGATGTCCCGATAGCCGCTATGGAAGTTAAGAGGAGCCCAGCCGTTGGTGTCGTGATCCGGGTCGGTGTCCTGCCGGTCCCAGGTATCGTACTGCGCCGAGTAGAGCTTGTCGCCCCAGCGGATACGTGTACCGGCTTTTATGAGCGCGCCCGTGTAGGCGAGCGTGGGATAGAGCGCCGGCACCTTGCTGGCTGCCGCGTCCGTCGCGTCGGCAGCCAACGTGTCGATCATTTCTTTTCGGGCCTTCGCCCACTCTGTATAGCTCATACGGCGGCCTCCTGATACCCTAAAATTCCGAGCGCCTGCTGCGCGTCGGCCAGCAGCACTGAGCCCTCGACAGTTTCCAGCGCGGCGCTCGGCTCCGTTCCGTGCAGCTGCCCCGCCGTGCGAAAGACGGTCTCGCTCGGAACCATGATCTCCGTTTTGGTGCCGTCCTCCGCCTCCTGCGTCACCGCGGCGGGAAGCCGCACGCAAACGCCCTCGGCCTCGCTTTCGGCGCAGGGAACGTAGCAGCCGTTCGCAGCGAGCCGGATATATATGGCGCTGTCGGCGTATCCGACCGTCCCGTCAGATGCCGTGACTTTTATCATGCTCTGCACCTCTTTTTGTACAGTGTTTCCAGCCTCTCAGTTGAGGCCGTGCGCAGGATGTTTTTCCAGTATCGGTTGATCATGCCCGGCGCATTTTGCTCCGGTTCCAGATCGTCACCGACACCGTGCCTGAGATAATAGGCATACAGTTTGTCCAGCATGGCCTGCCTGCGCGCCGCCTCGAACGTGTCTGGCCGGAAATGCTCCCACCCGTTTTCGCTGGTGACAAGACACACCGGATTGTCCTGCCAGCAGAGCATTCCGTCCTGCTCTGAGAGCGCCGTGCCGTGCGGGATGTTCACATCCCCACAGATCGCGCGGCCTTTGAACCGCTTGTAACAGATGTAGGTCATACGCAGAAACAGGGCGCAAAACCACGCGAGTAATACGCGGCGTCGCTGTAGGCCGCGCCGACAGTGGTCACACTCACGAAACCGCCGCTGGAGGAGTCATTCGGCGAACGCAGCCACCAACGAGCGGCGGTTGTCGTGTCTGAGTGCTTGTATTTAATTTTGCTGTTTCCAGCGGAGTAGTAGGAATATTGCGCCTGTTTGCTCGCCTCATACGTATTCGCGTATTTTCTCACGCCGAAAACCTCGTATTCTGACGGAAGAAAAACATAATCCGTTGTCGCTGTAACATAGCTCGATATCGAACCGCCGCTTCCCGCCGTGTTATCCGTATATTTTGTGACGGATTTCAGCACAGAACGGAGGGCAGACGGCAGAACACCGATGAACGTGCCAGAATAGCTCGACAGACTTGTCCCGCAAATCGCGGTTCTCATATTCGAGGATAACCAACCTCCGTTGTTTAAGTTCGGCGTGTTCATCCTGAACACGCCGTTTGTTCCGCCGCTTGTACCGCCATAATACGAATCCACAAAGCACACGTCGGTTCCGCTCGTCAGCGCTGCTTTGGCGAATTGCAAATGGATTCTCCCAGTCCCCTCAAGCGCGGAGTTGTGATTGAACCCTAGAATGTAGGCATATGTGGAGTAGCTCGACAGTGTCAGCGCGCCGACTGTGCCAGACAGCGTCACCTCATGGCAGTCACCGACAGACCAGTAGTTCGCGCCTGTTCCCTCGTCTGAAACGTCGGAGATGGTGCTCCAATCATTGTCGTTGAAAACGGCGGAAGCGAATGACAGCGCCGCCGCCTGGTCGCTGGCGACGTTGACCGTCACCGTGTTCGAGGTCTGCCCGTTCAGCGTCGCTGTGACCGTCCACACCCCCGTGTCCGGCGCCGTCAGCACGCAGGTTCCATCCACGCTTGTTCCCGTGACCGTGCTTGCCCCCTTCACCGCCGTGACCGCCGCACCCGCCTCCACGGAGACGGTAATGGTAAGCGGCGTCCCGGCGGAGGCGGTCCCGGTCAGCTTCAGCCCGCCCGCATACGCCGTCTTCCCGCTGAGAAGATCGGACGCCGCCGCCGTGGCGTCGGACGTGTCCAGAAAGCTGGCCGTCCCGCCCGCCGTCAGCGGAAGCTCCACCGCCGGCACGCCGGCGTAGGCCGCGCCCGCGACCGTTACATTCTGCGCCATCCGCGCGCCTCCTTTACGAGATCGTCAGCACCTTGCTGGTCGAGTCCTGCGACACAGCCGCCGCCGTCAGAGAGCCGGTCACGAGCGCGCCCGCGACGTATGCCTTCCTGCCCGACAGGATCTGCGCCGCCGTGGCGTCGCCGCCGGACGTGTCCACGACTGCGGACGCACCCGCCACGCCGAGAATCGTCACGCCGGATCTGATGTTGCCGGAGATGATCTTTGCCTGCTCCGCCGATGCGATCACGACCGGCGCGGCCAGCCCGACCGACAGCTGGACGCCCCCGGCCGACAGCTCGGTGACGAGCATGGCGTCCTCCCGCAGGCTTGTCTTCATACGAGCTCACCGCCTGTCAGCAGCGCCTCCACGGGGACGGTCAGCACGTCTCCCACATAGCTCGTCCCGCCCCGCACGGCGCACACCTGGAGCCTCGCGCACTCTCCCGCGTCGAGCGCGAGCGTCTGCTCCTGCGTCAGCGTCACGCTCAGACTGTCCGCCGTCACGGCGCCCGGCGTCAGCGTCATCTCCGTCTGCGACTGCCGGAGCGCCACCTGCACCGTATAGGCCCGCAGATCCATGTCCGTGGAGATCGTCAGCGTGGGCGTGGTTCCTCTTCTCATGTTCCCGCCCCCTCTCAGAATAGCGCGGCCCAGTAATACTTCACGCCGCTCATATTTGCCTGTGCTTCCGACGCGTCACTCGATGTGACGCTCGTGTCCGTCGTCGTAAAATACCAGCTCAGCGTACTGTTTTCCAGCTTGGCCCAAATTGTTTGGGTAGAATATTTCATAACGACGGCGTATTCCGCCGTCAGTGAGGAGCTATCAAAAAACACCGCAGAACTGACGCCCATGCTTCTCGGGCTGTAATATCTATCCAACGAGAGCCCCATGACAAACCACGCGTATTTCGGAACAGTCTTGAACGTGATGCTGCACGGATTGTCCGCGCCGTAGCTCCCTGTTCCCGTGTAGCTCACGATCTGTGAGTAGAACGGATTCACCCAGCCGAACGTCCCGTCCGCGTTCTGCGCCAGGATCTTCCCGTCCGCATTCGAGACCGGGAGCTCCGCCACCGCGCCCGTCCCGTTCCCCGCCAGCAGCGCGTTCTGCGCCAGCGATTTTTTCCCCGTTCCGCCGCGCGATACCGGAAGCGCTTCATAGATGAGCTGCGTCCACACGCCGGACAACTCCTGCCCGTAGACCTCCCTCGGCTGCGCGCTCGTCCCGAACGGCAGCGCCGCCGCGACCAGCGCGTCGAGGTTCGCCGCCGTGAGCGCTTCTGCCCCCGTCAGCTTCAGCGCCGTCGTGTCCACCGCCGCGAAGGCGTCCAGCCGGATGGACGAGCCCGCCGCCGTCTGCGTGTTCGACCAGTCCGCCGTCACGCTGATCGCGACCGTCCCGTCCGCCGCCGCCGCGGTGTCCGCAGCCAGCAGCGTCCCGGAGGTCATGGCGCTCGACACGCCGTTTACGTTCATCGTCAGACTCTCCGCCTGCCCCGCGGCCGCCGTAGCCCTCAGCCATACGCGCACCGCATGTCCCGCCGGGGCCGTGAGCGTGCAGGTCGCCTGTCCGTACTGACTGGAAGAGTTGCCCGCCAACGTCAGCGCGCCGCCGGAGACCGACTTCGTGCCGTACACCGCCGTCCAGTCCGCGCCCGTCGCGAACGCCCAGTCCGCCACAAGGTTTGCGACCGTGAATGCCGGCCGCAGCCAGAGCTGCCCGAGCGGATTGCCCGTCGCCGGGTTCTCGCCCGCCGGGGGATTCATCGAGTACACGACGCCGCAGGAGTTGAGCTTCGCCTGCACCGCCTCTGTCAGCTTCACCTCTGCCACCGACCCGTCCACCAGCGTGCCCGCCTGCGCCGCCTGCGCCGCCGCGATGATCTCCTCCAGCGCCGCCTTGAGGTTCGTCGCCGAAAACTGCGTTGAGGATACCGGCAGATTCTCGGCGTAGGCGTTTGCCTCCAGCTTGTCCATCAGCGCGTTCAGCGCCGCCTTCGCCTCGTCGTGCAGCAGCTGCAGATCCGCCCGCACCTGCGTCTCGTCCGGTTCATACGTCGGAAAATCCGCGGCTCTCGTCCAATCCTTCGTAAAGGTCAGCTTGTCAAAATACCCCATTTATCTGTCCCTCCCCTGGAACACATAGTCGATCCGCGCCGAGACGAGCGACATGTCCCGGTACGCCGTGTCGTTCTCCAGCACCATCGTGAAGTGCCGCACATGCCGGCAGCCCGGTTTCCGCACCGCCGTGTTGGCGAAGTTCCGCAGCCCCAGATACCGCAGCAGCAGATTCCTCGGCGCGAGCCGCCACCCCAGGCACAGGATCGGCGTCAGATCCGCCCGCGTCTCGTAGTCCGTCACCCATGTGATCTGGATCTCCGTGTCCGTGTCGGAGCGCGTCGCGAAGATCACCCGCTGTACGTCTTTGAGCCGCTCGTAGCTCCCGAAGTCCTGCACCGCGAACCGGTACCGCTTCTCGATGGCCCCGCCGTAGTCGGCGTAACTTCGCTCGAAACGCGTCAGCCTGCCCGCCGCGCTCAGATGGTACAGCGCCGCGTCGGTCTTGAAGAAGTCCGCGGCCCCGATGTTCGTCATCAAAAACCAGCTCGGCTTCGACACGGAGGACAGCAGGTAGTCCCACACCCACGCCCGCCCGTTTGCGCAGAGCCAGTACCGGTTGCCGTCGTCCCCGCAGCACACCGCATCCGGACCGGCTGCGCGGACGTCCCGGAACAGCCCCGGCCGCGCGTCCGACCCGTTCACGTTCCGGCTCAGACATTCCACGTTGTTCTCATAGGCCGGCGTCGTGTCCCGCAGATAATAAACGCCCTGATAGGTGTTGCAGAATACCAGGTTGTTCTCGATCAGCCGGATGCTCCACGGCAGATCGCAGCCCCTCTGGCTGTTGACGTTCGTATAGTCGAGCGTCGGATACGCCCGGTCGGAGACCGTCTCTGTGCCGGCGGACGCCCGCCCGATGGACCGCTCCTTGAAGATCATCAGGTACCCGTTCTGTACGCCGAAACCCGTCACGGGGTCGTTCGCGTCGCCCGCGAAGTTGTACTGCGGATAGGGAAAATATCCCGCGTCCATCGCGGTGTTGTTCCCGTTCCAGAAGTAGGCGTTCGGCTGCGCCGGGCAGCCGCCAAGCACGATCAGCACGTTTGTCCCGCCGCCGTATACGCAGGCGTACCGGCAGTCCATGACGGAGGCCAGCCCGTCTGCGTCGGTTTTGCGGTAGGTGATCTTCACCGTGTTGTTCGTCGCCGGGTCCGTAACCGGCGGGGCCGTCGCAAACGTGACCGTGCCCGCCGCCAGATCTGCCGTGTAGTCCGTCCCCGCCGCCTTGACCGCGCCGTCCACCGTGACCGACACGACGCTCTCGGCGTCCGTCACCGGCAGGCGGTATTCCTTCACGCCCACCGTGTACAGCACGAGCACCCAGGCCCCGGAGACCGGCGCGGTGGCCAGCGTCACCGTCCACACACCCGACGCCTGCGCCGCCGTGTACTGCTCGTCCCTGTACAGGAGCGTCCCGTTCACATACACCTGCGGCACCGCGGCGATCTGCTCCGCCGCCGCGTTCGTCAGCACAAACGCCTTCTTCGTCCCGTCGCCCGTGAACGTCTCCGACCGGCTCGCCGTCGCGGCGTTGTACCACAGCGTCTTGTCGGGACTGAGCCGGTTCTCCGGCTGGTAGCTGTCGCCCGCGTGCGTCGTCGGGTTCACGTTGATGTACGTCACCGGCACGTACGCCGTCACGTCCTCGACCGTGAACAGCGGCGTCTGTCCCTCATGGTATACGATCTTTTTGTAGTAGCCCCGCGTCTTGTAAAACAGCGCACCGTCATAATGGAAGAACGTCCCGCGCACCGCCGGCACGCCGGAGCCCAGCAGCGTCAGCGCGAAGTCCACGTCCGCCGCGGCAGGCGAGCAGTAGAGCCCCGTCCCCAGGTGACAAAACAGGTAATTGTGGAACAGCTCGTGCGCGCAGGCATATCCCGTGCCCGGACCCGCCGCCGTCCCCGCCGTGTCCACCCCGTCGCAGGCCGTCTGCCCGTCCCGGCAGGCCAGCGCGCCGTCCTTCCACCACAGGTTCACCATGTCGGGCGACTGGTTCTTGTCCATCCGGTAGTCGAGATCCCACAGGTTCAGCCCGCCGTCGAGCCGGTCGTACTCGATCGCGTATTCCTTCGGCGCATCCGGCACGGAATGAAACGGGTTCCGGGCGGACGCATACTTCGTCAGGCTCATCCGAGATCCCCCCAGTCCGGGTAGACGTCCGTCACCGCGCCGCGCTCCGCCGCCGGGATCTCCCCGAGCCGCGACAGCTTCGTCTCGAACTCGTTGTACAGCGTCGCCTGCGCATACGGGTCATCCTGCAGCACAAGATGCGCTGCAACGTAGTACGCCACTGCCGTCGCCGCCTCCTCCGGGCAGTCCAGCGCCAGCTCGTCAGAGGGCTCTGCCGGCAGCTTCGCCGGATACCGGAAGTATTCGACGGTCCATTGCCGCGCCGGCTCCGCCGGCAGCGCGATCCGCCGCCCTCCCAGCAGCAGGAACCGGTTCTCCCTGTACAGATTCCCGCGCTCATCCGTGCTGTACACGCCGCCCGTACAGAGCTGCCAGAAGTCGTCCGGCATCCGGCAGACGTTCCAGCTCCCCTTCCGCTCTGTGATCGCCGGCTCCGCCGCCGCCCGCAGCCGCCTTGCCGTCGTCGCGATATACAAAAGCGCGTCATTCACCAAATCGGGAATGCGCGCCAGATAGTCCGCCTGGTTGTTGTATGTCGCCGTCACCTTCTTCCCGGCGGCGCTGTACTGGCCGATGAGCCTCAGTACCGCATCTCTCAGCTCTCCGTAGGTCATTTTCTCTCCCCCTCGCCTTCTCCATTGTCATTCCGAGCCCGCAGGGCGAGGAATCTCATCCCCCGCCGCTCACTCATACACATCGTACATCTCCTCCGGCAATTCCCCCGTCTCCTCCGCGCGCGTCTCGTCCCGCTCCTCGCCCGCCGCCCGCAGCAGCCGCTGCAGCGCCTGCGTGGAGGAATCCACCATGTCGTCGTGCGCGCCGGCCGGAAACGCCGACCACTGGTCCACGTATTCCGCCGTCCAGCCCGCGCCCTCCGGCAGCCACACATGTCCCGATTCGATGGCTGGCGACACCGCGTTCACTCGGGCGAGCTTGCCGCCCATGGGATTGACCGGCACGCAGAACATCTCGGCCTGCAGCGTCTGGATGATCGCCGGCCCGTTGGCCTTGTCCTCAATGAGCACGGCGCGCGCGTTCGGATACTCCCGCCGCACCCGCCGGATTTCCGCCAGCGTCCCCGGAAAATCCAGCCGCCTGTTCCGGCAGTCCCGCAGATAGTAGTCGCAGCCCCGCTTGCCCCATACCGTGATCGCCACGAAGTCCGCGGCGTCCGTCCCCTTGAACGCCGCGTCCACGGAGATCAGCTCCGTCCCGAAGCGCCCGACTTTTTCCGGGTCGTAGTATTTCCACCAGCCGCGCCGCACCAGATTGCCGTCCTCGACCCGCGGCGAGCACTGATACAGCGCCGTCCAGGCCCTGCCGCCGCCCTTCGGGTCCGCCAGATACGAGCGCTTGAATTCCCGCAGCCACGCCGCGTCCTTTCCCAGCTCCGGGCACAGCGGCTCGCCGGGCGCTCTTCCCATGGGGTCGTCCGGCTCCGCCTCGACGGGCAGCCGCAGCAGCTCCACATGCGGCTCAAAACGCAGCACCCTGGCCGCGAGATCGTCCTCGTGCCAGGGCGTCATGATGATGATGACCTTTGCGCCCGCGGCCAGCCGCGTTTTCAAGGAATTCTGCCACTCGTCCCATACCCGCGCGCGGTATACCTCGCTGTCTGCCTCCTGCCTGTTTTTCACCGGGTCGTCGATCAGAATGAGGTCCGCCGGATTCCCCGTGATGCCCGACAGAATGCCGCGTGAAATGAGCCTGCCCTTCCCGTTGGCAAGCTCCAGCTCCGTCGCCCGGTCGAGCGCCCCGACCGCGACGCCGAACACGTCCCGGCCGAACCGCCGGAGCTTCTCCTTGTTCCGCCTGCAGAACCGCTCGGCGAAGTCGTCGTTGTAGCCGGCGAGAATGACCCGCTTCTGCGGATTGCGTCCCAGATACCAGCTCGGCGCCGTCTCCGTGACGCTGACGGATTTTCCGTGCTGCGGCGGCGATTCGATCAGCAGGATGTCATAGGCGTGTCCGGTTTTCTGCTCCAGAAACGTCTGGATTCGCTCCGCCAGAAATTCCGACATCCGCGTCCGCACCCAGCCCGCCCCCTGCGTCATCGCCAGATATTCCGCATACCGCCGCCGCGCCAGCTCCCGCCTTGCCAGCTCCGCCTTCTGCCGCTCCAGCCCCGTCATCGTTCTCCCCGTTCTCCGGCCTCCGCCGTCCTCTCATCCGTCCGTTTCCGCCTCCCCGCGGGGCATCTCCGCCTGCTCCGCCTCCGCTTCCGCCACCATCTGCCGCAGCTCCTGCGTGGAGAGCGCCGCAAACGGCCACGCGTCCTCGCCCGGCTCCGCCTGCCGCAGCCGCTCGACCGGCTTCTCACCGATCGTGTCGCGCAGGATCTCGAACGCCCTTGCCACGCTGCCGGCCCTGTTGCCCCCGATGGCCTCCTGCACCAGCGCGGCCGAAACCTTCTGCTGCGCGTCCGTATCAGAGAGGATCGCCAGCAGTTCCTCCCGGAGTGTCTTTCTCCGTCTTCTGGCCGCTCCGGAGGCCAGGCCGCCCTTTCGCCCCATCTCGCGCACCTCCTCCGGGCTGCGCTGCGATATGGGAATCAGGCCCTTCGGCACGTCCGCCGCCACCCGCTCCGCCCCCTTTCTTTTTCCATGATACCATTCTATCAGACCGCACCGTATCCGGCGGTCTCACCTGGCGGCAGGCTGTGCCCGTCCGTATCCGTTTTCCGCCCCTTGCATCCGTTTCCGCTCCTGTGCTATACTGAAAAGGGGGTGACGCCATGGAGCCTCAGAGCTATGAAGAGCGCGGTTATCTGCGCGAAAACTACCGTCTGTTCCATCTGACCGGACCGGTTCCCGTGCAGATGGACTGGCATTATCATACGTTTCATAAAATCGTCATGTTCCTGACCGAGGGCGCCAGCTACGGCATCGAGGGCAAGAGCTATCTGCTGCAGACGGGCGATCTGGTGCTGGTCGGCAGCGGCTGTATCCACCGCCCGGAGATCCTGCCCGGCGCGCCGTACGAGCGCTTCATCCTCTATATATCCCCGACGTTCCTGCGCCAGCGCAGCACCGCCGCGTGCGATCTGGAGATGTGTTTCCACTGCGCGCAGGAGGAGTTCAGCTTTGTCGTCCGTCCCGCCGGCCGCGAGCTGGTGCACATCCTCCGCGAGCTGGAGCTGGCCGCCCGGGACGACGCCTTCGGCAGCGGGCTGCTCGCCGACTCCCTGTTCTTCCAGTTCCTCATCACCGTCAGCCGCGGCATGTCGAGCCGCCGCCTGCCCTATGCGCCCTTCCGCGCCGGCGACGAGAAGATCGTCTCCATCCTGCAGTATATCTCCCGCCATCTGACCGAGCCGCTCTCCATCGACGACCTGGCCGCCCGGTTCTATATCAGCAAATACCACATGATGCGCCGTTTCAAAGAGGAGACCGGCTGCACAATCCACAGCTACCTCACCGGCAAGCGCCTGATTCTCGCCCGTGAAAAGATCTCCTCCGGCGTCCCCGTGACGCAGGCCTGCTACGAATGCGGCTTCGGCGACTATTCCGCCTTCGCCCGCGCCTATAAAAAGCAGTTTTCCACCCCTCCCCGCAGCGCCAGGTAAGCGCCCCGTTCTCCGTGATCTCCGCCTTCTCCCCCCTTCCTTGTCATTCTGCGCGCAGCGAAGAATCTCGCCTCTCCCCCGCCGCACCAATCCCCGTCCGTCCCCTCCGTCCCGCCCCTCTGCTCTTCTCCCCTTTCCCTGTCATTCTGAGCGCAGCGAAGAATCTATCTTCTCCCCCGCCGCACCCGCCCCCGTCCCTCTCCCCGCCTCCCCGCAGCGCGCGCCGTTTATCGCGCGGATTCCCCAAGGCCCACTGCATGCCGCGAAAATTCACTTGACACCCGGAAATTGGTATGCTATTATCGTAGGGCTGATTAAATCGATATGTCTGCGGGTGTAGCACAATGGCCAGGGCACCAGCCTTCCAAGCTGGGGATGCGGGTTCGATTCCCGTCACCCGCTCCATGCATATGCGCCAGTAGCTCATCCGGATAGAGCAACTGCCTTCTAAGCAGTAGGTGGGGGGTTCGAGTCCCTTCTGGCGTACCATTTTTCAGCCGGGCAGCAGCACGGAAACCGACGGAATTTGAATATGGTGGGTGTAGCGTAGTTGGCTAACGCGTCAGATTGTGGCTCTGAAGACCGAGGGTTCGAGTCCCTTCACTCACCCCATATCAAAACGGCGGCGAAGTTCGCCGCCGTTTTTCCTGTTCAGAACCTACGCGACATTGGGATGTGGTGAAGCGGTAACACAGCGGACTTTGACTCCGTCATTCGTAGGTTCGAATCCTGCCATCCCAGCCATGACCCGCTAGCTCAGTCGGCAGAGCACCTGCCTTTTAAGCAGGGTGTCTGGAGTTCGAATCTCCAGCGGGTCACCACGTCGGAGCACATTCCGCTTCCGCAGCAAAAACCAGTCTTCGGACTGGTTTTTGTTTTGTCCGCTCCATGGCTCCTCCTTTTCAAATCGCAAACACTCCGTTGGTTTGCGATTTGACCGTATCGGCCGCGATTTTCCTTCCCGGCTCCCCGCGTCACCGCACATTCCGCTTCCGCAGCAAAAGCCAGTCTTCGGACTGGTTTTTGTTTTTTCCCGCCGCATCGGTTCTCCGCATTCCTGTTGACCTTTTGGCAGAAATTGTTTATGATGGAAACAAGGATTTCCGGAAAAGAGAACGACGAATCGGGCGTATGGGAGGAAACGGCATGTATTGCAGATTCTGTGGCAAAGAAATCAAAGACGGCGCGAAATTCTGTCCCTATTGCGGCAAGCCTGCCGTGCAGAGCGCCGGAGCAAACAAGCGCCGGCTTTCGGGCGGCGCGGTCGCGGCCATCGCCGCCGGGTCGCTGGTGCTGGTTCTGGCCGCCGGCTGGCTGATTTATTCGCTGGTGAAGGGCAATCCGTGCGGCGGGCAGCTTCCGAGCCTTGACAAGTCGGCGGTCTCCTCCTCTGCGCAGACGGCCGGCAGCTCCCAGCCGTCGTCCGGCTCGCAGGAGCCGGCTGAAACCGTTCAGCCCCTGTCGAGGCCGCAGCTTCTGCACTTCTCGGCGGGCGGCGGGGACGCGGCCGGCGCGCCCTCGGTCGCGCCGTACGCGGCGGAGCCGGGGCTGGCCAACGTCACGAACACCGCCCAATTCTCTCTTTCCGACGAAGCCGCGCAGCTTCTGGAACAGAATCTTTTTGTGGTGAAGCCGAGCCAATACAGTGAATTTTTCGAGCTCTACGAGGACAACCGCTACTTCCAGACGCCGAACTTCGTCACGGTGGATTCTCTGATGCACACCTATCATCTGTATTTCAGTCTGCTTCTGAGCCGCACCGAAAAAAACTACCTCTCGTCTGACCTTCTGCAGCTGAGCAAAGCGATGCTGCAGAGCAGCCTCGAGCAGTATCGCCGGCTGAAAGGGACCGAGTGGGAGGAATCGGCGCTGCGCAACACAGCGTTCTTCGCGGTCGCGGCCAGCCTGCAGGACAAGACCGTCCCGGTGCCGGACGAGGCGGCGGCGCTCGTCTCGCAGGAGCTGAGCGCGGTCTATGCCGCGGAGGGCGTCGGCACGTCCGGCCTGACGGAGAATTACATCGACTACAGCCAGTTTAAACCGCGCGGCTATTACGCGGGCGACGAGGTGCTCGAGCCGTATTTCCGCGCCATGATGTGGTACGGGCAGATCAACTTCCCGCAGAAGTCGGAGAGCCTGACCCGCAGCGCGCTACTCATGACGCTCGCCATGCACGGCGCCGGCTTCTCCGCCTGGGAGAAGATCTACGCCGTCACCTCGTTCTTTGCCGGAGAAAGCGACGATCTGGGCTACTACGAATACGAGCCGGCCGTCGAGGCCGCCTATGGCGGACTCCCCGAAACCGCCGCGCTCGCCGGCAGCGACGCCGCGTATCAGCGCTTTGTCAGGCTCATAGAAAAGATGTCCGCGCCGGCCGTCAATTCGGTGCCCGTGCCGGACGGCACGGAAAACGTCGCCGAGACCGTGAAGGGCTTCCGTTTCATGGGCCAGCGCTTCACCATCGACGCCGCGATCCTGCAGCAGCTCATCTACAGCAGCGTCAAGGAGAACAGCGCCGGGAACAAGCGGATGCTGCCCGACACGCTGGACGTGCCGGCTGCGCTCGGCTCCGACGAGGCGCTGGCGCTCCTGACGAAGCAGGGCGATACCGATTACAGCGGCTACACCGATCATATGCAGGCCCTCCGCGGCACGCTCTCTGCCATGCCCGCGGATTTCTGGTCGTCGAGTCTCTATTCCAGCTGGCTCTATACGCTCGAGCCGCTTCTGGCCGCCCGGGGCGAGGGCTATCCCTCCTTCATGACCGGCGAGGAATGGCTCAAAAAGGACCTGGAGACATATGCCGGCAGCTATACCGAGCTCAAGCACGACACGGTCCTCTATGCCAAGCAGGCGATGGCCGAAATGGGCGGCGGTCCCGAGGAAGTGCTCGACGACCGCGGCTACGTCGAGCCGGAGACCGAGGTCTACAGCCGCTTTTTGCAGCTGGCGCAGCAGACGGGCGACGGCCTGAACAGCTTCGGTCTCATCGGCAGCGAGGAGCTGGAGAACCTCTCCCGCCTGGCGGAGCTGGCGCAGAGCCTTCTGACGATCTCGCAGAAGGAACTGTCGAACCAGACGCTGACGGACGACGAATATGAATTGATCCGGAGCTACGGCGGCACGCTCGAGCACTTCTGGGAGGAGGCCGTCAAGGACAAATCGGACTCCCCGTATCTTGACGCCAAGGAAATCCCGGCCGCCCTTGTGACCGACATCGCGACGGACCCCAACGGCTCCGTCCTGCAGATCGCCACCGGGCAGCCGTCGGAGATTCTGGTGATCGTACCCGTGGACGGGCAGCTCCGCCTGGCCAGCGGGTCGGTGTACGACTTCTATCAGTTTCAGCAGCCCATCTCCGACCGTCTGACCGACGCCGAATGGCGGCAGAAGATCGGCCAGTGGATGGACGCCTACGGCAATTTCAACTGGGACAGCCACGTAGAAAAGCCCTGGTGGACGCAGAGCTACCGGAGCGGACAATGAAGCGCCGCATTCCGGTGCTCGCAGCGGCGGCGATGCTTGTCGCCGCCGCTGCCGCGCTGTATGCCTGGCAGGCCGGGTGCTTTCTCCCCCGCTGGATCGACTGGCGGCAGACCGCGCTCACCGGCCCTGCGTCGGAGCGGATCGTGCTCGCCGGCCGGCAGGTCTGCGTGTCCGGCGCGGGCGCCGTTCTGTGGCGGTCCGGCCGGGAGCTGCGGGTGCAGGACGCGCTTGTGTGCGACATCGACCGCGACGGGCAGTCCGAGCTGCTGCTGCTCTGCTGGAAGCGGGGCCGGTACGGCGCCAGCCGCCCCTTCTGGGTCACGCGTGATGAAATGGGCTGGTCGCAGCACATTTTCATCTACAAATTGACGGCCGGCGGCGTCCGGCCCGTCTGGATGGCGTCCGAGATCGGTCTGGAGGCCGCGTCGTGGCGGTTTGACGAGACCGAGCGGCTCGTCATCACCGACAGGAGCGGCGCGCAGAGCGCGTGGGACTGGGTGTCCTGGGGCCTGAGCCGGATCGGCCCGGCGACGGCCTGCGCGCCGGCAAGCCCGGTCCCGTCCGCTTTTTCCGGCGGCGCGTACGTCTGAAAACACACCTTGCGCCCTGCGGCGCGCGGCCCATCTTTTTCACAACCCCTGCCGGCGGCTCTTGCAGCCGTCGGCATTTTATTGTATAATATCTCACAAAGTAATGAGGCGGTGAGTCTATGTCCAATGCAGGTTCCCTCTCGGGGTGCCTCTCCCAGTCCCTCCCGTTCTGGAGCATCCTCTCCGCGCAGCAGCGGCAGCTTCTGCTCAGCAATACGACGCTCTGCAAGTATGCGGCCGGCACCCGGATCTATGAGCTGGGCAGCATCTTTGAAGGGCTTCTCGTGCTGCACACGGGCCGTCTGCGCGCGTTTATCTTCTCTCCCGACAGCCGGGAGGCCACGCTCTTCACCCTGCAGGAGGGCGAGATGTCCGTGCTGGCGCTCAAGGAAATCCGCGCGCAGTGCGGCGTGGAGCTCTGCTTTGAGGTCCTCGAGCCGTCGGAGCTTCTCTGCGTCCACGAGAGCGCATTCTTTGTCCTCTATCATACGGTGCCGCGCGTCCAGCAGGACATTTTGTCCGCTTCGTTTTCGCATCTGAACGCGCTTCTGCGCGCCGTCAACGTGCAGGCGTTCTATCCGCTGCGCAAGCGGCTCGCCATGCTGCTTCTCGAGCGGGCGGAGCAGACCGGGTCCGACACCCTCTCGGTCACGCACGAGGAGCTGGCCAGAGCCCTGCGCGCGGCCAGAGAGATGGTCAGCGTGGAGCTGGAGAACATGCGCAAGGCCGGCCTGCTCGCCTCCACCCGCGGCAAAATCCGCCTTCTCGACAAGGCGGGCATCGAGCAGGAGACAAAGCTCTGCAAATAATCAACGGAGGAACACGCGATGACAAGAGCCGAATTTGCCGAATGGTGCAGCCAAAAGCCGCGCCTTCTCGACGGCGCGACGGGCAGCAATCTGCTTCTGGCGGGCATGCCGCGCGGCGTCTGCGCCGAGGCTTGGATTCTGGAGCATCCGCAGCCTCTCGTCCGCCTCCAGCGCGGCTACATCGCCGCCGGCAGCGAGATCGTCTACGCCCCCACCTTCGGCGGCAACCGGCTGGCGCTGGCGCTGCACGGTCTGGAAGACCAGGCCGCCCGCATCAACCGCGAGCTCGTCGCGCTGAGCCTTTCGGCGGCGGAGGGCCGCGCGCTCGTCGCGGGCGACATGACCACGACGGGCCGGGCGGTGGAGCCGCTGGGCGAGATGTCCTATCAGCAGCTGCTGGACGTCTACCGCGAGCAGGCGGAGGCGCTCCTGGAGGGCGGCGTCCAGCTCTTCGCGGTCGAAACCATGATGGGCGTCAGCGAATGCGCCGCGGCGGTCGAGGCCATCCGCAGCCTCTGCGAGCTGCCGGTCATCTGCACGCTGTCTCTGCAGGCGGACGGCAAGGCGTATTTTGACGGCACGGGCACGGAGGCCGCCGAAACGCTGGAGGCGATCGGCGCGGACGCGGTGGGCGTCAACTGCTCGGTCGGGCCGGATCAGCTCGAGTCGGTCGTGCGGATGATGAAGTCCTCATGCGCTCTGCCCATCGCCGCCAAACCAAACGCCGGCCTGCCCCGCATCCTCGACACCGGCGAGGCCGTCTACTCCATGGACGCCGCCGGCTTTGCCCGCGGCATGCTGGCTCTCAAAAATGCCGGGGCGTCCCTTCTCGGCGGCTGCTGCGGCACCACGCCCGCGTACCTGCAGGCTCTGCGGGCGGCTCTCGGGATATAAAAATCTGCCATTCCGGCGCGGCGGCGAAAATCCGGTCTTTTCCCGGATTTCACGCTCCGCTCGGAATGGCAGATTTCTTTCTCTGTGACGCCGCGGCGAAGAGCCCGGCCTGCTGCGGGCATCCGCTTTCCCGCGCCCCGCGCACGGGCGGCAGCTCCGCTTCTACAGCGTTTTCAGCATGCTTTCGACCTCTTCCAGCGACGGAACGCTGAAAATTCCGCCGGGCTTCGTGGTGGACAGGCCCGCCGAAACGCAGGCAAAGCGGGCGATACCGCGCAGCTCCTCGCCGTCCAGCTCCTCCGGCGCCTTGCCGGTCTGCAGCAGCTTCCACACGGCGGAGCCGCCGAAAATGTCGCCCGCGCCGGTCGTGTCGATGGTCCGCAGACCCGTGAGCCCCGGAACGCTCCCGCAGGCGCGGGCGTTGCGGTACAGGCAGCCGCTCTTGCCCAGCGTCAGAAACACCAGTCTGACGCCGAATTCCGTGCAGATCTTCTCCGCGGCCTTCTCATAGGGCAGCTCGCCAAAGAGGAAGTCCGATTCCTCGTCGCTGATCTTCACCACGTCGGCCTGTCCCAGGCCCCAGAGCATCTGCTTTTTCGCCTCGTCCAGCGAGTCCCAGAGCGGCTTGCGCAGGTTGGGGTCGAAGGTGATGAGCTTGCCGTGCTCTCTGGCATACCGCACGGCGAACTGCGTGGCCGACCGCGCGGGCTCGTCCGTCAGCGAAAGCGTGCCGAAATGCAGAAGCCCCGACTGGTCGATGAGCGCGGTATCGATCTCGTCCCGGCGCAGCCTGGTGTCCGCGCCCGGCTTTCTCGCGAACGAGAACTCGCGGTCTCCCTCGGCGTCGAACGTGACGAAGGCCAGCGTCGTGAACGTGTCGCCGCACACAACGACGCCGGACGCGTCGATCCCGGCCTTCTGCAGCGTGCCCTTCAAAAGCCGCCCGAACGCGTCGGAGCCGACCTTGGAGATGAACGCGGTCTTCGCCCCGAATTTCTGCAGCGCCGCCAGAAAGTTGGCGGGCGCGCCGCCCGGATGCGCGGCCATGGTGGGGTACTGGTCCTCGTCTGTGGAAAGGCAGGCGAAATCGATGAGCAGTTCGCCGATCGCAAGCGCGTCAAACATAGCGTTTTCCTCCCGTGCCCTTCGCGGGCCGTCTTTTTTTCAGTATAGCGGATGGCGCGGCAAAATTCCAGCCCCCGGCAAAAAATCCGCCGTCATTCCGGCAAAAATTGTGTTCAAGCCGGGGAATCTATGCTATACTGGGGCATAGAAAACGCAAGTACGACAAGTACGAAAGGAGCGGCAATATGAACGCGCAAAAAGAATACGAGCGCTGGCTCGCCAACTGCACGGGGGATACGCTCGAGGAGCTCCGGTCGATTGCCGGCAATGAAGCGGAGATCGAGAAGCGCTTCGGCCATCACCAGAGCTTCGGCACGGCGGGCATCCGCAGCGTCATGGCGGCGGGCATCGCCAATCTCAACGACTATACCGTGCGGCAGACCGCGCGGGGGCTTGCCTGCTATCTGGCCGAATCCGGCGGCGACAAAAGCTGCGCCATCGGCTACGACTGCCGCCATAACTCCCGGCGCTACGCGGAGATCTGCGCGGCCGCGCTGGCCGAGTCCGGCGTCCGCGTCCACCTGTACGACAGGCTCTGCCCCACCCCGATGCTCTCGTTCGCCGTCCGGTATCTCCGCTGCGGCGCCGGCATCGTCATCTCCGCGAGCCACAATACAAAGGAATACAACGGCCTCAAGTGCTACGGCCCCGACGGCGGCCAGATGACCGAGCTCCCCGCCGCGCGCGTGTCCGAGGCCATCGACAGGATTGACCTCTTCGCGCCGGTGAAGCTGACCTTCGACGAGGCGCTCGCCTCGGGCCTGGTGTCCTTCATCCCCGACTCCGTCTGGCAGGCGTACTATACCCGCATCTCGCAGGAGGCCATCTGCCCCGAAAACGTCAAAAAGGCGGCCCTGAAGGTCGTCTACTCGCCGCTCTGCGGCGCCGGCGGCGAGCCCGTCACCGAAATGCTCGGCAGGCTCGGCGCGGAATACCGCGTCCCGGCCTCGCAGGCGAAGCCCTCCGGCGAATTTGCCACCTGCCCGAACCCGAACCCCGAGAACGAGGCCGCGTTTGCCGAAAGCTACAAGCTGGCGGCGGAGGTCCGCCCCGACCTTGTCATGGCGACCGATCCGGATTCCGACCGCATCGCCGTCTCCGTCCCCGTCGCCGGCGGCTTCCGCAAGCTCTCCGGCAACGAGATGGGCTGCCTGCTGCTGCAGTATATCCTGGAGAACCTCAAAAAGACCGGCAGGCTGCCCGCGCATCCCGTCGCGGTCAAGTCGATCGTCTCCACGCCCCTGGCCGACAAGGTCGCGGCGGCCTACGGCTGCGAAATGCGCACCGTGCTGACCGGCTTCAAATACATCGGCGGCGTCATCCTCGAGCTCGAGCAGGCTGGCCATCCCGAGGACTTTGTACTCGGCTTCGAGGAGAGCTGCGGCTATCTCAAGGGCGACTACGCGCGCGACAAGGACGCCGTCGTCACCGCCATGCTCATCTCCGAAATGGCCGCCGCCTACAAGCTCACCGGCCGCACCCTTGCGGACGGCGCCGACGAGCTGTATCGGAAATACGGCTTCTTCGCCACCGGTCTGCAGAGCGTCCAGTTCACCTCCGATGCGCAGAAGGCCAAGTGCATGGAGCTCATGGAGGAGCTGCGCGCCCAGCCGCCCGAAAAAATGGCGGGCTACGCCGTGACGGCCGTCTCCGACTTCCGCGCCGGCGTCACGAAGGACGTCGCCACCGGCAAGGCCGTCCCGACGGGTCTGCCGCAGGAGAACATGGTCGTCCTCACCCTGGGCGAACACGGCCGCATCATCCTGCGCCCGTCCGGCACCGAGCCGAAGATCAAGTTCTACTACACCGCCTGTGCCGGCGACATGGCCTCGGCCGAAAAGGAAATCGGCGTCATGACCGACGCGATGACGAAGCTGCTCTAGACTGTCAAAAAAGGCCAGGGCCTTTTTTGACAAAGAGCTGCGGCTCGCTGCGCGCATATTTTGTACGCCAGTGGCGTACAAAATCCACACTTGCGAGCCGCAGCGTGTTTTTCCCGACGTACACGCCGCCGGGAAAAACGAGATTGACACTTTATTTGCGCCTGCGGGCGCAAACTCTGCGAGGCTTTTTTAGCAAGCTGATGGCCGGTGCAAAATGCCTGCATTTTGCACCGGCCTCGTTTTATACGCTTTACTTCGCCGACATCACGTTCTGGCCGCATTTCATCTTGGCGATGGCAGCCTCGGATTCGGCGGCGAGATTTTCAGAATTTTTTCCGGGGACGGCGGCGTTTTCCGGGAGCTTCCGCTCGGGCCGTCTGCCGTCCACCTGGCGGCGGAAATCCAGCTGCCGCAGGCCGTAGCCGACGAGCGGCACGACAATGAGCAGTGCGACGATCAAAATAATCCACCCAAGACCGCTCATAAAAGTCCTCCTTTTAAGACGCGAACAGCGCGTAGACCGTGGCGGCGAGACACAAAACGATGTACAGGATCATGCCCGCGTTTGCGTAAACGGCCGAGACGCGCGCCTTTTTCGGCAGCTCCTCCGGCGCGGGCAGGAACACAGCCTTCTTCGCGCGCACGATCAGCAGCACCAAGCCCGCGATGGAAAGCCCGAGGATCATCAGCACATACCCGCCGAACAGCGCGAGCTGCGGCAGCATCCCCTGCACGCTCTGCATGACGGCCGCCGGGTCGCCCGCCGTGAGCTGCGAGAGCGCGTTCAGATCGACGCCCTTCAAAAGCAGCGGCGCGGCGACGGAGCCGAGCGCGTTGACGACCATGTGCATCACGACCGAATAGCGCAGCTTTCCCGTGCGCGTGTAGACATAGGCGAAAATCAGCCCCAGCCCGAACGCGTAGAAGAACTGGTACAGATTCATGTGGAACAGCCCGAACGCCAGCGCGGACAGAATGATGGCCGTCTTTTCCCCGTAGCGCCGCGTGCGGTCGATGATCTGTCTGCGGAAGATGAATTCCTCCACCAGCGGCGCGATCACCACGATGACCGCGATCTTGATGGGGCTGTCGTCAAAGGCGAAGGTATAGAGCGCGTTCTGCGCGGTCCCCCCTGACAGCAGGAGCGACAGCAGCGTGCCGAGCAGGTTGCCGATATACATGAGCGGGAAGCACATGAGCAGGTACACCAGCAGCCGCCCCACGCCGATCCGGCTTTGCTCGCAGCGCAGCGCGGGGATCTTCTTAAAAAGCAGCAGGCCGATCGGCACGCCGATGCAGTACAGCGGCGCGAAGGTCGCCAGCCACATGACCCAGCTCCGGTCCATCAGGTTTCCCGCCGCCAGAATCCCCATCACGACGCCCTGTACCGCGGTGGTGACGGCCGCGATTGTAAACAGCGCCGCGCCCACGCGGCTGAAGGTCTTCTTTGCGGCCGCGGGAACCGCCCCGGTCTGCTCCTCCGGCGCGGCCGTCTGCTCCAGTTCCACGTCTTCCATATTGGGATGTCTCCTTCCGCATTGCTGCCTATAGTATACCTGTCCCCGGACATATTTGTCAAGGTCTGGAAATCTTAAAAATCCTGAACGCCGCCCTAAGGCAATCCCGCGTAATTCCAGGCGCGGAATTGCGCGGCGCTGCCCTAAGAAAATCTTAAGGAAAATCCCCCCGAATCCGCTTGTATACGGGGCGTTTTTTGTGTATGATATTTTGAGAAATATATGGGCAGGGAGGGTTCTATGGCTAATATCCTCGATTATCTCGACTGGCGCGGCGATCTCACGCTGGCGGAGCGGCCGTTCAACGAGGTGGACAACCTCCTTCTGGCCGAGCTCTCCTACCTCGACTTCGGCGGCGCAGTCCCTCCGGAATACGGCGCGGGCGTGCCGCTGCGGCAGGCCAGCGCGCAGTATTTTGCGTGTCATCCGAAAACGGAAATGGGCGTGCTGGTGCCGGACCGCATCCCCGACCTTGTCCGGCGCATGGGCGAGAGCGCGCGCTTCGCGGATGCCCGTCTGAGCGGTTATGTAAACTACGTCGACGAGCAGACCGAGCTCCAGTTCTCCGCTCTGTGCTGCACGCTGCCGGACGGCGCGGTGTATGTCGCCTTCCGCGGCACCGACGACACGCTGGTCGGCTGGAAAGAGGACTTCAACATGGGCCTGCTCGATACGGTGCCCTCGCAGGCCGTGGCCGTGTCGTACCTGCAGGCGGCGGCCGCCGCCTTCCCGGACGCGCGGCTGCTGGTAGGCGGCCACTCGAAGGGTGGCAATCTCGCGGTCTACGCGGCCGTTTTCTGCGGCGAGCAGACGCAGTCGCATATCGCGAAGGTCTATAACAACGACGGCCCCGGCTTCCGGCGGCGGCTTCTGGATCTTCCGGAGCACCGGCGGATCGAGGGAAAAATTCTCACCATGGTGCCCGAGTCCTCCGTCGTGGGGATGCTGCTCGAGCACGAGGAGAGCTACCAGATCGTGCGCAGCACGCAGGTCGGCGTCATGCAGCACGACGGCTTTTCCTGGGTCGTGACGGGCGAGCACTTCCTGCACGTCCCCGAGGCCAGTCTCAACGGCCGCATCCTCGACGGCGCGCTGAGCGAATTCGTGCACAGCATGAATCCCGAGCAGCGCGAGAAGTTCGTGGACGCGCTGTTCGAGGTGCTCACCTGCACCGACGCCGAAACGCTGACCGATCTCAAGGAGGGCGGGTTCAAAACCGCCTCCGCCATGGCAAAGGCCGTTCAAAAGCTGGACAAGGACACGCGCCGCGCGCTGACGGGCACGCTGACGCTGCTCATCAAGGCCAACGCCAAGTCGGTCCAGGAGGGTCTGCACCCCATCGAGTGGCTCAAAAACCGCCATCCCATCGAGGCCGTTGTCAACTGGCTCGACAACTGGGCCGAGACCCGGATGCGCGAGAGCGGGGAATCGGCTTCCAAAACAGAGAGATAACAGGAGTTTGATTTTGTCTTTTTCACTCAAATCGCTGGCGCTCTGCGCGCTTTTGTCCATGGCTCCCGTCTCCGAGCTGCGCGGAGCCATCCCCGTGGGGCTGGCGCACGACATCCCGGTGTCGGTTCTGCTGCCGGTGTGCATCGTTTCGAATCTGCTGCCCGCCCCGTTCGTCATGCTGTTTCTGCGCCGCGTGCTGGCGTGGATGCGCCGGCGCGGCGGCCGGCTGCAAAAGGCCGCCATGTGGCTCGAGCGCCGGGGCGAGGCCAAATCGTCGATGGTGCGCCGTTCCGAGCTGCTCGGCCTGTTCGTGCTCGTGGCCATTCCGCTGCCCGGCACGGGCGCGTGGACGGGCGCGCTGGTCGCGGCGCTTCTTCGCCTTCGCCTGAGCCGCGCGATCCCCGCCATCGCGGCCGGTGTCAGCGTCGCGGGCGTCTTGGTGCTGCTTTTGTGCCGGGGCGTCATTCACATTGCGGGGTTATAACATGGATATTTCACTTCACTGCATCGAATGCGGGACGGGCTTTCCCCTCGTCCTGCTGCACGGCAACGGCGAGAGCGCCGCGCTGTTTTCCCGCCAGCTCGAGGTCTTTTCCCGCCTCTACCGCGTGCTGGCCGTCGATACGCGCGGCCACGGCGAGTCCCCGCGCGGGCAGGCGCCCTTCACGCTCGGCCAGTTTGCCGAGGATCTGCGCGAATTTATGATCGAGCGGGACATCCCGCGCGCGCACCTCGTCGGCTTCTCCGACGGCGGCAACATCGCGCTCCTGTTCGCGCTCGCCCATCCCGAGATGGCCGAAACGCTGGCGATCAACGGCGCGAATCTCTTTCCCGCCGGGCTCCGGCCCCCCGTGCTGGCCGGCATCTGGCTCTCCTGCGCCGCCGCGCGCCTGCGCGAGCCGTTCGATGCCGGCGCCGCCGCGCGGCGCGAGCTGCTCGAGCTCATGACCCGCCAGCCGCACATCCGGCCCGAGCAGCTGCAAAAGCTCTGTATGCCCGTGCTGGTGCTGGCCGGAACGCGCGACGTCGTCCGCGAGTCCCACACCCGTCTCATCGCCCGCAGCATCCCCGGCGCGGAGCTCAAAATCCTCGACGGCCCCCACAACCTCGCCGCCGAGGCCCCGGAAGCCTATAACCGCGCCGTCCTTGAATTCCTCGGCGCCCACAGCGCCTCTGCCCCCCTCTGACCCCATCTCCCGCTTCCCCGGCTTCCTTCGCATTCCCCGTCTCCGCATCCCCTGCACCCGCACCCCCTGCACCCGCACCCCCTGCCTCCGCATTCTCCCCCACCCGTCATTCTGAGGAGCGCAGCGACGAAGAATCTGCACCGAGCTCGCAGCCAGATTCTTCATCCCTCTCAGCACGGCAGGCGGGGTTTCTTTTGCTTGCATATCTTCCCATTTGTCATTCTGAGAAGCGTCAGCGACGAAGAATCTCATACAACTGCGTGCAGATTTGTTAAGGACGAAGGATGCGACCCGCGGGGCACCGTCTTTCTGCTCGTGCAGAAAGACGGTGAAGAAAGAACACGCCAGGGAGAAAGGCTTTTCACAAAGCCGCCCTTCTCCCTGGACCCTCATCCTCCGGAGCTTGTCACCGATGCGCGTCCAACGGATGCGCGTGCGCGACGCCTCGCTCCGCTCGGCCCGCGCAGAGCCGTGCGGAGGGGAATGTCGGACGGCGCTTCAAGCCACCCCATCTGTCATTCTGAGGAGCGCAGCGACGAAGAATCTAAGGTAAATTCGCAACAAGATTCCTCGCTTCGCTCAGAATGACAGGTGGGATAATTTCCGCGTATCCACAGGCCAATTCTCTGCGCAGGCCATCCTCCGACATTTCCCGCCGCACCGCGATTGCGCGGCCCGCGCAGAGCGCGGGAACGCGCACGGCAGCGTAAGGCGCGGCGGGAAAACAAACTTCGGAGGAAAGGATTCCAAAGGGAAGGGCGGCTTTGTGAAAAGCCCTTCCCTTTGGCGTGCCTTTCTTCCTCTTCTTTCCGCACGAGCGGAAAGAAGAGGCCCCCGGAGGGCGTAACCCCAGCGGAGGCTAAAAAACCAGCGAACCGAGACCCCGCAGACGGGCCGATGTGGGCATCGGCTCCTACGGAAGCGGCGTTGGGCGGGTACAACGCTCAAAACCACCCCATTTGTCATTCTGAGGATCGCAAGCAACGAAGAATCTAAAGCAAATTTGCAGCAAGATTCTTCGCTTCGCTCAGAATGACAGGTGGGGTTGTTATCGCGTATCAACAGGTCAATTCTCCATGCAGGCCATCCCCGACATTCCCCGCCGCACCGCGTCTGCGCGGCAACGCGCACGGCAGCGTAAGGCGCGGCGGGCAAACAAACTTCGGAGGATGGGATTCCAAAGGGAAGGGCGGCTTTGTGAAAAGCCCTTCCCTTTGGCGTGCTCTTTCCTCCGGATCTTTCTGCACGAGCAGAAAGGTCCGGCCCCCGGAGTGCATAACCCCAGCGTGAGCCGAAAAAAGCCGGCGCTGGCACAGACGTTTTTTACAGCTCCGCGACGGCCTCGATCTCGCACAGCACATCCTTCGGCAGCTCGCGCACGGCGACGCAGCTCCTGGCGGGTTTTTCGGTGAAGAATTCCTCGTATACGCGGTTGAAGGCCGGAAAATCGGCCATATCCGCGAGGAAGCAGGTGGTCTTGACAACCTTTTTCAGGCTGCTGCCGCCCGCCTCGAGCACGGCGGCGACGTTTTTGCACGACTGGCGCGCCTGCTGCTCGATGCTGTCTCCGGCCGGCAGGCCGGTGGCCGGGTCCATGGGGATCTGCCCGGAGGTGAAGACCAGTCCGCCCGAGACGAAGCCCTGCGAATACGGTCCGATGGCGGCCGGTGCGTTGGATGTTTCAATACGTTTCATAATCAATCTCCCTTTCCGTGTACTGCAAGCATGATCATACCCCATTCCGCGCCCGTCGTCAATGCCGGCGTCTGCGCAACAATTTTTCCCCCGCGCGCACAAACGCCTTGTTCCCGGCGGAAAAATGGGCTATACTGTGCATAGAATCGCATGGGAGGACCGCGCATGAAAGAAAAATATCTGCAAACCGGAGAAATTGTCAGCACCCAGGGGCTGCACGGCGAGATCAAGATCATGCCCTGGGCCGACAGGCCGGAATTTCTCACGGAATTTGATACCGTATATCTGAACGGCGTTCCCTGCCGGGTGGAGTCCTCGCGCGTGCAGAAAACGTGCGTGGTGATGAAGCTCGCGGGGATCGACACCGTGGAGCAGGCCGCGGCGCTGCGCGGCAAAACGGTCTGCATCGACCGCGGCGACGCGCACCTCGCGCCGGGCACGGTCTTTATCGCCGACCTCATCGGGCTTCCGGTTTTCTGCGGCGAGCGCGAGCTGGGCCGGCTGGCCGAGGTGATGACGATGCCGGCCAACGACGTGTACGTGGTGCGCGGCGAGCAGGAATATCTCATTCCGGCGGTGCCGGAATTCCTCGAGGAAGTGAACGCGGACGGCGGCTATATCCGGGTGCGGCTGCTGGAGGGGATGCGGTCGGATGAGGTTTGACATTCTGACGCTCTTCCCCGAGGCCGTGGACGCGATGATGCAGGCGAGCATCCTCGGCCGCGCGCAGAAAAAGGGCCTGCTCACCGTCAAAACCCACCAGATCCGCGACTATACGACGAACAGGCAGAATCAGGTGGACGACTACCCCTACGGCGGGGGCCGGGGCGCGATTCTGCAGTGCGACCCCCTGTACAACTGCTGGGCGGCCGCCTGCGACGAGGCGGCGGGGCCCGTGCACACGATCTTCCTCTCCCCCTGCGGCCCTGTCTTCACGCAGGACGCGGCGAAGCGGCTGCAGAAAGACCATGAGAACATCATCCTCGTCTGCGGCCATTACGAGGGCGTCGACCAGCGCTTCATCGACGAGTGCGTGGACGAAGAGCTCTCCGCGGGCGACTACGTGCTCACGGGCGGCGAGATCCCCGCGATGATGGTGGCGGACGCCGTGTCCCGCCTGGTCCCCGGCGTCCTGGGCGACGAGGTCTGCTTCACGGACGAGAGCCACTGGGCAGGGCTTCTCGAGTATCCGCAGTATACGCGGCCCGAGAGCTGGCACGGGCGGGAGGTGCCGGAAATTCTGCTCTCCGGCGACCACGCGAAGGTGGCGCGCTGGCAGAAAAAGCAGTCGATCCTGCGCACGCTGCACCGGCGGCCCGATCTGTTCTATCAGCTCAGGTTCCCGTATAAAACGCGCGCGGAGCGCAGATTTGTGGACGAATTGGAGGCAGAGGACGATGGATTCCAAAATCGAGACCCTAAAAACCTGGATTGGGGAAAGTAACAACGTGGTGTTTTTCGGCGGCGCGGGCGTTTCGACCGAGTCTGGCATTCCGGATTTCCGGAGCGTGGACGGGCTGTATCATCAAAAATTCGACTACCCGCCCGAAACGATTCTCAGCCACTCCTTCTTCTATGGCAATACCGAGTATTTCTACCGGTTCTACAAGGAAAAGATGCTCCCGCTCGATTTTCAGCCGAACGCCGCGCACAGGGCCCTCGCGGCGCTCGAGCAGCAGGGAAAGCTCAAGGCCATCGTCACGCAGAACATCGACGGTCTGCACCAGAAGGCGGGCAGCCGGGTGATCTTTGAGCTGCACGGCTCCGTCTACCGCAACCACTGCCTGTCCTGCGGCAAATCCTATCCGCCCGAATATATCCGCGACGCGCCCGGCGTGCCGCGCTGCACGTGCGGCGGGCTCATCAAGCCGGACGTGGTGCTCTATGAGGAGGGGCTCGACGAGGCCACCATCGACGGCGCGGTGCGCGCGATCTCGCGGGCGGACGTGCTGATCGTCGGCGGCACCTCGCTCACCGTCTACCCCGCGGCGGGTCTGCTGCGCTATTACCAGGGCAGCAAGCTCGTGCTCATCAACCGCGACGAAACGCCCTATGACGGCTACGCCAACCTCATCTTCCGCGACCCCATCGGCCAGATTCTGGGCGCCGTCGTACCGGCAAATAATGAAGCGTAAAAATTATGGAACCGCCGCGCGATTGATTAAATATCGCGCGGCGGTTCCTTCAATCTTCTCCCTCGATGCAAAAAATGGCTGTAAGGCGTCCGAACGGCGCTTTACAGCCATTTGATTCAGTCAACGATCTCGACCGTGACCTTTTTGCCCTCGCGCTGGGCGACGGAGCGGATGATGGCGCGGATCTCCTTCGCGATGCGGCCCTGGCGGCCGATCAGCTTGCCCATATCCTCCGGCGCGACGCGGAGCTCCAGAGTCGTGGTATCGCCCTCCACCTCGGTGACGGTGACGGCGTCCGGATTATCGACCAGGCTCCTCGCCATATAGAGCAGAAGTTCCTTCATGTTTGGTACTCCCGCGCCTTACAGGACGTTTGCTTTCTTGAGAAGGGCCCGGACGGTGTCAGTCGGCTGCGCGCCGTTCTTGATCCATTCCTTCGCCTTTTCCGCGTCGACTGTGACCGTGACGGGCTGCGTGGTGGGCACGTAGGTGCCGAGCTCCTCGATGCAGCGGCCGTCGCGCGGGAAGCGGGAGTCGGCCACGACGATGCGGTAATACGGGTTCTTCTTGGCGCCCATTCTTCTGAGTCTGATTTTGACCATGGTAGTAATTCCTCCAAAAATAAAGTTTTTATTCGTAAAGCAATGTTGCTGAAACGACGCTGTAAAAAGTCTTGCGGCGTTTTCGCCCGCTCTCACATGCCCGGCATGCCCGGGAAGCCGCCCATCTTGCCCATGCGCTTCATTTTCCTCGACGCGCCGGGGCCGGAGAACTGCTTCATCATCTGGTTCATGGTGTCGAATTGCTTGAGCAGCCTGTTGATGTCCTCCACCTTCACGCCCGCGCCGGCGGCCACGCGCCGTTTGCGCCCGTGGTTGAGGACGGCGGGATTGTCGCGCTCGTAGGGCGTCATGGACTGGATGATCGCCTCCGTGCGCGAGAGGGCCTTCTCGTCGATCGTCGCGTTCTTGAGCGCGCCCGTATTCATGCCCGGCATCATGCCCGCGATGTCCTGCAGGTTGCCCATGCCCTTGAGCTGGACGAGCTGGTCGTAGAAATCGGCGAGGGTGAACTTGTTGGTTTTGAGCTTTTGCTCGAGCTCGGCGGCCTTCTTCTCGTCGAACGCGGCCTCCGCTTTTTCGATGAGCGTCAGCATATCGCCCATGCCGAGAATTCTGGACGCCATGCGGCCGGGGTGGAACGGCTCGATCTGGTCGAGTTTTTCGCCTGTGCCGATGAACTTGATGGGCTTGCCCGTCACGGCGCGGACCGAGAGCGCCGCACCGCCGCGCGCGTCGCCGTCGAGCTTTGAAAGGATCACGCCGTCGATGTCCAGCTCGTCGTTAAACACCTGCGCGGCGTTCACGGCGTCCTGGCCGGTCATGGCGTCCACCACGAGCAGGATCTCGTTCGGCTTGACGGCCGCCTTGATCGCGCGCAGCTCCTCCATCAGAGCCTCGTCCACATGGAGCCGGCCCGCGGTGTCGAGAAACACCATGTCGTTGCCGCGGCGCACGGCGTGGGCGACGGCGGCCTTGGCGATGTCCACGGGATTCGTCTGCCCCATCTCGAAGACGGGGATGCCGAGCTGTCCGCCCACGATCTGCAGCTGCTTGATGGCGGCGGGGCGGTACACGTCGCAGGCCGCGAGCAGCGGGTTCTTGCCCTGCTTCTTGAACAGGCCCGCGAGCTTGGCGCCGTTTGTCGTCTTGCCCGCGCCCTGCAGGCCGACCAGCATCACCACCGTGGGCGGCTGGGAGGCCATGCGGATCTTCTGATTTTCGCTGCCCATGAGCTTTGTCAGCTCTTCGTTGACGATTTTAATAATCATCTGGGCGGGCGTCAGACTCTCGAGCACATCCGTGCCGACGGCGCGTTCGGTGACGCTCTTTGTAAAGTCCTTGACGACCTTGTAGCTGACGTCGGCCTCGAGGAGCGCCAGGCGGATTTCGCGCATGGCGTCCTTCACGTCGGCCTCGGACAGCCGTCCCTTGCCGCGCAGCTTTTTGAAGGCGGCGGAGAGCTTTTCGGTCAGGCTTTCAAATGCCATACTGTTTTACTCCTTTATCCGGTCGGCGGCCGCGAGGATTTTTTCAGCCTGCGCTTCGGCTCCGGGCAGCGCTCGGAGCGCCTCTCCGGCCTCGCGGATCTCCGCGAGCGCCGCGCGCGTCTGCTCCGCTCCGGCGATGCAGCCGATCTTGTCCTCGAAGTTTTCCAGCGCGGCCTCCGCGCGCGCGAGCGTGTCGTGCACGCCCTGGCGGGTGATGCCGGCTTCTCCGGCGATTTCTCCCAGGGAGAAATCCTGATTGTAGTGCAGATCGAAGCAGAGCCGCTGCTTCTCGGTGAGCAGATCCCCGTAGTAGTCGAACAGCAGCGTCATGTGAAGCGCGTCTGATTTCATGGCGGGCCTCCTCTGCCTGCAAGGTCTTTCCCTTTACAGCCTGTTTAGTATAGCCGATTCTCCTCCGCTTGTCAAGAGAAATACCTTTACATCCATATTTTTAAAAATATCTTCCGGCCGGGTACACTTTACTTTTCCGCCGGATGATGTTAACATAATAGGCAATCGTACACAAGGAGGGTTCCAACCAATTCATGAGAAAAACCGTACATAGAATTCTGGCCGCCGCGTTGGCGGCGGTTTTGCTGTCCACCTGCGCGGGCGCGGCGGACTTTTCTTCCAACGTCTTCTCAGGCGCGCTGACGCTCTCCGACAATACCGCCCTCACGAGCGCGACGCAGGCCGACGGCGGGAAGGCCGTGCAGGAAAACGTCGTGACCTACGCGCCGGAGCGGGACGTGCTGCCCGTCGTGGCCTACGGCACCACGCTCTTCGGCCGCAGCACCATCACCACGGCGGCCCAGTATCTCGCCGGGCTCGGCGACTCCATCGTGGCCGGCATCAACGGCTCGTTCTTCGACCTGAACACCGGCATGCCCTACGGCCTCGTCGTGACCGACGGCGTGCTGCGTTCGAGCGGCGACATCCAATCCGTCGGTTTTCTGGACGACGGCTCGGCCGTCATCGGCAAGCCCGGCCTCACGGTGAAGCTCGTCACTTCCACCGGCACGTCCGATCTGTTCTATAATAAGACGCTCACGGCGAAAAACGGCATCGGCCTGTACTCCAACGACTACGACACCCGCACGAAGAGCGGAATCTCCGCGTACAGCGTCGTGCTCCGCCCGGACGGAAAGGACGCGCTTTCCCTCAGCGGGACCGTCAGCGCCACCGTTGTGAGCGCCGCGGAAAAGGCCGTCACCTGTCCGATCCCGTCGGGCTGCTTCGTGCTGTCCGTCGCGGAGTCCTCGATCTATCAGAGCGCGCTGGCGACCGTGCAGTCCCTCGCCGCGGGCGACACCGTGACCATCCAGACCGCCTGCGACCCCGCCTGGCAGAACGTCCTCTACGCCTGCGGCGGCGGCGACATGCTGGTGGAGGGCGGCTCGGCGTCCTCGTCCTTCACGCTCGACACTGCGAACAAATCCGTCGCGCGCACGGCGGTCGGCCTCAAGCGCGACGGCACGCTGGTCCTCTACACCGCGGACTACGGCGTCGGCTCCGTCGGCCTGACGCTTCCGGAGCTGGCCCTGCGGATGCAGGAGCTCGGCTGCGAAACGGCTCTCAACCTCGACGGCGGCGGCTCGACCGCCCTGGGCGCGCAGTATCCCGGCTGCGATACCGCCGCGACGGTCAACACGCCCTCGGACGGCAGCCTCAGAAAATGCGCCAACTTCATCTTCCTCGTGCGCAAAAAGACCGCGCCCGAAGCGGCCGCCGGCCTGTATCTGTATCCCTACCGCGCGGCCGTGCTGGCCGGCGCCTCGTTGCAGATGAGCGCGAAGGCGGCGGATGAAAACTACATGGCGGCGGCTCTGCCCGACGAGCTTACATATTCCGCCGACAGCGGCAGCATCACGTCCGGCGGCCTCTTCACGGCCGGCGGCGCCGGCACCGCGGCGATCACGGTGCAGGGCGGCGGTCTGAGCGGCACGGCAAACGTGGCGGTCATCGCCGAGCCGACGGCGATCAAGCTCAAAAAGGAGGACGCGAAGTCCGCGTTCGTCTCGGCGTCCGTGGCCTCCGAATCCGTGACGAAGCTGACCGCGCTGGCCTACTACTACGGCGCTCCGCTCACGGCGCAGGATTCCTGCTTCACCTGGACCGTGACGGGCGACATTGGCACGGTGGACGCCGAAGGCACCTTTACGGCCGCCTCCGTCACGAAGCCCACGACCGGCGCCGTCAGCGTCTCCTGCGGCAGCGTCAGCGTCTCGGCCGCCGTCACGGTCTCTCCGAAGGACCCGTTCGCCGATATGAAGACCCACTGGGCCAAGGAATATGTGAATTCCCTGTACTTTGCGGGCGTGCTCGCCGGCTCGTCCGACACAGGCGGCCAGCTTCTCTTCCGGCCGGACGACTCCATGACCCGGCAGGAATTCATCGTCTCGCTCATCCGCTTCCTCGGCGTCGACACCTCGTCGTTCACCAGCGTGCCGCTTCCGTTCGCGGATACGTCGAAGCTCGCCTCCTGGGCGGCTGCGGCGGTCCAGACCGCCTACAGCCTCGGCTATGTGAGCGGCAGCGGTTCGGGCGGCAAGCTCCTGCTCAATCCCACCGACACCATCAGCCGGCAGGAGGCCATGACCATCCTCGCCCGCAGCAAGAGCCTGACGTCCGACGCGGCCTCCCAGACGCTCTCGAAGTTCTCCGACGCGTCAAAGGCCGCCTCCTGGGCGCAGCCCTATCTGGCCGCGATGATTGAAAAAGGCGTGATCGGCGGCTCCAACGGCAGATTGAACCCGACGGCGGGCGTCACCCGCGCGGAGATCGCCAAAATGCTCTACTTCCTCAGCCAGTCGTAAATGCGGCTGATGATTTTGGAAAAGAGGCAGCTCCATGTATCCGACATTCCGCTATATCCTCGCGGCCGTACTCGGCTATCTGATCGGCTCCGTCAGCCTGTCCATCGTCCTGTCAAGGCTGCTCTATCACAGGGACATCCGCAGCCAGGGCAGCGGGAACGCGGGCGCGACAAACGCCGCGCGCGTATACGGCATGGGCGCGGGCGTCCTGACGCTGCTGGGCGACTTTTTAAAAACCCTGCTGGCCCTGTGGCTCGGCAGGCTGCTGGCGGGCGACTGGGGTCTGGCCGCCGGCGGCGCCGCCGCCCTGATCGGCCACTGCTATCCGATCTACTTCCACTTCCGGGGCGGCAAGGGTGTCTCCTCCGGCGCGGCGGTCGCGCTGATGATCGACTGGCGCGTCTTTCTGGCGGCGGTCGCGGTGTTTCTGCTGGCGGCGCTGCTGAGCAAGCGCGCCTCGGTCGCCTCCATGTCCGCGGCGCTTGCGGTCGCGGTGTTCTCGATCGTACTCGCGGTGCCGCTGCCCGATCTGCTGCTGGGCCTCTTCGCCTGCGTGCTCGTCATCGTCATGCACCGGTCCAATATCAAGCGTCTTCTGCACGGCGAGGAGCCGCCCTTCCACGCGGGCAAACGGCCCGAGCATAATTCCTGAAACATTCTGAAATCCCCGCCGCCCACCTTGCGCGCGGGGATTTTTGCACTATAATGGAAGCAGAAACAAAGCTGCAAATGAATTTTGGAGGGAGACTGCCATGAAAAAACTACTAGCCTGCCTGCTGGCCTGTCTGCTGCTGGCATTCGCCGGCTGCACGAAGCCCGCCGAAACGGCGCAGTCCGCAGAAGCCTCGTCCCAGCCGGCCGCCGCCTCATCCCAGCCCGCCGCAGCCGGCAGCGCGTCCGCCCGGACCTCCTCCGAGCCGGCGTCCTCCGAGCAGGCCCCGGCCGAACCGGCCGCGGCGGACGGCACGGTTCAGATCGCGCGGCCCGCGGACAAGACGCTCACCGGCCATACGACCGACGTGTCCCTCGACGCGGGCGCGGAGCCATTTCTCCTCTGGGCCGACGGCGCGGTGGAGGGCGTCAGCCTCAGCCGCGTGGCCTACCAGTCTGACGGCACGTTCACGCAGACAGAATCGCTCTGGAGCGCCGACCGCCTCGAGAGCGGCGACGGCCTGCTCGTGACGGCGGTCATCCCCGAGGGCGCGCCGAATCTGCAGATCACGTGGACGGGCGCGGACGGGACGCAGACGCGCCTCATCTCCGAAAGCGGCAAGGACGGCAGCCTGCTGCTGATCGATCCGGCGTCGATGGCCGCCGAAGCCGCCCCCCAGGCGCTCGACATCTCGAACCTGATGCCCTTCTCGTGCGACCTCGACGGCGACGGCACGGAGGATGAAATCTCCATTCTCGGCGTCGCCTACGACAAGGACAACAACATGTATTTCCAGCTCCGCGTTCTGCACAGCGGCAGCGTCCTGCTCACCGCCGAAACGAAGATCGGCTCCGCCCCCGCCGTGTGGCTGGCGGACCTCAGCGGGGACGGCAAGCCCGAGATCTACATGAGCGGCGACATGGCCTCCGACGACTACGTGACCTACGGCTGGACGCTCGGGAAGGGCCTCGAGCCGATCCTCTTCACGGGCGACACGCGGCCCAACACCCTCGCCGCCGAGAACTATGCCGACGGCTTCGTCACGGGCACGGCGGACGGACAGCTCCTGCTCATCTCCGCGACCGATATGCTGGGCTCCTACTGGGGCACCCGGCCCTACGCCTATACCGATACCGGCGTGCTTGCGCCCGCCGCGGGCACGCTCTGGACCTATGTGAGCAACGCCAACTGGCTCACGGTCAAAAAGGCCCTGCCCGTCACCCTGACAGACGGCACGGCCGCGTCCCTGCCCGCCGGCACAAGCCTGCGCCTGACCGCCTCCGACGGCGTTTCCATGACGCAGTTCGAGACAAAGGACGGCCAGACCGGCTCCATCGCCGTCACGCCGAACACCGCCTCCGGCGGCTGGCTCATCTCCGGCGCCGGTGAGAACGACTATTTTGATTCCCTCCCCTATGCCGACTGAGACGGCGGCTCCCGCGTCCGCGCGGAGCGGCCGCCGGGAAACCGAGCCCCTGTGAAAGCCAAAAATCTGTCATTCCGAGCGCTGGCGCTCAGAATGACAGATTTTTTATTTGCCCGCCGCGGCCGCTTCCCCTCCGGGGCCTCTCCGCCGCCCGTTACGCCATCAGAATGGCCATGACGGCCTTGATGGTGTGCATGCGGTTTTCGGCTTCGTCGAAGACGATGGACTGCGGACTCTCGAACACCTCGTCCGTGACCTCCATCTGTGTGATGCCGTACTTTTCGCTGATCTGCTTGCCGATCGCCGTGCCGAGGTCGTGGAAGGCCGGCAGGCAGTGCATGAATACGGCGCTTTCCTTAGCCCCGGCCATGCGCGCGGCGTTGACCTGGTACGGCGTCAGATCGCGGATGCGCTCGGCCCATACGGCGTCCGGCTCGCCCATGGACACCCATACGTCCGTGTAGAGGATGTCCGCGTCCCGGACGGCCCTGGCGGGGTCCTCCTCAAATTCCAGCGCCGCACCGGTCTGGGCGGCGATCTTCCGGCAGGTTTCGACCAGCGCGGGGTCCGGGAAATACTTTTTCGGCGCGCAGGCGACGAAGTGCATGCCCATCTTCGCGCAGCCGACCATGAGCGAGTCGCCCATGTTGTAGCGGGCGTCGCCCATGTAGACGAGCTTGAGCCCCGCAAGTTTTCCGAAGCGCTCCTGCGCCGTCATGAAGTCCGCGAGCACCTGCGTGGGGTGGAATTCGTTCGTCAGGCCGTTAAACACCGGCACGCCCGCGTACTTGGCCAGCTCCTCGACGATATCCTGGCCGTAGCCGCGGTACTCGATGCCGTCGAACATGCGCCCGAGCACGCGCGCGGTGTCGGCGATGGATTCCTTCTTGCCGATCTGCGAGCCGGTGGGGTCGAGATACGTCACGCCCATGCCGAGGTCGTGCGCGGCCACCTCGAACGCGCAGCGCGTGCGGGTGGAGGTCTTTTCAAAGATCAGCGCGACGTTTTTGCCCTCGAGCGTCCGGTGCGGGATGCCCGCCTTCTTTTTGGCCTTCAGCTCGATCGCCGTGTCGATGAATTCCTGAATCTCCTCCGGGGTGTAGTCCAGCAGCTTGAGAAAATGGTCGTGTTTTTTCATGTCGTTTCCTCCCGTTTCGCAATAAATTCCCGAATCGCGGCGATCTGCCGCGCTGTCTCCGCGGCGGCAGGGCCGCCGTAGCTGCTCCGCTGGCCCACGCAGGCGTCCAGCGAGAGCGCCTCGTACACGTCCCGGTCAAAGACCGGGCTGACGGCCCGCAGCTCGTCCAGGCTCAGCTCCTCGAGCGTCTTGTCGTTCTGCGTGCAGTAATAGACAAGCCGGCCGGAGATCTTGTACGCGTCGCGGAACGGCACGCCTTTTTTCGTGAGATAGTCCGCGCAGTCGGTCGCGTTGAGAAAGCCGCGCTTCGCGGCCGCGCGCATGTTCTCCGGCAGCACCCGCATGGTCTCCAGCATTCCGGCGAACACCGGCAGGCACTGCAGAACCGTGTCCACCGCGTCGAAGACCGGCTCCTTGTCCTCCTGCATGTCCTTGTTGTAGGCCAGCGGCAGCCCCTTCATGACGGTCAGCAGACCCATCAGGCTCCCGTAGACGCGGCCCGTCTTGCCGCGCACAAGCTCCGCCACGTCGGGGTTTTTCTTCTGCGGCATGATGGACGAGCCGGTGGAGTAGGCGTCGTCCAGCTCGATGAACTTGAATTCCCAGCTGCACCAGAGAATCAGCTCCTCGGAGAAGCGGCTCAGGTGCATCATGAGGATGGACGCCGCGCTCAGAAATTCCAGCGCGTAGTCCCGGTCGGACACGCCGTCGAGCGAATTCGACATCGGCGCGTCGAAGCCGAGCGCCGCCGCCGTCTGGAAGCGGTCGATGGGGTACGTCGTGCCCGCGAGCGCGCCGGAGCCGAGCGGGCATTCGTTCATCCGCTTTCTGCAGTCCTCCAGCCGCGTCACGTCGCGGCAGAGCATGCTGCCGTAGGCCAGCAGCTGCTGCGCCAGCGTGATGGGCTGCGCCCGCTGCAGGTGTGTGTAGCCCGGCATGACGGTCTGCTGGTTTTCGGCCGCCTTTTTGACGATGACCTTCTGCAGCGCGAGAACCTCCGCGACGATCTCGCCGATCTTCCCGCGCAGGTACATCCGGAAATCCAGCGCGACCTGGTCGTTCCGGCTGCGCGCCGTGTGCAGGCGCTTGCCCGCGTCGCCGATGCGCGCGGTGAGCAGCGTCTCGATGTTCATGTGGATGTCCTCGTTGTCGGCGGAAAAGGCAATTTTGCCCGCCTCGATGTCCGCGAGGATCTCCCGCAGCCCCCTGTCGATCGCGGCGGCGTCCTCTTTGGAGATGATGCCGCAGTCGCCCAGCATCTGCGCGTGGGCCAGCGAGCCCTCGATGTCCTGCCTGTAGAGTCTTTGGTCGAACGAGATCGAGGAGTTGAAGTCGTTCACCAGCGCGTCGGTCTCCTTCTGAAACCGTCCGGACCATAATTTCATAGCCATACCTCGCTGTATCTGCTGTCAATTCGATTCTCATGCGTACTGCGCGCTCCGGCGGAAATACGCATGTCTGAGCCTCCGAACCGCTTGCGCGGCTCCGCGGCTTCTTCGTCAGATATGATTATTATAGACAATGTGGGAATGATTGTAAAGACCGCCCCGCCATTCTTCTTTTCGTTCGGAATGGCGGGGCGGAGATTTCAAAAACCGCTTACTGGCCCAGCTTGCCCTGTTCCATCATGGCCTGGACCTGCGTGGGCAGACCCCAGAGGTTGATGAAGCCGGTGGCCTGCGACTGGTCGTAGTCGCTCTCGCCGAAGGTGCAGATCTGCTCGGAGTACAGCGAATACGGGCTCTTGACGCCGGCCTTGATGATGTTGCCCTTGTAGAGCTTCAGCTTCACGGTGCCGGTGACGTTCTTCTGCGTCTCGGTCACGAACGCGGACAGGGCCTTGCGCAGCGGGCTGAACCAGAGTCCGTTGTACAGCAGCTCCGCGAAGCAGACCGACAGCTCCTGCTTCTTGTGCGCGGTCAGCTTGTCGAGGCAGAGCGTCTCGAGCGTCTCGTGCGCCTTGTAGAGGATCGTGCCGCCCGGCGTCTCATAGACGCCCCGGCACTTCATGCCGACAAGCCGGTTCTCCACGATGTCGAGCAGGCCGATGCCGTTCTTGCCGCCGAGCTCGTTGAGCTTTTCCACGATCTTCGTGGCCGACAGCTTCTCGCCGTCGAGCGCCACGGGCACGCCCTTCTCAAAGTCGAGCGTCACATAGGTGGGCTCGTCCGGCGCGTCCATCGGGGACACGCCCATCTCGAGGAAGCCCTTCTTCTCGTACTGCGGCTCGTTCCACGGGTCCTCGAGGTCGAGGCCCTCGTGGCTCAGGTGCCACAGGTTCTTGTCCTTGGAGTAGTTCGTCGTCCGGCTGATCTTCAGGGGGACGTGGTGCGCCTCGGCGTAGTCGATCTCCTCTTCCCGGCTCTTGATCGACCACTCCCGCCACGGGGCGATGATCGTCATCTCCGGCGCGAACGCCTTGATCGTCAGCTCGAACCGGACCTGGTCGTTGCCTTTGCCGGTGCAGCCGTGCGCGATGGCGTCGGCGCCCTCCTTCTTTGCGATCTCGACGAGCTTTTTCGCGATGATCGGCCGCGCGAACGCGGTGCCCATCAGATACTCCTCGTAGATCGCGCCCGCCTGCATCGAGGGGATCGCGACCTCGTCGATCATCTCCTCGCACAGCTCGGCTGCGTAGAACTTATCCGCGCCCGTCTTGTACGCCTTTTCCTCCAGCCCTTCGAGCTCGTCGCCCTGGCCGACGCTGCCGGCCACCGCGATGATGTAGGGGTTGTTGTAGTTCTCCTTGAGCCAGGGGATGATGATGGACGTATCCAGACCGCCTGAATAGGCGAGGACGATTTTCTTGATGTCGGACTTTTTCATGGCGTGTGCCTCCGTGTCTTGAATTGATGAATAAATATTACTACTTGATGTATATTTTTTCAATTCGCAGAGTGCACAATTTTACCTCGATTTTCCGTTCCCATGCAGTGACATCTGACAAATTGCGCATAATATTCACGTTTATTCTTGACTATTCTATTATAATGAATTATTATTCGCTTATCCGCCGGTTCTCTGCCGCGCTGCGGCGGCGGGCCGGTGCGGAAGCCATTCGGAAATATTCGATCAGGCGGGAGGCCATTTTGCATATGAAGCGAATTTTTATCGACGGCAGCGCCGGCACGACCGGCCTGCGCATCCGCGAGCGGCTGGCGGCGCGGGAGGATGTGAGCCTCGTCACGCTGCCGGAGCCCCTGCGGAAGGACCCCGGCGCGCGGCGGAACGCGCTGAACGCCTGCGACGCCGCGTTCCTCTGCCTGCCGGACGACGCGGCGCGCGAGGCGGTCGGCTTTCTCGACAACCCCGACGTGATCGTGCTCGACACCTCCACGGCGCACCGCACCGAGCCCGGCTGGACCTACGGCTTCCCGGAGCTGTCCGGCGGCTGTCCGGAGGCCGTGCGAAAAAGCCGCCGCATCGCCGTCCCCGGCTGCCACGCGAGCGGCTTCCTCTCGCTCGCCGCGCCGCTCACGGCGGCGGGTCTGCTGCCGAAAACGGCGCTGCTCACCTGCACGTCGCTCACCGGCTATTCGGGCGGCGGCAAAAAGATGATCGCGGAATACGAGGCCGAGATGCGCGGCCTGCTGCTCGACTCCCCCCGCCAGTACGGGCTTTCGCAGCAGCACAAGCACCTCCGGGAGATGACCGCCGTCGCGCAGCTGGAAACCAGCCCCGTTTTCTGCCCCATCGTGGCCGACTATTACAGCGGCATGGAGGTCACGGTGCCGCTCTTCGCCTCCCAGCTCTCCCCCGGCGTCACCGCGAAGACGGTCCGGGAATTCTTCCGCGATTTCTACCGCGGCCCCGTGGTTTCGTACCGCGAGGATGCGGACGAGGGCGGCTTCCTGGCGTCCGGCCGCTTTTCCGGCCGCGACTGCATGGAGATCTCCGTTCTCGGCAACGACGAGCGCATCCTGCTCGTCTCTCGCTTCGACAACCTCGGCAAGGGCGCTTCCGGCGCGGCGACCCAGTGCATGAATCTGGCGCTGGGGCTTGACCCGCTCGCGGGCCTGGTTTTATAATACAGATATTGGAGGATTTCTTCTGATGGTTACGATCATATCCGGCGGCGTGTGCGCCGCGCAGGGCTTCACCGCGTCCGGCGTCCACTGCGGCATCCGGAAGAACAAGGACAAGCGCGACCTCTCCCTCATCCTGAGCGAGGTGCCCGCCTCCGCAGCCGCCGTATACACCACAAATCTTGTCAAGGGCGCGCCGCTCGCAGTCACGAAAAAGCACCTGCAGAACGGTATCGCGCAGGCCGTGATCTGCAACAGCGGCAACGCCAACACCTGCAACGCCGACGGCGCGGAGGTCGCGGAGAAGATGGCCGCGCTTCTGGGCCAGGCGCTCGGCATCCGCCCCGACGACGTCGTGGTCGGCTCCACCGGCGTCATCGGGCAGCCGCTCGACCTCGCCCCCATCGCCTCCGGCATCCCGGCGCTTGTCGCCGCGCTCAGCAAAAACGGCAGCGCGGCCGCCGCCGAGGGCATTATGACGACCGACACGCAGCGCAAGGAGCTGGCCGTGGAATTCACCGCCGGCGGCAAGACCTGCCGCATGGGCGGCATCGCCAAGGGCTCCGGCATGATCCACCCGAATCTGGCGACGATGCTCGTCTATCTCACGACCGACGCCGCCATCAGCCCCGCCATGCTCCAAAAGGCACTCTCGACCGACGTGCAGTCCACGTTCAACATGGTGAGCATCGACGGCGACACCTCCACGAACGACAACGTCGTCGTGCTGGCCAACGGTCTGGCGGGCAACGCCGAAATCTGCGCCGAGGGCGCGGACTTCGCCTCGTTCATGCAGGCCCTCAACACCGTGACCGTCCACCTCTGCCGCGGCATCGCCGCCGACGGCGAGGGCGCGACGAAGCTGCTCGAGTGCCGCGTCACGGGCGGCAAGGATCCGGAAAACGCGAAAAAGGCCGCCAAGAGCGTCGTGTGCTCCAGCCTCACGAAGGCCGCCATGTTCGGAGCCGACGCCAACTGGGGCCGCGTTCTCTGCGCCATCGGCTACAGCGGGGCCGACGTGGACATTCTGAAGGTGGACGTGAGCTTCCGCTCCGCCGCGGGCACGGTCGCGGTCTGCCGGGACGGCGCGGGCATCCCCTTCTCGGAGGCGGAGGCCAAGAAGATTCTCCTTGAAAAAGAGATCACCATCCTCGTCACGCTGCACGACGGCCCGGCCGAAGCCACGGCCTGGGGCTGCGATCTCACCTACGACTACGTAAAAATCAACGGCGATTACCGCACGTAAGAAGGTTTTATCATGACAGTCGATCTCACAAACGCGAAGCGGGCAGAAATCCTGACAGAGGCCCTGCCCTACATCCGCAAATACTCGGGCCGGATCATCGTCATCAAGTACGGCGGCAACGCCATGGTGGACGAGCAGCTCAAGCAGCAGGTCATGGAGGACGTGGCGCTGCTGTGGCTCATCGGCGTCAAGGTCGTGCTGGTGCACGGCGGCGGGCCGGAGATCTCCGCCGCGCTCAGGCAGCTCGGCAAGGAATCCGTCTTCGTGGACGGACTGCGCGTGACCGACCGCGAGACGGTGGACGTCGTGCAGATGGTGCTCGCGGGCAAGATCAACAAGACGCTCGTGAACATGCTCGAGCTCAAGGGCGGCAAGGCCATGGGCATCTGCGGCCTCGACGGGCACATGATCGAGGCCAGCATGAAGGACGACCGCCTCGGCTACGTCGGCAAGATCGAAAAGGTGGACGTGCAGCCGATTCTCGACCTGCTCGAGCGCGGCTACATTCCCGTCGTCTCCACAATCGGCTGCGACGGCGAGGGCAACGTCTACAACATCAACGCCGACACCGTGGCGGCGTATCTCGCGGGCGCGCTGCACGCGGAAAACCTCATCACCATGACGGACATCGCGGGCATCCTGCGCGACAAGGAAAAGCCCGAGAGCATCATCCGCCAGATCTCCGTCTCGGACGCGGTGACGCTTTTCAACGAGGGCGTCATCTCGGGCGGCATGATCCCCAAGGTGGACTGCTGCATCGAGGCCATCATGCGCGGGGTCAAAAAGGTCATCATCATGGACGGCCGGATTCCGCATTCCATCCTCATCGAGCTTTTGACCGACGAAGGCGCCGGTACTATGGTCACAGGAGACGATTACAATGAAAACGAAAGAACTTGATTCCCAGTATGTGGCGCACACCTACGCGCGCTTCCCGGTGGAGATCGTCTCCGGCAAGGGAAGCCTTCTCCGGGACGACGCCGGCCGCGAGTACATCGACCTCGGCAGCGGCATCGCGGTCAACATCTTCGGCACGCAGGACGAGGTGTGGAAGCAGGCCGTCACCGCTCAGCTCGACCGCTTCCAGCACACCTCGAACCTCTTCTACACCGCGCCCTGCGCCCAGCTTGCCGAGCAGCTGTGCAGGAAAACCGGCATGAAAAAGGTTTTCTTCTCCAATTCCGGCGCGGAGTCGAACGAGTGCGCCATCAAGGCCGCCCGCAAATACGGAGAACAGAAGCACGGCAGGGACTGCTATACGATCGTCACCCTCGTCAACAGCTTCCACGGCCGCACGATCACGACCCTCGCCGCGACCGGCCAGGACCACTTCCACGAGGACTTCCAGCCGCTCACGCCCGGCTTTGTCTACGCCGAGGCCAACAGCCTGCGGAGCGTGGAGGCGCTGGTCGCCTCGCACAACGTCTGCGCGATCATGTTCGAGGCCATACAGGGCGAGGGCGGCGTCATCGCCCTGGACAAGGCCTTCCTGCAGGGCCTGGCCAAAATCGCGGCGGAGAAGGACATCCTGCTCATCGCCGACGAGGTGCAGTCTGGCAACGGCCGCTCCGGCTATCTCTACGCCTACATGGCCTCCGGCATCCGGCCCGACATCGTCACGACCGCCAAGGGCATCGGCGGCGGCCTGCCGCTCGGCGTCACAATGCTGGGCGAGAAGGTCGAAAACGTCTATCAGCCCGGCATGCACGGCTCCACCTTCGGCGGCAACCCCGTCTGCTGCGCGGGCGCGCTGAGCATCCTCGCGCGTCTGGACGAGCCGCTCTTCGCCCAGGTCCGCGCGAAGTCGGACTATATCGTCCGCGCGCTCACCGGCGCCGAGGGCGTCGAGAGCGTCACGGGCATGGGCCTCATGCTGGGCGTCAAGCCGAAAAAGCCCGCCTCCGAGGTCGTGGCCTACTGCCGCGAGCACGGCGTCCTGGTGCTGACCGCCAAAGACAAGCTCCGCCTGCTCCCCCCGCTGAACATCCCCATGGAGCTCCTGCAAAAAGCCGTTCAGATCATCCTCGACGGCTGCAAATAATCCCCCAGGGCGGCCCCCATCGGGCCGCCCTTTCCTTTGAGTCCCATCCTCCGCAGCCTGTTCTCCCGCCTCATCCCACACCGTGCGCGTTCCCGCCTCCGCAGGGGCCGATGCCCACATCGGCCCGTTTGCACGGTCTCCGGCTTGCTGATTTTATAGTCTTTTCTGGGGAACGCCCTCCGGGGCATCCCCCGTCCTTAACAAATCTGCACGCAGTACGTATGAGATTCTTCGCCGCCGGCGCTCCTCAGAATGACAGATGGGCCAGCGGGAAGCGTTTCCTGACATTTCTTTCTGCACGGGCAGAAAGACGGTGCCCCGCAGGGCGCATCCCCCGTCCTAAAAAAACTGCGCGCAGTACGTTTGAGATTCTTCGCCGCCGGCGCTCCACAGAATGACAGCTGTGGCAGCCTTGCGGGCGCGGCGTGCAGCGCTTCCCCCAGCTGTGTTCCGTATGTGTGCGCGCTCAAAAATTTCTCCTGCGGTCTTCTTTTTGCCGCGTACTGCCTTTTCGCATATTTTCCGCCGAACAGCGCAGACTAGCGAAAAAGGTGGGATTTACAATGTTGATTTCCTTTATCCGCGCGGCGGTTCTGTATCTGGTGCTCATCCTGGTGATCCGGCTGATGGGCAAGCGGCAGCTCGGCGAGATGGAGCCGACGGAGTTCGTCATCAGCATGCTGATCGCGAACCTGGCGGCGGTCCCGATGCAGGAGACGGGCATCCCCCTGCTCGCGGGCCTCATTCCCATCCTCGTCGTACTCGCCATCGAGCTGCTGCTCTCCGTGTGGGTGTTCCACAGCGTGGGCGCGCGGCGGTTTTTCTGCGGCAAGCCCGTCATCCTCGTGGAAAACGGCCGACTGGTGCAGAGCGGCCTGCGCCATTCGCGCGTCAACGCGGACGAGCTGACGGAGTATCTGCGTCTGCAGGGCGTCGTGGACATCACGACGGTCAAGTACGCCATCCTGGAGACGGGCGGCAGCATCAGCGTGCTGCAATACCCCAAAAACGCGCCCGCGAGCGCCAAAGACGCCGGCGTGCAGGTGGACGAGCTGCGCCTGCCCGTCACGCTCGTGGTGAACGGGCAGCTCATGAAGGACAATCTCCCCATCGCGGGCAAAACCGCCGCCTGGGTACAGGAGCAGCTCGGAAAATACAACTGCCGCATCCGAGACGTGTTCTTCTTCACCGTGGAGCCGGGCGGCCGGCTCTATCTCTCCATCCGGGAGGGCGGCGCGGCATGAAGCATCTGCTCATCGCCCTCTTCACCCTCGCGCTCGCGCTGGGCTTCTGCCTGTACACCACGTTTTCCGTCCGCGCGGACATGGCCGTGACGCTCGGCATGCTGGAAAAGGCCGTGGAGCAGGGGCGCGGCGGCGATTTTGCCGGCGCGGAGAATACGCTGAAATCCGCGGAGGCGGACTGGGACCGGCACGCCGACTTCTACGGCGTCGTGCTCTCGCACGCCGAAACGGACGACATTCTGCGCGCCTTCTCCTCCCTGCGGGAATACGCCCGGCTGGGCGATCAGGACGATTTTCTCTCCGGCTGCGCGGAGCTGGCCCGTACCCTCGAGCACCTGCGCGAAATGGAGCTCCCGCTGGCGAAAAACGTGCTCTGAGATAAATTGCGGAGCCGGAGACGGCGTTCGCAAAAAAAGCCCGCAAAAATCCGAAGATTTTTGCGGGTTTTCCGGGGCTGTTACTTTTCTTCCAGGATTTTGTTGAGCTCGCTCATAAAGCTGTTGATGTCCTTGAACTGCCGGTAGACCGAGGCGAAGCGGACATACGCCACCTCGTCGAGCGGCTTGAGCTTTTCCATGACAAGCTCGCCGATTTTCTGTGTGGAGACCTCGCGGTCGAGGGAATTCTGCACGGCCTGTTCGATCTCGTCCACCGCGCGCTCGAGATCCGCCATCGCGACGGGTCGCTTTTCACACGCGCGGAGCATGCCGTTGAGGATCTTGTTCCGGTCGAACGACTGGCGGCTGTTGTCGCGCTTGATGACGACGATCGGCAGGCTTTCGACGGTTTCATACGTCGTAAAGCGGCGCTGGCAGGACAGGCATTCCCTTCTGCGGCGAATGTTCAGCCCGTCGTCCGAGTGGCGGGAATCCACCACCTTGCTCTCCTGATATCCGCAGTAAGGACATCTCATGGCGGCTGCTCCTCTCGATTGTCTGTAATGCACGTATTATAGCACAATGCCAAAGGAAAAGTCCATTGCTTTTGCGCGGAATGTTGAAATTGTCGTACGCGGCGGCCGGGTCAAAGCCAGTCCTGCACAATGTCGCAGACGCCCGTGGGCGTGACGAGGCCGGCCGCCAGCCGGACCAGCAGCGCCCGCACGCGCTCGTGCGCCGGCGTCAGATCGGGAATGCAGATACGCTCTTCTCCCCCCGGGCCGGACGCGCGCACCTCCACGCCATAGGAACCCGCGGAATCCCGGATCAGATAATACTCCAGCCTGAGCTGGCGGTCGGACTGCGTACGCAGGGTCTTGGTCTCCATAAGGCTTCTGTCTTCCATCCGTTTATCCCCTCCCGCTCCATTCAAGCACAGCCGCCGCGCGGTGAAAACGAAAAGTATTCGCACAATTCGACATTTTTCTGAGGTTTTCGACATGGTGAGCAATTTATGCGCATTTCTCCCCGTTTCCCGCGCTGATGCTTGCACTTTTTGTCGAAAACTTTTTATTTGCAGCCGCGGGGACGGCCGGCGTTCGCCGGAAAGCGTGCGCGCATGAAGCTGCCGGACCGCCTGCGCCGGATTCATGCCGAGCTCTCCCGGCTGCAGATACCCGTCTACGCCGGAAACGCGGCGTTTTTTCTGCTGCTCTCCGCCTTCCCGCTGGCCATCCTGCTGCTGGCGCTGCTGCCGGAGCTGCCCGCGACGCAGGCGGATCTCTGGGCGCTGCTCCGGCCGCTGGCTCCCGAACCGCTGCTGCCGCTGTTTGCCGGGTGGCTGGCGGAGCTGGAGGGCGGCGGCAGCCCCGCGCTGTTCTCCGCGAGCGCGCTGGCTCTGGCCTGGTCCGGCTCCAAGGGGATGCTCAGCATCCTCAGCGGGCTCAACGCCATTTACGGGGCGCCGAAGCGGCGGGGCTTCCTTGCCCGCCGCGCGCTCTGCCTGCTCTGCACGCTCCTCGCGCTCGCGGGACTCGTGCTCGCGCTGCTCCTGCGCGGCCTCGGCCGGGTCCGCGGCGTGTCCGAGGCCGTTCCGCTGGACGCCGCGCTGCTGCTGGCCGCCCTCTTTCTGGCCCTGTACCGGTATCTGCCCGACGAGCGGCAGCGCCTCGGCCGCGTGTGGCCGGGCGCGCTGGCGGCGGCGGTCTGCTGGCTGGTCTTCGCGCGGCTCTTTTCTGTTTATGTAAACCTTTTGGGCGGCTTCTCCAGCCTCTACGGCGGCCTCGCGATTCTGCTGCTCGCGCTGCTCTGGCTGTACGGCAGCGTCTGCATCGTCTTCCTCGGCGCTTTTTTCGGCTGCGCGCTGCGCCGCCGGTGATTTTTCTTTGCATCCGGGCGAAATTGTGTTATGATAGGTCCAATTCTGGAGCGGGGGTGAACGCGGATGTTCGGCTATCTTTCCGCCAATACGCAGGCGCTGACAAGCGAACAGGCCGCGCGCTACCGGGGCTGCTACTGCGGGCTGTGCCGCGAGCTGCGGGAGTGCTATTCGCAGCCCGCGCGCCTCTGTCTTACATATGACATGACGTTTCTCATTCTGCTTTTGTCGTCTCTCTACGAGCCGGCCGAGCAGTCCGGCTCCGAGCGCTGCCTGCCGCATCCGGGAAAGCCGCACGGCTGGTGGACGAGCCCGTATACCGCCTATGCGGCGGCCCTCAACACGGCGCTGGCCTACTACAACTGCCTCGACGACTGGCAGGATGACCGGAACGCCGCGCGGCTGCTGGAATCGAAGCTTCTGCTGCCTGCGCTGCGGAAGGCGGAGGCGGCATATCCGCGCGCCTGCGAGGCGATCGTCCGCTCCCTGCAGGCGCTGGCCCTGGCCGAACGGGACGAGCCGGACAACCCCGACGCAGGCGCGAACGCCTTCGGCGGGCTGATGGGCGAGCTGTTCGCACCCACGGAGGACCGCTGGGCGCCGACCCTGCGGAATTTCGGGGCTTCGCTCGGAAAATACATTTTCTTTCTCGACGCGGCCTGCGATCTGCGCGAGGACAAAAAGCGCGGGCGGTACAATCCGCTCGCCGGGATCTGCGGGGACGGCCGGACGTTCCGCCGGCAGCTGACGCTGCTCATCGGCGACGCGGCGGCGGAATTCGAGAAGCTGCCGCTCGTACAGGACGCGGGGCTGCTGCGCAACATTCTCTACTCCGGCGTCTGGCTGCCGTATGACCGCGCGTTTCCAAAGGAGGCGGACAAATGATCGACGATCCCTACCGCGTGCTCGGCCTGACGCCCAATGCGACCGACGACGAGGTCAAGCAGGCCTATCGCCGGCTGGCAAAAAAATATCACCCGGACATGAATCCGGGCAACCCCCGCGCGGCGGAGATGATGAACCAGATCAACGCCGCCTACGACCAGATCAAAAACCCGCCGAAGACGACGACGCGCCAGGCTTATTCCGACCCCTTCGCCGGCTGGTACCGGCAGAATGCGCAGGCGGAGACCCATGCCGGCGCGGGCGAGCCGGAGGCGTTCCAGGCGGCCCGGAACTGGCTCCGCGCGCAGGAATACGCGGAGGCGCTGCGCGTTCTGGACACCGTGCCCGCCTACCAGCGCACGGCGGAGTGGTACTATCTCGCCGCCGTGGCCAATACGAACCAGGGCAACCGCGTGCTCGGCTACGAGCAGATCAACCGCGCCTGCGCCATGGACCCGGACAACGAGGTCTACCGGCGCACCCAGGCCGAATTCGAGTCGAGCGGCCGCGACTACCGCAGCGCGCAGGACCTGTTCCACTTCGGCGACATGGACATGAGCAAGCTCTGCTACGGCGCCTGCATCGCCTGCAACGCCGCGAGCTGTCTCTGCGGCCGCGGCTCGGGCTGCTTCTTCTGCTGACGCCGCCGCGCCTGCATCGCAAAAAAATCTGTCATTCTGGGCGGAGCGGAAGCTCTGTTCCCGCGCTGTGCAGGATTCGGATGCTTCGCAGCCGCGCTCTCAGAATGACAGATTTTTAGCCGAGGCGCCTGCCGGGGGCAGGCGCCGCTTTTTACTTTTTTACGAAGTTCAGGCAGTCGGTGCAGGGGACTCTCGTCGGATCGGACTCATGGGTGCCGATGTGGATGCTGTCGAGCGTGCAGTAGTCCGCCGTCCCGCAGTGGTGGTCGCACTGGGTCACGCTGCAGGCGATACACTTGTTGGCATTTTCAATGGAACAGTTCATGATGAAAACCTCCTTTTCCGGTTTCGAGCTTAGTTTGCCCGCGTCTGCGGCAAACATGCTGGATTCTTCCGGAAAAGGAGGTTTTGATTGCCATTTTTACCGGTGACCGCCGCCGCTGAAGCCCCCGCCGTGGCCGCCTCCGCCGCCGAAGCCTCCGCCGCCGCCGAAGCCGCCCCGGCCGCCGCCGCTGAAGCCCCCGCCGCCGCCGAAGCCCCCACGGCTGCCGCCGCCGAAACCGCCCCGGCCGCCGCCGCCGCTGAAGCCGCCGCCGCCGCCGAAGCCGCCCCGACTGCCGCCGCCGAAGCCGCCGCCGCCGAAACCGCCGCCCCTGTGGTCGTCATGCCAGTTGTGCGGCGGTGCATTGGGGCCGTAATAGCCGCCGAACCACATCGGGTGCCGGTGGTACCAGCCGCCCCACCAGGGGCCCCAGAACGGGCCGAAGAAGCCGAAGCCGTAGCTCACGCGCCGGATGGCGGTGAGGAACGCCACAAAGAACAGGACGATCAGAATCAAAATCAGGATCGCCGCGACGCCGCCTGTGCCGGCGCTGCTGCCGGCGGTTGACTGCGCGCTGGCCGCGCCGCCGTTTCCCGCGGCGGGCACGTTCTTCGCGTACCAACTCATCAGCTCGGTATACAGCGCCAGGATCTGCCGGTCGGCGTGGCCGGAGAACATGCCGTTTCCGATGTTGCTTGTAAAGACGCTCTCGGCCGCGCTGTCGGCATAGCTGCCCATGCTGTCGCCGTACCAGATATAGGAATCCGGCGTCGAGGTCTCGAGCACGAGGAAGTAGTCGTTCTTCCCCATACCCGCCTTCTCGCCCTGGTCGTAGGTGTAGTTTTCGATCGTCTCGCCGCCGAGCGAATCGGTCGTCATGACGCCCAGGATGCTGCCGTAGGTATAGTCCAGCTCGGCGTTGTACTTGGCGAGCTGCGTCTCGGTGGCGCTGCTGAACAGATCCGCGTCGTCGATGATAAATTTGGTGTACTTGCTGTAATTCTGCTCCGCCCAGCTTGCCGCCTCGCTGTCCGAGGCGGACGTCTGCTGTGCAGCTGCGGTCTGCGACGCCGCGGCGGGCTTGGTGAAATGGGCGTAGGCGAGCGCGCCGGCGATGCAGAGCACGAGGACCGCGATCGCCACGCCTTTTTTCCGGAAGAATTTCATAGAGTCTCCTTACTGGACCTTTCTGGTCTCCAGCAGCTTCTGGCGCAGCTCGCCCTCGATGCGGCGCAGCTCCGTCTCGGCTTCCTTGCGCTTCTGGGCGCCCTCCGTCTGAATCTGCAGCACCTCGTCGAGCGTGGAAATCAGGCTCTCGTTCGTGTGCTTGAGCGTCTCGATGTCCACAACGCCGCGCTCGGATTCCTTGGCGGTCTCGACGGTCGCCATCTTAAGCATGTCGGCGTTCTTGTTGAGCAGCTGGTTCGTCATGTCCGTCACCTTGCGCTGGGCCTCCATGGCCCGCTGCGAGTCCTGGATGCCGAGCGTGAGCACCATCTGATTTTTCCACAGGGGGATCGTGTTCATGATGGAGGTCTGGATCTTTTCCATCATGAGCGAGTCGTTGTTCTGGATCATGCGGATCTGCGGCGCGGTCTGCAGGGAGATGACCCGCGTGAGCTCGAGGTCGTGCAGCTTCTTCTCGAAACGGATGCACTTCTGCTCATAGTCGTTGGCAGCCTGCGCGTCCTCGGGCAGGCCGGATTCCGCGGCCTTGTCGCGCAGCGCCTGCAGCGTGGTGGCCCGCTCCTCGGTGAGCTTCTGCTTGCCCGCGAGGATATACATGGTGAGCTGTTTAAAATACTCCAGATTCTTGGCGTACATCTGGTCCATCACGGCGACGTCCTTCATGAGCGTCACCTGATGGCGCTGCAGCTCGCCGGAGATCTTGTCCACGTTTTCCTCGGCCTTGCCGTACTTGGCCTTCGCGGTCTCGGCGCTGATCTCGGCCTTGCGGAACAGGCCCGCCAGCCCCTTCTTCTCCGGCTCGTCGAAGGTCTTGAGCTCGACGAGCAGGTTGGAAACCATGTCGCCGATCTCGCCCATGTCCTTCGTTTTGACCTTGGCCAGCGCCGTCTCGGAGAAGTCCGCGATGCTCTTCTGCGCGGCGGAGCCGTACTGGAGAACCTGATTGGGGTCGTTCAGATTGATCTGCTTGGCAAATTCGAGCACGGCCTTCTGCTCGCCCTCGGAGAGCATGGACATGTCCGGGCCGGCCTCCGGCGCGGCGGAAGCTTTGGTGATGAGATCCTCCGGCTGCTTGACCTCTGCGGTCGGGACGGTGCTGAGATCGGGTTCCAGCGTCAGCTCGGGAATTTTTTCTTCTTCCATGTTCAACTCTCCTTAAAATCTTTCTTGTCCGTCAGGCCCTGGCTGGCCATCATGCTGTCCATGACCTGAATATCGGCTGTGATGTCCACAACATTGCTTTCAAAAAGGCTGTCGAGCTGCTTCTGAAATGCGACGATGATCCTGTCGAGCATGGCTTCGATCTTCTTCATGCCGTCGTCGATGTTGCCCATGCGCATGCCCTGGTCCTGCAGCTCGACATACTGCTTGAGCAGCTTGATCGTCGTGGGGAGGTAATAGTCGAGGAACTGCCGGATCTGCCCCAGATTCTCGGGGTGCTGCCGGATATAGCCGAAAATCTTGTCCGTGAGGACCTCCAGCTGTTTGATCTGCGCGGAGACCTTGTAATCCGGGATCGCGTCGTTGAGCGTCTGGATCTCGGCAATGGACTGCTGCCCCTCCTGCAGGACCTGATCGAGCTCGGCGTTGCCGGTGCTCTGGGTCTGCTTCTGCCCGGCGGGCTCCTGCCTGGGCGGCTCCTGCTTGTCGGCGGCCTGCTTCGGCGGGGCCGGTTCGCGTTTGGGCTGCTCCTCCGCTTCCGTCACTTTGTTCGGGAAGAACATCTTCGCCACGAGAAACACGCCGAACGACAGCGCGATGGTTCCGATGATCTGGCCCGTGCTGTACAGGTTTCCCGTCAGCGCCCGCAAAAGCCACAGCGCGGCGACCGCGTAGGTCGGCACCGTCGATTTTTTGATTACTTTTTTCATGCCGTCACATTCCCTCTTTGGTATTGCCGGCGCCGCCCGGCGTTTTGCGCCGGACGCACGGCGCTGCCGTCCAGATACTTCTTCGATTTTATTTTATCGCGGGCAGCACAGAAAGTCAAGGCGCGCACCCGGAAACAGAATTGACAGCGCCATTCCGGGAGGCTATAATCAGATCGAATGGGGCCGCCTTGCGGGGGCCCCGATATGATGAAGCGGCGGCGGCTCGCCCGCGCGGGAGCGGAGCTTTGCGCAAGCCGCTCCGCCGCAATCCTTTCTATGCTCGACAGCACCGTTTGGGTGCAGGATTTTACAATTTTCGTACCGGAGGTTTTGTCTATGGTCAAGGTATCTCCATCCATCCTGTCCGCCGACTTTGTCAATCTCGAGCGCGACATCCGCGCGCTCACGCCCGACGGGGCCGACTATGTCCATATTGACGTGATGGACGGCAATTTTGTTCCCAATATTACGATCGGAATTCCCGTCGTCGCGGCCATCCGGAAAATCACCGCTCTGCCGCTCGACGTGCATCTGATGATCGACCGCCCCATCCGCTACGTCGAGCGCTTCTGCCAGGCGGGCGCGGACATTCTGACCGTCCACACCGAAGCCGACAGCGAGGAAAACACGCTCGAGGCCCTGCGCAAAATCCGCGCCTGCGGCGTCACGCCCGCCGTCTGCGTCAAGCCGAAAACGCCGGCGGAGGCCGTGCTCCCCTATCTTTCCCTGTGCGGACTCGTGCTCGTCATGACGGTCGAGCCGGGCTTCGGCGGGCAGTCGTTCATGGCGGACATGATGCCGAAGGTCGCAAAGCTCCGGGCATACATCGACGCGCAGAACCCGGCCTGCGAGCTGGAGGTCGACGGCGGCGTCAACGCCGAAACCGCGAAGGTCTGCGTCGCCGCCGGGGCCAACGTCCTCGTCGCCGGCAGCGCTTTCTTCAAGGCGCCCGACAAGCCCGCGTTCGTCCGCGCGCTCAAGGGCTGAGGCTGAACGTCCGCACTTCCGGACCCGTGCGGCCAAAGAGCCCGGTACAAATCCCGCGGTCCCGGCGTCCTGTTTTCGTTCCATCCTCCACAGACGAAAGAACCCGCAAAAATCCTCGGATTTTTGCGGGTTTTTTGTCTGTCGGGTCTGAATCCTGCGGGACGTATCCGCTTACAGGAAGAATTTCCGCTCCAGATACTCCCGCAGCGGCTTCACGATGCCCGCGAGGATGAAGAACATGCCGAACCAGGCAAAGACGCTGGCCGTGTAGAGCGACCACTGGAACATCCGCCCGCCGAAAGTGAGGTGCTGGAACAGCTCGATGAGCATGCTGCCGCCGCCGATGGCGATGAGCAGGCCGCCCGTGATGAAGAGCCTGCCGCGCCGCACGTAGCGGAACAGAGCCAGCGAGGCCGTCGTCACGAGGCATACGAGCATCACGACGGGAAACGCGAAGCTCAAAAACCAGCGTCCGCCCGTGTACAGGCAGATATACAGCAGATACCCGCACACCGCGGCGAAGTCCACGGGCACGAAGACCATGGGATGCGCCCTGCGGAACCACAGCGGCAGAATCGCGATCACATAGGCAAGCGCGACGCCCAGCATCACATAGCCGGACCACGAGACGCTGTGGAAGGTGTTGAGGCAGACGATGAGGCAGCCCAGGCAGATGGCGGAGAGCACCACGGTCACGAACGCCGTGCCGGCGATGCGCGCGTGCTGCTGCTGCTCCGGGTAGACGAGCGGATAGGCGGGCGCTTTTACAGGCTCCGGCTCCGCGGTGTCCGGATGCCAGACAGGCGTCTGGCACAGGGGGCACCGCTCCGCGTTGTCCTGCAGATGCACGCCGCATTTCACACAATACAACACTGTCACCTCTTCCGATTGGATTCGTTGCTTTCGATGGAAACAGGGATGCCCAGCTCGACGAGGCGCGAGAAAAACCGCCGTTCGAGCTCCGACTCCCGGATGTTGCGGATCATGCTGACGCAGGTCGTCTGGCCGTAGCTGACGACCGAGCAGTTGTTGGGGTAGGTGTACTGCACGCCGATGATGAACTCGAGCCGCACGACGTAGGAGCGCATGATCTCCGGCAGCTCGACGCTGCCGAGATTGGAGATGTTGAGGCAGCCCTTGCTCTCGCCCGCGGAGGCGTACACGATGCGCATGGCGGCGTTTTTGAGAAAGACGGGCGCGAGCCGGAGCGCGGCCGCGTTCTGCGGCTTGACGTTCGCGGCGATCCGCCCCGCCATCTTCTGCGGCGTGACCTCGGCGGCGAGCTGGTGCGACATGGCGGCGCAGAGTTCCTCGAGCGTATAGCTGCCGAGCCGCGGATCGACGCCGGGATTGACGGTCAGCGCGAAGTTCCGGAGCGTCTTGCTCGGGAAGAGCCAGCGCAGGTTCACGGGAATCGTGATCTTGACGGGCTTCTGCCGCCGCTGCGGGACATGCTCCGCCTGCATTGCGAGGATGGCCTCGGCCATGACGGCGGCGAGGAACGCCGTGACGGTCACATGGTACCGGTGCGCGGCGTCCAGCAGCGCGGGCGTCGGAATAACGCCGGTCGTGAGATGGCGAAAGCCGCCCAGCTCCGGCGTGCCATGCAGGCGGTAGGAATTTTCCTCGGCCCGGCTCATCGCGTACGGGGCGCTGCAGCGCGGGAAGCTGTCCTCCAGCTCCTCCGGACTCGGCGTGTCGCGGCAGTCGAGTACGCCGTGCTCGGCCGGCACGCGCACGCTGTAGCGCAGCGTAATGTAGCGCGCGGCGAGGGATTTGAGATAGATCATGCCGCCGCTGCCGTCGGTGAGGGAGTGGAAAAACTCCACCGCGATGCGGTTTTGATAGTACAGCACGCGGAAGCAGCAGGTCCGCAGTTCCCGCTGGCCCATGTGCGTGAGCGGATACGCGTAGTCCTGGCGGACGCGCGGCGGGGCCTTGATCTCCTCGAGGTAGTACCAGAACGCGCCTGTGCGCAGCCGGACGTACAAGGACGGAAAGTGCGGCTGCAGGTCTGTCACGGCGCGCTGCAGCAGCGCGGGGTCCACGCTTTCCGTGAGCGTGACCGACTGGCGGAAGACGTTGTTCCACTGCTGCCGGCGCACCGCCGGAAAGATCAGCGCGGCGTTGTCCAGGCGCATCCAGCGGCCGCTCATTGCGTGACCTCCCTGGTGAAGGCGGCGATGCGCTCCATGTCCTGTCTGCGCTCCTTGAGGTTGTAGAGAATGTAGCCGTGCCAGAGCCCGAGCGCCACGGTGAGGGTGCTCTGGCAGCCGGCCTCCATGAGCTTGCGGTGCAGGCCGGTGGCGTCGTCCCGCAGGATCTCGTCGCCGCCCACGAATATCAGGCTCTCCGGCAGGCCGCCCAGGTCGCCGAACAGCGGGGAGACGAGCGGGTTTTCCGGCTCGTCCGAGTAGCACTCGGCGAATTTCATGAGCCTCGCTCGCGTGAGGGAGGGGTCGGCCAGCTCGTTCTCCGCGAAGGAGGGCGCGGTCTGTGTCTCGTCGAGCCAGGGCGACATCGCCACCAGCCCGCCCGGCAGAGGCAGTCCCTCCGCCTTCGCGCGCAGGCACACGCTGTATACGAGTCCGCCTCCGGCGGACTCCCCCGCCAGCAGCAGCTTGTCCGCCGGCGTCTTCGACAGCAGATACCGGTAGGCGTCCATCGCGTCGTCGAGGGCGGCGGGGAAGGGAAATTCCGGCGCGAGCCGGTAGGCCGGGCAGAGCACGCTCACGTTGGCCTGCGCCGCCAGCATCGAGCCGAAGCCCTTGGCGTAGGCGAGGTCGCCGCAGCAGTAGCCGCCGCCGTGCAGATACAGCGCCGCGCCCTCGCGGTCCGGCAGAAGCGGAAAAACCTCCGCGGCCTTGCACTGCGGCAGCTCCACCGGCTCATAGCGCAGCTTGACGCGCTGCGTCTTCTGCAGCAGCGTCCCGACGAACTCCTGCCCCATGCGCTCGATCTCGATGGGCTCCGCGCCCATGCGGCCCTGTATTTTTCTGAGCTGGCTGCGCATAAATCGGATGGTCATATCCGCGCTCCTTTGCAGCATTTAAGGAAGCCCCCGCGTCAAACCGGCGCGGCGGGCGGATTGATCGCCCGGACGCGCGCAGCCCTTTCTGCAGAGGTTCCGTGTTTTTCATCATTATAGCATGCCCCGGTTCCGGTGGCAAGCGCGCGAAAAGAAAGAAGAAAGCAGCGATCCGGCGGAGAAAAAGCCGGGAAACGCGGACGCAGCGCGCCGAAAGCCGAACAAAGCGGTTCTCGCTTGCATCCCGGCGGGGAATGTGGTATGATAAAAATGCTAAAAGAGGGGAGGGAGCGGCATGTCGAAACGCATGGCGACTCTCTGCCGCGGCCGCGCTGCCACAGCAGTCAATCCTTTGCGGGATTGACTGTTTATTTTTCACAAAAAGCGAAGGAATCGCTTGTGCTGGGCTCCGTTTTTTAGTATAATAAACAAATTAATTAGCAGTATTTTCCGGAAAGGTCGGTGGAACTATGGAACAGGCCCTGCAGCAGTGCCTGCAGACATTTCACGCGGGCGGCTGCGCCGACGCCTTCGAGGTGTTCGGCTGCCACGCGCAGACACAGGATGGCGTCCAAGGCTACGTTTTTCGCGTCTGGGCGCCGAACGCGCAGGCCGTCAGCGTCGTCGGCGACTTCAACTTCTGGAACGAGCAGGATCTTCCCATGCAGAACCTCGGCGGCGGCGCCTGGGAGGCGTTTTCCGTCTATGCCCGCCTCTACGGCGCATATAAGTATTGTATCTTCACCAAAGACGGCCGCAGGCTGTACAAGACCGACCCCTACGGCAACCGCTGCTGCACGCTCCCTGACACGTCGAGCATGATCGATCCGCCGGGCTCCTACGTCTGGCACGACGCCGCCTACCGCGCGCGCGTAAGCCGGCAGAAGCCGCTCAGCCGCCCCGTCAACATCTACGAGGTGCACGCCGGCTCCTGGAAGCAGCACCCCGACGGCAGCCATTACAGCTACACCGAGCTGGCGGACGAGCTCATCCCCTACTGCAAAGACATGGGCTACACGCACATCGAGCTGCTGCCGCTCATGGAGTACCCCTACGACCCCTCGTGGGGCTACCAGATCACCTGCTATTACGCGCCCACGCACCGCTACGGTACGCCGCAGCAGCTGATGGAGTTTGTCGACGCCTGCCACAAGGCCGGCCTCGGCGTCATCTTCGACTGGGTGCCCGCGCACTTCCCGAAGGATGAGAACGGCCTGTACGAGTTCGACGGCACCTGCTGCTACGAGCTGTCGGACCCGCTCATGAACGAGCACCCCGACTGGACGACGCGCATCTACGACTACGGCAAGCCTGAGGTGCGGGCGTTTCTTGTGTCCAACGCGGTCTACTGGCTGCGCTACTTCCACATCGACGGCATCCGCGTGGACGCCGTGGCGTCGATGCTCTACCTCGACTACAACCGGCGGGTCTTCCGCCCGAACCGGTTCGGCGGCCGGGAGAATCTCGAGGCCATCGAATTCCTCCGCCGCCTCAACGCCGCCGCGTTCGCGGAGAACCCCGCCGCCATGATGATCGCCGAGGAGTCCACGGCCTTCCCGCTCATCACGAAGCCCGACTACGACGGCGGACTGGGCTTTTTGTTCAAGTGGAACATGGGCTGGATGAACGACATGCTCCGGTATATGTCGCTCGACCCCATCTACCGCAAGGGCGACCACAACGCGCTGACCTTCTCCATGACTTACGCGTACTCCGAAAACTACATCCTGCCGCTGAGCCACGACGAGGTCGTGCACGGCAAGCACTCGCTCATCGACCGCATGCCCGGCTCCTACGAGGACAAGTTCAGCAACCTCCGCGTCTTTTTCGCCTATCAGATCGCCCATCCCGGCAAGAAGCTCAACTTCATGGGCAACGAATTCGCCCAGTTTATCGAGTGGAACTACAAGCAGGGCCTGGACTGGCTGCTGCTGGGCTACGAAAAGCACAACCAGATGCACGAATTCGTCCGGGCGCTCAACCGCTTCTACCTGGACAACCGTCCCCTCTGGGAAAACGACAGCGACTGGGACGGGTTCCAGTGGATCAATCCCGACGACCGGGATCTGAGCCTCATCTCCTTCCGCCGGATCGACCGCAAAAAAGAGGAGCTGCTCGTCGTGTGCAACTTCTGCCCCGTCCTGCGCGAGGGCTACCGCATCGGCCTGCCGCGGCCCGGCTGCTACGCGCCGGTTCTCTGTACCGACGACGCGCAGTGGGGCGGCACGGGCGCGGGCGCCGAGCCCGTCCGGGCGGAAAAGATCCCGGCCAACAAGCTCCCGTATTCCGCGGCCTTCCGCGTACCCCCCATGAGCGTCACCTTCTATGCGCACAAGCGCGCAGCGCCGAAAACGTGATAATGAATTAGGAGGAACCGATATGCAATTTCAGAAGAAACACTGCGTCGCAATGCTCCTGGCAGGCGGGCAGGGCAGCCGTCTCATGGTTCTCACGGAGAACACGGCCAAGCCCGCAGTACCCTTCGGAGGAAAATACCGCATCATCGACTTCCCGCTCTCCAACTGCGTCAACTCCAAAATCGACACCGTCGGCATTCTGACCCAGTATCAGCCCCTGGAGCTCAACGAGTACATCGGCAACGGCCAGCCGTGGGGCCTCAACAGCTCGCACGGCGGCGTGCAGGTGCTGCCGCCCTATGCCAAGAGCAAGAATTCCGAGTGGTACAAGGGCACGGCCAACGCCATCTACCAGAACATCGGCTTTATCGACCGCTACAGCCCCGACAACGTGCTCATCCTCTCCGGCGACCACATCTACAAGATGGACTACGCCAAGATGCTCCGCTTCCACGAGAACAACGACTCCGACTGCACCATCGCCGTGCGCGACGTGCCGCTGGCCGAGGCCTCCCGCTTCGGCATCATGAACACCCGCGACGACGGCTCCATCTACGAATTCGAGGAAAAGCCCAAGCATCCGAAGTCCACCAACGCCTCCATGGGCATCTACGTGTTCAAGTGGAGCGTGCTCAAGAAATTCCTGGAGGACGACGAGGCCGATTCCAAGAGCGAGAACGACTTCGGCAAGAACATCATTCCCGCGATTCTCGAAACGGGCCACCGGCTCTTCGCCTACCAGTTCGAGGGCTACTGGAAGGACGTCGGCACGATCTCGAGCCTCTGGGAGGCCAACATGGACCTGCTGGGCAAGCATCCGGCCTTCAACATCTACGGCACCGTCGGCCACAAGATCTACGCCCGGAACACGGCCATGCCGTCGAGCTTCATCGCGCGCTCGGCCGAAATCCACGAGAGCTTCATCGCCGAAGGCTGCGAGGTCTCCGGGCTCGTCGATCACTCCATTCTCTCCACGGGCTGCATCATCGGCAAGGGCACGGAGATCAAGGACAGCGTCATCATGCCGAACGTGGTGGTCGAAAACGGCGCGCAGATCCACTGCGCCATCATCGCCGAGGGCTGCCGCATCAAGGCGGGCGCCAGAATCGGGGCCGAGCCGAACGGCGAGCGGAAGATCGCCGTCATCGGCAAGGACAAGGAGATTTCCGAGGGTGCCGTCATCGAAGCCGGCGCCATCGTCTGACGGCAGGAAAGGTGGTAACAGTCATGGACACAATGGGCATCATTTTCTCCAATATCTACGACAACAACATGGGCGAGCTGACGACCGACCGCACCTCCGCCTCCATTCCGTTCGGCAGCCGCTACCGTCAGATCGATTTCATCCTGTCCAACATGGCCAACTCCCGCATCCAGAACATCGGCATCATCACAAAATACAACTACCAGTCCCTCATGGACCATCTGGGCAACTGCCAGGAGTGGGATCTGCGCATGGGCGACGGCGTCCGCTTCCTGCCGCCCTACGCCACCGGCCACACGGGTGCCTACCGCGGCAAGCTCGAGGCGCTGCAGACCGCGCTGCCGGTCCTCGACCGCAGCGAGAGCGACTACGTGGTGCTGGCCGACACGACGGTCCTGTGCACGATCGATTTCAACCTCGTCCTCGAATCGCACATCGCCTCCGGCTGCGACGTGACGGTCGTGGCGAAGGCCGGCAAGGCCGACGGCGCGCGCAAGTGCCCGCTGGCCGTCAAGCTGGCGGACGACGGCCGGATCGCCGATCTCGCCGTGGACTACTGCGCGCCGGCCGACTACCTTGTCGGCATGAGCATGTTCATCATCCGCCGGGATCTGCTCATGCGCACCATCCGCGAGCTGGTGCCGCACGGCAAGTACCACTTCGAGCGCGAGTTCCTGCTCCCGCAGTACAACGAGGGCAAGCTGAAGATCAACGTCTATTCCTTCCATAATGTGGCGCTGTTCAACGAGAGCGTGCTGGAGTATTATAACAACAGCATGGCGCTTTTGAACGAGGACGTGCGCCACAGCCTCTTCCGCAGCGAAATCCCCATCTATACCAAGGTCCGCGACGCCGTGCCGACGCTGTTCGGTCAGAAGGGCCAGGCGCCCAACTGTCTGATCGCCGACGGCTGCCACCTGTTCGGCTTCGCCGAAAACTCCGTGATCTTCCGCGAGGTCGAGATCGACGAGGACGCCGAGGTGCGCGAGAGCATCATCATGCAGGGCAGCCGGATCGGCGCGGGCGCGAAGCTGCGCTGCGTCATCCTCGACAAAAACGTCGTCATCAAGCCGGGCACCCAGCTTCTGGGCTCGCCGGACCATCCCCTGGTCATCAACAAAGGAGCCATCATATGAAAATCGCAATGATCGCCTCGGAGGCCGCGCCGTTCATCAAAACGGGCGGTCTGGGCGACGTCATGCAGGCGCTGCCGCAGGCGCTTGCCGCCGTCCCCGGCAACGAGGTCAGTCTCTTCCTCCCCTACTACGCCTCGATCAAGCAGAACGCCGCCCTGGACATGGAATTTCTGGGCTATTTCGACGTGCCGCTGGCCTGGCGGCGCGAGTACGTGGGCATTGTCCGCCTCAGAAGCAAGAAGAAAAAGCTCCGCATCTATTTTATCGACAACGAACACTACTTCTGCCGCACGGGCGGCATCTACGGCTTTACCGACGACGGCGAGCGCTTCGCCTATTTCAGCAAGGCCGTGCTCGCGGCGATGAACTTTCTGGAGCTCCGCCCCGACGTCATCCACTGCAACGACTGGCAGACCGCGCTCATCCCGCTGCTGCTGAAAACGGAGTACCGCTCGAGCTTCCCGAACGCGAAGAGCGTCTTCACGATACACAACGTCGAATACCAGGGCAAGGCCAACCTGCAGTTCAACTACGACGTGCTGGGCCTGCCGCAGGAGTGCGACGAGACGCTGCGCTATGACGACTGCACCAACTTCATGAAGGCCGCCGTCGTCACGGCGGACTGGGTCACGACCGTGTCCAATACCTACGCGGAGGAGCTGCGCTATCCCTATTATTCGCACGGTCTGTCGGGCGTCCTGTGCTCGCGGGGCGACCGCTTCACGGGCATCACGAACGGCATCGACATGGAGATCTTCGATCCCGGCCGCTCCGACGGGCTGGCCGAGCACTATGCCGCGGACGCCGCCAAGCAGGGCAAGCTCGCCAACAAGCTGGCCCTGCAGGAGCGCGTGGGCCTGCAGCGCGACGGCGACGTCGCCGTGCTCGCCATGGTGACGCGGCTGGCCGGGCACAAGGGCATCGACCTGCTGTGCTACATCGCCGAGCGGCTCATGCAGCGGCGCGTGCAGCTCGTGGTCATCGGCACGGGCGAGGAGAAATACGAATGGTATCTCTCCAGCCTGCAGAGCCGCTTCCCCGGCCAGGCAGCCGTCTGCCTCTGCTTCGACACGAAGCTGGCCAACCTCGTCTACGCGGCGTCCGACATGTACCTCATGCCGTCGAAGAGCGAGCCGTGCGGCCTGTCGCAGCTCATCGCCATGCGCTTCGGCTCCGTGCCGGTCGTCAACGCCACGGGCGGACTCAAGGACACCGTCCTGCCCTACGACGACGCGGCGGAGACCGGCCGCGGCTTCACCTTCCAGAGCTACAACGCCGACGATTTCCTCGGCGCGATCGACCGCGGGCTGGGCCTGTACTACAACGCGCCGGACAAGTGGGCGCGCCTCGTGCAGAGCGACATGGCCATCGACAGCAGCTGGACGGAGCCGGCCGAAAAATACATGGCGCTTTACCGCAAACTCATTGAAAACTAAGGAACTCTGATGAAACCGGCGCCGTCCGGACGGCAGGCTGCCGTCCGGACGCGTGCGGGTTCTGATCGGCGATTCCCCAACCTGGAGGCAATATGACAAAGGACAAGACCCTGGAGCTGTTCAACGAAACCTGCCTGCGCGTGTTCGGCTGCCCTCTGAAGGACGCGACCGAAAAGCAGGCCTATCGCGTCGTCTGCATTTCCGTGCGCGAGATCCTCGAGGACCGGCGGCGGACGTTTCGCAAGCAGCTCCGGGAACAGGAGCGCAAGCAGGTCTATTACATGTCGATGGAATTTCTCGTCGGCACCTCCCTGCGCAACAATCTCTACAACCTCGGCATGCTCGACAGCGTCGGCCGCATCCTCGACGAGCAAGGCTTCAGTCTCGACAAGCTCTGCGCGATGGAGCCGGACGCGGGCCTCGGCAACGGCGGCCTCGGCAGACTCGCCTCGTGCTACATGGACGCGGCCTCGAGCCTCGGCTACCCGGTGACGGGCTTTTCCATCCGGTATGAATTCGGCATCTTCCGCCAGAAGATCGTGGACGGCTGGCAGATGGAGTTCCCCGACGACTGGCTCGCCATGGGCGACGTGTGGCTGCACCCGCGCGAGGACGACGCCGTAGAGGTCCGCTTCGGCGGCGAGGTCCACGAGTGGGTGGACAACGGCAAGTTCAAAGCCGCGCAGGTCGGCTACCAGTCCGTCATGGCGGTGCCGCATGACATGTATATCTCCGGCGCGGACAGCAAGGCCGTCAACAAGCTCGTGCTGTGGAGCGCCAAACTGCCGCAGGGCTTCGACATGGCCGCGTTCTCCCGCGGCGACTATGTGCGCGCGCTCGAGCAGAACACCATGGCCGAGACGATCTCCAAGGTGCTCTATCCGGCCGACGACCACCCGAGCGGCAAGCGCCTGCGCCTCAAGCAGCAGTATCTGCTCGTCTCCGCGTCGCTGCAGAGCATCCTCCACAAGCACTTCAAGCAGTACCACACCTACCGCAACCTGCCGGACAAGGTCGCCATCCACATCAACGACACCCATCCCGCGCTCTGCGTGCCGGAGCTCATGCGGCTGCTGCTCGACGAATACGACTATTCCTGGGACGACGCGTGGGACATCACCTGCCGCACGCTGTCCTACACGAACCACACCGTCATGTCCGAGGCGCTCGAGCACTGGAGCGTGGACCTGTTCCGCGAGCAGCTGCCCCGCATCTACGGCATCGCGCTGGAGATCAACCGCCGCCTGCTGGCGGGGCTGGAGAGCCGCTATCCCAACGACCCCGGCAAGTGGAACTATATGGCCGTCATCTCCGGCGGCGAGGTGCGCATGGCGAACCTCTGCCTCGCCTGCTGCCACAAGATCAACGGCGTGTCCAAGCTGCACACCGAGATTCTGGAGAACGGCATCTTCCGCGACTACTACAACCTCGACCACGACCGCTTCCTCAACGTCACCAACGGCATCGCCTACCGCAGATGGCTCTGCCAGTCGAATCCCGACCTCACGCAGTACCTGACGGAGCTGATCGGCGACGGCTTCGTCCGCGACGCCACCGCGCTCGAGGGGCTGCTCCGCTATCAGGACGACGCCGAGGTGCTCGACAACCTGCAGCGCATCAAGCGCATCAACAAGCGCCGGCTCGCCGCGTACATCGCGAAGGCCAACGGCGTCAACGTCGATCCCAACAGTCTCTTCGACGTGCAGGTCAAGCGCCTGCACGAGTACAAGCGCCAGCTTCTCAACGTGCTGCACATCCTCCGGCTCTACAACGAGATGAAGGACCATCCGGAGCGCGACTTCGTGCCCCGCACGTTCATCTTCGCGGCCAAGGCGTCGGCGGGCTACGTGCTGGCCAAGCAGATCATCAGCCTCATCGTGGCCGTCTCCGAGCTGCTCAACGCCGACCCGCAGACGCGCGACCGGCTGAAGGTCGTCTTTGTCGAGGACTACAAGGTCTCGCTCGCCGAGATCATCATTCCGGCGGCCGAGATCTCCGAGCAGATCTCCGTGGCCGGCAAGGAGGCCTCCGGCACCGGCAACATGAAGCTCATGATCAACGGCGCCGTCACCCTCGGCACGCTCGACGGGGCCAACGTGGAGATCCGCGAGCAGGTCGGCGACGAGAACATGTTCCTCTTCGGCATGACCGCCGAGGAGGTCGAGGCGCTGTGGCGGCGCGGCTACAACCCGCGCGAGTTCATGACGCCGAGCCTCGAGCGGACGCTGCAGATGCTCACCTCCGGCGTGCTCGGCCAGCGGTTCGACGACATCGTGGCCTCGCTTCTCTCCCCGCGCTTCGGCACCCCCGACGCCTATATGACCATCGCCGATTTCGAGAGCTACGCCCAGGCGCAGCACCGCGTCGCGGACTGTTACCGCGACCAGCGCGCGTTCACGCGGATGTCGCTCGTCAACATCGCCCGGGCCGGCGTCTTCTCCGCCGACCGCGCCGTGCGCGAATACGGAGAAAAAATCTGGAATTTGTAAGAGGCTTTTCATGCGCATTCTGTTCGACAGCAAGCTGTCTCAGTTCAAATCGCCCTTCGGCGTGCTCACGCCGGAGGAGCCCTGCACCATCCATCTGCAGATCCCGGCGAACTGCCGCACCGTCCGCGCGGAGCTTGTTCTGAAAAAGGAAAACGGCGAGGAAGACCGCAGGGTCCTCCTCGCCCGCGAGTCCTCCGACGAACTCTACGAGACATGGGGCGGTATTTTTTCGCTTGCCGCGCCGGGGCTGTTCTTCTACAACTTTTTCATCACCACCGGGACCGGCGCGTTCCGCCTGCTGAAGCAGGGCAGCGACACCAACATGGAGGCGGGCGACGACTGGCAGGTGAGCTGCGCCGCGAAGACCTGGCCCGTGCCGGAGGCGATGCAGGGCGCGGTCATGTATCAGATCTTCCCCGACCGCTTCGCCAGATCGGGCTCGTGCGACTGCCGTGACAAGCTGCAGCCGTACTGGGTGCACGAAAACACCGACGACACGCCGGTGTACCTCCCCGACGAGCACGGCGAGGTGCTCAACAACGACTTCTTCGGCGGGAACCTGCGCGGCATCCGCGAAAAGCTGCCGTATCTGCAGAGCCTCGGCGTGGAAATTCTCTATCTCAACCCCATCTTCTTCGCCTTCTCCACCCACCGCTACGACACCTGCGACTACAAGCGCGTCGATCCCATGCTCGGCACGGAGGAGGACTTCCGGGCGCTGTGCCGGGACGCGCACGCGCGGGGCATGAAGGTCGTGCTCGACGGCGTCTTTTCCCACGTCGGCAGCCGCAGCGCCTACTTCCGGAGCGCGATCTCCGACCCGGCCTCGCCCTACCGCGCCTGGTTCCAGTTCCAGCACTGGCCCGACCGCTATACGAGCTGGTGGGGCATCACGACGCTGCCGTGCATCAACAAGCTGGATCAGAGTTATGTAAACTATATCATCGACGGCGAGGACAGCGTCGTCGCCAAATGGCTGCGGCTCGGCGCCGACGGCTACCGGCTGGACGTCGTGGACGAACTGCCGGACGCCTTTGTCGCGCGCCTGCGGCGGCGCATCCGGGAGATCAACCCCGACGCCATCCTGATCGGCGAGGTGTGGGAGGATGCCTCCAGCAAAGTCGCCTACGGCGTGCGCCGGCGGTATTTTGTGGACCGCGAGCTCGATTCCGTCATGAACTACCCCTGGCAGAAGGCGATTCTGCGCTTTGTCCGGGGCGACGAGGGCGGGCAGGAGCTGGGCGAACGCGTGATGACGCTGGCGGAGAATTACCCGCCGGACGTGCTGAACGCCTGCATGGGCATTCTCTCCACGCACGACACGCCCCGCGCGCTCACGGCGCTCATCGACCCCACCGACGCCGACCGGACGATCCTGGCCGGGCGGCGGCTTTCGCCGGAGCAGCGCGGCCGCGCGCTGGAGCTGCTGCGCATGGCGGCGTTTCTGCAGTTCACTCTGCCCGGCGCGCCGTGCGTCTACTACGGCGACGAGGCGGGCATGGAGGGCTACCGCGACCCGTTCAACCGCCGCTTCTACCCCTGGGGGCATGAAAACAGCGAGCTGCAGGACTTCTACCGCGGTCTGGCCGCCCTGAAAAAAAGCAGCGCGGCCCTGCGGCGTGGCCGCGTGACCGTGCTGGAGGCGGGAAACGGACGGTTCATGTTCCTGCGCTCGGCGCCGGAGCAGTCGGTGTTCGTGCTGTGCAGCCGCAGCCCGGAGCCGTGGAGCGTCCCGCTGAGCGGGCGGCTCCTGCTCGGCGGCGGCCTCGGGGAATGCCTGCCGCAGCGCGTCACGCTGGGCTCCTGCGGCTTCTGCGTGATCGAAAAGTAGCGCTTCAGCCCATTCCGGCCGCTTTGCGGGCCAGCCGCAGCGCCTCGCGGTCGGGCTCAAACGACAGCAGCGCCTCCGCCTCGTCCGCCGGGGCCCAGAACGCGCCGGTCGTCTCGCCGGGCTGGGGCCTCGGCTCGCCTGACAGGCAGACGGCCGGAAAAAACCAGACCGTGCGCTCGTCGCCGGGCTTCAGCGACGGCACGGGGATCGCCGCGCCGCACAGCCGCGCCTCGATGCCCGTCTCCTCGCGCGTCTCGCGCACCGCCGCGTCCTCCGGACGCTCGCCGGGCTCCAGATGGCCCTTGGGGAAGGAAACGCGCGACGCGCCCATGCGGATGAGCAGCACCTCCGGTCCCGCGCGGAAAACGATCGCGCCGCCCGAGTCCGTCCGCCGGTCGAGCGTCCTGCGCAGCCATTCGATCAGCGCCGGCTGCAGCGCGTCCCGGTTTTCTTCCGTCACGGTCACAAGCTCCGCGCCGGGATGCGCGCGGATCGCCCGCGCCATGATCGTATCGGCCCTCTGCTGCAGCACGCCCAGAATGGGCGTCTTTCCGTTCAGAAGCTCCAGGACGCGGCCTGTAAACAGGTCCGCGTCCTTTTCCATGCGCCCCAGCTCGTCCATCACGATGAGCGGAGCGCTTTCCGCGCCTCTGAGCGCCCGCACGCCGGCCGTGTCGAACGCCGCCGGATACGCGGCAAAGCCGTGCCGCGCGCCCGGCCGGACGCCCACGCGGTTCCCGTCCGCAAAAACCGGCTCGCCCGCGGCCGAAACCAGATACACCGGCCGCGCGCCGTCCGGCAGCGCGGGGGCCGACACCGTGTAAAACCCGCCCGGCTGCAGCGCCGGAAACGCCGCGAGCGTCCGCCGGATCAGCGTGCTCTTGCCGGTCTGCACCTCTCCCATGAGAAAGACGTGCCGCTTCATCTTTTTGAGGAGCCCGACAGCTCCGCGCGGCAGCGGATCAGCTCCGCCGCGACGCTGATGGCGATCTCCGCCGGCGTCTCGGCCAAAATCGCCAGGCCGATGGGCGCGTGGATGCGGGCCAGCTCCGCTTCGGCCACGCCGTTTTCCATCAGAAAGGCGTTTGTACTCGCGATCTTGTGCCGGCTTCCGATACAGCCGATGTAGCACGCGGGCGAGCGCATGGCCTGCAGCAGCACCTGCCGGTCGGCCAGATGCCCCGGCGTCATGATGACGACGTAGTCGTCCTTCGTGATCGTGAGCTTCTCCCCGACGTTTTCAAAATCTCCGAAGATGACCTCCTCCGCCGCCGGATAGTTCTCCGGCTTCGCGAAGCTTTCGCGGTTGTCGAACACGGTCACGCGGAAATCGACGTGGCTGAGGACCGGCACCAGCTCGCGGCCCACGTGGCCGCCGCCGAAAATATAGACCCGGCCCGCGCGGGACAGCGGCTCCACGTACCGGCTCGGCTCGCCCTTTTCGTAGACGGCGCGGCTCAGCAGGAGCGGCCGGAGCGCGTCGGCCGCGAGGCTCTTCGTAAACCGCAGGCCGTTTTCCTCGTCGTAAAGTCCGTATTCCTCCACGAGCCCGTCGCGCATCTGCATGACGAGCCAGGCGTTTTTCCCGGCGGACAGCTCCGCCAGCACGGCCCGCAGAAACGCGGTGTTTTCAGGCTTTGCCGCGTCAAAAAACTGGTAGTATACCGTCACGTTCCCGCCGCAGATCATACCGATGTCGGCCACCTGGTTCGGGGCCAGGCAGAACGCCTTGCGATAGGACTGCCCCGACGCGTGCACCTCGAGCGCCTCCTGCGCCGCGATGCGCTCCACCGCGCCGCCGCCGATCGTGCCGAGCGTATGGCCGTCCCGAAACACCGCCATCTTCGCGCCCGCGCCGCGCGGCGACGAGCCGGACGAGGCCAGGATGCTGCACAGCACCACGTTCTCCCCGCGCTCCAGCGCCGCGAGCATCGCTTCAAAAAGCTCCTTCATACCGTATCCTCCCAGTCGTTTGGAATATCCGCCGTGTCGATGAACAGCATGCCGAGCCGCCGCGTCTGCGGCAGATAGTACGGAAAATCCGCGCGCCCCGTCTCTTGCAGGCGCGGCGCGACCGCCGCCTCCCCGATCGTCTCCGGGTGCTCGTCGCGGCTGTAGATCTGAAAAAACCGCGCGGCGTCCGCGCGCGTCCGGAACGGCTGGCCCATCTCCAGCTCCCGCGCCTCGCGGCGGTACGCGATGCCCAGCCCGTCCAGCCGCCGCGCCGCGTCGTCCGCCGTCTCGTCCGTGAGCGGCACCTGCCCGACCGAAAACCGGTGCGTCCGGTAGTCCTTCTTGATTACCGCGAGCGTCCCCCGGCACTGGGCCTTGCCGATTTTCAAAATCTCCGCGAGCCGTCCGAAAAAGGAGAACACCATCGCGTCATAGGGCTCCTCCGGCGGGCAGGCGAGCACGTCGCCGAGCCGCGGCGCCACGTTGGAAAGCCCCCGCTCCCGCACGAGCGCCGTGAGCGCCGCGTACGCCGGCTCCGAGCAGTCCACCGCCGTGACGCGGTCGAATTTTCCCGCCATCGCGCAGGCGAGATACCCCAGCCCGCAGCCCGCGTCGCACACGCTCCGCGCCCCCGGCAGCCGCCGCGCGAGGATGTCCGCCAGCTGCGCGTGGTAATCCCCGCAGGTCGAGGCGTCCGCCATAAACCGTATCATGTCCGCGTTCCACCGGAACATTCAATCCGCCTCCTCGACGCACACGCGGTAGGTCCTCCCGCCCGCCTCGACCTCGCGCACCGCCACGCGCACGCCGTAGAGCGCGGTCAGCACCTGCTGCGTCAGCACCGTGTCCGTCGGGCCGTCCGCCAGAATGCCGCCGTTCCGGAGCGCCAGCACGCGGGCGGCGTACCGGAACGCCTGGTTCGGCTCGTGCGTGGAAAACAGGACCGTATAGCCGTCCGCGCCGAGCCGCGCCACCCGCTCCATCACGCGGCAGCGGTTGCCGTAGTCGAGATTCGCGGTCGGCTCGTCCATGACGAGGATCTTCGCGTCCTGCGCGAGCGCGCGCGCGAGCAGCATGAGCTGCCGTTCGCCGCCGGAGCACTCCCGGCAGCCGCGCGGGGCGAGCTTCTCCATGCCGAGACTTTTCAGAATCTCCATCGCCCGGTCGGTCTGCTCCCTGCCGGGCGCCGCCAACGGTGACAGCGCGCCGGTCATGCCCATGAGCACGCAGTCGAGGACCGTGTAGTTGAACGCCGGGCTGTGCGACTGCGGAATGTAGGCCAGCTCGCGCGCCAGCTCCCGCTTGGAATACGCCGAAATCGGCCTGCCGTCCAGCAATATCTCGCCGCCGCGCGGCTTCAGAAACCCCAGAATGCAGCCGAAGAGCGTGCTCTTGCCCGCGCCGTTGGGGCCGAGCAGCGCGGTCGGCTCGCCGGGGCCGAGCGAGAACGAGACGTTCCCGAGGACCGGCGCGCCGCCGTAGGAAAAGGACAGTCCGCGCACCTCAAGCATGGCGTTCGCTCCCTCCCGTCAGGATGAGCCAGATGAACAGCGGCGCGCCCACGAAGGACGTGAGGATGCCGAGCGGAATCTCGCTCGTCGTCAGCACGCGGGCCAGATCGTCCACCACCATCAGAAACGCCGCGCCCATCAGCGCCGACGCGGGCAGCAGCCTGCGGTAGTCGTAGCCGAAGAGCATCCGCGCAAAGTGCGGGATGACGAGGCCGACCCAGCCGATCATGCCGCTGACCGACACGCTCGCCGCCGTCATGAGCGTCGCGCAGAGGATCACGGCGGCGCGCAGGCGCTTCGTGTCCACGCCCATGCTCGCGGCTTCGGCCTCCGGCAGCGTCAGCAGGTTCACGCGCCAGCGCAGCAGCAGCAGCGGCACGAGCCCCGCGGCGATCGGCCAGAAGATGAATTTCACGTCCCGCGCGCCGACGGAGCTCAGCGAGCCCATCAGCCAGTAGGTGATGGCCGGGAGCTGGTTTTCCGTGTCGGCCACGAGCTTGATGAGCGACGTGCCGGAGGTGAAGAGCGAGCCGATCATCACGCCCGCGAGCACCATGGAAAGCGCGCTCTCCAGGCGGCTGGCCCGGCTCACGAGATAGGCCAGCAGCACCGCGCCCAGGCCGAAGAGGAAGGCCGCGAGCGTGATGCCGAAATAGGAAAAGCCGAAATAGATCGACAGCGCCGCGCCGAAGCCCGCGCCGGTGGACGCGCCCAGCAGGTCGGGCGAGACCATGGGGTTGCGGAACATGCCCTGGTAGGACACGCCCGCCGCCGACAGCGCCGCGCCGACGAGCGCCGCCGCGAAGACGCGCGGCAGCCGCACGTTCACGACCACGGCCCGCTCCGCGCTCTGCCAGAACGGCGAAAGCCCGAGCCTGCCGCCGGAGACGCCCCGCAGCAGCGCGTCCGCGAGGATGCACGCGGTCTTCCCCGGCGCGACGGCGTAGCGTCCGACGAGAAACGAGCCGAAAAAGATCACGGCCGCGCCGATCCCCAGCAGCCAAAACAGCCGCCGGTACCGCCCTTCTGCCTCCATCCGCTTCCCACCTCCCACCGCCAAAGTTTTTATCGTTATTAGGGTATCATTTTCCCTTTGCCGCTGTCAATCCCCTTCGCCGTTTTCCGCTGTTTTTCGTTCGTCATAGGCGAATTGTTTTTCGAATTTTTCGCTATCATGCCGCCCTCCCTTGACATCCGGGGAGAAATTCCTTATTCTTAATTGAGTTATTCTTAATTGAGTATCATGATACGAGGTTTTCCGTATGAAGCGCTATATCAGTCTGCTGCTCGCCGCGGCTCTGCTCCTCTGCCTGGCCGGATGCGCCGCCCAAGCCGCCCAGGCCCCGGAGCCGACGGTCTCCTTCACCGACTCGTGCGGCCGGACGGTCGCGCTGCCCAAAACGCTCACGCGCGTCGCGCCGAGCGGCGCGGTCGCCACGATGCTCCTCGCCACGATCGCGCCGGAGTATCTCGTGAGCGTCAACGCCACGCCCTCGTCGAGCCAGTACAAATATCTGCCGCAGGAGCTGCTCAGCCTGCCCACCACGGGGCAGATGTACGGCAGCAAGAGCACGCTCAATCTCGAAACGCTGCTCGCCTGCGGCGCGCAGGCCGTCATCGATCTCGGCGACAAGAAGGACAACATGGCCGCCGATCTCGACGAGCTGCAAAAAAAGCTCGGCATCCCCGTCATCTTCATCGAGGCCGACCTCGCGCACATGGCCGAGGCCTACCGCACGCTCGGCTCCCTTTTGTCTGGCAAGCAGGCGCGCGGGGCGGAGCTGGCCGATTTCTGCGAAAAGACCGTCGCCATGGCGGAGGAGAATTCCGCGAAGATTCCGGCGTCGGAGCGGCTCAGCGTCCTCTACACCTCCGGCGTCTCGGGCCTCGACACGAACGCGCGCGGCTCCATTCAGGCGCAGGTGCTCGAGCTCATCGGCGCGGACAACGCGGCCGTCGTCGAGGACGTCAGCAACAAGGGCGGCGGCAACACCGTGAGCCTCGAGCAGCTCTACGCCTTCGACCCGGACGTGATTCTCTTCTCGGCGGGCAGCATTTACGGCACCGTCTCCCAAAACCCCGCGTGGACGCAGCTGCGCGCAATCCAGACCGGGCGCTACTATGAAATTCCGTCCCTGCCCTACAACTGGATGTCGAATCCGCCGTCGCTCAATATGATTCTCGGCATCTGGTGGGCTGGAAACCTGCTGTATCCGGACGTCTACGACTGCGACATGACCGAAAAGGCGCAGGAGATCTTCCGCCTGTTCTGGGGCTATGCGCTGTCCGACAGCGAGGCCGCGCAGCTGCTGGGCCGGGAGGCGGGAGCTTGAAGCGCCTCCGGATGCTTCTTCTGCTGCTGCCGGCGCTGCTGCTGCTGGCCGTTCCCGTCCGCGCCGACGCCGTGACCGACACAATCCGCGTCTGCATCGGCTATTTCGGCTGGACGCAGGACCAGTACGTCGAAAAGGCGTCCTACACCTGGCAGGAGCTGGACGACGCCTACGGCGGCGCGCTCAGCACGCAGCAGACCGTCTATTCCTACTACAACGGCAGCCGCACGTATCTGGCGCTGGCGCGCGGCTTCACCGTGCGCGACCTGCTGGAGTACGCGGGCGTCGATCTCGGCTCCATCGCGTCGATCGATTTCTTCACGAAGGACCACACGAACGGGGCCTACCGCTCGTTTACCAAATACGCGCTCTTCGACGAGCCGCGCTACTACTTCCCCAACATCGCCGCGAACGCGGAGACCGGCCAGCTCTACGCCTACGACGGCAGCGGCGACCTGTGGTCGGGCGCGAGCTACGTCGAGCCGATGCTGGCGCTCGAGGACTACACCGAATGGGACGCCGTCGGCTCGGAATTCGAGCAGTACGCCGACCCCAGCCTCTTCAGCACGGCCAACCGCTTCCACCTGTTCTTCGGCCAGGCCGCGCCCGACGAGGCGGCCACCAGCTCGGCGGCCAAGTACGTCTATCAGATTCTCGTCACCTTCGCCGGGACGCCGGTGCTGACGCAGGCCGAATCCAATCTCGAGCTGACCGTCGGCAGCGACCACACGCTCGCCGTCACGGTGTCCGCCGAGGACGAGCTGCTCGACAGCTACGTGCAGAGCCACATTCTCTGGTCCTCCAGCGACGAATCGGTCGTTCAGGTGGATGCGGGCGGGCATCTGACCGTGGTCGGCCCCGGCGACGCGGTCGTCACGGCCTCGTTCGGCAGCTCTTCGGCCGCCGCCGGCATCCACGTCGCCGGCGACGCGCCCGCGGAGCCCGTGAGCGCCGCCGGAACCGGCGCGGGCACGGGTACCGGCGCGGGAACGGGAACGGGAACGGGAAGCGGAACCGGAACGGACGCGGCTCAGACCGGCACGCAGTCCGCCGCCCGGACGCAGCCGGAAACCGTCGGCAAGCCCGACGACACGCAGACCGCGCCGTCCGGCGGGGTCTACATTCTCTCCCCCGGCGCGGCGAGCGCCTCCGCCAGTCCCGCCGGCACGGCCGCCGGCGAGCAGATGGGCTCGGGAGCCGCCCAGCTCGTGCTGCAGGCGCCCGAGCAGCCGGAATATCTCCTGCCCGCCGCGCTGGCGCTCGCGCTGAGTGCGCTCTTGGGCTTTCTCTTCGGCGTGCTCCGCTACAAAAAACTGCGATAGAAGGATAACCGTATGCTGACTGCAACCGCTGCCGCGTTTCGCGTGCAGGACATCTTAAGAGCCGTCGCGAGCGGGCTGGACACGCCCGTCGTCGTGATTCTCATCTTCTTTCTTCTGGCCGCCGCCGCCATGTTCGGCTGGATTGTGGCGGAGTACTTCACCGAGCGGCGCCATCTGAAGCCGGAGCTTCCCCGGCTCATGGAGGCGCTCCGTACGGCGGACGACCCCGCCGGCGTGATTGAACAGAGCGGCCTTCTCAGAAGGCAGAAGGACGCGCTGCTCGAGCTCACGCGCCACCCGGATTTCACCCCGGCCACGCGCGAGGCGCTGGCCCTGCGGCTTCTGGAGCAGGAGCAGGACCGGTACGACAAGATCGTCAAGCTGAGCGAGGTGCTCGCGCGGCTGGCCCCGATGTTCGGGCTGCTCGGCACGCTCATCCCGCTCGGCCCCGGCATCATCGCGCTCGGGCAGGGCGACACCTATACGCTCTCGACGTCCCTGCTGACCGCGTTCGACACGACCATCGCGGGCCTTGTCGCCGCCGCCGTCGCCACGGTCATCTCGACCGTCCGCCGGAGCTGGTACCGCGAATACGGCTCCATCCTCGAGGCCCTGTGCCAGGCGGTGCTGGAAAAGGAGAAGGGGGCGGAGGCATGAAGCGGCTCTCCGACGGCTCCCTGCGCTCCCGCTGCGAGGACGCGCCGGTCAATCCGATGGACAGCGTCGCCAACCTGGCCGACGCCATGCTGGTGCTCGCCGTGGGCATCATGCTCGCGCTCATCATCAACTGGAACGTGGACATCTCCCCGTCCGGCAGCAAGCAGGCCGCCGACAGCCCCACCGCGTTCACCGAGAGCGACCTGACCGAGGCGCCCGAGAACGCCGAGGAGATCGAGGGCGGCGATCTGACCAGGCTCGGCACCGTCTACTACGATGAAAAGACGGGTACCTATTACATCGTAAAGAACCAGGGAGGCTGAGAATGAAAAAGCTCTGTTCCGTTCTTCTCGCGCTGGCGCTCGTATGCTGCCTGCTGCCGCTGCCGGCGCGGGCGGCCTCGAACGTCTGGGACGGCAGCGTGGACATCTCGTGGTACGACCCTGCCAAAACGGAGTACTACCTCTCCACCCCCGCCCAGCTCGCGGGCCTGGCCGCGCTCGTCAACGGCATGGCCGACCCCGCGGCCAAAAGCGTGACGGGCGACCGGTCGTACCTCAAAAGCCTGCGGTACGACAACGTGCTGCTCGTCGGCGCGGGCGGCGGCAACGTCGCGGACACGGTCTACGCCAGCGGCATCGATTTCGCCTACAAGACCGTCTGCCTGACGGCCGACCTCGACATGGGCGGCGTGTACGCAAACGGCGCGTGGTCCGGCCCCAACTGGACGCCCATCGGCGGCAAATTCCCGATGAAGCCCGCCGAGGCCGCGGGCGACTGCCTGACGCTCGATACCCGCTTCAACGGCGTCCTCGACGGACAGGGCCACACGATCTCGAACCTCTTCTGCGACCGCTACGCGGCCAAGGGCTTCCCCTACAGCATGGCCATCGGCCTCGTGGGGTATCTCGGCGGCGCGTCGGACGAAAACCCGGACATCACCGGCACGTTCTCCGGCGGCTGGCAGCCCGCCGTGCGCAATCTCGCCGTCGCCTCCGGCAGCATCTACGGCCGCCGCATGGTCGGCGGCGTCGTGGGCCGCGTCGGCAAGACCTCGAACGGCGCCGTCATCGAAAACTGCGCCAACAAGGCCGCCGTGCGCAGCTCCGACTCCAAGGGCGTCGGCGGCATCTGCGGCTCCGCCTGGGGCAGCGGCGTCATCCGCAATTGCTACAACACCGGCTCCGTCTCCACCACCTACGTCTGCCCCGCCGGCGGCATCCTCGGCACGAACGAGGGCATGGACGTGTACAACTGCTACTCGGCCGGCAAAATCGACACCGGCGCGGCGCAGTACGGGCGCGGCATCGGCAGCCACGACTCCGGCGTCTACACCGTGGCCAACTGCTACTATCTCGCGGGCAGCGACGACGACCCGTCCGCCGGCGGCTATTACAAAGGCACGAGCAAAAAGATCTCTGTTTCCGTCTCTGCGTTATCCTCGGATGAGATGAAAGCTTCGTCCTTCGCCGACCGGCTCAACGCGAACGGCAGCGTCTTCGCCGCCGTCCCCGGCGGCTATCCCGTCCTGTGGTTCGAGCGCTCCCGCCCGGCCGGCAGCTTCGCGGTGACGCTGCAGCAGCCGGAAAACGGTACGGTCGCGCTCAGTACGTCGGGCGAGGTCTCCCTCGGCCGGACGGTCTCGTTCACGAGCGAGCCGGCGGCGGGCTACATTCTCTCGTACTATACCGTCAACGGCAGCCCGGTCTCCGGCAGCTTCTGGGCCGTGACGGCGGACTGCACGGTGAGCGCGGTGTTCAAAAAGCTCGGCTCCGCCGTCATCTCAATCCCGGAATACGACGACTTCTATCTCTCGGTCACGCGCACCGGCTGGAAGCCGGACGCGGACGGCGGCATGGTCTGGGTTGAGGGAGAAACGCTCCACTCCGGCGACGCCGTGCTCGAGGGCAACATTCTCTCCGCGCGCGCCTACTGCTATCCCGACCGCGCGCCGGACGAGCTGGGGCTGGAATATCTGGACGCCTGCGCGTTCTCCGCGGACGGCGCCGACGCGAACGCCGACGGCACCTTCACCGTGACGGGCCTCAGCCCGGTCGCGTTCACCGCCCGGCGGCTGACGCAGCGCAAAACCTGGCTGACGCTCGCGGACACAAGCTGGTACACGGGCAAGTCCGCCTCCTACACCCTGCAGACCGCGGCCCAGCTCGCGGGGCTGGCCTCGCTTGTCAACAGCAAAGGCGTCGCCTTCTCCGGCGTGACAATCCGCCTCGGCGCCGATATTTCCCTGCTCAACGCCGACGGCGCGGGCGGCGAGCGCACCTGGACGGTGATCGGCACGAGCCTGCAGCGCTCGTTCCAGGGCACGTTCGACGGGCAGAACCACACGATCTCCGGTCTGCGCGCCTGGCGCGCGGGCAGCTACGCGGCGCTCTTCGGCTGCTGCAAAAACGCGGTCATCGAAAATCTCACCGTGTCCGGCAGCGCCGAGGGCGAGGCGCACGCCTCCTATGCCGCCGGCATTCTCGCCTGGGGCAGCGGCTGCACGCTCAAAAACTGCGTTTCCTGGGTCGCGGTCACGGCCTCCGGCACGCACGCGGGCGGCATCGCGGCCTATCTCGCCGACGGCAGCACGGTCGAGGGCTGCTTCAACTGCGGCCCCGTCACGGGCGCGTCCGGTATCGGCGGGCTCGTCGGCGTGGACTACTCCTATACCGACCGCATCGTCAATTCCGCGAACTTCGGCGCCGTCACGGCGACCGGCAGCGGCACCTACGGCACGGGCGGTCTCTGCGGCCGGCTCGCCGGGACGCTCACCGGCTGCGCCAACACCGGCGCGGTCTCCGGCACCGACCGCTACGTGGGCGGCCTGGCCGGCTACACGACAGCCCGCGCCCGCACGACCGTGCAGCTGTGCCGCAGCGGGGCCGCCGTCAGCTCCTCTGCCGCCGGCGCGCTCGTGGGCGGGCTCGTCGGCTACGCGCAGAACCTGATCTGGGGCGGCTGCGAGGCGGCGGACGGCGCGGCGCTCTTCGGCAAATCCGGCAGCGTGACGCAGAATACCGCCGCCGGCGCGATTCCCTCCTATCCGGAGCCGTCCGCCCCCGCGGAGGCCGCGCTGCCGGACGCCTTCACCGTCACCTTCCTCGCGGACGGAGCCGTCGTGCAGGCCCTGACCTGCCCGGCGGGCACCGCGTCCGTGCAGGCTCCGGCGATCCCGCAGAAAGACGGCTACACCGCCTCATGGACGCCCTATGAGATCACGGGCCGCGACCTGACCGTCTCCGCCGTCTACCGGCAGAACCTGACGCGGAGCGGCGAGATCACGCAGAGCGGCGCCTATTTCATTCCCTGGTTCACCAACGGAACCCTCGCGATCGCCGGCGGCCTCGACGTGACGCTCTCCGGCATCGACGGCGGGACGGACGGCTTTGAAAACCTCTCCGTCACCGTCGGCACAGGCACGAAGCTGACGCTGCGCGACGCCGTTCTCACGGGCGAGACGACGCTTCTGACCCTGGCGGACGGCTGCACCCTGGCGCTTGCGGGCGAAAGCCGCCTGCAGGGCCGCGCGGACGCGCCGGAAAACGCCTGTCCCACCGTGCGCGCGGACGGTGATCTCACAATCACGGGCAGCGGCAGCCTGCGCGTCGAGGCAGGCGTCAACAACGCCGCCGTATATGTCGCGCCCGGCAGCGCCGTCGTCCAGCAGTCCGGCACGCTGAGCGTGTACAAGACCGACAAGCTGGGCTTCGCGGGCGGCGCGTTCTGGGCCGGCGGCTCCTCCTTCACACTCGCGGGCGGCACGTTCTGCGGCCGCACCGACAGTGACAACGTATCCGTGCTCTCGGCCGACGCCGTCACGGTCACGGGCGGCACGCTGCGTGCCGCCGCGGCTAAGTCCCCTGCCGCCGTCGAGGGCGCCGTGACGCTCTCGGACTGCGCCGTCTATGCCTCCGGCCACAGCGGCAACAGCGCGAAAACGCAGAAGGCCTATTCCGGCGCGGCGGCCATCGCCGCAGTCAAAAGCCAGTCCGGTGTGCGCTACCTGTCCGCCCCGGCCTGGACGGACGTGACAGCCGACAGCCTGTATGAGAGCGAGATCTCCTACGTCGCGGCGAAGGGCTGGATGAAGGGCGTGTCCAAAACCTCGTTCGCCCCCGGCGCTTCCATGACGCGGGCGATGTTCGTGACGGCGCTGTGGCGCATGGCGGGCAGCCCCGCCGCGTCCGGGCAGAATCCGTTCGCCGACGCGAAGGCCTCGTGGTATCAGACCGCCGTCCTCTGGGCCGCGCAGAACAAGCTCGTGGCCGGCACCGCCCCCGGCGCCTTCTCCCCCGACGCGCCCGTCACCGTCCAGCAGGCCGCCGTGTTCCTGCGGCGCTTCGCCGGGTATCTGGGGCTCGGCCTGACCGCCTCGCGCGTGCCCGACTCGGCGGGTACGCTGGCCGCCTGGGGCCGGCCCGCCGTATACTGGTGCCTCGGCGCGGGCGTGTTCTCGTCCTGCGAGGCCGCGCTGTCCGAGCCGCAGGCAGCCGCCTCCCGCGCGCTGCTGGCGCGCCTGCTGCGCAATCTCGATTCTCTTCGGTCTTAAAGCGCTCCGCGCTTTCGGATAAATACATGTGAAAAAAGGAGAAACACCGCAATGAAGAAATTTCTGTCCCTGATCCTGGTTCTGGCCATGCTCCTGAGCCTCGGCGTCACGGCGTTCGCAGCCGACAAGACCGCGGCGGACACCGTCCTGACCGTCAGCACGCAGACCGGCAAAGCCGGCGCGAAGACCGTCGTCAAGTCCTACACGAAGGCCGAGCTTGCCAAGCTCGCCCAGACGAACGCCGACGGCAGCGCCTACGAATACTACAAAGAAGGCTGGCAGGCCGTCGTCGCCACGCAGTATGTGACGCTCGACGCGCTGCTGGCCGACGCGGGCGTCACCTTCACCGCCGACAACTCGCTGTCCTTCACCTGCGCCGACGGCGCATACACCAAGGCGTATCCCACCTACAAGGACCTGAGCGAGGGCAAGTACTACTTTGACGGCACGTCCTCCACGGAGGTCCCCGCCGCGCTGGCGCTCGTCTGGGGCTCCGGCTCCCTGAAGGACGGCACCGTCGCCGACATTGCCAAGACCGCCAAGGATTCCGGCAGCCTGCGCTTCGTCTGCGGCACGACCGAGGCCGACTACAAGGCCACCAAGTCCGCCGGCAAGCGGATGCCCTCCGGCGTCACCGACATCAGCGTCGTCTCCCCCGTGAGCTTCACCGACGTGACAAGCGCCGACTGGTTCCACGACGACGTGCTCTCCTGCGCCGAGGCCGGCTATATGCAGGGCGCCGGCGACAAGTTCAGCCCCAAGGGCACCACGACCCGCGCAATGGTCGCCACAATCCTCTACCGCATGGCGGGCAGCCCCGCCGTCACCGGCACGAGCGGCTTCACGGACGTGGCCGCCGGCAAGTGGTACGCGAACGCGGTCACCTGGGCCAAAACCAGCGGCGTCGCGACCGGCTCCGGCGACAAGTTCAATCCCGACGGCAGCGTGACCCGCGAGCAGCTCGCCGCGTTCCTCTACCGCTACGCGCAGGCCATGAAATACGACACCACCCAGGGCGGCATGTCCCTCAAGGAATACCCCGACTATGAAGCCACGAGCGAATATGCCCGCGCGGCGCTGCAGTGGTGCGTCACCATGGGCATTCTGAACGGCCAGAACGGCAGCATCGCCCCGCAGGCCAGCGCCCAGCGCTGCGAGCTTGCCGCCATGCTCACCCGCTTCCTCGCGAAGGCCGCGAAGTAAGCGTCCGACAAAGCGGGCCTGCGTCACAGCAGGCGCCGCGGACAGAAGCTCTGCCATCCCGAGACCGTCAGGCCGAAGGATGGCAGAGCTTTTGCCGTACCTTATCCGAAAACCGAAAAAGCCTCGCAGAGTTTGCGCCCGCAGGCGCAAATAAATAACAAATCCGTGTTTTCCGGCGGCGTACGTCGGAAAACACACTTTACGGGCTGCAAGTGTGGGATTTTCTCGTCCCACGCCGCGAAAATCCCGCGCGAAGCAGGCCGCAGCCTTTTTCGAGAGCCTGAAAAAGCGCCATGGCCGAAGCCATGGCGCTTTTCAGCTTGTCAAAAAAGCCTCGCAGAGTTTGCGCCCGCAGGCGCAAATAAAGTGTCAATCGTTTTTCCCGGCGGCGTGTACGTCGGGAAAAACACTCTACGGCTCGCAAGTGTGGATTTTGTACGCCACTGGCGTACAAAATATGCGCGCAGCGAGCCGCGGCTCTTTGTCAAAAAAGGCCTTGGCCTTTTTTGACAGTCTAAAGCGCCATGGCCGAAGCCATGGCGCTTTTTGATCTGATGCGATCGGATGATCTCGGGTCAGCGGCCGAACTGGCAGTCGTTGTTGCCGGAGTCGGTGGTCCACATCTCGAGCATGTTGATGGGGTCGTTGAAGTCGGCGAGCCAGCCTTCACGGCAGAAGTCGAAGTTGCCGGCCTTGCGCTCTTCCAGGAACACGTTCCAGTCCATGGAGGAGATCTTCATCGTGATGCCGATGGCGCTGAAGTCCTGCTGCATGGCCTCGGCGACGGCGATGTGGCCGGTGCCGTTGTTGGTCAGGTACTCCACGTTGATCGGCGTATCGGCGGAGAGCATGCCCTGGTCGTCGAACTTGTAGCCGGCGGCCTTCAGGAGCGTGCGGGCCTTTTCCACGGTGCCTTCGTAGTCGTTGTCGATGCCGTAGACGTCGAAGTAGCCGTCGTTCTCATCGGACTTGAACACGCCGCCGTTGCCGTCAGCCATGCCGAGCGGGATGAAGGAGTTGGCGGGAACCTGGCCGGTCTGGCCGATGTTGGTGACGATATAGTCGCGGTCCACGAGGATGTTGAAAGCCTCGCGCATGCAGGCGGCCTGCTCCGGGGTCTTGCCGTCGAACAGGGCGCTCTTGCAGTTGAACGCGGCGTAGTAGGTGCCGAGGTTGTCAACAATGTGGAATTCGGCGTTGTTGAGCAGGCTCGCCACTTCGTCGGTCGGGACGGTATCGGCAAAGTCGATGTCGCCGGCGTTGTAGGCGGCGTAGATGGCGGTGTCGTCGGCGGAGAGCATGAACTGCAGGGTGTTGACCTTCACGCTGTCGGCGCCGTACCAGTACGGGTTCTTCGTATAGGTCATGGAGACGTCATGGTCCCAGGCGGTGCAGGTGTAGGCGCCGTTGGAGACGAAGCCGGCCTCCTGGCACCAGTGGCCGGGATTGGTCTGCCAGTCGTCGTACTTCTCGACCTCGGACTGCTTGACGGGGTAGAAGGTCGGGAACGCCATGAGGTCCTCGATGTAGGCGCAGGGCGCCGTCAGGACGAACTGCAGGGTGGTGTCGTCGGTGGCGGTGACGTTGATGCTGTCGGCATCGTAGCCGTCAAAGCCGGAGAACATGTAGCCGTAGTCAGCCGCGGTGACGCTGCTGGCAGCGCGCTTCCAGGAGTATTCGAAGTCGTGCGCGGTCAGGTTGGAGCCGTCGGACCACTTCAGGCCGGACTTCAGCTTGACCGTGTAGGTCAGGCCGTCATCGGAGACCGTGTAGCTGTCGGCGCAGGCGGGTTCGGTCTTGCCATCGGCGTTGTAGGTGTACAGGCCGGAGAAGGAGTTGGCGGCCAGGCAGGCGCCGTCGACGGAGCTGTTGAGCGCCGGATCGAGGAACGCCGGCTCAGAGGCCAGGTTCAGCTTCAGCGTGTCGGCCCCGTTGGACAGGGTGCTGTACATGAAGAACTTGGTGCCGAACAGGTTCGAGTAGATGCCGTCCACATAGGTCTTCTGCAGATAGATGTCGTTGTAATAGTAGAACGGCAGGATGCAGTAGTTGGACATCAGGATGTCCTGTGCCTGGTGCATGAGCTCGGTACGCTTGGCGTAGTCCGTGCTGGACTTGATCTGGGCGATCAGGTCGTCGTACTGGGACCACTGGGTCAGCGGATCGATGAACGAATCGCTCACCATCGTGGACGCGTCGGGCGTCTCAGAGGACGAGGAGCTTGCGGCGCTCGCCGCGGCGGATGTGCTCGCGGAAGCAGCCGGGGTACTGGCGCTGGCTGCCGCCGAGCTCGTGCTTGTCGTCTTGCTGGTACAGGCGCAGAGCCCGAGCAGCATCACAGCGGCAAGCAGAAGGGCAAGAAACTTTTTCATTTTTTTACCTCCATACTCTTTTTTCACAAACACACACACCCTGTTGGCATGTATGGATGCATTATAATACACGCCGGTCCAAAAAACAATACTTTCCCGCCTGTTTTCCGGTCACCGGTTCCAGCACGCGCATTCGTGTCCGGTCCCGCGCTCCGTGAGCTGCGGGCACTCGGCGGCGCACCGCTCTGTCGCGTAGCGGCAGCGGGTGCGGAACGGGCAGCCGGTGGGCATCTTGAGGGGGCTCGGCACGTCGCCCTCGAGGACGATGCGATGCTTTTTCCGCGCCGTCTCCGGGTCGGGGATCGGCACGGCGGATAAAAGCGACTGCGTGTAGGGGTGGATGGGGTTGGACATCAGCTCGTCCGCGTCCGCCGTCTCGACCAGGTGGCCGAGGTACATGACGGCGATGCGCCGGGAGATGTGGTGCACCACGAGCAGGTCGTGCGCGATGAACAGGTATGCCACGCCGAGCTTCTGCTGCAGATCCTCGAACATGTTGATGACCTGCGCCTGGATGGACACGTCGAGCGCGGAGACCGGCTCGTCGCAGACGATGAACTTGGGATCGACCGCGAGCGCGCGGGCGATGCCGATGCGCTGGCGCTGGCCGCCGGAGAACTCGTGCGCGTAGCGCGTGGCGTGCTCGGCGTTGAGGCCGACCAGCTCCATGAGGTGCAGGATCTTCTCGCGGCGCTCCTTGCCGTTCGCGTAGAGCCGGTGCACGTCGAGCGGCTCGCCGATGATGTCCTCGACGGTCATGCGCGGGTCGAGCGAGGAATACGGGTCCTGAAAGACCATCTGCATTCTTCTGCGCATGGGCTGGATGTTTTTGGCGGTGATCTCCTCGCCGTCGAAGCGGACAATGCCGCCGGTCGGCTCATAGAGGCGCAGGATCGAGCGGCCGACCGTCGTCTTGCCGCAGCCGGACTCGCCCACGAGGCCGAGCGTCTCGCCGCGTCCGATCGTGAACGACACGTCGTCCACGGCCTTGAGGGGCACGGTCCGGCCGAAGCCGGCGCGCACCGGGAAATACTGTTTGAGGTGCTCCACCTCGAGAATGTTGTCACTCATTGCCCGCCGCCTCCTTTTCCTTCAGGGCCGCATCCCGGACGTTGCACCAGCAGGAGGCCTTGTGGTTTTCATTGATGGTCAGCTCCTCCGGCACGGCCTCCAGACAGATCTTCATGGCGGCGTCGCAGCGGGGGCAGAACGCGCAGCCCTTCGGCAGGTTCAGCATGTTGATGGGCGTGCCGCTGATGGGCACGAGGCGGTCTTTCATGCGTGCCGGGTCGGGGATGCTGCGCAGCAGGCCCTTCGTGTATTCGTGGCGGGGATTGTAGAAGATCTCGTCCGCGGTGCCGCGCTCGCAGATGCGGCCGCCGTACATGACGATGATCTCGTCGCACAGCTCGGCGATGACGCCGAGGTCGTGCGTGACCATGATAATCGCCATGCCGAGCTTTCTCTGCAGCTCCTGCATGAGCTCGAGAATCTGCGCCTGGATGGTCACGTCGAGCGCCGTGGTGGGCTCGTCCGCGATCAGGATGTCGGGCTCGCAGGCCAGCGCCATGGCGATCATGACGCGCTGGCGCATGCCGCCGGACAGCTCGAAGGGATACTGCTTCAGGCGCTTGTCCGGTTCGTTGATGCCGACGAGCTGGAGCATCTCCAGCGCCCGCGCCCTGATCTCCGCGCCTTTTTTGTCGGTGTGGAGCCGGATGGCCTCCTCGATCTGATTGCCGACCGTAAAGACGGGGTTGAGACTCGTCATGGGGTCCTGGAAGATGATCGAGCAGCACTTGCCGCGGAAGCCGCGCATCTGCTTCTCGGACCATTCGATGATGTTGTCGCCCTTGTAGAGCACCGAGCCCCCGACGACCCTGCCGGTGTCGGCCAGGATGCGCATGATGGAGTAGGCCGTGACGCTCTTGCCGGAGCCGGATTCGCCGACGATGCCGAGCACCTTGCCCGCGTCGAGATTGAACGATACGCCGTTGACGGCCTGGACCTCGCCGTTGTCGGTGAAGAAGGAGGTGTGCAGGTCCTGCACGCTCAGAAGATGTTCATATTCCTTTTCCATGCCGCTCACCTCTTCAGCTTCGGGTCGAAGGCGTCCCGCAGGCCGTCGCCCAGCAGATTGAGAGACAGCACGATCAGACAGATCACGATCGCGGGGAACACCAGCTTGTACGGATACGACTGCAGGCCCTCGCGCGCGCTGTTGGCGAGCGAGCCGAGCGACGGCATCGGCGCGTCGACGCCGAGGCCGACGAAGGAGAGGTAGCTCTCGGTGAAGATGGCCGACGGGATCTGCAGCGCCGTCGAGATGATGATGACGGACAGGCAGTTGGGCAGGATGTGCTTGCGGATGATCCGCCCGGAGCTCGCGCCCACGGCGCGGGCCGCGAGGATGTAGTCGTTTTCCTTGATCGTGAGGATCTGGCCGCGCACGAGCCGCGCCATGCCGACCCAGTAGAGGACGCCGAACACGATAAACAGCGATACCATGTTGGTGCCGAGCTTCTCCAGCACCGAGCCGGACGGGAAGGTCAGCACCTCCTTGAGGACGACCGACAGCAGAATGACCATCAGCATGTCCGGCAGGGAGTAGATGATATCGACGATGCGCATCATGATGAGGTCCGTCCTGCCGCCGACATAGCCCGAAATGCTGCCGTAGATGAGGCCGATGACCAGCACGATGAGGCTTGCGAAGAAGCCGACGAAGAGGGACACGCGCGTGCCGTAGATCACGCGGACGAAGTAGTCGCGGCACTGTTCGTCGGTGCCGAAGATGTGCGGGAAGCGGTAGTTGCCCTGGGCGATGTATTTCTGCTCCATCTGGCTGTAGGTGAACGGGGCGAGGTTCTTCGCGCCCTTGTCGCGCCTGCCGTTGATGGAGAGGATCTCCGCGTATTTATAGGGGATGAAGGACGGCGCGAGCAGGATGATGAGCAGGATCAGCACCAGCACGATCATGCTCGCGACCGCGAGCGGGTTTTTCATGAGCTTTTTCATGCCGTCGCGGAAGAAGGTCGTGCTCTTGGACATGACGTCCTGCTGCTTTTTCTCCTCCTCTGTCGCCGGCTCGAATTTCCGCAGATTCAGCTGCAGGCTGAGCGGGGATTTCTTCGGGACCTTGTTGACATCGTATTCCGCCATATTTCCTCGCCTCCTCAGTCGTACTGGATCCGGGGATCAACGGCCTTGTACAGAAGATCGCAGATCAGATTGGCAAAAACCATGAGCGTCGCCAGGAAGATCGTCGTCGCCATAATCATGGTATAGTCCCGGTTGTTGATTGCGCTGACGAATTTGCTGCCGAGGCCGCCGATCGTAAAGACCGTTTCGACGACCATGGAGCCCGTGATGATGTACGCGATCTCCGGGCCGGCGTAGGTGATGATCGGGATGAGCGAATTGCGCAGCGCGTGCTTGAAGATGACCTTCCAGCGCGCGACGCCCTTGGCCCGGGCCGTGCGGATATAGTCCTGGCCCAGCGCGTCGAGCATGCTGGTCTTGGCCAGGCGCGTCGTGTAGGCCATCGGGTAGGCCGCCAGCGCGATGACCGGCAGCAGATAGCTGTGCGACGTGGCGCTCCACACCTTGATCCACCCGAGCTGGATGCAGAACACCAGCAGCAGCAGCGTCGCCAGGATGAAGCTCGGCACGGCGGTCGAGAGCGTGGAGAAAAAGACGATGATCCGGTCGGGCAGCTTGTTGCGCGTGAGCGCGGCGAGGCTTCCGAACACGGTGCCGCAGAAGATCGCGACCGCCACCGCAAGCAGGCCGAGCTTGGCCGAGATCGGGAAGGATTCGCCGATGATCGCCGAGATTTCGCGCCCGTTTTTCAGCGAGACGCCGAGGTCCCCCTTGAAAAACTCGCGCATATAGATCAAAAACTGTTCCCCCAGCGGCTTGTCGAGATTATAGCGCTGGTTGAGGGCCTCGATGGTTGCCGCCGACAGCGCCTTTTCTCTGTTGAAGGGGCCGCCCGGGACCGCGTGCATAATGAAAAATGTGAGGGCACAGATGATGAGAATGGTCAACAGCGCGAGAAGCACGCGCTTGATGATGTACCGGGCCACAAATTCCACTCCCTTTCTGTTAAAAATCGAATAATGTTAATTATAGCGGGTTTCTGTATTCGCGTCAACAACAAATGCCTCTGGAAGATTTATTTATTTAAACAGATACGTCTTTAAATTGCAGCTTTCAGCGCGCGGCACATGAGAATTTCGTCCTCAAAATGTCCGTCGTCCAGACGGAACGCGTTCGGCACGCGGCCGGTCTGCGCGAAGCCGAGGCTCTCGTAGAGCAGCTTCGCCCGCTCGTTTCCGGCATACACGCCCAGCTCGAGCTGGGAGAAGCCGAGCGCCGGCGCCAGAACGACGAGCTCCTCAACGAGCGAGCGCCCCACGCCGAGCCCCCAGTACGCCCGCTTGACCGCGATGCCGAGCTCCGCCCGGTGGCGGAGCTTCCGGTGCGTGCCGCCGCCCACGGGCCCGAGCCCGCAGCTGCCGAGCAGCGCGCCGTCCCGCCAGGCGCCGAGCATGACGGCCGAGCCGCTGGCGAGCATGTTCTCCAGGTAGGCGACCTCGTCTTTCATCGTCATCGCGACCTCGTCGGGGCAGCGCAGCATATAGGGCGTCTCGGCGGCGGTCTGGCGCAGATACTCGAGCATCACGGCCCCGTCCGCCGGGCCGGGGCTGCGCAGCAGGCAGGCCTTCCCGTCGCGGAGCAGGATCGTTTTTTCCTCAAACTTCATTTTGTGTTCCTCCATATTCCATCGGCGCGCCGTGGCCGCCGAAAATCCGCCATCTGCCGCCGTCCAGCAGACCGCAGATCGCCTCCCGCTCCCTCGCCGCGAGCGCGGGGTCGGTGTCCACCGAGGTCATGAGGTACGGTGCAAGGCGGTTGAACGCGGCCTGCGGCTTGGTGAAGCCCTTGAGATTGACGAGGATGTCGCCCGTAAAGGCGATGCCGAGCGTCCGCTCGAGGTACACGGTCTCGCCGCGCACGTGTCCGCCTGCCCCCTCGTAGGCTTCGAATGCGAGCGGTCCGAACCGGGCCTCTCCGATCCGCTCCAGGACGCCCGCGACCGGCGCGCTGCCGCCGCCCAGGACCCGCAGCCTGTCCAGATTCGGCGGGCGGTACCCGGCGAGCAGCTTGCTGATGCGCACATACGGCGCGTGCAGCGGGTTTTCCTCGCGCAGGTTGTCCCGGCCCTCGTGCTCGCTGACAAAATTGTCGAAGCACTTCCGGCTGCACCACACCTCGTCAAATTCGTCCGCCAGGCCCACATGGTCGGCGTCCGCGTGCGTCAGCAGCAGCGCCTTTTTCCGGGCGCCGAATTCCGGCACGAGCTTCCGCAGCCAGGCGAGCGACTCCTCCCGGAAGCACGGCAGGCCGCTGTCCACGCACAGCAGCGTCTGCCCCGCTTCCAGCACGCACAGGTTGCTGCCGCAGGGCGGCTCCAGCAGCGTGCAGCGCACGTCCCCGCCCAGCGCGTACCGCGTGACGCGCGGGACGTACGCCTCGCCCCGGCAGGCCAGCAGCTGCTCGGCGAACTGGCCGATGTAGCCGAACGTCTTGTAGGGCGGGCTGCTGCGCTGCGTCAGCAGCTCCATGACGAGATTCGAGTTGACGATCAGGCTGCGCTTTTCCTCCTCGCTGAGCCCGATGCGCTCGGCGATCTGGTTGGCGAAGGACATATAAAACACCGTGTTGTCCAGCGCGATGCCGCTCGGGTCGTATTCCAGGATCTTCACCGCGCACAGCGCCGAGGCCTGCCGCAGAAACTGCGAAATGTCCGCGCCGTTCTCCACGAACAGGCCCATGCGGAAGTTCTGGTAGTCTGTGCCGTCCGCCTGCGAGCTGATGTAACTGATGTTGAACCGGAAGCTGCTGATGAGCTGCAGCACGGGCTGCACCACGCCGGGCCGGTCGCGCAGGCGGAATTCGATGAGGATGACGCGGCCCATATTCATGTCGCTCTGCAGGTAACCGATCCCGCGCAGCGCCTCGCCCGCCCTGTCCAGCGCGGCCTGCTCGCCCTCGGCCTCCAGAAACAGCATGTGCGAGTCCACCGCCTTGTTGTAGCTCACGCGCGTGATGTTGAGCCCCAGGCCGGTGAAGATCCGGCTCGCGTCCAGAAATGCGCCCACCTTGTCCGGCATCAGCGTGGTAAAGGTCCTTTTCACTCTGCGTTCCCCCGTTCGGATTTGTAACCGGATTGTAGCACAGATGCCGTCCGGAATCCAGTAAAAGCTTCTGCCGCCCCCGCGAAAGGAAAATTTTCGCAAAGCCGGTAAGATTTTCGTAAAATCTTGCAAATTATTTTGACTTTACATAACTGATCGCCTATAATATGTATACGTCCCATTCGGTTTCATCGGGGACAGTTCTGTACATATTTTATACACTGCATCGGAGGTTCACGTGCGGGTCTGGTGGGGCGTATTGGCGTTTGCCATGTTTTTTCTCGGCGACTGGAACGACTGGAAATGGGGCAGGCCCGCGCTGCGGCTCCTGTTCCCGCTCGGGCTCGCCGTGCTCGCCGGCGTGACGGCCGGGCTGATCGGCGCGGCGGCTCCCTGCTCCGCGCTGTGGGGGCGGATCGCCTGCTTCGCGGGCGCGGCGGCGAGTCTGGCGCTGCTCGTCTATACGCTTTTCTTCGCGCTGCCCGCCGGCGACGCCTATATGCGCCAGGAGGGCCTGCGGCCCGTCTGCACGACGGGCGTCTACGCGCTGTGCCGCCATCCCGGCTTCTGGTGGCTTCTGATCCTGTATCTGTGCCTCCGGGGCTCGCTGGGCGTTCCCCTTTCGGCGGCCGCCCTCTATACTGCGCTCAATTTTCTGCTGGTGCTTTTCGAAGATGTCTGCGTGTTTCCGGCCCGGCTCTCCGGCTATCGGGAATACCGGCGAAACACCCCCTTCCTGCTGCCGCGGTTCGGCCCGCGGAACATCAAAAGGAGCGTATGATCTGTGCGGTTTGAAGAAAAAGTAAGAAAATGCACGCATGAACAGCTCTGGAAGGAATACTGCGGTTACGTGGATATTTCTCTGGACGATTACATGTACATCCAGAAGAACCTCATGACGGAGCAGATCCAGCTCTGGAGCGGCTGCGGCCTCGGCCGGAAGCTGCTGGAGGGGCGCAGCCTCGACGATCAGGATCTGATCGGCTCTCTGCGCGAATCGCTTCCGCTGACCACCTACGACGACTACGCCGACGCGCTGCTGGCCCGCCGGGCGGATCTGCTGTGCAGCGAGCCGGCCGTCTGGATCCAGACGACCTGGGAGGGCGGTCTGCGCCCCATCAAGCTCGCGCCCTATACCCGCAGCATGCTCGATACCTACCGGCACAACCTGATGGCCGGTCTTCTGATGGCGACCGCCAAGCAGAAGGGCGACGTGAACGTCGCGCACGGCGACCGCGTGCTCTACGGCGGCGCGCCTCTGCCCTACGCGACGGGCCTCATGCCCTCGCTGTGCGAGGAGGACATCCACTTTGTCTGGCTGCCCGATACGAACGAGCACTCCGGCCTGAGCTTCTCCGGCCGCATCAAGAAGGGCTTTTCGATGGCGCTGGCCGGCGGCGTGGACTATTTCTTCGGCATCGGCAGCGTCGCCAACTACATCACGGAGAATTTCTCCAAGAGCTCCGGCGATTCCCGCCGCGGCAACGTCTCGCTCGGCAACGCGCTGCGCTATGTCAAGGCGAAGTACATCTGCCGGCGCGACGGCCGGAAGCTGTGTCCGGGTGATATTTTCCGCCTCAAGGCTTTTTTCTACGCCGGCACCGACGCGCACTGCTACCGCGACCGGCTCACGCGGGCCTGGGGCACGCGCCCGTCCGAGCTGGCGGCCGGAACCGAATCCACCATCATCGGCTGCGAGACCTGGGAGCACGACGGACTGCTGTTCTTCCCGGACTCCTGCTTCTACGAATTCATCCCCGACTCCGAGCGCGAGCGCAGCCGCGCCGACGCCTCCTACCGCCCGCGCACCATCCTGATGGACCAGGTCCGCGCCGGGCAGGAATACGAGCTGGTCATCAGCGTGCTGCACGGCGGCGCGTTCATGCGCTACCGCATCGGCGACATCTACCGCTGCACGGCGGCCGGAAGCGGGATGCTCCCGCGCTTCACCTTTGTCGACCGCACGCCCGACGTCATCGACATCGCGGGCTTCACGCGCATCACCGAGGCCTCCATGAAGGAGGTCATCCACCTGTCCGGTCTGCACCTGGGCGACTGGGTGCTCAAAAAGGAATTCACCCTGCAGAATGATCCGTTCCTCCACCTCTACGTCGAGGTTCCTCCCGACGCGCAGGAATCCGACGTGACCCGCACCGCCGTTCTGACCGAGCATCTGTCTCTCTATTTCAAATACTTCGACAGCGATTACGGCGATCTCAAGAAGCTGCTCAACATGGAGCCTCTGCAGATCACGCAGCTCAAATACGGCACCATCGCCGCCTATGAGCGCCGCATCGGCCGCCCGCTCGTACGGCTGAACCCCGGCGCGCTCGACATCGAGGGCCTTCTCAAGCAGGAGCGCGGCTCCTGGCGTCCGACAGCCTGACAGTCCCCGAACCACAACGCTTCACGTGTAGAGGAATTGCAGATGAACACCCACATTCCCTATATCTTTATTAATATCGTGGCGTTTGGCAGCTTCCTGCTCATGTTCATCATGATGGTCGCCGCGCGGAAAACTGCGGAGATCCGCGCCTTTATGGCCATTCTGATCGACTGCATGCTCTGGTCGGGCGCCTCGATCCTCATGCGGCTACAGATCTGGCCGGGCCTGGACATCTGGTACTACGTCTCCATTCTGGCGCTGTTCTGCCTGGAGTTTCTGTTCTACTGGTTTGTCCACGTCTTCGCGGGCGAAAAGGGCCGGTTTATTCTGATATTGAGTCTGCTGGCGAACATCGCGATCCTGCCGGGGACGGTGACGGGCTATTTCCTCGCGCCGCCGAAGCCGGTCACGACCGCGTCCGGCTCGCTCGTGTTCACCTATACCTCCGACTGGCATGTCCTCATTCCGTGCGCGCTGTTCGTATTCCTCTCCTTCGTGACGCTGCGCCTGTTTTTGCGGCTCGTCCGGGAAAAGGGCGTCCACTCGCCGGGCCTGCTCATCGTCATCTACGGCAGCGCCACCCTCTGCATCGGCAACGTCCTGCAGGTCGCGCTGCCCGGCAACACCTTCCCCTACGACATGCTCTCCGGCATCCTCTTCGCCGTGATGCTGTTCTGGTCCCTCTATCGCCGGCGGATGTTCCAGATGACGCTCGTCGTCTCGCGCGGCCTGCTCATGGCCGTCCTGTCCGCAATCTGCCTCGTCACCGCCATCTATTTCGTCATCCCGGCCGAGAATTTCCTGCGCGAGCAGGCGGCCCTGCCCGACCAGACCTCGGTCATCCTTGTGACCATCGTCTTCGCCGCCTTCGTCGGGCTCATGTACATGCTGCTCAGCAAGGCCATAAACCGGATCTTCATTCGCTCGGAAAAGCGCGGCGAGCTCGTCAACAGCTTCTCGCGCGAGGTCACGGGCACGCTCCATTCCAGCGAGATCATGGAGCGGCTGTCCGCGCTCATCCTCGAGGTGCTGCCGGTGCAGAGCGTGTACGTGCTCCTCAAAAAGGACCGCGAATACCGCGCGCAGTACGCCTCCAATTCTCTGGCGTCGCTCTCCTTCTCCCTGCGCGAGGACAGCCCGGTGCTGGCCTATCTCAACGAGTGGGACGATTATCTCGTCATCAGCGAGTTTAAAAGCAACCCCCTGTACCTGTCCGTATGGGATTCCGAGAAAACGCTTCTGTCCGGCCTGTCCGCCGACTGCGTCGTCGCCATGAAGAACGGGCACGAGTGTCTGGGCCTGGTGCTGCTCTGCGCCCGCCGCGGCGGAAGGACCTACACCGCCGACGAGATCGGCTTTGTCCGCACCATCACCTCCGTCGCCTCCATCGCCCTCAAGAACGCCGGCCTCTACGAGACCATGTACCGCGAGGCCCGCATCGATCCGCTGACCGGGGCCTACAACTACCGCTCCTTTGTCGAGCGCGAGCAGGTGCTGTTCAACGAATGCGGCCGCGAGGGGCTGAGCCTGCTCTTTGTGGACGTGGACGATTTTAAGCTCTTCAACCAGCTCTACGGCGCGTCCGCGGGCGACGAGGTTCTGCGGCGCATCTATCAGCAGATCCTCCAGTGCGCCGGCGACGCGGAAAATGTGTTCCGCAGCAGCGGCAAGGTCTTCGCGGTGCTGCTGCCGCGCACCGACACCGAGCGCGCGCGGCAGGTCGCCTCCGCCATCCAGTCCCGCATCCGCAGGATCACCCTCGACGACCGCTACCAGCACATGAAGCTGCTCTCCGCGAGCATCGGCATCTGCACGTCGCCCGTGGCCGCCTCCAGCCCCAAGGAGCTGATGGACAACGCGGACATGGCCACCTACCACGCCAAGCAGTCCGGCAAGGACCAGATCATCGTCTTCCGCGCGGCGCTCGACGCCCCGCAGAAGCTCTCCGAGCACGTGGAGGCCGTGATCAGCCGCCTGGAGTGGGAGGATACCGGCTACCGCAGCGCCATGCTGACCGTCTCCGCGCTGACCGCCGCGATCGACGCCAAGGACCACTACACCTTCGCGCACAGCAAAAACGTCGCGCGCTACGCCGCCTGCCTCGCGGCCGCCGACGGGCTCAACGACGACCAGGTGCGCACGATCTATACGGCCGGCCTGCTGCACGACATCGGCAAGATCAGCATTCCCGAGAGCATCCTCAAGAAAACCGGGCGGCTGAACGACGAGGAATTCTCCGTGATGAAGGAGCATGTCAACCACTCCATCGAGATGATCCGCTATCTGCCCGAGATGGACTACCTCATCCCCGCGACGCTCGGCCACCACGAGCGGTGGGACGGCGCCGGTTATCCGCGCGGCATCTCCGGCGATCAGATCCCGATCTCCGCGCGCTGCCTCGCGATCGCCGACGCGTTCGACGCCATGACGACCGACCGGCCCTATCGCCGCGCGGCCTCCACGGAGCACGCGCTGCAGCAGCTCCGCGAGGGCGAAGGCAGCCAGTTCGATCCCCGGCTCGCCGAGCTGTTCATCCACATCGTCTCGGCCCGTGAATTTGATTTCGCGAGCTCCCTGCAGCACGCATAGACGCAAAACAAGAGCTGTCATTCTCCGGCCCCGGTGCGGGCGGAGAATGACAGCTTTTTTATTTGTCTGCGGCAGACGGCCGCGCTTACCGGAGGCGCGCGATCAGCTCCACGAGACCGTAGAGGACCGGCTGGTGGCCGAGGTAGATCCACAGGGACTGGCGGCCGCAGAAGCAGAAAAAGCGCACGAAGGGGTTTTCCTGCCGGACCTTCGGCAGAAGCGAGGTCTTGTTCCGGTAGACCGTCCTGCCCAGCACCGTGCCGAGCATGTACCAGCCCAGGTGCGGCAGCAGCGGAAAATAGTCGCTCGAGGCGAAGCCCGGATACATGAAGCCCAGCGGAAACAGCCACCGCGCCTGCACGACGGTATTCGTGACGGTGTAGCCCAAAACGACCAGAATCACGCCCAGCGCCGCCATCGCCCCGGTGGGCAGGTGCCGGTAGACGGGATAGAGCAGCATGCACGCGCCCAGAAGGTGCAGCACGCCGAACCAGACGATGATGTCGCGGCCGGCCATGCCGAGCCGGTACATGCCGAAGGTCACGAGCGTGATGAGCATGCCGAAGCCGAAGACGACCGCGCCGCGCTTGACGCTGTGCGAGCCGAGCGTCACGCACACGCCGGAGAGCAGCACGAAGATCGTGCCGCCGTATTCCTGGATGAACACGGCAGCCGCCGGAAAATGCGCGTTCACGCCAAGGAAATACACAAGATCAAAACAGAAGTGCACGATGATGACGCCGAGGATGCAGACGCCGCGCAGCGCGTCGAGCTCCCAGATCCGCTGCTTCTTCATCTTACGGTTCCTGCTTCTCCGCTTCCTCTTCCTCCAGCACGCGGTAGGCGACCTTGCCCACGAGCGTCTTGGGAAGCTCCGTGCGGAACTCGATGTCGTACGGCATGGCGTATTTGGCGATCCGCCCGCTGCAGTAGTCGAGAATTTCCCTCTTCGTCTGCTCGGAGGGCTGGAAGCCGGGGCGCAGGACGACGAAGGCCTTGACCTTCTGCATCTTGTACGGGTCCTTGACGCCGATGACGCAGGAGATGAGCACCTTGTCGTGGCCGTCGATGATGTTTTCGAGCTGGCCGGGATAGACGTTGTAGCCGGAGGTGACGATCATGCGCTTGATGCGCTGCGAGAAGTAGACGAAGCCGTCCTCGTCCATCTTGCCGAGGTCGCCCGAGTGCAGCCAGATGCGGCCGTCGTCGTGGCGGCGCAGGGTGGCGTCGGTCTCCTCGGGGTTGTCGACGTAGCGCAGCATGACGGACGGGCCGCTGACGCAGATCTCGCCCTCGAAGTTGGGGTCGAGCTCCTCCGTCGTGCCGGTTTTCACGATCTTGTAGTAGGTGTCGGGGAACGGGACGCCGATGGAGCCGACGCGGTTGTAGTCCTTCGGCGTGAGGCAGCTCGCCGTGACGCACTCGGTCAGGCCGTAGCCCTGGCGGATCTGCACGGTTGCGCCGTGCGCGTGTAAAAAGTCGTCCACCTTCTTTTTCAGCTCGATGGACAGGCTGTCGCCGCCGCAGAATACGCCCCGGAGACAGCTCAGGTCGGCGTTTTCCAGATTCTCCGCGCGCAGCAGCGCCTCGAAGAGCGTCGGCACGCCCGGGATGATGTTCGGCTGCTTTTTGATGAGCAGCTCGGCGTAGGTCTTGACGGTAAAGCGCGGCACGAGGATGCAGCACGCGCCGCCGATGAGCGCCGTGTGGATGCCGATGCCGAGCCCGAAGCCGTGGAACACCGGCATGACCGAGAGCATCTTCATCCCGTTGATGGGGCTGAAGCCGCTGGCCGCGATGGTCTGCAGGCCGAGGGCGTTGAAGTTCATGTTGCTGAGCAGGATGCCCTTCGTGGTGCCCGTGGTGCCGCCGGAATAGAGGATGGAGGCGCCGTCGTCCGCCCGGCCGTCGTCGGGCGGCAGCGGCGGGTTCTGCCTCTGGCCCGCGCGCAGAAACTCGTTCCACCAGAGATACGCGCCGTTTTTCGGCGGCGCCGGATACTTGCGTCCCGCCGTGAGCGAATACCCCACCGCGAGCCACGGGAACAGCTCGTCCTGGATCTTCGCGACGATCAGCGTGCAGGGCTCGTCCAGCTCCGGCAGCACGCCCGACACCTTCTCGTAGAACTGGTCGAGCGTCAAAACCGCCCGCGAGTGCGAGAAGCTCAGAAAGAATTTGATCTCGCCGGACGCCGAGAGCGGATGGATCATATTGGAAACCGCGCCGATGCGGTTGAGCGCGTAAAAGCTGCACAGCGCCTGCGGGCAGTTGGGCATGCAGATCGTCACGCGGTCGCCCTTTTTGATGCCGAGCGCGGTGAACGCGCGCGCGACCTCCTCAATGCGGCGGATGAACTCCGCGAAGCTCGTCTTTTTGTCCATGAACTCGTAGGCCGGGAGCTTCGGATATTTGTCAGCCGCGGCCTTGACCATCTGGAAGATGGTCTTCTGCGGGTACTGCAGATGGTGAGGAACCTCCCCGTAGTATTTGAGCCACGGGGCGGAAGAGGAAATGCCCATACGCTGTCGTCCTTTCTTATGCGGCCGCCCGTTCCGGGCCGCGCGCGTACTTACTTGTTGAGAAGCCTTGCGGCGAGCGGCCTTGCCACCTGCATCGCGCCCTTGGGGCAGAATTCCTGGCAGCAGAAGCAGTGGATGCACTTCTTGCGGTCGATGATGGGGAGTTTGTTCTGCATCGTGATGGCCTTTGCCGGGCAGACGGAGGCGCACTTCGCGCAGCCGACGCACATCGGCCTCTTCACCTCCGGCCGGCAGGTCAGCGCGGTCCGCGCGATATAACCCATCGCTTTGGCGAACGGCCCGTGGAACTTGGCCGCGAAGGTGACGGGCCCCTGCGCGACGGGGGCCTGAAAGTCCGAAACGCAGAACGACGCCAGATCGCCCTGGATCAGCAGCCCCTCGGCCGCGGCGGGGATGAGCCCGCGCTTGTACGCCGCGCGCAGAGTCGGCACATCCTCCTTGGCCAGGCCCAGGATCTTCGCGCAGGCCAGGTCGAGCATGTGCGTGGACCGGCTCGCCGCCACAAGGTTCAGTCTGCGCGGCGTGCCCATCGTCGGGCCGTTGCCCTCCATGCCGACAATGCCGTCGCAGATCGCGAGCCGCGGTTTGAAATACTCGTTCAGATCGACCAGCATGTTCGCAAAGTCGTCCGGATCGGGATATTTGTAGTGGTATTCCGGCTTCATGGTGCCGGGGATCGCGCCGAAGAGATTCTTCACCGCGTTCGACATGCCCATCATGCCGTGGCTTTTGAGCTTGCAGAAGTCGATGATCGCGTCGGCGTCGTCGAGATAGGCGGTGTACTGGAACGTCTTCGCGCTGACCGCCTCCGGGAAGTGCGCGACGGCCTGCCCGAAATTCCGGTTGAGCGATGCGCCGAACGCCTCGCACTCGTGCATGCCGGCCGCCTCGTAGACGTGGCCGACGTGCGCGGCATTGTAGAGCCCGCCCGGGCTGTCGCCCAGCACGACGGACGCGCCGCGCGCGCACAGCATCCGGCACAGCGCGCACAGCAGCGCCGGGTGCGTCGTGGCGGCCTGCTCCGGCCGCATGGCGGAGACCAGATTGACCTTGACGACGATCCGCATTCCGGGCGTGACCCAGTCGAGCCCGCCCAGCGGGGCCAGCGCGGCCTCGAGCGCCCGGCTGCATTCCTCCAACTCATAGCTTTCGCAGCGCACCAGTGTGACATCCATCGGCATGGCGATCCCTCCCAGCTGAAACTTCTGCCAGTATACCATATCCGCCGCGGGATTTCAAATCCCCTGTAAAAACGCAGATGTTTACAATTTGAAATAAATATCGTATAATATAGGGCACATCGCACCAATTCAACTGCTGACTGCGCCGGGAGGGATGCCGGAATGGATGAAAAGCGGCTCGATCAACTCAATACCGAGGTGGACGACCTTCTGTCGGACGTGAAAGGCTATCTCCAGGACAGCGAACACGCGCCCGCGCAGCCGTCTGCCCCGCCGCAGACGGACCCCGCGCAGCCGGACCCCGCGCCGGCGCCGGACGGCGGCCCCATCCGCGCGGAGGACATCCGGATCGATTACCGGAAATTCTACGGCGACACGCCCGGCGAGCCGGACGCCGCGCCCGCCGCGTCAGCGGAGTCCGCGCCCGCGGACGGCGAGCCGCTGGACGACGCGGAGGCGCTCTTCGCGCAGCCGCTCACGGCCTACGAGCAGTCGCGGCCGGCCTATCAGGCGGCGAAGCGCGCCGAGTACGAGCGCGCCAAAGAGCAGGAAAAGGAACGCCGCCGGCAGGAGCTGGAGCAGGAGGAGGCGCGCAGGATGCGGGAGCTGGAGGATAAGCGGGCGCCGCGCGGCCGCGCGAGCGCCGGCCTGAGCCCGAAGGACGCGCAGTACGCCGACTGGCTCTACGAGCAGGGTACCGGCGAGAAGACCCGCGCCCAGCGCGAGGCCGTCTCCCGCTACACGGGCGCGCCCGAAACCCCGCCGGAGCCCCCCGCCAAAAAGAAGAAAAAGGGCGGCTTTTTCAAGTTTCTGCTCGTCCTGCTGCTGCTGTGCGCCGCGGTGATCGCCTTTCTGAGCATCTTCGTGGCCAGGCAGCCGACCGCGGACAACGCCCTCGGCGCGCGCAGGAGCGGCTGCTCGACCATCCTGATCGCGGGCACCGACGAGGGAAGCTACCGCACGGATACGATGATGCTCCTGTCCATCGACCGGTCCGCCCGGAAGGTGAGCCTTGTCTCCATTCCGCGCGACACGCTCGTCTACTGCCAATATTCCGTGCCGAAGATCAACTCCGCCTACGGCTGGGCCGGCGGCGGCGACGCGGGCATGGCGGAGCTGATGGAGCGCGTGACCGAGATCATCGGCTTCGAGCCGGACGGCTACGTCGTCATGGACCTCGAGGGCTTTGTCAAGCTCGTCGATCTGATGGGCGGCGTCCGGTTCAACGTCCCCGTCGACATGCACTATTCCGATCCCTCGCAGAACCTGAACATCGACCTCGCCAAGGGCGAGCAGCGGCTGAACGGCGAGCAGGCCATGGAGGTCGTGCGCTTCCGCTCCGGCTACGCCACGGCGGATCTCGGCCGCGTGTCGGTGCAGCGGGACTTCGTCACGGCGGCCATGAAGCAGTGGCTGTCCGTCAAAAACATCTACAAGCTGCCCTCGGCGCTGAGCCTGCTCAAAAAATATACGAAGAGCAATCTGTCCGACGGCAACTATCTCTGGCTGGCCGAGGCGGCGCTGCTGTGCGACCGCTCGAACGTCGCCACGGTGACGCTCCCGGGCGCGGCCACCTACATTTCCGGCGGCTCGTACTACGTCCTCGACCCCGCCGCGGTCGCCAAAACGGTCAACGAGAGCTGCAATCCCTACGAAAAGCAGATCGCCGCGTCCGACCTGTATATCCGCGCGGGCTGAGGCCGCTTCCGGGGCAAAAACTGAAAATCTGCCATCCCGCGGCCCGAGTCGGGCTGCGGGATGGCAGATTTTAATTTCCGGTCTACAGCATGACGACCTCCACGACGGTCAGAACATCGCCGTCGATTGTGAAGCGCACGTCGCGGCCTGCGAAGTTGAAACCGTAGCGGCGGGTCGGGTCGTTCTGGTAGCCGGGCTTGGGGTCGAGCGAGAGCACTTTTTTGAGCGCCTCGCGCCGGTCCTCCGGAATCATCGCGAGCCACTTCTCCGGAAACACGACGCGCAGGCCCGCGTCGTCGATGGCGTCCGTGAAGCCGCCGGTCGCGTCCGGGTGGCAGTCGGCGTAGGGCACGTAGGGCTTGATGTCGAAGATCGGCGTCCCGTCCGCGAGATCGGCTCCCGCGACGCACAGGACCGGCCCGTCGGGCGTGTGCAGCTGCACGTCGGTCAGCCGCACCGACGAGAGGCCGAGCGAATTGGGCCGGAACGGCGAACGCGAGGCGAACACGCCCACGCGCGTTTTGCCGCCCAGACGCGGCGGCAGCACCGTGGGCGACCAGCCCTCCCGCAGCGCCCGGTCGAACTGCCAGATGAGCCAGATATGGGAAAAGCCCTCGATGCCGCGCAGCGCGTCGGGGTTGCGGTATTCCGGCTCGAAAACGATCCGCGCGCGCAGCGCGTCCACAAGTCCGCTCTGGCGCGGGACGCCGAATTTTGTCGGGAAATCGGTCTGAATCCGGGCGATCATATCCATAGAAAAGCCTCCGCTGTGTCATTCTCGGAATATCATATCACATCGGGGCGATATTGCAAATTTCGTTTTACAATTCCCGAAAAAAACGCTACAATGGAAGCAGCACGGAAGTGAAAAGGTGAGGACATGAACGACGAACTGACGGAGATCGATATTAAAAAAATGCAGGAGGAGGTCGAATACCGCCGCCTGCAGCTGCGTCCGCAGCTTCTGGAGGACGTCAAGGTCGCGCGGGAATTCGGCGACCTGAGCGAGAATTTCGAGTATAAATCCGCCAAGCGGGAAAAGAACCGCAACGACAGCCGCATCCGCTATCTCGAGCACATGATCAAGACCGCGAAGGTCATCCGCGTCGATTCCCGGGCCGACGAGATCGGCCTGTTCGACAAGGTGGACATCTACCTGGAAGAGGACGACGAGACGCAGACCATCGAGCTGGTCACGACCCTGCGGCAGAACGCGCTCAAGGGGCTCATCAGCAAGGAGTCGCCCGTCGGCAAGGCGATCATGGGCCGCAAGGCGGGCGAGCGCGTGCTGGTCGAGGTCAGCCCCGACTACAGCTACTACATCCAGATCAAAAACGTGGTGAAGGGCGCGGACGACGAGTCTCTGCCCATCAGCGCGTACTGAAATTGCCCGCAGTCTGAAAAACCCGCGTAAATCTTCGGATTTGCGCGGGTTTTTCAGACTTGCTGCCGGATGCGGCGCGTTTTGCGGCAGGCCCTGTTTTCTCCGTCAGGCGGGCTTTTCCAGGCTCCTGAGGGATTTGCGGAACTGGAACGTGAACAGGACCGCCGTGAAGGACACCGCGATCACGTCGGCGATGGGCTCGGCCATGTAGACGCCCATCGTCGGGTCGCTCGCGAGGCGCGGCATGATGTAGATGAGCGGCAGCAGCAGCACGAACTTGCGCACCACGGCCACGGTGATCGAGCACAGGGCGCTTCCGATGGAGACGAAGGTCATCTGGCAGGCGATCTGAATGCCGAGCAGGAACATGGCCCCACAGTAGACGCGCAGCGCGCGCGCCGCGAAGTCCAGCAGCGCCGCGTTCGGCGTGAAGATGCCGGCGAACACCCGCGGCAGCAGCATGATGAGCGCCCACAGCGCCGTGGCATAGAGCAGGCACACGCGCAGCAGCAGCCAGAACGTCTGCTTCACGCGCGCGGTGTTCCGCGCGCCGAAATTGTAGCTGGAGATCGGCTGCGCGCCCTGCGCGATGCCCTGCATGGGCAGCATGGCGAACTGCATGACGCTCGTGAGAATGGTCATGGCGCCGACCGCGAGATCGCCGCCGTATTTGAGCAGCGAGGCGTTGAAGCAGACGAAGATGACGCTCTCGCTGCCCTGCATGATGAACGTGGCCAGGCCCAGCGCCGCGCAGGGCGGCGTCAGCCGGAGGCCGGAGAGGAGATATTCCCTCTTCAGCCGCAGCTCGGCCTTTTTCCCGCAGAGAAAGCCCACCGCCCACACGCAGGAGATCCCCTGCGACAGGATCGTGGCGAGCGCGGCGCCCTGCACGCCCATATTCAGCAGGAAAATGAACACCGGGTCGAGGATGATGTTGGAGACCGCGCCGATCAGCACCGTATACATGCCGGTCTTCGCGTGCCCCTGTGCGGTGATGAACGCGTTCATGCCCAGCGTGAGCTGCACAAAGACGGTGCCGACGGCGTAGATGCGCAGGTAGCTGTCCGCGTAGCCGATGGTGTTTGCGCTCGCGCCGAAGGCGAGCAGAAAGTCCCGGCTCCAGATGAGCAGCGCCGCGGTCAGCAGGGCCGAGATGAAAAGCTGCAGGGTGAAGCAGCCCGCCAGCGTCTTTTCGGCGGAATCCATGTCGTTTTTTCCCATGAAGATCGACGCGCGCGGCGCGCCGCCGGAGGCGACCAGCGCGGCGAACGCGGAGACGACCAGAATGATCGGCGAGCAGACGCCGAGCCCCGTGAGCGCCAGGCTGCCGTCCGCCGGCATGTGCCCGATGTAGATGCGGTCGACGATGTTGTAGAGCATATTGACGAACTGCGCCGCGACGGTCGGCAGCGCCAGACGCCACAGCAGCTTCCCCACCGGCTCGGTGCCGAGAAACTCCCTGCTTTTCTCCATCAGCTCTCCCTCCCCGCCAGGCAGGCGGCGATGTTCGCTTCCATCCGCCTGAAATTCTCCTGCATCCGGCTCTGCTCCTCGTCGGAGAAGCCAGCCAGCAGCGCCTGCATGAATTGCTCCTGCGCGGCGCGGCCGTCGGCGATCACCGGCTCCGCCGCCGCCAGCGGCTTCAGGTGGACGGCTCTGCGGTCCGACCCCTCGCAGCTGCAGGCCAGATAGCCGCGCTCCCGCAGCGCCCGCACCGAATTGGAGACGTGGGATTTGGTCAGCCGCCGCTTTTCCACGATCTGCGCAGCGGTGTCGTATTCGGGGTTGTTCGCCAGAAACAGCAGCACGTTGAACTCCATCGACGTCAGCGCGTACTTTCTGCAGACCGGCAGCGCGAACTGCTGGTACAGCTCCCGGACGGACGCGATCAGATCATTGAGCTTCATCAGCCATTCCCCATTTCCTGAATTGTTCTATTTAGAACCATATCATCATACAATGAACCGTCCCCCCTGTCAAGCGTCCCGCGGCAAAAACAGGCCCTGTAAATAAAAAAGCCGCCCTCCCGAGCCGGGATGGCGGTTTTTTGCGTCTTTTTACTTTACGGTGATCGTATAGGTATTCTCGTATTTCGCGCCGGGCTGCAGCGTCAGCATGTCGCGCTTTTCCTCGAGCGCGTCCACCCTGCCGTAGTTCGCCGGGACGCTGGTCCAGGGCTCGAGGCAGACGTACGGGGCCTCGGTCTTCGGCGCGTGCCAGACGCCGAGGTATTTCATATCGGGGAACGCCATGTGCAGGCTGTGGCCGCCCGTGCGCGCGCGGAGCGTGACGCCGGGGCCCATGTCGGTCAGCACAAGCGCGTCGTTGTCGAACAGCTCGTGGCGCAGGGGCATGATTTTTCCGTCCAGCAGCGGCAGCATGACGATATGCTCCGTCGTGTAGCAGTCGCTCGAGAGGGCGACGGCCTTCACGTGGCCGGGCTTATCGAACTCCAGCTCGTAATCGGTGAAGCTCCCCTTGCCGCCGAACGGCACGTTGAAGCCGGGATGTCCGCCGACCGCGAAGATCATCGGCTTGTCGCCGCGGTTCTCCGCGCCGAGCGTGATCCGGAGGCTCGAGCCCGCGATGCGGTAGCTGACGGTGAACACAAACGGGAACGGGTACTGCGCAAGCGTGGCTTCGCTGGATTCGAGCCGGAACACAAGCGTATCCGCCGTGTTTTCCGTCACCGTCATCTCCGCCTTGCGGGCAAAGCCGTGCAGGTTCATCTCATACGTCTTGCCGGCGTAGGTATACTTGCCCTCCCAGAGTCGGCCGCAGATCGGGAACAGGTTGTAGGCCCGGCCCTTCCAGTACTGCGGATCGCCCTGCCAGAGAAACTCCGTGCCGTCTTTTTTGAGCACGATCGACTGCAGCTCCGCGCCGACGCTGGAGGCCCGCACGCGCAAAACGTCATTTTCCATGGAAGCGAACATTGAACGCATCTCCTTTTTGTAAATCTGACCCATTTATTATAGCACGTCCGCCGCCGTTTACAATCGCCAATTCGCCGCCCGGGACAATAGACAATAACGGAACGCGCCATGCCTTGCGGCATGGCGCGTGAGTTTGTCAAAAAAGCCTCGCAGAGTTTGCGACCGCGGGCGCAAAAAAATTACAAATCCGCTTTTCCCGGCGGCGTGTATGTCGGGAAAAACACTCTACGGCTCGCAAGTGTGGGTTTTTCGCGTCCTGCCGAATCCGAGCCCAGCAAAGCGGGTCGGATTCGGAGAGGAGAAGCAGCGGAATGGACGAGCCCCCGCGCTGGCGCGGGGGCGAGGGATATGAAGCCTGCTTCGACGATATGCGCGCAGCGAGCCGCAGCTCTTTGTCAAAAAAGGCCTTGGCCTTTTTTGACAGTTTAAAAAGCGCCATGCCTTGCGGCATGGCGCTTTTGATTTGCAGAATTACTGCTGCTGGCCCTTCATGCGAGCGAAGCATTCGCTGCAGTATACGGGACGGTCGGTCTTCGGCTCGAACGGAACACGAGCTTCGCCGCCGCAGTTTGCGCAGACAGCGGTGTAGTACTCTCTGGGACCACGGGTGGCGTTCTTGCGAGCGTCACGGCAGGCCTTGCAGCGCTGCGGCTCATTCTGGAAGCCTCTCTCCGCGTAGAATTCCTGCTCACCGGCGGTGAATACGAATTCCTTGCCACATTCCTTGCAGATCAAAGTTTTGTCTTCGAACATTGATATTTTACCTCTCTTACTTGTGGTTTCGCCCTGAGAATTGCGGCTCGCGCTCGTAGTACCAGGACTTTGTTATATGCGATCAGCTTACGCTGGATGCGCTGGGAGTGCGCCGTGCAATCTTGACAGGGCTTTTTTTCGTTTCGAACAAAGAGAGCGTAAAAACGAGTGACCGGAAGATTCGCCAGGCGGGTTCAGGGAATGATAATATCCAGAATCCGGATATTTTCAGAACCTGTCACCTATTATATTCACCGAGTCGTCATTTGTCAATAGTTAATAGAATTTATTTTGTTTATCTCGTTATTTTTGTAAACTTTCGACGTTCTTCACCAGTGCGTCCGTGATGGCGCGCGCGGCCGCCTCGGTGCCGGCCTCGACCATCACGCGGATGAGCGGCTCCGTGCCGGAGGCGCGCACCAGCACGCGGCCGCTGCCGGCCAGCGTCTGCTCCGCCTGCCGGATCTGCTCTTTGAGCGCCGGGCTGCCGAGAATCCGGGTTTTCTCCTCGTTGCTGCCCACGCGCACGTTCTGCAGGATCTGCGGGTAGCGCGTGATGCTGCCCGCCAGCTCGCTGACCTTTTTGCCCGACTGGGCGACGATGGACAGAAACTGCAGCGCGGTAAGCTGGCCGTCGCCGGTCGTGGCGTGGTTCAGGAAGATGACGTGGCCGGACTGCTCGCCGCCCAGACACATGTGCTCCTTCTGCATCAGCTCGAGCACGTTGCGGTCGCCCACCGTCGAGCACAGCAGCTTCAGATGCTCCGTCTCGCAATACTTATGTAAACCAATATTCGACATGACGGTGGCGACGAAGCCGCCGCCCGCGAGCTTGCCCTGTCCGACCAGCGTCTTGGCGCAGATGGCCATGATCTGGTCGCCGTCCACCGGCTCGCCGTTCTCGTCCACCGCGAGGCAGCGGTCGGCGTCGCCGTCGAAGGCCAGGCCGAGCTCGTAGCCGCCCTCGCGGGTCTTCTGCGAGAGCATTTCCAGATGCGTCGAGCCGCAGCCGTTGTTGATGTTGGTGCCGTTCGGCTGATCGTTGATAAAGCCGCAATCGAGGGGGAAGCGCGTGAACAGGTACCGCGCCGTGGCCGAGGCCGCGCCGTTGGCGCAGTCGAAGAGCACGCGCATGGGCGGCAGCGCGCCCACGGTGGCGGCCAGGTGGTCGAGATAGTATTCCGCCGCGAAGCTGCCGTCGATGGCCTGGCCGAGCTCGCCGCCTTTTTTGACGGGCAGCTCGCCGGGCTGCAGGATGAGCGACTCGATGCGCGCCTCCAGCTCGTCGCTGAGCTTGAAACCCTCGCCGGAGAACATTTTGATGCCGTTGTGCTCGAAGGGATTGTGCGACGCGGAGATGACCACGCCCGCGTCGGCGTGCAGGTACACGGTCAGGTAGGCCACGGCGGGCGTCGGGATCACGCCGAGGCGGATCGCGTTGCAGCCGCAGGCGCACAGGCCCGCGATGAGCGCGCCCTCGAGCAGGTCGGAGGAGATGCGGGTGTCCTTGCCGATGACGACGGTCGGCTTGGTGCCGGAGTCGTCGGACAGGGAAATGGCCGCCGCCTGGCCCACGCGGTAGGCCAGATGCGCGTCGAGCGTTTCGTTCACGATGCCGCGGATGCCGTCGGTTCCGAATAATTTACCCATATATCCTCCTATAAATAAAGAAATTACAGTCCATGCGGAATTTCAGAAGGACAGCTGCTCTCCCTGCGCGGGGCCGGAGGCGGGGACGGGAAGGTGCAGATGCTCGTAGGCCAGCGGCGTGACGCAGCGGCCGCGCGGCGTGCGCGTCAAAAAGCCGATCTGCATGAGGTACGGCTCGTAGACGTCCTCGAGCGTGACGGATTCCTCGCCGATCGTGGCGGCCAGCGTCTCCAGGCCGACCGGGCCGCCGCCGTAGTTGCGGATGATGGCCTCGAGCATGCGCCGGTCGATGGAGTCGAGGCCCAGCTGATCGACCTCGAGCCGGCTCAGCGCGTGGTCGGCGGCCTGCTTGGTGATGACGCCGTCGTGGTAGAGCTGGGCAAAGTCGCGCACGCGGCGCAGGAGCCGGTTGGCAATCCGCGGCGTGCCGCGCGAGCGCGAGGCGATCTCCTCGGCGCCGCGGGGGTCGATGTCGATGCCGAGCAGCGCCGCCGAGCGCGTGACGATGCGGGCGAGCTCGTCTGTCGTATAGAGCTCCAGCCGCAGCTGCACGCCGAAGCGGTCGCGCAGCGGGCTCGAGAGCTGGCCCGCTCTGGTCGTCGCGCCGATGAGCGTGAATTTCGGCAGGTCGAGCCGGATGGAATTGGCCGACGGGCCCTTGCCGATGATGATGTCGATGGCATAGTCCTCCATCGCGGGATAGAGGATTTCCTCCACAGCCCGGTTGAGCCGGTGGATCTCGTCGATGAACAAAATATCGCCCGCGGAGAGGTTCGTCAGAAGCGCCGCCAGATCGCCCGCCTTTTCGATGGCGGGGCCGGAGGTGATGCGGATGTTGACGCCCATCTCGTTGGCGATGACGCCCGCGAGCGTCGTCTTGCCGAGGCCCGGCGGGCCGTAGAGCAGCACGTGGTCGAGCGGCTCGCTGCGCCGGCGGGCGGCCTCGATGTAGACGGCCAGGTTGCCCTTGGCCTTCTCCTGGCCGGTGTAGTCGGCCAGCGTCTTCGGGCGCAGGCTCACCTCGCCGTCGTCCTGCGGGGTGAGCGTGGTCGTCACGATGGGCGCTTCGTATTCCTGTGAAAAATCAAGACTCATTGCCGCGTCTCCTTACCCTTTGATGACCATGGCCCGCAGGCTCTGCCGCACGAGCTCCTCCACCGTCAGCTTTTCCGCGTCCAGGCCCTTCATGGCGGCCGCGATCTCCAGCTGCGAGTAGCCGAGGCTCGCCAGCGCCGCCGTGGCCTCGGCGGCCTTGCCGCCGCGCACGGGGCCGGCGCCGGAAAGCTGCGCGCCGGACAGCTCGAGCTGCTGGCTGCCGAGCTTGTCCCTGAGCTCCAGAATGATCCGCTCGGCCAGCTTTTTGCCGACGCCCTGCGCCATGGTGAGCGTCTTATAGTCCTGCGTCATCACGGCGAGCGTGAACTGGTCGGGCGAGACGGCGGACAGGATCGCGAGCGCCGCCTTCGGCCCCACGCCGGATACGCCCAGCAGCATGGTGAAGCAGCCGAGCTCCTCGCGCGTGGAGAAGCCGAAAATATCGAACGCATCCTCGCGGATGTTGCAGTAGGTGTACAGCCGCGCTTCCTTCCCCGTCTGCAGGCGCGAGAGCGTGTAGTTGGTGGTGTGGCAGGCGTAGCCGACCCCGCCGCAGTCCACCACGGCGAGGTTCGTGTCAAGTATGGTGATGATGCCGTTGAGGTAATAGAACATGGCGTTCTCCTTTTCAGGGCAATCCCGCACAATTCCAGGCGCGGAATTGCGCTGTCGGATTCTTCGTCGGATGCGTCAAAAGCGCGGCCAATCCTCTGCGGATTCGCGGGCATTTGGGGCGCATCCGACGGGAAAGATACAGGCAGGGCCGTGCCTGAGGCGTCAGCCGTAAATTGTGCGGTGCCGCCCTATCTCAGCGCTGTCCCAGCAGCGACGTGGCCGAGCGCGCGTGGCACAGGGCGATGGCGATGGCGTCGGCGGCGTCGTCGGGGCGCGCGACCTTCTCCATTTTCAAAAGGCGGCGCGTCATGTCCATGACCTGCCGCTTCTCGGCGCCGCCGTAGCCGACGACGGCCTGCTTGACCTCGTTGGGCGTATACTCGAAAAACGGAACGCCGGATTTCGCGATGGCGAGCAGAATCACGCCGCGCGCGTGGCCGACGCCGATGCCGGTCGTGACGTTGTTGCCGAAGAACAGCTCCTCCACCGCGGCGGCGTCGGGCTTCACCGTGTCAATGAGCTGCATCATGTCGTCGTAGAGCATGACGAGCCGCTCGGAAAAGGGCAGGTCGGCGGGCGTGGTGATGGTGCCGTAGTTGAGAAGCTGCGCCTCGCCGCGTTCGGCGCGCAGTACGCCGAAGCCCGTCGTCGCGTAGCCGGGGTCGATGCCGAGTACGATCATCTCAAAATCTCCCGAAAATTTCCCAGTAGCACATGCCGAGGATCGCGAAGATCACCACGGCCAGCAGAATCCAGGCCATGACGACATGCGACTTTGGCCGGGGCGTATAGTGCTTTTGTTCCTTCTCCTGCTCCCGCAGGCGCTCGCTCTCCAGCGACTCCGTGGTCCGCTCCTCCATGCCGTTCGCCTCCCAGACCCATAATTACGAATAGTATAGCATATTTGTTCGCGAAAAAACAGGGGGTGTTCCCCGCAAAAAGCCCCGCCGGCCATTTTCGGCGGCTTCATTCGGCGGATTTGAGCGCCTCGGCCATGTCGATGGCGCGGATGCGGAAGCGCATCACGAAGTTCACGATCAGGCTGAACACGATGGTGAACGCGGCGGCGTAGAGGTAGCTCAGGGGCGCGATGCGCACGTCGAACGCCACCATGTCGATCTTGATCTGCTCCATGACGTAGCGGTGCAGCCAGATGCCCATGGGATAGCCCACCAGAATGCCGAGCACCGTCAGGACGATGTTCTCCCGGAAGACGTAGGAATTCGTCTCCGGCTCGTAGAAGCCCAGCACCTTGATCGTCGCGATCTCGCGCAGGCGCTCGGTGATGTTGATGTTCGTGAGATTGTACAGCACGATGAAGGCCAGCGCGCCCGCGCAGACGATCACGACGAGCACGATGTAGTTGAGGCTGCTGAGCATGTTGCCGATGCGCGAGCGCAGATCGACGTTCACCTGCACGTTCGACACGTCCGCGTCCGCCGCGAGCGCGGCGGAGACCCCGTGCAGATCGGCGCCCTGCTTCGCGCAGACGAGCGCCAGCTTGACCTGCCCGCCGCCGAACGCGGCGTTGAAGGTGTCGGTCGTCATGTAGACGTAATTGTAGACATAGTTGTCGAATACGCCGCTCACCGTGAGCGAAACCGTGCCGTTATTGCTGTCCCGGAGCGTCACGGTGTCCCCCGCCCCGACGTTCAGCGCCTCGGCGAGGCCGGAATTCAGCACGCACTGCCCGTCGTCCGGGTAGGCGACCGCGCCGCTGCCGTCGTGCAGATCGACGAAGCCGGCCGTGGAGTTGCCCTCGGCCGCGACGGCATAGACCGTCTTCGTGACGCCGCCCGCCGAGCAGTCGAGGCTGAGTTGGCTCTCGAACAGGCAGCCGCCGAGCACGTCGGCGTGCTTCTCCAAAAAGCCGGCGCGCGCCTGCTCGTCCATGGGCTCGCGGAAATTGACGGCCATGTCGTACTTCGTGATCTCCTCGTACTGGTAATTGACCACGTTCGCGATCGAGTCGCGGATGCCGTAGCCGGTCAGCAGCAGCGCCGTGCAGCCGCCGATGCCGATGGCCATCATCACCATGCGCTTTTTGTAGCGCAGGATGTTGCGGATGGAGACCTTGTGCAAAAACGGGATGCGCCGCCAGATGAACGGAATTCTCTCCAGGAATACGCGCCGCCCCGCCTTCGGGGACTTGGGCCGCATGAGCTCCGCCGCCGGGCGGGACAGCTCCTGGTTGCAGGCGTACCAGGTCGCGAGCAGCGCGCACGCGAGAAACGCCAGCGACGAGACGAGCACGAGCGGCCAGTCGAACGCCCACAGAATGTCCGCGAAGCCGTACATGATGTTGTACGCCTGCCAGATCATCTTCGGCAGAAAATACGAGCCCAGCAGCGCGCCCGCCGCGCAGCCCAGCACCGACGCGCTGCCCGCGTAGAACAGGTACTGCGAGAAGATCGCGCCCTTGCCGTAGCCCAGCGCCTTCAAAACGCCGATCTGCGTGCGCTGCTCGTCCACCATGCGCGTCATGGTCGTGATGCACACGAGCGCCGCGACGAGGAAGAAGAACAGCGGGAACACGCGCGAGACCCCGCGCACGATGTCGGAGTCGCTCTGGAAGCAGACGTAGCCCACGTTGCTGCTCCGTGTGAGCACATAGCCCTCGCCGTTTTCGATCTGGCTCAGCTTGTCCTCCGCGGCGGCGTATTCGCGCTCGCCCTTTGACAGCTGCGCTTCCCCGTCCAGCAGCTGCTTCTGCGCCGCCGCGAGCTTCGCCTCGCTGCCGTCCAGCTCCGTCTTGGCGTCGGTCAGCTTCTGTGCGGCGGCGGAGAGCTTCCGGTCGGTGTCGGCTGCGGACTGGCTGTATTCCGTCCAGCCGTCCTGCAGCGCCTGCGCCGCGGCGGAGAGCTTCGCCTCCCCGTCGGCGAGCTGGGTTTTTCCGTCGGCCAGCTTCTGCGCCGCGTCCTCGTAGGCCTGCTGGTTCTTGTCCAGCTCGGCCTTCGCGTCGTCAAGCTTCTGCTGCGCGGCGGCCAGCTCTGCCTCGGCCGCGGCCTTCTGCTCGTTGTATTGCGCTCCCGCGGCGCTGAGCTCCGCGCTGCTCTCGTTCAGCCGGGCCTGCGCCTGCTCGAGCTGGGCGTAGCCCGCCTGGAGCTGCGCCCTCTGCGCCTCGATCTGCTGCTGCTTATCTTCGGGCAGCGCGCTCGTGTCCTCGGGCAGCTGCGCCATCGCCGCGTCGAGCGCGGCCTTCTTCTGATCGAGCTGCCGCTGGCCGGTCGCAAGCGAGCTCTCCGCGCTTTTGATCTGCTGCGCGCCCGCGGCAAGCTTCTCCTCGGCCTCCTGCCGCTTCTGCGCCAGCTCCGCTGTGCCTGCGTCGTACTCCTCCCAGCCGTTCTGCAGCTGGATGGCGCTGTCGGAGAGCGTCTTTTCCGCGTCGGCCAGCTCCTGCTTCTTGTCCGCGAGGGTCTGCCGGTTCTCCGCCAGCGCAGCCTCCGCGTCAATGAGCTTCTGCTTCGCGTCCGCCAGTTCCTTCGCCGCCGTCTGCCGGTTCTCCGCCAGCTCCGCGGCGCCGTCGCGGTATTCCTGCCGGCCGTCGGCCAGCTTTTTCTGTCCGTCCGCCAGCTCCTGCTTCGCGTCGGCCAGCTCCTGCCGCTTCTCGTCCAGCGTCTTTTTCGCGTCGTCCAGCTTCGCCTGCGCGTCCGCGAGCAGCGAATCGTGCCGCTGCGCCACGCGGCCGTTCAAAAACGACTCCAGCCCGTCCTGGCGGGCCTCCACGGCGTCGTCGTACGCCTCGGAGTAGACCTCGCCCTTCGCGCCGGAGAGCGTGAGATAGATGTCGGTGTAATAGTCCGTGTCCAGCGCCGCAGGCTCGACGTAGAAGAACGCCGCGACGCTGCCGCTGCCGATGGACGCGCCGCCGCGCTCGTAGTTGATGTAGATCGGCGTGTGCACGATGCCGACGATCGTGAAGCTCTTCTGCCGGAACTGGTCCCGCGTGTCGGCGTCGTTGCCCGGAGAGATCGTGAGCGTTTTGCCGATGTCCGCCTCGCTGAAGCTCCAGGCGTCCGCGGCGCACTCGTCCGCGCGCGCCGGCAGCCTGCCGGCGTCCACGCGCAGGGTGTTGATCTTCTGCGGCAGCGTGATGCACTTAAAAACGAGATTCTCCCGGCCGTCCGTGCTGCCGAGCACGTCGACGGAGACGGAGCCCTCGGCGGCCTGCACGCCGGGCTGGGCCGCCGCCGCGGCCACGTCGTCCTGCGTCAGGCCGAGCGTGGAGACAAGGCGGTCGTCGTAGAGGCTGAGCTCGTTCACGTATTGGTCGAGCGTGCGGAGCATGGCGGTTTTCGTCAGCCGCAGGCCGCAGAAAAAGCCCACGCCCAGCGCCACGATGGCGAGGATGGCGAGATAGCGGCCGAGGCTCTTGCCGATCTCCCGCAGCGTCATCTTTCCCATGGCGTCACCACTCGATGCTTTCCACGGGCGTCGGATGCTCGCAGCACGCGACGCTCACCACCGTGCCGCTCTTCACGCGCACGACGCGGTCGGCCATGGCCGTGAGGGCCGAGTTGTGCGTGATGATGACGACGGTCATGCCGTTTTCGCGGCTCTGGTCCTGCAGCAGCTTCAAAATCTGCTTGCCGGTCTGGTAATCGAGCGCGCCCGTCGGCTCGTCGCACAGAAGCAGCCTCGGATTTTTCGCCAGCGCCCGCGCGATGGCGACGCGCTGCTGCTCGCCGCCGGACAGCTGCGCCGGGAAATTGCCCAGCCGCTCGCCGAGGCCGACGGCCTTTAGAATCTGCTCCGCCGGCATGGGGTTTTTGCAGAGCTGACTCGCGATCTCCACGTTCTCCAGCGCCGTCATGTTGGGCAGCAGATTGTAGAACTGGAACACGAAGCCCACGTCACGGCGGCGGTAGGTCGTCAGCCGCCGGGAGGAATAGGCGGAGATCTCGTCGCCGCCGAGAAATACCCGGCCCGACGTGAGCGTATCCATGCCGCCCAGAATGTTCAGAAGCGTCGTCTTTCCCGCGCCGGAGGCGCCCACGATCACACAGATCTCCCCCTGTCCGATCCCAAAGGACACGTTTTTGAGGGCCGTGATCTTCCCCTCGCCGGCGCCATAGGTCTTGCAGACCTCCCGGAATTCCACAAATGTATCCATGATATTCCTCCCAGCACCCGCGCGGCCGGTTTTTATGATTCATTGTACCATATCCGGCGGCGGTTGTTCAATGGCCGGGGTGAAAAAAGGAATTTTTCGCTTTACGCCGCGCGCGCGGTATGCTATCATGACGGGGCGGGCCAAGGCCCGCGTTTCCGAAAGTGAGGACGTTCATGGATCGCTCTGCTTTTCTGCGCCGCAATTTTGAATATGCCGGCCTGCACGGGACCTACTGGATGGTCTACTGCGTGGCCGTCAGCTATGCCGGCGTTTTTCTGCTGGCCAATTCCTATACCAACGCGGAGATCGGCTCCATCCTGGCCGCCGGCTATCTGCTGAGCGTCGTGCTGCAGCCGCTTGTCGCCGGGCTGGCCGACCGCTCGCGGCGGGTGAGCCCGGTGGGCTTTCTGGCGCTCATCGCGCTGGCGGCGACCGCCGGCGCGGCCTGCCTGCTGGTGTGGCGGGGCCATTCTCTTCCGCTCACGGTCAGCTTTGTTCTCTTCCTCACGGCGGAGCTGGTGCTCCAGCCGCTTGTCAACGCCTTCGCGTTCTATCTCGAGCGGCTGCAGACGCCGATCGCCTTCGGCATCACGCGCTCGTGCGGATCGCTGTCCTACGCCGTGCTTTCCGTCATCCTGGGGGCGCTGGTGCTCCGCCGCGGCGTCACGGTGCTGCCCGTCGCCGCGCTGCTGTGCCTGGGGCTCATGTTCGTGCTGCTCCTGCTGTTCCGGCGCGAGGGGCCCGCGCTCGTCCCGCCCGCGGCGGCGCAGAAGGGCGAAGCGCTGACGCTCTCCGCCCTCTTCTCCCGCTGCCGGAGCTTCCTGTTTTTGCTGCTCGGCACGGCGCTGCTGTTCTTCGGCCATTCCCTCATCAACAATTTCATCATCCAGATCGTGACCAACGTCGGCGGCACCAGCGCGCAGATGGGCACGCTCTGCTCGTACGCCGCGCTGATGGAGCTGCCCGCGATGCTGCTCTTCGACCGGCTGCACCGCAAGTTCACCTGCGTGCAGCTGCTGCGCTTCGCCGCCGTGTTCTTCATCCTGAAGATCGCTCTGACGCTGCTGGCCCGCTCGGTCGCCATGCTCTTCCTTGCGCAGACCCTGCAGGCTCTCTCGTTCGCCCTGCTGATCCCGGCCTCCGTGCGCTACGCCGACGAAACCATGCCCGCGCAGGACGCCAACAAGGCGCAGGCGCTTCTGACCGTCGCCATCACCGTGGGCAACATTTTCTCGAGCATGGTGGGCGGCGTCCTCATCGACAGCATCGCCGTGCGCGGCGCGCTCACAGTCGGTCTGGCCGTCACGGTCGCCGGCACGCTGACCGTTCTGCTGGGCATCCGGCCCGGCGCGCAGAAGGCCGCGCAGCCGCGCTAACCCAGCCCCGTCCAGCGCTCGGTGCCGTCCGCAGCGGCAAACGTGTGGCCGGCCGACGCCTCCTGGATGTCGAGGTAATACCAGGCGGTCTCGTCGGCGTTGTCCGGCCAGTGCGGCGCGCCGTCCAAAACCGCGGCCGGTTCCCGGCCGAAGAGCCGGTTGAGCGCCGCCGCAAGCGCGGCGCGCGTCACAGGCCCGTCGGGAATGACAAAGTACCGCTCCTCCATCGGGGAAAACGCAGCCCGCGCGCCGGACAGGCCCATGAGCCGGTTCAAAATCGCCGCCAGCTCCCGGCCGCCGAGCGTCTCGTCCGGCCTCCAGCTGCCGTCGCCGCGGCCCGGCATGACGCCGAGCTCGCACATGGCCGAGACCGCTGCGTACGACCAGCGCGCCGGCGGCACGTCCGGGAAGGCGGTCCGGCTCCGGCAGAGCTCGTCCCGCGCCCCGTCCGTCAGCAGCCGCAGGAGCATCTGCGCCGTCTGCTCGCGCGTGGCCGGCGCCAGCGGCCGCACCGTGCCGTCCGGAAAGCCGGACAGATAGGCCGCGTGAAAGCCCTCCGAGGCGCGCGCCGCCGGCGCGGCCAGCAGCATGAGCGCCAGCGCCAGCGCAAAGAGCCGAACCCTCGATTTTCGCATTTGCATGTCCTCCCGCCGTATGATGGCTCCATTCTGCCACAGCGCGCGCGGGAAAACAGCCGCATTGCGGCGTGAAAAAATTTTTGCTTTTTCTCTTGACAGATCGCGAAAGGCGCGTTATAATTCATGCAATTAAACCGTTGAAGAAGTGTAAGTACGCTTGGTATCCCAAGTCAAAGAGAGCCGCCGTTGGTGAAAGCGCGGTACGAGGGGCTGGGCCGAATGGGCTTCCGAGGGCAGACCGAACGAAGTAGGCGAGCCGCAGCAGGCGCTGCGTTATCAAAAGCCGGTATGTGTTCGCATACGAAAAGAGGGCGCGCAAGCGCCAAGCCGGGTGGCACCGCAGGAGATTTTCCCTCCTGTCCCAGCAGTTTGACTGTGGGACAGGAGTTTTTTTATTGTCCCACGACACGCTGTCATCAAAGAAAGGTGGTATTTCCCATGTCTCAGATCCCGTACAAAATTTATCTCTCCGAAAACGAAATGCCCTCGCAGTGGTACAACGTCCGCGCGGACATGAAAAACAAGCCCGCGCCCCTGCTGAACCCCGCCACGCACCAGCCGATGAGCTTCGACGATCTGCGTCCGGTGTTCTGCGACGAACTGGTCAAGCAGGCGCTCGACAACACCGACCGCTATATCGAGATCCCCGAGGAGATCCGTTCGTTCTACAAGATGTACCGTCCGTCGCCGCTCGTGCGCGCGTATTGCCTGGAGGAGAAGCTCCAGACGCCGGCGAAGATCTATTATAAATTCGAGGGCAACAACACCAGCGGCTCGCACAAGCTCAATTCCGCCATCGCGCAGGCGTATTACGCCAAGAAGCAGGGGCTGAAGGGCGTCACGACCGAGACCGGCGCCGGTCAGTGGGGCACGGCCCTTTCCATGGCGTGCGCGTATCTGGGCCTCGACTGCAAGGTGTTCATGGTCAAGGTCAGCTATGAGCAGAAGCCGTTCCGCCGCGAGGTCATGCGCACCTACGGCGCGTCCGTCACCCCGTCCCCGTCCGACACCACGAACGTCGGCCGCAAGATGCTGGCCGAGTTCCCCGGCACGACCGGCTCGCTCGGCTGCGCGATCTCCGAGGCCGTCGAGACCGCCGTCTCCACACCCGGCTACCGCTACGTGCTCGGCAGCGTCCTCAACCAGGTGCTGCTGCACCAATCGGTCATCGGCCTGGAGTCGAAGATCGCGATGGACAAATACGGCGTCAAGCCCGACATCATCATCGGCTGCGCCGGCGGCGGCTCCAACCTGGGCGGTCTGATCGCCCCGTTCATGGGCCAGAAGCTGCGCGGCGAGGCGGACTACCGCTTCATCGCCGTCGAGCCGGCCTCCTGCCCGAGCTTTACGCGCGGCCGCTTCGCCTACGACTTCTGCGACACCGGCATGGTCTGTCCGCTCGCGAAGATGTACACGCTCGGCAGCTCCTTCATCCCCGCGCCGAACCATGCCGGCGGCCTGCGCTACCACGGCATGAGCAGCATCCTCTCGCAGCTCTACCACGACGGATACATGGAGGCCAGATCGGTCGAGCAGACGAGCGTGTTCCAGGCCGCCGAGTACTTCGCCCGCATCGAGGGCATCCTCCCCGCGCCCGAGAGCAGCCACGCCATCCGCGTCGCCATCGACGAGGCCCTGCGCTGCAAGGAAACCGGCGAGGAAAAGACGATCCTCTTCGGCCTCACCGGCACCGGCTACTTCGACCTCAAGGCCTATGAGCAGTTCAACGACGGCACCATGACCGACTATATCCCCACCGACGCCGACCTCGAGCCCGGCTTCGCCGGTCTGCCGAAGGTAGACTGAGCAGCCGCGCCCGCGAGATAAAAGGACGCGGTCCGGCCCTGCGGAACTCGCAGGACCGGGCCGCGTCCTTTCACGTTCTCCGCCGCAATTTTAACCCCCCCCCACTTGTCATTCTGAGGAGCGTAAGCGACGAAGAATCTCATATTTACTGCGTGCAGATTTGTTAAGATGGGGGATGCGCCCTGCGGGGCACCGTCTTTCTGCTCGTGCAGAAAGACGGTGAAGAAAGAGCACGCCAGGGAGAAGGGCTTTTCTTCCTCTTCTTTCCGCACGAGCGGAAAGAAGAGGCCCCCGGAGGGCGCTACCCAGAAAAAACGAAAAAACAGCAAGCCGAAAACCGCGCAGCCGGGCCGATGTGGGCATCGGCCCCTACGGGCGCGGTAGCGGGCGGGTACGCGCAAGGCTGGCCGTCTTTTTCCGGAAAATCTCGGAGGACAGTTGCGCGCGGAGGGGAAATGGGGTAAAATGAAGGAACTTATCACAGAAACAGGGAGGCCTCTGTATGGAAGACCTGCGAAATCCCGAATTTGAAGAGCGGTTCGGCCATCCCGCGCGGTATGTATTCTCCGCGCCGGGCAGAACCGAGCTGAGCGGCAACCACACCGACCACCAGCACGGACGGGTGCTGGCCGCCGCCATCAATCTTGACACGCGCGCCGCCGTGGCGGAGAACGGTACGCGCGAAATCCGCGTCGCGTCCGAGGGATATCCCCTCTGCCGCGTCTCGCTCGACGAGCTGGCAATCCATCCGGCCGAGACGGGGACCACCGCCGCGCTCATCCGGGGCGTGGCCGCGCGCATCGCGTCGATGGGATACGCGCTGCGCGGATTTGACGCCTGCGTCCATTCGACCGTGCTGCCCGGCAGCGGGCTTTCATCCTCCGCCGCCTTCGAGGTGCTGATCGGTACGATTCTCAACACGCTCTTCTGCGGCGGCGCGATCACGCCGGTCGCGGTCGCGCAGATCGCGCAGTACGCGGAGAACGTCTATTTCGGCAAGCCCAGCGGGCTCATGGACCAGACGGCCTCGTCCGTCGGCGGCATCCTCGGCATCGACTTTGCCGACGAAAAAGCCCCCGCCGTCGAGCGCGTGGACTTCGACTTCTCCGCCTGCGGACACGCCCTGTGCATTCTCGACTCCGGCGCCGACCACGCCGATCTGACCGACGAATACGCCGCGATCCCGCGCGAGCTTGCGCAGGTCTGCGCCGTGTTCGGCAGAAAATACCTGCGCGAGGTGCCGGAGGCCGACTTCTGGGCGCGTCTGCCCGAGGTGCGCGAGGCCGCGGGCGACCGCGCCGCGCTGCGCGCAATGCACGTCTACCGCGACAACGAGCGCGTAGCGCGCCAGATCGCGGCGCTGAAAGCCGGCGACTTCGGCGGGTTCCTGTCTCTCGTCACCGAATCCGGGTATTCCTCCTGGATGTACCTGCAGAACGTCGTTCCGCTCGGCGCGACGGCGCACCAGCAGATGGCGCTGGCGCTGGCGCTGACCAGCCGTCTGCTGGGCGGCCGCGGGGCCTACCGCGTGCACGGCGGCGGCTTCGCGGGCACCGTGCTGGCCTTTGTGCCGCTCGACATGCTGGACTTTTTCCGCGCGGGCGCCGAGGCCGTGCTCGGCAAAGGCCGCTGCCACGTGCTCTCCATCCGCAAAGAGGGCGGCATCCTGGAGCGCGGCGAGGTGACGAGCCATGGTTGACGGAGCAATCCGCGCGCTCGTGCGCCACGGCGAGATGTGCGGCTATTTGTCGCCCGACGACGAGGTCTGCGCCGAGAACCGGCTGCTGGAGGTCCTTGCGCTCGACGCCATCGGCGGCGGCGGGCCGTCCGCCGGCAGTCTGGCCGAGATTTTGAGCGAGCTCACGGACGACGCCGTCGCCCGCGGCCTGGTGCAGGACGACGTCACCTCCCGCGATCTGTTCGACACGAAGCTCATGGGCGCGATCATGCCCTGGCCGCGCGAGGTGCGCTCGCGTTTCCGCGCGCTCTGCGACATGTCCCCGCGCGAGGCGACCGACTGGTTTTACCGTTTCAGCCAGGACGTCAACTACATCCGGCGCGAGCGCATCGCGAAGGACGTCCGCTGGCTCTATCCCTGCCCGTACGGCGAGCTCGACATCACGATCAACCTCTCCAAGCCGGAAAAGGACCCGAAAGCCATCGCCGCGGCGCGGCTGGCCCCGCAGGCGGGCTACCCCAAGTGCCAGCTCTGCGCGGAAAACGAGGGCTACGCGGGCCGGCTCAACCACCCCGCGCGCCAGAACCTGCGCCTCATCCCGCTGCGTCTGGCCGGGGAGAACTGGTATTTCCAGTATTCGCCCTACGTCTACTACAACGAGCACTGCATCGTGCTCAACGAGGCCCACACGCCCATGCAGATCAGCCGCGTCACCTTCGAGCGGCTGCTCGACTTCGTGTCGCAGTTTCCGCACTATTTTCTCGGCTCCAATGCCGACCTGCCCATCGTGGGCGGCTCGATTCTGAGCCACGACCACTTCCAGGGCGGGCGCTACGATTTTGCCATGGCGAAGGCGCCCGTCGAGACGTCCGTGCGGTTCGCGGATTTTCCGGAGATCGCCGCCGGCACCGTGGCGTGGCCCATGTCGGTCGTGCGCCTGACCGGGCCCGACCCGGCGCAGCTGATGGAGCTGGCCGACCGCATTCTAACCGCGTGGCGCGGGTACTCCGACGAGAGCGCCGGGATTCTGGCCGAATCGGACGGCGCGCGGCACAATACCGTGACGCCCATCGCCCGGCGGCGCGGGGAGGCTTATGAGCTCGACCTCGTGCTGCGCAACAACCGCACCACGGACGAATTCCCGCTCGGCATCTTCCACCCGCATCCGGCGCTGCACCACATCAAAAAGGAGAACATCGGCCTCATCGAGGTCATGGGTCTGGCCGTGCTGCCCTCCCGTCTCGAGCGCGAGCTCGCGGGCGTGCGCGGGGCGATTCTGCAGGGAAGCGACCTGCGCGCCGACGAGTCGCTCGCCAAGCACGCCGACTGGGCGGACACGCTCAAAAAGAAATACGCCTTCACGCCGGAGAACGCCGACGCGCTTCTGCGCCGCGAGGTCGGCGCGGTGTTCCTCCAGGTTCTTCTGGACGCCGGCGTGTACAAGCGCACGCCCGATGGCCAGGCCGCGTTCCGCCGCTTTTTGACAAGCTGCGGCGCGGAAATATAATTCGCAAAAGCAGCCGTTCCCGGGCGGGAACGGCTGCTTATTAGTTTATCTTACTGCGCGGTTCCCGCGACCTCGCGGAGGATGCGCTGCATGTCGTCCCACTTCTGCTCCATATCGTACACCAGCTTGAGCTGGGTGCGCGTGCGGTCGAGGTTGTGGCGGGGCCGGTGGACGGCGAAATACACGTCGCCGTCGAGATAGTCCTTCAGGAACCGCGCGGCCAGCTCGCCCGTGAGGATCTTCGCGCCGAGCGGCAGCACCTCGATCTCCTTCTTGGTGAGCGCCGCGCCGCAGGCGTCCAGATATCCCTGCAGAAACGCCCGGTACATGGTCAGATCCAGCGACACCTTCGACAGCTCCGTCTCGTCCTCGGCGGCCGTGGACGCGCCGAAGCGGATGGCGTCGCCGAAATCGCAGGCGCTCAGGCCCGGCATCACGGTGTCGAGATCGAGCACGCACCGCGCCTTGCCGGTCACGGGGTCGAGCAGGACGTTGTTGAGCTTCGTGTCGTTGTGCGTCACGCGCAGCGGCAGCTCGCCCGCCTGCTGCAGCCGACAGAGCGTGCCGAGCTCCTCCTCCCGCGCGAACAGGAAGTCCAGCTCCCGCCGCACCTCGCCGGCTCTCCCGGCGGCGTCGAGCCGCACGGATTCGCGCAGCTGACGGAAGCGGTCCGGGGTGTCGTGGAAGCGCGGGATCGTCTCGTGGAGGGTGTCGGCGGGAAAATCGGACAGCGCCATCTGGAACTGGCCGAACGCGACGGCGGCCTCGTAGAAGTCGCGCGTGCTGCGCGGCATGTCGAGGCAGAGCCCGGAGGCGATGTACGAATACGCGCGCCAGTACTCGCCCGTGTCGTCCACATAGTATTTTTTTCCGTCGCGGGCCGGGATGAGGCAGATGGTCTGCTGCCCGGGGGCCTGCCTGGCGGCGATGAATTTCGTGACCGCGTCGATGTTTTCGATCAGCTCCTCGGGCCGCCGGAACGCGACGCGGTTGATCTTCTGCACGGTGTACTCGCATCCGCTGTCGCAGCGCACGTGAAAGGTGCGGTTGATATGTCCGTTGCCGAACGGCTCACAGGATACCGGCTCTCCGTCAAAGCAAAACTGCCGCAGGATCTGTTCCATACAAGAACCCCATTCCATGGCGGGCGCACGCAGATAACGGCGCGGCGCCTGCCAGTATTTCTCTTTAGGCAATACCGCACAATTCCAAGTGTGGAATTGCGCCGTCAGATTTTTCGTCAGATGTGTCAAAAAGCACAGCGAATCCTTTGTGGATTCGCGAGCATGGTTGGCGCATATGACGGAAAAGATGCAAACAAGACCGTGCTTAAGGCGTCAGCCGCGAATTGCGCGGTATTGCCTTTATTGATCGTTCAGCGTGAACGTCAGCTCCACCGGGTTGTGGTCCGAGCAGCGGAAGCCCTCGTCCAGCACCGCGGCGGATTCCACCGTCACATTGGCGGAGACCACAAAGCCGTCCACCGTCAAAACGAGCTGGCCCTCGTGATAGGGCGCGTCGGCGTTGCGGCAGGAGGGCACGGGATTGTCCGGGTCGAGCGGCGCGGCGACCGTGAGGCCGGTGCCGTCGAACAGGTCGAAGCGCAGCGACTGCGCCCAGGTGTAGCCCGCGGTCGAGACGCCGAAATACCGGCTGCTGTCGCCGAGCAGATCCTTGTTGAAATCGCCGCCGCACACGACGTAGCTGCCGCTCTCCGCCTCCTGCTGCATGTCCGCGATCAGCATCCGGAGCTGCTCGTCGGCGATGGAGCCGTCGCTCGAGTAGGCGGACAGGTGCACGTTGTACAGGCACAGCTCGCGGCCGTTGTCCACCGGGATGCGGCTGACGGTATAGCACCGGTCGAGATCCACGAGCTTTTTGAGGCTCTGCTCAATGGGCAGGCTTCTGCGCAGCGCGGAGGTGATCGTAAAATCGCAGGCGGTCAGGATGCCCGAGATGTTCTTGCCGTGCGGCTGTGTGAGCGGATACAACAAAAACGGGGAATCATAGTTGATCGCATAGACGCTGTCGGTGTCGCCGAGCGCCGAGAGCACGGCGGTCTTTTCGTCCGTGTGGTAGGTGCGCGTTCCGTTGAGGTCGACCTCCTGCACGAGATAGAAGTCGGCGTCCTGCGCGGCGAGCGTCTGCCCGATGGCGGCGAGATTCGCGTCCAGCCGCTCCTTCGACCACGCCCAGGACTGCGTGCCGCCGTCCATGAAAAAGCTGTAGTCCGATTCGTACGCGCCGAAGCCGATGTTCCAGGAGACGAGCTTGTAGCGCTCCCCCGCCGCGGCGCAGTCGGTCCGGGTCCCCTCCACCGACATGGCGAGGTTGTCGCCCAGCCGGTGGTAGTCGATGAACACATAGGCCACATAGGCGGCCGCGAGCACCAAAACAGACAGCAGAACGATCAGCATGATCTTCAGTGCTTTTTTCATTGGCCGCTCCCTCCCGCGGCGCGCACGAACAGCAGCACGCCGCTCTCGCCCGGCTCGCGGCAGTTCGGGAACACCGCCCGCGTCACGCACGGCTGCAGCGCGCCGCCGCGGCACCGCTGCAGGTGCTCCATGGCGCACGCCTTCTCGCCGTTTCGAAGCTGGGTCATGAGGTTTTTGCGGCCGAACACGCGCAGATACGCCTCCCGCGTCTCCGGCAGCAGATCCTGCGCCATCTCGACAAGCAGCGCGTCGTAGTCCGCGCAGGCGGCAAATTCGTCGGACCGCTCCGGGCTGGCCTGCGTCAGCCGGAAGCTGTTTTCCGCAAGGTCGGCCGTGAGCACCGTCTCATACGAGTCGCGCACGGCGGAAATAAAGCTGATCCAGTCGCGCAGCTTGGGCCACAGGCGCTGCGCCGTGCCGCCCTCCTGCGAGGGCTCCGGCCCGTCCTCCGGGCAGGGCTCGACCGTCGAGGCGCACAGCATCAGGCCGTTCGGCGCCAGCGTCTGCGCCAGCTCCGCGCGGATGAGGCCGATCGTTTTGTTGAGCTCCTCCGCGCTGGCCGCGAGCATCATCCGCTCGTTCGGGCTGCAGCGGCAGTACGCGCCGGGATAGCCCGCGGCGCGGATCACGCCGTCCATGGCCTCCGCCGCCGCGCCGGGATCGCCCGTGCCGCCCGCGCGGCGCAGCACGGTCAGCAGTCCGGCCGCCGCCGGGAGGTTCGCGCCCGCGCGGCAGCCGCTCCAGAGCGCGCAGAGCTGCTCCTGTGAAATCCAGAGCTGCCGCGCGCCTCCCACGGCGCGCAGAATCGTTCCCAGATCCGAAACGGTATAAGCGTCCGCCATGCCCGATTCCTCCGATTCTATCGAATTCTATTACTATACAGCATCGCGCAGGAAAATGCAAATCGTTCCTGCCCGCGGTTGCTTTTCGCCGCCCTGCGTGGTAAAATTCCCTTGGGAGGGTTTTCCTTATGAGCGGCTTTCAGATTTTTCTCATTCTGGTCTATCTGTTCTTTTTCGGCTCCGTCGCCGGTTGGGTGATGGAGCTTTTCTTCCGGCGGTTTTTTTCCGGGGCCAATCCGGAGCGGAAGTGGCTCAATCCCGGCTTTCTCTTCGGCCCCTGCGTGCCGCTCTACGGCTTCGGCACGGTCGCCCTGTACGCGCTGAGCACCTTCGAGGCCTCCCTGTTCGGCGTCTGGAGCGGGAGCGTGTGGTACTATCTGGCGATGTTTCTCATCATGGCGCTGGCGATGACGCTTATTGAGTTCATCGCGGGCATCCTGAGCCTCAAGGTGATGCACCTGCGCCTGTGGGACTATTCCGGCGCCTGGGGCAACATTCTCGGCATCGTCTGCCCGAAGTTCACGCTCGTGTGGGGGCTTCTGTCCGCCGCGTATTACTTCGTGCTCTATCCGCGCCTGCGGCTGCTTGTCATCTGGTTCATCGCGCATCCCCTCTTCTCCTTCATCGTGGGCGTGTGCTTCGGCGTGTTTCTCGTCGATTTCGCGTTCTCCCTGCACCTTGGCACGCTGCTGCGCAAGAAGGCCATGGAGCTCGACAAAACGCTCTACGAATCGGTCGATCTGCAGGCGTTCCAGCGCCGGATGCAGACGCGGCGGGGCTTCTTCCGCATCCCCTCCTTCCGCGGCCTGACCGACCGCATCGATGAATTCACGCAGTTCCTGCATCGCCGTCCGGAAACGCCGGCGCCAAAATAACCGGGCTCGCCCGGATTCCCCGCACAAATCACTTTTCATGGAGGTATTGCATTCATGTACTGTGTCAAAAAAATGACCGAGGATCTCTATTGGGTCGGCGGCAACGACCGGCGGCTGGCGCTCTTTGAGAACGTCTATCCCATCCCGGAGGGCGTATCGTACAACTCCTACCTGCTCCTGGACGAAAAGACCGTCCTGCTCGACACGGCGGACAAGGCCGTCTCCGCGCTGTTTCTCGAGAACATCGCGCATGTTCTGGACGGCCGCCCGCTCGACTACGTCGTCGTGCAGCATATGGAGCCCGACCACTGCGCCACGCTGGAGGAGCTGCTCCTGCGCCATCCGGAGACGAAGATCGTCTGCAGCGCCAAGGCGCTCGCCATGATCGGCAACTTCTTCACCTTCGACGCCGCTTCCCGCGCCATGGTCGTCGGCGAGGGCGACACGCTCCCGACGGGCCGCCACACGCTCTCGTTCCTCATGGCCCCGATGGTGCACTGGCCGGAGGTCATGGTCAGCTACGACGCCGAAACGAAGGCGCTCTTCTCCGCCGACGCGTTCGGCACGTTCGGCGCGCTGGGCGGCAGCCTGTACGCGGATGAGACGCGCGTCGATTTCAGCGAGGTGCGCCGCTACTACACCAACATCGTCGGCAAATACGGCACCCAGGTGCAGACGCTGCTGCAGAAGGCCGCCGGCCTCGACATCCGGATGATCTGCCCGCTCCACGGTCCCGTGTGGCGGAAGGACATCCCCGGACTTCTGGAAAAATACGCCCGCTGGGCGGCCTATGAGCCGGAGCAGACCGCCGTCGTCGTCGCCTACGCCTCCGTCTACGGTGACACCGAAAACGCCGCGAACGTGCTCGCGTCGAAGCTGGACGAGCTCGGCGTGCACGACGTGCGGCTCTACGACGTGTCCGCGACGCATCCGAGCTACATCCTCTCGGAGTGCTTCCGGGCCAGCCATCTGGTGTTCCTCTCCACGACCTACAACGCCGGGATGTTCGTGAACATGGAAAACCTCGTGCACGACATCGTGAACCACAACCTGCAGAACCGGACGATCGCCCTGGTCGAAAACGGCTCGTGGGCGCCCACGGCGGCGGGGCTGATGCGCGCGGAGTTCTCCAAGCTGAAAAACATGAAGATCCTCGACGAGACGGTCACGATCCGCTCGTCTTTGAAGCAGGACCAGCTCCCCGAGCTGAACGCGCTGGCGGAGGCCGTTGCGGCGTCCATGCCGAAGCCCGCGCCCATCGAGCACACGACGCCCGTGGAGCCGAACGCGATGTTCTCGTTCTCCTACGGCCTGTTCATCCTGACCGCGCGCGACGGGGCCAAGGACAACGGCTGCATCATCAACACCGCCATCCAGCTCACCGACAAGCCCAAGCGCATCTCCATCGCGGTCAACAAGGCGAACTTCACGCACGACATGATCAAGAAGACGGGCCAGTTCAACATCTCCATGCTCTCGACCGACGCGCCGTTCGCCATGTTCCGGCACTACGGCTTCCAGTCGGGCCGGGACACGGACAAGTTTGCGGACGTGCAGGGCATGGCCCGCGCGACGAACGGGATCTACTACATCCCCTACTGCACGAACGCCTTCGTGAGCGGCAAGGTCGTGCAGACGGTCGAATTCGAGACGCACACGCTCTTCATCGCCGAGGTGACCGAGGCCCGCGTGCTGTCCAGACTGCCCTCCATGACCTACGCCTACTATTTCGCCAACGTCAAGCCGAAGCCCGCGCCCGCAGCCGCCAAAAAGACCGGCTGGGTCTGCCGCATCTGCGGCTGGATCTACGAGGGCGAGACGCTGCCGCCCGACATCGTCTGCCCCATCTGCAAGCACGGCGCGGCCGATTTTGAAAAGCTGAAGTAAGGAGATCGCTATGCGCATTCTGGAAAATCTCGACCCGAAGCCGGTCTTTTTCTACTTTGAAGAGCTCTGCCGCATCCCCCACGGCTCCCGGAACACGAAGGCGGTCAGCGACTTCTGCGTCCGGTTCGCCCGCGAGCGCGGACTCTGGTGCCGGCAGGACGAGGCCAACAACGTCGTCATCAAGGCGCCCGCCGCGCCGGGGTATGAAGCCTCCGCCCCGGTCATCCTGCAGGGCCACCTCGACATGGTGGCGGAGCAGGACCCCGACAGCGGCTTTGATTTCACAAAGGACGCCCTGCGCCTGCGCGTCGAGGGCGACTGGCTGGGCGCCGAGGGCACCACGCTGGGCGGCGACGACGGCATTGCCGCCGCCATGATGCTCGCTTTGCTGGACGACCCCTCTGTTCCGCATCCCGCCCTCGAGTGCGTTTTCACAACGGACGAGGAGATCGGCATGCTGGGCGCGATGGCGCTGGACGCGTCGTGCCTGGTGGGCCGCCGGATGCTGAACCTCGACTCCGAGGACGAGGGCATCTTCACCGTGAGCTGCGCGGGCGGCGCGGGCGCGAACGTGTCGCTCCCGCTGACATCCGCCCCGGCCGACGGCGAGGCGTTCGCCCTGACGGTCTCCGGGCTTGCCGGCGGCCACTCCGGCGAGGAGATCAACAAGGGCCGCGCCAACGCCAGCGTCCTCATGGGCCGCGTGCTGCGGGCGCTGGCCGCGAAGGCCCCGTTCCGCCTCGTCAGCTGCGCCGGCGGCAGCAAGGACAACGCCATCACCCCGCTGGCAAAGGCCGTCGTGTCCGCGCCCGAGGCGGCGGTTCAGGCCGTCTGCCGCGAAACGGAGGCCGTGTTCCGCCGCGAATACGCCGCCGCCGACCCCGACATCCGCGTCTCTTACGCCCCCGCCGGCGCTGCCGCCGCCGCGCTGGACCCCGCGTCCACGCGCCGCGTCTGCGATTTTCTCACGCTCTGCCCCTACGGCGTCTATGCCATGAGCCGCGAGATCCCCGGCCTCGTGCAGACCTCGTGCAACCTGGGCATCCTCCAGGCGGACGCGGCGGGCCTGCGCGCCGTCGTCTCCGTGCGCAGCTCCGTCGCCACGCAGAAGGCCATGCTGCTGGATAAGCTCGCGGCGCTCGCCGCGCTGCTGGGCGGCGGCGTGGAGGTCGCGGGCGACTATCCCGCCTGGGAATACCGCAGAGACTCGCCCGTGCGTGAGCTGGTCGTGGAAAGCTACCGGGAGCTCTTCGGCAGGGAGCCCGAGATCAAGGCCATCCACGCGGGGCTCGAGTGCGGCCTGTTCTCCGGCAAGCTGCCGGAACTCGACTGCGTATCCTTCGGCCCGGACATGCGCGACATCCACACCAGCCGCGAGCGCCTGAGCATCCCCTCCACCCGCCGCGTCTGGCAGCTCCTGCTTGAAACGCTCAAACGCATGAAATAACCGTATCCGATTCCCGTGCAAAGCCGCAGTCCCTGCCTTTCAGCAGCCTGCGGCTTTGTTTTTTCCGGCGTGCCATGCCGAAACATTCCGCCGCCGCGGGCGGCGGTCAAAGGAGGAGCACATGGAGCCGATGTCGGTCGCGATCAATCTGTTCTTTACCGCGCTGGGAGGGCTGCCGCCCTATTTGCTGCTGCCGCGCCTGGTTCCGATGAAGCACCCCTGGATCTTTCTGTTCGTGACGCACGGGTGCAGCCTCATTCTCTATTACATCAACTTCTACCAGTCCGCAAACGCGCCGCATCTGCTCATCAGCGTCTGCTCGAGCCTCGGCGCGGTGCTGCTGGCCGGGCTGTTCGCCCGGCCGCAGTTTCAGCGCGGCTGCTGGTACATGGCGCTTTTCATCGTGAGCACGCTCTTCATGGACGCGGCCGCGACTGCGGTCTCCATGCCGCTGCTGAAGAACCTGAGCATCAGCTCGTTTCTGGCGATGAAGGAGCACATCTGGGTCATGTTTGCCCTCAAGGCGGGACTTGTTTTCCTGTTCGCCCTGGTCAACTGGCTGACCTACCGCGCCATCCGGCGGTGGTCCCGCGACCGGCAGGGTTACCGGGACTTCCTTCTGCTGCTGCCGCTTCCCGTCAGCCAGCTGGTCGTCATCGTGTCCCTGTGCCTCATGGCGCAGACCTCGCAGATCGTCCCGGAGGCGACGTGGATTTTGATTCTGGCCATCGCGGTCAGCGCGGCCGCGGACGCCGCCTATCTGCTGATGGCCAAAAAAGCGCAGCGCGCCCGGGCGCTGCAGGAGCAGATGGCGCTGGCCGAGCAGCAGCTCAACGCGCAGTCGTCGTATTACCGCCAGCTGCAGGACAACATCACGCAGATCAACGGCATCCGGCACGACCTGAACAACCAGCTGCGCACGGCCTATGCCCTGCTCGAGCGCGGCGAGAGCGAGTCCGTCCGCCGGCAGCTCGACGTGCTGTCCGACAGCATCCGCAGCCGCGTCGGCTCCGTCTACTGCGAAAACCTCACCGTGGACGCGGTTCTGACGGAAAAGGCCAACCGCTGCCGCGAGGCGGGCATCCGCCTGGAGGCGCAGGCAATCCTGCCCGCGTCGCTGCCCATCGAGGGCGCGCACCTCTGCAGCGCCGTGTCCAACATTCTCGACAACAGCATCGCGGCCTGCGCGGCCGTGCCGGCAGACGAGCGGGTCATCCGCTTCTCCGCGGACGTGCGCGCCGGCTGCCTGCTGCTGCGCTGCGCCAATCCCGCCGCCCCCGCGGCGCCGGCGGACAGGCCCTCCGGGGCGCTGCCCCGGCACGGCCTCGGCCTCGGCATCCTGAAAAAGCTCGCCGCGCTCTACGACGGCAGTCTGGAGACCTCGTCCTCGGAAGGGAGCTACGAGACCAGTCTCATCCTGCACTGCCGTCCCGCGTCCGTGCCCGCCGGCGGATAGCCCGCCGACATGCCCAAAACGAAGGGTCTGTCCCCGCAAAAGCGGGGACAGGCCCTTCGTCGGTTTTTCTGTTTTTCCGTGCCGCGGCGGGCCGCGCTCACTCCATGAGACGCAGATACCGCATGAATTTCTCCCGGCTCTGCTCGGCGTTCGCGCGGCTGATCGGAACGACGGCGCCGGTGCGCAGCGTGAAGCGGTCCCGTCTGTGCTCGGCCACGTACTGCAGATTGACGAGGAAGCTGGCGTGGCAGCGGCAGAAGCACTCCGCCGGCAGCTGCCGCTGCAGGTCGGACAGCTTGTCCGCGCAGGTGACGGTCTCCCCGTCCCGCATGGTCACCCTGGTCACGCGGCCGTTCCGCTCCAGACACACGATCTGCGCCGCGGCGTAGACGCGCACCGTATCGGCCGAGACGAGCTTCACGCTGCCCGACGCCCACAGGTTCTGCACCGCCCGCCGCAGATATTTCGGCAGCTGCGCCTGTATCTGGTCCTTGAGGATCATCACCAGATGCGGAACGTCGTACACGTCGCTGACATAGGTGGGAAAGCTGCTGACGAACAAAATCTGGCAGAGCGGATTGCGGCCCAGCAGCCATTTTGCCAGCTCAATCCCGCTGAAGCCGGGGAACCGGATGTCCAGGATTGCGATGTCGAAGCTGCGTTTTTCCATCAGCAGGCTCTGCGGCTGCCCCGCAGCGTAAAAAACCGCCGGGGTCCCGTCCAGCGCCGACTGCGCCAGGCGCTGCAGCTGCTTCAGGATCTCCGGCTCGTCGTCGCAGATCGCAACGGCGAGCGTCTCACATTTCTGTTCGTCCATATGCTTCTCCTTGCTTGCGGAGGAAGGGCCGCTTCCCACCGCCAGGCGCGTTCGTTTCTGTTATTATATCATATCCGCGCCTGATTCCAAGCGTCTGTTTTCCTCGGGCGCGCAAAATGCCCCGGCGCGAAGCGGCATGCCGTTTCGCGCCGGGGCGGAATCTGTTTGCTTACGCGATGGCGAGCTCGCCGTCTTTGACCTCGACCTTCATGGTCGTGCCGGGCAGCACGGAGCCGGCGACAATGCGCTTGGCGATGAGCGTCTCGACCGTGTGCTGCACGTAGCGGCGCAGCGGCCGCGCGCCGTACTGCGGATCATAGGCGGCGTCGATGATGAGCTGCCGGGCCTCGTCCGTCAGCTCGCATTTGAGCTGCTTGTCGGCGAGCCGCCGGTTCAGGGCCGCGATCTGCAGATCGATGATCTTGCAGATGTTATCCTTTGTGAGCGGCTTGTAGAAGACGATCTCGTCGAGCCGGTTGAGGAATTCCGGCCGGAACGTGCGGTGCAGAAGCTGGGTGACCTCGTCGCGCGCGGCCTGCGAAATGTTCCCCTGATCGTCGATGCCGTCGAGCAGGAACTGGCTGCCGAGGTTCGAGGTCAGGATGATGACGGTGTTCTTGAAGTCCACCGTCCGGCCCTGCGAGTCGGTGATGCGCCCGTCGTCGAGCACCTGCAGCAGCACGTTGAACACGTCCGGGTGCGCCTTCTCGATCTCGTCGAACAGGATGACGCTGTAGGGTCTGCGGCGCACGGCCTCGGTGAGCTGGCCGCCCTCTTCGTAGCCGACGTATCCGGGAGGCGCGCCGATCAGACGCGAGACGGAGAATTTCTCCATATACTCCGACATGTCGATGCGGATGAGGTTCTTTTCGTCGTCGAACAGGCTCTCCGCCAGCGTCTTGGCCAGCTCCGTCTTGCCCACGCCCGTGGGCCCGAGGAAGAGGAACGAGCCGATGGGCCGGTTCGGGTCCTGAATGCCCGCGCGGCTGCGGAGGATGGCCTCGGAGACGACGCGCACGGCCTCGTCCTGCCCGATGACCCGCTTGTGGAGGATGTCCTCAAGGTGCAGGAGCTTTTCCCGCTCGCCCTGCATGAGCTTCGACACGGGGATGCCCGTCCAGCGCTCGATGATCCTGGCGATCTCCTCCTCCGTGACCTTGTTGCGGAGGAGGCTCCCGTCCTTCGCGTTCTGGGCCAGCTTTTCCTCCTGCTCGAGCTGCTTTTTGGCCTCGGGCAGATCGCCGTATTTGAGCTTCGCGGCCTTCTCGAGCTCATAGTTCTGCTCGGCCGTCTCGATCTCGCGGTTGAGCGTTTCGATCTTCTCGCGCAGCTGCTGGACTCTGCCGATCGCGTTTTTCTCGTTTTCCCACTTGGCCTTCATGGAGTTGAAGTTGTCGCGGTTCTCGGCCAGCTCCTTCTGCAGCTCCGCCAGGCGCGCCTTCGACAGCTCGTCGTCCTCGTTTTTAAGCGCGGCCTCCTCGATCTCCATCTGGATGATCTTGCGGCGCACCACGTCCAGCTCGGTCGGCATGGAGTCCATCTCCGTGCGGATCATGGCGCACGCCTCGTCGATGAGGTCGATGGCCTTGTCGGGGAGGAAGCGGTCGGTGATATAGCGGTTGGAGAGCGTCGCGGCGGCGATGATCGCGGAGTCCGTGATCTTGACGCCGTGGAACACCTCGTAGCGTTCCTCGAGCCCGCGCAGGATCGCGATGGTGTCCTCGACCGACGGCTCCTGGACGAGCACGGTCTGGAACCGCCGCTCAAGCGCGGGGTCCTTTTCGATATACTGCCGGTATTCGTCGAGCGTCGTCGCGCCGATGCAGTGCAGCTCGCCGCGCGCGAGCATCGGCTTGAGCAGGTTGCCCGCGTCCATGGAGCCCTCGGTTTTGCCCGCGCCCACGATGGTGTGCAGCTCGTCGATGAACAGGATGATGCGGCCTTCGGACTTCTTGACCTCGGCCAATACGGCCTTCAGCCGCTCTTCAAATTCGCCGCGGTATTTGGCGCCCGCGATCAGCGCGCCCATGTCGAGCGAGAAGATCGTCTTCTCCTGCAGGCTCTTCGGCACGTCCTTGCGGACGATGCGCTGCGCGAGCCCCTCGGCGATGGCCGTCTTGCCGACGCCCGGCTCGCCGATCAGCACGGGGTTGTTCTTCGTCTTGCGCGAAAGAATGCGGATGACGTTGCGGATCTCGTCGTCCCGGCCGATGACCGGGTCCATCTTCTGCTCGCGCGCCTGCTTGACAAGGTCGGTGCCGTATTTGGTGAGCGCCTCGTACGTGTCCTCCGGCGTGTCGGTCGTGACGCGCTGGCTGCCGCGGATGGTCTGCAGCGCCTGCAGGCAGCGCTCCTTGGTGATGTTGTAGGTGCCGAACAGGCTCTTGAGCGTGGGGTCCGCCGTCTCGATGAGCGCCAGAAGCAGGTGCTCGACCGAAACAAAGTCGTCCTTCATGCTCTCGGCGATCTTCTCCGACTCGTTCAGGCAGTTGTCCACCGCCCGCGAAACGTAGAATTTATCGGCCTCGCGCCCCGAGCCCGTCACGCGCGGGATTTTGGCGAGCTCCTGGTTGACGGCGGCGTTGAAGCTCTCCTTCGAGACGCCCATCTTTTCGAGCAGCTGCGGGATCAGCCCGTTGTCCTGCTGCATAAGAGCGCCCAGCAGGTGGATCTGCTCGATCTGCTGGTTCTGGTTCTGGATGGTCAGCTGCTGGGCCGCCTGCACGGCCTCCATGGATTTCTGCGTATATTTCTGTGCGTTCATATTCCTGACGCCTCCCGTTTTAGCACTCTCGTAGGTAGAGTGCTAATCATTTTTCTCCATCATAGTCCCCGCGCCCCGTTTTGTCAATGGCCCGGCGGGCCGCGGATGTGACTTTTCTGTAAACATTTGCAATTCCGGCAAAAAATATATTGGATTTAAAAAATATTTCACAACTGCCCCCTAAGTTTTTTAATATCCTCTTGGTATTCTGATAATGCAAGAAGCAAACAACACTTTTTCATTTTTTCTCCTCTTCATTTTTTTAAGAAGCCGCGGATGATCCGGTCAATCGTCCGCGGTATTCTTATGCCCTTTTTCCGCCGTCCTGCCGGGGCGCAAAACGGCGCGGGGCCTTTTCCGAATCGAAGGAAAAGGCCCCGCGCCGCGCCCGGCATGGCGGGCGGGTTTATTTCTGCGCTTCGTCCGGCCCGATGTGCCAGATGTCGCGCGCGTATTCGCGGATGGTGCGGTCGGAGGAGAATTTGCCCGCGGAGGCGGTGTTCATGAGGCACTTGCGGCCGAAGGCCAGGCGGTCCTGGTATTCGCGGTTCGCGCGGAGCCTGGCGTCCCGGTAGCTTTCAAAGTCGTAGAGCACGAAGTAGTTGTCCGCGCGGTGCCAGCTCGCGCCGTCGAGGAGGGAGGTGTACAGCTCGTGCTGCCCCTCGTCCGTCTCCACGGTCCCGTTCACGAGCGTATCGACCGCCCGGCGGATGCGTCCGTCGCGGTTGTAGAGCTCGCGGGCCTGGTACGTTGTGCGGATGGCGTCGAGCTCTCCGACGGTCGCGCCGAAGATCTCGTTGTTCTCCTTCCCTGCCTTCTCCACGATCTCGACGTTCGCGCCGTCCAGCGTGCCGAGCGTCACGGCGCCGTTGAGCATGAATTTCATGTTGCTGGTGCCCGAGGCCTCGGTGCCGGCCGGGGAGATCTGCTCGGAGATGTCGGCGGCGGGGATGATGTGCTCGGCGTAGGAGCAGTTGTAATTCTGCACGAAGACGACCTTCATGAGTCCCGCCGCGGCCGGGTCGCCGTTCACGAGGTCGGCCACGCGGTTGAGATAGCGGATGATCGCCTTGGCGCGGCGGTAGCCGGGGGCGGCCTTCGCGCCGAAGAGGAAGACGGTCGGGGTGAAATCCCGGAGGCTGCCGTCCTTGACGGACAGGTAGATGTCCATGATCGACAGCGCGTTCATGAGCTGCCGCTTGTACTCGTGCAGACGCTTGACCTGCACGTCGAACAGGAACGACGGGTCGAGGCTCACGCCCTCTTTTTCCTCGATGACGCGGCAGAGTTGCTTCTTCTTCTCGAGCTTGATGGCGTTGAACTGCTTGACGGTCATCTCGTCGAGCTGCCCCTTGAGGCCCTCGAGCTTGTCGAGGTCGGTCAAAAAGCCCTCGCCGACGCGGCTTTCGATGAGGCCGCAGAGCTCCGGATTGCACAGGCCCAGCCAGCGGCGCGGCGTGATGCCGTTCGTCTTGTTCTGGAAGCGCTCCGGCCAGACCCGGTACCAGTCGCGGAAGAGGTCGTTTTTGAGGATCTCCGAGTGCAGCGCCGCCACGCCGTTGACCGCGCCGGACAGATAGATGGACAGGTTCGCCATGTGGGCCGTGCCGTCCTTGATGATGTACAGCCCGGAATCCGGCAGCTGCTTTTTCAGCCGCGCGTCGAGCCGCTCGATGATGTCGCAGATGTCGGGCACGACGGAGCGCAGCAGCTCCATGTCCCACTTCTCCAGCGCCTCGACCATGACGGTGTGGTTCGTGTAGTTGAAGACCTTGCCGGCCAGCTCCGCCGCGGCGTCAAAGTCCAGCCCCTCCAGCATGAGCAGCCGGATGAGCTCGGGGATGGACATGGCGGGGTGCGTGTCGTTGAGCTGGACCGCCGCGAATTCCGGCAGACGGAAGAAATCCGAGCCGTGCGCGGCGCGGAAGTCCCGCAGGATGTCCTGCAGGGACGCGCTGGACAGGACGTACTGCTGCTTGATGCGCAGCTGCTTGCCCTCGCGCGTGGAATCGTTGGGATACAGCACGCGGGTGATGTCCTCGGCCTTGTTCTTGGTGTCGAGCGCCTCCACGTAGTTCTGCGCGTTGAAGGCGTCGAAATCCAGCTCCTTCTCCGCCTCGCACTGCCACAGGCGCAGCGTGCCGACGGTGTCGTTGCGGTAGCCGATGACGGGCATGTCGTACGGCACGGCCACGACGGTCTGGTCGGCGAATTTGACCTTCACGGCCAGCTTGTCGCGGCGGTGGCTCCAGGGGTCGCCGTACTTGGTCCAGTCGTCCGCGGTCTCGCGCTGGCTGTCGTGCTCAAACGTCTGCTTGAACAGGCCGAAGCGGTAGCGCAGGCCGTAGCCGGTCAGCGGCAGGCTGCAGGTGGCCGCGCTGTCGAGGAAGCACGCGGCGAGCCGGCCCAGGCCGCCGTTGCCGAGCGCCGCGTCCTCGATCTCCTCGAGGCAGGCCAGATCGACGCCCTTCTCGGCAAACGCCTTCTTCACCTCTTCGAGGATGCCCATGTTGAACAGGTTGCTGTAGACCAGCCGCCCGACCAGATACTCCGCGGAGAAATAGAACGCGCGCCGGTTTTCCGCCTGGCGCTTCTTGGTGGCCGTCCAGCGGTCGTTGATCTCCATCATCACCACGAGGCCCAGGCACTCGTGCAGCCGCTCGGGGCTCGTCTCCTGCAGCGTCTCGTCGTGCTGCAGCTTCAGCATGGCCTCTGTTTCCTGTACGATTTTTTCTGCGTGATAGGTCATAAATAAAGCTCTCCTTGCGCAATCAAAAAAGCCGCGCCCGCTCCGAAAGGCGGGTGCGGCTTCCGAATTCATGGTTTGGTGGATATTATACTCTTTTCGCGCGTTCTGTCAAGTGCGCGATTTCCTCCGCCAGCTTTTCCGTGAGCTGCGCGGACGTCATGCGCCAGCGCCAGTTCTCCGGCTTGAGCTTGCCGGGCTCGTTCATGCGCGCCTCCGCGCCGAGGCGGAGATAGTCCTGCATCTGCGCGACGAACAGATTGGCCTTCGAGTTCATGCCCGCGCGGATGACCGCGCCGCACAGATCCTCGTCCGGCCCGAGGTGCAGATACTCCCGCGCAAACGCCTCGCTCTCGGGCGAGAGGTTCCCGCACCACTGCAGAAGCGTCTCGTTGTCGTGCGTGCCGGTGTAGCAGATGCAGTTCTTCGTATAATTATGCGGCAGATAGTTGCCCGGCTCGCGCGCGTCGAAGGCGAATTCCAGCACCTTCATGCCGGGGAAGCCGGACGCCTCCACGAGCGCGTGCACCTCCGGCGTCAGAAAGCCGAGGTCCTCCGCGATGAAGTCCGTCCCGGGGAAATTCTTCCGGATCGCCGAAACGAAGCCCAGCCCCGGCCCCTTGACCCACTGGCCGCAGCGCGCCGTGCTGTTGGCAGCCGGTATGCTCCAGTAGCTCTCGAGTCCGCGGAAGTGGTCGATGCGCACCACGTCGAATTTCTCCGCCGCCGCGCCGATGCGGCGCAGCCACCAGGCGAAGCCGTCGCTGGCCATTTTGTCCCAGTCGTAGATGGGATTTCCCCAGTACTGGCCGTTGCGGTTGAAGCCGTCGGGCGGGCAGCCCGCCACAACGCGCGGCTTGCGGCTGCGCGTGAGCTGGAAGCTTTCGGGGTTCGACCACACGTCGGCGGAGTCGAGCGGCACATAGATGGGGATGTCGCCGATGATGCGGATGTCCTGCTTCGCGGCGTACTCGCGCAGGCGCTGCCACTGCTCGTGGAACACGTACTGGACAAAATACTGGTACTCCACATCCTCGCGCAGCAGCTCGGCGTAGCGCAGCAGCGCGTCCTCGCGGTGCATCCGGATGTCCGGCTCCCAGTCCGTCCACGGGCCGTCGCCGAAGTGGGCCTTGACGGCCATGAAGAGCGCGTACTCGCGCAGCCAGCCGCTCTCCTTTTCAATATATGCCCCGAAGTCCGCCGGCTGTGCCTTCCGGAAGCCGCAGAACGCCAGCCGCAGCAGCCGCTGCCGCTGCTCGTAGAGCAGGCGGAAATCCGCCTGGTCCTCGCGCTGGCCCCAGGTCACTTCCCCGGCGTCCTCGCGCCGCAGCCAGCCCTTTTCGATGAGCTGGTCGGGGTCGATGAAATAGGGGTTCCCCGCGAAGGTGGAAAACGCCTGATAGGGCGAGTCGCCGTAGCCCGGCGGGCAGATCGGCAGAATCTGCCAGTAGCGCTGCTTCGCGGCCCTGAGAAAGTCCACCCAGCGGAACGCGGCCTCGCCGAGGTTGCCGATCCCGTAGGGGGACGGCAGAGAGGAGATATGGAGTAAAATACCGCTGCTTCTGTTCATAGCAACACACTCTCTGTTATGAGATTTTGCGCACGCTTTCCCGGCAGGAGAGCGTAAAGGGCACCGTAATATGCCGGGCTGGCGCTTCCTTGTCCACGCAGGCCATCATCAGCTCGAAGCTGCGCGTCGCCAGAAGCTCCACCGACTGCGTGATGGTCGAGAGCTTCGGCAGGTAGAACCCGCCGATCTTCAGTCCATCGTAGCCGATGACCGAGAGATCCTCCGGCACGCGCAGGCCCTCGTCGTACAGCGCGCGGATGGCGCCGATGGCGATGACGTCGGCCATCGCGAACACCGCCGTGACCTCCGGCGCTTTTTTCAGCAGGGCTTTCATGCCGTTGTAGCCGAATTCGTAGGAATACCGGCCCGTTTCGTAATACCGCGCCTCGTCGAATTCCCGGCCGTTGCGCCGGAACGCCTCCAGACAGCCCTCGAAGCGCTGGAAGCTCGTGTCGGAGAGCGTCCGGTCGCCGCCCAGCACGCCGATGGCGCTGTGGCCCGAGCGCAGCAGGTATTCCACCGCGCAGGCCGCGCCCTTGCGGTCGTCGGTCGTGACGCTGGAGAGATTGGAGAACGGGAGCTGCGCGGCGTCGTTCGTCACGACGACGGCGGGCACACGGATCGGCTCGAAGGACTGCGTAAAGTTGCGGTTCGTGCCGCCGAGAAACAGCACGCCGGCGGGCTTGCGCTCGCGGCAGAGCTGGACGGCCCGCGCCACCTCGTTGTCGTTTTCATCGATGAAGTTGACGATGAGCGGATGCGCCGTGGCGGAAAACAGCGATTGCAGCCGCTCCACCAGCGCCGCGAACATCTCGTTCGCAGTGCCCTTGACGACGACGAGGATGGAATTTGTCTTCTGCTGCTTGAGCGTCTGGGCGTTCGTGTTGAGCTCGAAGCCGCTCTGCTTGACGACGGCGAGAATGGTCTCGCGCGCCTTTTCGCTGACGTTCGGCTGGTTGTTGAGCACGCGCGAGACCGTCCCGAGCGAATAGCCGCTCTCCCGGACAAGATCCTTGATGGTCATGCGCGTGCCCTCCTCATATGACTTGATTTGTCAGTATAGCATATTTTTCCGCGCCGCGCAACGCCCCGCGGCGTTTGCGCCGGCCAATATCCTCAGATTTTCTCCGGTCTGCTCATCCCTTGACCGCGCCGGCGGCGACGCCCTTGATGATGTACTTCTGGCAGGTCAGGTAGAAGATGATGACCGGCACGATGCTCATGAGGATGAGCGCCATGGTCGCGCCCATGTCGACGGTGCCGTAGCTGCCGCGCAGATACTGGATGTGGATGGGGATGGTGCGGTACTCGTTGATGTCCAGCACCAGATACGGCAGGAGGTAATCGTTCCAGACCCACATGATCTCCAGCACGCCCACCGAGATGAGCGTCGGCTTGAGCATCGGCAGCACGACGGTGAAGAACGTGCGGACGGGCCCGCAGCCGTCGATCGCAGCGGCCTCTTCGATTTCCAGCGGGATCGACTTCACGAAGCCCGAGAACATGAACACGGCCAGGCCCGCGCCGAAGCCGAGGTAGATGACGGGAATCGTGAACGGCGTGTTGAGCTTCAGCGTGTCGGCCGTCTTGGACAGCGTGAACATGACCATCTGGAACGGCACGACCATGGAGAACACGAACATGAAGTAGGCGATCTTGCTCGCGAGGCTGCCCACGCGGGAGATATACCAGGCGGCCATGGAGGTGCACACCAGGATGAGCACCGCCGAGACGACGGTGATGAGGAAGCTGTATCCGACGGACTTCAGAAACGGATAGTTGCCGAAGGTCATGCCCTTGATATAGTTCTGCAGGCCCATGAATGAGTCGCCGTTCGGCAGCGCGAAGGTCGCGGTGTTGATGGCGGCGTTGGACTTGAGCGAGTTCACGAGCACGATGAAGATGGGATAGAGGTACGCGACGGCGATGACCGAGAACACGACGGTCAGAATGGTGTGGGACGTCCGCTCGCCCCGAAAGCCGTTTTGCTGTTTCATCACTGCTGCACCTCCTTGTTCCGGCTCGCCGTGAGCTGAATCAGGCCGATCGCCGCGACGAGGATGAAGAAGACGACGGCCTTGGCCTGTCCGGGTCCGCGCGTGTTGCTGGTATTGGAGTTGACGATGTTGAGCGCCAGCATCTCCGTTGTCTTGATGACGGAGCCGTCAGCGAGCGTTTTGAACGGCGAGCCGTTCGTCAGGGCGAGGTTCTGGTCGTAGAGCTTGAAGGAGTTCGTGAGGGAGAGGAACGTGCAGATCGTGATGGACGGCATGACGTTCGGAATCGTGATGTGCCAGAGCGTCTTCCAGCTCGACGCGCCGTCGATCTTCGCGGCCTCGAGCATATCCTCGGGCACGGCCTGCAGGCCGGCGATGTAAATAATCATCATGTAGCCGATCTGCTGCCAGCACATGAGGATTACAAGGCCCCAGAATCCGTATTTCGTCTGCAGCACGACCGCCGTATTATAGTGGCTGAGGATGCCGTCGAAGATCATGAGCCAGATGTAGCCCAGCACGATGCCGCCGATCAGGTTCGGCATGAAGAAGACCGTGCGGAACAGGTTCGAGCCCTTGATGCCCTTGGTGAGGCAGTAGGCCACGGCGAAGGCCAGCACATTGATGATGACGAGTGAGACCACCGCGAACAGCGCCGTGTACCAGAACGCGTGCAGGAACGAGGCGTCCCGGAAGATGGTCCCGTAGTTTTTCAGGCCGATCCAGGTCCATTTGCTGGTCGTCTTGAACTTGCAGAAGGACAAAAACAGGCCCTTCAAAAACGGATATACGAACCCAATGCAGAACGAAGCGAAGGTCGGCAGCAAAAACAGCCAGAACCAGCGCTGGATGGGCCGGCGGATCAGCTTGGAGTTGAGCGCCGCGCCGTCGTTTTTCACTCTCCGGACTTTCATAGGCTTATCTCTCCCCTTTTATATTTCTGTGGACGCCATAGACTTCCCTCCGCGCGCCGCGGGCGGAGGTCTACAGCGTTCACCATTCTGTCGGAAACGGTCTGCGGCCATGGGAAAAGGGGGGCGGGCGCCTGCCCGCCCCCCAGCAAAAAGTCGGATCTCTGAGGATTAGCCGTTCTCGTTGGCGTACTGCGTCGCCCAGCCGTCCACAAACGCGGACTTGACAGCGTCCCACTTGCCGGTGCCGGCGGTGTACTGCGTCAGCGCATCGACCACAGCGGCTCTCCAGTCGTCCACGGCCGGGGTGAAGTTGAACGCCCAGGTGACAATGTAGTTGCCCTTGTTGGTGTAGTCGGCAGCCTGCGCAAAGAACACGTTTTCCGGGGTTTTGGCGTTCTTGAACGGGCAGGGCCCGAACTGCTCCGCCATCATCTGCGTGCCTTCATCGGAGGTGACGACCCAGTACATGAAGTCGAGGGTGGCCTTGATGTCTTCTTCGGAGGCTTCCTTGTTGACAGCCCAGCAGTTCTCGGTGCCGCAGCACAGGCCGGCCTTCTCTTCGCCGTCCACGCCGCAGTAGATCGGGATCATCGCCAGATCGTCGGGGTTCATCTTGAAGCCCTTGGTATCGTCGGTCACAAGGTTGGAATATTCCCAGGAACCGTTCTGGAAGAACACGGCCTTGCCCTGGCCGAATTCGGCCTCGGACTCGTCGCCGGTAGCCGTGGCAAGCGCCGAGCCGGTGGTGGCGGAGTCGGTGGTGTACAGATCCCAGATCTTCTTGTAGTTGTCGAGGTAGGTGCCCTTGATGGTCGCGGGCTGCGCGGTGATGTTGTCGTCGCGGAACTCGTAGTACAGCGGCATATTGGCCAGGTGGCCGGAGAACCGCCACGAGGACGAGCTGTCGAGGCCCGCGGAGGAGAAGGCGTCAAAGCCGAGGGTCGCGGCGTTGGCATGGATGTCGTCGGCGACAGCCTTCAGGGAGTCAAAGTTCGTGATCTCGTCGAGGGAGTGGCCGGCCTTCTCCAGCAGGGCCTTGTTGACGATGATGCCGAAGCACTCGTAGCAGTAGCCGATGGAGAGGACAGAGCCGTCGTCACCCTTCAGGTTGAAGTCGTCGGTGGTCATTTCCTTGTAGACGTCGGTGTCGCTCAGGTCGTAGCAGTAGTCGCCCCAGGTGTTGATGGCGCCCTGGTTGCCGCACTGGAACATGGTCGGCGCGCTGCTCTTGTCCATCTCGGCGGTCAGCGTATCGTCATAGGTGCCGGACGCGGCGGTGACAACCTTGACGGGCACGCCGGTCTGGGCGGTGTAGTCGGCGGCCAGCTTCTGCCAGGCCTCGTCGGATTCGGGTTTGAAGTTCAGGTAGTAGACGGAGCCGGCGGCAGCCGTCGTGCTGGTGCTGGCAGCGCTGGCCGAGCTGGCGCTCGCGGAAGCGGCAGCGGCGGCGGAGGTGCTGGCGGCGGTGCTGGTCGCTGCGGAAGAGGTGCCGGTCGTCTTGGACGCGCAGGCAGCCAGACCCAGAACCATGACCAGTGCAAGAAGCAGAGCGATGATCTTTTTCATGTTGGTTCCTCCCATTTTTTTGTTTTCGGCCGGCTGGAAACCCGGCGCTCCTGCGCGCTTTTTTCCGACCCGGCCTTTTTCACAGATGATTTGGAAACGTTTCCAATTCCCATGGCCTTATTATACTACTTTTTCAGCTTGTAAACAAGAAAAATGGAAACGTTTCCAAATTTTCAGCGTTTTGCTTTTTTTGGCCCCTTCCTTTTTGTGCAAATTGCTCGGATTCTCCGACCGCAGCGCCGAAAAACCGCGCCGGGCGGCATTTTCTGTGCCGGACGCGCGCGGTCGCTGTTGCGCTTTTTTCAATCGGCGTATATAATAAAGCCATTCAGGTTCCACGAAGGAGGCTGTCATGAACCGTCTTTTCAATCTGGACTCGCCGGTCATGGTGTTTTTGTCGCGCGTGGCCGATCTCGTGATTGTCAACGTGCTGTGGCTCATCTGCTGCCTGCCGGTCGTGACGATCGGCGCCTCGACCACGGCCATGTACCGCGTGACGCTCGACCTGGCGGACGACCGCGGCAGCTCGACCGTCAGGGGCTTTTTCTCGGCCTTCCGCGCCAACTTCAAAAAGGCGACGCTGCTGGAGCTCATTTTGCTGGTCCCCTGCGCGCTCGTCGTGGGCGATCTCTGGATTCTGGTGCAGGGTCTGCTGCCGTCGTCGCTGCTCACGTCGGTCGCCTGCCTGCTGCCCGCGATCATCATGATATTTGTGATGAGCTACGTCTACCCCCTCACGGCCCAGTTTGAAAACACGCTCGGCGGCACCCTGCGCAACGCGGCGCTCATGAGCTTGGCGCATCTGCCGGTCACCGTGGTGGTTTCGGCCCTCAATCTGCTGCCCGTCATCGTGTTTTTCGCCTCGCAGGAGCTGTTCTGGAAGACCGCCATCGTCTGGCCGCTCATCGGCGCGTCCGCCATCGCATACGCAAACACCCTCCTTCTCAGGAGGGTGTTCATGAAGTATTTTCCCACAGAGGACGCGGACGAAAATTCCGGGGGCTGAGGCGTCAGATTTTCTGGGCAACGCTGCACAATTCCAAGCGCGGTATTGCGCCGTCAGATTTTTCGTCAGATGTGTCAAAAAGCGCAGCGAATCCTTTGTGGATTCGCGAGCATTTTTGGCGCATATGACGGGAAAGATGCAAGCAAGACCGTGCTTGAGGCGTCAGCCGCGAATTGTGCGGTGTTGCCCTAGAATGCAGTCCTTCAGGAGCCGGATCATCTCGTCCCGGTCCACGTCCAGCACAACGAGGGCGTTCTGCTCTTCAAACTTCCTGTCGCTGTACAGGTCGGTCACGGTTTTTCCCAGCGTCAGGGCGGCGCGCGTTTCGACGCGCACGCCCGCTTTTTTTGCCCGGAAAAGCTCGGGATGCGCCAGATAGAAGACCGGGCACGCGTCGTGCATGGCGACGCCCGGCAGGCCCCAGTTCTGCGAGGCGGCCCAGGCGGGCTTCAGGCATTGCTTTGTGAAGATGCCGGCGGGCTTGCCCGAGGCCGCCAGCTCGTCCCAGTCCTCCGGCAGCAGCATCGCCCGGAGCGTCACGTCGAGCCCGCACATGACGAGCGGAATGCCCGCGTCAAAGACGAGCTTCGCCGCCTCCGGATCGGCCCAGATGTTGAATTCCGCGGCGGGCGTGACGTTGCCGGCCGAGGCCGAGCCGCCCATGAAGAGGATCTGCCGCAGGAGCGTGCGCAGCTCCGGATATTTCGCCAGCGCGACGGCGGCGTTTGTGAGCGGCCCCGTCGCGATGAGGTTCAGCTCCCCCGGATGCTCCCTCGCGCAGTTGTACAGCGCGTCCCAGGCCTTCTCCGGCCGGTTCTCGTGCGGCGGCTCCGGCAGCGGCACGTCGCCCAGCCCGTCCCGGCCGTGGAACGCCGCGGCGGCGTGCGCCTCGCGCAGCAGGGGCTTCTCCGCGCCCCGGAAGACGGGATAGCTCGTCCCCATCAGTCCGTTCATGCGGTGCACGTTGCGGTAGGTGTCGGCCAGCGGCGCGTTGCCGCTGACGGCGGAAATGCCGAGCAGCTCCAGCTCCGGCAGTTCATGCAGGGCCATGAGCGCGATGGCGTCGTCCACGCCGGCGTCGCAGTCGAGCCAGACAGGCAGTCTGTTCATTTCGCGCCCTCCCCGTAAAATTTCATCGCCTCGACGAGGCGGTCGGCAAACGCCGCCCGGTCCACGTCCAGCAGGCACTCTGCGTTGGGCGCCTTTCCGGTCACGCCGTAAAAGTCGCCCACGGTCGCGCCGCGGCAGTATTCGCCCTCGGTCTCGATCTGGACGTACAGCGCCCGCGTTTTGAAAAGCTCCGGGTGCAGCAGCGCCATGACCGCGCACGGGTCGTGCATCGGCGCGCCCGCGTAGCCGAGATTTTTATGAAAGACGTAGAAGAACTCCAGCCACTGCGCCACGATGTCCGCCACCGGGTTGCCGAGCGCGGCCACGCGCTGAAAGTCCTCCGGCAGAATGAGGGCCTTTTCCGTCACGTCCAGCCCCGCCATCAGGATGGGCACGCCGGACGCAAAGACGATCTTCGCCGCCTCGGGATCGACCAGGATGTTGAATTCGGCCGCCGGGGTCCAGTTGCCGTGGGCGAGGCCGCCACCCATGAGCGAGATCCGGCGGATCTTCGGCTTCAGCTCCGGATGCGCGAGCAGCAGCGCGGCGACGTTCGTCTGCGGCCCCGTCGCCACGATGGTGACGGGCTCGGCGCTCTCGCGCAGCGTCTTTGCCATGAGCTCCGCGGCGCTGAGCCCGGAGACCGGGAACGCCGGCTCGGGCAGCGCCGGTCCGTCCAGCCCGGACTCCCCGTGCACGGACGGCGCGTTCATCGGCTTTTCCAGCAGCGGCCGCGGCCGGCCCTTGCCGATGGGGACGCGCAGGCCGAGCAGCGTGCAGACCCGCTGCGCGTTGTAGGTGGTCTTTTCGATCGTCTGGTTGCCGCAGACCGACGTGACGGCGAGCACCCGCAGCTGCGGGCTCGCCTTGGCCAGCGTCCAGGCGATCGCGTCGTCGTGGCCGGGGTCGCCGTCCAGAATGACGGGAATGGGTTTGAGGTTTTGCATAGCTGCCTCCAAAATGAGCGAAGAATGAAAAGTGAAAAGCGGCGGTGTCGCTTCGCGATCTGAAAAATCCATCGCGAAGCGGTTCCTTCACTCTTCACTCCTCATTCTTCATGCTTTACTTGTCTATTTCTTTGCCGTCAGGCGCTGCTTTTTGTCGCGGCTGCGGCGGGAGAGGGCGAAGATCACGAGGCCGATGATCGTCACGGCGTACGGGATCGGAGACGCGAGGTTCGAGTCGAGGCCGATGGCCGAGAACTTGATGCCGAGCGCCTGCGCGAAGCCGAACACGAGCGACGACAGCATGCCGCCCAGACATTCGCCGCTGCCCATGGCCTGCGCGGCCAGCGCGATGAAGCCGCGGCCCGCGACCATGTCCTGCGACCAGCCCTGTGCGTAGGACATCGACATGAACGCGCCGCCGAAGCCCGCCATGAGGCCGGAATACATGATGGCGACGTACTTGATCTTCAGCACCGACACGCCGACGGACGACGCCGCGTTCGGGTTTTCGCCCACGGCGCGGATGTTGAGGCCGAGGCTCGTTTTATAGAGGATGACGGAGGTCAGGCCGCAGATCAGGAAGGCCAGGTAGGTGAGCAGGCTGTGGCCCGAGAGGACGCCGCCCAAAAACGGAATCTTGCTGATGAGCGGGATCGTGATATTCGGGATGCACAGTCCGGAGGTGATGAGGCCCGTGGTGGAGGCCATGGCCTTGCCCTCGGTCAGGTTCGTGATGACCTTGCACAGAAACAGCGTGCCGCCGGAGCCCATCATGTTGACGGCGATGCCGACGAGCGTGATGTCGGTTTTGAGCTGGAAGGCGAAGAAGCCCATCACAAAGCCCAGCAGCGTGCCCATGAGCAGCGCGCCGAGCAGGCCGAGCAGCCAGCTGCCCGTATAGTAGCTCACCATGGAGCCGGCGAGCGCGGAGAACATCATGATGCCCTCGAGGCCGATGTTGCAGAAGCCGGCCTTCTCGACGATGATCGCGCCGAGCGTGGCGAAGAGGATCGGGGCGGAGATGCGGAGGATGGAGAAAAAGAACTCCGGCGTCAGAAGCAGCTTGAGAAAGTTAAGCATTTGCCGCGCCCCCTTCCTTCTTGTCCGCGTTTTCGAGCTTTTTGCGCGCCAGCTCCTCCTGCGCGGATTTGACGACGAGCTTCTGGCGGTAGTGGGACAGGAACTGTTCCGCCGCGAAGAAGAGGAAGATGACGCCCTGGATAATGTCGATGAGCTGCGAGGGCACCTTGGCGTACGTCGCCATCAGGTCGCAGCCCTTGGACAGATACGCCATGAAGAACGCGGCCAGCGGAACGGCGTAGCAGTTGTTGCCCGCGAGGATCGCGATGGTGATGCCCGTCCAGCCGTAGCCGGGGAGCGAGCTCCACGAGAAGGTGTTGTAGCGGCCCAGCATCTCGATGCCGCCGCCCATGCCGGCGAGGAAGCCGCCCACGACCTGGCTCATGACGATCACCAGGCTGACCTTCATGCCGGAATAGCGGGAGAAGGCCTGGTTGATGCCGATCATGCGGATGGCGTAGCCCCAGCGGGTGCGGTACATGAACAGGCCGCACAGCACCACCGCCGCGAGCGCCACGAGAAAGCCCCAGGAGAGCTTCGCGCCGGTGTCGATCATCGGGGCGATGAGCGAGGTCTTGAGGAATTCGTACGACTGGATCTGGCCCTTCGTCTTGTCGGCCAGATAGGTGTTGAGCAGGAATTTGATGAGGTACATGACGATGTAGTTGAGCATCAGCGAGCACACCATTTCGCTCACGCCCAGCCGCGTTTTGAGCAGCGCCGGCAGCAGCATCATGACGGCCACGGAAAGGCTGCCGATCAGCACCGCGGCGACCGGGTGCAGGCCCGCCGCCATCGGCACGTAGATGGCGATCATCGCGGTGACGAACGCGCCGAGCATGATGCCGCCCTCCGCGCCGAGGTTGAACTGGTTCGCGGAGAACATGATGCACACGGACAGGCCCGTAAAAATAATCGGGATCATCGCGGCGAAGATGTCGGTCAGCCGCTTGAGGTCGAACGACGCGCCGGTCTTGCTCAGCCGGAACAGCGGCCCCGCGAGCATCTGCCGCAGCGCCTCGCCGGTCGCGGCCAGCTTCTCGGAGAAGCCCGCGCCGTCGGCGCTCACAAAGATCAGAACCGTCGCCACCAGCAGCGCGATGAGGATCGCCACGGCTCCGCGCACCAGCGTGAAAACAACCTGACGTCTTTTAGTCATGGCACACCCTCCCGATCTCGTCGGCGCTCTGCTCCTTGAGGCCGAGCATGTACTCGCCCATCACATCGTCCGTCAGGGCGGCGGTATCCTCGAAATACGCGGCGATTTTGCCGTTGTGCATCACGATGAGGCTGTCGGACAGCTCCATGACCTCGTTGAGGTCGGCGGAGACGAGCAGCACGGCGATGCCGGAGCGGGACAGCTCCACGAGCTTTTTGCGGATGAACTCCGTCGCGCCGACGTCGATGCCGCGCGTGGGCTGGTCGGCCAGGATGAGCACGGGATCGTTGGAGAACTCGCGCGCCACGACGACCTTCTGGATGTTGCCGCCGGAGAGCATGGACACGTGCTGGCGCCGGGACTTGCAGAGCACCGCGTATTCCTCGATCAGCCGGTCGGACTCGGCGTGGATGGCCTTCATGTTGAACAGAGGCCCCCTGTTGAAGCGCTTGTCCGCGCTGCGGTCGGAGAGCACGTTTTCCTCGATGGAGGCCGCGCCCGCGATGCCGAAGAGCATCCGGTCCTCCGGCACAAGCGACACGCCCAGCTCGCGGATTCTCTGCTGGGAGAGGCCCAGGATGCTGACGCCGTTGACCGCGGCCGTGCCGGCGCTCGGCGTGTTGAAGTGGAACAGCGCGTCCACCAGCTCCTTCTGGCCGTTGCCCTCGACGCCCGCGACGCCGAGGATCTCGCCCTTGCGCACGTCGAACGAAACCCTGTCGAGCATCTTCTTGTTCCACTCGTTCACATACTCGAGCCCGCGCACGCGCAGAACCGTGTCGGTCGGCACGGCCTTGTCCTTCTGGACGTTCAGCACCACGTCGCGCCCGACCATCAGCCTGGAGATCTCCTCCATCGTCACGTCGCAGGTGTTGTAGACGCCCATGCTGCGGCCGCCCCGCATGATGGTGAGCCGGTCGGTGATCTGCATGATCTCGTTGAGCTTGTGGGAGATGAAGACGATCGTGTAGCCCTGCTCCTTGAGGTGGATCAGCTCTTTAAACAGCTCGGCCGTCTCCTGCGTCGTCAGAACCGCCGTCGGCTCGTCGAGGATCAGGATCTGCGCGCCGCGCACAAGCGCCTTGAGAATCTCCACCTTCTGCTTCATGCCGACCGGGATGTCCATGACCTTGGCCTCCGGCTCGACGTGCAGATTGTACTTTTCCGCGTACTGCTTCGTGATCTCCACGGCCTTCGCGTGGTCGAGAAACAGCCCGGACTTTCTGGGCGCCATGCCCAGCACCATATTCTCTGCGACGGTCAGGCTCGGCACCAGCATAAAATGCTGGTGCACCATGCCGATGCCGTGCGCGATGGCCACGGACGGCGACGACAGGCTCAGCTTTTCCCCGCGTATCGTGATCTCGCCCTCGGTCGGCTGCTCCAGACCGAAGAGCATCTTCATCAGCGTGGATTTTCCGGCGCCGTTCTCCCCCATCAGCGCGTGGATTTCGCCCTTGCGCAGGCAGAAATCCACCTTCTGGTTGGCGGCGACGCCGTTGGGATACACCTTGGTGATCCCCTTCATCTGGACGACATATTCCTCGTCCGCAGCGGCGGCCTTCCCCTCTGGCATGGCTGCAAATCCTCCTGTCTCTTAAATAAGGCAACACCGCACGGTTTCCTGTGCGATGTTGCCTTTTGCCGATAGCGGGCAGCTTTTACGGACGGACAGACTCGCGCAGGGTCTCGGTCTTGCCCGTGGTGTCCTTCAGAGCGGAATCGACGACGATGCTGCCGTCAATGATGCCCTGCTTGGCCGCTTCCACGGCGTCCTGCGTCGCCTTGGACGCGATCTTGGCAAAGTTCTTGTCGGTCACGATGCCGACGCCGCCCTCGGCGATGCCGAGGTTGATCTCCTGGCCCCAGTAGGTCTTGCCGGCATCCCACTGATCGAAGAACCAGATGAGGGAGTCGCCGATGTTTTTCAGGCCGGAGGTCAGCGTGATGGCCGCCATGTCGGACGAGAGCGTCAGCTCCTGGTCGGAGTCCACGCCGATGAACCAGGCCTTGCCGGTCTCGAGGGCCGCTTCGCACGCGCCGTTGCCGGCGTTGCCCGCGACGCCCCAGATGATGTCGCACTTTTTGTCGTTGATCATGGACAGGCCGTATTCCTTGGCGATGGCGGTGTCCACATAGTCGTTCGTGTAGCGGGTGTCGACCTTGATGTCCTTGTTGACGGACTGCGCGCCCTCGATGAAGCCGATCAGGAAGTCGTTGATGACCGGCGAATCGACGCCGCCGACAAAGCCCACGACGGGATCGGAATTGATCTTGTCAACGGAGGTGTCGGTGGTCATGCTGGCCGCGAACACGCCCACGAGGTAGCCCATGTCGTTCTGCTTGAAGGACATGTTGACGACGTTGCTGTTGTCGCCCACATAGGTGGTGTCATCATAGATCAGGTATTTCTGGTCGGGGTACTTGGTGGCGACCTCCTTGAGGTAGTCGGGCATCTGGTAGGTGCCGCAGATGATGAGGTCGTACTCGCCGGATTCGGAGACGTCGTACAGCGTGGACAGCCAGGTCGGCTGATCCTCGTCGGTGCCGCCCATCTCGATGGTCGTGTAGGTGATGCGGCCCGCGTCCTGCAGCTTGGCCAGGCCGGCCTCGGCGGAGTCGAAGAAGGACTTGTCGCCCAGGTTGCCGTTGACAAGGTTGCAGACGTTGTAGACCTTGGCGGGCGCAGCCGGGGTGCTGGCGGAGGCGGAGGCGGACGCAGCGGCGCTCGTGCTCGCGCTGGCGCTGGCGCTGGACGCGGTTTCCGCGGTCGAGGCGGAGGCGCTGGCGGCGGACGAACTGGCCGTGGTCGTCTTGGCAGCGCATGCGGCAAGGCCCAGCAGCAGGGTTGCTGCCAGAACAATGGCAAGAAGCTTTTTCATTTTCATTCCTCCATATCGTGAAAATATTGACATTTCGTATCAACAGATACAGGTAAATTGTACATTATTTACAGTTGAATGTCAACCGCGCAGCTCAGATAACTTTGATCTGGCACATCCGCATCGCGGAAAGCGCCGTTTCGTGGCTCTGCGGCGTGACGCCGGCGCAGCATGCGCTGTCCACCGTGACGGGCAGCTCGGGCAGCGCGCCCTTGATCATGAGCGCGTTCGTGATGACGCAGATGTCCGTGCACAGCCCCACCAGCTCCACCGACTCCAGCTTCGGCAGCATCGAGAGGAACTTCACCAGCTCCGCCGAGCCGAAGCCAGGCTTGTCGAACACCGGCGACGTGCCGGCGGCAAGCGCGGGGCTGAGCTGCCAGCCCTCCGTGCCCACGATGCAGTGCCTGACGGGCAGGTTCTTCCCCTCCTGCGTGGACAGATAGTCCTCCCGGTGCGTGTCGCGCGTGAACACCACGAGCGTCCCGGCCTCCCGCGCCGCGTCGATCTTCCGCCGCACGGCCGGCACGATCGCGGCCGCCTCCTTCGTCCCCAGCGCGCCGTCAATGAAATCCTTCTGCATGTCGATGACCGCCAATACCTTCATGGATGCCGCCTCCCGATCCAATTTCATGGACGTTTGATATGGCTTTTATCTTATCATATTTTTTAAGAAATGAACAGCTTGACAAGCGGAAAAGAGGCGACTATACTGTAGAAAATCCATAAATAATTTTATATAAAAATTTTTATGTTGGAGATGAGGCCATGCTGGACGACAGCGTCGTGCGGCTCTATCACAAATTCCGGCTGGACAGCTACCAGCAGCTTTTCCGCGTTGTCCGGGAAAAGGACGGCAGTCTGAGCGCGACCGAGGCGTTTTCCGCCGACATCATCAATCTGCTCGGCGAGCCGACCGTGACGCAGTTTGCCGATACCATCGGCATCTCGCAGCCGAACGCCACCTACAAGATCAACAATCTGGTCGCGAAGGGCTATGTCCGCAAGGTCGTGCCCGACCGCGACCGGCGCGAGGTGCGGCTCGAGGCCGGAGAAAAGTTCAACCGCTATTTTCACGAGGATCAGGCAATTTTGCACAGGGCGTCCGCAGCCCTGAACAAGACCTACACGCCCGATCAGATCGCGCTCGCCTCGCGCGTGCTCGACGATCTGCTTCTGGCCATCGAAAAGGAAGAGGAGGAAACGCAGAATGGATCTGTTTGAAAAATGCGCCAAATACACCGCCGCCGACGAGGCGCGCGCCGCCGGCATCTATCCGTATTTCCACGCGCTCGAGTCCCGGCAGGACACCGAGGTCATCATGGAGGGCAAGCGCCGCATCATGCTGGGCTCGAACAACTATCTGGGCCTCACGACGAACCCCGAGGTCATCGCGGCCGGCATGCACGCGTACGAGACGCTCGGCTCCGGCTGCTCCGGCTCGCGCTTTCTCAACGGCACGCTCAAGCTCCATCTGGAGCTGGAGCAGGAGCTGGCGCGGTTTCTCCGCAAGCAGGCCGTCGTGACGTTCTCCACCGGCTTCCAGACGAATCTCGGCATCATCTCGGCGCTCGTCGGGATGCACGACTACGTCATCATGGACCGCGAGAACCACGCGAGCCTGTACGACGGCTGCAAGCTCTCCTACGGCAAGATGCTGCGGTTCATGCACAACGACATGGAGGATCTCGAGAAGAAGCTCCAGAAGGTGCCGGAGGATGCCGGCTGCCTCATCGTGACGGACGGCGTGTTCTCCATGGGCGGCGACATCGCGAACCTGCCGGAGATCTGCCGGCTGGCTGAAAAATATGGCGCGCGGGTCATGGTGGACGACGCGCACGGTCTGGGCGTGCTGGGCGAAGGCGGCCGCGGCACCGCGAGCTATTACGGCCTCGAGGACCAGGTCGACATCTACATGGGCACGTTCTCCAAGTCGCTCGCGTCGCTCGGCGGCTATATGGCGACGACGGAGAAGGTGGCGGACTACGTGCGCCACAACTCCCGCCCCTTCATCTTCTCCGCCTCCATCCCGCCCGCGAACTGCGCGGCGGCGCTCGCGGCCCTGCGGTATCTCGAGGCCCACCCCGAGATCGTCACGACGCTGCAGGAAAACGCGCTCTATCTGCGCGCGAAGCTCTCCGAGCGGCACATCAAGATGCGCCCGTCCAACGGCGAGCGCGTGCCGATCATCCCGATCTACACCTATGAAATCGTCCCGACGCTCACGATCGCGAAGGACCTGTACGACCACGGCGTCTACGTCAACTGCTCGCTGCCCCCGGCGGCCGCGCCGCACGAGTGCCTGCTGCGCACCAGCCTCATGGCCACACACACGCACGCGCTCATCGACGAAGCGGTGGAAACGATCGCGGAGGTCCTGAGGAGGTACGAGCTGTGAACGAATTGGTCTGCGTCATCACGGGCGGCACGTCCGGCATCGGCAGGTGCACGGCGGAGGCCATGAAGGCCGCGGGCTATACCGTCTATGAGCTCAGCCGCCGCGAGGCGGGTCTGGAGGGCTTCTACCACATCCCGACCGACGTGACGAGCGAGGAGCTGGTGAACAGCGCCGTCTCGAAGATCCTCGCCCAGGCGGGACACATCGACGTACTCATCAACAACGCCGGCTTCGGCGTCTCGGGCGCGATCGAATTCACGGCGCCGCGCGACGCAAGGCGCCAGTTCGACGTCAATTTCTTCGGCATGGTGAACATGGTCAAAGCGGTGCTGCCCTCCATGCGCCAGGCGCGGCACGGGCGCATCGTGAACCTCAGCTCCGTCGCGGCTCCCGTGCCCATCCCGTTCCAGGCGTACTACTCGGCCTCCAAGGCGGCGATCAACGACTACACGATGGCGCTCGCCAACGAGGTGCGGCCCTATGGCGTCGAGGTCTGCTGCGTCCAGCCGGGCGACATCAAAACCGGCTTCACCGCCGCGCGGGAAAAGGTCCGGGAGGGCGACGACGTGTACGGCGGGCGCATCGCCCGCAGCGTCGGCGTGATGGAGCACGACGAGCAGACCGGCATGTCCCCGGAGAAGGCGGGCGCCTTCATCTGCCGCGTGGCCACGCGCCGCCGCGTCAAGCCGATCAGCACAATCGGCTTCCCCTACCAGTGCGCCTGCTTCCTTGTCAAGCTTCTCCCGGCTGCCGCGCTCAACCGCATGGTCGGAAAGCTGTACGCGAAATAATTTCTCCCGCGGTCAAAATCCCGCAGGCAGAGCACCCGCTGCTCCGCCTGCGGTTTTTATTTCCGGCGAAGCGCTCTCCCAGACCGGACAGCCGCCCACCGGGAAGGGCTGCTGCCTGTGAATACGCAGAAACAACCCCACCTGCACGGTTTTCGGTTTGCCGGCTTTTTCGGCCTCCGCTGGGGGTTACGGCCTCCGGGGGCCTCTTCTTTCCGCTCGTGCGGAAAGAAGAGGAAGAAAGGCACGCCAAAGGGAAGGGCTTTTTGCAAAGCCGCCCTTCCCTTTGGAATCCCATCCTCCGAGGATTGTTTTCCCGCCGCATCTTACGCTGCCGTGCGCGTTCCCTCGCTCCGCGCGGCCCGCGCAGTCGCGGTGCGGTATGGAATGTCGGAGGATGGCCTGCATAGAGAATTGACCTGTGAATACGCGGAAATCATCTCATTTGTCATTCTGAGCGAAGCGAAGAATCTTGTGGCAAATTTGCTTTGAGATTCTTCGTCGCTGCGCTCCTCAGAATGACAAATGGGGTAGTCAGAAGCGCTGCCCGACATTCCCCGCCGCACGGCCCTGCGCGCGTCGAGCGGAGCGAGGCGTCGCGCACGCGCATCAGCAGGGCGCGCATCGACAACAAATTTCGGAGGATGAGGGTCCAGGGAGAAGGGCGGCTTTGTGAAAAGCCCTTCTCCCTGGCGTGTTCTTTCTTCACCGTCTTTCTGCACGAGCAGAAAGACGGTGCCCCGCAGGGCGCATCTCCCGTCCAAAACAAATTAGTATACAGTCCGCATGAGATTCTTCGCCGCTGGCGCATCTCGGAATGACGGGCGGTGAGGATGCGCGCATCAGACAGGCGCGCGGGCGGCGCTTGTTGAGGGTCTCAGTCCGTGTTCTTCTCAGGATGCTCGATCCGCTTCGCGATCTCGCTTCTGTAATCGGTGGGGCGGACGCCGGTCACCTTCTTGAAGGTATTGCTGAAATGGAATACGGAGCTGAAGCCCAGGGCCTTGACGATGTCCTTGAGCGAAAAGCTCTGCATTATCATTTCCATGGAGCGTTCGATCTTGAAACGCAGCAGGGCCCGCTGCGGCGTCGTGCCGAGCATGTTGCGGAACGCGCGTTCCAGGCTCGTCTTGCTTATTTTACCGTCCTTCATGATTTCGCCGATCACGATCGGCGAGGACAAATGCTCGCCCACGTACCGGAAGGCATGGTTGATGATCCTGGAATCGCGGCCCTTTTTCAGCAATTCGGCGTCGTTCTCCTGGACGGCCTGGTCGTAGATGATCTGGCCCAGTATGACCTTTACGAGCTGCCGGAGCATGGCGGCGCGGCCCCGCCTCGCGGGGTCGTCCTCCGCGAGCTTTTCCAGCATCTCGCCCAGCGCGTGAAACTGCGGCTTCCGGAAGATCGCGTCCGTGGAGATCATCGCAACCGTTCTGAAGTTATACCGCTCCATGAACGGGGTAATGTCGAACTGCAGATAGGCAAAGCAGATGGGCTCTTCGCCGAGCCTTTTTCCGCTGTAGACGTCGTTTGGCCGGAAGATATAGCAGTCGCCCGGCTTCAGCACGGTGCGCTCGCTGCCGTGCTGGATCTCGACCGACCCCTTTTTATAGTATACGATCAAAAAAGCAGGCAGCAGAAAGCCTGCGATCCGCTCCGTCGCGGAATTGTGGATGCCGCAGCCGAGCAGCCGGACGTGGATGCTTTCGATAAAATAATCCACGATGCTGTCCGCTTCGTCCTCCATGTTGAGAAAGTCCTTCGACAGATTCTGCACCATAGCCGTCCCCCCTTTTCCCCTGCTTTGAGAGTACCGCAAATTATGGAAAAAAACAATACATCAATGCCCCATATTGATATATCAAAGCGGGTATTTTCTGAACAGTATCTTGAAATCTCTTTTTCTGTCGTATATACTCAAAATTGAATAACCAGCCGCGATTTTCTGCCGGACAGCGCGTTTTTTGCCGCACGGGGGCGAACATATCGCGTTCTTTTCACCACTTTCTTCCTCCCCGTCCGGCGGAAAAGCGCCCGCGCGATGATATATAAAAGTCTTTTTCTCCTTCCAGGCCGGAAGTGCCCGGCGCGGGTGTTTTCGGTTGGAGGACACTTCTGAACCCGGATCGTGAAATCTGAGCTGCGCGGAGGTTTTCCGACGCAGGTGAGAAGAGGGACAGATATGGAAAAATCAGCCGCAGAAATCTCCGGCGGCGAAGCTGCGATCGTAAGCTCGGGCAGCTTCCGTACCGCCGAGGTGCTTGTCCGCGGGGAGCGGAATCTCCATACGGTGCCCGTCACCGGGGCCTGCCGGCAGGCCCCGCCCTCCGCCGTCCGGCAGCGATGGCAGCGTTCTCTGGACGTCCTGACCGGCAGTCTCGGCGCAGCCCTCGGCCTTGTGATGCAGATTGTCGAGGGCGGTTTTTCCGTGTTCCTGTCCAGTGGGGAACCGGCCGCGCCGTATTTTCCCGGCGCACAGTTCCCGTTCGGCTCCGGCAGCTTCTGCGAGGAGGCCGTCGGTCAGAACTGTTTCATCCGCATCGACACGGCAGCCTGGGCGGAGTCCGGACCGGGCGCCGCCGTCTGCGCATTCCCCTGCTACTGCGGGCTGCCGCTCCGCTGGGAGGACGGCTCCTTCTTCGGCACGCTCTGCCTGTTCGGCCGGAGCGACGCTCTGACCGGGGCCGTCAGGCCCATGGCGGAGGAGTTCGCCGCCTCTATGGAAAAGGATCTGGAGCTGATGACCCTGCGCAGGCTCCACGGCTCGCCCTATGAAAAATACGCCCGCGCGATGGAAGCGGTCCTGCAGTACGCGCCCGGCGGTATTTTCTGCTACTCGGCGGAGCAGGACGACCAGTTCTCCTATCTCAGCGACAACATGCTGCGCTTTCTCGGCTATACGCAGCAGGAGTTCGTCGATAAATTTGCCAACCGCTTTTCGAATATGGTGTATGCGGAGGACCGGGCGCGCGTGCTGCGGGAGATCGACGAGCAGATCCGGCACGGGTCCTTCGACCGCTGCGAATACCGCATCGAAAAAAAGGACGGCTCGCTCGTCTGGGTTCACGACGAGGGGCACATCGTCGCGGACGCGTGCGGCCGGCAGTGGTTCTACGTCGTGATCGTGGACATCACGGAGACCGTGCGGGCGCAGGAGCGGGAGCGGAAAAAATTCCGCAGCTCCATGCAGACGCTTCTCGCCGCGAATCCCGAGGCGGTCGGCACCGTGCAGATCAACCTGACCCGGAATCTCTGCGACGAGGGCCACGGCCTCAGCGAGACGATCCGGCAGGTCGTGGCGGCCAAAACCGCGGACGATCTGTTCGCCGGCATCGCCTCTCAGATCACGGACCCGGCGATGCGGCGGGAATTCTCCGCCTGCTTTGACCGCGAAGCCCTTCTCTCCGGCTTTCAGAGCGGAAAAACGAGCCGGAGCATGGAATATATCCGCGTCAACGACCAGGGCCTGCCCGTATGGATCCGGATCTATCTCAACCTGCTGCAAAACCCCGATACGGGCGATGTGGAGGGGGTCGCCTACTCCGCCGACATCTCGCGGGAGAAACGGCGGGACGAAATTCTCTCCATCATCACCAGTCAGGAGCACGACCTGATCGCGCTGATCCACCTGGATACACGGGAGGTCGAGGCCTACTTCCTCGGCGAAACGCTGCCGCGGGCCTTCCGCGAGATGCTGCCCGCGCCCGGCGCCGTCTGCGCGCTCGAGCGCTTCCGCGACAACGCCATAGAGAAGTGGCTGAACGCGGATGACCGGGAAAAGTACCGCGAGTGCAGCGATCCCGCCTTCTACCGGCCGAAGATGGACCGGGGCGAGCACTATGAGTTCGTCATCCGGGAGCAGTTCCCGGACGTGGACGGCGGGGAGATGTACCGGAAATTCCAGCACTACTATCTGGGAAACGACCGGGACACCGTTCTGGTAATCGAGTCCGACGTGACGCAGAGCTACCGCCGGCAGCAGCAGGAGCTCCGCGCGGCCCGCGCGGAGACAGTCCGCATTCAGGACATCATGGACTCGATCACGAGCGGCATCTGCGTGCTGCACATGCCCGATCCGGATCACCTGCTCATCGTCTACGTCAACCAGCAGATGTTCCGCCTGCTCGGCTTCGAGCCCGAACGGAACGACGTGGCCGACATCGACAATCCGGCGGAGAAGCTGGTCGGCGCGTATACGGCCGACGCGTTTGTCGGCGTCCATCCCGACGACGTTGCCCGCGTCAGGAAGACCTTTCACGATCACTACCTCTCCGACTCCTTCGTCGTCGGCAACTACCGGACGATGGGCGCCGACGGAAAATACTACTGGATCAAGGAAGAGGTCCGCCTGCGCGAGGTCACGAAGGAATACCGCGTCTATTACGCCTCCTATCACGACGTGAGCGAGGAGGTCCGCCTGAACGCGGAGCTCACCGCGCAGCTCGAAACGGAAAAGCAGCTGCGCCTGGAGGCCACCTCCGCCAACGCGGCCAAAACGGATTTTCTCTCCCGCATGAGCCACGACATCCGCACCCCGCTCAACGGCATCATCGGGATGACCTATCTTGCCAGGGAGCAGGATAACCCCGCCAGAACAGCCGACTGTCTCGACAAGATCGACCGTTCCTCGAGCTTTCTGCTCGGCCTCATCAACGACGTTCTGGACATGTCCCGCGCCGAGAGCGGCGAGATCGAGCTGAACCCGGAGCCGTATCCGCTCGAAGAGTTCAACGAATACCTCGACGCCGTCATCCGCCCGCTCTGCCGGGAGAAGGGGCAGACGTTCGTGCTGGACGAGCAGTTTTCCATCCGCGACCGCATCCCCATCGCGGACAAGCTGCGCTGCAACCAGATCATCTTCAATCTGCTGTCCAACGCCGTCAAATATACGCCGGAGGACGGGACGATCACCTATCGGATCCGCGGCTGCCGCCTCGGACAGGGCCGGCTCCGGATCGACCACGAGATCTCGGACACCGGGATCGGCATGAGCGAGGAATTCCAAAAGGTGCTCTTCGATCCGTTTACGCAGGAGAACCGCGACGACGTCTCGGAAAACCGCGGCACCGGGCTGGGCCTCGCCATCGTCCGGAAGCTGGTGGACCGGATGGGCGGCTCCCTCCGCGTGCAGAGCGCCCTCGGCCGGGGCACGACGTTCTATGTGTCCTTGTCCTTCGACACGGTTCCGCAGACCGCGGAGGCGGCCCTGCCGCCCGCGGCGCCGGGCGCAGACGGCGCGGAGCGGTTTCTCCGCGGCCGGCGCATCCTGCTCTGCGAGGATCATCCGCTGAATCAGGAGATCACCAGAACGCTGCTGGAGCAGAAGGGCGCCGCCGTGGAGCTGGCGGAAAACGGCAAAGCCGGCCTCGAGAAGTTCGCCGCGTCCGCACTCCGCTATTACGATCTCATCCTGATGGACATCCGCATGCCCGTGATGGACGGCTACGAGGCCACGCGGGCAATCCGGGCGCTGCAGCGGGAGGACGCCGCGGGCACGCCGATTCTGGCCATGACGGCCGACGCGTTCTCCGACGACGTGCAGAAATGCCTGCGCGCCGGGATGAACGGGCACATCGCCAAGCCGATCAGTCCGGAGCGGCTGTTTGAAAAAATCGCCGCGCTGATCTCAGAAAGTCAAAAGGAGGCGGCACAGGATGAGTGACGGGAAGCGATCCTCCGGCAGCATGCTCGTCAACGAGACCCTCCGCGAGATGATGCAGAACAGCGAGGACTATATCTTTGTCAAGGATACGGACCTGCTGTACCACGGGGGGTCCGACGCGTTCGCGCAGCTGGCCGGCGCCGCGTCCGGCCCGGCGCTGATCGGGAAAACCGATTTTGAGCTTTTCCCGAAGGAAATCGCCGAGAAGTACCGGGCGGACGACCGGAAGGTGCTCGACAGCGGCAGGCCGCTGCTCGATTTCATAGAGCGGCTCCCCGATCTCGGCGGCCGCCAGCGCTGGACCCGCACGCGGAAGTTCCCGATCCGTGACGACAGCGGCCGGCTCATCGGCCTCTATGGGGTCAGCCGGGACGTCTCCAGAGAAAAGATGCTCGAGGAGCAGGTCAAGTCCGCGGAGGACTACGTTGCCCTCATCAACCGCCTGCCCTGCGGCGTCGCCATCGTGCACGAGGAGACCGGCGGGCTCTGCCTGGATCTTGCCAACGACGGCTTCCTCGAGGTGCATCACCGCACCGGCCCGGCGGTCAAAGAGCTCGTCGGCATGAGCCTCCTGCCCCCTGTCTTCGAGGACGACCGCGCGGCCGTTCTGAAGGCGTTCGGGGCGCTCAAAAGCGGCGCGGTTCCGGTCGGCAGCGCCGACTATCGGATCCGGGGCGGCGACGGGCAGCTCCACTGGGTCAACGTCCGGCTGCGGAACGCCTACCGGAAAAACGGCGTCAGCTATTACTACGCCTCGTACAGCGGCCTCGACGCGCAGAAGCGGGCCGAGGAGAAGCTGGCGGAGAGCCGCAACAGCCTGGCGGAGTCGCTCCTGAACACGGATCTCCAGTTCTTTACCTATTATCCCGGTCAGGCGCGCTGCGAGAACCTGATTCTCAACAGCCGTTTCGCCCAGCTGCCCACTGTGTGGGAGCACTACCCCGACGACTTCCTCGCCTATACGCATTGCCCGCCGGAGGACGCGCGGACCTACCGGGACATGCTGTCCGCCATCGACCGGGGCGCGGACCTGGCGGAATGCACCGTGCGCTTCGTCTACAAGGGCAGCTTCATTTGGGAGCGGATCAGTCTCAAGGCCGTGCGCGACAGCAGCGGAACGCTCGTGCGCGCGCAGGGGCATTCGATCGACGTCACAAAACGGCTGCAGGAGGAGGACCGTCTGCGCGAGGAGCGCATGCGGCTCAAAACGCTGGAGGGCGGCATTTTCGAGTCGTTTTCCTTCGACCTCTCGAAGCCCGGTAAGATCGAGGTCCAGTCCCGCGACGACGCCATGCTGAACGCCGAGATCGGCGCCGAGGCGCTGGCGGAGGCGAACCGCATCTGCCCCCCGCTTGAAAGCGCCGACCCCCGCTCGCGCGAGATCCTGCTGAAGGCGGCCTCCCGTATCCCAGACCCCGACGACCGGGCGCTGTTTATCTCCACCTGCAGCGGCAGCGCCATGCGCGCGGCGGTCCGGGAGGGCCATTACAAGGCGGAGATCCGCTACCGCCGAAGGATCGGCGGCGTCGTCCGCTGGGTCATGACCAGCGCCGAGGTCCTGCCGGACCCGGACAGCGGCGATCTGATCGCCTTCTACTACACCAGAGACATCCACCGGGAGGTCATCAACGAGCGCATCAGCGAGGCGGTTGTGGAGCGCAACTACGCCTGCGTCTCCGTCCTGGACCTCCAGACCGGTATCTATACCGTCATCTCGGGAACCGACCCGGAGCTGGCCAGTATCAGCGGCAGGCCGTACACCGAGGCCCTGCAGACCGCGGCCGCCAATTTCGTGGCGGAGGAGGACGCGGCGTACTTCCTGCAGCACATGGAGCAGTCGGTCATTCTGGCCGCGCTCTCGAAGCAGCCGACCTATACGGTCTACAACCGCAGGCGGCAGGCCGCGGTGCACCTCTCGGGAAAGCCGCTGCGCCGGATGAAGCACGACGTGCTCTATCTGGACGCCTGCCGCGACACGCTCGTCTTTCTGCTCACCGACGTCACGGCGATCTTCGAGCAGGAGCGCGAGGCCCGCGAGCGCCTGGAGACGGCCCTGCTGGCCGCGCAGCAGGCCAGCAGCGCCAAGTCGAATTTCCTCTCGCGCATGAGCCATGAGATCCGCACGCCGCTCAACGCGATCATCGGCATGGACACCATCGCGGCGCAGTCGATGGGCAACCCCCGGAAGGCGGCGGACTGCATCGCCAAGATCGGCCTCTCCGCCCGGTATCTGCTCTCGCTCATCAACGACATTCTGGATATGTCCCGCATCGAAAGCGGGAAAATGCTGCTGAAGAACGAGACCTTCACCCTCCAGGAGTTCATCTCCGGCGTCAACAACATCATCTATCCGCAGGTCCGGGCCAAGGGGATCGAGTACGAGTGCACGGTCTCCGGCGAGCTCGACGATTCCTACATCGGCGATGAGATGAAGCTGCAGCAGGTGCTGGTCAACGTGCTCGGCAACGCGGTCAAGTTCACCTCCCGCGGCAAGATCACGCTGGACGTCAGCGTCCTCAGCCGGGAGGCCGCGCAGGAGAAGGTCCGGTTCGTCGTGGGCGACACCGGCTGCGGCATCGCGCCGGCGGACCTCGGGCGGATCTTCGACGCGTTCGAGCAGGCGGACACCTCCACGACCACCGTGTTCGGCGGCACCGGGCTCGGACTCGCCATCACAAAGAACCTTGTGAATCTGATGGGCGGCATCGTGACCGTCCGCAGCATCGTGGGCGTCGGCAGCGAATTCACCATCGACGTGCCGCTCACGGCCGACGAAAGCGCGCTGCGCCTGCCGCGGCTCCAGCCGAACCTGCAGAACCTGCACACGCTGATCGTGGACGACGACCTTTTGATCTGCGAGCAGACGCAGGACATTCTCCGGGACATCGGCATGATCGGGGAATGGGTCACCTCCGGCGGCGAGGCCGTGGCGCGCGTGCGCGGCAATGCCGACAGCGGCAAATACTATGATTTCATCCTGATCGACTGGAAGATGCCGGATATGGACGGCATCGAGACGACGCAGCGGATTCGCCGGATCGTCGGACCCGACGTGACCATCATCATCATCTCCGCCTACGACTGGCAGTCCATCGAGGCGCAGGCCAGGGCGGCGGGCGCGAACATGATGGTCTCCAAGCCCCTGCTGCGCTCGACGCTCGTCTCCGCCTTCGAGCGCGCGCTCGGGAACGAGAAAAACGCCGAGCAGCAAACGCGCGAGTTCGATTTCAGCGGCAGGCGCGTGCTTTTGGCGGAGGACAACGACCTCAACGCCGAGATCGCCCGCACGCTGCTCGAGGACCGGCATTTCACCGTGGACCGGGCTGTGAACGGCCTCAAGGCTTTGGAGAAATTCGTCCAGAGCCCCGCCGGCACCTACGACGCGATCCTGATGGACGTGCGGATGCCGATGATGGACGGCCTGCAGACCACGGCCAACATCCGCCACTGGGACCGGCCCGACGCCGGGACGATCCCCATCGTCGCGATGACGGCCAACGCCTTCGACGAGGATGTGGAGAAGAGCCGCGCCGCCGGCATGAACGCGCACCTGTCCAAGCCCATCGACCCGGCGCTTCTGTACGGCACCCTTTGGCACTTGATCTGTGATAAAACTGATACAAACGGACGGTGAACACCATGATCAGAGAGTTTCAGATGACTCCGACGGAACGGGACTTGTTTGACAGCGTTCTGTGCGGCATTCTGCGCTATTCCCCGGACGAAAGCGCGCAGGTTCTGCAGTTCAACAGCACCTGCGCCCAGATCTACGGCTTCCCCGGCAGCGGCGCGTTCGCGGCCGCGCTGGAGTCGGGCGAGATGCAGACGGTCTACGCCTATGACCGGGAGATCTTCCGCGGCTTTTTCCGCCGCTGCCTCCGCACCGGTCAGCTCGTCAACTTCGGCCACCGCATCCTGCGCCGGGACGCCACGCTCGCCTATGTCATGGGCACCATGCGCGTGTGCACGATGGCGGACGGCGAAAAAGTCGTGCAGGCGATGTTTACGGATTCCGGCTACCACGTGGTGCAGGAGGACATCCGCAAAAGCCTGCAGTATCTGCCGACCAACGCGAACGGGCGCGAGAAGCTCATCGTGGCCTCCGCCGACGAGTCGGTGCGGCGCGAGCTGCGGGAGATCCTGCTGCCCGACTGCACCGTGATCGGCGCCGCCAGCGAGCAGGAGGTCCGCTCCATCATGAACAAGGAGCAGGACGAGATCGGCGCCGTGCTGGTGGACGAGGAGATCGTCTCCGGCAACGATTTCCGGTTCATGGCCTCCATCAAAAGCAACATTCTCTTCGCCTCCATCCCCGTCGTGATCCTGGCCCGGGAGGGCAGCGAGGACGAGGAGCAGCTCCTGTCCTACGGCGCCAGCGAGTTCCTGCGCCGTCCGCTCGACGCCAACGTGATCCGCCTGCGCATCTCGAATCTGCTCGAGCTGCGCGACACGGCCATTCAGCGCAACGCGATCGAGTCCCTGGTGGACAACATCCCCGGCGGCGTGGTGATCTTCCGCGTCGGCAGCAGCCTCGAGCTCCTGTACGACAGCAAAAAGCTCGCCAATCTCGGCGCATGGACGGAGGAGGACGGCCTGCGCGTGCGGCGCGAGGGCCTGGGCTGCCTCATCTGCGAGGCGGACCGCGCGCGCGTGATGAAGAGCCTTTTCCGCGCGGCGGAAACCGGCAGCACGCTGGAGATGACCTTCCGTCTGACGGGCGCCGACGGGAAGACGATCTGGGTCCAGGCCCACGCGGTGCTCATCCGCAAGGAGGGCAACAAGCCCGTCTACCAGGCCGTCATCACGCCCACCTCGGTGCGGGAGAAAATGTACCAGAACGTGCTGGACGATTCCTTCTCCGCGGTCGCGGTCAACGACGACAAGACGAACGAGCAGCTCTACATGAACAACGCCGCGGCCGCGCTGGCGGAGGAGTGCGACGATCCCGCGGACTATCCCTGGATGGCCTTCTGCGGGGAAAAGCTGCCGGAGGACGCCTACGTTCCCCGCCAGATCATCACGAAGAAAACCGGACGCCACCTCAACATGAACGGCCGCCGCATCGACTGGAACGGCATCCCCGCCCGCATCGTCTTTCTCGCCGACGACACCGAGAGCTACCGCCTGCAGAACGAGCAGCTGGAGAAGGCGCTGGGCGAGGCCAAAAAGGCCAACGAGGCCAAGAGCTCCTTCCTCTCGCGCATGAGCCACGACATCCGCACCCCGCTCAACGCCATTCTCGGCATGTCCAGCCTTGCGCTCGACGAGGCCGGCAGCGAAAAGTCGGTCCGGGATTATCTGGAAAAGATCTCCTCCTCCGGCCAGTATCTGCTGGGGCTCATCAACGACATTCTCGACATGTCCCGCATCGAGTCGAACCGGCTGGAGCTGCACCCGGAGCCGGGGACCGTCGCGCAGTGCCTGCACGACGTGCTGGTGTCCATGCAGGCGCAGATGGACCAGAACCGCCTGCGCTTCCGCTTCACGCAGGAGCCGGAGACGCCCGAGACGCTCGTCATGCTGGACAAAATGCGGATTCAGCAGATCTTTTTCAATCTTCTTTCAAACGCGGTGAAGTTCACCGGCGAGGGCGGCAGCATCTGCGTCGCGGTCCGCCGCCGGAGCGGGAGCGACAGCCGCATCGGCTATTCCATCGACGTGAGCGACACGGGGATCGGCATTGCCGAGGACGCGCAGACGCGCATCTTCGAGGTGTTCGAGCAGGCGGGCCCGCCCATGAAAAACGGCTCCGGGCTTGGGCTGGCCATCGTGAAAAACCTGCTCGTGCTCATGGGCGGCACGATCGGCGTGGAAAGTGCCCCCGGCCGCGGAACGACCTTCCGCATCCGGGTGTCCTTCCCGGTCTCGGCCGTCCAGTCGATCGAGTCCGAAGAGCCGGAGAGCGAATCGGTGGACTTCACCGGGCGCAGCGTGCTGGTGGTGGAGGATCACCCCATGAACATGGAGATCACCCGCAAGCTGCTGGAGCACAGGGGCTGCCGGGTCACCTCCGCCTTCAACGGGCAGGATGCGGTCGACATGCTCCTGCACTGCGAGCCCGGCGAATTCCAGGCGGTGCTGATGGATATTCAGATGCCGGTGCTGAACGGGCTGGACGCCTCCCGCGCCATCCGCGCCGCCGCGCGGCCCGATCTGCAGCGGCTGCCGATCATCGCCATGACCGCGAACGCCTTTGAAGAAGACATCCGGAACTGCAGGGACGCCGGCATGAACATGCACCTTGCAAAGCCGATTGAACCGAAGCTGCTCTATGAAACGCTGCAGCGGATTTGGAGTGTGACAACATGACTGTGGAACATTTTGCCGACCTGAACGATATGCACAAGGACGTGCTGCTGGAGCTGGGCAACATCGGCACGGGGAACGCGCTGACCTCCCTTTCGCAGCTGACCTGCCATCCGATTCAGATGGATCTGCCCAGCATCCGCATCACCGAAATGAACAGGCTGCCGGAGATCATCGACTTTCCCGGCAACCGCAACGCGGGCGTCGTGATCGACGTCCACGGCGATCTCGACTGCGTCATCACCTTCCTGCTCAACGAGCAGTTCGCCAGGGTCATCGCCGAGGAGCTGACCGGCGAGCCGGTCACGGACCTCACGCAGATGAGCGAGATGCAGGAGTCCTCCATCCGGGAGGTGGGGAACATCATGTGCAACGCCTACCTCAACGCCCTGGCCTCGATGCTGGAATCCGAGTTCTCCGTTTCGCTGCCCAACCTCAAACTCGGCGCCAGCCGCGACATTCTCGACACCTTCCTCAGCAAGTTCAGGGATGAGACGCCGGAGCTGCTCTTCATCGAAAACACCTTCTTCTACCTGGACCAGGCGTTCGTCAGCTATATCCTGCTGCACCCGAAATTCGAGTCCCTGCAGCGCATTCTGGAAAAGCTGACCTGAGGAGACGCCATGATGCTGGACAACACAGGCGGCCAGGAGGATCTGTTCCTGGCTCTTTCGGCGGGCGGAACCGCCTATGTGCTCCCGCTGTCGGACGTGGGGCAGATCGTGTCCGAGGCGCCGCCGGACATGCCGGAGATCCTTCTCTCCGGCCGCCGGGAGCGGGGCGGAGGCGCCGTCATCTTCCAGGATGACGCGGGCCTCGCCGCGCTGACGGTCGGGCGGGTGACCGGCATCGTACAGCTGCCGCCGTCCCGCCAGTTTGAGATGCCGGAGCAGGCGCGCAGTCCGAAAAACCGGTGGATCGCCGGCGTCGCCTGTCTGGAGGACGGGCGGGAGCTGGCCTATCTGCTGGACTGCCGGCAGCTCCGGGCACGGTTTTTACAGGAGGCGCTATGAACGGCGAAGTCTATCTCAAGGCCCTGCTCGACGGCGTGCGGTTTGCCGTTCCGGCGGCGGACGTTCTGAAGATTCTCCCGGAGCCTCCCGCGATCTATGTGCCGGACGCGCCGGAGGGGATCTGCGGGCTCGCGTACGACGAGGGAGCGGTCTATCCGGTCCGCTCCGTGAACCCGGCGCGCCGCGCGCCCGCCCGGCTGGTCATTCTCGCCGGACGCGCGGCTCTGGCCGCGGACCGCGTGGAGACGATGGCGCAGCTTGACCGCGCGGAGCTGGACGCCGCGCTTCCCTTCGGGGACACGGGGATCCTGCTGCTGGATCGGGAAGGGCCGGTATGATCGAGCTCGGAGAAAGAGAATTTGAAGAGATGCACCGCTACATCCGCGCCCGCTACGGTCTGAATCTGGAGAAGAAGAAGTATCTCATCGAGGGCAAGCTCTGGCTCGAGCTGGCCTACTCCAAATCCGACACCTACGCCGAATACTGGCAAAAGCTCCTGAGCGACCAGACCGGCGTCATGGAGCGGCGGATGATGGACCAGCTGACGACCAACTACACGTTTTTCTGCCGCGAGGAGCAGCACTTCGCGTTCCTCCGGCAGCACGTGATCCCCGCGCTGCCGCCGAACCGGACGGCGCCGCTGCACATCTGGAGCGCGGGGTGCTCCACCGGACAGGAGTGCTATACGCTGGCCATGGAGCTGTCGGACTGCCGCAGCGCGGGCGCGCTGCACGTTCCGTTTTCCATCTTCGGCTCCGATCTGTCCGCCGCGGCGGTGGCCGCCGCGCAGAGGGGCTATTACGCGAGCGCGGACTACGCCCGCCTGCCCGCCGCCTGGCAGTCGCGCTACTGCGAGAGCTTTCAGGACGGCCAGTTCCGGGTAAAGGAGGTCCTGCAGTCCTGCGTCAGCTTCCAGCGGCAGAATCTGATGGATCTGCCCTGGATGGCCCCGTCCTACGATCTGATCTTCTGCCGGAACGTGCTCATCTACTTTCAGGACACGGAGCGGGCCTCGCTGGTCAAAAAGCTGACGGAGGCGCTGCTTCCGGGCGGGTATCTCATGATCGGACATACCGAAAGCCTGCTGGCGATCCCCAACCGGCTGCAGTACATCCAGCCGGCCGTATACCGGAAACCGGAGGCGAAAACGTGATTAAAAAGAAAATCCGGGTCTTCCTGATCGAGGATTCCAGACTTTATCAGCAGTTCCTCCGGCAGATCATCGAGTCGGACGACTGCCTCACGGTCGCGGGCACGGCGGAAACCGGCGCGCAGGCGCTGGAGCAGATACCGGCGCTTCAGCCGGACGTGGTCACGCTCGACCTGCAGCTGCCGGACTGCGAGGGACTCGCGCTTTTAAAAGAGATCCTGCGGCGATGGAGCCTGCCGGTCATCGCCGTCTCGGCGGACGCGGAGGCCTGCGCGGCCGCCGTCAGGGCCGGCGCCAGGGATTTCATCGCGAAAATGCAGGACGCGGAGCCCAAAACCGCCGAGCAGTTCCGGCTGCTTTTGAAGCTCAAGCTCAAGATGCAGGCGGAAGCCCGGCCGGCCGCGCCGCAGCGGCCCCTGCCGGAAGCGCCGGATAAGCCGCCGCGCGCGCTGTACCGGAGGCCGGCCGCGGAGCCGGGAGGCCGGAGCGATTGTCTCATCGTCATCGGCGCCTCGCTGGGCGGCACGGAGACCACGCTGCAGATCCTGCGGCAGCTGCCGGACACGCTGCCGGGCATCGTGATCGTGCAGCACATGCCCCCGGAATACACCGAAGCCTACGCCATGCGGCTGGACCGCTGCTGCGGCCTTTCGGTGCGCGAGGCGAGAAACGGCGACGCCGTGCTGCCGGGCACCGCGCTCGTGGCCATGGGCGGCGCGCAGCTGACGGTCTGCCGCGGCGAGCAGGGCTACCGGGTCCGGGTCGGCGGCCCGGAAAAATACGGGGGCTTCTGTCCGTCGGTCGACGTGCTGTTCCGCTCCGCGGCGGAGGCCGCCGGTCCCTCTGCCCTGGGCGTCATCCTGACGGGCATGGGCCGCGACGGCGCGCAGGGGCTCCGGGAGATGCACGACGCCGGCGCCTATACGCTGGGCCAGAACCAGGCGACCTGCGCGGTTTTCGGGATGCCCTGCGCCGCGGACAGGCTCGGCGCGGTGGACAGGCTGCTGCCTCCGGAGCTGATCGCCGAGGAGATCATTCGATACGGTTCCCGATTTCAAAAAAGTGAGGTTGAAAGACTATGAGCGACAAACTGATCCTGATTGCAGACGACGCAGCCTTCATGCGAAAGATGATCCGCAGCACGCTCGCCTCCGCGGGCTATACGAGGTTTGTGGAAGCGCCGAACGGCGCGGAGGCCGTCAGGCTGTTTGCCTCGGAGAACCCCGACCTGGTCCTGCTGGATGTGACGATGCCGGAGATGGACGGTCTGGAGGCGCTCCGGCGCATCATGGCGATCTCGCCGGCGGCCAAGGTCGTCATGTGCTCTGCCATCGGCCAGGACGCCACCATCATGCAGGCCGTGCGGAGCGGCGCCAGCGAGTTTATCGTCAAGCCCTTCAAGAAAGAGCAGCTCACCGAACTGGTCGCCGGCCTGCTGGGCTGAGGAGGAAAAGCGATGAAGCGTCTGAAAAACCTGAAAATCGGCAGCAAGATTGTTCTCTCCTTCGTGGCCGTCATCGTGCTTGTGGCAGCCATGCTGGTGGTCACGCAGCTGAGCATGACCCGGATCAGCAGCGATATGGAGACCTTTTACAACGAAGAATTTCAGATCGTGGACGTCAGCCAGACGCTGATGACCGATCTGCAGGGCTATGCCAAGGGGCTTTCCCGTGTGGCGCTGGCCGCGGAGAACGCGGAGCAGCGCGAGGCGTCCGACGCCGCCCAGTACCTGACCACCCGGAAAGACGAGATGAACAGCTATCTGGACGCCATGGGCAAGGACATCGACGATCTCAACAAGCTCCCGCTGGTTTCCGTGGACGAGCTCGCCACGATCAACGAGATGTACCAGACCCTGACCGAGCAGAACACGCAGCTGCTCGCGCTGTACAGCGACGGAAAAGTGGACGACGGGCTGAAGCTCGCCAACGGCGAGATTGAGCAGAACGCGCTCACCGTGCGCACCGCCCTGAATACGATCATCGCGCGCGCCCAGACGCGGGCGGAGAACAAAAACAACAGCACGGTCTCCCTGATGAAACAGCAGCGCATCATTGTGCTGCTGCTGGCCGCGTTCGTCCTGGCCATGACCGCCGTGCTGTGCGTCGTGCTGACGCTTGGCATCCGCCGGCCGCTGAACGAGATGGAGCTCGCGGCCAGGCGTCTGGCGGAGGGCGACCTCTCGCAGCAGATCTCCTACCAGAGCCGGGACGAGCTCGGCTCGCTGGCCGAGAGCCTGCGCAGCACGATCTCCGCCCTGCGGCTCTACATCCGCGAGATCGACGCGGCCATGAGCGCCATCGGCAGCCGGAAGCTCAACTACGTGCCCGCGGTGGAGTTCAAGGGAGACTTCGTCTCCATCCGCGAATCCCTCGCCCGCATTTCGCAGGATCTGACGGAGGCGCTGGTGCAGATCAACACCAGTGCCGATCAGGTCGTGCGGGGCGCAGAGCAGATCGCGGGCAGCGGGCAGGCGCTGTCCCAGGCGACGCTGGAGCAGGCCAGCTCCGTCGAGGAGCTGAGCGCGACGATCAACGACGTCTCCGACCGCGTCCGCGACAACGCCGACAACGCCGTGGCCACCAGCCGCCTCACCGAGGCGGTGGGCGCCGACGTGCGCGAGACGAGCAAAGAGGTGCTCGATATGAGCAGCGCCATGAACCGGATGCGCGAGATGTCCCGCGAGATCACCGGGATCATCAAGGACATCGAGGACATCGCCTTCCAGACGAACATCCTCGCGCTCAACGCGGCCGTCGAGGCCGCCAGAGCCGGCGAGGCCGGCAAGGGCTTCTCCGTGGTGGCCAACGAGATCCGCAGGCTCTCGGAAAAGACGACCGAGGCCAGCCGGTCCACCGGCGATCTGATCGGCAAGACCGTGGACATGATGGTGCAGGGCGCGGACATGGCCGCCGCCACCTCCGGAAAGCTTGCCAAGACCGCCAAGGCGGCGCAGGACGCGGCGGACAAGGTCCAGGCGATCTCGCAGGCCTCCGGCGAGCAGGCCACGGCCGTCGTGCAGCTGCGGCAGAGCATCGAGCAGATCTCCAGCGTCGTGCAGGAAAACTCCGCCACCGCGGAGGAGAGCGCGGCCTCCAGCGAGGAGCTGACCGGTCAGATGCAGGCGCTCAAAAAGCTCGTGAGCTCCTTTGAATATGACGAATGACGCCGCGCAGGGGCGGCACCGGGGGTGATGAAGTGGGCTTTTTCAGCGCAGAGCTGGAATCCATGGTCGAGCTGTACCAGCGCGAGACTGCCGAGCTGATGGAGGAATTCCACGCCCGCCAGGCGGGGGCCATGCAGAACGGCCGCTTTACCGCGCAGGACATCAACGCCGTTTTTCGCATTGTGCACACCATCAAAAGCTCCGCCGCCATGATGGGGCTGGCGGACATCAGCAGCTGCACGCACCGGATGGAGGACCTGTTTCTGCTGTTCCGCGAGGACCCCGGACGCGCCGCCGGCTTTGAGAACCGCATTTTCGACCTCATGTATGTGTTTTCCGACTTTGTGGAAACGGAGACTGCCGCCGCCTCGCGGGAGGACTACCGCCCGAAGAGCGCGGCGTCCGTCCTCGGCGCGATCCGGCAGGAGCTCGATTTCTTTCAGGGCAAGCCGGCCGCGCCGGCGGAGCCGGAGCCGACCGTCCGGGAGGCCGGCGTGCCCGTGCTCCCGGAGCCGGCCGCGGAGGCGGAACCGCCTGCGGCCCCGGAGCCGGCCGAGCCGGGCGAGCTGGTCTGGCGCGTCACGCTGCGGCCCAACTGCCAGATGGAGAACGTGCGCGCCTATATGCTGGTGCGGGAGCTGGAGGGGCTCTGCGGCAGGATCGCCTCGCAGCCGGCCAATCTGGAATCGGCGGACGCGGCCGAACGGATCGCCCGGGACGGGCTGGTGCTGACGCTGCGCACAGGCCATGCCGACGAGGCGGCGCAGCTGCTGTCCGCCTCCCCGTACGTGCTGCGCGTGGAGGAGCTCGGCGGCGAAGCCGGGCAGACCGCCGCCGCCCCCGGCGGCGCCGCGGCCCCTGACGGCGCGGACGAGCCGCAGGCCCGCCGCAGCAAATTCAGCATGGTCTCCTGGTCCAACGTGACGCAGCTGCAGAATCTCACCGGGGAGCTCATCACGGCGAACACGATCCTCGGCGCGTCGATCAAAAAGTACGTGCAGGGCGGCCCGCTGGAAAACGAATTCCAGACGATGAAGCGGCTGTTCCGCGAGCTGGAAAAGCTCGTCGCCGCCGTTTCCATGATCCCGGTCTCCTCCGTCGTGCCGCAGTATCAGCGGCTGGTGCGCGACGTCGCCGCGCGGGAGGGAAAGCAGCTCCGCCTCGCGGTATCCGGCGCGGAGCTGGAGGTGGACCGCAATCTGCTCGATACGCTCGGCAGCCCGCTGATTCACCTGCTGCGCAACGCCGCCGACCACGGCATCGAAGCGCCGGAGGCGCGCGCGGCCGCCGGGAAGGACGCCTGCGGCACGATTACGCTGAAATTTGAAAACCTGACCGACCACCTCGCCGTCACCGTCTCGGACGACGGCGGCGGCATGGACCCGGAACGCATTCTGCGCAAGGCCGCCGAGCGGGGTCTGCTGACGAAGGACCCGCGCGCGTACAGCACGGACGAAATTTTGAACCTCGCCTTTCTGCCCGGCCTGTCCACCAACGAACAGGCCAACCAGTTCTCCGGCCGGGGCGTGGGCATGGACGTGGCGCAGAACGTCGCGAGCAGTCTCGGCGGCAGCGTGACCATTCGCAGCACGCCCGGCGCGGGCACCGCCGTCCGGATGGAGGTGCCGGTCTCCGTGACCTCCTCGGAATGTCTCCGCTTCTCGGTCGGCCCGTACGCCTGCCTGCTCCCGATCCGCTGCGTGGTGCGCATCCTCAGCCTTGCCTCGGCGGAGCCGCACCTGCAGACGGCCGAGGGCCGCAGATGGCTGCAGGCCGAGCAGATGCTGCCCGTCCTCGATCTGTTCGCGCTCTACGGCGCGCAGCCGGACGAAGGCGGCCAGCGGCTGATTGTCATCAAGGATGCGCGCGGCAGCGCCGCGCTGCTCACCGGCCCCGTGGCCGGCCAGCAGACCGCCGTGGAAAAGCCGCTGCCCGCCCTGATCGGGCGCAATTATCGCACCAGAACCGGCATGGTCGGATGCACCGTCACGGAGACCGGGCAGCTCGGCGTGATGCTCAGCGCCGACTGGCTGCTCCGGATGTGCGGAAAGGATGTGGCAGATAATGGGAAATAGCGGACTCGGCGCGCTTCTGCTCGTCCTGCGCCGGCAGCAGGCGCGCTACGCGGTCCCCGCGGAAAACGTGGCGGAGATCCTCTCGCTTCCGGCTGTCACGGCGCTGCCGCGGCAGCCGGCCTACATGCGCGGCATCTTCAGCTACAAGGGCCGCGTCGCCGCCGTGCTCTCCCTGCAGGCCCTCTGCGGCTGCGGGACCGGCGCGGACGAGACGGTCTGCGTCGTGCTTCGCAGCGGCGAGCTTCTGATCGCCCTGACGGCAGACGGCGTGGAGTCGCTGATCGCGGACAGCGGGCAGCGGCTGCCGGCCGGCGGGGCTCTGACGGACGGGAAGCTGCTCTCGCTCGATTACGCGCTGCCGGGCGACCCGGCCGTCTTTGTTCTGAATCTGAGCAGGACCTATCAGAAAATCGAGAGCGATTTCGACACGGCCGCATCGGTCTGATCCGGCCCGTCGGCGCATCCGCAGGGCGCATCCCCCGTCCTTAATAAATCTGCACACAGTACGTATGAGATTCTTCGTCGCTGTCGCTCCTCAGAATGACAGGTGGGATTGTTTAAGCGTTGTACCCGCCCCATGCCGCGTCCGTAGGGGCCGATGCCCACATCGGCCCGTCTGCACGATTCTCGGCTTGCCGGTTTTTTCGGCCTCCGCAGGGGTTACGCCCTCCGGGGGCCTCTTCTTTCCGCTCGTGCGGAAAGAAGAGGAAGAAAGGCACGCCAAAGGGAAGGGCTTTTTACAAAGCCGCCCTTCCCTTTGGAATCCTTTCCTCCGAGGATTGCTTTCCCGCCGAGCCTTATGCTGCCGTGCGCGTTGCCTCGCTCTGCTCGGCCCGCGCAATCGCGGTGCGGCAGGGAATGTCGGAGGATGGCCTGCATGGAGAATTGGCTTGTGGATACGCGGAAACAACCCCCGCCTGTCATTCTGAGCGAAGCGAAGAATCTTGTTGCAAACTTGCTTTATATTCTTCGTCGCGTGCGCTCCTCAGAATGACAGATGAGAAGGATATGCATGTAAGACCAACCCCATTGTCATTCTGAGCGAAGCAAAGAATCTTGCCGCAAACTTGCTTTAGATTCTTCGTCGCTGCGCTCCTCAGAATGACAGATGGGGCAGCGGGAAGCGCTTCCCCGACATTTCCATCCGCACGGCCCTGCGCGCGTCGAGCGGAGCGAGGCGTCGCGCACGCGTATCCGTTGGACGCGCATCGATAGCAATCTTCGGAGGATGAGGGTCCAGGGAGAAGGGCGGCTTTGTGAAAAGCCCTTCTCCCTGGCGTGCTCTTTCTTCACCGTCTTTCTGCACGATCAGAAAGACGGTGCCCCGCAGGGCGCATCCCACGTCCAAAAAGCATGTACGCAGTACGCACGAAATTCTTCGTCGCTGACGCTTCTCAGAATGACAAATTTGCAGGTCTCGCGCAGGCGGGCCGATGTGGGCATCGACCCCTACGCGGCGCCGCTGACCGCCCATCTGCGCCGGAATCTTCCCTGCCTGCTTCCGTAAATGGCCGTCCAGGCAAAAAAGGCAAAAAATCCCCGCCGCAAAATTGCGGCGGGGATTTTGGAGCGGGTGACGGGGCTCGGACCCGCTACCTCCACCTTGGCAAGGTGGCGCTCTACCAGATGAGCTACACCCGCGTATTAAACGCAGGTATGATTATATCAAATATCCGGTATTTGTCAAGATGAAAATTTGCGGCGCTCACGTTTTTGTGCGGAGCATCGCGCGCATGGCGTTGAGGATCGCGAGGATCATCACGCCCACGTCTCCGAAGACGGCGATCCACATGTTCGCCAGGCCCAGCGCGCCCAGCGCGAGGATGACGGCCTTGACCGCCAGGGCGAACCAGATGTTCTGCTTCACGATGCGCATGGTCCTGCGCGACAGGGCGATGGCGAGCGGCAGCTTGGACGGCTTGTCGTCCATCAGCACCACGTCCGCCGATTCGATGGCCGCGTCGCTGCCCAGCGCGCCCATGGCGATGCCAACATCCGCGCGCGTCAGAACCGGCGCGTCGTTGACGCCGTCGCCCACGAAGGCCAGCCGGCAGCCCTCGTTCAAAAGCGCCTCGACGTTCTCGACCTTCTGCGCGGGCAGCAGCTCCGCGCGCGCCTCGTCCAGCCCCAGCTCCTGCGCCACGTGCTCCGCCACGCGCGCCCGGTCGCCCGTGAGCATGACGGTCCTGCGGATGCCCAGCGCCTTGAGGCCGTCGACGGCCTGCTTTGCGTCCGGCTTGATCTCGTCGTTGATGACGATGTGGCCGAGATAGCGGCTGCCCTCCGCGATATGGATGACGGTGCCGGTCAGATGGCACTCATGCCAGTCGGCCCCCACGCGGTCCATAAGCTTGCCGTTGCCGAGATAGAATGTCTTCCCGTCCACCACGGCGGACAGGCCGAAGCCGGACAGCTCGCTGATCTCGCCCAGGCGGGATTTGTCGATGTGGCCCTCGTGCGCGCGGACGATGGACTCCGCCACGGGATGGCCGGAGTAGCTCTCCGCCGCCGCCGCGATGTCCAGCAGCTCCGCCTCGGAGATGTTGGCGGGATGGATGGCGTCCACGGCGAACGCGCCCTTCGTGAGCGTGCCGGTCTTGTCGAACACGACCGTGTCCACGTTCGCCAGCGCCTCGAGATAGTTGGAGCCCTTGATGAGGATGCCCTCGCGCGAGGCGCCGCCGATGCCGCCGAAGAACGTCAGCGGCACGGAGACGACGAGCGCGCACGGACAGGAGACCACGAGGAACACGAGCGCCCGGCGGATCCACAGGCCCCACGCCTGCGCGAACACGAGCGGCGGCACGACCGCCAGCAGCACGGCCCCGCCCACGACGCAGGGCGTGTACCAGCGGGCGAAGCGGGTGATGAAATTCTCCGCGCGGGATTTCTTTTCCGCCGCGTTCTCGACGAGCTCGAGGATCTTCGCGACGGTGCTCTCGTCGTAGCGGCTCAGCGTGCGCACGCGGATGACGCCGGTGAGATTGACGGTGCCGCTGACGACCTCGTCGCCCACCGTCTTGTCAGCGGGCAGGCTCTCGCCGGTCAGCGCGGCGGTGTTGACGGAGGTCTGGCCCTCGAGGATCTCGCCGTCGAGCGGGATCTTCTCGCCGGGCCTCACCACGATGGTCTCGCCCGGCTCGACCTCCTCCGGCGAAACGGTCAGCTCCGCGCCGTCCCGCAGGACGACCGCGCTGTCCGGCCGGATGTCCATGAGCGCCGCGATGGACTTTCTGCTCTTCCCCACAGCCAGACTCTGGAACAGCTCGCCGACCTGGTAGAACAGCATCACGGCCGTCGCCTCCGGGTACTCATCGATGGCGAACGCGCCCAGCGTCGCGACCGACATGAGAAACTTCTCGTCGAACGCCTGGCCGTGCAGGATGCTGCGCAGCGCCGACCACAGCACGTCCCAGCCGACGACAAGATACGGCACAGCAAACGCGGCCAGCCGCCAGCCGCCCTGCAGCGGCAGGAACCAGACGGCCAGGCACAGCACCGCCGAGGCAATGATGCGGATCAGCGTCTTTTTCTGCTTTCTTGTCATGGCCGCCGCCTCACAGCACAATCCGACAGTCGGGCTCGATTTTCCGGACGATTTTGGCGGCCTTTTTCACAATGTCGTCGAACGCGGCGTCGTCGGCCTCCAGCGTCAGCTTCTGCGTCAAAAAGCTCACCGTGGCGGCCTTTACACCGTCGAGCTGCGCGATGCCCGTCTCCATTTTGGCCGCGCAGTTCGCGCAGTCGAGGTCCTCCAGCTTAAACGATTTTTTCATCTTCCGCTTTCCTTTCCTCAATCAGATGCTCGAAGCCCTGCGCCAGGATCGTGCGCACATGCTCGTCGGACAGGTAATAGTAGATCGTCTTCCCCTCCCGCCGGTTGCCGACGAGATTCGCGTCCTTGAGGATCTTGAGCTGGTGCGAAATGGCCGACTGCGTCATGCCCAGCAGCTCGGCGATCGCGCATACGCACATCTCCGACTCAAAGAGTGAAAACAGGATCTTGTTCCGCGTCGTGTCGCCGAAAAGCTTGAACAGATCGGACAGGTCGCACAGCAGCTCGTCCGTCGGCAGCTCGTCGCGTACCTTCTTGAGAATCGCGTCGTGATTGTGCTCCAACATCTGCGCCTCCATTCATATGATTGATTGTTCATATGATAATCCATTCATGTGTATTTGTCAAGCGGTCCCCCTGCTATGCTGCGCAGAAAAGCCAAAAAAAATCGGCTGCCTTTCGGCAGCCGATTTTTGGGATACCCGATTAGTTCAGTTCGGTGATGCCGTCGATTCTCAGCGAGAAGGACGGAGCGGACTGGAAGTAGGACTCGTGGTAGTAGCCGTCGATGATCGCCTCATCGGCATCGGGCGTGAAGTCGCCGTTGGTGTCGGTCGCGAACGCGTTCGTGACTTCCTTGCCGCCGACCGTGAAGGTGGTGGTGTCGAAGACGTGCAGCTTGTCAGCCTTGATGTCCTCAATCGCCTTGTCAACCGCTTCCTGGGTGCCCTTGGCGCAGGAGGTGCCGAGCGGCGTGATGGCCACGGCGCCGGTCTCGAAGCCCTCGGCCCAGTTGGTGTCGAAGGTCTGGCCGTTCATGACGGCGTTGATCGCGTAGGTGTAGAAGACCTGCCATTCGTTGGTCGGGGAGGTCAGCGCGGCGGTCGGGGCAACGGAGAGCATGTCAACGTTGTAGCCGACGGAGTAGACGGTGGTGCCGGCCTTCAGAGCGGCCTCGCAGGCGGAGGGAGCGCCGGTGGAGTCGGCGTGCTGGCCGATGATGACGCAGCCGTCGCCGATCAGGGCTGTGGCAGCTTCGCTCTCGGCGGTGATGTCAAACCAGGAGTTCGTGTACTGAACTTCCATGGAGACGTTCTTGACGATGGAGCGGATGCCAAGGAAGAACGCGGTGTAGCCGGAGACGACTTCGGCGTACGGATAAGCGCCGACATAGCCGATCTTGATGTTGCCGCTGGCGTCCTTGTTCTTGTCGGTGATTTTGCCGGCGTCGATGAGCTCCTGCAGCTTCATACCGGCGACGATGCCGCCGACATAGCGCGCTTCGTAGATCTTCGTGAACGCATTGTGGAAGTTGGCCAGGCCGTCTGCCTTCGCCGTGTCGCCGGTCATAGCGACGAACTGGATGTCGGGGTATTCCTCGGCAGCCTGCTTGCAGTAGGACTGATGGCCGTAGGAGTTGGTGACGATGAGCTTGCAGCCGGACTCCGCGCAGTCAACGCAGGCGTCGTAGCAGGCCTCGGTCTCGCCGATGGAGTATTTCCAGATGATGTTGTCTTCGGTCAGGCCGCAGTTGGTAAGAGCGGTCTTCAGGCCGAGGATGTGCGCGTAGGTATAGCCTTCGTTTTCGTCGCCGACCAGAACCGCGCCGACCTTGAAATCGGACGTGCTGGCGGTGGACGCCGCAGCGGACGAGGACGCCGCGGACGAGGTGGCCGCGGAGGTGGCCGCGGACGAGGTGGCCGGGGTCGAGGCCGCGGCAGACGAGGCAGCCGCAGACGTATCCGTCGTGGTCTCGGTGGTCTTGCTGCTCGCGCAGGCAACCAGAGCGAACACCATCAGGACCGCAAGAAGCAGAGCAATGATTTTCTTCATTCTAGAATTTCCTCCTTTATGTTTTCGGCTTGCGCCGCCCGCCCGGTGGGGGAAAACTCCATCCCGTGCGGGTATAGATGTATTTTACTCTGTTTTGGTGCAACATGCAATAATTTTTTTGAAAAAGTTTTTCTCACCCCGGTTTTTTGCACAAATATGCCGATTTTTCCTAAAAAATTTTTAGTGTTTTCGCCGGGCTGTCATTTTATACAAACGTGTCCGGGCAGTTTTCGTAGAGTTTGCCGATTGAAAACACCGTTCCGGATTCCGCATTTTATGATAAGATAATAATATAATGAGAAGTGTGCGCCTGCACCCGTAAAAGCGCATGGAAAAAGGAGATCCCACGCTTGAATAACATGGTTTTAAAGGGAAACATCATCTGGAGCGAATCGATGGACGAGCTCAGGACGCTGGAAAACGGCTATCTTGTCTGTGAGGACGGGCTCTGCGCGGGCGTGTTCCGCGAGCTGCCCGAGCGGTTTGCCCGCTTTCGCGTGCAGGACTGCGGGGACAGGCTGATCTTTCCGGGCATGACGGACCTGCACGTCCACGCGCCGCAGTTTGCCTTCCGCGGGCTCGGCATGGACATGGAGCTGCTGGAATGGCTCAACACCTATACCTTCCCCGAGGAGGCCAAGTACAGGGAGCTGGACTACGCCGACCGCGCCTACAGCAGCTTTGTGCGCCATCTCGTCAGCAGCACCACGACGCGCGCGTCCATCTTCGCCACCCTGCACGTCCCGGCGACGGAGCTGCTCATGGAAAAGCTCGACGCCTCCGGTCTTGTCACTTGCGTGGGCAAGGTCAACATGAACCGCGGCTGCCCCGTCTATCTGGGCGAGGTCTCGACCAACCAGGCCGTCCGCGACACCGAGCGCTGGATCCTCGAGACGCGCAGCCGCTTCTCCTACACAAAACCCATCCTGACGCCGCGCTTCGTCCCCTCGTGCACCGACGATCTCATGTACGCGCTGCGCGACCTGCGGGAAAAATACGGTCTGCCCGTGCAGAGCCACCTGTCCGAGAATTTCGGGGAGATCGCGTGGGTGCAGGAGCTCTGCCCGCGCTCCCGCTTCTACGGCGACGCCTACCGGCAGTTCGGCCTGTTCGGCGGCGGCTACCCCTGCATCATGGCCCACTGCGTCCACTCCAGCGAGGCCGAGCAGGCGCTCATCCGGGAAAACGGCGTGTTTGTGGCGCACTCGCCGGAATCGAACACCAACCTCGCCTCCGGCGTCGCGCCGATCAGCAAATATCTCGACGACGGCCTGCGGGTCGGCCTCGCCACCGACGTCGCCGGCGGCAGCCACGAGAGCCTGCTGCATGCGATGACGCAGGCCATTCAGGCCTCCAAGCTCCGCTGGCGGCTGCAGGACCAGAGCGTGAAGCCCCTGTCCTTCGAGCGCGCGTTCTTCCTCGCCACCATGGGCGGCGGCGCGTTCTTCGGCAAGGTCGGCAGCTTCCTGCCCGGCTACGAATTCGACGCCGTCGTGTTCGACGACACGCTGCTCGACCATCCGCAGCCGCTCACCGTCCGCGCGCGCATGGAGCGCGCCGCGTATCTCGCGGACGAGCGCTGCGTCGCGCGCAAATACGTCGCCGGCCGCAGAGTCCTGTAGCAGCCGCTTTTCAAAACGACCGGGCGCGCCGCAGCGCGCGGCAGCCCGAAAAACCCGCAAAAATCTTCGGATTTTTGCGGGTTTTTCCGTCAGCGGGCGGAGGATCGGCCGGAAAAAGGCCGCGGCCCTCTTCAGCGGCCGCCCTGCAGCAGCGCCAGAATGGCGGCGGCGTGGCCGCGCTCGTCCTGCGACAGCTGCAGAAACACGTCGCCGAAGCTGCCGGCTGCGCCGGCCAGCGTCTCATACGTCTGCGCGGCGCGCAGCTCCGCGTCATACCGGAGCCGGAGCTCCCGGCGGAGCGCGGCGCAGGCCGGAGCGGGCGCCGCGCAGCTCCCCGGCTGTTTCCCGGTCAGGATGTAATACATGGCGGCCGCCGTGCGGGCGTGTCTGCGCTCTTCCCGCGACAGCCGCATCAAAACGCCGCGCGCCTGCCCGCGCGCGAGATCCGCGAGCCTTCTGCAGAGCGCGGAATCCGCCTGCTCGTCGGAGATCATCTCCAGCAGTCTCTCCGGCGTCAGCGCGTCCCCGCTCTGCCCGGCCCGGATTTCCGTTTCGGTGGTGACAGAATCCATATGCCGTTCCCTCCTTCCGCCCATTCTATGGCTTTTGCCGCGCCGCCGTGCGAAATCGTACAAAAAAGGTGCGGAAGATTGGGTCAGAAGTCACAAAACATCTTGTAATTGGGAAAAGCGTGTGTTAGAATAAATTTTCGTGAGATTTCAGGAGATATTGAAAGGAGTGCACGAATATGACGCAGGATAAAATCCGGAACATTGCGATCATCGCGCACGTTGACCACGGCAAGACGACCCTGGTTGACCAGATGTTAAAGCAGGGCGGCGTCTACCGCGCGAATCAGGTTGTCGCGGACCGGGTCATGGACTCGGGCGACCTCGAACGCGAACGCGGCATCACGATTCTCGCCAAGAACACCGCTGTTCATTATAAGGGCTATAAAATCAACATTGTCGATACCCCGGGCCACGCCGATTTTTCCGGCGAGGTCGAGCGGATTCTCAAGATGGTGGACGGCGTGCTGCTGCTTGTGGACGCCGCCGAGGGCCCCATGCCGCAGACCCGCTTCGTGCTGCAGAAGGCTCTGGAGCTCGGCCACAAGGTCATCGTCGTCGTCAACAAGATCGACCGGCCCGACGCGCGCGTGCACGAGGTCATGGACGAGGTGCTCGAGCTGCTGCTCGACCTCAACGCGACCGAGGAGCAGTTTGATTCCCCGACGCTCTTCTGCTCGGCCCGCCGCGGCACCGCCGCCTACGGACCCGACGATGAGGGCACCGACCTCACCCCGCTCTTCGACACCATCATCCAGTATATCGATCCCCCCAAGGGCGATCCGGCGGGGCCGCTGCAGCTGCTCGTGTCCTCCATCGACTACAACGAGTTTGTCGGCCGCATCGGCATCGGCCGCATCGAGCGCGGCTCCATCCACCCGAACGAGGACGTCGTCGTCAGCGACTATCACGACCACGACATGCACGAGCGGGCCAGGATCGTCGCCCTGTACGAATTCACCGGCCTGGGCCGCGACGCCGTGCCCGTGGCGTCGGCGGGCGAGATCGTCGCCTTCTCCGGCATCTCCGACATCACCATCGGCCGCACGCTCTGCGCGCCCGATACGATAGAGCCGCTGCCGTTCGTAAAGATCTCCGACCCGACGATCGAGATGACGTTCTCCGTGAACGACTCGCCGTTCGCCGGACGCGAGGGCAAATTCGTCACCTCCCGCAACCTGCGCGACCGGCTCGAGCGCGAGCTTCTCAAGGACGTGTCGCTGCATGTCAAGGAGATGGGCACCGACGCCTTCAACGTCGCGGGCCGCGGCGAGATGCACCTGTCCATCCTCATCGAAACGATGCGCCGCGAGGGCTACGAGTTCCAGGTCTCGACGCCGCACGTGCTGACCAAGACGGTCGACGGCAAGCTCTGCGAGCCGATCGAGCGCATGGTCGCGGACGTGCCCGAGGCCTCCGTCGGCGCGGTCATCGACAAGATTTCCCAGCGCAAGGGCGAGCTCAGCTCCATGACGCCCGTGGGCAGCCGGATGCGGCTGGAGTTCCTCATCCCCACGCGCGGCCTGTTCGGCTACCGCAACGAATTTTTGACCGATACGCGCGGCGAGGGCATCATGGCCTCCGTGCTCGACTCCTACGCGCCCATGAAGGGCGAGATCCCGCGCCGGCAGACCGGCTCGCTCGTCGCGTTTGAAACCGGCGAATCCTGCGCCTACGGTCTGGGCGGCGTGCAGGACCGCGGCTCACTGTTCATCGGCCCCGGCGTGGAGGTCTACGCGGGCATGGTCGTGGGCGCCTGCAACCGCAACGAGGACATGGCCGTGAACGTCTGCAAGAGAAAGCAGCTGACCAACATGCGCGCCGCCGGCAGCGACGACGCCATCCGCCTGTCTCCCCCGCGCGTGCTGTCGCTCGAGCAGTGCCTCGAGTATCTGGCCGACGACGAGCTGCTGGAGGTCACTCCGCAGTCCCTGCGCATACGCAAGCGCATCCTCGACCATGCGCAGCGGATGCGCACGGTCATGAAGGCCAAACAGTAAGCAATACAATAAAAAATCGCCGCCGTTCCGGGCGTCCGGAACAGCGGCGATTAAACTGTCAACGAAGGCCCAATGGGCCTTCGTTGACAAAAAGATGCGGCCTGCTGCGCGCGGGATTTTCGCGGCGTGGGACGCGAAAATTCCACACTTGCAGACCGTAAAGTGTGTTTTCCGACGTACACGCCGCCGGAAAACACAGGATTTACAACTTATTTGCGCCTGCGGGCGCAAACTCTGCGAGGCCTTTTGACAAGCTGACCGCCGCCGTTCCGGGCGTCCGGAACAGCGGCGTTTTTTTGCGGTTCACTCTTCGCTCTTCGCTTTTTGCGACTCTTTTGCCTTTGCCATCGCCTTTTTCCGCGCCTCGACGCCCTGCTCCATCATCTCGTGGGCCATGTTGCCGATCTGGATGGTGGTGCAGCCGGCGAACTGCTCCGGCTCGATCACGCCGAGTACGTCGAGATAGACGTCGGTGCGGCGGAGAAACATGTTGTGCAGGATCGCGCGCGTGTTGGCCACGGCGCAGACGACCACGGGCACCTGGGCCCGCTGGGCGATCTTGAACGCGCCGTTGCGGAAGGGCTTCAGCTCGCCCGTCTTGCTCGTGCCGCCCTCGGCGAACACGCCGATGGAGCACTTGTCCTCCTTGAGGAACTGGATGGCCTTCAGGATGGCCTTGAGCGCCTCGCGGTCGTTTTCCCGGTCGAGCGGCAGGCAGAGCACCTCGCGCATGATCTCCGCGACCATGACGAGGGAGAAATTTTCCTTTTTGGACAGGAAGGCCAGGTCGGCCCACGGCATCGCGTTGTAGTAGATGACCGGGTCGTAGGCGAACAGGTGGTTGGACACCAGCATGAACCGTCTGTCGCGCGGCACCTTCTCGAGCCCCGTCGTGTGCACCTGCACGCGCGCGAGGAACAGGATGAGACGGCAGAACTGGTTGAGCATGAACCGGAAATAGGTGCTGGGCCGGTCGAGCTCCTTGTGCGGGTTGACAAAGCGTGTGGACAGGAACAGCACCAGCACGAACAGGATCACCAGTCCCAGGAAGAATATGAGAAACGCCAGCGGGAACTGCCACAGCGCGTTCCAGGTTGTAAAAAAGCCGTGCCTCCAGGCGTAGCCTCCGGAGAGGAGAAAGCTCAGTATGAAAAACACTTCGATCATCGATTGTCACCCGCTCACCGAGAAATTCAACAGTCTTGCTTTTATTATACAGCTTATTTTCGCGGAATGTAAAAATGCGTCGTTTCTTCACAAAAAGTTTACGAATTGTTGATCTTCCAAAAGCCGCAGGATGGCGAATCCTGTGCTATACTGAAGTTTAATCGAAAATGCGGGGAGCGGGTGAGCAGATGCAGAAGAAAAAGATCTCGTTATATTTCAAGCTCTTTTTGGCGCTGGCCTCTCTGGCGGGCGTCGGAATCCAGCTGGGGATCTTCGCGGGCGTCTGGAATCCGATGGCCTTCCGGATGTTCACGATCCTCAGCAATCTCTTCTGCGCGGCCTATTTTCTGGGCGCGTTTTTCAGCGGCCTGCGGGGAAAGGGGCCCTTCTGCCCCGCCTGGAAGGGCGCGTGCCTGCTGTCCATCAGCCTGACAGGGCTGGTTGCGGCGTTTCTGCTCAAGAACGCCGTCAATTTCCACACCGCCACCGGCATCTCCATGCTGCTGCTGCACGTCGTCGTGCCCGTCGGGACGGTGCTCGACTGGCTGCTGTTCGACGAAAAGGGCCGCTGGAGCCGCTTCGCGCCGGTGTGGTGGCTCGTGCCGCCGTACCTGTATTTTGCCTACATCCTGATCTCCGCCGCGCACATGCAGCCGGATGCCCCCGGCCGCTTCCCCTACTACTTTCTCAACTACGAGCGGCTCGGCGTGGGCCGGATGCTGCTGATCGCCGCGGTGCTGACCGCGCTGTTTCTGGCGCTCGGCTGTTTTTACCGCTGGCTCGACGCCCGGCTGGCCGCCGGGCGCGGCTGACGGGCGCGGCCTTGATTTCTTTCTTTTTTCGGGCGCTTTGCGGCGAAATTAAGCGAATCTTAATGAAAATTTTAGCTTTTCCCCGATTGTTTCCGGAGCGGCTTTCCGATATACTGGAACTGCAAGGGACGGAGGCAAGACATGCAGAAAATGACCGCGCTGCCTGAAAAAACAAAAAAACTGCTCGCCGGCGCCGCGATCGCCGTGTTTGTCGTCTTCACGGTTCTGGTCTGCTGGCTGGTGGGCCGGCCCATGCTGCAGTTCGTCGAGCAGCCCGAACGGTTCCGGCTCTGGGTGGCCGAGCGGGGTCTGTGGGGAAAGCTCGCGTACGTGGGCATGGTCTTTCTGCAGGTGTTCGTCGCGATCATCCCTGGTGAGCCGCTGGAGATCGGCGGCGGCTACGCCTTCGGCGCGCTCGGAGGCACGCTTCTGTGCCTGCTCGGCGCGGCGCTCGGCAGCGTCACGGTCTTCTTCTTCGTCCGCCGCTTCGGTCTGCCGGTGGTGGAGGTCTTCTTCCCCGCCGAAAAGCTGAAAAAACTCCGCTTTCTGCAGACCTCGCCCCGGCGCAACGCCCTGTTTCTGCTCATTTTCATGGTGCCCGGCACCCCAAAGGACATCCTGTGCTACGTGGCCGGGCTGACCGACATGAAGCTGCCGGTTTGGCTTCTCATCTGCTCGCTCGGACGCATCCCGTCGGTTTTGACCTCCACGCTCGGCGGCGCGGCGCTGGGGCTGCAAAACTACCAGTTCGCCGCCATCGTGTTCGGCGCAACGCTGCTCATCAGCGCAGCGGGCTTCTTCCTCTATCAAAAAATCTGCAAGGAGCAGGACAACTATGGAAATACTGCAAGGCATGAAACTCACGAGCTGGATCCTTCTTCTGACGCTGAGCGCGTGCTACCTGTATCAGGTTGTGTATCTGATCATCCCGTTTCTCATTCCGGAAAAGAAGCATCTGCCGGCGAAACCGCTTAGATACGCCGTTCTGATCGCGGCGCGCAACGAGCAGGCCGTCCTGCCCTACCTGCTGGAGAGCCTGCGCGCGCAGGACTATCCGGCAGACCGCGTGCACGTCTATGTCGTAGCGGACAACTGCACCGACGAAACCGCCCGCGTGGCGGAGGAGCACGGCGCGACCGTCTATCCCCGCTTCAACCGCCGCGAGATCGGCAAGGGCTATGCCCTGCAGTACCTGCTCGAGCACATCCGCGAGGACGGCGAGTACGACAATTACGACGCGTTTCTCGTCTTCGACGCCGACAATCTGCTGCAGCCGGACTACATCAGCGCCATCAACCGCTCGTTCTCCGACGGCTTCGAGGCCGTGACCGGCTACCGGAACAGCAAGAATTTCTCCGACAGCTGGGTCGCCGCGGGCTACGGCATCTGGTTCCTGCACGATTCCGTGCACCTCAACCAGTCGCGGATGCTGCTCGGCACGACCTGCGCCGTCACCGGCACGGGCTTCGGCTTCACGCGCGGCCTGCTCGACCGCTGCGGCGGCTGGCGCTTCCACACGCTGACCGAGGACGTGGAATTCGATACCTGGTGCGCCGTCAACGGCGTGCGCATCGGCTTCTGCCGCGACGCCGTGCTCTACGACGAGCAGCCCGCAAGCTTCCGCGTGTCCTGGCGTCAGCGCACGCGCTGGGTGCAGGGCGGCATCCAGGTGGCCATGCGCTACACGGGCACGCTGCTGCGGAGCCTGTTCCACGGAGGCATGCGGTCCTGGGCCAGCTATGAAACCATCTCCATCGGCTTCTGGGGCTGCCTGTTTTCCGGACTCATCATGGCCTTCACGCTCCTGACCGCCGGCATGGAAAACGCCTGGGTCGGCGTGCTGCTTGCCATCTGGTCGGCGGTCCGCGGTGCCTATCTCGGCATGTTCGCCATGGGGCTGCTCACCACGGTGACGCAGTGGAAGCAGATCGCAGCTCCCGCGCGGAAGAAGGTTCTCTACATATTCACCTTCCCGTTTTTCATGATGAGCTACGCGCCGATCGGCGTCTGCGCGCTCTTCCACAAATTCGAGTGGTCGCCCATCGCCCACACCGTCGCCGTCCCGGTCAGCGCCGTGGCCAGCCGCCGTGCCGGCTGACCCGTCTCCGCCGTCCCATAAGCGCCGTCTTCGTAATCATTTTTCACAGACCGAAAACTGCCGCGGTATTTAACCGCGGCAGTTTTGTTTCTGTTTTGTTTATCCGACGGACTCCTCTGCCGGCGCGCTGCGGTCCTCGGTGCGGCGGATCTTCGCGCCGAGCCCGGTGAGCTTGCCCACGATGTCCTCATAGCCGCGCTCGATATAGTCGGCGTCCTCGATGACGGTCGTGCCCTCGGCGCTGAGCGCTGCGATCACCATGGCGGCGCCCGCGCGCAGGTCGCACGCGCGCACCTCGCAGCCGTGGAGCTGGCGCACGCCGTCGATGACGGCGGTCTTGCTCTCGACCTGGATGCTCGCGCCCATGCGGTTGAGCTCGCCCGTATAGCGGAAGCGGTTGTCGTAGATGCCCTCGGTCACGAGGCTCGTGCCCTCGGCCAGCGCCATGCACACCGCGATCTGCGGCTGCATGTCGGTCGGGAAGCCGGGATACGGCATTGTCTTGACGTTGGCCCGGCGCAGCCGGCGGCTCGATTCGACGCGGATGGAGTCGTCATACTCCGTCACGCGCGCGCCCATCTCGCGCAGCTTCGCCGTGATGCAGTCGAGGTGCTTGGGGATGACGTTCTCCACGAGGACGTTCCCGCCCACGGCGGCGGCCGCCGTCATGTAGGTGCCGGCCTCAATCTGATCGGGGATGATGGTATAGAAGCCGCCACGGAGCTGGCGCACGCCGCGCACCTTGATGATGTCGGTGCCCGCGCCGGAGACCTTCGCGCCCATGGCGTTGAGGAAGTTGGCCAGATCGACGATGTGCGGTTCCTTGGCGCAGTTCTCAATGATGGTCAGCCCGCCGGAGAGCACGGCTGCGAGCAGAATGTTCATCGTCGCGCCGACCGACACAATATCGAGATACACGTGGCCGCCCAGCAGCCCGCCCTCGGGCGCGTCGGCACAGACATAGCCGCCGGCCTGCTCGACCGTCGCGCCCATGGCCTCGAAGCCCTTGATGTGCTGGTCGATGGGACGGACGCCGAAATTGCAGCCGCCGGGCATGGCGACGCGCGCGTGGCCGAAGCGCCCGAGCTGCACGCCGATGAGGTAATACGACGCGCGGATGCGGCGCACCAGCTCGATGGGAGCCGTGACGTTGCGCACATGCGAGCAGTCGATTTCCAGCGTGTTCCGCCCGAGCCGGCGGATGCGCGCGCCCATGTTGCTCAGAATTTCGAGCAGCAGCCGCACGTCGGAGATGTCGGGGACATTTTCAATCCGGCAGGTGCCGTTGACCAGCAGCGTGGCCGGGAGAATGGCGACCGCGGCGTTTTTCGCCCCGGAAATGGCGACGGAGCCGTTGAGCTTTCCGCCGCCCTCGATCCAGTATTTAATCAAAACAAAAGCCCTCTTTGGTAAGCGTTTTTACATCGGTAAAAGTATTTCCGCATTCGACGTTTTAAACATCGCCAAATGGTGCCAAAAAGAGAATAGCACAGTCGCGCGGCGTTGTAAAGGAAAATTAACAAATCAGATACAAAAAAATTCACAAATTTTTAAGAACTCGCCGTGATCGCCGTGATCTCGCGGGTGATGCCATTGACGCGGAAGGCGCCCGTATCGGTGTCGATCTGCCAGACGGGGACGAGGCGCACGCTGGCGGAGGCCGTCTCCGTGTGCTCGTAGCCCTGCCGGACATCCGTGATCCGGCTGCCGACCCAGCCCAGCGTGTTTCTGGCCGCGAGCAGCGCCACCAGCGCGTCGGCGCAGGAGATGCAGGCGTTTTCGCTCACGCGCGTCACGGAGCCGCTCAGGAAAAAGATGCCCGAAACGTCCGTGAGCGCGCCGTTCGTGTAGGTGAAGCGCAGCCCCTCGGAGAAGGCCGGCACGCCCAGGATCTGCTGGGCCGCCGTGACCGCGTAGACGCCCGCGCTCACCCGCTCCGGCTCGGACACGGAGGCGGCGTCGAAGCCCATCGCCTTCAGCAGCTTCCTTGTGCCGGACACGGGATCGGACGCGGTGAACCAGCCGTCCAGCGAGGCGGAGAAGCTGCCGCTGGCATTCATCCTGCAGCTTCCGTGCGGGGAGGTATAGACGCTCGAATAGCGCACGGAGCTGTCCTGCGGCTCGCTCTGCGCGCCGAGCAGGACCGCCGCCGCCGTGCTTTCGGCGGTCCGGGAATTCTCAAGCTCGATGGTGTACAGTCGCGCGCTGGCGGGCAGCTCGTCCCCCGAGAGCTGTACGTCGTAGCCGGCGAACAGCGTCTGCAGCCGCTCGTGCACCGCCGCCTCCTCGCGCGCCTGCGCCGTCTTGGAGGGGATGACGAGGACCAGCAAAAAGCAGACGGCCAGCGCCAGAATGAGCAGAATCAGATTTTTGATTTTTCCGACCGGCACCGCCGCCGCCTCCTTTCTAAGGCAGCACCGCACAATTCCAAGTGCAGTGTTGCGCCGTCAGATTTTTCGTCAGATGTGTCAAAAAGCGCAGCGAATCCTTTGTAGATTCGCGAGCATGGTTGGCGCATCTGACGGGAAAGATGCAAGCAAGACCGTGCTTGAGGCGTCAGCCTCGAATTGCGCGGTGCTGCCCGCGTGTTTACTGCCGCGTTTTCCAGCCGGCCTCCAGGGTCTGTCCGCCGGCGTCGGCATACTGAACCACGATTCCGGAGCCCTCCGGCAAAATGGCGGCGGCCTGCGCGGCCGGCAGCAGCTTCGTCTGCGCGGAGGTGAGCCGGTATGTGCGCAGATTGAGCGTGGCCTCCGCGATCTGCGCGCCGTCGAAGCGGACCGTCGCGGCCGGGCCGTCCGCCCGCGTGACCAGAATCCCGCTCACAACGTAGTCGAAGCTGCACACCGCGCCGCCGTCCGACTGCGAAAACGAGCGCAGATACAGCCGCGCGTCGCCCAGCGTGTCCGCCGTCAGTCCGGCGAGCAGCGTCCGCGCCGCTTCGATCAGGTCGCCCGGGCTGTCGGAGGCCGCGTTGAAGCGCGCGTCCGTCCGCTGCCCGTTGTACAGCCTCAGAAGCCCGGCGGCGGAGACGCTCAGCGTGCTCGCGCCCTCCGTAAAGCGGGTGGTGCCGCCGGAATCCGTGTAGCTGGCGCCGCCGTAGGGGTTGAAGCCGAGCGTGCCGGCGAGCGACGTCGTAAGCTGCGAGGAAACGGGATTCGCCGCCGTCACGCCCGGCACGGAGACGGCCTCGGCCGTCAGCAGCGTGTCCGGCGCGAGCAGCTTGAACCGGCCCGTGGAGTCCTCCGAGGCCAAAAAGCTGCCGTCCGGCTTGCAGCTCTCGAGCAGCTGCTCGAGCGTATCGGCGGGGAGCTTGGTCTGGCACACCCAGCACGCCTCGCCCGCGAGATACAGCCGCACCGCGCCGTTCTGGACCGACAGCAGGCACATGTCCGCCGCCGGGGCGTCCGCGTTCGGCTGCGCGTCCAGCCAGGCGGCCAGCACGGCCGCCGGAATCTCGGCGGGATAGCAGAACAGAACGCCCTCCTCCTGCATGGCCGCGTAGAGCTTGGCATACGTGCTGCTCTGCGCCGGCCCGGCGGTGTCGAGCGCCTGCCCGAGCGCGCCGCCCAGCGTCTCATAGGCGCTGTCGAGCGCGGTGAAGTCATACTGATAGCTGCAGCGGCCGGCGGAATTTTTCACCGTGATCGTCAGCGGCTGCGCCGCGTTCAGCACGGGCTCGGCCGCCTGCGTATAGGTGAGCTCCGCCTCGGACATGCCGAGCACGGAGGCGAACGGCTTGAGCATCGCGGCGAGCCACGGCGTCTGCTGCACCGTTCTGGCCGGGAGCGCCAGGACGGTCAGCACGATCACCGCGAGCGTCAGCAGGACCAGCAGCACGTCCTTTCCGATTTCCAGCAGCTTCTTCATGCCCGGCCCTCCTTTCGCCTCCCGCTTTGCCTGTGATTCCGGCGGCCTGCGCGCCGGATGAAATTTCCCCGTCCGTCCGCGCGGGCTTACGTCGCCGCGGGCAGCGTGATGAGCACATCCGTGCCCTCGCCGCAGACGGAGTCGATGGAAATATCGCCCTTGTGCTGGCTGAGGATCTCCCGCGCGATCGAAAGTCCCAGCCCCGTGCCGCCGGACTCGCGCGAGCGGGCCTTGTCCACGCGGTAGAAGCGCTCGAACAGGCGCGGCAGGTCCTTTTCGGGAATGCCGATGCCGTTGTCGGAGATCCGGGCAAAGACGTTTTTGCCGCTGGTTCCCACGGTAATGTCGATCTTGCCGCCGTCCGGCGTATATTTGATGGCGTTGGACACGATGTTCATGACGACCTGCTCGATGCGCTCGCGGTCGCCGTTCACGTCCGGGACCTCCCCCTCGCACCGGAAGCTCAGGGTGTGGCCGTGGTTCTGCTCCGCGTTCATCCGGGCCGCCTCGTAGACGCTCTTGACGGCCTCGGCGAAGGAAAAGCGCGTGATGTTCATTTCCATCTTGCCGTAGTCGAGCTTGCTCAGCGTCAGAAGGTCCTGCACGATGCGCGTCATGCGGTCGGCCTCGCCCAGGATGACGCCGAGGAAGTTGTTCCGCAGCTCGGGCGAGAGGTCGTCGCCGGCGGAGATGATCGTCTCGGCGTAGGAGCGGATGTTCGTAAGCGGCGTGCGCAGCTCGTGCGAGACGTTCGCGACGAACTCGCGCCTCGTCTGCTCGTTTTTCCGCTGCTCCGTCACGTCATGGATGACGACCAGCGCGCCGCCCTGCGTCTGCTGGGAGGAGAACGGCGCCATGAGCAGCTCGAGCTGCCTTTCGCCCACGGTCTTCTGCGTCTGGATGGACTGCGGCCTCTTGAGCGCCAGCAGACTGGCGAAGTCCGCGTCGCCGGCGAACAGCTCCTGGAACGTGGTGGCGGGGTCCATGGAGCGGCCCAGCATCTGCGCGGCCGCGGGGTTGAAGTGGATGACCGCGCCCGCGGCGTTGAAGGCCACGACGCCGTCCGTCATGTGCAGAAACAGTGTGGAGAGCTTGTTGCGCTCGTTTTCCGCCTCGGAGATCGTATCCTGCAGCACCTGGGCCATGTGGTTGAAGTTGCGGGTCAGAACGCCGATCTCATCGCGGCTCGTGACCTCCAGCTTCTGCCCGAAGTCCCCGGCCGCGACCTGCCGCGTGCCGACCGTGAGCGCCTGGATGGGGGTGATGAGGATCTGCGCGAGCAGAAACGACAGCACCACGCAGATAACGAGCCCCAGCCCCAGCGCCTCGAGGATGATCCGCAGCACCTCGGCCGTCAGATCGTCCACCGTGGCCTTGTTGTCGAGGATGTAGACGATGTAGCTGCCGCTGTCGGACTTGATCGGCACCGCCAGGTCCATATAGGCGCTCGTGATCGCGCTGTCCTGCCCGACCGAGCCGCTCATCGCCTTTAGTAGGTTCGCGGTCATATCGACGTTCTGCGCCTGGTTGGAGCTGTCGAGCACGCTGCCGTCGGTCCCCAGGATATAGACGTTCCGGCTGGAAATGTCGATGCCGAGGCTCGACTGCGCCATCAGAAGCTCCTTCATCTGCGCGGGCGCATCGTCGGTCTGGCCGGGGATGGCCTGGAGCTGCTCGATGAAGTCCTGCGAGAAGGTCTGATTCATCTGCACATAGAACTGCGAGATGTAAAAGTTGCCGACGCCGTTGATCAGAAACGTGCCGATGACCGTCATGAGGGCCAGAATCAGAATGACCATAATCATGACGAGCTTCATTCGCAAAGAGCGCATGGGCAGACCTCCCTCGCCGCTGATTTTCTCCTACTCGGAGAAGTAATAGCCCGCGCCGCGGCGGGTCATGATATACGCGGGATGGCCGGGGTCCTCCTCGATCTTCTCCCGAAGTCTGCGGATGGTGACGTCCACCGTGCGCATATCGCCGTAATAGTCGTAGTTCCAGACCTTCGACATGAGCTCCTCGCGCGAAAAGACCCGGCCGCGCGCGTTGAGCAGATACAAAAGCAGATCGTATTCCTTCTGCGTCAGATCGACCGCCTGCCCGTTCCTGGTGACCGTGAGGCTCGCGGGATTGACCGTGAGCGAGCCGGCCGTCAGCAGCGTGCCCGCCGCGGCATAGTCGAGATTCCGCCTGCGGATGTTGGCCTTGACGCGGGCCAGCAGCTCGCGCATGGAGAAGGGCTTCGTCATATAGTCGTCCGCGCCCACCTCGAGGCCGAAAACCTTGTCGGTCTCCTCCTCGCGGGCCGTCAGCATGATGATCGGCACCGTGCGTCCGTCCCTGCGCAGCGCCGAGCAGATGTCGAAGCCGTTCATCCTGGGCAGCATCACGTCGAGCAGGATGAGATCGGGGTCCTTCTCCCGCGCGAGCGCGAGGCCCGTCTCTCCGTCGAGCGCCTCGAGGGTGTCATAGCCCTCCCGCTTGAGATTGAATTTCAGGATTTCAACAATCGCTCTCTCGTCCTCGACGATCAAAACTGTTTTGTCCATTCTTTTCTCCTTCACGCCAGGCGCCGGAGCGCCTTGGGGTAGTGATTCTTGAGCACGCCGTCCGCGCATTTGCCCCAGCCGAGGCTGAGGCCGTCCGCCGTGACGAGCGTCCAGCCCGGCTCGCGGCCGGGCAGCGTTTCGCCCGCGAGATACCGGCGCAGCTCCGGCGCGTCCTCCGGGAAGTCCATCGTCCGCGCGGCTGTCTTCAGCCACAGCGCCCACGCGTGCGCCGGCTCGAAGCGGCCTCTGCGCGCCTCGCCCAGCTCCAGTCCCGCGCGCAGCACGCGCAGCCCCGCCAGGCTCGGCAGTCCGTGAGGCGCCAGAAAGACGCGGCTGCCGAAGAGCACGAACATCCCCTCGGGGATGTCCGCGCCCGCTTCCCCGCGAAACGCCTCCAGCTCCGCGGGCGGCTCCGCCGGCGTCTGCCGGGCGGTCTCCCCCGCCTCGCCGTCCAGACGGCGCAGGACGGCCGCGTAATGCCCCTCGCCGGACAGCTTGTGCGGCCAGAGGCGGAAGGTGTCGGCGAGGCCCGGCGCGGGCTCTTTCACCCAGTCGGGCCGTCCGGGCGAAAACCACGGCGCTTCGGTCTTTTCAACCGCGAAATCCGGATGCCTTTTCAAAAATTCACTGACCGTGCCCTCGTCCTCCTCCGGGGAGAACGTGCAGGTCGAGTAGACAAGCCGTCCGCCGGGCTTCAGCAGCACCGCCGCCGTGTCCAGGATCTCCGCCTGCCGCCGCGCGCACATCCGCACGGTCAGCTCGCTCCAGTCCGCGACGGCGGCCTCCTCCCGGCGGAACATCCCCTCGCCGGAGCACGGCGCGTCCACCAGGATCTTGTCGAACCAGCCGGGAAAGACCCGCTCGAGCCGCTGCGGGCGCTCGTTCAGCACCAATGCGTTGGCCACGCCCAGCCGCTCGAGGTTGCCCGACAGCACGCGCGCGCGGGACTCGCTGATCTCGTTGCACACGAGCAGGCCCTCGCCCCGCATGGCGCCGGCCAGCTGCCCGCTCTTGCCGCCGGGCGCGGCGCAAAGGTCGAGCACCCGCTCGCCGGGCTGCGCGTCCAGCAGCCCCGCCGGGGCCATCGCGCTGGGCTCCTGCAGGTAGTAGAGCCCCGCGTCGTGCCAGGGGGATTTTCCCGGCCTGACGTCGGGCCGATACCAGAAGCCGTTTTCCGCCCACGGGATCGGCCGCAGCGCAAAGCGGCTCAGCTCCGGCGGGCAGTCGGTCTTGAGCGGGTTGAGCCGCAGTCCGGCGTTGCGCGGCTTCTCATAGGCGGCCAGGAAGTCGCCGTACTCCGCGCCGAGCAGCCGCTGCATCCGCGTCATATACTCCTCCGGCAGCACAGGCGGCACCTCCCCAAAATAAGCTTATCCTGATTATATTAGATTTCATGGGAAATTGAAAGAGGAAGTTTTCTCTTCGGAAAAAGAGCAGAAAAAGAGGTTGACTTTTTGCAGCCCGTCTTGTATAATCATCCTGCTGTTCAAGACGCTGGTATAGCTCAGTTGGTAGAGCAGCTGATTTGTAATCAGCAGGTCGGGGGTTCAAGTCCGTCTACCAGCTCCATCGTCGAAAGACGCTCGCTCCGTCGTCGAAAGACGCTCGCTCCACTGCGCTTCCCGCTGACGCGGAAAGCTCCGTATCCGCTCCCGCCTTTCTCCTCTTCGCTCCGGAACCGCTTCGCTGGGTTCCGTCGCGAGTTACGAAGGACACGACGCTCCACTGCGCTTCCCGCTGACGCGGAAAGCTCCGTATCCGCTCCCGCCTTTCTCCTCTTCGCTCCGGAACCGCTTCGCTGGGTTCCGTCGCGAGTTACGAAGATCGCGGCGGCGTTACGGCACAAATCAATATGGGGGAATTCCCGAGTGGCCAAAGGGGACAGACTGTAAATCTGCTGTCAGTGACTTCGGTGGTTCGAATCCACCTTCCCCCACCAAAAATATCCGGTATCCGTGTGGATACCGGGTATTTTTTCGTGGGGGTTGGATTCGAACAGGACGGCGGCCAGCAGGCCGCAAAAAACATGCCGGCGGCATGTTTTTTAGTCCGCGGACTCGAATCCACCTTCCCCCACCAAAAATGTCCGGTATCCGTGTGGATACCGGATGTTTTTTCGTGGGGTTGGATTCGAACAGGACGGCGGCCAGCAGGCCGCAAAAAACATGCCGGCGGCATGTTTTTTAGTCCGCGGACTCGAATCCACCTTCCCCCGCCGCGTCGGAGCGCGTTGCGCTTCCGCGGGAAAAGCCAGTCTTCGGACTGGTTTTTGCTTTGTCCGCTCCATGGCGCCTTCTTTTCAAAACGCAAACGCCGGTTTGCGTTTTGAGAGAACGGGGATGCGGCGCACGCTTTCGGATTGCCGGCTCTTCGCCGTACGCCTCAGCGGACGGACCACTGTCTGCGATATTCCCCCGGCGCTTCATTTTCCGAGGCTTTGAACGCACGGCTGAAACAGCTAATGTTATCATATCCCGCCGCCTCCGCAATGGCGGTAATCGGCGCGTTGGTCGTGCGCAGCAGCGTCTTCGCCAGCTTCATGCGGCAGCTGCGGATATAGGAGAACACCGTTTCTCCCGTGTAGCGGTGAAATTCCCGGCAGAGGTGGAATTTGCTCATATAAAACTCCGCAGCAATCTCGTCAATGCTCAGATCGGAGGCTGCATGCTTCTCCAGATAAAACACAATCTCCTGGATCTTCGGCGGATACAGCTCCGAGTTGTAGGCCGGAAGCGTCAGCAGCAGCTCCGTGAGCAGCTGCACCATCAGAACGTTGTTGCGCAGGTCCTGCTGCGGACTCTGCGCGTTGTTCTCCTGCATCAGCTGCTCAAAGAGCGCGGAAAATCGGCTGTCCTGCGAGAAGCGGAAGTGCACGCCGCCGCTGCGCAGGATCTGCTCGAAATACTCCGCAGCGCCGACGCCGTTGAAATGCACCATCCGATAGCGCCAGCTTCCGACGCCGAAGGTCCTGTAATCATGTGCCCTTCTGCAGTCGATGAAAAAAGCGTCGCCGGGCAGGCAGTTGTATTCCCGCCCTTCATAGCGCAGCAGCCCCTCGCCTTCCAGGGTCAGCGTCAGCAGGTACGATTGCAATCCTTCGCGAATGGTAAAATAGCTGCTGCCAAAGGTGGCGTCTGACAGCGTCTGCAGATACAGCAGACTTCTCCGGGCAAAAGAGCCTGCATTCACATTGCGGATGTAATGCGCGTGTGTGTTCCGCAGGTTGTTTCTGCCGGAGAGAAAGGACATCCATGACGCTGTATCCCGCTTTGATACCAGCCCCTGCTCCGCAAGCTGGCGGAGAAAGTCCTCTGAAAATACGGTTTGCTTCCCTGCCTCCGGAATCTGCAGGGAGAGGCTCTGCATCTGTATGGTATCGCCGTTGGCCAGCACTTCCGGCGTGAATTCCACGCCCTCCAGGCTTTTCGCCATCAGGTCAAGGGATTCTTCCCTGCTTTTCTTCTTCTCCATCCGCTCACCCACTTAGCAATTATTGCAAAATTATGCGCAATCGCTGTTATTGTTCCTGGATTTTCCGCCCTTATAATGGAATTAGCGGCAAAATATTTTGGATTTATCCGAAAACCGGAGGAAAATTCGGATATATATTTGATTATAGCGCGCATGCAAAGAAAAGCAAGTATTGTATAAAGGAGAGAGAAAGATGAAAAGCAAGAATCCCAACCGCATCCGGTTTGCTGAGAAGGCCGCGTATTTCGGTCTCAATCTGGGCAATATCCCGATCCAGCTGCTGATCACATCCTATCTGTCGTTTTTCTACACCAACGTCTGCGGTCTGCCGCTGAAGGCCGTCGGCACGCTGCTGCTGCTCACAAAAATCCTGGACGGTCTCAATGACCCCGTCATGGGCTATATCATCGACCACATCCGCCCGGGTCGTCTCGGCCGCTTCCGTACGGTGCTGCTGATCGGCACCGTCGTCTGCACGCTCAACTATGCGCTTTTATGGTTCGGCCCCCTGTATGCCGGTTCCACGCTGCTGAAACTCATCATCGCCTATATCTCCTACATTCTCATCGGCATCACCTTTGACCTCATGGACATCCCCCTCAACAGCCTGCTGCCCGTTATGACCTCCGACCTCAAGGAGCGCAACGTGCTCTCTCTCATCAAGGGCGCCGGCTACATGCTGGGCGGCATGGGTCTTTCCATTGCCGCGCCTCTGATCATTGCCTCCAGCCCCAACAGCGCATCTGCCGGCTACGTCAGCCTGATTTCAATTGCCTGTGCCATCGTTCTCGTGTGCTCCGTGCTGGGTGTGCTGGGCGTCAAGGAACGCGTCCAGCCCATCAGCGAAGAAAAATACACCTTCCGGCAGCTGCTGGTGGTTCTGAAGCAGAAACCCGTGCTGATTGCGTTCCTTGCCACTCTTCTTTACAGCATCTCTTCCGGCACCATGAACGGCGCCAATACCTATTTTGCCGTGAACATTCTCGGCAATATCACCATCCTGTCCGCAGCCACCGGCATGAGCGTCATCGGCATGCTGCCCGCTATGATCCTCGCTCCGCTCTTTGCAAACAAAATCAGCAAGGGCAAGATCTACGGCATTGGTCTGGCCGTCGTAGCCATATCCAATCTGGTACGTCTGATTGACGTCACCAACGTCGCCATGCTCTACGTCTGCTACATCGGAACCGGCGTGGGCACCGGCGTGCTGATGACTGTCATGTACGCCATTCAGGCCGATAACGTGGACTACGTGGAAGCAGAAAAGGGCATCCGCGCCGAAGGCGCCATCGCCTCCCTCAGTTCCTTCATCACGAAGGCTGCCGGCGGCATTGGGGGCGCCCTGCCCGCCTATATTCTGGCCATTTCCGGCTATAACGCCGCCGCGGCCGTCCAGAGTCAGAGCGCCATCGGCGGCGTGGTTGCCGCTTCCGTCATCGTGCCCAGCTTACTGGCGCTGGCCGCCGCCGTCCTGTTCCTGGTCGCCTACCCCATCACAAACAAAACGATGCAGGCAATTCAGGCCACGCTGAACAGCCGCCGCGCCGAAAACTCTGAAGGCTAAGCCCGAAAGGAGTCCGACATGAATCTGACAAGGCTGAAGGTCAACAGTCAGTATCGTCCCACGGTGGACGCGGCCCCGTATTTTTCCTGGGTTCTGGAAAGTGAAAAGCAGAACGTCATGCAGACCAGCTACCGGCTCGTGGTCAAAAGCGGCGGGCGTGAATTCTGGGACAGCGGTGTCGTGGAAAGCAGCCGCAGCACCTTCGTCCTCTATGCAGGCGCCGGCCTGGAGGGCTGCCGCGATTATATATGGCGCGTCACCGTCTGCACCAATTCCGGTGAAAACGCCTGCGCGGAGGGCAGCTTTGAAACGGCTCTCATCGCGCAGAACTGGCAGGCTCGCTGGGTGCGTTCGCCCCGGAAATTCGGCAAAACGAAGCCCGGCTTCGGCAAGCAGCCTCCGGCGGAGCTGTTCCGCAGAGTTTTTACCTCAAAAGAAATCCCCGTGCGCGCCAGAGTCTATGCCACCTGCCACGGCAGCTATCTGCTGAGCATCAACGGCGTCCGGCCGGATGATCGCGCGATGGCGCCGGAGCACACGCAATACGCAAAGCAACTCTGCTACCAGACCTATGATATTACCGCGCTGGTGCAGCCCGGCGAAAACGTCCTCGGCATGTTCGTCGGCGACGGCTGGTACAATTCCCCCAATTTCAAGCCCGCAGAAAAGGGCTTCCGCCCGGAACACGCCGTCCTCTTCCAGATCCTTCTGGAATATCCGGACGGCACACGGCAGATCATCGGCTCCGATGCCCAGGTCAGAACCTCCCCCGGCCCCGTGCTCTCTTCGGAGATGTTCAGCGGTGAGCTGTATGACGCGAATCTGGAGCAGGACGGGTGGGACTGTGCAGGCTTCCGGGATGAAAACTGGCAGAACGCCATCGTCGCAAAAACAGGTTTTGATAATCTCACCGCCCAGTACGGCGAGCCCGTTCGCCCCACCCGCAAACTGCCTGTCGCCGCCATGACCACCAGCCCCAGGGGCGAAACCATTCTGGATTTCGGACAGGTCATGGCCGGCGTCGTGGAAATGCGCGCCGCCCTCCCCCGGGGGCTGCGCCTGGAGCTGGATTGCTTTGAAACCACAGATCAGTACGGCAACTACTACTGCAACATTCTCGACATGGGCAAGAGCAAAAGAGCGCGCAACGGACCTGCAAGCAAACGCGAACAGCAGATTGTCTATATCTCCAACGGCAAAGAGGCTGTCTACCGTCCGCATTTCACCTTCCTCGGTTTCCGCTACGTCCGGGTGCGCTGCGCGCAGCCGGTGCGGGCGGAGGATTTCTGCGCCGTCGTCATCTCCAGCGATTGCGAGGAGCTCGGCGTTTTCTCCTGCAGCGATGAACGCCTCAACCGGCTCTATGAAAACACTCTCTGGTCCCAGCGCTCCAACATGGTCTCCATCCCCACGGATTGCCCGCAGCGGGAAAAGGCCGGCTGGACGGGCGATATTCAGATCTATGCTTCCACGGCGCTTCTGAACGCCAACGTCACGCCGTTTCTGACCCGCTGGCTGCAGAATCTGACCCACGCCCAGCATCCCAACGGCGCCGTGCCCATGGTGGTCCCCTTCAACGGCATGTATCCAAAGTTGGACGTTCTCATGGGCCTCATGGGCAAAAATCACGGCCCCATGGGCGTTGCAGGCTGGGGCGACGCCGCCTGCATCGTACCGTGGACCATGTATACCGTCACCGGCAACATCCACGTTCTGCGCAATCAGTATGATTCCATGAAGGCATGGTGCGGCTACGTCATCGGTACGGCAGAAAAGTACCGAGGGCAGAACAAACTGCCCCGGGAAATCGACCGCTGCCTCTGGAACACCGGCTTCCATTACGGCGAGTGGCTGATCCCCAGCCAGTCCGGCAACGGTTTTGACAAAACCGCCATGAAAAGCATGGCGTCCAAGGCATACACCGCGCCGATCTTCGGCTGGAATTCCTGCCGCATCATGGCCGAAACCGCGAAGCTGCTGGGAAACGAGCAGGATCACGCGTATTACGCCGACGCGGCGGCAAAGATGAAACTTGCTATCCAGCAGGGCGTCATCGGCAAGGACGGCTCCATGCCCACGGATTTCATGGGCGCCTACGTACTGATTCTGGCCTTTGATCTCGTGCCCGAGCATCTGAAGCAGAACGTGGCGGATCGGCTGATCCGCAAGATTGAAGAAAACAGCGATTGTCTTGATACCGGCTTCCTCGCAACGCCTTATCTGCTGGATGCCCTGTGCAAGATCGGCCGGCTTGACAAAGCCTACACGATCCTGCTGCAGGATCGCTGTCCCTCCTGGCTGTACGAGATCAAACAGGGCGCCACCACCATCTGGGAAAACTACACCTCCTATAAGCCGGACGGCACCCCGCTCAAGACCAGTCTCAACCACTACGCTTTCGGCTGCGTGGATGATTGGATGTTCCGTAATATTGGCGGCATCGCGCCCGTCGAGCCCGGTTTCCGGCAGTTTCGGATCGAGCCGAAACCCACGGCGCAGATCACGTGGGCCAGGCGCAGCTATCAGAGCGAATACGGCCGCATCTCGGCGGAATGGCATACCACTGAGGAAGGCTTTCGCCTGCAGGTTTCGATTCCCTGCAACACGCAGGCCGCCGTTGTCCTGCCGGATGGCCGGACGGAGCAGGTAGGCAGCGGCGAATACTCCTTCTGCTGCTGATTGCATCCCCGACGCTCTGCGGCACCGCCGCGAATTTCCGTTTCCTTTGAATCGCATTTTGTCGGTATCCGTGCCGCAGTTCTCTGGCTCCGCGGCCTCGTCCTCTGCTTTTCCTGCCAATCCCGAACGTTTCCGCGTTCGGGATTGGTGTGGCTGTTAAAAAGGGCCTGCGGCCTTTTTGACAAACTGACACCCGGTATCCGTGTGGATACCGGGTGTTTTACTGTTGAAAAAAGCCAGCGGCCTTTTTCAACAGCAGACTGCAGCCCACTGCGCGCATGGTTTTCGCGGTGTGGGACGTACGGCTCTCAGATTTCTGTGCGGGCGGAGATCACCCTGGCCAGCTCATCGAACAGGCGGTCTGGGTCTACGGGCTTGGATGTGTGGCTGTTCATCCCGGCCGCGAGGCAGCGGGCGACGTCCTGCTCGTAGGCGTCCGCCGTCATCGCGACGATCGGAACGCTCCGGGCGTCGCGGCGCTCCATGGCCCGGATCGCCGCCGTCGCCTCATACCCGTCCATGACGGGCATGTGAATGTCCATCAGGATGGCGTCGAATTCCCCGTCGCGGGAGGCCGTGAACAGCTCCAGTCCCTTCTCGCCGTTTTCCGCGCAGGCGACCTCGATGCCCCGGCTGCGCAGGATTGTGGCGGCGATCTCCGCGTTGACATCGTTGTCCTCGATCAGCAGAACCTTCTTCCCGGAGAAGTCGAAGGCTGGCCTGGTTTCGGAGGGCAGCCCGCCGGGGCGGTTTTCCAGTCTGACCGGCAGGCAGACCGTGAATTCCGTTCCCCGGTCCTTCTGGCTCTTCACGGTGATCGTGCCGTCCATCAGCGTGACGATCCTGCGCACGATATACAGGCCGAGCCCCGTTCCGCCGGTGCTTTTGAGCCGAGAATCGCACTCCTGCGCGAACGGCTCGTACAGGTTCGGCATGAACGCCTCCGAGATGCCGATGCCGTTGTCCGAAACGACCACCCGAACGTTCTTCCCGTCCTCCGGCGGCTGAACGGGCATGACGCGCAGGCGCACGGCGCCGCCCTCCGGCGTATATCTGACCGCGTTCGTCAGCAGATTCATGAGCAGGTCCTGCATTTTGAGCTTGTCCACAAACGCAAAATCAGACGCCGGGAACCCGACTTCCTTTGCAAACGAAATATTTTTCTCCGCCGCCGCGTTCTGGATCACGAGCGCGATGCCGTCGATCAGCTCCCGGAAGCACGTCCAGTCCGGCTGCAGCTCCATTTTTCCGCTTTCAATGCGCGACACCTCCAGCGTGTCGTTGATGAGGCCCATCAGGATGGCGGCGGACTGCTGCGTTTTCTCGAGATACTCCTGCTTTTTCTCCGGCGTGTCGGCTCTGAGCGCAAAGCTCGTAAAGCTGATGACCCCGTTCAGCGGCGTGCGCATGTCGTGGCTCATGCTGGACAGGAATTTGGACTTGGCCGCGCTGGCCTCGTCCGCGCGCAGCGCCTCGGCCTGCAGCTCCCGGTTCTTTCCCTCGATCAGCTTCATGCTTCTCTGCCGGTAGAACAGGAGCACGGCCATCGCGAGAAGCAGCGCGAACCCCACGAACGAAATGAGGATCGCGGTGGGATGCGTGACAAAATACTCCCAGAGGGTCATGTCGTGCTGCCCCGTCGCCGTCTGCGCGAGGATCACGGCCTCCACGTCCCCGCTGTCCAGATTTGCCACCGCCTTGTCCAGGACGGTCAGCAGGCACCTGTCCGCCGTGCTGGCCACGCCGATGGCATACGGGATGCTGTACTGCGGAAACAGGGTGGACTTCAGGGTGTCGGAGATGTTGTGGTCGTTCAGATACCGCTGCGCCGTGTAGGTCAGCACGTAGGTCGCGTCCGCGTCTCCGCGCTTCACCGCGTCGAGGCACTCGTCGATCGACTCGTATTTCCGGATCTCGGCGCCGCTGCTCAGCACGGCCTTGCGGTATTCGGTCGGGTCCGCCTCCCTGACCAGCGCCACCGCCGCGTACGGCTCGGAGGCGCTCTTGCGCGCGACCTCCTCCACAGACGCCGTGAGATAGGGCGAGGTCAGCTTATAGCCGCGCCGCTCCGCGTCGGAGAATTTCCCGTACGCGTCGATCCGCACCTGGATGCTTTTATCGCTTTCAAGCGTGCTGAAATACTCCGTGCGGTTCTTCGTTTCGACGATCTCAAAGCGCAGCCCCGTCATCTCTTCAATCCGCGAAAAAATCTGCGGGATGATCCCCTTCGCCTCGCCGTTTTCAAAGTAGGAGTAGGGCGCTCTGTCCGGCTCCACGATGGCGCGGATCGCGGCGCCGCTCTTCTGCATCCCGGCCAGATACGCCCTCTCCTCCGCGGTAAAGGCGATCTCTTCGTTGGAATCGGCCGTGTAATACTGGTTCCAGAGGTCATGCCGCCAATCGGGCAGGTTGATGTCCATCTGGCTGATCGCACGGTTGATCTCGGCGAGCAGCCCGGTGTCGTCCCTTCGCACCATGACGTAAAAATCCGACGGGGCAAACTCGTCGAGGACCCACTCGTTGTGGATGGAGCGCAGATTGCTCGTGAGAATCGCGTCGATTTCGACGCCGCTCTGCAGGGCGGCCGTCATTGCGTCCACGGTATCGTAATAGACCGGCACATAGGAAAAGCCCTTTCCGGCGGCAAATTCCGCTAGCTTTTCATTCCTGCTGCTGTTTCTCAGCAGGCCGATCCGCATGCCGCTGTAGGTTGCGTAATCGCCGGCGGCGTAGCGGGTATCGCCGCTTTTGACGGTCAGGATGGCCGAGCTCGAGCCGATCGCCTTGTCCGAAAACGCGAACTTCTCCTCGCGCTCCGGCGTTTTCTGGGCGGAGGTCAGAATGTCGATCTCGCCGTCCGCCAGCATGTTTTGCATCTCGGCCCAGCTTTTGTCGTAGCCGATGTATTCATAGGTCCAGTTGCCGTAGCGGGCAAGCAGCTGCAAAAAATCGTAGCCGTAGCCGCTGCGGTTCCCGTCCCCGTCCTGGATATGGTAGCCGTCGAACGCGAAAAAGCCGACGCGGAGCGTGCGGCTGCCGCCGGCCGCCGCACAGACAGAAACCGGGAAAAGGGAAAGGACGCAGGCCGCCAGCAGAACGGCCGCGATCATCTTCCCTGCGCTTCTTCTCATCATGCCTTTTGCTCCATGCATGTCTGCAGAACCGCATACAGCTTCTGCGGCTCGACAGGCTTTGTGATGTAGGCGCTCATGCCGGCGTCCTTTGCCGCGCGGATGCTCTCCTCGAAGGCGTCCGCCGTCATGGCGATGACGGGCACCGCCGCGGCGTCCGCACGCGCCAGGGCCCGGATCCGTCTTGCCGCCTCGTAGCCGTCCATCTCCGGCATGCGGATGTCCATCAGCACCGCGTCGTACCATCCCTCGCCGGAGGCCGAAAACATCTGCAGGCCGACCGCGCCGTTTTCCGCGTGCTCGACAAGCATTCCCTTGTTTTTCAGCAGCATGGAGGCGATCTCGGTGTTCATCTGGTTGTCCTCGCACAGAAGGACGCGCCGCCCCTGCAGAACGTCCGGGCCAGCCGCCTTTGGCTTTTCCGTCAGTCCGCTCTCGAGCTTTTTGACCGGAAGCGTCACCGTCCAGCGCGTCCCCTCGTGCAGACGGCTCTCCACGCTGATCGTGCCGCCGAGCAGATCGACGTACCGCCTGACGATGGAGAGTCCGAGGCCGGTCCCCGGGGTCTGCACCGCCTCCGACCGCTTCTCCTGCGAAAACGGCTCGTACATGTGCTTCATAAATTCCGCGCTCATGCCCATGCCCGTATCCTCGATGGTGAAGCCGCAGCCGCTCCCGCCGGGGTCTGCGGAGACACAGTACGGCGTCACCGTGACCGTCCCGCCGGCCGGCGTGAACTTGATCGCGTTGGAGAGCAGATTCAGCGCGATTTTGTTGATCTTGAGCTTGTCCGCCCACACGGGCTCGCTGTGATACCGGCTGCCGTCCATGACCAGCCTGACGCCCTTCAGCTCCGCAGACGGCCTGAGCGCGGTCACGACCGCCGGAACGAGGTCGTCCGACATCACCGCCTCCGGCTCCGGGACGGCCTTGCCGCTCTCGATGCGCGACAGGTCCAGCGTGTCGTTGATCAGGTCGAGCAGCAGCCTGCCGGAGGATTCAATCTTTCCGAGATACGACTGCTTTTTCTCGGGATCGCTCTCCTGCAGCGCAAAGGCCGTAAAGCCGAGGACCCCGTTGAGGGGCGTGCGCAGGTCATGGCTCATGCTGGCCAGGAACGTCGTCTTCGCCTCGTTGGCGCGCTCGGCAAAGGTCAGCGCCTCGCGCAGGCGCTCCTCCTGCTCCAGCTGCTGCTGCTGCGCCTCTGTGATGTCGGTCTTGACCAGCGAAATAAGGCCGCCCGCCTTGTCGAGGTAGGAGAATTCCAGCTGCTTGACGCGGATGCCGGTCTCCTCGCTGTTGTGAAACAGGGCCGAAACGCTCTGCTTCTTCTCCAGCTCCGCCAGCACATGGGACAGGTCCGCGAATTCCCGGTATTTTTCGCGCTCCTCGGGGAGCACATACTTGATGAAAGCGGATTCCAGCGTCTGCTCATAGTCGGAGTCGGCGCGGACCGTCTCCCGCCCGTTCCACCGCTTGTTTGGCACGAACAGCACAAACCGCCGCCTGTTCGCATCGATGCAGCCGACATAGTCGCACTGCTCGGCGACGATTTTGTTGATGATCGCTTCGGACAGCTTTTTATCCCGGATGCTGCTGAGGGCAAAAAACGCGAATATGTCGCCGCTCTCCGGATGCTGGGTAAGCGTGGTGACGCCCTGAAACCAAAGCATCTCCCGGCCGGTCGGGTCGGCGCGGAATTCCCGCGTCACCGTCCGGATTCCTTTTTCAAAGGTGTCCAGCAGGCGGGTGCGGTCGAGCAGCTCCATGCAGTTCTCGCGGTCCCCGTTGTCCCGGACCGCGCGCATAAGCCTTTCGGCGAGCTCGTCGTAGCTGCGCCCCTCCCAGCTTGCCGGCGGCGCGCCCCGTCCGCGGAGCGCTTCGACTCTGTTCTGCGTCAGATTGGAGCGCTGCGTCATCATATACGTGTCGGCGACCGAGTCCAGGAACGCCTGCGCGTCGTCGTACTGCCTCTGGAGCAGCTGCTCCTGCTTTTTCAGGCTGTCGATGTCTGTGAAAACGGCATAGAGATATTTGATCTTCGAAAAGGCAAACCAGGTAAAATTCGCGCTGACCCACTTGTATCCGTCGTCCCGAATGCGGATCCGGACCAGCACGGGATACAGCCCGCGTCCGCCGTGGCTCTCCTCCAGCGCCTGGAGGACCCGGCTCCTGTCGTCGGGGTGGACCGTCATCAGAAAGGCTCTTTCCTGCTCGTCCGGCGTTTCGTCTTCCTCATAGCCCCTGAAGCGCAGGTACTCCTCGGAAAAGCGCTCGGGAACGATCGCGCCGTCCGCCTCCTCCCGATACAGCACGGAGCAGGCGGGCAGATGCCCGATGGTATCCAGCAGCTTTTTTTCCACGTTCTTCTGCCGCTGCGCCTCCAGCTCCTGCCGGAGCTGGATCTCCTTTGAGATGTCGCGGTACGAGGCGTAGAAGAGTTTGCCGTCCGGCAGATCCTCCCGGAGCTTCACATCCATCGACACCCAGATGTAGTCTCCGCTGCTCGTCTTGAGCCGGATGCGCGGGACCCGGAACTGCTTTTCACGGTAATTTTTCCGGAACACCTCCAGCGCGTCCGCCAGATCGTCGGGGTGCACGCCGCTGAACGCGTTTTTGTAATAGCCGGCGCGGAGCGCGCTCTTCTGCGGGTCCGCCTTTTCGGGCGCCTGCATGTTGGGGTTGATGAGCCGCATCTGCTGCGTGTTGGCGAAGCGGATCTCCTGGTGCGTCTCATCCGGCATGAACAGCACGCAGACCCCGACCGGAAGATTGTTCAGAATGTCCGACACGTTCTCGGTCAGCCCTCCGGGCCCGAACCGCTGCGCGCCGGCGCTGACCGGTTTGCCGCGGGGCGCATCCGGCTTTTCCTTCATGCCGTCGAGCAGGATGTCCTGGTAGCCGTCCAGAAGCTGGGCCGTAATATCCGCCATCTGCTCCGGCGTCTCCCGGTATCCCGTCCCCGCCCACTTCTGCAGCAGGGAGATGATCGCCGCAGCCAGATACTCCGGCAGATACTCCCGAAGGAACCCGTGGTACGCCCGGCCCTCGTGCTCGGTCATGTATTTCAGATAGCTGTCTCTGACCAGCTCGCCGAACACGGAATACAGCCGGTTCTTTCCAAGCAGCAGCTCAAAATCCCGGTTGTTTCTGACAAAGGCGTAGAAATCCGCAAAGCGCGAGCGGATGTCCGCTTCGTAGGAATGGCGTTTTTCATAGGCCTTTTCAAGCTGCTCCAGCTTGTAGAGCACAACGGCGTCCAGCGACTGGAAATACTTATAAAAGGTTGGCCTGGATACGCCGGCCTCGCTGCACACCCGAGAAACGGTGAGCTTGCGGTATGGGGTTGTTTTCAGCAGCTTCATAAGCGCGGCGCATATCTGCACCCTCGATCTTTTTGCGGCCATTGCGTTGCTTTCACTACTCATGGTGATCTCCTCCGCAGCAAATACCGGCATGAACGCATCTACAGCAACATTATAATCCGTGCCGTAAGGATTTACAAGTGTAAGTCCTCGGCGGGACCGTTTTCGGGCTCGACGCCGGCGCGGGCGCATGGTATACTGAATCCGAATCAAACGCTTCGGAGGAATCCCATGACAAAGATCCTTTTTGTCTGTCACGGCAACATATGCCGCAGCCCGATGGCGGAGTATCTGCTCCGGGACATGGCCGCCAAGGCGGGTCTGTCCGGCCGGTTTTCGATCTCTTCGGCTGCCACGAGCGCGGAGGAGATCGGCAATCCGATCTATCCCGCCGCCGCGCGCAAGCTGGCCGAGCACGGCATCCGCTGCCCCGCCAGGCAGGCCCGGCAGCTCACCGCCGCCGATTACGGCCGCTTCGACCTGCTGATCGGAATGGACCGGGAAAACCTGCGGAATATGCGCCGCATCTGCGGTGGCGACGCTGCCGGCAAGCTGCGTCTGCTCCTGGATTACACCGATCATCCGGGGGACGTCGCTGACCCCTGGTATACCGGCGACTTCGACGCCGCGTGGCGCGACATCGAAGCCGGCTGCGCAGCCCTTCTGGCGCAGCTGAAATAGCCCTGCAGCCGCTCTCCAAAGCGCCCGGTATCCGTGCGGATACCAGGCATTCTGTGATGGCGTCATCGCACGGCGCTCTACGGCTTCGCGTCCCAGACCAGCGTGACGCGCCCGTCGTGCGCGGGGGAGATCGTCCCGGCCTTCCGGATCGCGGCGGTCATCAGGTCCTTGTTCGCGCCGACGTCGGGGAACTCCTGCGCCTTGGCGGAGATGTAGCGCGCGTCGATGGACCCGGCCCAGGCGGCGACGGTGTAGACCGCGCTGTCGTCGATCGCCGTGCCGTCGGCGAGCGTGAGGCTCCGCACGTTGGCGTCGGACGCCGCCCACGGGGCATATTGAATCTTCAGCCCGGAGCAGGCGTACAGCGCGTTGATCTCCGCGCCCTTGATGATGGGGTGCTCCATGAGCACTTTGAGGTTCGCGCCGGTGATCTCGTACGTCGTCAGATAGTCCTTTGAGCCGACGCTCTTGAGCACGAAGCGGCTGGGCAGGCGGATGTCGCCCTTGAAGATGCGCGCGAGGTTGCCGTCGTAGAAGCTGCCGTTCAGGATGAGCGCGGCGTCCGCGCCGGTCGCCTCGCGCATGACGTCGGCAATGTACAGGCTTGTGTCCAGCACCGTGAAGTCCTCGGCCGCCGTGCCGATGGGCGCCTCGTTCAGCGCGCCGAGATAGTCCGCGGGCTTCGCCGCATCGTTCGCCGCGACAAAATCATCAAGCGACATCTGGCCCGAGGCGTACTGCTGCCAGGCGGGGACCAGATCGTTGGACGCGTAGTAATCGGCGTAGAAGATGCGCCCGTTTTGGATGCAGTCGCTGGCCTCCGGCGAGATCGTGTCCGCGTCCAGCGTGTATTGCTTCAGGCTGCTGACGCCGGGGAAGCAGTTCAGCAGGATCGACTGCCCCTCCTCCGTCGTCAGGTATTCCAGCGCGTCGAGGATGATCTGCTTTTTCTTTGCGTCCTGCATGGAGACCGTGGAGACCGACAGCAGATTTCCCGGCGCGATCTGCATCCAGCGCTGTCCCGGCGTCTTTGTGGGATAGCCGATAAATCCGATCTCATCGGCCGGCTTCTCGTCCTTGACGAACGCGAGAATGCTCACGTTGCTGGGCAGCATGGCGAGCTTGCCGGCGTACAGGTCCTGCCGGAGCTCGGTGACGCTGGAGGAGAAGTCGTCGTCGTTCACGTAGCCCCTGTCGTACAGGTTCTTCACCGCCTGAAACGCCGGCTCCAGCAGTCCCAGACAGGAACCGTTCCCGCTGTAGAAGTCGTGGTAGAGGACCTGCTTTTCCGCGCTGGCGAACACGTCGTCGTAGCTCAGGCCGAAGGCGACGGACTCGTCCACGGTGTAATACTTGAGGCAGGGGACGAAGGACCGGATCCCCGCGGCCTCGATCGTATCGCAGAGCGCGTAGAGCTCATCCAGATCGGCGGGGACCTGCCAGCCGCTGCGCTCGAACAGCGACTTGTTGTAGGCGATGCCCATGAGCGTGTTGGACACCGGAATCTGATAGAGCTTTCCGTCCACGCTCATGGAGTCCAGCGAGGACAGATTGAACGCGCCGGTGAAGTTTTCGCCGGACATGTCGTACAGGAAGTCGTTGTCCGCCCCGATGATATGGGCGCAGAACTGGATGTCCTCCAGCTTGCCGCCGTCGGACATCAGCTTCATGTAGGCGATGTCGTTGTCGCCCGCGTCCGGCTCCGTAAACACGAAATCGACCTTGGGAAACTTCGCCTCCAGCGCCGCCTCCAGCTCGTCCGAATTGGCGACGGCATACTTGCCGACGGTGATGACCGTCTTGGCGGAATCGACGGGCTTGTAGCTGATGATGTCGTCGGACCGCGTGTAGGGATTCTTCGCGGCGCAGGCGGACAGGGTCAGCAGCGCGGCGAGCAGCGCCGCGGCGATGCCGGTTCTTTTCATGGCGCAGACCTCCTCAGACAATATACTTTTTCAGCACGCCCTTCAGGGCGTCAATATCCACGGGCTTCGCCAGATGCATCTGCATGCCGGCCTCCATCGACTTCCTTGCGTCCTCCTCAAAGGCGTTGGCGGACAGGGCCACGATGGGCACGGTCTGCGCGTCCGGGCGGTCGAGCCGACGGATGGCCGCGGCGGCCTCGAGGCCGCCCATGACCGGCATCATGATGTCCATAAAGATCAGCGAATAGGCCCCCGGCGCGGACGCGGCGAATTTTTCCGCCGCGATCTGCCCGTTTTCCGCCTCGTCCACCGCGAGCGCCAGGTTGCCGAGCAGCATGGAAAGAATCTGGCGGTTGATCGCGTTGTCCTCGGCCAGAAGCACGCGCCGCCCCTGCAGCCTGCTCCGCAGCTCGTCGTCGGAGACGGGGGCCTCTTTTTCCGTCCTGGGCGCGGTTTGCAGCGTGAGCGCGATGGTAAAGGCGCTGCCCGCCCCCTGCCGGCTGACGGCCGTGACCGTGCCGCCCATCAGGGTGACGAATTCATGGACGATGGACAGGCCGAGCCCGCTGCCGACATTGGCGCTGACCAGGGAGCTGCGCTCCTGTTCAAAGGGCGTGAAGAGCTTGCGGATGAATTCCTCGCTCATGCCGATGCCGTTGTCACGGACGCAGATCCGCACCGCGGCGCGGCCGTCTCCGGCCGGCTCTGCTTCGCAGGACACCGCCACATGGCCGCCCGCCGGCGTGAATTTCACCGCGTTGTTCACAAGATTCATGACGCACTGGCGCAGCCGCTGCCCGTCGCCGACGAAGTCCGTTTCGGGCGGGGACGCCATTTCCAGCGTGAGCGACAGGTTCTTCTCCGCCGCCGCGGCGGATTCGATCTGAATCACGCTCTCCAGCAGCTCCGTCAGGCTGAACGGGCGGCTCGCGAGGGTCATCCGTCCGCTCTCGATGCGGCTCATGTCCAGCACGTCGTTGATGACCGAGACCAGATATTCGCTGGACTTCTTCGCCTTGGTCAGGCAGTCGCGCACGGCCTCGCGGTCGTCGATGGACTGCAGCGCCAGCTCGTGCATCCCCACGATGGCGTTGAGCGGCGTGCGGATGTCGTGCGACATCTTGTCGAGGAAGTCGCTCTTGGACTTCGCCCGCGCGGTCTCCAGCTGGATTTTCTGGTTTTTGCGCAGGACATAGATGAAATTGTAGAGGAACACCCCGGCGAGCGCGGCGATCACGAGCGCGGCGTAGGCGAACGTCCCGGACATGCCGCGGTAGGTGCTCTGCGCCGTCAAAGAGACCGGCACCGTCACCACGATGCTGCGTCCGCCCTCCGAGGGCATGCTGCGGATGATCCACGTGACGCCGCCGAGCTCGCAGGTGACGTCGTACTCCCGCAGCTCCGCGAGCGCGTCGGCCAGCGCCTGCCGCTGCTGCTGCGTCATATCGCTGCGCTCGAGGATCTTCAGCAGGTTGTAGCCGCCGAAGGAGCTGATCGCCTTGGAGCCGGGCGGGCGCAGCTTGATGGTGCCGTCCTCCGCCACCACGAGGCTCTCGCCGAGGTGATCGTACAGCGTGATCGTGGCGGCGTCGGCGTAGGTCTCCGCGCCGACGGCGAGCACGACGCCGAGGTAGCGGACGCCGCCGATGCGAACGCCGCTCAGCGGCACCGCGAACAGCCAGTAGTCGCCCCGTGTCTCCACGGTGGCGAAGGAGGTGCCCGCGCCGTCCCCGGCGACAAGTCTCGACAGCAGCTCGGGGTCGTGTATCACAAGCGATGAGCCGTCCAGCGCCGTATAGCCGCCGCCTTCATCCACCAGCGCGATCAGCTCCGAGTCGTTTGCCAGATAGGAAAGGTCCGCGAGACTCTTCGCCCCGGCGTGCCCGATCGTGCGGCCAAGCCGCTCGGCCTCGCTCAGATAGGTTCTGCGCAGCTGGGCGACCTTGTCCGTAATCAGCGAGGCGAGCTGCTCCACGGAGGCGGCCCGCTCGTCCTGTATCGAACGCCGGAGCTGCCGGTAGGAGTGGACGAACGCGAGCGCTCCCAGCGCCAGCGCCAGCGCGAGCACGGTGTTGACGATCAGATGCGCCCACCGGCCCCGCGTCATGCCGGCCTTTTTCCCTTTCGTTCGGTTTTTCATTCTGTCCCCTGCTTTTCCTGAATGTTAAGGCACGACCGCGCTCCCGGCGTCAGCCGCGAATTGCGCGGCGCTGCCGCAGGCCTTGGCGCCCGTCCCGGGCCGCTTTGTCTCAGCTGTCCGCCGACGGGCGGCCCTCCATCGCGTCGCGCAGCGTCTGGGCCAGCCGCGCGGGGTCGATGGGCTTTGTCACATATCCGCTCATCCCCGCCGCCTTCGCCTCGCGGACGCTCTGTTCAAAGGCGTCCGCCGTCATGGCGATCACCGGCACGGTTTTCGCGTCGGCCCTGTCCAGCGAGCGGATCGCCCTTGTCGCGCTGTAGCCGTCCATGACCGGCATCTGAATGTCCATCAGAACGGCGCGGTATTCGCCGGGTTCGGAGGCGCGGAACCGCTCCACCGCCTGCCGCCCGTTTTCCGCATGGTCTGTCTGCACGCCGAGCGTGCCGAGGATGCGCACGGCGATTTCCGTGTTGATTGCGTTGTCCTCGGCGAGCAGCATCCTTCCCGAGAGCGCACCGGGCCCCGCTTCCTCCGCGGGCGCGCGAGCTGCCGCCGGCCGCTCCGGCTCCGCCTCCGGCAGCACGAACCGGACCGCGATCCGCGTGCCCTTTCCCAGCTCGCTCTCCACCGTGATGCTGCCGCCCATCAGATCGACGAGCCGCTTGACAATGGAGAGGCCGAGGCCGGTGCCGCCCGTGAGCTTCTGCCGTTCCGGATTGTCGTGCTCCTGCGAAAACGGCTCGTACATGGTCTTCTGGAACGAGCTGCTCATGCCGATCCCGGTGTCGCTGATCTCGTACTCGCACCCGATCATGCCGCCGGGAAGCCGACGGCTGTGCGAGGAATAGGTGACGGTTCCCCCCGCTGGGGTATATTTCACGGCGTTCGACAGCAGGTTCAGCGCGATCTGGTTATAGCGGATGCGGTCGACGACGACGCCGCACCCGACGGGGTATTCCCCGCAGAGGAGCCGGAAGGTCTGGCCGTTCTGCGCGCAGAGGGGCTCAAAGATGCTGCGGATGCTGTCGATGAATTCGCGGAACCGATACGGCTCCGGATGGAGCTCGATTTTTCCGCTGTCGATCTTGGAGATGTCCAGCACGTCGTTGATGAGGCTGAGCAGGAAGGTGTTGGAGGCCTCGATCCGGCTCAGGTCGTGCAGCAGCTTCTCGCGGTCGCCGGCGTCCTCCCGCGCGAACGCGGTCATGTTCGTGATGGCGCTGATCGGCGTGCGGATGTCGTGGCTGATGCGGGATATGAACTCCGTTTTGGCGTTGTTCGCGCGCTCGGCGGCGGCGAGCGCCTCCTGCAGCTGGCGGGTGCGCTCCTGCTCCTGGACATACGCCGCCGTGATGTCGGTCTGCACGACCAGGATCTCGGTTTTCGTCTCGTCCAGCCACCGGTACTGGACCTGCTTGCGCTGCACCGTGCCGTCCGGCGCGGTGCGGTCATAGGTGACGGAATATTCGCTTGCCTGCTCCAGATTCCGGACGATGTTTTCGATGGAGACCTGTCCGTTCAGCCGTTCGGCGTCCTCGGCGGCGCCGCTGTCCAGGGAGGCCTGCGTGCCGCTTTCGTAGTCGTTCTCCTGCTCCCGCTTCCAGCTGCCCCGATAGGCCTCCTCCTCCTGCGAGATGCTGCGGAACGTCAGCGTGCGCTTTTCCGGGTGAATCAGCGCCACGAAGTCGCAGCTCTTCTCCAGCGTCAGCCTTGTGATCTGCTCGGACTTCTTCTGCGCGCTGATGTCGCGGGTATAGAAGAACGCCAGCACGTCCTTTGTGGCGGGCTCCGCCATCAGGATGATGCGGGTGGACACCCACATGAGCTCGCCGCCCACCGCCCTGCGGTATTCCAGCAGGATGTCCCGCCGGCCGTTCCGGAAAAGCCGCAGCATGCCCTCGTGGCTGCAGCAGCGGATGAATTCCCGCCGCTGCTTCTGATCCGGAATCTGCCGCGCCGCGGACAGCAGGGTGCCCAGCGTTTCCGGCCGCTGCCGGCCGATGTCCGGCTCGTACGTTCCCGCCTCGGCCAGCGCTTCGGGGTCGATCTCCGCGGAGCGGGAAAGGCCGCCGCCCGCGTTGAAGGTCGTCTCCGTGTCCTTTGTCACGTTGAAGCTGGCCGTGGCCAGGTATACGCCGCGCAGCGATTCCACGCGCAGCCGCTCGTCCGCGATCGCCTTTTCCGCTTCCACGCTCCGGTCCACGTTGAACACGTTGCCGATGGCCTTCAGAACGCGGCCGCTGTCGTCGGGCACGCTCATCAGGTGGACGCGGTACCACCCGGACTTGTCCTCGTAATTCATGAACACCGTGCACTCGGCCTCCGGCGCGCCGCCGTCGATCGCGCGCACCATGGCGCGGTAGGCCCGGGCGTCGGCTTCGTTCAGGCCGATATAGCGGATGAAGGCCTCCGGGTAGTCGTCCATCGTCCTCGGAAGCCTGCCGAGCCTGGCCGGCAGGATCTCCGCCTCGTACCGGCGGCGCTTCGGGTAATAGGTGAAATGCATGATGTCCGAATAGGACAGAATGTCCCGGAACACCAGCTCCTTCTCCTGCAGCTCCATCTGCGTGCGGAGCAGCTCGTCGACGTCGTAGTAGGCGACATAGAACCGCTCCGTCCGGTCGTTCAGCGGGACATGGTTCCCGACGATCTCCACCCAGCGGCTGCGCCCCTCGCCGTCCAGCAGGCGGAAGCGGCAGCGGAGCTGGCGCTTTTCCCGCACGGCCTCGCTGACCGCGTACAGCAGCATCGCGCGGTCCTCTTCGATCGCCGCGCCGAGGATGTCGCCGCCCACGCGCTTTGAATACGCCTGTCTCGACGCGCCGATCATCTGATAAAAGCCGTTGTTGAGGTAGTTCAGGCGGATAACCCCGTCCGTGAAGTCGAACACGCCGATGCCGGACGGGATGGACTCCGCGCTGAGCGCGCGCTCCTTCGCCAGCTCCGCCTCATGCTGGCGCTTCACCTGCTCGAGCTGCTGCTCGTACAGGGGCGTCAGGTCGGTCTGCGACTCGATGATCCGGTCGCGGCACGGGTCGAGCCAGACATATCTCACCTGCTTGTACACATAGCGCTCCCCGTCGGCCAGGCAGCGGAACACGAAGGTGTCCGAGCCGTCCTTGTTCAGACGGGAGACGATGTTCTCCAGCTTTCCGTGGTCGGCGAACAGCGCCCGGTCCTCCGGGCAGACGTAGTGCGCGAGGACGTCTGCGAACGCCGCGTCGTAATCCACGCGCCGGTGGGAGCCGAGACCGTAGCCGCTGTCGCTCTTCCACAGCTCATAGCTGCGCGCGGCCGGGGTAATGAGCCCGATGTGGTCGTATTTCTCCTCGGCGATCCGCGCGAGGATGCTGTCGTTGATCTTCTTGGCCGTGATGTTGACCGCGTAGGCGATCGCCTCGATGTCGCCGCTGACGGCGTTGCGCATCATGGCGACGGAGCCGTATACCCAGATCGTGTCGCCGGCGGAAGCGCGTATCGGGTACTCGATGGACATCTCGGTCGTGCCGTTCTGGAACTCCCGCAGCAGGTTCTGCAGCGTGAAACGGGTCTGGCAGTCGCGGCGGATCGCGTCGTCCGTGATGATCTCCGCGCAGGCGGACAGGTATCCCTCCACCGTGCCGGAGCGCTGCTGCCGCAGCGCGGCCTCGTACGCGCTCTGCGCGTCCGTGCAGGTGTTTTTCGTCAGATTCAGGCGGAACATGCCCAGCGCGTTCGGGTTCGCCGCCGCGATCTGCCGGCAGAGGTTGGCGAAGCGCGCCTCCTCCAGCTCCTGGCGGCGCTTCTGGTCGCTGATGTTGGTGATGTAGAACGCCGCGGCGCTGCGCCCATACCAGTCGATGTCGCGCACGTCGTGCCGGTACCAGCGCTTCAGCGGCGGCACGTAGTTCTCGTCGATGTGGGCGGACCCGTCCTTCATCAGGGGCAGCGAGCACCAGGGGCACGGCGCTTCGAGGCCGTTGAAGAACCGGAAGCACTGCGCGTTCCGGTAGTCCCGGCTTCCGCTGGCCCGGCGTGCGTTTTCGTTGACGTAGAGCAGCTCGTAGGTCTGCTTGTCGATCACGTAGATGCTGGCCGCGGTGTCGTCCAGAAGGGCGGTGTATTCCCGCGCGGCCCCGGCCATGGCCGCGAAGGACACCATCAGCACCGGCCGCCCGCCGCTCTCTCCGATCCGGCGCGTCCCGGCCCGGACCCAGACGAACCCGCGCTTGCTGTGGAGAATGCGGTACGTCAGCGTGAAAACGGCGGACGCGTCCGCGCACCGCAGCACCTCGGCGAGCTTGTCGGCCACCAGGGGCCTGTCGGATTCGAGGACGATGGCCGCCGCATCCCGGCGGGTGCACTCGCCATACGCCTCCGGCGTCATGCCGGACAGCGCCGGCAGACCCGGCGAGCGGAGCAGCGTGCAGAGCGTGCCGTTTTCCACGCGATAGACGGCATATTCTCCGGGGTTCGTGCGCTCGATCATCGAGAGTACGCTGGCGTCAATTTCCATGGAAAGGGCTCCTCTCCGCGGCACATCGCCGCGGCCCGGCGTCTGCCCGGCCGCGTATCCGCTGTGTCTTTTCCCGGCGGGCGGGCTTCCCCGCTCCGTCTGTTTACTTTGCCCGCGGCAGCTCCTCGGACAGCGTCCTGTAGAGTCTGTCCGGGTCGATGGGCTTCGCGATGTGTCCGTTCATGCCGGAATCCAGGCACCTTTGGATGTCCTCGGAAAAGGCGTCGGCTGTCATGGCGAGGATCGGCACCGACGCGGCGTCGGAGCGCCGGAGCGCCCGGATGGCCTTCGCGGCTCCATAGCCGTCCATGACCGGCATGTGAATGTCCATGAGAATGCAGTCGTAATATCCGATGCTCGAGCCGAGAAACGCCCGGACGCCGGACTCGCCGTCGCCGGCGATCGTCACGAGCGCGCCCTGTCCCTCGAGGATCGCCTTCGCGATCTCCTGGTTGAGCGGATGGTCCTCGCACAGAAGGATATGCCGGCCGGCGAGGCTTTTCCCCGCGCCGCCGCCGGGCTGCGCCTGCTCCGCCGCGCCTCCGGCGGGTATGCAGTCCAGGCGGAAATCCGCGCCGAACGCCGTCCCCTTTCCGGGCCGGCTCGTCACCGCGACGGCGCCGCCCATCGCGTCGATCAGGCGCTTGGTGATGGCCAGACCGAGCCCGGAGCCGCGCGCCTCGGCGGAATCCGCGCGGTATTCCTGTGTGAACGGGTCGAACAGGACCTTTTGGAATTCCTCGCTCATGCCGATGCCGTTGTCGATGACGTCGATATGCAGGTGCATGTGCCCGCCGTCGAGTCTCTGCTCCGCGATCCGGCAGCGAATCGTGCCGCCCTCCGGCGTATACTTGACGGCGTTGGAGAGCAGGTTGAACACGATCTGGTTGATCCGCAGCTTGTCGAGCAGCGGGACCGCGTCCGGCAGGATCTCCGCCGGCTCGAACAGGAACGTCTGTCTGCGCTCTTCGCAGAGCGGCGCGATGATGGAATTGACGTATTCCGCGAATTCCTCCATGGGATACGGCTCGGGGTGCAGCTCGATCCTGCCGCTCTCCGCCCTGGACATGTCCAGCACGTCGTTGATGAGCGACAGCAGGAATTTGGAGGAGGTGTCGATCTTCCCGAGATTTTCCCGCGCCTTCGCGGGCAGCTCCAGCTTCTGCGTCAGGTAGGTCATGCCGATGATGCCGTTGAGCGGCGTGCGGATGTCGTGGCTCATGCGGGAGAGGAACTCCGACTTGGCGATGCTCGCAGCCTCGGCCGCGCGCTTCTCCTTCTCCAGCAGCAGCATCTGCTCCTGTTCCTTCTGATAGGCGTCCGACACGTCGGAGCGGACGACCAGGATGTCGCCGCCGGCCTTTTCAAGCCAGCTGTACTGCAGCCGGGAGCAGACGGTGTATGCCCCGGCTGTCCGTATGTAGGAGGCCGTGCGCGTGCCCTTCTCGTCCATGTCGCGCAGGATCGCATCCAGGCTGACCGCCTCGTCGAAGGCGAGACGCTCGTCTTCCCGCGTGAACCGGGAGCGGACGTATTCGCAGCATTTCTCATAGGGCAGGATCTCGCCGGTCATTCCGTAGGTGATCCACGGCCTTCTGCTGTGGAATTCAAAGGTCCGCGCCGCCGGGTGGATGATGCCGATGTAGTCGAAATGGTCGTGGATCAGCCGCGCCATGATGAACTCGTCGCGCTTGCGGGCGTCAATATCGTACGAATAGGTCACGGCCTCCGTGTCGCCGGTGCGGGGGTTTTTGACCATGCTGAGGAAGCCCTCGCGCCAGTGCCGCGCGCCGTCTTCATAGACGACCGGATAGTCGATGGAGATGCTCTGCGTGCCCTGCTCGAACTGCTGCAGCAGCAGCCGGCGGTCGAAGCGCCGGTAAAAATCCGCGCGCACCTCGTCGTCCGCGATGAGCCTGGAAAAATCCGCGAAATAGCCGTCCACCGTGCCGGAATTCTGCAGCTCGAGGACGGACTTGATGCGGCTTTTGCCGGCCGCGCCGTTTCCGCACCAGTTTTTCGTCAGGTTCAGGCGGAACGAGCCGTAGGCGTCCGGGTTGCCGATCTTCTCGTAGGCCCGGCTCAGCCGCTCCTCCTTCTCCTTCTGTTCGGTGATGTTCTGCCCGTAGCAGAACACGTTCAGCAGCCGGCCGTTCTTGTCCCGGATCCGCCGGAGCGCCATGCGCTCCTGCTGCAGCGACTCCTGTCCCGGCAGCTGGAAGCGGAACTCGCATACGGCGCTCTCCGCGCCGTCGTCGATCGACTGATAGGCGGTGCGGAAGGTCTCTTTGTCGTCCGGATGCACGTAGGGAAGCAGGGTCTGCGCCACATTCTCGATCACGGGCGGCACGTGCAGCTTCTCGCAGATATCCTTCGTATAGCCGCTCTGCATCAGAAGCGCCCGGTGCGACGCGATGTCGTAGGACCAGACGATCAGCTTCGCCGAACTCGCGGCGGCGTCATACATCAGCTTCTCCTGCAGCAGCTCCTGCTCCGCGGCGATCTGCTCGTCCATATCGACGAAGGAGGCGCTGTAGCACTGCACGCCGCCCAGCCGCTCGGCGCGGCAGAACTGGTTTCTGACCCAGTGGAAGGCGCCGTCCTCCCCGATGACGCGGTAGGTGACGCTGCCCTGCTGCTTGCCGTCCCGCGCGACCCTCCGGAATTCGTCCCAGAACAGATGCCGGTCCTCCGGCACAAGCCAGTCCACGGGGTTGGCGCTCTGCGCGGACCAGTATTCGCGGCTGCCGTGATGGACCGCGTAAAAGCCCGCGTTCGTGTACACGAGCCGGATCTGTCCGCCCTGCTCGGAAAACACGGAAACCCCGCCGGGGATGCTGCCGAGGATCTCGTCGAGGCGGTTGGAGTAGGCTGTGAGCTCGTTGTGCTCGCTGACGAGCCGGTCCACGTTGTAGTAGGACGCGTAGAACCGCTCCGTCTTCCCGTCGAGCGGCCGGTGGCTCGCCCGAATGCCGATCCAAAGATAGCCGCCGTCGCCGCCCAGGTTGCGGAAGCGGTGCTCGAACATCCGGTTTTCCCGGATGGAGGCGAGCACCTCGGCCATCAGGCCGGGGCGGTCGTCCGGATGCACGGAGTTGATCGTCCCCGTGCTGAAAAACGCGCTGCGGTCCTCCCGGCGGGCGCCGATCATCCGGTAGAAGCCGTCGTTCAGATACTCCATCCGGATCACGCCGTCCGTCACGTCGAATACGCCGACGCCCGACGGGATCTCGTTCAGCGCGTCATGCTCCGAGATGGGAAATTCGTTCTGTGCCTGTTCGGACACACATACCCCTCCTGCCCGAGTTTCTCTGCTGTCCGGCGGAGCTGTTCCCGCCGGTCTATCCGTCCTGTCCTGCCGACAGCATCATTTCCATCTGCCGCAGGTATTTTTTGGCCGCGATTTTCGGCTCCAGCAGCGCGTTCAGCTCCCCGTCGCACATGGCGAAGGCCACCTGCTCCTGAATGCCGCGCATCGCCAGCATGACGCTCCGCGCGTCGATCAGGTTCTCCTGCACCGTCTGCGTGATGGAGCCGTCCCGCGTGCCCTTGTCGAAGGCGCTCTTCAGCTGCTCCATGACGGCCGGCCAGTTGCCGCACAGCGGCGGCTTTTCGTCCCAGTCGGGCACCCGGCTCAGGATGCGCTGCATCTGCGCGGTGCAGAAGATGAGCGCGGGCTGCTCGACCGCTTTGCCGAGGGCGGCCGCCACAATCGCCTGCAGCTGCTCCGCGCCGGTTTTGCTCTGGTATTGCGCCGAAGCGAAAAACGTCCGGAGCTCCGCCTGCTCGGCCGCGCAGCTGCTGCGCAGCACGGCCGCGATCAGCTCGTTTTTCGTCCGATAATAGTTCTGAACGGAGCGAAGGGACAGTCCCGACTTGCGCGCGATCATTTCCACGGATGTATTTTCCACGCCGTTTGCCGCAAAGAGCTCCATCGCCTGTGTCAGAACAGTCTTTTTGTTTCTCTGACGAATGCTTTCATTCGGCATGTTTTGCCTCGATTCTTGCGTGTTTCGTAAATCATGTAATTTTTCTATTATATTATACTTTTTTTCCGCACGATTATCAAGTTTTTTACAACAGAACGCGGCCGGCGGACAGATTTTTCTGCCGCGAACCGTGCGGTGCTGCCTGAAAATACAGCATGTGCGGCAGAGGCCGCCTGCAGGAAGCCCGTACGCGGGAAACGCGCGCGCCGGCCGGACGCTTGACGGGCGGTGTATAATAAAAAGGAACCGCCGCCGCGCAGCCGCGCGGCGCGGCGGTTCGCCATTCCGCCGGAAGCCCCCGGCCGCAGCCCCGGCGCTCTCCGGAAGAAAAGAAGAATCAGCCATGAACGAAGCGGACTCCGAAAAGAAACAGCTCTTTGAAACCATGGCGGTGCCGAAGGCGCTGGCGACCATGGCGGTCCCCACCGTCATCAGCCAGCTCGTCAACCTCGTCTACAACATGGTGGACACGATCTACATCGGCATGACCGGCGACGCCTACAAGACGGCCGCCGTGACGCTGGTGTTCACCATCTTCATGATGACCGTCTCGTTCGCGAACCTGTTCGGCATCGGCGGCGGCAGCCTGATCGCGCGCCTGACCGGCACGGGCCGCACCGCCGACGCGAAAAAGGTGAGCGCATTCAGCTTCTACGGCGCAATCGGCATCGCGCTGGCCTATTCCCTGCTCATCTGGGCGCTGCTCGACCCCATTCTGGTCATGCTCGGCGCCTCCGACGCCACGGTCGGCTTCGCCCGGCAGTACGTCTGGCTCGTGGTCATCCTGGGCAATGTGCCCGTCATCCTCTCCATGACCTGCGCCCACCTGCTGCGCAACAGCGGCTATTCCCGCCAGGCGAGCATCGGGCTGAGCAGCGGCGGCATCCTGAACATCCTGCTGGACCCGCTTTTCATGTTCGTTCTGCTGCCGAAGGGCATGGAGGTGTTCGGCGCGGCGCTGGCCACGCTGCTGTCCAACGTCGTCTCCTGCGTGTATCTGGTCGTTGTCATGCAGAAGGTTTCCGCCGTGTCCCCGCTCAGCATCCGCTTCCGCGACGCGCTGGCCGTCTCGCGCGAGCACCTGAAGAATCTCTTCTCCGTGGGCGTTCCCTCGGCGGTGCTGACCGGCCTGTTCGACGTCGCCAACATCTTTCTCAACTCCCTCATGGCCGCCCACGGCGATCTGGAGCTGGCGGCCATCGGCATCGTGATGAAGGCCGAGCGGCTGCCCAACGCCATCAACATCGGCATCTGCCAGGGCATGCTGCCGCTCGTGGCGTACAATTACGCCTCCGGCAACTGGGAGCGGATGAACCGGATCATCCGCTCCGCGCGGATCTGCGGGCTGTCCATCGCGGCGGCGAGCCTCGTGCTGTTCGAGCTCTTCGCGTCCGGGATCGTCCATGTGTTTCTGAGCACCACCGCCGGCGACGCCGCCAACGCGGCGGAGACCATCGCCTTTGCCGCCGTGTTCCTGCGGCTGCGCTGCACGGCCTCCATCCCGCAGTTCCTCAACTACAGCACCTCGTTCTGCATGCAGGCGGTGGGCAACGGGCGCGGCACGCTGCTGCACGCCGCCGCGCGGGAGCTGGTGTTCTACATCCCGTTCATGTACCTGTTCAACGCCCTGCTCGGCGCGAACGGCCTGGCCGCCGCGCTCGTCGTGGGCGAGACCTGCGGCGCGGCGTTCGCCCTGCTGCTGCAGCGCCGCTGGAACAAACAGCACCTCGTCCGCGCCGCGTAACGCCGCGGCAAAGCAAGCGCAAAAAAGCTGCCATTCTGAGGCCGTTTGGCCGAAGAATGACAGCTTTTTCATCGTTGTGTGTCAGCGCCGCTCAGTCCGCCCGCTCCCCCGGCAGCCTGTCCAGCTCGGATTCGCCGAGGACGGTGACGCCGTGCGCCTTCAAAAGCGCCGCGGCCACGCCGTCGCCGGGGACGAGCCCGCCGGCGAAGCCGCCGTCGTGGATCGTCCCGCTGCCGCAGGAGGGGCTGCGCTCCTTGAGGATCGCGTACCGGCAGCCGTACAGCTCCGCCAGACGCAGCGTCTGCTCCGCACCGCGGCGGAACGCCTCGGTCGCGTCGCGGCCCGAGCGGAAGAGCACGCGGCCGTCCAGCCGCTCCGCGGGCTCGCGCGGGGTGGGCAGTCCGCCGAGCTGCTCGGGACAGACGGGGATGAGTGTGTGGCGCGCCAGCAGCGCCGCCACGCGCGGGTCCTGCTTCTCCTCGCCGTTGTAGCGGCAGCCGACGCCCAGCAGACAGGCGCTCACCAGGATGTTCACTTCTTCTGTCCGTCCAGCCAGGCCACGGCGGACAGCGCCGCCACGTTGCCCTCGCCGGCGGCCTTGACATACTGATAGGGCTGTCCCGTCAGATCGCCGCAGGCAAAGCAGCCCGGCAGGTTCGTCGCCATGAGCCGGTCCACGGCGACGCGGTTCTGCTCGGTGGCGAGGCCGGGGACGAGCTGCGCGGGGAATACGTTCTGGCGCAGGATGAAAATGCCGTCCACCGGATGCTCGCCCGCGTCGGTCGTGAGGATCTTCGCGTGCTCGCCCGCCGAAACGGACACGGGCGTTTCGCGCAGGACGCGGACGCGGTCGGAGATCTGCGTTTCGGCCTTGTACTGCGGAAAATACAGCACCTGGCCGGCAAGCTCCGCCAGATAGTCCGCCTCGCGCTCCTCCTCGCGGCTGTAGCCGAGCACGGCCACGGTCTTGCCGCGGTAGAGCGGCGCGTCGCAGGTAGCGCAGTAGCTGACGCCCCGGCCCAGCAGCGCTTCCTCGCCCGGCAGGAGCCTGCCCGGCACCACGCCGGTCGCCAGAATGACGGCCGTCGCCTCGTACATTTCGTTTTCCGTCGTCTGGATGGCGTAGTAGTCGCCCATCTGGTAGACGGCGCTCGCGCGCCCGGGCGTGACGGCGATGCCCATTTCGTCCAGATGGCGCCGGAAGGCCGCTGCCAGCTCCGCGCCGGATACGGCGGGCAGGCCCGGATAGTTGCGGATCTCCTGCGCTTTCAGCAGCTTTTCGCTCAGCTGCGGATTTCCCAGCAGCAGCAGTTTTTTGCCGCGGAGCGCGGCCGTGATGGCGGCGGAGACGCCGGCGGGGCCGGCGCCCAGAATGGCGATGTCAAAGCGGTCCATAATAACCTCCCGTAGATTACAGATATTTTTTGAGCAGTTCGTATAGGGCTGCGGGGTCGAGCGGCTTGGTGAGATAATCGTTCATACCGGCGGCGCGGCTGCGGTCGCGCGCAGCGGTAAACGCGTCCGCCGTCATGGCGACGATGGGGATGGACGCGCTGTCGGGGTGTCCGGCTGCGCGGATGGCGGCGGCGGCGCTGTAGCCGTCCAGAACCGGCATCTGGATGTCCATGAGGATCATGCGGTAGACGCCGGGCGCGGAGGCGCGGAAGCGGCTGACGGCCGCCTCGCCGTTTTCGGCGCAGTCCACCTGCAGGCCGAAGGCCGTGAGCAGACGGACGGCGATCTCGGTGTTCATGGCGTTGTCCTCGGCCAGCAGCACGCGGCCGCGGAGCGGCGCCGTCTGCCAGGGCTTCCGCGCGTTCCCGTCCTGCTCGGGCCGGGCCGGAACGGCGGCCTCCGGGAATACAAAGAAGACCGTGATGCAGGTGCCTTTGGAGAGCGCGCTCTCCACCTTCGTATGCCCGCCCATCAGCTGCACCAGCCGCTGCACGATGGAAAGGCCGAGTCCGGTGCCCGTCTCGGCCCTGGGCCGCGCCGGGTTGGAGGACTCCTGCGTGAACGGCTCGAACATGTGCTCCTGGAAGGCCTGGCTCATGCCGATGCCGGTGTCCCGGACCGTCAGCGTGCAGTCCAGCTTTCCGTCCGGCCGCCGCGCCGCCGAAAAGCGGAACGTCACGCTGCCGCCGGCCGGCGTATATTTGACCGCGTTGGAGAGCAGATTGAAGGTGATCTGGTTGAGCCGCACCTTGTCCGTCAGCAGCGCGCCCGCCTCGCAGGCGTCCTCGATCCGGAAGGCGAGTCCCTTCTGCTGGCACAGCGGCTCGAGGATGTTGCGGATGTTGCCCAGATACTCGCCGCGCTCGTACGGCTCGGGGCGCAGCTCGATCTTGCCGCTGTCGATCTTGGAGATGTCGAGCACGTCGCTGATGAGGCTCAGCAGAAACTGGTTGGAGGCCTCGATGTGCGACAGGTCGTGCAGCAGCTTCTCCCGGTCGTCCAGATCCTCGCGCGCGAAGGCCGTCATGCTGCTGATGATGCTGATGGGCGTCCGGATGTCGTGGCTGATCCGGGAGAGAAACTCCGTTTTCGCCCGGCTCGCGGCCTCGGCGGTCTGCAGCGCCTGCTCCATCCGCCGCAGGCGCTCCTGCTCCTGCCGGTAGGCCTCGGTGATGTCGGTCTGCATTTCCAGAATCTGCGTCTGCAGGGAGTCGAGCCAGCAGAACCGCAGGCGTTTGCGGCAGACGCTTCCGTCCAGCCGGATGCCGTTGTAGACGAGCTCGTACGAGTCGTTCTCGTACAGCTGCGCCGTCAGGTTGTCCAGCCCGAGGCCGGTGCGGAGCTGTTCGCGGTCCTCCGGCACGACGTTGTGGAGCAAACGGCCGATCAGCGTTTCGTAGTCGAGCCGCTGCATGACGAACATCGGGGTGAAGGTGCGGGCTTTTTTCCGCAGCTCGAAGATGCCCGTTCTGGGGTTGATGAGGCCGATGTGATCGAAGCTGTCCTCGGTGATGCGGCCGATCAGCTGCTCCTCGAGCTTTCTCTGCGTGATGTCGAGCACGTAGAAAATGGCCTCTGTGTCGCCTGTCGCCTCGTTTTTCGCCATGCGCAGGAAGCAGCCGACCCAGAGCGGTTCGCCGTCGTGCGCCGTCACGGGATACTGCATGCTCAAAGCCGCGCGGCCCCCCGCGAACTGGCGCAGCAGCTCTGCGCGGCTGCAGCGCGCGAAATACTCCTGCTGCCGCCGCTCGTCGGCGATCAGCTCCCCGACCGAGCGCAGATAGCCGTCCGCGGTGCCGTCGGCCTGCTGCGCCAGCATGAAGGGATCGGGGCTCTGCGCGTCGTCGCAGAGGTTTTTCGTCAGATTGAGGTGGAAGGTGCCCAGCGAATCCGGGTCCGCCTGCGACAGCTCGCGATAGAGCGCGCTGTAGTCCTCCGTGCCGGGGTTCTTTTGCATCCGTCCCGCTTGTTCCCGTCCCATCGCAGCCTCCCCCTTCCAGGTTGTTCGTCCGCTTTTTAAACAGTTTACCGCGTCCGTACGGGATTTACAAGAAAATCCGGTAAAAAAGCAAAAAGAAGCGCCGCTGCTCCGCGTGCGGCGAAGCGTCCTGCCCGGAAGCGGGGAACGGATGCTTCGCGCGCACAGCCGGAACGGCGGTGTTTTTACAGATTGCCGAAGAAACGCTTGCGCTTGGGCTGGCTGTCGCCGGAGAGGCCGCCGTCGAGCTGGCGCAGCAGATCCTTCTGCTCGCGCGTGAGCTTCTGCGGCGTTTCGACCACGACGGTGACGAACTGGTCGCCGCGCGTCTTGTAGCCGACATAGGGGATGCCCTTGCCGCGCAGACGGAACGTGGTGCCGGTCTGCGTCCCCTCGGGGACCGCGTAGCGCACCTTGCCGTCGAGCGTGGGCACCTCGATGGTCGCGCCGAGCGCGGCCTGTGTAAAGGAGATCGGCATTTCCAGCAGCACGTTGGAGCCGTCGCGCGTGAACAGCGGGTGCTTGCGCACCGACACCGACACGAGCAGATCGCCGTTCGGGCCGCCGTTGGCGCCGGCGTTGCCCTCGTCGCGCACGCGGAAGGACTGGCCGTCGTCGATGCCCGCGGGCACCTTGACCTTGATGGTCTTGTTGCGGCGCACCTTGCCCTTGCCGCGGCAGGTGGGACACGGGTCCTTGATGATCTTGCCCGCGCCGCCGCACTTCGGGCACGGCTGGGACGACTGCATCGTCATGCCCATGAAATTCTGCTGGGTCTTGACCGTGCCGCGGCCGCCGCAGTAGCTGCACGTCTCCGGCTGGGAGCCGGCGCGCGCGCCGCTGCCGCCGCAGTCGGGACAGGCCTCGACGCGGCCGAAGGTGATCTCGCGCTCACAGCCGAACGCGGCGTCCTCGAACGACAGCTCGAGCTCCGCGACGATGTTCTGGCCCTTGGCAGGACCCGACCGGCGCGAAGACGACGAGGCGCCGCCGCCGAAGAAATCGCCGAAGATGTCGCCCAGGTCGCCGAAGCCGCTGAAGCCGCCGCCGCCTCCCCCGCCGCCGAAGCCGCCGAAGCCGGCGTTCGGGTTGAAGTTCGGATCGACGCCCGCGAAGCCGTACTGGTCGTAGAGCGTCTTCTTTTCCGGCGTGGAGAGCACCTCGTAGGCCTCGTTGACCTCCTTGAATTTCTCCTCCGCCGTCTTGTCCCCGGGGTTCTGGTCGGGGTGGTATTTCATGGCCAGCTTGCGGTAGGCCTTTTTGATCTCGGCGTCCGAGGCGTTTTTCTCAACGCCCAGGACCTCGTAATAGTCTCTCTTATTCTGATCTGCCATCAGATCTCACCTCACGATTTCAAAAAAAGCGGAGCTTCTTTTGAAGGGACTTGCTGCCCGCGCGATCGCGGGCCGAACGGGAAACAGGATAAACCTGTTCAGGCGCCAAAAACCGGGGGCGGAAGCTTGTTCCGCCCCCCGGCCGCTTTATTTGACTTCTTCGTAGTCGGCGTCCACGACGCCGTCGTCGCCGGGCTTGCCGCCGTTGCCGCCGTTGGGCTCGGGGCCTGCGCCGGGGTTGGGGCCTGCGCCGGGATTGCCCTGCGGGGCCGCGTTCTTGTAGAGCTTCTCGGAGATGGCGTAGAACGCCTTCTGCACCTCGTCGGTCGCGGCCTTGATGGCCTCCACGTCGGTGCCCTTCTGGGCGGTCTTCAGCTTCTCGATCGCGGAGAGCACAGGGGCCTTTTCGCTCTCGGAAACCTTGTCGCCCATCTCGCCGAGCGTCTTTTCAGACTGGTAGATGATCTGGTCGGCGGCGTTGCGGGCGTCGACCTCGTCTTTTCTCGCCTTGTCCTCGGCAGCGAACTGCTCGGCCTCCTTGACGGCCTTGTCGATGTCGTCCTTGGAGAGGTTGGAGGAGGCGGTGATGGTGATCTTCTGCTCGGCGCCGGTGCCGAGGTCCTTCGCCGAGACGTTCACGATGCCGTTGGCGTCGATGTCGAACGTGACCTCGATCTGCGGCACGCCGCGGGGCGCGGGCGCGATGCCGGTCAGCTGGAACTTGCCGAGCGTCTTGTTGTAGGCGGCCATTTCGCGCTCGCCCTGCAGCACGTGCACCTCAACGGAGGTCTGCCCGTCGGCCGCGGTGGAGAACACCTGGCTCTTTTTGGTCGGGATGGTGGTGTTGCGCTCGATGAGCTTCGTGAACACGCCGCCCATCGTCTCGATGCCGAGCGACAGCGGGGTCACGTCGAGCAGCAGCAGGCCCTTGACGTCGCCGCCCAGCACGCCGCCCTGGATGGCAGCGCCGACAGCCACGCACTCGTCGGGGTTGATGCCCTTGAAGCCGTCCTTGCCGGTCAGCTTCTTGACGGCGTCCTGCACGGCGGGAATCCGGCTGGAGCCGCCCACGAGCAGAACCTTGGAGATGTCCTCGGCCTTCAGGCCCGCGTCGGACATGGCCTGCTTCACGGGGCCGGTCGTCGCTTCAACCAGATGGGCGGTCAGCTCGTTGAACTTCGCCCTCGTGAGGGTGACGTCCAGATGCTTCGGGCCGGTGGCGTCGGCGGTGATATAGGGGAGGTTGATGTTGCTGGTGGTGACGCCGGAGAGCTCGATCTTCGCCTTTTCGGCGGCTTCCTTCAGCCGCTGCATGGCGACCTTGTCGCCGGACAGGTCGATGCCCTCGGACTTCTTGAATTCGGAGACGAGATACTGAATCACGCAGTCGTCGAAGTCGTCGCCGCCGAGGTGGGTGTTGCCGTTCGTGGCCAGCACCTCGATGACGCCGTCGCCGATGTCGAGGATGGACACGTCGAAGGTGCCGCCGCCGAGGTCGTAGACCATGATCTTCTGCTCGGCTTCCTTATCGACGCCGTAGGCCAGCGCCGCGGCGGTCGGCTCGTTGATGATCCGCTTGACGTCGAGGCCGGCGATCTTGCCGGCGTCCTTCGTCGCCTGGCGCTGCGCGTCGTTGAAGTACGCGGGGACCGTGATGACGGCCTCGGTGACGGTGCCGCCCAGATAGGCCTCGGCGTCCGCCTTCAGCTTCTGCAGGATCATGGCCGAGATCTCCTGCGGGGTATATTTCTTGTTGTCGATGGTCACCTTGAAATCGGTGCCCATGTGACGCTTGATGGAAGAGACGGTGCGGTCGCTGTTGGTGACGGCCTGCCGCTTGGCGACCTGGCCGACCATGCGCTCGCCGGTCTTGGAGAACGCCACGACGGACGGAGTGGTGCGGTTGCCTTCCGCGTTTGCGATGACAACGGGCTCGCCGCCCTCCATGACGGCGACGCAGCTGTTGGTAGTACCAAGGTCGATGCCGATGATTTTACTCATAATGATTTATCCTCCTGCAATCCATGTGAATGAATGTTGATACAAGTTTATGATTAATTCGCAACTTTAACCATTGCGAAGCGGATGACTTTGCCGTCGATGGTGAAGCCCTTCTGGAAAACCTCCGCGAGCACGTTGTCTCCGAGGGTTTCGTCCTTCAGATGCATCACCGCGTTGTGCAGGGCCGGATCAAAACTGTCGCCGACCTCGCCGAACGATTTGACGCCGAGCTTTTCCATGATCTCCACGAGCTGGTTCATGGTCATCTCCACGCCCTTTTTATAGGCCTCGTCCGCCGTCGGCTGGGCGAGCGCCCGCTCGAGGTTGTCGAAGACCGGCAGGAACTTGCCCACCGTCTCGGCGCGGATGTCGGTATAGAGCGCGTCGCGCTCCTTCTGGCTTCTCTTGCGGAAGTTGTCGTACTCGGCCGCCAGGCGCAGGTAGCTGTCGTGCTCCTTCGCGGTTTCGGCCTTCGCCTTGTCCAGCTCGGCCTTTGCCTTTTCCGTCTCGGCCTTTGCCTTTTCCGCTTCGGCCGGCGCGGTTTTCGCTTCCTCGGGGGCCTTTGCCGGGGCCTGCTGGTCCGCGGCGGGCTGCTGCGGCTCCGCGGCCGGGGTTTGTTTGACGGGTTCCTTCTTCACGTCCTTTTCGGACTTGTCGCGCTTTTTATCCATGATCGATGATCCTCCGGGATTTATTCTTCAGGTTCCCCCTCCGGCGGCTTGACCGGCGGGAGCTGGGATTTGCTGAACATGCGGCTCAGATTCTCCGCGAAATAACTCAGGCGGGCGGTGATCTTCGCGTAGTCCATGCGCGTCGGTCCGACCACGCCGATCATGCCCTGCATGCCGTCGCCGATGTCGAACTTCGTCACAACGACGCTCGCGTCCTTGAGCTCCTTGGCCACGTTTTCCGGGCCTACGAGCACCTGGGTCTTGCTGTCGGATTTCAGGGTGGCGGGCAGGTTGGAGATCATGTCCTCGTCGAGCGAGGAGAGCACCTCCTGCGCCTTGTCGAGGTCCCGGTATTCCGGCTGCGTCAGCAGCTTCGCCTGACCGGTCATATAGACCTCGCTGTGCTGCTCCTGCAGAAGCTGCGTCGTAAAGTCCACGATCACGGGGACAATGGACGCCGCGGCGCCGGCGCTGCGGCTCACGCGGGCGAGCACCTCGGGGGTGATCCCCTCGGCGGTGAGCTCTGTGAGGCTCGCGTTCAATACGGCGGACAGGAGCCTGAGATCCTGCTCGCCGATCTCGACCGGCAGCTGGATCAGCTTGTTATGGACGGTGTTGTTGCTCATCATCACGACGAGAATGAAGCTTCCGGCGTCGGCCAGGATGAGATCGAACCGCTTGACCGTCACGGCGCCCTGGCTCGCGGCCACGGCGTAGGCGGGCAGGTTCGTCATCTGCGAGACCAGCTTGCCGACCTGGGAGATGACCTTGTCCACCGCCTGCATTTTGATCTCCATGGCCTCGTTGATGCTCTTGGTCTCGTCCACCGAAAGGCGGTAGTCCTGCATCAGCTCGTCCACGTAGAAGCGGTAGCCCGCCGGGCTGGGAACGCGTCCCGCCGAGGTATGCGGCTGCTCGAGAAGGCCCTGCGCGGTGAGCTCGGCCATTTCGTTGCGGATGGTGGCGGAGGAGAAATCCATGCCGGGCATCTGCGCGATGGTCTTGGACCCGACCGGCTCCGCCGTGCGGATATAGCTGTCAACAATCGCGCGGAGAATTTTCTTCTGGCGTTCCGACAGCTCCATGGCACGTTCCTCCGTTTCATATTTAGCACTCCATTTCATCGAGTGCTAAACGCAGTTTACCACCGTCCGCCGGGGTTGTCAATAGGTCACATTTAAATAAATTGTAAACACTGGAAACGCCGCCCGAGCGCCCGCCCGGCGCCGCGTCCGCAGGGGCCGATGTCCACATCGGCCAGTCTGCGCGGTCTTTGGTCTGCTGTTTTTTCAGCCTCCGCAGGGGGAACGCCCTCCGGGGGCCTCTTCTTTCTGCACGAGCAGAAAGACGGTGCCCCGCAGGGCGCATCTCCCGTCCTAAATAAACACGCACGCCGTCCGTATGGGCTTCTTCGCCGCAGGCGCGAAAAAACGCCGCCGTTCCGGGGAACGGCGGCGGCATATGCTGTTTACGCGGCGGCTTTCGCCTGCAGCGCGCTGCAGAGGCGCTCGAGGATGAGGCAGATCTGCTCGCGGGTCATGCCGGACGCGGGGCTGAAGCGGCCCGCGCCGACGCCCTGCAGGACGCCCGCGTTCGTGGCGGCGGAGACGTAGGGCACCGCCCACTTGCTCACCTTCGCGGCGTCGGCATAGGACAGGGCCGTCGCGGGGGTCTTTGTCCCCGTGAGCTTTTCCAGCGCCTTCACGAGGATCTTGGCCGCCTGCTCGCGCGTGAGCGGCGCGTCCGGGGAGAAGGTGCCGTTTCCGGTCCCGTCGAACAGGCCCAGGCTCGCGCAGGCGAGGATGGCGTCCTCATACGCGGAGCCGGAGATGTCGGAAAAGCTTGCGCTCAGCCGCAGTTCGGTCAGATCCGTCTCGCCGGCAAACATCCGGAACAGCAGCTCCGCCAGCTCGCCGCGCGTGATGGTCTGCTGGAAGCCCTCGCAGAATTCCGCCGGCAGATAGCCGCGCAGGTAGTAGGCGTTGACGCCCTCGGACGCCCAGGCCGAGCACGCGGACAGGTCGACCGTCCGCAGGCGCAGCATGCCGGGCACGAGCGAGCGGTCGGTCGTACGCGCGATGATGCTGCACGAGCCGAGCTTGTGGACGGTCAGAACGCCGTCGGCCGACACGGAGGCGACGGCGGGGTCGGTGGAGGTGAACGTGCACCCGGTCACGCTCGCCGTGAGGGACACCGAACCGGTGCTCAGCCGGATGAGCAGAGACTGCGTGACGTCCCCGTTCACTCTCAGCGTGATGTAGTCGCAGTCGTAGTCGCGCGTGCTCATGGGGCAGGCGGCGGCAAACGTATCGGAGGTGTAGGCGTCCGCGCGCGTATGGCCGGGAAAGTTGGCGTCGCAGCGCAGAAAATAGTTCCAGCTCATCGCCTCGCCGATGTGCTCGGCGGCATCCCAGGTGACGTCGCAGTCATACCAGGTCCCGCCCAGCTCCACAAGGTTCCAGCTGTGCGCCGTGCCGGCGCCGGTGCCGATGACGATGCGGTTCGGGATACCGCACTGCCACAGGAGCTTGTACAGCAGCAGCGAATAGCCCTGGCAGACCATGGAGCTGGTCTTGAGCCCAATGTAGGGCGAGAAAATGCTCAGGGAATTGTCGTAGACGAAGTTGGTGCCGATGTATTCGTAGATCACGCGGACCTTCGCATAGTCGGTCAGGCCGTCGAGCTTCAGCCCGGCGAGGATCTGCGCGCACGCGGCGTCGAGCTCGTCCTCCTGGGCCTGGCTCGTCAGATATGTAAAGCTGAAATACAGCTTTCCGTCGAGCACGCCCGCGGCGGCGGTCTTGAGATTGAGTCCGTTGTAGTCCGGGCCGCTGCCGTCGGTGTTGGGCAGCGACGCGGCCATATCGCGCGCCAGAAGGGCGATGCTGGGATTCTTCGTCCGGTCCAGCAGGTCGAGATAGTCGCCTTTGTAGGTGACGGTGAAGTTCTCCGTCCGGGCGTCGAGCCGGTCGGCGAGCACCTTCGACAGCTCGCGGGAGGAGGACACCTCGTAATTCTCGACGGCGAAGGCCGTGCAGCAGAGCGCCGCGAGCAGCGCTGCGAGCAGAAAAACGCGCAGGAGAGCGGTTTTTATGGTTTTCATGCGTGGGCTCCTTTCACTTCGGCGGCCAGCCGGACGAGCGCCGCCCGGCAGGCGGGGTTTCCGGCCGCCACGGAGGACTTGCGGTCGAACGGCAGCGGATTTCCGGCGAGGTCGGTGATCTCTCCGCCCGCCTCGCGCAGGATGAGAGAGCCGGCGGCGTAGTCCCAGGGCGAGAGGCGGTATTCATAGTAGACCTCCGCCCTGCCCGCCGCGAGGTCGCACAGCTCGAGCGCGGCGGAGCCGCTGCGGCGGATGTCGAGGCAGCGCTCGGCGAGCCGGCGTGCGAGCAGGAACGTCTCGTCCAGGCAGTCCGGGTAGTACGGCGACGTGCCGACGTAGGCCAGCGCCTGCTCCATGGGCGCGGGGCTCACACGGATGCGCGCGCCGTTGAGATAGGCGCCCTGTCCGCGCGCGGCGCAGAACAGCTCGCCGGCATACGGGTTGCAGATCGCGCCCATGGCGATCCGCCCGTTCTCTTCATAGCCGATCGACACGCAGCTTCGCCGCAGATCCTTGACAAAATTCGCCGTCCCGTCGATGGGATCGACGATAAACCGGCAGCTCGCGGCGGCGCTTGCGGCCGTCTGCTCCGATTCCTCGCCCAAAAAGCCCGCCTCCGGCGCGAGCGCCGCGAGCCGCGCCTGCAAAAACCGCTGCACGTCGGCGTCATAGCGCGTCACCAGGTCGTGCCGGGAGGATTTCTGCCGCACCTGCTTGTCGCTGCCGGCGGCCAGGATCATCTCCCCCGCCTCCCGCGCGGCGGCGCACAGCTCGTCCATCGTCATGGGAACCACCTCTTTGGCCTTGATTCTATCATGCCGCCGCGAAATTGTAAATATCGCGCCGCGTTTCCGGCGTCCCTCATTTTTCGCGCCTCCGCGTTCCAAAAAAATCCGCTCCCGCGTCTGCCGTTGACCGGGAGGCGCGGAAGCGGATGATTTTACCGGGGCACCAGCATTCGGACGGCCCGCTGGTGGTTGGCGATGTCCACGGCCTTCCGGTCGCCGCCGTACTCGCCGTCGAGCGTCCAGGCGACAGGGCTGTCGAACTCGAAGCGCACCTTGTCCGTCTGGTAGGTGATGAAATAGTCGTTCTGAAAGTCGCTTTTCATGAGCGCGGTCGTGACGGCGCTGAAGTCCGCGAGGTTTTTGATGTTGCGGATGAGGATGACCTCGGACTTGCCGTCGTTGAGCGAGATGGGCAGGGTGGGCCTCGTCTTGAAGCCGCCGACGCTCGTGGTGCTGCACACAAGTCCGTCCAGCACGTCCGCCTCGACGGTCTGCCCCTCGCAGATGACGCGCATGCGGATGGGCTTGATCTCGCCCAGCGCGCGCACGCCCGCCAGGAAGTAGGCCATCCGGCCCAGGATGCGCTTGTCCTCCTGCGGCGTCTCATAGGCGACGCCCGTAAAGGCGCCGAAGGCCGCGACGTAGGTGAACCAGTCGTTTTCTCCGAACGAGCCGATGTCGAGCGCGAATTCCCGGCCGTGCACGATGTCCTGCGCCGCCGTGATGGGGTCGTGCGAGAGCTCCAGCGTGGAGGCCACGTCGTTGCACGTTCCGCCGGGGATATAGCCCAGGGGCGGGCGGTTTTTGAGCTGCATCAGCCCGGACACCGCCTCGTTGAGCGTGCCGTCGCCGCCCGTGCAGACGATCAGGTCGTACCGCTCCCCGTTCGCGGCGATGCAGCGGGTGAGATCCCGCGGCCCCGTCGTGGGGTGGACGGTCACGTCGTAGCCTCCCACCGTGAAGATCTGCAGCACCTCCATGAGGCTGCCGCGGATCTCCGCGTGGCCGGCGTTCGGATTTACAAAAAACAGAAGCTTCTTTCTCATGGCGCTTGCCTTTCCCGCCGGTGTGAGCGCCCGCTCAGCCGGCGGCCTTCCGTCTAGCCCGCCGAGCCGGAGGCGCTGCCGGAGGCAGCCGAACCGGCTGCGCTCGTATCGGCGCTCGTGCTGCTGCCCGCTTCGGTCGCCGCGCTGGCGGCGGCCTGTTCGGCGGCGCTCTGTTCGGCGGCGTTCTCGCTGGCCAGCACGTTCACAATGGCTGCGTTTTCATAGTTCACCGTCGTGGTATACTTCGCGAGCACCTCGTCCTCGACGTCCATTGACAGCTTGTTCTTGTAGTCTGCTTCCGCGACCGAATACCAGTGGGCGTGCGCCTCGACGGCGGAGAAGTAGATGATGTGATAGCCGTATTCGGACTTCACGATCTCGCAGTCGCCGACCTTGCGGCCCGACGCGAAGCACCAGGAGTTGAAGTCCTCGACCATTTCGCCCGGATAGACGCCGGTGATGAGACCGCCGTTGGAGGCGGAGCCGGAGTCGGCGGAATTGGCGGTGGCCAGGGTCGCGAACGCGTCCTCGGTGCCGCCGTCGTCCTTCCACTGCTGCAGAAGCGTCTCGGCCTGCTCCTTGGCGTCGGCCCAGGCCGCGTCGGTGAAGGTGCCGTCGTCGTTCTTTTCGGAGGGGATAATCAGGATGTGGCGCACATCCACCATCGGGGTGTCGTCCTTCTCCACGCCCTGGGAGGTGTAGTTGTCGGCGTTCTCGTCGAAGTAGGCGCTCACGTCGTCTTCGGTGTAGGTTTTCTTGTCCACCAGCGTCTGCAGATAGGCGGAGGCCGTCAGGTTCATGCGCGCGTAGGCGAGATAGTCGTCCATTGTGGCGCCGCTGCCGAAGGCCTTCTGGAGATACGCCTCGCCGCTGTCGAGACCGGCCTGCTGCGCGGCGGTGTCGAGATTGTCGGAGATGGTGGCCAGATAATCCTCGGTGTCCTGGTCGAGCGTGAAGCCGGCCTTCGCCGCCTCCTGGTTGAGCGCGGCGATGTCCTCGAACATGGTGATCGCGCTGTCGAGGAACTTCTTCTGCCAGGTGTCCTTGTCGTCGTACATCTGCTCGTCGAGCCCCTTGCTCGTATCGAGGATGTAGCTGAGATAGCTGCTGTAGTTGTTGGCGAAGGAATAGTACTGCTGCCAGTAGTAGAAGCTCAGCATCCGGTTCGTGAGCTTTTCGTCGCCGCAGGTCGCCACAACGCGGTCGAGCACGCGGTTGCTCGCCTGCTTGTCGGTCATGGTATAGGAGGTATAGCCGGCGCTGTTCTCATGCACGATGGTCGGTCCCTTGACCGCCTTGTAGATGAAGAACACGGCGGCGGCCAGCACGATGCAGCTGCCGGCGATGATGCCGATGCGCGTCCAGAGCTTCTTCGATTTCTGCTTCTTTTGCGTTTTTTCCGCCGAAAGCTGCTTTTCAGCCTCCTGGGCGGTGTGCTCCTGCAGCAGAAGGCAGGTCTCGCGCTCCGGGCACTGCTCGCAGGGCTCCTCGTGGCTGCAGGTCCGCCACGCGTTCGGGTCCTCCGCGCTCTCGGCGGCGGCCTCTTCACCGGCGGCTTCTTCGGCGGCGGCTTCTTCACCGGCGGTTTCTTCGCTGGTCAGCTCGGAAGCCGTCTCTTCCGGGGCGGCCGTTTCCTCGGCGGCGTTCTCTTCGTTCAGCGCTTTCCCGCAAACCGGGCACAGCTCGGCGCCGTCGGGCAGCTCGGCCCCGCAAAATGGACAGTTCATAGACAGTTACTCTCTCTTTCCGCTGAGCGCTCAGCCGCCCTGTGAGGTTGCGGCGCGCTCGGCTTCGGCATTTTGGGTATTGTACAGCCCCGCGGGCTGCTTGATGACGATTTTGTCGTAGTCGATGAGGAAGGTATAGTTTGCCTCGAGCTTCAGGTACTCGTTGTTGTAGGTTTCCGTGATCAGGTCGCTCCTGGCCAGCTGCCGCCAGCGGTACTGGTCGGTATACTGCGTCAGAAGGATGATGTACGCCTTGCCGTCCGCGCCCTCGATGGCGGCGGAGTCGCCCTCCTTGCGTTCGGCGGCGAAGAGCCAGTCGTCGAGCGCGGTCTCGAGCTGGCCGGGATAGACGGCCTCCAGCTTCCCGTCGCCGCCGCAGTAGGTCTCGGACAGCGCGGACAGCTCGTCGGCGCCGCCCTTCTTGTCCTGCCAGTTGGCGTAGACGGTGTTGGCCGTCGCCCGGTTGTCGTCGTAGGAGGAGAATTCGAGCAGCACCACGTCGGGCAGCGGCCTGTCCGTCTTGGATACGCCCTCGTAGTCCCCCGCGTGCGCGTCGTAGTACGCCTCCACCTCGTCGTCCGTCGGATCGACGGCCGCGTAGAGGCTGTCGGCGTAGGCCGAGGCGAGATAGGAGTCGTGCAGGTAGCTCCGGAAGCTCTCCAGCGCCGCGCCCTCGCCGTAGGAGTCCTGCAGATAGGCGTCCACGTCGGCGGAGCCGTCGTCCTTCGTAAAGCCGAGCCGCACGGCATAGTCGGAGAAGTCGGAGAGCACCTTCTCGTAGGAGGTCTCATACGTATCCGGCAGCGTGAAGCCGGCCTTTTCCGCCTCGAAAACCATGCTGAGCGTGTCCTTGACCGTGACGAGCGACTGCGAAAGCAGGTAGTCCTGCCAGGTGGTGTCGCTGTCGTACATCTGCTCGTCGAGAGGCTTGGAGGTGTCGAGCATGTCGCCCAGGTAGTCGGAATAGACGTTGGTAAAATAAAAATACTCGCTCCAGTAATAATAGGCGAGCTCGGTGTTCGTCATCCGGCGGTCGCCGCAGGTGAGCACCACGCGCGACATTTCGTTCCCGCTGCCGCGGCGGTTGGCCAGATCGAGCAGCAGCCCCGCCACGCTGCCCGCCAGCAGAACGGCGGCCAGAATGATCGCCGCGAGCACTTTGCCCCGCGGGCGCCGGGTGGGCGCAGGCCGGTTTGTTTCGTTGGATCGCGTCATGCATACGCCCCGTTTTTTAAAGATGACGGCGCCGCCCCTGCGCGAAAAGCCGGAATCGCGCGGTCGGAGCTTCCAAAATGGCGCCGCTGTAGAGTTTAGTCTATCACAACGGCGGCTCTTTTGCAACGCTTGACGCGCCCGCCTCTTTGAACAATTTGTGAATTCTGCCCGACGGATGGCCGGATTTTTCGGGAAAGCTTCAAACCTTTTCCCGGATTTCGTTGAAAACGGCCGGGCTTTCTGCTATACTATACAGGATCATGAATTTCCCCTGGAGGTACCGCTTTGAACCGACAGACCACCGTCATCACCCCGGAGGCGCTGCGCGCGCAGGAGGACTGCTGCGCCCGGATCGCCGCGTACTGGCGCTCGCGCGGCCGCGTGCCGCGCGCGTTCGTCGACACCTACGGCTGCCAGCAGAACGAGGCCGACTCCGAGCGCATCCGCGGCATCCTGGCCGCCTGCGGCTACGCGCCCGCGGACGAGGCGGAGGGCGCCGACTGCGTCGTCATCAACACCTGCGCCGTCCGCGAGCATGCCGAAACGCGCGTGTTCGGCAACGTCGGCGCGCTCGTGCACACCAAGGAGCGCCACCCGGAGCAGAAGATCTTCGTCTGCGGCTGCATGATGGCCGAGCCCGGCGCGGCCGAGCGGATGAAAAACAGCTACCGCCATGTGACGGGCGTGTTCAGCCCGCACCAGCTCTGGCGCTTCGCCGGGCTTCTGGAGCAGGCGCTCGAGACGAACCGGCGCGTCTTTGCCGCCGAGACCGACGCCGGGAGCATCGCCGAGGGGCTTCCCGTCGCCCGGGCGAGCGATCTCAAGGCCTGGGTGTCCGTGATGTACGGCTGCAACAACTTCTGCTCCTACTGCATCGTCCCCTACGTGCGCGGCCGCGAGCGCTCGCGGCGGCCGGAGGACGTGCTGGCCGAGATCTCCGGCCTCGCGCAGAGCGGCTACCGCGACATCACCCTGCTCGGCCAGAACGTCAACTCCTACGGCAGAGAGCTGGAGGGCGGCGGAGATTTCTCCGACCTGCTCGCGGCGGCCGCCTCGTTTCCCGGCGAATACTGGCTGCGGTTCATGACGAGCCATCCCAAGGACGCGGGCAAAAAGCTCTTCGACACGATGGCCGCGCATCCGCGGATCGCGAAGCAGCTCCACCTGCCCTTCCAGTCTGGCTCCGACCGCGTGCTCGCGGCCATGAACCGGCGCTACACGGCCGAGAGCTATCTGAAGCTCATCGAATACGCCCGCTCGGTCATGCCGGAGCTGGTTTTGACGAGCGACGTGATCGTCGGCTTCCCCGGCGAGACGGAGGAGGACTTCGAGGCCACGCTGGCGCTCATCCGGGCGGCGCGCTGCGACGCCCTGTTCACATTTCTCTACTCTCCCCGGCCCGGGACGCCCGCGGCGAAGCTGCCGGACCCGACGCCGAGGGAGGAAAAAAGCGCCCGCTTCGACCGGCTCTGCGCGCTGCAGAACGAAATTTCCAAAGAGCGCCACGCCGCCTACGTCGGCAGGACGCTCCGCGTGCTGGCCGACGGCACGGAGGACGGGCTTGTGACGGCCCGCACCGAGGGCGGCCGGCTCGTGCGCGTAAACGGTCCGGCGTCGCTCGTCGGGCGGTTTCTGAATGTCAAAATCACCGGCAGCACCACCTGGAGCCTCACGGGCGAGCCGGCCGCGGAGAAAGAGGGATAACATGGCGGATCTGACGCCGATGATGCAGCAATACCGGGAGCAGAAGGCCCGCAATCCGGACTGCATTCTGTTTTTCCGGCTGGGCGACTTCTACGAGATGTTCGAGCAGGACGCCGTGCTGGTCTCGCGGGAGCTCGACCTCACGCTCACGAGCCGCGACCACTCGAAGGACAAGGACGCCGACGAGAAGATCCCCATGTGCGGCGTGCCGTTCCACTCGTCCGAAAGCTACATCGCCCGCCTCGTCGCCAAGGGCTACAAGGTGGCCATCTGCGAGCAGATGGAGGACCCGGCGCTCGCGAAGGGGCTTGTGAAGCGGGACATCATCCGCATCGTGACGCCCGGCACCGTGACCGAGAGCTCCATGCTCGTGGAGTCGAAAAACAACTATTACGCCTGCGTCTACGAGCGGGCCGGGACCTACGGCCTGGCCTTCTGCGACGTCTCCACCGGCGCCTTCTGCGCGACCGAGGCCTCCGAGGAGGCCGCCGCGAACGAGCTGGGCGCGTTCTCCCCCGCCGAGGCCCTGCTGGGCGGCGGCGCGGACGAGAGCCCGCTGCTGCGCGAGGTGCTGACCGACCGGCTTGGCAGCTGCGTGTCCTCCTGCGGGGAGGACCGCTTCGACGCCGACCTGTGCGCCGCCGCCGTGGCCGCGCAGTTCGGGAAGACGCCGGAGGCGCTGGGCCTGGCCGACGCGCCCGCCGCCGTGATCGCCGCGGGCGCGCTGCTGCAGCAGCTGCGCGAGACGCAGAAAAACGACCTCCCGCACATCCGGGAGCTGGAATACTACCTGCCGGGCCGGTACATGGGCCTCGACCTCACGGCGCGGCGCAATCTGGAGCTCACGCAGACGATGCGCTCGAAGGAAAAGCGCGGCAGCCTTCTGTGGGTGCTCGACAAAACGAAAACCGCCATGGGCGGCCGGCTCCTGCGCTCGTGGATGGAGCGGCCGCTGCTGTCCCCGGCGCAGATCGAAAAGCGCCTGTCCGCCACGCAGGAGCTCGTCAAAAAGACGATCGACCGCGAGGAGCTGATCGTCTGCCTGCAGAGCGTGTCCGACTTCGAGCGGGTCATGGCCCGGCTCGTGACGGGCACGGCGAGCTGCCGCGATCTGGTTTCGCTCGCGCAGGGCGCGGCGAGGCTGCCCGAGATCAGGCGGCGGCTCTCGTCGATGACCGCGCCGCTGCTCGTTTCCTTGTGCGAGGGGCTCGACACGCTGGAGGATCTGGCGGAGCTGATCGGCCGCGCCATTGTGGACGAGCCGCCCTTCACCCTGCGCGAGGGCGGGTTCATCCGCGAGGGCTTCGACCCCGAGATCGACCGGCTGCGGGAAATCCAGTCGAACGGCAAGGGCGCGCTCACGGCCATCGAGACGCAGGAGAAGGAAAAGACCGGCATCCGCAATCTGCGCGTCGGCTACAACCACGTCTTCGGCTACTACATCGAGGTGGCGAAGGGGCAGGTCTCGCTGGTGCCCGATTCGTATATCCGCAAGCAGACGCTCGCCAACGGCGAGCGGTACATCACGCAGGAGCTCAAGGAGCTGGAAAACACCATCCTCACGGCCAAGGACCGCGTCGTCTCCCTTGAATACGAGCAGTTCCAGCAGGTGCGGGAGCAGGTGACGGCCGAGGCCCCGCGCGTGCAGGCCACGGCGCAGGCCATCGCGGCGCTCGACGTGCTGTGCAGCTTCGCCTCCGTGGCGGTCAAAAACCGCTACTGCCGGCCCGAGGTCGATCTGTCCGGCGAAATTTCGATCACCGAGGGCCGCCACCCCGTCGTGGAGCAGGTGCTGAAGGACTCGCTCTTCGTCCCGAACGACACGCGGCTCGGCGCGCCGGACTGCCGCGTGGCGATCATCACCGGCCCCAACATGGCCGGCAAGTCCACCTACATGCGCCAGGTGGCGCTCATCGTGCTCATGGCGCAGATGGGCAGCTTTGTCCCGGCCAAATCCGCGCGCATCGGCGTGGTGGACAAGCTCTTCACCCGCATCGGCGCGTCGGACGATCTGGCCGCCGGGCAGTCCACGTTCATGGTGGAGATGACCGAGGTGGCCGACATTCTCAAAAACGCGACGCCGAGGTCGCTTCTCATCCTCGACGAGATCGGCCGCGGCACCTCGACCTTCGATGGCATGGCGATCGCCCGCGCGGTGCTGGAATATGCCGCCGACCGCAAAAAGCTCGGGGCCAAGACGCTCTTCGCCACGCACTACCACGAGCTGACCGACCTGGAGTCGGAGCTGGACGGCGTCAAGAACTACAACATCGCGGTCAAAAAGCGGCAGGGCGACATGATCTTTCTGCGCAAGATCGTCCCCGGCGCGGCGGACGACAGCTACGGCGTCGAGGTCGCGAAGCTCGCGGGCCTGCCCGACAAGGTGATCGCCCGCGCGCGGGATATCCTCAAAAAGCTCGAGTCGGAGAGCGCCGCGCCCGTCCGGCGCGAGCAGGCTCCGCGTGACGATCAGCTCTCCCTGCTCGACGTGCGCGCCGACGACGTGCGGCGCGCGCTCGAGGCCGTCACGGTCGAGACGCTCACGCCCATCGAGGCGCTCAATTTCCTCTATCGGCTCAAAAACATGCTGTAGGGCAGGCGGCGTTGTCGTCCCCCGCCCCGGCGGGACGGTTCCTCTATATTTAAATGCGGCAGGAGGTCTGTATGGCGCGAAAAACTTCCGACTCTCTGGGTTCGGGGCTGACCAGATTCGAGCTGATCGCCGGCTGGTGCTATCTGCCGGTCTATCTCATTTTACTGAGCGTGCTGCTGCAGAACGTTTTCCGCTGGCTAGGGCTGGAGATGACGGAGATCCGGCTGAATCTGGCCTACTTCGTCATCAACTTCCTCGCGGTGCTGCTCATCTTCCACCGCTTTCTGCGCCAGCGCTTCTTCGGCTCCGGCTTCTGGAACTTCATCCAGGCCGGCATTCTGGGGTTTGTATTCTACTACGCGGGCACCTGGGCCGTCCAGTACGCCGTCACGCATCTCGGCGGCAGCCTGACGCTCTACAACAACAACACCGTCGCGGAGATGATCGGCATGAACCGCTACGGAATGCTGGCCATCAGCATTGTGCTCGCGCCCGTGATCGAGGAGACGCTCATCCGCGGCCTCGTGTTCGGCTCGCTGCGGCGGGCCTCGCGCGTCATGGCCTACATTGTCTCCATCGTGCTGTTTTCGCTCATGCACAGCTGGCAGTATTTCGGCTTCTACCCGACAGGCTCGGTGCTGCTGAGCTGCCTGGCCTATGTCCCCGCCTCCGCGGCGCTGGCCTGGACGTATGAAAAATCCGGCACCATCTGGTGCCCCATCGCGCTGCACGCCGTCATCAACGCGCTCTCGTTCACCGCGCTGACGCTTTCGTAAAAGGAGAAGCCTATGTCCATCATTCACACGCTCGACCCGCATGTGGCCGACCTCATCGCGGCCGGCGAGGTCGTCGAGCGTCCGGCCTCCGCGGTCAAGGAGCTGGCGGAGAACGCCGTGGACGCGGGGGCAAAGACCGTCGTCGCGGAGATCCAGAACGGCGGCATGAGCTACCTGCGCGTCACCGACGACGGCTGCGGCATGGAGCCCGCCGACGCCAAGACCGCCTTCCTGCGCCACGCGACGAGCAAGCTCCGCACGGGCGGCGACCTGGCCGCGATCTCGACGCTGGGCTTCCGCGGCGAGGCGCTCGCGGCGCTGTCCGCCGTGTCGAAGATCGACCTGCTGACCAAAACGCCCGACGCCGAGCTCGGCGTCAGCCTGCATCTGGACGCGGGCGCCGTCACCGACGAGCAGCCCGCCGGCTGCCCGACCGGCACGACGCTCGTCGCCCGCGAGCTGTTCTACAACACGCCCGCGCGCATGAAGTTCATGAAATCCGACACCGCCGAGGGCGCGGCGGTCTTCGCGGCCGTCCAGCGGCAGGCGCTGGCCCGCCCGGACGTGTCGTTCCGGTTCGTGCGCGACGGCGCGGAGCTGCTGCACACGGCGGGCGACGGCGACGTGCTGGGCACGGTCTATTCCGTCCTCGGCCGGCAGATGGCCAACGACATGACGAAGGTGGACAGCCGCTGGGACGCGATCGCCGTCTCCGGCTTCGTCACGAAGCCCGCCGCCACGCGCGGCACGCGCGCGAACCAGTTCTTCTTCGTGAACGGGCGGTTCGTCAAGTCCAAGCTCCTGGCCGCCGCCCTCGAGGAGGCGTACCGCAACCAGATCATGACGGGCCGCTTCCCCGCGTGCGTCCTGTATCTGACGCTGCCGGTGCAGGCCGTGGACGTGAACGTGCACCCGGCCAAAACCGAGGTCAAATTTCTCAACGAGCACGACGTGTTCGACGCCGTGCACTACGGTGTGCTGTCCGCCCTGAACAAAACGCCCGCGCGCCCGGAGATGAAGCTGCCGCCCGAAAAGCCGGCGGCGGCGAGCGCGCCGAAGCAGGACTTTTTCAAAACCGTCTCCGCGGAGGAATTCCGGAAGATCGCGCCCGCCGTCAGGCCCGTCTCCGTTTTTCCGGACGCGTCCGATTTCGCGCCGCCCCGCGTGGCGGGCGGCATCCGCCTCCCCGCTTCCAAACCCGCCGCGCCCGTACCGCCCGCGGCGCCCGCACCGAAATCTCCGGCGCCCGAGCCTCCCGCGCCGGCGCCCGCCGTCCCGGAAATCCCCGAGCCTCCCGTCCCCGTCCAGGAGTCCATCCCGCTGCCCGAGCGCGCGTGGCGCGTGGTCGGCGAGGTGCTGGACACCTATTTTGTCGTCGAGCAGGACGGCGAGGTCGTATTCATCGACAAGCACGCCGCGCACGAGCGAATTCTGTTTGAAAAACTCAAAAAAGAGGAGCGCGGCATCCTCTCGCAGGCCTTGCTGGAGCCCATCAGCGCGCGGCTCAGCCGCGAGGAGGCCGCCGCCGTGCTGGAAAACGCGGCGCTGCTCTCCCGCTGCGGCTACGGCGTCGAGGATTTCGGCGGCGGCTCGGTGCTCATCCGCCAGATTCCCGGCGACCTCGAGCCGGACAGCGCCGAAAGCGCCCTGCAGGAGCTGGCGGGCGAGCTGCTCGAGGGCCGCGCCCGCGACCCCGGCGAGCTGCGCGACAGCCTGCTGCACACGATCGCCTGCAAGGCCGCCATCAAGGCGGGCTACCACACCGAGCCCGCCGAGCGCGACGCCCTCATCAAAGAGGTTCTGACCCGCAGCGACCTGAAATACTGCCCGCACGGCAGGCCCATCTGCGTCACGCTCACAAAAAAGCAGCTGGAAAAGCAATTCAAACGCGCGTAAACGGCAAATCATAAAAGATGAGGGAACCGCCGCTTTTCACGGCTCACCCGTCCGTCCCCGCATTGCCTCTTTCCACCGCGAATTCCGCCAAAGGAGCGCCATCATGGAACGCATCGTCTGCGTCGTCGGACCGACGGCGGCGGGAAAAACAAAGCTCGCCGTCGAGCTGGCCAAGGCGCTGGACGGCGAGGTCGTCTCCTGCGACTCCATGCAGATCTACCGCCGCATGGACATCGGCACCGCCAAGCCGACGGTGGAGGAAATGTGCGGTATTCCGCACCATATGATCGATATTGTGGAGCCGAGCGAGGATTTTTCCGCCGGAAAATATGTTCAGATGGCGGATGAAGTCCTGCAGGACATCGCCGCGCGCGGCAGGACGGCCATCGTGGCCGGCGGCACCGGGCTCTACTGCGACAGCCTGATCGCGGGCCGCGCGTTTGCGCCCTGCCCGCAGACCGGCAAGCGCGCGCTGCTCGAGGCGCAGCCGACGGACGCGCTGCTCGCGCGCCTGCGGCAGGTGGACCCCGCCGCCGCCGAGCGCCTGCACCCGTCCGACCGCAGGCGCATCGTCCGCGCGCTCGAGGTCTACGACGAGACGGGCGAGACGATCACGGCCCACGACGAAAAAACCAGGCTCGTCCCCCCGCGCCACCGGGCCGTGTGGCTGGGGCTGGACTTTGCAGGCCGCGCGGAGCTGTACGCGCGCATCGACCGCCGCGTGGACGCGATGCTGGAAGCGGGCCTTCTGGACGAGATCCGCGCCCTGCTCGATTCGGGCGTGCCGGAGACCGCGACCGCGATGCAGGCCATCGGCTACAAGGAATTTCTCGCCGCGCTGCGCGGCGAGTGTCCCCCGGAGGAGGCGGCCGCGCTTGTGAAGCAGCGTTCGCGCAACTATGCCAAGCGGCAGCGCACCTGGTTCCGGCGGAATCCGGAGGTCCGCTGGCTGCTGCAGACCCCGGAGCAGGATTTTGACGCGCTTTTCCGCGCAGCCTGCCGCGAAATCCCTTTTTTCGCGTTTTGAGCATGCTACCATATGGATATTGCTTCGCACATATTTTACAGAAAAGGAGCCAATATCCATGCAGTACACAGAAAACTACCAGGATCTCTTTTTAAAGGAAGCCCGCCGCACGAAGGCCATGCTCACCGTCTTTCTGGTGAACGGCTTTCAGCTCCGCGGCGCCGTCACGGGCTTCGACCAGTTCGTCATCCTGCTGCAGTCCGAGGGCAAGCAGGAGATGATCTATAAGCACGCCGTATCCACCATCATTCCGCTCGTTCCGATCCGGCTGACGCAGGAATAGGACAGAGCGGGCAAAGGAGCCGCCATGAAGCAGGGCAAGCACTATACCAATCTCGTTCTCTGGATTTTGCTGTGCGCGATCGTGGGCTATTTTGCCTACAGCATCTTCCACTCGGTCTACGAGCCGCTCTCGACCTCCACGGTCATCGAGTACGAGTCGGGCTCCGGGTGCTATACGACGGGCTACGTCGTGCGCAGCGAGACGGTCATCCGTTCCGACTACGACATCACCGTCCTCACCCGCGCGGAGGGAGAGCACATCTCGGCGGGAGAATCCGTCGCCACGGGCTATCTGTCCTCCGACGCCCAGACGCGCCAGTCGCAGATCACCACCCTGCAGACACAGCTCGAGCAGCTCGGCTACGCCTACCAGTCCTCCGCCAACGCCTCCGACCAGGCCGCGCTGGACGACGAGATCGTGACGGAGCTGGCCTCCTTTGCCCGCTATACGGCCCTGCGCGACATGAATTCCGCGCTGGACGTGTCCCCCGAGCTCAAGGGTCTCATCCTGCGCCGCACCTCCGACAGCACGGACGCCGCGTCCATCCAGAAGCAGATCGACACCGTCCAGACACAGCTCAGCGCGCTCGAGCAGCAGGCCGGCAGCGACACCAAGGCCGTCACCGTCAGCTCCTCCGGCTACTTTTCCGGCACCGTGGACGGATATGAGACCGTCCTGACGCCGGACATGCTGAGCACCGTCACCGTCGCCCAGCTGAACGCGCTCGAGCCGGCGTCCGTCTCCGGCCACACGGCGGGAAAGCTCATCCAGGGCGACACCTGGTACTACGTGACGACCGTCGCCGCGGGCGAAGCGAAGGACGTGTCCGTCGGCGACACCGTGCACGTCTCCTTCTCGCGCGACTTCTACAACCAGATCGACATGCGCGTCGATCGCGTCGGCGACAGCGAGGCCGGCTACCGCGTCCTCGTGCTCTCGTGCGGGAAATACATGCAGGACGTGACGCTCCTGCGCGAGCAGTCGGCGGACGTGGTGTTCGCCAGCTATTCCGGCCTGCGCGTTCCGAAGGACGCGGTGCGCGTGGACGAGAGCGGCCAGCCGGGCGTCTACGTGCTCGAGGGCGCCGCGGCAAAATGGAAAACCATCGAAATCCTCCACGACAACGGCGAGAGCTACGTGGTAAAGCTCGACAAGTCGAGCACCGACAACCTCTGGCCGGGCGACGAGGTCATCGTCAACGCAAAGAATCTCTACAACGGAAAGGTCGTAAGCAAGTAATGGGTACGATTGCGGAAAATGTGTCGAAAATTCGGGAAACGATGGAGCGGGCCGCCCGGGAGGCGGGCCGCGGGCAGGAGCGGATTCTGCTGTGCGCGGCCACCAAGATGAACGACACCGCGGCCGTCCGCGAGGCGGTGGCCGCCGGCGTGGACTGCTGCGGGGAGAACCGCGTGCAGGAGCTGCTCAAAAAGCAGCCGGAGGGCGCGTACGAGGGCGTCCCCGTGCACTTCATCGGCCATCTGCAGACGAACAAGGTCCGGCAGGTGGTCGGCAAAGTCGCGCTCATCGAATCGGTGGACCGGACGGAGCTGCTGGAGGCCGTCGAGAAGGCCGCGGAAAAGCTGGGGCTCGTGCAGGACATTCTGCTGGAGGTCAACATCGGCGCCGAGGAGAGCAAATCCGGTTTCACGCCCGCGGAAGCGGCGCAGATCGCCTCCGAAATGGGAAAATACACCGCCTGTCACCTGCGCGGACTTATGGCAATTCCGCCCGTGAGCCGGTATCCGGGGGAAAATTGCAGATATTTTGCCGAAATGCGCAAGCTTTTTGTTGACATAAGCGCAAAAAAATACGATAATGTGTCCATGGAATGCCTGTCGATGGGAATGAGCGACGACTATCCCGACGCCATTCGGGAAGGCAGCACCATGATTCGCGTCGGCACCGCAATTTTTGGACCCAGGAATTACAATGTCTGACAGACAGTTTATTTTGGAGGAAACAGATCATGGGATTTATGGATGAACTCAAGAAGCTTGCCAAGCCCTACAGCGAAGATGAGGATGACGATTTTGACGATTTCGACGAGGAGAGCAAGCCGAGCCGCGCCACACGCAGCTCCGCCGCACCCGCACCCGCCGCTTCCCCTTACGATGTCTCTTCCGACGACACCGCCTCCGCCGGCTCGGCTTCCCGCCGCGTGCCCGGCAGCAGCAAGGTCGTCAACATTCACACCACCGCCCAGATGCAGGTGGTGCTGGTAAAGCCCGACCGCTTTGACAACGTGTCCGACATCGCCGAGCATCTGCGCAGCAAGCACGCTGTCGTTCTGAATCTCGAATCGACCAACAAGGACGTGGCGCGCCGTCTGGTTGACTTCCTGTCCGGCTGCGCCTATGCCCTCGACGGCAAGATCAAGAAAATCGCGATCAGCACCTACATCATCACCCCGTACAACGTGGACATTGTGGGCGATCTGATCGACGAACTGGAAAACAGCGGTCTGTATCTGTAAAGGAAGGAGCACCGTTTCATGTTTACACCGCAGCAAATTGAGGAGCAAACCTTCTCCAAGGCCGTCTTCGGCGGCTACGACATGCAGCAGGTTGACGATTTCCTCGAACCGCTGACTGAGGATTACATCGCGCTGTACAAAGAGAACTCCGTTCTCAAATCCAAGATGAAGGTTCTGGTCAACAAGCTCGAGGAGTACCGCGCGCAGGAGGCCGACCTCCGCAGCCGCGTCGCGAACGCGCAGACCACCTGCGACCAGATGATCGCCGAGACCCAGAAGAAGTGCGCGGCCATGACGCAGGACGCCGAGACCGCCGCCAAGACCGCCTCCATGGAGCAGTCGCTGGCCGAGGAGACCGAGCGCGTCAACTGCGCCAAGCAGACCGCCCGCAGCTTCATCGAGGTCGTCGAGCGCGACATCAAGGGCCATCTGGAGCTTCTCGAGACGCTCAAGACCCGCGACATGAGCGCGGAGACCAAATACGTCCCGCAGCCCGCCGCCTCCCGCGAGAAGCCCTATGACTGGAAGCGCGACGAGCCCGCCGCGCCGGCGCCGGCCGCCGAATCCGAAAGCGCCTCCGACATCGCCTCCGAGATCTCCGAGAATCTCGAGAAGCTTGTCGGCCCCCAGGACAAGCCCGCCGCCGAGGCCGAGGAAAAGCCCAAGCCCTCCCACCCCGAAAGCGCCACCATCAAGTTCAACGACCTCAAGTTCGGCAAAAACTACGACCCGACCTCCACGTCGGTCTGAGCCGCCGCACATTGGTCTGTGCCGCCGCCGTTCCGGGCGCGGCGAAGCGTCCTTTTCCGCGCCGCGGAAAGGCGCCTTCGCCGTCCTGCCTTCCGGAAGGGCGGCGTTTTTTATTTTCTGTTCATCACGGCCAGCCCGATCAGGCAGATCGCCGCGCCGGCCGCCTTGTTCCAGGTGATGGGCTCCCTGTATAAAAACCGCCCCACGAGCAGCAGCGCGGCCGCCAGAAAGGCGCTCTGCACCACGCTCGCCGTGCTGACCTCCCAGCCGGCCTTGTATGCGTACAAAAACCCGGCCTCCAGGCCGACCACCACCAGGCCCAGCACAAACGGCGCCCAGTTGAGATGCCCGTATTCCCGCGGCAGGCTGCCGTTTTTGTTGAGCAAATAATACAGCGCCGCCGACGCCGCGGCGCCGACCAGATACGTGACGGTCAGCGACGCAAACGGGTTGATCGCGTCCGGGACGGATTTCGCGCAGATCTGATACAGAATGTTCGACGCGACGACGAGCAGGATCGGCCAGATGTATGCCATGACAGTTCCCTCCGCAAAAAAAATGCAGCCAGGCTCTCAGCCTGACTGTCGGTAGGTGCTCACCCGATGCAACTGCGCCTATCCTATCACCAAATGCCGCCCCTGTCAAACGCCGCACGTGAAAAATCCGCCGCCGAACGCGCCGTCCTCCGCGCTGCCGCATAAAAACCACAAGCTTGTCATTCCGAGGCCGCAGGCCGAAGAATCTCTCTGCCGGGTTTCCCGGACGAGATCCTTCGCTGCCGCGCAGGATGACAGGTTTGTTTTCTCTGCAAAACGGCGCAAAAAGCGAAAAACATCATTTCCGGGCCCTGATCTGTGTCCCGCATTATCCCGTTTACGCAAGGTTTACAAAAATCAATTCATTATTTTGTATAAAAGTCCCGGTTGACATCGGGCCTGTTTTTGCTATTATGGGGTAGGAATGTGGTTATTTTCGATGTTCATATTAAATTGATTATAATAAGGTCGCGCTTTTATGATAAAAATTGACAGCCAGGTAATGAAAAATCATAACGCGCTGATGATCATCCGCATGGTTCAGCAAAACCCGATGATCTCCCGCACGGACCTGACGCAGCGTGTCGGGCTGACGCCCGCTTCCGTCATCAACATCACCAACTCCCTGATGGAATCCGGCATCCTGGTGCAGGCGGGTCTTACGGACGGAAGCGCCCAGGGCCGGCGGGCGCTGCTGCTGAACGTCAATCCCAAGGTGGCGTACGTGCTCGGCCTGCATATGGACACCGAGGCGGTCACGGTCAGCGTCGGCGATTACTCCGGCAATTTTGTCAGCACCGTCAAGACGCCCATCTCCTCCTACGAGGGCTGCCAGTCCATTCTCGACAAGATGTTTGCCGCGACCGAGCAGAGCCTGCGCGAGTCCGGCGTGGATGCCGGCAAGGTGCTCGGCATGGGGATGTCGCTGCCGGGGCCGCTCGACTCTCAGGCCGGCGTCATGATCAATCCGCCGAACTTTCCCGACTGGAAGAACATCCCGATCCGCCAGATATTTGAAAAGCGGCTGGGGATTCCGGTCTGCTGCGACCGCGAGACGAATGCCGCCGCGCTGGCCGAGTGCTATCTCGGCGCCGGCGTCGGCTACCAGACCGTCTTTTTCCTGAGCCTGTTCCAGCTGGGCGTCGGCGGCGCGCTCGTCTCCAGCGGCAACGTGCTCCACGGCTTCTGCGACGGCGCGGGCGAGATCGGGCACAGCACCGTGGACCCGGCCGGCCCGCTCTGCACCTGCGGCAACTACGGCTGTCTGGAGGCCCTCGTATCCGGGAAGGCGCTCGTCGAGCATGCGCAGCGGCTCTATAAAATGCGGGTCGGCGCGCGGCGCGTCGAGATCGACATCGAGCATCTTCAGCTCGAGGACGTCTTCCGGCTGAGTGAAGCGGGCGACGAGGTCTGCCTGCACGTCGTCACGCAGGCGGCGTCCTATATCTCCGTCGCGCTCGGCAACGTGATCAGCTTCTTCTCGCCGGAGGTCATCATCCTCGGCGGCGAGCTGCCCGCCATGAGCCCGCAGCTGGTGCAGCTGATCCGCGACCGCGTCTGCCAGCGGGTATATCCCCGCCACTGCAGCGAGGTGCATGTCACGACCGCCCGCTTCGGCAGCGCCGTCTTCACAAAGGGCGCCATCGTGCAGGCCCTGAACGCCTTCGCCCCGAATCTGCTCGCGAAGGAGCTGTAAAAACAGTTGCGCGGGGCGCAAGCCCCTGTAAATAAGCAACAAACATTTAGGAGGAACGAACATGAAAAAGACCATCGCGTTACTGCTTGCCGTCTGTCTGATGCTGGCGCTCGCCGCCTGCTCATCGTCCGCCGGCACAACAACCTCGGCTGCCGCTTCGGCACCCGCCGCTTCCGCTTCCGCTGCTGCCTCGGCCTCCGCGCCCGCAGCTTCGGCTTCCGCCTCCGCCGCCGCCTCCGCACCGGCGACCACCGGCAAGGCTGCGGCCGACATCACGGTCGCCGGCATCGTGTTCCAGGACGACCAGTTCATGAACATGCTGACCAAGGGCTACCAGGACGCCGCCAAGGACGCGGGCGTCAAGTGCCTCACCGACAACACCAACAACGATCAGGCCAAGGAGACCGAGCTCATCAACACCTACCTCGCGCAGGGCGTTGACGGTCTGGCCATCGCTCCTCTGAACGGCGACGCCTCCGTCGCAGCCCTGAGAAGCGCCGATCAGCAGGGCATGAAGGTTGCCCTGACCAACATCAACCTCTCGGACGCCGACTTCATCGTGGCCGGCTATACCTCCGACGACTACAACAACTGCTATCTGGTCGGCAAGGAAGCCGCGCAGATCATCAAGGACAAGCTCGGCGACACGCCCGTCAAGCTTGCGATCGTACAGTTTGCCTCCCTGCTCCCCGACAACTCCGGCAACCGTGTCAAGGGCTATGAGACCGCTTTTGACGAAGCCGGCATCAAATACGAGGTCGTTGCGGACCAGGACGCCTGGCTGCAGGACACCGCGCTTGAGACTGCCTCCGGCATTCTGACCGCGCATCCCGAAGTCAACGTCATCGTCGCTGTCAACGACGGCGGCACCATCGGCTCGGTCATGGCTGTGCAGAACGCCGGCCTGTCCGACAAGGTTCTGGTATTCGGCCACGACGGCTCCGACCAGATCTCCAGCATGATTCTCGACGACAAATGCCCGCTGCAGTGCGTCGTTGCGCAGGATCCGTACGGCCAGGGCTACAAGTCCATGACTGCGCTCATCAAGGCCATTGAGGGCGAAGATTACTCCGCCACCAAGGGCAAGTGCGAATTCCTGGACGGCATCGTTCTCAGCTGCCGCGACAAGGACGCTGTAAACGCATGGCGCGTTGACAACGGCTTTACCGAAATCAAGTAATCTCGCTCTCTAACGCGAACAACGGTGCAAAGGGAGACTTCCCTCCCGGGGGAATTCTCCCTTTGCGCTTTTAGCCGCCGTCCGCGCGGGCGGTCAGGGAAAGGTTGAGAATTTTTATGAGTGTTTTACGCACAGAGCACATCGCAAAGCAGTATCCCGGCTGCCTGGCGCTCGACGACGTGACCGTGTCGTTTGAAAGCGGCAAGGTCAATGCCCTGCTGGGCAAGAACGGGTCCGGCAAATCCACGCTGGTCAAGTGTTTTTCCGGCGCGATCCAGCCGACCTCCGGCTCTTTCTATCTCGACGACGAGAAGCTGCAGTTCAGCAGCACCGCCGAGGCCAACGCAAAGGGCTTTGCCACCGTCTATCAGGAAATGAGCCTTGTGCCGAGCCTGACCGTGGCAGAGAATATCTTCCTCGGCCGCATGCCGAAAAAAGGAAAAATCATCGACTGGAAAAAAGCCAATGAAATGGCGGCCGCCCTTCTGGCAAAGATGGGCGTGCACATCGATCCCCGGCAGATCGTCTCCCGCCTGAGCATGTGGCAGTGCCAGGTCGTGGAGATCACCAAGGCCATGAGCTACAACCCGAGCGTGCTGATGCTCGACGAGCCCACGTCGTCGCTCGCATCGAGCGAGGTGGAGTGCCTGTTCAGCGTCATTCGGGAACTGAAAAAGCAGAATATCATCATCATCTACATCTCCCACAAGCTGCACGAGGTTCCGCAGATCACGGATACGATCACCGTCCTGCGCGACGGCAAGTTTGTCGGCACCGTCAATACCGCGGACGTGAGCAACGCCGAGATCATCAGCATGATGTTCGGCCAGACGCAGATTCGCCGCCGTCCAGAGGACATCGTCCCCGGAAAAGCGGTCGTTCTGGAGACGAAGGATCTCTGCAGAAAGGACAAATTCCGCGATGTGAGCTTCCAGCTCTACGAGGGCGAGGTGCTCGGCATCGCCGGCATGCTGGGTGCGGGGCGCACCGAGCTGCTCAAGTCCATCTTCGGCGCCGACCCCTATGATTCCGGCGAAATCTACGTCAAGGGGCAGAAGACCTCCCGGCACGCCACGCCGGTCACCATGAAAAAGCGCGGACTCGGGCTGACGCCGGAGGACCGCAAAAACGAGGGCCTGATCCTGATTCACAGCATCTGCGACAATCTCTGCTACGCCAGCATGGACAAGACCTCCAGGGGCTGGTTTGAGATCCGGCAGAAGCGCATCGGCGCCGCGACCCGCCAGATTCAGGACCTGGAGATCAAGCTGCCCAGCATGTTTGCGGCGGCCGGCAGTCTCTCGGGAGGCAACCAGCAAAAGGTCGTCGTCGGCAACTGGCTGAACAACGAGCCGTCCATCATGCTCTACGACGAGCCGTCGCGCGGCATCGACGTCAGCGCGAAGCAGCAGATCTTCGAGATCATGTGGGAGCAGGCCCGCCGCGGCATCTCCACGATTTTCGTCTCTTCCGAGCTTGAGGAGCTGCTGGAGGTCTGCAACCGGATTCTGATTATGAAGGAAGGCCGCCTCATCGGCGAAGTCCGTCCGGAGGATGTCAATATCAATCAGCTGTATGCGCTGAGCATGGGAGATGAGCAGAAATGAGTAGAAATAAAGCAAAAAACATCGTCATGGATCATATCATTGAGATCCTGCTGATTCTGCTGGTCGTCATTATGGCGATCGTCAGCAGCAATTTCCTGACGATGAACAATATCATGAACATTTTCCGCAACCAGGCGCTGAAGGGTGTCATCGCGTTCGGCATGACCATGGTCATCATATCCGGACAGATCGACCTTTCCATCGGCTCCGAGGTTGCGCTGGCCGGCGTCATTGTCGCGCGCTTCTGCCGCGATCTGCCGGGCAAAACCGGCATGAGCGTCACCGCGGCTTGCCTGCTCGGCATTCTGCTGGCGTTCCTCGTCGCGTTCATCATGGGCGTGATCCACGCCATCGCGGAGCACAAGTTCCACATGCCCGCCTTCATCGTGACGCTGGCCACGCTGAACCTGATGTACGGTCTGGCCGGCATCATCTGCGAGGGCTTCCCGATCGCCAACGTGTTTCCGGACTGGTTCCTCCAGATCGGCATCGGCAAGGTCGGCATCGTGCCGGTACCCGCAATCATCCTGTTCGTGGTGTTCATACTGGCGCATATTTTGATGACCTATACGACCACGGGCCGCTCGATCTACGCCGTCGGCGGCAATGCCGAGGCGGCGCGTCTGTCCGGCATCAACGTTTTCAAAACGAAGATCATCGTCTTCTCCTCCGTGCAGATCATGTGCGTGCTGGCCGCCTTCATGCACTCCGCGCAGGTCGCGTCCGGCTCCTACAGCTTTGGCAAGGGCTGGGAGGTTGACGTCATCTCGTCCGTCGTCATCGGCGGCACCAGCATGGCAGGCGGCATCGGCAAGCCCTGGGGCACGCTGATGGGCGTCCTGTTTATGGGCGTTGTCATCAACGCCATGACCATTCTGGACGTGAATATCTACACGCAGTATGTGGTTCGCGGCCTCATCATGGCATTCGCCGTTCTGATGGCGACTTTCCAGGCCAAGGCAAAAGCCTGACGCCCATATTAAAACAGGAGGCTCTTATGAAACGGTCTGAAATCAATACCGCGCTGCGGGAGCTGGAGGCCATGTGCCGCGAGCAGCGCTGTTACCTGCCGCCCTTCTGCTCCTTTACGCCGGAGCAGTGGCAGACGCTGGGGCACGAATACGACGAGGTGCGCGAGTGCATGCTGGGCTGGGACATCACCGATTTCGGCATGGGCGACTTCAATAAGATCGGATTTTCGCTCATCACCATCCGCAACGGAAGCAGGACGCTTCCGAAGAAATATCCGAAGGTCTACGCCGAAAAGCTTCTGTACCTGCGCGAGGGCCAGTATGCTCTCAACCATTTCCACTGGTTTAAAACGGAGGACATCATCAACCGCGGCGGCGGCAACGTGCTCATCCGCGTTTACAACGCCCTTCCCAACGAGGAAATCGACAGGCAGTCCGACGTCACCGTGCACTGCGACGGCAGGGTGTCTGTCGTCCCGGCCGGCACGCAGATCCGCCTGACGCCGGGCGAAAGCATCTCCATCACACAGTACATGTACCATGACTTTACCGTGGAGCCGGGCGGCGGCCCCGTCCTGCTGGGCGAGGTCAGCCAGTGCAACGACGACAATACGGACAACCGCTTCAATCCGCCTGCCGGCCGCTTCCCCGCGATCGAGGAGGACGAGCCGCCGTACCGTCTTCTGTGCAACGAATACCCGCAGGCAAAATAAGGAGGTCCGGCCATGAAAGCTGTATATCTGAAGGCGCACAACGAATTTGAGCTGCGCGACGTGGCGCTCCGCGAGCCGGGCTCCGGAGAGGCCCTCGTGCGGGTCCGGGCCTGCGGCTTCTGCGGGCACGACAAAATCCTGGCCTCCTACGCCGCCGACCACTGGCAGCCGTTCGGCCATGAGTTTTCCGGCGTGGTGGAGCGCGTCGGCCCCGGCGTGGACAACATCCGGCCGGGAGACCGCGTCGTCATCGAAACCTCCACCTTCAACCCGCTCTCCGAGAACGCCCGCAACGGCCATCCGGAGTGGGACACCCGCGGACCGAATTATATGGACATGGCGCACACGGCCATGGGCTTCGCCGAAAAGACCATCGTCCCCGCCTGTCTGTGCGTCCCCTTCGACGGCGTGTCCGACGAGGAGGCCTGCTTCCTCGAGCCGATGGGCGTGGCGGCGGATCTGGTTCTGACCGCCGACATTACGCTCGGCTGCGACGTGGCCGTCATGGGCTGCGGCGCCATCGGCCTGATGGCGCTGCAGATGGCGCGCGCGTCCGGCGCGCGGCGCGTCTTTGCCGTCGAGCGCTCGCACAATGCGCGCAAGGCGCAGCTGGCGCTGGAATACGGCGCGGACGAGGTTCTCTTCTCCGACCGCGAGGACGTGACGCATCACGCCTTCGAGCGCGGCGGCGTGGACCGCGTGCTCGTCACAACGCCCCCCAAGACCATCGACACCGCAACGAAGCTCTGCCGCGTGGGCGGAATTGTCGCCTTCCTCGGCATCAGCTACGGCCCCGACGCGATCGTGTCCTTCGACTCAAACGTCGTCCATCTGAACAAGCTGCAGATCCGCGGCTCGAACGCGATCCCCGCGCTGTACTTCCCCCGCTGCTTCGACCTTCTGAAGTCCGGCATGGTGGACGTCAAAAAGCTGATCTCGCACACCTTCCCGCTGGAACAGGCGCCCGAGGGCATCCTGGCCTTCCTGAACGACCACGACACCGCGGTCAAGGCGGTCATGCGCTGCCCCGACTGATTCTGCCCCATAAAAAAGCCTGCTGCAGGCCGTCCGGTTTGACCGGATCCTGCAGCAGGCTTCTTTATTGCGTCAGCGTCTTCTCCAGGTGCCCGGCATCATCAGCACGAGCATCGGATAGAGCTCCAGCCGTCCGAGCAGCATGTCGAGGGACAGGACGATCTTGGACAGCGCGGAGAACTGGGAAAAGTTCCCGATCGGTCCGACCATGCCGAGGCCGGGGCCGATGTTGTTGTAGGTCGCCATGACGGCCGAGATCGTGGTCGAGCCGTCGTAGCCGTCGAGCGAGACGAGCAGGATCGAGGCCAGGGCGATGAGCGAATACATGAGGAAGTAGCTCCGCACCTGGCTGACCAGCTCATGGCTGACGGGCTTGCCGTCCATCCGGATGCTCTTGACGGCGTTCGGATGGGCCAGCCGGTTCAGATCGGCGTGGGCGGACTTGACGAGAATCGCCACGCGCGAGACCTTCAGGCCGCCGCCCGTGGAACCGGCGCACGCGCCGATAATCATCAGCAGAATCAGAATGACGCGGGAGAATTCCGGCCAGAGGTCAAAATTCGCGGTGCAGTAGCCCGTCGTCGTGATGACGGAGGCGACGGAGAACGCGACGTGGTGGATGGCCTCGCCCACACTCGAAAACATCGGCGCGACGTTGATCGTGATGAGCGCGATCGCGCCGAAGATGACGGCGAGATACCAGCGCAGCTCGGTGTTCTTGAAAACCAGGTCGAATTTTCTCCGCAGCAGGAAGAAATAGATGGAGAAGTTCACGCCGAACAGGATCATGAACACCGTCGTCACCGTCTGCGCGTAGGCATCGTAGGCGTTGAACGAGTTGGCCTTGATCGAAAAGCCGCCGGTGCCGGCGGTGCCGAACGTGTTGCACAGGCTGTCGAAGAGCGGCATCCCGCCGGCGAGATAGAATACGATCTGCAGCAGCGTCAGCCCGAGGTAGATGGAATAGAGGATCTTGGAGGAATCGGTCATCTTCGGGACCATCTTGGACACCGACGGGCCGGGGCTCTCGGCCCGGAGCAGGTGGATGCCCTGTCCGCCCTCGAGGCGGACGATGGCGAGCATGAACACCAGCACGCCCATGCCGCCCAGCCAGTGGGAAAAGCTGCGCCAGAAGAGCATGCAGCGGCTGAGCGCCTCGACATTCGTGAGGATGCTCGAGCCCGTCGTCGTAAAGCCGGAGATGATTTCAAAAACCGCGTCGAGATAGCTGGGGATCTCCCCCGAAAGCGTAAAGGGCAGCGCGCCCACGAGGGAGAGCACGACCCAGCCCAGCGCCACGATGACAAGGCCGTCCTTCGTGTAGATGGTCTTGTTGCGCGGTCTGGCCAGCAGCATCGCGGCAGCCCCGAGCGCGGCCGCGCCGACCAGCGTGTACAAAAACCACCTGCCCGTGACCTCGCGGTAGACCAGCGCGGTCAGCAGCGGCAGCAGCATGAAAAACGCTTCGATCAGCAAAATCGCGCCCAGGATATAGGCGATCATCCGTTTGTTCATTTCCGCTTCTCCAGAATGTCGTCCAGCTCGCTCAGTCCCGTCACGGAGGTCACGACAACGACAGTATCGCCCGCCTCGACCGTATCCTGCCCGCTGGGAATGAGGATCTTTCCCCCGCGGTTGATGCAGCCGACGAGCACATTTTCACGCAGCCGCAGCTTCTGCAGCGGCACGCCGCATACCGCGGAGCCCTTCGCCACGCGAAATTCCAGGGCCTCGGCCCTTCCGCCCAGCAGCTTGTACAGCGTCTCCACATTGGAGCCCATGGAATTCTGCATCGCGCGCACATAGCGGCAGATGCGGTTGGACGCGCTGTAGCGGGGGTTGAACACGCTGCCCAGATCCAGCGTCCCGATGATGTTCTGGAAGGAGTAGCGGTTGATTTTCGTGACGACCTTCACGCGCGGGCAGGCCTTGCGGACGAACATGCTCATGAGCACGTTCTCCTCGTCGATGCCGGTCAGCGAGGCAAAGGCGTCGGCCTGCGCAAGGCCGGCCTCCATGAGGAATTTCTCGTTCGTGCCGTCGCCGTGCAGGATCGTGGCCTTCGGCAGCAGCTCCGAGAGCTGCTCGCAGCGCGCCAGATCGGATTCCAGAATTTTAACGCTCATCCCGGCGTCCAGCAGCTGCCGGGACAGATAATAGGCAATGCGGCCGCCGCCCACCAGCAGCACCTGCCGGATGGGGCTCGTGTCCAGATGGATCTGCCTGAAAAACGCCTGCGCGTCGCGGTAGCCCGCCACGAAGGAGATGCGGTCGCCCGCCTCCAGCCGGAACTGGCCGGTGGGAATGGCGATCTCCTGCTCGCCGCGCTCGACGGCGCAGATGAGCACCTTGGCCCGGGTGAGACCCGGCAGCTCCATCAGCGTCCTGCCGGCCAGCGGCGAATCCTCCGGCAGCTGGAATTTCAGCAGCTCCACGTGGCCGTTGGCAAAGGGGTCCGTCTTGATGGCGGAGGGAATGCGGAGCGTGCGCGCGATCTCCGTGGCGCAGGTCAGCTCGGGGTTGACGACCAGGCTGAGCCCCAGATCGTCGGTGATGAGCGGGAGCTCGCCCACATATTCGGGGTTGCGGACACGCGCGATGGTGTGCATCGCGCCCGCTTTTTTTGCGATGAGACAGCACAGCAGGTTCAGCTCGTCCGACGCCGTCACCGCGATGAGCAGCTGCGCCGAATCGACGCCCGCCTCGAGCTGGGTCGCGTAGGTCGCGCCGTTGCCCTCCACACAGAGGATGTCCAGATCTTCGCCTGTCTGCTGCAGCGGCACGCCGCTGCGATCTATGATGGTAATTTCGTGACCTTCCCGCGACAGCTGCTCGGCCAGCGTGCTGCCGACCTTTCCGTCGCCGACGATGACGATCTTCATGCCTTCACTCTCCACGGTTCATATTTCCATAAGCCCCATCATACCACCAGGGTCTGGTAATTTCAATCAAGATTGCGTTAAAAAGAGGAAAAACCGGTCATTTCCGCTTTTTTGCGTGAAATGATCGGTTTTTTTCCAAAAAGCGCGCCGCGCTCAGATCGGCGGCACCGGCAGCGGCCGGGCCGGATCGAGCACATCCTTCACCGCGAACAGATCGTCCAGCATCTCCGGATTGTAATACATCCGGTAGCCGTCGATGTTCCGCCGCGCCTGGCGCACGTAGCCGTCGTGGATCTGCACCCAGTAGTCGCGCCCGTCCACGTTGCAGAAATAGCGGTAGCCCGCGGCATAGAGGGCGTCGAACTTCGGGCCCGAATAGTCCTCCGCGCCCGCGATGTCGCTGCCGAAGGGGTAGAGGAAGATGTCCGTGTCGCCCACGACGGGCTGCACCTCGTCCTCCCACTTCTGTACGTCCCAGCGCACGGCGTCCGCGCTGATCTCGCCGTAGGCCGGGTGGCCGAAGCTGTGGCTCGCGATCTCGTAGCCGTGCGCCTTCAAACTCTGCGCCACGGCCTGCGCGGCCTTGATCTGGTAGCCGTAAGCCTGGTCGCCGAGGATGCCCTTCCACTTCGGATGCGTCTTGTAGCCGAATACGCCCTGATAGCCCGTCACGCCGATGATCGCGCGCGCGCCCCGGTAGGAAAAGTCGGGGTGCTGGCGGATAAAGCTCTCCAGAATCGGCACGAGGTCATAGTCGCCCGTGAGAACGGCGCCCTCGGCCGTGATGTACTCGCAGGTAAGCGCTCCGGTCGCGTCCACCACCAGCCGGTCTGCAAAGCCGTCGCCTTTCTTGTCGGGAAAATGGTCTCCGTCGCTGTCCGTCATGTATTCGTAGTAGTTCACATCGTCCTGCGACAGAATGATCGGCTTTTTGCCCGCCGGCAGCAGGATGTTCCCCGGCTCATAGCGCACCGTCCCGTCCGCCTGCTTCACCGCCGGGGCCATGTCCCGGATGCCCACCAGCACCCAGCCGCCCTCGTACAGCTTCTGCAGAATCGCGCGGAATTCCGAAACCGTGCACATGTACTGGTTGTAGCCGCCGGAATCGCTGTCGCCGTCAAAGGCGCGGGCCGTGTCCACGATCAGGCTGTGGAAGAAGATGTGCGGAATCGTCGTCGGATCGGGCCAGCGCACGAGCGCGGATTTGACGCTCTCGAACTCCGCGGACGCCCGCACCAGCTCGTCGCAGCTGTCAAAATCGGGATAACTCCGCAGCAGCGCCAGCGCGGCGTCGTAGTCATACCCCGCTGCGAGCGCCTTCGCCTTTTCCAGTATCGCCGCCGCCTCCGGCGGCGTCTGCGGCGCGGCCGTCTGCTGCGCGGACGAGCCGGTTTCCGGCTTTCCGGTCCCCTCCGCGGTCTGCGCGGTCTTCTGCCCGGACTGCGCCGCCGTCCCGCCCGCGGAGGAGGACGCCGCCGGCTTGCCTGCAGAGGCGGACGTCTCCCCTTCTCCGGGCTCCTGGCGCGCGGGCCGGGAGGCGATCTTCATATTGCCGAACGGGTCGCCCGTCAGCTGCGCGCATCCGGCAAGACACCCCGCCAGAATCGCCGCCGCCAGCAGCAGCGCCCAAACCCTTCTCCGGTCAATTCGTTCCATACCCGCATTCGCCTCCCCTGCTTTCTTTTCTCCAGTATAGGGGATTTTTTGTCCTTTGTCGATTGATTTTTCCGCATTTTTACCGGACTTATGAATTATTAAGAACTTATCTGGTCTTTTTTCCCATTTTCCGTTCCTCCAAGAAACCCCTTGATTTTCCTCCTCCGGCATGATAAAATCAACCCGCATGGACAGGTATCGAAGTGGTCATAACGGCCCTGACTCGAAATCAGGTGTACGGCAACGTACCGTGGGTTCGAATCCCACCCTGTCCGCCACAAGCCCTGAAAGCCTTGGGCTTAACAGTGATAAGGAACTAATCACTTATCAACTGTTAGCTGACGATTTCGGGTGCATACGAAAATCCCGTCTGATTTCTAACAGGAAGTCAGGCGGGACTTTTATTTTGGACTTTATTTTAGGGTATGAATGGAGGATTTTGTCATGAGCAAGTTATTGACATGCGCATTCAATTTGGATACCGGCTGCGTCGAGTTGCGCTATTCAGACGGTACAAACGTTGCTATCAACTGTACCGCAGTGGAAAAGGAAGTCGCATGCAACCGCCTTCAGCGATCTGAGCTGGATTGGCTGATCTACAATGATCCGGTTTCCTATGCGGATCTGATCTTGAATGGCGAGCCAGAAAAGTATCTGAATGCCGTGACGAGTTATCAATCACCAGAATCATAAGTTGAAGGTGCCAGATATCTGTGTTTTGCAGATGTCTGGCACCTTTTTTGGTTAAACTGGTTTTGTCCTTCAGTTTCAAAGATGGGGCAGAAAGCATCGCGCCCGAAGACGTGGAGAAATCTTTCGGTTTGGATTTGGCTTAGGCCGCTCCACCATTCAGTGTCAAATACGAACCCGTTCTGTTTTTCTACGCGGAAGGCCTTTTCGGCTGCGTGATACAGCGTTCGTAATGGACAATAATCCCCGGTATCTTCGGATGCCGGGGATTTTCTATGCTTTTATTCCGACGTGAGCACCGGGATGTTCCCCTGGCTGGTCACTTCCATGTCGTGAATTCCCGCCAAGGCCTGCACGAAATCTCTTACCCTGACGTAATTCACGCCCCCGTACAGGATTCGCTCGACCGGCTTTTTCACGCCGTCGACAATGATATGGCTCTTTTCCGGTTTAATCATAAACTCCTCCACCATCTTTCTGAATCTGACGATCCCGCCCGGGTCCTTGACCCAGTACGCCGGGCAGATCTTGTGTGTGACATCATAGTGCCGGATGATATGATCCACCGGGATGTCGTACTTTTCGCACAGCATGGCCGCGAACCAGGTCAAGGATTTTCGCACCATACAGTTCCCGGACTGTTTTGTCGAGGAGCAGGGCAAGGAGAAAAGAACACGGAGGATCTCATCAAGAAGTGCAAGCTCTTCAGCTGGAATCCCAATGGTCTGTACATGCTCGAAAATAAGCTTAAAGTCCGTATCTACACGGCCCCGTCCCTGGTGATCTGACAGAATATCCAACAGCGGCAGAGGGCGGTCCGCCCCCTGCCGCTGTTGTCATACTCCGCACGGAGACAGCCCTTATTTCTGCAGAGACCACCTGGCCCGGTACTGATTGGGCGTACAGTTTTCCTGGGCTTTGAACAAATTGATGTAGTGGCTCACATAGTCGATCCCCACCGCGTAAGAGATCTCGCTGACGGACATGGAAGTCGAGCGGAGCAGCTCCTTGCTCTTGGTCAGGCGAAGGTGGATCAGATACTGGGTCGGCGAATATCCCACGTATTTCTTAAATAGCTTTTCCAGGTAATACTTGTTGAGCGCCGCAACCTGCGACATCTTGTCCAAAGTGAGGCTCTGCGTGTAGTTTTCCAGCAGATAGCTCCGTAGGCGCCGGACCTCATTGGGCACCTGATGCTGTCTTTGGAGCAGCAGCGGCGCGGTTACGCACTGAGTCATGATACTGGACAGCAGATTCGCGCAGAACAGGTCGGCCGTCAGCGAGGGCTCTCCCGAGCGGTACAGATCCAGGACCTGCTGAATATCCAGCCGGACATGGTTGTCCATCGGCAGTGTGGAGACCGCGCTCTGATGGTTCAACGACAAAAAGGTCTCGTAGTACTGCGCGGCGTTGCTTCCGTATACATGAACCCACATGACATGCCAATTTCCCGTCTCAGGATCCGTCCGATAGGACTGCGGCTCGCTGCAGTCGATCCAGAAGAAGTCCCCCGCTTTCAGAACATAGGAGGCGCCTTTGTAGTCCAGCTGTCCCTGCCCGCCGAGGGTGATCTTGATGAGGTAGGAATCCAGTTCTGAACGCGTCGTGTAGTAATTTGCGTAAGCCTGAAACTCCCCTGTCTCCTGAACGTAAAGCAGACTTTGCCGACTGCTCGGCAGCACCGGCGCGATGATCCAGGTGTAACCCGGCTCCACATCCAGGTTGTAATTGATTTTCTGGGGCATATTCTTACCTCGAAATTATAATTTTATTTTTTAAAATCTGTATTTATCTAGCATATATTATCGAATAATAGAGTTTTTTGGCTAATAGTGAAAAACTACTGAATTATATCCGCTGCTTTTCTCGGGGGTTCTTTTTAATAACATGACATTTAAAATAGCAAGAATCTATGATAATTTGTCAATATACTAGAGCGACAAGTGGGCATTGTCAAGGTATGATGGAAAAAAGAAAACATGGGTGTCGTAATACTTCATAAAATTCCCGTTTCATTCCGTGCTTCTTTTGGCCATCTTATCATTGACCATTTTGGTTTTCTTACGGAGGTCTGCCATGATGTTTTCTGTTCCGCTCTTTGAAGAATACCGCGCAGATATGCTGGAGTGCATTCACTTTGGGATGGTCGCCGTCGTGTCGCCGGCCGGCCTTGTCCATGCGCTGGGCGACCCGGAATGGCCGTGTTATTATCGGAGCTGCTCCAAGCCCATCCAGGCACTTCCCATCATTCTCCGCAAACTCGACCGGAAATATGGTCTGACTGAGGAGGAGACAGCCATGTTTTCCGCCTCACACTTTGCAGACGCCTACCATGTCCGTCTGCTGGAATCCATTATGGAGAAAACCGGGCTTCAGGAAGCGCAGATGATCATGCAGCCGACCTACCCCAACCGGGAAGGTGAAAAGGAACGGCTTCTGCGCGCAGGCAAGCCGCCCAGAAAGCTGTATCACAACTGTTCCGGCAAGCACCTCGGCATGATGCTGCTGGCCAGAGAGCTGGGTGAGCCGGTTTCGGACTACTGGATCCGCGGAAGCCGCACGCAGGATGAAATTCTGTCTGTGATCTCGCAGATGACCAATGTTCCTCCGGACAGCATCCACATCGGCGTGGACGGCTGCGGCGTGCCGGTCTATGCCGTTCCCTTCCGTGCCATTGCCTCCTCCTATTTGCGCCTGCAGCAGCCGGAGCTGATCCGGGACGAACGTCTTGCTGAAGCCGTGGCGCGCAATGTCTCCATGATCCATCACCATCCTAACACCATCGCGGGAGAGCACGTCATCTGTTCCATTTTGGCCAACGATCCCGACCTGCTCGGCAAAAGCGGCGCGCAGGGCGTCTACGCGCTGGGTATCCGTTCCCTGCATCTGGGTGTCGTATTGAAAATTCTGGACGGTAGCCAGGATGAGTTCACCTCCGCCGTTCTGCACATCTGTCATGAGCTAGGCTGCCAATCGCCGGTGCTCGACGAACTCTCCGCCCAGCAGCCGGATGTCATTGTCAACGATAATGGGGAGACGGTCGGCAGCCGGAAAGCCGTCTTTCGTCTCTGCTGACTTTTCCCCGTAAACGTCAAATTCCATTAAATTTGTTAATTTTGTAGAATCTGCATCGTCATTTTTGTCGGAAGAGTATCTTTTCTAATTATTAACATGATGTTATAATATAAAGGATGGAGGAAATGAGATGCTTCAGGCCTGTCCCGTCATTCCTGCCTCAGAGTTTTCGCTTCGCTGCTCCCGTGTCCAGAGCATCCTGGAGAAATCCGGCCTGGACATTCTTCTTGCCTATTCCGATGACAGAGCCTGCCACGGAAACGCCTATGCCCGATATTTTGCCGATGTTCCCGCACATTTTGAAGAAATTCTCCTTCTGTTCGTCCACGGCGGCGATCCCGTCCTGCTGACCGGCCCGGAAACTGTGTGCTATGCTGCCGAAATCGGCAGTTTCCCCCATATGGAGGCACTTTCCGAATTTGCCGATCCGGCAGAGGATTATCCGTTTATTGAGCTGCATTCCCTCGTCGATGTGTTGCTCCGTTATGCCGGTGCAAAAATCCGCCGTGTTGGCCTTGCTGGCACACGCTATTGGGGTGCGAAGCTGCTGCAGTCGGTACGGGAAGCCATTCCCGGCGCGGAATTTCTGGAGGCGGATGAGCCGCTCCAGCAACTCCGCAGCATAAAAACGCCGTCTGAAATTGCCGTGATCCGCTACGCCTACCAAATCGCCTCGGCGGGAATCCGTGCCGCATATGAAGCCATTCGCCCTGGTCTGACGGAGCGCGAAATTGCCGCGGAAGCGGAATATGCCATGCGTTCGCTCGGGGCCGAGGGCTATGGCATCGATCCGATCGTCGCATCTGGCCCCAACAGCCGCCACATCCTGGCCCGCACCACGCTGCGGCGCATTGAGCCGAATGATGTTGTCCTTCTGACTCTGGCTCCCCGCTATGCGGGTTATCACGGGGCCTGCGGACGGACCGTGCTTGTGGGCGATCCGGGGGCAGCAACCGTCCGATCCGTCGAGGCGGGAATCGAGGCGCAGGCAATCTGCGCAGAAAAACTGAGAGCCGGCGTAATTGGCAAGGACGCTGAACAGGCAGGCCGCGAAAGAATGGCCGCCGCCGGCTACCGGGAAAATTTTTCCTATTCAGGACTGCACAGCATTGGCGTCGAGGAATTCGAACCGCCGATCCTGGGCCCGTCCAGCAATACCGTCCTCCGCACGAATATGGTTGTCTCGATTGATATTCCTCTTTTTGAAGCGTGCAATGTCTACGGCTCCCGGATCGAGGATGGATACCTGATTAAGCAGGGCGATCCGGAGTGCCTGACCGCTGTTGAGCGCCTTCTTCGCAAGTAAAGCGTTATGGATTTGGCGTTCGCCAATGAAATAAACATTTTTTAAGGAGGAAAAGAAAATGAAAACCAGGCATATTTTAGCTCTTGTTCTTGTCGTTGCCCTGATGGCCTGCATGATGGTGGGCTGCTCGAAGAGCAGTTCTTCTTCGGCGGCCTCCTCTTCCAAGCTCGATCAGATTCTGAAGGCCGGCACCATTAAAATCGGTGTCAACCCCGGCGGCGTCCCCATCTGTTACTATGACGATTCCGGCAAGCTCTGCGGCTATGATGTCGACTGGGCAAACAAACTGGGCGAAGTGCTCGGCGTCAAGGTCGAATTTGTCACCGTCGACGGCGAAACCAGAATCTCGGCCATCCAGTCCGGACAGGTCGATGTGATCTTCGCGAACATCACCGGCAATCTGGAGCGCGCCCAGGTCATCTCCTTCTCAATCCCCTATCTGAAGACCGGCATCAAGATGCTGACTGCAAAAGGCTCCAATTATCATGTCATCGACGACCTCAACACGCCGGATGCCACCATCGCCGTTGATCGCGGCACCACTTCCGAGGCCATGGTCCTGGAGCACTGCCCAAAGGCCAACCTGACCTATGTTGCCGGCTCCGAGGACGCTGTTCTGCTCGTTCTTCAGGGCAAAGCGGACGCCACTTTCGAGGACGGCACGTTGATCGACTACTCCGCCGGTCAGTACAACGACAAGCTGGAATCCCAGCCCACCGTCTACACCTCCGACCCGATCTGCATCGGCACAGCCAGAGGCGACGCAGACTGGCTCCGTTATCTGGATATGTTCGTCTCCTGGCAGATCAGCAACGGCTTCCAGGCCGACCGTTACTCCTACTGGTGGGGTACTGACTTCACCGGCACACTGGAGCATCCGTGGTAATTCTCCCGCTTCCCTCGGCTATTGTGCTCTGCCGGCGCCCAGCGCCGGCAGAGCACAACATAAGGAAAATCCGATCCGGCAAGAAAGAGTGGGGCTATGATTCTGAATTTTAACTTTTTGCCCAAATATGTTGGCATGATCCTGCAGGGCTGCGAGGTCACGCTGATTCTTGTTGTCAGCTGCCTGGTCCTGGGCTTTGGGCTGGGGCTGGTCTTTGCCCTGTTCCGGCAGTCCAACAGCAAATTCCTGCGCGGCTTTTCCAGTGTCTGGGTAAACGTCCTGCGCAACACGCCGTTTCTGCTGCAGCTGTTCTTCTTCTTTTACGGTCTGCCGCAGCTCGGGATCAGCACAACGCCTCTCGTCACCTCCATCATCGCGCTGAGTATCAACTCCAGCGCCCCGAACTGCGAGGTCATCCGTTCTGGATTAATGTCCGTAAAAAAAGGATACTACGAATGCGCCTATTCTCTGGGCTATTCAAAATTTCAGACGTTTGTCTATTTTATCATTCCGATTTCCCTCCGCCTTTCCTTTAAGTCTCTGGTCAACAACTTCGTAAACCTCGCGCTGACTTCGTCCGTCTGCTATTCGACGACCCTGATGGAGATCACGGGCGTTGCCAAAACCGTTGTCGGACGCGTTTCCCGTCCATTCGAGGTCTATCTGCTGATCCTTATCCTGTACTGTGTCTTTACGTACGTCATCTCCTTTATTTCCAAGGCCATTGACCGTAAGATACACATCGTGCTGTAAAAAGGAGGCTGCCATAATATGTGTCTTTTTCTCACAGAAACCGCAGACTCTTTCAATATGGACGCATACACGCAGCTGACGCCCAACGATCTGCTCCAGCTGCTTCAGTCCGTGTGGGTCACGCTCTATGTGACGGTCATTGCCCTGGCCATCGGTACGATCCTCGGCATTCTGCTCGGCATCAGCCGTTGCTCGAAGAACAAGATCCTCAAGTACGCGCCTCTCATCATTATTGAACCGCTCCGCAACTCCCCGCTGATCGTTCAGCTGTTCCTCGTCTACTTCGGCGTGCCCGTGCTCACCGGCCAGGTCCTGCCGCTCTACCCCGCCGCCATCGGAACGCTGGCTCTCAATACGGCTGCGTTTATGGCCGTTCAGGTGCAAACCTCCATTCTTTCCATCCCGCGCGGGCAGTGGGAGGCCAGCCTGGCACTCGGCCACTCCTATGCGTCCACTTATATCAATGTAATCGCCCAGCAGGCGATCCGAATTCTGCTCCCGCAGGCCATTACGCTCTACATATCGCAGCTGATGTGCTCTTCTCTCGTCTCGCTGCTCGGTGTGATGGATCTGTCCAGACTGGCAAAATTCACGGCGACCAGAACCATGCAGCCGTTCCTGATCTACGGCATTATTTCCGCTGTGTATTTTGCGCTGGCCTACCCCTTTACAAAGCTGGCCAAGTCTCTTGAAAAGCGAATTTCCATCAACCTGTAAGACGGAGGAGGCGCATTTCCATGTCCATGATAGAAGTAAAAAACGTTACAAAAAGTTTTAAGATCAAAAAGGAAAAAACGATGGAGACCCTGACCGTCCTGAAGGATTTCAGTGTCAATTTCGATCAGGAGGGCGTCACAGTCCTGCTCGGCCCGTCCGGCACCGGCAAAAGTACGCTCCTGCGCTGCATCAACGGTCTGGAGACCGTCGATGCCGGCGATATTCTGGTCAACGGTCTTTCCGTCAACCACAAAAAAGATCTCAGCAAAATCCGCATGGACTGCGGCATGGTCTTTCAAAGCACCGTGCTCTTCCCGCAGTTCGATGTGCTCCACAACCTGACGATGAGCCCCATCAAGCTGCTGAAAATGCCGAAGACCGAGGCCGAGGAGAAAGCGCGGATACTGCTAAACAAGGTCGGGCTGGCCTCCAAGGAAAAAGCGATGCACAACGAGCTCTCCGGCGGCGAGCAGCAGCGGATTGCCATTGCACGCGCGCTTATGATGAACCCGAAAGCGCTCCTGCTTGATGAGATCACCTCGGCTCTCGACCCTGAAATGACGAGCGAGGTCCTGAAAATTCTGGAAAGTCTTGCCGCCGAAGGCGTCTGCATGCTCTGTGTTACGCATGAGATGCAGTTTGCGCGCCATGTGGCGAGCCGGATCATCTTTATGGAAAAGGGCTCCATGGTCTGCGATACGAACGCGGAGGACTTTTTCACCAATGCGCGCCAGAACAACGAAAGAATCAACAAATTCCTTCAGTTCATCGGCGAATAGTCTTTTGCAAATCCAATAAAAGAGGTTCTTTTGATATGTCTGAGTATGATTTCGAGCCGCTGGTTAAGGAATATCGCGGTCAGACGCATGATTTGACCCATATGGGTTATCTCTGCATTGTCGACGAGCATTCCCGTGTTCTTTATTCTGTCGGCGATCCGAACGCTGTGGTCTATTACCGCAGCTCCTCCAAGCCGATCCAGGCTCTGCCGGTCATCATGCGCGGTCTGGAACGGAAATACGGCCTGACGGACGAAGAGAGTGTGATTCTGGCCGGATCCCACGCCGGCGAAAAATTCCATATTGCCGCGCTGGAGAGCATTTGGAAGAAAGCCGGTCTGTCGGAGGACATGCTCTGCATGAAGCCGACCTACCCATGCTATGTTCCCGCCAACGAAGAACGCATCCGCGAAGGGATTCCCATGCGCCGGGCTTACCACAACTGCTCCGGTAAGCATACGGCCCTGATGCTCGTGCAGCGCGACATGGGCGCTGAGGTTCGGGACTACTGGAAGATGGATGCCCCCGTCCAGAAGGAGGTCAAAGAGACCATCCTGAAAATGGCGGAGACCGATCACTGTGAAATCGGCGTGGATGGTTGCGGCGTCCCGGTCTTTGCCGTCGCCATGAAGAACTTCGCGGCATCCTATAAAAATCTGGCCTGCATCGACACGATCCCGGACGACAAGCTCCAGTCGGCTGTCGCCTCCTTTATCCCGCGCATTCACCAGTATCCCTGGATGATCCGCGGAACCGGCTATCTGTGCTCCCTGCTCAATTATGATCCCGACATCATCGCCAAGGGCGGCGCCAACGGTGCCTATGGCTTCGGCCTTAAAAAGGAGCGTCTGGGCGTTGCGTTCAAGCTGAAAGACGGAACCGAGACAGCCTGGGCGTTCATTGTCCGCGAGATCCTGAAGGGGCTTGGTTGCCTGTCAGCGGAGACCTCCGAACGGCTAGAGAGTCTCCACCCGGAGAGTATCTACAACGACAACGATACGCTCGTCGGGCATCGGGAGGCCTGCTTCCAGGTCGGCATTTAGCCTCGTTCCGACCGATCATATTGAGTTAGGAGACGGAAAAATGAAGCACAGCACACTGACCGCGGCAATACCGCTTTTTTCCCGGCAGGAAACAGCAGCACAGATTGCGCTGGACGCCGACGATTATTTAAACCGAATTGCGCTCGTCCGTGATAAAATGAAGCAGACGCATTTGGATTTCCTCGTATTCTACGGTGACCGGGAGCATTTCGCAAACATTGAATATCTCTCCGGATATGATTGCCGTTTTGAGGAATCCATCTATATTCTCCCGGTCTCCGGAGAGCCCGCTCTGCTGATAGGAAACGAAGGCATGAGCTACGCGAAAGCCATTCCCTATGAGATCCGGCTTCTCTACTACCGCAATCTCAGTCTTCAGGGCCAGCCGCGCCGGGCAGACGAGCATCTCGACTGGATTTTTCAGTCCCTTGGGATCGGTTCTCAGTCCTCCGTCGGACTCTGCGGCTATAAATACTTTGAGGCCGCCTATTGTGAGACGGATCCCATTCATACTTTCGACGTCCCAGCCTATATTGTGGATCTGCTGAAAAAGGTCTGCGGAAGCCTCGTCAATTCCACGGCCATCATGACCGGTCTGGATGGGGGTGTGCGTCTGTGCGTGCATTCCGCCAAGGAAATCGCGCAGGCGGAGGCGGCTGCCTGCCGCTCGGCAAACGTCGTCCTCAACATGCTCGACGCGCTGCGCCCGGGCATCAGCGAATACGCGGTCAGCGTCGCCTCCAGATGCGGATTTTCGCCTGTCACCATGTTCCCACTTGTCAATTTCGGAGACCGGGACACGTTGCTCGGCATCGCCTCTCCCCATGAGGACGTTGCGCTTCATCTGGGTGAGCCCTGCTGCGTTTGCTATGGGGTGCGCGGGAGTCTGACCTCGCGGGTCAGCGTCGCTGCCTATGACGAAGCCTCCATGGGGCAGCTGAAGCCCTATCTGTTCTCCTTCTACGGCCGCTACTTCGAGGCGCTATGCCGCTGGTACGAAACGCTTCGGATCGGCGTCGAGGGCGACGCGCTCCATCACGCCGTCCACGATCTGATCGGTGCGGAAGAATACCACGTCGGCCTGAACGTCGGCCACTTTACCGGGCAGGACGAATGGACCAACGCGCTTTCCTTTGACGGCTCCCACTACACGGTGCCGGACGGCGCCTATATGCAGTCGGACATGATCGCCGCCAATCCCTCGCCCGTGCGCAGCGCGATCTGCGAGGATACGGTGATCGTGGCTGGGCCCGACCTGCGCGAATCCCTCCGGGAGCAGTATCCCGAGGTCTTCGCGCGGATCTCCGAACGCCGCAGGGCCATGATGAACGTATTGGGCCTGGAACTCCATGACGAAGTCCTGCCCCTGTCGAATCTCAACACCGTTATGTTCCCGTTCATGCTGAACCGAAACGTTGTCTTTGCGCTTTCCAGAGAATCAGGCTGAACGCCGTTCGGCGGAGAGGAGGGCCCCGGAATGAAAATCGGTGTTATCGGCTGCGGCGACATCAGCCGCATCTATCTGCAGAATATGACTTCGCGTTTTCCCGGCCTGGAAGTTATCGGCTGCTGCGCCAGAACATTCTCCCACGCGGAAGCGCGGGCCCGGGAATTCGGGATTCGAGCCATGACGCTTGACCAACTGCTCCGTGACCCGGAGATCGAACTGGTCGTCAATCTCACGCCTCCCGCCGTCCATTTCTCCGTGATCGAGCAGGCTCTTTTGGCCGGCAAGCACGTCTATACAGAAAAGGTCATTGCCCCCTCCTGTCAGGAGGCTGCGCGGCTGGCGGAGCTCGCCCGCAGCCGGAATCTCGTCCTTTGCGCCGCGCCGGACACGTTCCTGGGCGATGCGCTTCAGGCGGCGCGCCGCACTGTGGATTCCGGTCTTCTTGGAACCATTACGAGCTGCCATGCCAGCATCAACCGTCAAATGGGCCATTTTTATGAGTTTTTGGATTTTACGTGTCAGCCGGGTGGCGGCATCGGCTATGATCTTGGAATCTATTATCTCACTGCGTTTTTAAGCCTCCTAGGGCCGGTAGCCGAAGTGTTCGGCTATACGGCTACCAGCCGGCCGCAGCGAATCAATGAAAAAAAGGACTCGCCGCATTTCGGCGAGTCCTATACGGTGGAGAACGAAAACCTCATGATGTCTGTTCTCCGCTTCCGGAGCGGCGTCCTGGGCACTCTCCACTTCAACGGAGACGCCGTCATGCCGGAAAATCCGTATTTTACGATTCTCGGCACGAAGGGCATCCTATATCTGAGCAATCCGGATCATTTCGGCGGCCGTCTGGTTTTGATGCGGAGCGGAGATCACTGCTGTGAGCCAGCGGATGTAACGGTCCCCATCGATTCGTCCGGGCGTTTCTCCGACAACTGCCGCGGCATCGGTGTAGCCGAAATGGCCGACGCGATCCGCTGTGGGCGCGTTCCCCGCGCGGAATGCCATATGCCGGTCCATGCGATTGAAATTCTTGATGGCATCGTGGCCTCTGGCAAATCCGGCAGCTCAGTTCCGATCCGGTCCGTCTTTGACCGTCCCCTGCCTGCCGACGACTCGGAAGCCTGGAGAAAATAACCCAATAAAAGGCTGCTGCAAATCAATTGCAGCAGTCATTTTCTATTTAACGGACCATTTCCCGGCCTGGAATTCCCTGCGCTTTTCTGCTTCTGCCCTTTCATCCGGCGTTTCCATCATTTCGATGCTTTTTTCCAGATGACGGGCCAGCGCGGCATCCTGCGCGATGCAGGAAATTCCATACAGGCAGGCGGTGTCTCCCAGAGCGGCCGGCAGGATCCGCAAGGAGGCGAGGAGCGGACGGAAGAGGAAGCTCTCGCTTTCTTTGGATTTTTCCTGCATCCATTTCCAGTAGGTGTTGAGATAATAGGCGTCGTTGAAAATCACGAAATCCGGATTGTATGCGCACATCAGCGTGTTGAACGCCATCGCGATCTGCTGCTGGACCTGTTCGAAAAGCTCGCAGACACGGCAGTCACCTTTCCCATAGGCATCGTTGATCGCCATGATTGAATTAAACTCCGGTGAAATCGCCATGCCCCGCTGAACCAGGAATTTTTCCGTAAGATACGTCTGAAGGCAGCCCCGCCGGCCGCAGTCGCAGAGCATTCCATTCGGATCGACCGTGATATGGCCAACCTCTCCAGCAATGTTGTCCGAACCGCGCAGCAGATTGCCGTTTATGATCGTGGCCGAGCCGACGCCGGTTCGTTCGAATGCCAGATAGCTGATGTTGAGCGGCGGATTCCGCCCATACTGCGCGCGGCATTCCCCGATCAAGGACGCCTTACAGTCGTTTTCCACCGTGGCCGGAAGACCGAAGATCTCCTCGGCGATAGAGCGGATCGGCACGTTGGACCAGTTCAGCTGCGGCGAAAACAGCACAACATCGCCGTCGACACCGCCCACGACCGAGATCCCGACGCCTTTGATGCGGTCCACGCTCAGCTTGGCCTCGACGCACAGGCAGGTCATGAGCCGCTTCATATGCGTCAGCAGCTGCTCGCAGCTAGCCTGACCCTCGTATATAAACTCACGCGACGCCAGCGTCTGATTGTTTATATTGGTGATAGCGCACTGGCAGGCACCAATGTCCAGGGAGATGCATAAGGTGCAGACAGCATCCTCGCATACGCCTAGCATCACCGCCCGTCTGCCGGCTTTTTTTACCCGCGGCGACGGCAGCTCCCGAATCAGTCCAGCCTCCGACAGATTTCCGCAGATGCGAACGATGCTGGTCGCGCTGAGCCCTGTTTTCTGCGCCAGCTCCATGCGGGAAATCGGAGAGCACTGCTGGATCAGATCAAAAATCAGCCGGAGATTGTGCAGCCGGAGATCCACATAGTCCTGTATGGGTTTTGTCACCTGATAGCTGATCTTCTTCTCCATCCGCCAACCTCCCCGCCCGGATTTATCCCCGGTCAAATCCATGGGCTGCGGCACCTGACGCCAGTCTGCCGTCCGCCGGGTTTATGCGCAATTGTTACCTATTTTTAAATTATAACATGAATTTCTCTTTTTTTATAGTGAGTTTTGCAAATCCGACTTCATTTTTTCCTTCCGGATTTCCCGCCTTTCCCCCATCGGGAAGACAAGAGAGACGGGGTGGTATTCTCCCCGTCTCTTCTCAATACGTTTCGGCCAGAGCGTCTGCCTGTTTTCGCTCTCTCCAGCGATGCCTTTCCGTCAAAGCCCGCGTCATCCACTCCGTCGGCCTCGACGCAATCGTAGCGCCTGATGTTGAAAAATACGTGCATGGCTTCGAGATAGCGGCCGCCCATCTCCACGGGGTCATCTGTATATGAACTGGCCCCAGAAAGTTAGACAAATATTTCGAGCAAAAACAGTCTAAGCAGACGAAAGGGCTTGCTGCCTGTGAAGAGCGGGCGACAAGCCCTTTCGTTTTGCCTTGGCACGGCAATTGTTGTAGTAGTCGAGCTACTCAATGAGCTTGCTTATGTAATGATCCATGGAATCGAATTTTGCAGGTACAGCCGTTCACTTTTTAGCAAGCCGAAGAAGTTCTCAATCACAGAATTGTCGATACAGTTGCCTTTACGGCTCATGCTCTGCGAATTCCTTTTGCGTTCAGCATTCTCTGGTATTGATCGTGCTGGTACTGCCAGCCCTGATCGGAGTGCAGAATAAGCTCCGCCCCGTTGGGAATCTTGTCAAATGCTCTGCCCAGCATCTGGGTCACCATTGAGAGGGTAGGCTTGTCCGAGATGGAATAACTGACAATATCTCTGCTGTACAGGTCAAGGATTGGTGACAGATAGAGCTTCTGCCCAAACAGGCTGAACTCGGTGATGTCAGTCAACCATTTCTAGTTCGGCTTCTCCGCCTCAAAGTTCCGTTCCGGAAGGTTCGGCGCAACCTTTTCCACTTAGTCCTTGTAGAAATGGTGCTTCTTCATCCGTACCCGGCAAACCAGGTCAGGCACTTCATCGGCCGCTGCACTGTCTTGTGGTTCAGCGCAAAACCTTGCTGTCGCAGCTCCGCTGTGACGCACCGGTAGCCATAGCGGCCTTTGTTCTCGTGAAAGATCGCAGTGATGGCCTCTTTTACGTCACTGTATTTGTCTGTCTCTGCCAACCGCTTTTCGTTATAGCAGCAGGTCGAGCGTGCAAGCCCTGCTGCTTCAAGCAGTATCTCCAGCGAATGATCCCGCCCCAGTTCTCGAATTGCCAGTACTTTTTGTGTGCTTTCCGCTCGTCTTCCAAAACCAAGGCTTTCTATTTTTAAGGTGGGCATTCTCCGCTCGATGTCGTTGATTCTCTACGAGAAGGTCTTCTTCAAGCTCCGCTGGCAGCCTTCTTGGCCGCCTCGCGCTCTTTCGCCCACGGCGCTCCACAGCAAATCCTTCTGGGCCTTCTGTCAAATGGATTCGTTCCTATTTTCTATTGTGTCATAGCTGTTGATTTCAAACCAGCGCGCTGTTTCGCTGTAGCTCAGCTTTTCCCGCCGCATCGTTTCGATGACTTGCGTCTTGAATTCCGGTGTGTATTTTTTGTCCGGTATCCCTTTTGGCATGAAAACACCCCCCAAGTTGGTTTCAGTATACCCTACTGTCAAACTCTGGGGGTGCAGTTCAGCCGCTGCAAGACTTCCTCGGCTGTTATTGTGCGCGAAAACCATTCCGCTTGGGAGCGCGCACGGTTCGCATCCGTGAGGTCGAGAGTTCGAGTCTCTTTGGGTCCACCACGTCGGCGCGCATTGCGCTCCCGCAAAAAATCGCTGGTCACAGGTCCCGTGATTTTTTCCGCGCCATGGCAGCCTTTTACAGAGCGAGTGGGAGTCTGGGCTACAGGGACAGGTGCGTGCCGCGCAGGATGTCGGCGTCGGGATGCGACTGAAGCACGCAGCGCAGGCAGTCCATGCCGGCGCGCACTTCGGCCGGGCAGCAGAAGGACGGCGCCCACAGAAGCTTCTCGCATCCGCTCTCCAGCAGAGCCTCGGCCTGGAGCATCAGCTGCGGCTCCGGCTCCGGCCGGCCTGTTCCGGGCTGCTCCGGCATGGGAATGGCGGCAAATTCGGGATAGCCGTCAAGGGCGCGGCAAATTTCCCGCCCCAGCTGCCCGCACAGCCGCCGCGCAGCCCGGCTGCTCTGCACGGAGCAGCGGACAAGGGAGAGGATGGGTGCTGCGCGGTATTCGCAGCGCAGCGGCTTTCCCTGCAGAAACGCGCCCTGCAGGCACAGCCGGCCGACCACGCCGACGCAGCCCAGCGGGATGCGCCGCGCGGGGATGCGGTGGAAGTCCTCCGCCATATCCCGCAGATTCCGCTGGAATTCCGAGCGGGACAGCCCACGGCCGCGGCGCAGCCAGAACCGGAAATCGCGCAGCCAGCCGTCGGTGATCCTCTGCGCCTCGCCCGCGTGCAGCTCGTACGGCTCGGTCTGGTTCTGAAGCAGGGTCAGCATGTCGGCGTACGCAACCGCCTTCAGGCAGCGCCGCAGCAGTGCCGGGGAGATGTGCAGCTCGCCGCCGCAGCGGCCCGGCTGCAGGCACAGCACCGGCACGGACTCCAGCTGCGCCATGCAAAGCGCCTGGCGCAGGAGCCCGACCCGGTCCTCGGGACAGCCGCCCGCGGGATACATCTGCACAAACGCGCAGCGGCGCGGGTCTACCCGGGCGTCCGCGAGCGCGCACAGCTGGCTCTCCAGCATGGCGCGTACGGGCGCGCAGACGTTTCCCCCGAAGAGGAGATTTTCCGCCGGCGCTGTGAGCGAGGTGCAGCTGCGGGCGATCCACAGCTGATAGCCGCTGTACGCGCAGACGTTCTGCAAAAGGGCCATATGGACCGGCAGAACATCCGGTACGATCAGCGTTCTGGCTTCCACTTCCTTCCTGGTGAGTCCGGCCGGCATGCGTTTCGCCTCCTTTCCGAACAGACGCGCGCTCAGGAAGCCTTCCTGCTTCCGGAGAAGAGGGAGGTAATGGACTTCCAGATGTCCGCGAACATATTGCCCACGCGGCTCCAGAAGCCGCCGCTGCTCTGGGCTTCCGCCGCGGCGGCCGTGGTGCCGCTGCTGTCGTCCTTTTTGATCTCTTGCGTGCGCAGAATGTACTGGATGCTCGCCGGCGTTTCGTTTTCGCGGGAGGTCATGGAAACGGGGCTGGCCGTGGAATCGATCTTCAGGATATTGTCCACGTCGCCGGTATGATCGTCCCATTCGTTGTCGATGAGCGAGGTGATGGTGTCGTGCGCCGTTCTCAGCACGTCGGTCTGTTCCAGCCCTTCGGCGGATTTGCGCAGGGTGTCGCTCAGTCCGTCGAGGCTCTGCTCCGTGCCCTCGTTGAGGGCGTCCTCATTGTCGCGGAAGAGATTCTCCAGCTTCTCCAGGCTGGCGGAGGCGGTGCCAAGTGTCTGACTGACGGAGCTCGTCACGGAGGCCATGTCGGTCAGGGCCTGGCGCGCGTCCGGCTCGTAGTCGTTGATGACGCCGTCGAGTTCGTTGACCTTCGTGATGCCGTCTTTCAGGTTCGCGGCAATGTCGGAGGCGGCGTCGCCGAGCTTGGACAGATCGTCCAGCGTCGTGCCGACTTCGCCGGAATGATCGTCCAGCTCGCCCAGCACGTCCTGTCCAAGCGCGAGCAGGTCGTTCAGATTGTCGGACAGGCTGCCGAGGCCGCCGCAGGTCGTGGAGAGGTCTCCGAGCACGGCGGCGCCGGTGCCGCCGGCCGCGCTGACGAGCTTGTTGGCGGCAGTCAGCTGATCGGAGAACAGGCCGATCAGCGCGTTTGCGCTGTCGATCTGGTCGAGCTTGCTGCCGAAGCCGGAGGCCTGCGCCTGCTTGTAGAGCTCGGCGATCGTCTCCGCCTCTGCCTGCGTCTTCTTGCCGTACTGAACCAGGAAATCCTCGAAGGAGAGCTGCGCCTCCGTCAGACCGGCGTTCTTGAGCGCCGCCTGGTACTTGGCGTACGCGCCCTCCGCGGCTTCAGCCGCCTGGCGGATCTCGTCCGTCGTCATGCCGTTGATGGTGATCTGGCTCACGCCCTCCACGCTCTGCAACTGGGCCACGACGCCCTGCAGCTTGGTGAGGCTGGTCTGCAGAGAGGCGGCGTCACGGGTAAAGTCGTCCATGTCGTCCTGGAGCGCGGAGATATCCGAAGCCGCTTCGCTGTTGTGATCCTCCAGGTCGTCGCTGAGCTCCCGGAGATGCCCGAGATCGGTTTCCAGACTGTCCATGTCGTCGCGCGTCTGCTCGAGCGCCGGGCTCAGGGCGACAAGATTCCCGGTGAGCGCGGTGAGCGAGTCGTTGATGTCCGACACGCCCTTGGAGGCTGTCGTGAGATGGCCGGCGATGGGCGAGAGCTGGGAGGCGACGGTGTTGAGGCCGATCAGCGACGCGTCGATGCTGCTGTAGACGCTGCCGGTCTGCGCGTGGATGGAAGCGCGCGCGCCGTTGAGCTTGTCCAGCCCGTCGGCGGTCTCGCTGAGGCTGTCGTCCATGCCGTCGAGCGTGTCGAGGATGACGTCCACGCTGTCGTTGACCGCGTGGTAGGAATCCTCCACCTTTTCCTTGTCCGTCCGCAGATCGTTGATCTTGTCGAGCTGGGAGAGGGTGGCGGGCATAATCAGCATCAGAATCCCGGAAAATTCAAAATCGTCGGAGCCGACGGTGATCGTGTCGTGCTGCTCCTCGCCGGGCATGGCCATAAAGGTCACGCTTTTCAGGTTGCCCAGCAGCTGCACCTCTGCGCCGGGAGCGCTCAGCGAGAGGATATTCTCGGCGTCGAACGCGGCGGACGCGGTGAGCACCATATTGTTCCGGGCATATTCCGAGGCGGAGGTGTTGGGTACGATGTCGAGGTCGATCTCCACGGTACCGCTTTTTTCCGCAAGCTTGTCGGCCTCGGTCACGACGCCGTTGAGCTTGTAGGTCAGCGAGATCGTCCATGGCATCTCGCTGTAGGGCTTGGCGGTGATGCCCTCGAAATAGAACTGGCTGGGCGCGTCGCTGCCGAAGTCGAAGGTGACGGAGTCGTCCGACACGGTCGGCTCGCTGTCGTCCGTCAGGTTGACGATGCTGTCATAGCTGCCGTAGTCCCTGACGGCGGAGCAGCCGTTCGTCTGATAGGATTTCACAACGCCGCCCTTCTGGAGGGCACCGTAATAATCGAGTGTCGCGTAATATGCCTCGTCGCAGCTGACGTCCGGCGTCTGCTGCGCCAGGGCTGCGCCGCTCATGGCAAAAAGCATTGCGCCGGTCAGAATCACTGCGGCGGCGCACTGCACGGGCTTGCGATGGATCATAATTGTTCTCCTTTCGGTTTGTCGGTTGTCTGCCGGTCCGCGTCATCCAGGCCGGTTTCATCGTCCGCAGCGGCGGCAGCCATGCGGCGGGAGGCGGCTTCCTTTGAAAACGCGCCCGGGCGCTTCATCGCGCGCGCCGGTCTGGCCCTGCGCCACCAGAGACTTGTCTTTGCAAACACAGGCTCCATCACGACCAGTATCGCCGGAAGGATGAAGATGCTGATTACAGCGGATATGAGCGAGCCGCGGGCCAGCATTTTGCAGATGGCTCCGATGATTTCAATGGTGGATACGACGCTGACGCCGAGCGTCGCGCAGAAGAAGACGAGCGCGCTGGAGATGATGGACATATCCGCGGAATTGGCCGCGTCGCAGATCGCGGTCTTCCGGTCCTTGCCCTTCTGCAGCTCCTCCCGGAAGCGGGTGGTCATCAGGATCGCGTAATCGACGGTCGCGCCGAGCTGGACGCAGTTGATGACCGTCGGCGCGATGAAGGGGATGGTCTGTCCGATGAAGTACGGGACGCTCTCGTTGATGAAGATTGCCAGCTCGATGCTCAGGATCAGGGCGATCGGCACCGTGAAAGATTTGAACACAATGGCAATGATGACGAAAATGGCCGCGACGGAAAGATAGCCGGTCACTGTGAAGTCCACGGCGCTCACAGAGATCAGGTCGTTCGTCAGCGCGGCCTCGCCGGTGATGTAGGCGTTCTGGTCGTATTTTTTGACGATGGCGGACAACTCCTTCAGCTGCTTCGCCGAGGCATCCGAGGCGACCTTGTAGCTGGAATTGACCATCATGAGCTGCTTGTCATCGGCCTTGAAGATGTCCTTCACATCGTCGGGAACGAAGAAGTCCGGGACGGCGCTCCCGACCAGCTCGTCGTAGGAATAGGTGCCGGTGATGCCGTCAAGCGCCTTGATGCTGTCCGTCATGGCCTCCATATCCTGATGGCTGACGTCGTTCTTCAGGATGATGAAATGTGTGGTCAGCATGTTGTAGTCGTCCTTGAGCTTGTTCGTCGCCACGATGGACGGCATGTCCTGCGGAAGGGAGCGGTCCAGGTTGTAATAGACGGCCGTGTTTTTCTCTCCGTAGATCGCCGGGATCGACAGCACGGCGAAGATGACCAGATAGAGCACGCGGTGCCGGACGATGTGCGCGTTGATTTTCGAGAAGTCGGGGTTGAGCGCCTTGTGCCGGTGCGCCTGAATCGGCTTGTCAAACACCAGCAGCATGCTCGGCAGAATGAAGACGACGGTGAGAACGCCGATCAGCACGCCCTTTGCCATGACGATGCCGATGTCGCGGCCGAGCAGCAGGCGCATGAAGCACAGCGCGGCAAAGCCGGCGATGGTCGTGAGGGAGCTGCCGAACAGGGAGGAAAACGCGGCCTCCACCGCCACGGCCATGGCGTCGCGTTTGTCCGCGTAGTTCGCGCGCTCTTCCTGATAGCGGTGGAAGAGGAAGATGGAATAGTCCATCGTCACGCCGAGCTGCAGCACTGCGGATATGGCCTGCGTGATATAGGAGATCTGCCCCAGAAAGATGTTGGTGCCGGCGTTGTAGATGATGGCCAGGCCGATCGTGCCCAGCAGGATCACCGGCAGCAGCCAGGATTCCATTGTGAGCATCATGGCGGCGAGCGCCAGCAGCACGGCCAGGCTCACAAAGCGCGGCAGCTCGCTGCTGACCAGGTCCTTGGTGTCCTTGATGATGGCCGAGGCGCCCGCCAGATAGCAGTTGCCGTTGCAGAGCGCGCGCACCCGGCGGATGGCCTCCATCGTATCCTCGGAGCCGCCGGGCTTGTCGTACTGGATAATCATCATGGTGGAGTCGCCGGAGTAGAACTTGTCGCGGATGTCCTGCGGCAGCATTTCCTCCGGTACCTGAGCGCCGATGATGCTCGAGACCCAGATCGCGCTGCTGACGCCGGGCACGTCCTCCACCTCGCGCTGCAGGCGGTCGGTGTAGGCCGGGGGCATGTCGTCCACGATCAGCATGGTCGTCGCGGCCATCTGGAACGGCTCCTCCAGGATGCTTTCGCCCTTGGAGGAGTCCAGCTCGGGCGGCAGGTATGTCAGGATGTCATAGTTGATTCTCGTGGCGGCCGAGCCGATAAAGCTCGGAATCAGCAGCAAAAGCGCGATGATTACAACGAGCCGCGGTCTGCGCGTCACATGTCTGGATAACTTTTTAATCAAAATTTCTTCCTCCGTGTTCAAAGTAACGGAATCCGCGCCGCTTTCGGCGGGGCTAGGAAATGGAGATCGTGCGCGCGCCCGGCAGCGAGAGCGTGTTCGATTCCGTGACGAAGGCGACGCAGCAGTTGCTGCTCGTGAAGGAGCCGGCGGCGGAGACCAGAAATTCGCGCGTCTTCTCCGCCGCGCCGTCCATCGTCCCGTCAAAGATCAAAAACTGCGTCCGCTTGCAGCGCTCGCGGGCAAGTGCCGCCGCGAGCCGCTCCCGATAGGTCAGCCACTCCGGCAGATGATTTTTCTTGTCCAGGATGTGAAATTCCGCGAGCGCCTCCAGCGCGCGGGCCGGACCGTCGGCGCGCTCCTGGCCCGCGAAATTCAGGGGCAGCATCACATTCTCGAACAGACTCTTCTGGCTCAGCAGCACGGGGTCCTTGCGGATGACGCCGACCTTGGTATAGAGCAGCTCGGTGAGCTGGTCGTCGGTGTAATCCCGGATGCTTTTTCCGAAAAGGCAATAGCTGCCCGTGGTCGGGGGCTCGAAGCCCATGAGCAGATTCACGATGACGACTCTGGCGAGTCTGCTTCGGCAGCGCAGAACGACGAGCTCGCCCGGTGCGCAGGAAAAGCTCAGATCGTGCAGCGCAACGGCCTGCTCTGACCGCATCCAGTAGCACTTGCCAACCTGCGAAAGCTCAACGATACTCTGCATGCAACACATTCCTTCCGCGACATGATTTTTTATGGAATTATGTGCTCAAATTAATGTAAAGTCAATTCTTTTTGAAATAGTATAATAAATATTAATTTTTAAGTCCCTAAAATATTCCGTATACTATTTAAATAAACATTGATAATAAAAGGCATTTCAAATTATTAAGAAATATTTAACCACAAAATACATATTGATTTTTGAAAAAATATGATGTATCCTAAGAGCAGGTTAAAGGAAACGTATGCGGAATATTAACGGCATTTAACGGTATTCCGCGGCGGATTCCGGCGCTCAAAGAATATCCAGGCAAATAATAAGGAGGAACAGATCATGCAAAAGACAAAACGTTCATTTGCGCTGATTTTGGCGGTGGCCTTACTGGTCTCTCTGTTTACCGTTCAAATCAGCGCAGCGAGCACCTCATCCGCGAATGCAATCACATACACGGATGAAGCGCAGATCACAAATCTGGAGGCCGTTAAGATGCTGACCTCGCTGGGCATCATCAACGGCATGTCCGACGGCAAGTTCAACCCGACCGGCACCGTCACCCGCGCCCAGATGGCCAAGATGATTTATGTGCTGCGCAACGGCGGCGTGGATGACGGCGCGAAGGGTTATCCCTCCATGGGCTTCACCGACATCAACGGCCACTGGGCTGCTGGTTACATCAACGCCATTGCAGCCGCAGGCATCATCGGCGGCTTCGGCAACGGCAAGTTCTGCCCGGATCAGGAAGTCACCGCAACGCAGTGCTACAAAATGCTGCTGGTCCTGATCGGCTACAACGCGCAGAAGACCGGCCTCGTCGGCTCCAACTGGGCAAGGACCACGCTGGGTCTTGCCGCAACGGAAGGCCTGACCTATAACATCACCGGCAGCGTCACCATCGGCATGCAGCGTCAGCTGGCCGCGCAGGCGATCGCCAACTGCATAGACGCCACCCGCGTGAAGCTGGACAACGGCGAATACGTCGAATATGCCAAGACGGACATCGACCCCACGGTCGGCGAAAAGTACCTCGGCCTCAAGACGGCTGAAGGCGTCTATCTCGGCAACCACGAATTCAGCGTTGACGGCAGCACCACGAACGAGGGCTACATCAAGATCCTGTCCGTGGAAAACGGCAAGACCGGCGACACCCTCAAGCTCAAGAGCAGCGCGGATCTGACGCTGGTCGGCCAGCAGGTCAAGGTCCACTACAAGACGGAAAACGACAGCACGGTCAACGTGGTATACGGCATGTATGCCAACGGCGACTCCAAGCTCGAGCCGTTCACCGTCGTCGATGACTACGACGTGGACGATCTCAAAACGAAGTCTTCCAAGGATGCCATCACCTTTGTCAACGGCGAGGAAGAAAAGAACGACAGCAAGAACATCACAGTCGATACCCTGATCGGCGACAACAACAAGTACAATGTTCCCAAGTACGCGGGCCTGACTCTCATCAACAACGACGGTCTCAAGGACAAGGACGGCAAGGACAGCGCATACAACGCGATCGCGCTGATCACCATTCCGACGCTGCTCAAGATCGACACCGATTCCAGCAGCACCCTGACGTTCAGCAGCGCGCTTGCCACCTCCAAGTTCCTTGAAAGTAAGCCGGACACCAAGACCAGCTTCAAGCTGACCGACAGCAAGTATACCTTCGATCTTCCCGCAAAGCTGGCTGTGGACGACGTTGTACTGGCCTGGTACAACGAGATGGGCAGCGTTCTGCACGTGTCCGCCGCGGCCAGTGTCTCCGGCAAGGTCGACGCCATCAAGAAAGACGGCGACAGCATCCGCGTCAGCGGCACCTACTACAGCTACGGCTATCCGTCCGACAGCTTTATGGGCTATGCCGATGATTCCGACATCACGGCCTACAACAAGATCAGCACCGGCAACACCTACACCGTCTATCTCTGCAACGGCTATTACCTCGCGGCCGACAGAACCGCCGGCAGCGACAGCAAGGGCACCTATGCCGTCGTCAAGGGCGCCTACGTCAGCGGCGATGACCTCAAAATGAAGCTGTACCTGAGCAGCGATTCCACCAAGACCTACACCGTCGAAAAATTCTTCGGCGAGAAGATCGAGGATCTGAGCGATAAGGAACTTGACGCGCTTAATACAGAGCTCAACGCCCTGGTTAAAAACGGCTTGCTGGTCACCTACGAAACCAGCGACGCTAACGTCAACATCCTGGCGGCTTCCGATGCGAAGAGCCTCTACACAACAACGACGCTCGACATCGACGATGATGACGTGAAGAATGCCAACGACTATGCCATCGAAGACAGCTACACCGTCAAGCAGAGCGGCAGCGACACGGACTACTTCTACCGTGAGAGCTTCAAGGCTCTGAAAAACGCCAAATATACAAAGATTGACACCACGGCTGCCGATATCACAGATGCCAGCGTTTACTTCACCAGCGAGCCCACCCTCTTCGTGCAGCACAATGACGACTGGGACGTCTACAAGCTCTCCGATTTCAGCGACGACGTGAATTGGAAGGATCTCGGCACGAAATCGAATCTGAACATTGTGGCCGTCCGCAATGGCAGCGACAAGATCGAATGCCTGATGATCGCCAACGGCACGTACAAGCCCGAAGCGGACAGCAACTATTTCTATGCGTATGTTGTGGACGATCCCGCCAAGGACGACTCCACGCACACCACGCTGACCGTCTGGACCGGAAGCGAAACAAAGGACCTCAGCGTCAACAAGTCTGTCGCGAAGGTCACAGATACGCTTGGCATCCAGAAGCACACCCTGATCGCCTATACCCTCGACAGCGACGGCAAGATCGACGACCTGTATGCGGTCATGAACAACCTGCACACGAGCGACAAGGATGAGTTCGGCGACCACACGATCGGCTACGGCAAGATCACCGGTGTCGACGGCGACGCCTATGAAGTGGATGTTACAGCCGAGACCAACGCCAATGCGAAAGCCGGCAAGACTTCCATCAAGAAGACCGCCGACAGCAAGATCATGGTCATCGACAGCGACAAGACCGAAGGCGTCTCCAGTACCTCCATCACCAAGAACAGCTACTGCGTCTTTGTCGCCAACAGCGACGACGAGATCGTATTCATTGCGACCGATACTGCCGCGTCGTTCACGGACGATTTCAAGGGCGCCAACAACATCGGCTGAGCCGGCAATTTCATTACCCGATTCCCTCCTGTCACCTGGCTTGTTCCGCTACGGGGCGGTCACCGCCCCGGCGGACAAAGCCGGTAACTACCAGGTACACAATGCGCCGCATCTGCAATGCAGATGCGGCGCATTTTCTGTAAGCGCTGAAAATGCTGGCGTTTAAAGACCGCAAAGAAATCACAAAATCCCGAAACCTTTACCGAATCTGTACGGATACGAATTGACTTTTTCACATTTTTCTGCTATGATGAGGAAAAATATTTCGGAGGAGAAAACGTTGAAATACGGGTATTGGTTCCGGATTCTCAGCGACGAAGCGGGCACGCTGCCGGAGTTTGACGAGAAACCGCTGGAGCAGCTCTGCGACCGTATTTTCTTTGACGAGATTCCCTATCCCGGCGCGCGGCTGATCCAGCGGGGCGAAATGCTGAACATACTCGAGCCCGGCGATCAGCTGATCGTTCCGACGCTCGAGCAGTTCGCGCAGGACCTGGACGACCTGGTGCAGGTCATGTGCAGGCTTTTTGACAAGAAAGTGGCCTTTTCCGCGCTCGGTCTGCCGGAAATCGGGCAGTACACGGGCGGGATCTTCCCTGCCGTGCTCGGCGCCGTCGCCGATTTCCAGCGCAGCGTTCGCAGGGCTCTGTCGAAGCGCGAGGCCCGGGCCGTCATGATGCGCGGGCGCAACGGCGGCCGGCCGACCAAGGACCGGGGCGACGTCGCGCGGGCGCTGCGCCTGTACGACCAGAACAAGCTGAGCATTCAGGAGATCACGGAACGAACCGGCGTGAGCAAAACGACGCTCTACAAATATCTGGCCGCCAGGCGTCAGGACCTTGCAAGGGAAAAGGCGGCGGAAAAACCGGACGGCCAAAGCGGGAATCCGTCAAACGAATAAACCGGGGGCCGGCGCCGCGGGCGCCGGCCTCTGTTTTTGAAAGGCATGCTATGGTCGCAAACATCTTGATTCTGGACGATGATCCGTCGATCCTCGGCATCCTCTCGGATGTCCTCACAGAGGACGGCATGACCGTCGCCTCCGTCACAACGGCTTCCGCGTTCCGGCAGCGGATCCGCTCGGAGAGCTTTGATCTCATCCTGCTGGACATCATGCTCCGGGACGGCAGCGGCTACGAGCTGTGCCGCGAGATCCGCGACATGGTGAGCTGCCCGGTGATCTTTCTGAGCGGGAAGAGCACCTCGGACGACATCGTGAAGGGCCTGTCCATCGGGGCGGACGACTATGTCACGAAGCCGTTTGTTGTGGAGGAGCTGGTCGCGCGCATCCACGCGCATCTGCGGCGGCAGCGCCGCAATTTTGCCGGAAAGACGCAGATGGCGCTGCAGATGGGCGAGATCGAGCTCAATCCGGCCGCCCGGGCCGTCAGCCGGGGCGGCGTGCCGGTGACGCTCTCCACGCACGAATTCGACCTGCTGGAATATCTGATGCGGAACGCGGGCCGGACCGTCTCGCGCGAGGAGATCCTGCGCGACGTCTGGAAAACCACCTACGGCGACATCGGCGTCGTCGCCATCAACATACGCAATCTCCGCGCCAAGATCGACCCGGAATGGGCCTACATCAAAACCATGTGGGGCGCGGGCTATCGCTTTGCGGCGCCTCCCGCGCCCGAGGCGGACAAAGATCCGGAGGCGTCGGCGCTATGAATTTCTTCGGCAAAGCGGCGAAGGCCATGGCGGAGCGCCTGACCTGGAAAACGCTGATCTGGCTGGTCTGCGCGTTTACGCTGACGAGCTGCCTGCTGGCCCTGCTGCTGGTGCGGACCATGGACAAGCGCGTAAATGATATTTACGACGACGAAATCACGAGCTGCAATGAAAGCGCGCAGAATATCTGCAATTTTCTCAGCGCCTCGGGCGGCGACACGCAGATGCTCGCGGACTACGTGCAGGCGGAGCACATCTGCTGCACGGTCACGTCCGAGGACGGGACGGTCCTTTTTGAGAATCTGCCGCAGGAGGAGGGAAAGCTCACAGTGGCGGGCGAACAGAAATCCGCCGTCGTCGCGGGCAAGACCCTCCGCGTGCGCGGCTGGTCCGATCTTGTCGGGGCGAGCCAGCTCACGGGGATCCTCAACCGGACGCTCCGCCATGGCTTTGTCCTGTACTTCATTCTTCTCTTCCTGCTGGTCGCGGGGATCGTCTACGGCCTGCTGCTGCTGCCGATCTCCAAGCTGCGCGGCATGCTGACGGACTACTCGCTCAGCGGGACGCTGCCGCCGCACAGCTGGCGGCGGGACGCCCTCGGACGCCTGCAGAATTCCTTTGCCGACCTTGCGGTGCTGCTCGCGCAGAAGGAGGAGGACGCGCACCGGATGATCGCCTCCCTCTCCCACGACATCCGCACGCCGCTGACCAGCGTGATGGGCTGCACGGAGCGCCTGCTGACGGCGGAGCTGTCGCCGGAAAAGCGGCAGAGCTACCTGAAGGCCGTCTACGACAAGGCGTACGCCATCAAGTCGATTCTGGACGAGTTCGACGAATACATCAAAACCGGCTCCGACAGCGCGGTCGCAATGGAGCCGATGTATGTGTGCGAGCTGTGCTCGCTGCTGCGGGAGGAATACCAGCAGGAGCTGAGCGAGGCAGGCGTGGACTTCTCCGTCCGGTGCCGGTGTCAGGACGAGCAGATCCTCTGCAACTATGACCGCATGCGGCGGCTCTTCGGAAATCTCGTGTCCAACAGCCTCGAGCACGCCGGAAAGCCGCATCCCACGCTGACGCTGGCCTGTGAAGCTGCGGGGGACAAGATCGTCTTCGCCTTTTCCGACGACGGCTGCGGCGTGCCGCCGGAGATCCTGCCGCGCATATTCGATTCGTTTTTCACGACCGACCGCAAAAAAGCGGTCTCCGGACTGGGCCTGTCCATCTGCCGGAGCATCGTCCTCGGCCACGGCGGCGCCATCAGCGCGGCCAACCGCCCGGAGGGCGGACTCACCGTCCGGATCGTCCTTCCGCGGCTGACGGACCTGCGGAAGGGTCTGACCTCGCCGCCCGAGCGGGCTGCCGCGCGGAGCATTCAGAAGGGAGAACAGAAAAATGGATGACTGTACCATGAAATTTACCATGCCGGGGGACGACGCCGGCCGGAAAGAGGAGCTGAAGGCCGTCTACGCCGCCCTGCGCGAGCGCGGCTACGACCCGGTCAACCAGATCGTCGGCTATCTTCTGACGGAGGACCCAACATACATCACAAATTTCAACAACGCGCGCGCACGGATGAGCCGGATGGACCGGGACGAGCTGCTGCGGGACATGATCGTCAGCTATCTGTCCGACGTGCACGAAGCCTGACGCTCCCCCGCCCGCTCCGAAAGCCATGACAAGTGCTGCCAGAATGGCCGCATTCTCATACTCACCACCCAAGTTGCGGCGCAGTATAGATCCCGTCCACGTAGACGTACGGGCAGCGCCCGCCCTGCAAGGGACGATTGCGCCAATCCTCAATGTGGACGCAGGCCTTCTTATTCAGTTCGCTGATGGTGGAGGGCGCCAGTTTACCAACCCGGAGCGCTTCTGCAGCCTTACTGATTCGGATCCCAATACATGACGTCTTTCAGAAGCATGGTTTCAGGCATTACAGTACTGCATGCAAGTGCTGCGCAAAGAAACTTTTTCATGGGATTTCCTCACTTTCCCGTCCTTTATACACGGTCTTCCGTGTTTCTTGGCTTAGTTTAACACGCGAATCCCCTTTTCCCAATCGCGCAGTTCAACCCAAAGGGGTGTCATATTTCAACTTTTACACGATGCGATCCTATTGATGCGTCGCTCGAAATTGAGGTGAGGTCATGGCGCACGGCCATGGCATGCAGTTCCGTGGATTCTACGCAAATTTCACGGTAAAGCAGTTGATCTTTCGCCGTTTTAGCGCTGCTGTGATCGTGACGAATCTCATGGATGCAAACCCAGTCATCGGAGAGAGCACCGCGAGAACCATGGCCAACCAGATTTTATTAAATGCGTCTATAAATTTGTGGCGGCCGCTATGCGACCGCCGCTTTTAGCGTCCGAAGGATGCGCAGCCGCACGATTTCATCATGCGGCTGCGCATCCTTCAGACGCTTATTCGAATCATTAAAAGATGATGGGACTGTTTACTCATCTGAACGATTTAATCAAGGCTACCGGTATAAAGCCCCTGTTCGATCAGGTGGAATCCCATCCGCTGATGAACAATCAGGATCTGATCGACGCCTGCCAAAACGCTGGAATCGCCGTAGGCGTCTGGAGCCCGCTGGGCGATCCGCGCGTCCCCCTGCGGGAGCATCCGACGCTGCAGGCTCTGGCTGAAAAATACAGCCGCACGCCTGCGCAGATCGTATTGCGCTGGGATATTCAGCGCGGCGTGGCCGCCATCCCGAAGTCCGTCCACCGGGATCGCATCGCTTCCAACGCGCAGATCTTCGACTTTGCACTGACAGAGGAAGATATGACGCAGATTCAGGCGCTTGATGAAGGGCTGCGTGCGGGCCCAGACCCAGACCATTTCAACTTCTAAGCATTCAAGCAAGGCGTATCATTCTTTTGATACACCCTGCTGTGGTATTTAGAATAGCTTTTGCGCAAATATGCTTCAACTTTGAAATTTCCTCTTGACAAAAATTCAAAGTTGAAGTATTGTCTTGGTATTGACAGAAACGAGGGAACGATATGTTGAAGGTAGTCGCAAAGAACTATGCCGATCTGAACCATCTGGACGAGATTCTGTCTCTGTGCCGGGAGCTGGTGGATATCACTCGCGGGGAGGAAGGCTGCGTCAATTACGGTGTGTATCAGGACGTGGAGCACCCCGAACTGCTGACCATGATCGAGGAGTGGAAAAGCCGCGAGGATCTGGACGCCCATCTGCACTCCGAGCATTTTACCAGGATCGTGCCGCAGCTGGGCAGGCTGATGACGCGGGTGGCAGATATAAATGTCTACCAGCAAATGATTTGACCCGGAAAGCGAGGAACCAAAATGAATGCAACCCCCATGGGCGTCGCCGCCTACACCTCTCAGCTCCGCACAAAAATCAACGAATTTCTGCGGGATGAGCTGAAAGCCTGCGGCTACGGCGAGCTGGTGCCAAGCTATGGCTCGGTACTCTCCGTCGTGTACCAGAACGATGGGCCCGTCCAGATCAAGACCATCTATGATTCTCTCTGCAAGCAGAAAACCACCATCACTGAGAGCATCAATCGCCTCGTGGAGCTGGGATACCTCACCAAGGAGACCTGCCCCACCGATGCCCGCTGCACCTATGTGCAGGCAACCGAAAAGGCGCTGGCGTTCCGGGAGGATTTTGGACGTATATCGAAAGAGCTGAGAGGCAAAATATTCGAAAATTTTTCTGAGGACGAACAGCAGCAGCTTGCGGATCTGATGGTACGGGCCATCGGAAACTTTCAGTAAAAAAAGATGTCTGAGTTCTCTCAGGCAATCTTTTTTGAGCATATAGTTCAATATTGAATTCAAAGTTGAATAAAGGAGGAAATAATATGTCAAAGGTAATTTTGCTCAGCGGCAGCCCCAACGCGGAGGGCAACACCGTGCAGGTGCTGCGCGAGTGCGCGAAGACCATCGAGGCAAACGGTGTGGAAGCCGAGGTGATTTCCCTGGCCGGGATGAAGCTGCACGACGCCATGGACTTCACCAGCGGCGACGACGGGTTTGACGCGGTCATTGCCAAGATCAAAGAGGCCGACGGCCTGATCGTGGGCGGCCCGGTCTACTGGGGCACGGTTCGCGCCCAGCTGATGACGGCGCTCCAGCGTCTTGCGATGGCCTCGGCGCAGCAGGGCAACTTCCTCTCCCGCATGGTGGGCGGTCCCGTCGCCGTCGCCCGCCGCGGCGGCAGTACGACCTCGCTGCAGGAGATGATGATGTTCTATCTCTCCAACGACATGATCGTCCCCGGCTCCACCTACTGGAACATCGTGTTCGGCCACGCGTCCGGTCAGGCGCTGCAGGACGAGGAGGGTATGAACACCATCCGTCGTTTCGGCGAGAACACGGCGTTTTTGATTCAGAAAATCAAGGGGTAAGGAGATCCGAACATGAAAAACGTTGGCAGCGCCGTAGGGCTGTATCCGACGCCGGACACGGTGGTCGGTACCGTGCAGAACGGCAAAATCAACTGGATGAATGTGGCGCATGTCGGCGTCTGGGGCTTTGACTGCATGATGCTGAGCATCGGCAAGCCGCACTACACGGCGAAGGTGCTTCATGTGGGAGCCTGTCTTTCCGTCAATCTGGTGGATGAGGCTATGCTGGTGAAGGCCGACTACGTCGGCATCGTTTCGGGAGAAAAGGTCGATAAATCCGACGTGTTTCCGATTTTTTACGGACAACTGCCGGACGCGCCGCTGATCGAGAACGCGCCTGTCGCCATGGAATGCGTGATTCGGGAAATCCATGAGACCAAAACACACCTGAACTGTATTGTGCGCCCCGTCAACACCTATGTCCGGGAGGACGCCCTCTCTGAAAACGGAAAAATCGACTTTGAGAAGATACACCCCATCCTGTTTGAGATGCAGCAGACCCGCTATCTCCGCTCCGGCGATGCGGTGGGCCGCTGCTGGAATATCGGAAAATCCCTGAAAAAATAAGACGCAAAGAAAAGAGGAGTTACTATGAAACAGGCAGAGCTTCAAGACCTTCTGCAGAATCCGCCTGCCGAATATCGCAGCGCACCGTTCTGGTCCTGGAACGGAAAACTGGAGCAGAGCAGACTGGACGAGCAGCTGCGCGGTTTTGCGGCCGCCGGAGCCGGCGGATTTTTCATGCATTCCCGGGAGGGGCTGGAAACGGCGTATCTGTCCGGGGCGTGGCTGCAGGCGATTGTCGCCAGCGCCAAAACGGGAAAAAAGCTGGGGCTGCGGCCCTTTATTTACGATGAGGACAAATGGCCGGCGGTCAGGTGGCAGCCTCCGACCCGGCGCTGTGCGCCTGCGCCATCACGCTGGCGCCAGGCCGTGGGGATTGCCGGTTTTCCTTCGCCGCGCGGCTTGAGCAGGGCAGCCTGAAGGGCGTCCGCCCCGGCGGCGAGCTGCAGCCGGGGGAACGCCTGCTCGGAATGGAGATTGAGTATTCCGGACCGTCCGACTGGTACAGCGGCAGCGCTCCCTCCGACAACCTCAACCCGCAAAGCGTCGGGAAGTTCCTGGAGCTGACGCATCAGCGGTATCAGGAGGCGTTTTCGCACCGCCTGTCCGACTTTGTGGAGGGCTTTTTCACCGACGAGCCGAACTTCTGCGATTTTTTGCCGCCTTTACGCCCGGCCGGCCCTGGCTGCCGTGGACGCAGGCGCTTCCGGAGTATTTCCGGCGGCGCCGCGGCTATGACCTGCTGCCGGAGCTGCCGTACCTGTTCTACAAGGGGGAAAAATCCCCCCAGATCCGGCACGACTACTGGCAGACGCTGACGGAGCTGTTTGACGAGTCCTATTTTCAGCAGATCCATGCCTGGTGCGCCGAAAACGGCGTGAAGCTCTGCGGGCATCTGCTGTTTGAAAACGGACTCGGCTATCAGGCGCGCGTCTGCGGCGCGGTCATGCCGCACTACCGCCGGTTCGACATGCCGGGGATCGACATTCTCGGCGAGCGGACGGAGGAATATCTGACGCTCAGGCAGTGTACCAGCGTCGGACATCAGTACACAAAACCCGTCGTCAGCGAGACCTACGGCTGCAGCGGCTGGCAGTTCGGCTTTGAGGGCCAGAAGCGGATCTGGGACTGGCAGGCCATGATGGGGGTCAGCCTCCGCTGCCAGCACCTGTCGCAATACACCATCAAGGGCCTGCGCAAACGCGATTATCCGCCGTTTTTCGGCCCGCAGAGCGAGTGGTGGCAATATGACCGCGCCATGGAGGATTACTGCGCGCGGCTGTCTGTGCTCGCGCGCTCCGGGCAGGTCTGCCGCGACATTCTTCTCATCCATCCGCAGAGCAGTGTCTGGACGAAATGCGGCAGCGCGGAAACGGAGGACCTCTCGCACTTCGACGGGAACATGGGCTGGACCGACGCGCATATCTATCGCCTGAACGCGGAATACGACAGGCTGAACCGGCTGGCGAAAGCGCTGCTGCTGAGCCAGTGCGATTTTGATTTCGGCGACGAGATGCTGCTGGCTGAGGACGGCCGCGTTGAAAAAGGAACCCTGTGCCTGGGCCAGGGGCGCTACCGCCTGATCGTTGTGCCGTGGGTCTGCTCGCTCTTTGCGTCCACCTGCCGCCTGCTGGCGCAGTTCGAGGCAGACGGCGGCCGCGTCGTCTGGCTCGGCGGGCTGCCGTCCATGGTCCAGGGCAGGCCGGATTCGCTTGCGTCCCGGCTGTTTCCGCGGGCTGAAATCGTGCCGGATGCCGCCGGCGCGCTCGCCGCTGCGATGACGTACCGCCAGGTGCAGATCACGGATCTGGAAACGCTGCAGCCCGCGCCGATTCTGACGAGCCTGCACAAGCTGGATGGCGGCTTCAGCCTGATGGCCGTCAATCCGGATCACGAAAAAAGCCATTCCTGCCGCATCCGCCTTCCGGCGTGCGGCGCGGTGACGCGGTTCGACCCATTGAGCGGCGGAAAAACGCCGGTCAGCACAAATGAATAGATGGAATTTGACGCGTGCCTCTCGCAGTCGGACTGCAAAATATATCTTCTCGATACGACCCGGCCCATGCGCTGCGCGCCGCTGGCCCTCCCCTATCGCGACGTACACGAGACGATCCCCACGGCGGTCTGCCTCGGCCCCTGCGCGGAATTTCGCCGCACAATGCCGAACGCGCTGACGCTCGACCTGTGCCGGTATCGCACGGCGGGCGAGTGGAGCGGGGAAATGGACCTCTGGCGAGCGCAGCGTGAGATCCGCGCAGCGGCGGGCTTCCGGCAAATCTTCGGCAACGGCCAGGCCATGCGCTACACCTGGATCGGCGAGCAAAAGCAGCCGGTTCCGCTGTCGCTCCGGTTCGTGTTCACCGTGCGGGAGCTGCCGGACGGGCCCCTGCATCTGGCGCTGGAGGAGGCCGGACGGATGGAGGTGCGCTGCAACGGCGCTGTCTGCAGCCGCGCGGGCGGGTATTTCCTGGACCCGGCCATCCGCCTCGTCGAGCTGGAAAACGTGCAGCCGGGTGAAAACCAGCTGCTGCTGCGCTGCGAATACACGCACGAGATGGAGCTGGAGGATCTGTACCTGCTCGGCAATTTCGCGCTCGCGGCGGACCGCGCGCTTGTCCGCGAGCCAAAAACGCTGCGCTTCGGCGACTGGTGCCTGCAGGGGTATCCCAATTATCCGGGCAGTATGGTCTATCGTTTTTCCTTCCGTGCGCAGGCCGGCCGGCTTTCGCTGCGGCTGCCTGAATGGAGCGGCACGCTGCTCAGCGTGCGGGTCAACGGCGGTGCGGAGCAGGTCGTGCTCTGGCGCGGCCAGGAGGCGCTTTCCCTGCAGGTTTCAGCCGGAGAAAACCGGATGGAGATCAAGGTGGTCGGCGGGAACCGCAATCTCTTTGGGCCGCTGCACCAGCCCAACCTCAGGAACAGCCGCATCGACTGGCGCGACTTCCGCACCGAGGGCGGCGCATATTCCTCCGACCAGGTCCTGCAGCCCTGCGGTCTGCTGGGGCAGATTTACCTGGAGTAACCGGGCATCCGGTCTGGCACATACCCGAAGGTATTCTCCCGTCACTGGGGAGAATGCCTTCGGGTATTTGTTTCATGGATGGAAATTTCTTGGTATGCCAGCCGTTCCGGGCCGGAAAAGGGTCTGCCGGCATGAAGAGCGGCTCCTCCCATTGCCGAAGAAAATCATGCGCGCCGCCGCTGTGCAGGAACTGGAGAAATCCGCGCAACGGCATCCGGCCACGGCTCGGTGACGGCCCGGCCGGCAAGAATTCTGTTGAGATCAGCGGCGAATGTCCATTGCAGCATCTCGTTTTATCATGGAAGTAATCGCAGAATGTGCTGCGCTGAATACCGACCGTATTTACAAGCTGTGCGATGCTGTTTTTTTCAAGGGGCGCCGTTGCCATCTGCGCTTTCAGCTCCGCGACAAGCGCGTTTTTTTGTGAATTGATTGTTCATGCGGCCACCGGCGTATTATCTGCCAGTTGCTTTTTGCAGCACTGCAAAAAGCTGCTTTGGTTCAATTGGCTTGGTGAGATAGTCGTCCATACCCATCTCGTGCGCTTTACGGATGTCTTCTTCAAAAGCGTCGGCGGTCATCGCGATGATGGGAATTGTCTGCGCGTCCGGCCGGGGCAGCTCGCGAATCCTTTTGGTGGCGCCGTATCCGTCCAGATTCGGCATTCGCAGATCCATCAGGATGGCGTCGTAATACCCGCTCATGGAATCCCGAAAAGCTGTAACGCCGTCTTTGCCGTCCGCCGCACAGTCCACACAGACGCCCTGCTCCTTGAGGAGGATGACGGCGATCTCCGTATTAAGCCGATTATCCTCGCACAGCAGGACCTTTTTGCCGGCGAGAGATCCCTCGGGCAGCGGCTGGGCCGGCGCGTAACTGTCGGCGTCGTCCACGCGCTGCAAGGGCAGGTAAATTGTAAATTTTGTTCCAACCTGAATCTTGCTCTGCACCTCAATCCGCCCGCCCATCAAATCCACAATGCGCTTGACGATCGCCAGGCCGAGCCCTGTGCCGATCACGTTGGCGCTTTCGGGCCGGTGCTCCTGCGAAAACGGCTCGTAAAGCCTCGTCAGAAACTCTTCGCTCATGCCGATGCCGTTGTCTTCCACCGTAATCCGGTGGCTGCAGCCCCAGACCTCATTCGGCAGAATCTCCACGGACAAGGAGATCGTGCCGCCGGCTGGCGTATATTTGATGGCGTTGGAGAGCAGATTCAGAAGGACTTTTTGAAGCTTGAGCTTGTCCGTCAGCAAGGTCTCCTGGGGCAGCTCGGTCGTTTCGAGCCGCAGGTTCTTGAGCTCCGCAGAGGGGCGAAGCGCGGTTACGACAGACAGCCCCAGCTCGCGGCTGTCCACCGGAGCGGGCTCGAGGACGAACTTGCCGCTTTCGATGCGGCTCATCTCCAGCGTGTCGTTCACCAGCGCCAGCAGCAGGTTCCCGGAGGACTGGATCTTCTCCAAGTATTCCTGCTTCTTTATCGGGTCGTTTTCCCGCATGGCGATGTTGGTAAAACCGAGGATGCCGTTCAGGGGCGTGCGCAGGTCGTGGCTCATGCTGGAGAGAAAGGAGGATTTCGCCTGATTGGCGCGGTCGGCGTCAAGCTTGGCCGCTTCCAGCTCGGCGATCTGCCGATGTTCGGCCTCGTATTGACGCGTGATGTCGCTCATGCAGAAAAATATGACCTCATGGTTATTGTTGAGCCAGGTCATCTGAAACAGCTTTTGCCTGACAGAATGATCGGCCGCGACGATGGGACTCGAAAAAGTATATACAGGCTGCGACTTCAGCACGGCGACGATTCTCTGCAGCGACAGCGCGTCTGCCACGGCTGCGCGCGTCTCAGCGGGAAATGCCGAAAGATGGTCGTGCAGATCGGTTTCGTAATGATTCAGCCCGGAAAAAACGGGCCCGCCCCGGCCGTTGTCAAGGCGGTAGATTCGGCAGGCGCCGGTCTCCGTGTAGATCAGCCCAAGCTCGTCGTAGTCAAGATCGGTCAGTTTGGCCAGGATCTCCTGCTCCAGCATTTTCTCCGTAATGTCGTAGGCGTACATGATACACTCAATATCGCCGGCGTCGGGGGACATATAGGTATGTATCACCAGAGAAACCCAGATGATGGCCGCCCCCTCGCTTTGGCGGCAATACTGGATCTGATGGTGCAGTTCTCCCTGCTGATAGCGCTGGATCAGATTTCCCCGGTCAATCGTGGTATGCAGCGCTCTCTTATCAGAGGCGGCGTGAACGAGTTCGGTAAAACCCATCCACGTCCTGTCATACGGGGCATTGGCCTGAATCGGATACGCATATTCGCTGAGCGGGGTGTAATCCAGTATGACGTCCTTGGTCAGGTTGCAGCGAGCTTTGAAAATCAGGCGCTGGTCGCTGTTCTGGCGCAGGTATTCCATTTCGTGCTCATAACGTTCCTGTACTTTTTTGTCCGCGGTGATATTCTGCCCGAGCCCGTATGCCTTTACCGCGCGGCCGGTCTCATCCGTCACAACCGTGTAGGTGGTGCGCATGCAGCGGGGTTCCCGGCCGGGCTGCGCCTTATACCACATCTCGCAGGACGCTTCGCGGCCCTCCTCCACGCTTTGGTACATGGCGCGTATCTTCGGCATATCCGCCGCTTCAAAATACGCGGCCAGAGCATCGGGGATATTTTCGACGACAGGCGGGAGACCGATTCTTTCACAGTCCGTGCGGGTGAGGTCGTTGTCGGCGAAGGTGATGCGATGCGCCGCAATATCGTATTCCCACAAAACCAGCCGCGCGGATTTGACCGCGTTCTCGTACAGCTTGCGGCTCTCCTGCAGAGCCGCGGCGGTGCCGGCCAACTCCGTAATATCGGTGTAAGCCAGATAGGCGACGCCCATTCCGCTGGGGCTGAGGATCAGATTGCCCTCTGCATGCGCCCATGCGTAGTCGTCTGTCCCCTGCACCTTTATGCGATAAATGGCGTCCAGCGGCTTGTTCTGCGTGAGAAACGCCTCAAAATCTCTGCGGTTTTTGGATTGGTCTTCCGGATGGATGCAGGAGATCAGATCGTCAAATGTGCAGGGCCGGCGAGCTTTGTCCGACATGCCCAGCCTGTGCGCCATGTGGCGGTTGATCGTCACTTCATACGGGATGCCGTCCTGCACAAGGCAGACGCAGATTCCGGCGGGCACGTTGTTGATGATGCGGCCCAGACGCTCGTTTTCCCATTTTAGGGCGGCGGCACTTTCCGCCTCGCCTTTCACTTTGGGCAGCTTCCCCTGCGTGCCTGCCGCTTCGGTGACATCAATCAAAATGCAGGAAAGCGCGCGCCTGAGATCCCCGGCGGCCGGGCCGGCGGTCATCACGCACTTGACCCAGATCACCCCCGACGCAGCCGGAAGCCGAAATATTTTTCTGATATTTTGCTCGTTCGTTTCGCAGGCTTCTCTCACAGCCTGCAGCAGCTGGTCGTATTCCGACTCATATCCGACCCAAAGGCCGCGAAGAGATCCTCCGGAGATTCGGTCGAATTCCTCCTGCGTGTAGCCCGCGAATCGGCACAGGCTGCTTTTCCCTTCGATGACGGTCAAATCCTCGTCACACCGGATTTTGATCGCGCAGATGTCGGCGGCCAGCATAAGCTGCTCTTTTTCAAGCACGGCTTGCTGCAGATCGGCGTTCAGCTGTCCGAGCTTCTTGCGACAGGCAGGCGCGCCTGAGCTGTGCAGATGATTGTCTTCCACGCGGAGCTCCACCTTTCCCAACAGCGATGAAATTTACTTCTTTTTGAAATAGGGCGTATCGCAGGGCGCGTTCCACAGCCGGATCAGCTTGTCGTCCATGCGGGCGAGAAACATCTGGAAGCCGGCCGCTTCCTGAACAGTCAGAAGATTGCCGATATAGTTGGCGGCGACTTCCATGTTTTTTCCCTTGAGGTAGGCGTCGCAGCGCCGATAGACGATCAGCAGCTCCATCATCGTCGTCGCGCCAATCCTCTATTGTGTGGATCAGATTTGATCTGTCGTCGGGATGCACGCAGCCATACGGGTCATTTTTGTAGGCGGCCCGGATTTCCTCACGGGTTCCGCGCAGAAGGCGTTCCATCCCCTGGCTGGCAAAGGACAGTCCGGAAATGCGGTTGTTCAGGGTCTCAAACACCACAATTCCGCCCGGCGTGTTATTCATAATGTCCAGCAGATGCGCGAAGGTGCTGTTGAGCCGCTGCTGGCGCTCCATCCGCACATTGACATCGGAGAGAAGAAAGGCCAGGACGCAGCCGCCGCCGATCTGCGGCTCTGCATTCAGCGTGATCTCCGTCCACTTCCAGGTTTTGTCTTTCACCTGCACCCGGACGATCTCTCGAAATTTTCCGCCGCTTACGCCTGCCTTGTAAAGCGTCATGCTGATGCGCTCCGCGTCCTCGGGATGCAGAAAATCCAAAGTCTCCGCAGAGAGCATGCGAGCCAGCTCGTCTCCGGAGCGGCCAAGCAGCGAGATCAGCGCCTGATTGACGTACAGTGCCCGATAAATCCCGTTCTCCCGTGCAAAATATCCGGCGGAAGCCGGAATCAGCTCCAAATATTCGAGGCTGGCATATTCAGAATCGATCTGATAGGCGCCCACTGTCCGCGCTCCTTTCTGTATATCGTGGTTTCCCGGCGGATACCTGCCTTATGCTGTGACACGCCGAAATTTCAGGGTCTATATGCAAGCGATTGCTAAATACACGCCCAAGCGGTACAAATAAAACGCAAAGCCGCGTACTTTTTACTTGCAGAATTGCGCTGTATGAGCGATTATGATAATGGACGGAGCAAAACGAATGCTGCCTGCCCCCACCGGTTTCAGGCCCGGCCCTGCCGCGCGCCTCGGTCCGTGATGCAAAATTTTCCCGTCTTCATTCGATCGTGATGGCCGGCCAGCGGCAAACGCCCACATCAAGCGCTTTTCTCCTGGTAAGGTTGAAATCCGCATGACGGCAATACCAGCATTCTCTTGTCGGCACAGTCAGACTTTTTCGCGGCGAAAAGCAGGAACAATAGGATTCCGGCCGAATTTCCCCGCCGGAGCTGCTTCGAGGGCTTCCATTCTTTTCATCTGTAAAAATTGCTGCCGGAGTCTTGCTTGAGCTTTGCATTGTCGAACCCTCCTTCTCGGTTGCATCATATCAGAACGCCGCCCTTCCGGACGGCATTTGTGATAATTTGCGCATTTTCAGGGATATCCTGTATGCGGATTTTTCAGCGATTATGGTAGAATGATGCTGTGCTTTAGCGTCGTGAGAAATCGGAGGAATGATTATGCTGCGCGTTGCCGTATGCGACGATGAAACAGTATATTTGGAAGAAATGAAGAAGCTGTTGGCGGACTTCGCCCGGTGCCGCAATTTGGATTTGCGTATTTCCGCATTCAATCATCCATTTGAGCTGGCTGCCTCCAGCGAAAACGGCGACATCTTCCAGATCTATTTGCTGGATATTTATATGCCGGGAATGAATGGAATCGCTTTGGCAAAAGACCTGCGAAAGCTCGGTGTCGAGTCTCCGATCATCTTCTTTACGACCTCGCTCGATAACGCGCTCGAGGCGTACGGCGTCGGGGCGATACAGTACCTGGTAAAACCGTTCGAGACGTCCGCGCTGTATTCAGCAATGGATTCCGCATTGGAAAAAGCGCAGTCTGAACGAAAAAAGCAGCTGGTTTTCAAATCCTGCGGATCCTATCATGCGGTCAACATCAGGGATATTGATTATTCCGAGACGCGCGGCAATTACAAGTATATCCATATGCATGGCGGGGATGTGTTTCCCGTACGTATCACCGCAGCGGAGCTATCCGACGAGCTCTTGATTTCGGGCTGCTTCCTCCGCTGCGGGGCTTCCTACATTGTGAACCTGATTTACGTCAAGCGCATCAATCCGAAAGCGATCCTGATGTCGGATGGAACGGAGATCCCCATACCGCGCGGAGCGTTTGCCAACATCAAGAGCAAGTATTTTGCGTTCTTTGCAGACCGGGGGTGAAAACATGGCGCCCATTATTTTATGGAGTCTGCTTACCGCGGCGGCGAATGGATTTGCTGCGACGCGCCTTGCTCCGCAAAAATTCGGAAAAAAGACGACATGCCTGATCTGGACCTTATATGCAGCGGCGATCGTCGCCGTCACAACGGTCAATCTTGTCCGCCGGCAGCCCGCGGGATCTTTCGGCGGAATCCTCGGCATGATTCTCACGGCAGCGCTGCACATCGCGGTTTTTATGCTGACTGCAAAGGGAAGAACGGACGTGCGCCTGTTCCTGATTCTGAGCTATACCGCCTTGCAAAGCAGCTGCGCGGGGCTGATGGAATACATGACGGCGTTTGTGTTTTCATCCAACCTTACGGCGGGGCTGATCTTTTATGCAGCTCTCATGGCCGCGGTGTTGTACGTGCTCATGAAAAAGCTTCTTCCCGCTTTTCAGGAGGCGGCCGCCGTCGTAAAAGAGCGTTGGAATATCATGTCCATTTTGATTGGCCTGTTCATTCTTACCATCGCGACCTATTATGTTTTTCCAAACAGAATGCGGGATTTCACATTTCCCCAGGCTGCGAGCTTCCCCCTTACGGTGATCCTGTTTTTCATTTGCCTGAACGGGCTGATTATCAGCCTGCGGAACAGCGTCGTCACGGCGAAGAATCAGCTGGCCAGCGCGCAGATCATGCTGCTCTCGCAGCAGATCGAGTCGCAGCATAGAATCACGGAAGAAATACGCAAAAGCCGCCACGACCTCCGGCATCACAACTGCATCCTGACCGCTTATGCGGAAAAAGGCGACCTGCAGGGTTTGCTGCAGTATCTCAACCAGCAAAACGTGATTTCGGAGGCGGAGCATGAGCGCTATTACTGCGAAAACGAAACCATTAACACCATCCTGCAGGTATACGGCGAAAAAGCCAGAGCCCAGGAAATCAAGGTAACCGCTTTTGCCGAAGCCGACCGGGAAATCCCGATACCGGCTCCCGACCTTGTGGCAATTATTGCAAACCTGTTTGAAAATGCCATCAACGGAGTGTTGGAATCGGGAAGCGATAACCCAGAAATTCTGGTTCGCATCCATACCAAAGCCGGTCGTCTGGTGATCAGCATGGACAACCCGTGTGTCGCAGCACTTCACTTTTCCGGTGCGGTCCCGCTGGAGCTGCAGGGCATCGGTATCTGCAGTATCCTGTCCACCGCAGCCAAAAACGGCGGAGAATGCAATTTTTCTGCGGCAGACGGCCGTTTTTCGGCAGTTGTTCTGATTGATCTCGCATCATAAACACTGCATATCATTGCGCAAATATCGTTCATTTGACGCTCTGTGCAGCGAAAACCCGAACCGGGTGAGCATGCCCCACCGCCGTGCAGGCATCCGAAAAAATGAATTTCCGATATGAAACCCGCGGCAGACGCGCCTGACCGCTTTGCAGATCAGCCGCCGCGAGACCCGAACCGCAGGTTCCTCACAGCCGAGCTTTCCCTGATTACAGGGGACGAGCCCGGCTGTTTTCTTCTCCTGCGTATTTCCAAGTCAAATCGCCGCGCGCATATATGAGGCTGCCCCGCCCGAGGCGCCGACGGATGCATTCCCAGCACAAACGCGCCGGGTGAGGATAATCGTTTCGTGCAATTTGCAAGGGGCGCGTAAAAGCAGGCGGAAAATGTGCAGGCGGAAATATTGGGGCACAACCACCAAATATTTGAACAAAATATTGTTGTATTTAACGATTATGGCAAAAGCGGACGACGATGGCGAAATGTGGGTGAATTCCCCCAAACGCCGTGATGCGATTTTCATACTATTTGCAGAGACTTCTGTGCATTGTTTTAAGAGGCCGATTGTACTACTATGAAATTATCAAATCGGAAGCGGTACGCAGAAAGGAACGGCAATATGACATCGAGAGAACGTGTATTGGCGGTGTTTGACCGCAGGATCCCCGACCGCATTCCCATGTGGTGCGGCGCGTCGCCGGAGTTCATGGCGAAGTCGCGCGCCTTTTTGGGGCTGGATACGGACGAGCAGGTGCTCGAGCGCTTCCACGACGACTTCCGCCGCGTCTACTCGCGCTACGCCGGGCCGGAGACGTTCGATCCCGTCAAAAACGCCGCCAAGGGCAGCCGCCTTTCCATTTTCGGCATCGAGCGCAAGGGCATCGGCTACGGCGTGCCGGCCAACGCCCCGCTCGAGGGCGCCACGCTCGAGCAGATCGAGGCATACCCGTGGCCGAGCCCCGAGTGGACCGACGTCAGCCACATCCGCGAGGACGCGCTGCGCTATGAGGGCAAATACGCCATCATGTCCGGCGAGTGGTGTCCGTTCTGGCACGACGCCATCGATCTGCTGGGCATGGAGAACCTGATGATCCAGATGTACGAGGAGCCGGAGCTTGTCCACGCCGTCATCGGCCATCTGGTGGATTACTACTACGGCGCGACCAAACGCATTTTCGAGGCCGCGGCCGATGTGATCGACATCTTCTTCATGGGCAACGACATGGGCAGCCAGTCCGGCCCGCTCGTGAGCGTGCCGCTGTTCGACGAGTTCCTGGCCCCGCAGTTCAAAAGGCTCTGCGACCTGGCCCACAGCTACGGCATCCACACGCAGCTACACTGCTGCGGCGGCTTCCAGCAGCTCATCCCGTCGCTGGCAAAGGCCGGCGTCGAATCGGTACAGAGCCTGCAGCCCGTCAACCCCGGCATGTCCGCCGAAAACCTCAAGAAAAACTACGGCGGCACGGTCATCTTCAACGGCGGCATCGACTCCGTCAACAAGCTGATCTACGGCACAAAGCAGGACTGCATCGACACCACGAGGGAGGTCCTCGGCTTCATGAAGCCGGGCGGCGGCTACATCTGTTCGGCGAGCCACGACTATCTGCTCGAAATGACGCCGGTGGAGAACGTGCTGGCCATGTTCGACACCTGCCTGGAAATCGGTTCGTATTGATGGAGGCCGCCATGAACAGCAGAGAACGGTTTTACGCGACCGTCGCGCGGCAGCCGGTGGACCGGCCGGCCGTGTGGATGAGCGCCCCGGTCGGCGCGGAGCTCGCCAACATGTGCCGGTATTATCAGGTGAATAACTGGCACGAGCTCCAGGTCAAGGCCGGAGACGACGTCTACGCCTTTGATATTCCCTATGATTCCGGCTACGCCACACACATTGCGGCGGCGTTCGACTGGTATCAGAACGGCTCCAACGTCGATCCGGAGCACCGCACGCTGACGGCGGACGGCTGCTTCAAAAACGCCGAGGAGCCCGGGGATCTGGCCTTCTTCCGGTGGCCGGACCCGACGAAATACATTGACCCTTCGGAGTGCCGCCGGAGAGCCGCGGCCGCGCCAAGGGACCGCGCGGTGCTCGCGCAGGTCTGGAGCGCCCACTTTCAGGACGCCTGCGCCAGCTTCGGCATGGAGACAGCGCTCATGAACATGGTCGCCAACCCGGAAATCTACAAAGCGGTCGACGAAAAGCTGGTGGAGTTCTATCTCCGCGCAAACGAATTCATCTACGAGTCCTGCAAGGGGCTCATCACGGCGGTCATCTTCGCCAACGATTTCGGCAGCCAGCAGGGACTGATGATCTCGCGGAAGATGATTCACGACTTCGTCATGCCGGGCTCGCGCAAGCTCGTCGAGCAGGCGCATGCCTACGGCATCAAGGTGCTCTACCATTCCTGCGGCGCGGTGATCGACGCCTACGACGAGCTGATCGACATTGGCGTGGACGCGCTGCATCCGGTGCAGGTCGCCGCGAAGGGCATGGACGTGAGAAAGATCAAAGAACGGTTCGGAGACCGGGCCAGCTTCTGCGGCGCGGTGGACATCCAGCACCTGCTGCCGAACGGAACGCCGGAGCAGGTCAAGGCCGCCGTCCGCGAGCTGCGGGAGATCTTCCCGACCGGTCTCGTCATCAGTCCCAGCCAGGGCGTGCTGCTCGACGACGTGCCGCCTGAAAACGTGGCAGCCATGCTGGAGGCGGCGAGGGAACGCTGACAGGCGCAAACAGACAGAAAGGGAGAAGGACATATGGCAGAAGGCTGCGCGCTGGAGATGAGGGGAATCTCCAAGCGCTTTCCCGGGACGCTCGCCGTCGACAAGGTGGATTTCAGCGTGAAGCACGGAGAAATCCACGCGCTGCTCGGTGAAAACGGCGCGGGAAAATCCACGCTCATGAAGGTTCTGGCAGGCCTGTATCACGATTATACCGGAGACATTCTGATCGACGGCGTCAAAAAAGACCTGTTCTCGCCGAGCCTCTCGAAGGAGGCCGGCATCGGCATGGTCTACCAGGAGCTGAGCCTGGCCCGCAGAATTTCGATCTGCGAGAACCTGCTGGTCGGCCGGCTGCCGAAAAAGAACGCGCTCTTTATCGACCGCAAAAAGGCAGTCGGGCAGTCGCGCGAGCTGCTGGCCAGGGTCGGCCTGGAAACGCTCGATCCCACGCTCGACGTGTCCGAGGTCAGCCAGTGCGACGCGCAGCTGATCGAGATCGCCAAGGTGCTGGGCGCCTCGCCCTCCATTCTGGTCATGGACGAGCCGACCTCCGCACTGTCCTCGGAGGAGGTGCAGCGGCTGTTCTCAATCCTCCGCGCGCTCAAGGAGCAGGGGCTCGCGATTGTCTACATTTCTCACCATCTGGCGGAGATCTTCGAGATCGCCGACATGGTGACGGTCATGCGCGACGGCAGACTGGTGGACACCTTCCCGGTCTCCGAGACGAATACCGCCATGCTGGTGGAAAAGATGGTCGGCGAGCCGATTCAGACCTTCTACGCCGAGGGGCATGAGACGGTCAGCCGGGAGGAGGTTCTCCGCGTGGAGGACTACACCCGCTGGGGCTTTTTCCATCATGTGAATTTCTCGCTGCACCGCGGCGAGATCCTCGCCATCTGCGGTCTGGCCGGCGCCGGGCGCACCGAAATTGCGCGCGCCATCATGAGCGCCGATCCGGTCGATCGCGGAAAGCTGTTCGTCCACGGCAGAGAGGTCCGCTTCAAAAGCTTCGGCGACGCCATCCGGGGCGGCGTCGGCTATCTGACGGAGGACCGCAAGGTCGTCGGCCTGGCGCTGCCGCAGAGCGTCCGGGACAACGTGCTTTCCTGCGTGATCGACAAGTATAAGAAGGGCATTCTGTTTGACCCCGACAAGCACCGCGGCCTCGTCAAAAAGCAGATTGAACAGATGGCGGTGACGCCCGACGATCCCGACCGCCAGGTGAACAGCTTCTCCGGCGGCAACCAGCAGAAGATCCTCATGGCGAAGTGGCTGGCCGCGGACGTGGACATTCTGATCCTAGACGAGCCGACGCGCGGCGTCGACGTCAGCGCGAAGGCCACCATCCACAACGCGGTGCGCCGCTTTGCGCAGCAGGGCAAATCCGTCATCCTGCTCTCCTCCGACCTGCCCGAGATCGTCGGACTGTGCGACCGCGCGGTGGTGCTGCGCGAGGGCCATCTGATCGGCGAGATCCCGAAGGCGGGCATCAGCGAAAAATCGCTGCTTATGGCGGCAAACGGAGAGGGGGAATACGTCCATGCCGGATAAAAAAGCGGCGACCCCGCAGAATACCGACGCGCAGCATTCGGACAGCAGCGCGTTCAGCAGGATTTTCAACAAGCTGGGCATCTACGTCGTGGTCATTCTCCTGATTCTGCTCGGCATGGCCGTTTCCGGGGGCCAGTTCTTCACCTCCGGCAACATCCAGTCCATCCTCGAGGCGGTCGCGCTCATCGGCATGGTCGCCTCCGGCCTGATCTTCGTCACCTATTCCGGCAACATGACCGACATGTGTATTCCGATGGAGATGGCCTTCGCGGGCATGATGACCGTGCAGTGCATCAACTTCGGCTTCTGGGCTGCGCTGCTGGCCGGCATTCTGACGGGCGCGCTGATCGGCCTCATCAACGGCTTCATGATCGGCAAGCTCCGCGCCAACCCGATCATCTGGACCTGGGGCTTCAACCTCCTGCTCTCCGGCATCGTCCGTGTCGTCTGGGGCGGCAAGCAGCTCTACGCCGACACGGTTGCCGAGAGCACCGACTTCGCCCAGCGCTCCGCGGAGCAGTTCTATTCGATCTCCCGCACCTACATCGGGGGCATCATCTCCCTCATGGCCATCGTGATGATCGTCATGTTCGCGATTGCGTGGTTCATCCACGCGAAGACCGCCTTCGGCCAGAAGCTGAAGATCATCGGCACCAACTACGACGTCGCGCGGTTCTCCGGCATCAACTGCACCGCCACGCTTGTGCTGACCTACGTGCTCTGCGGCGTCTCGTCCGCGTGCGGCGGCATCTTCTACGCCGCGCTCCGCAAAACCGCCTCCTATGAAAACGGCACCGGCTACGACTTTTCCTGCCTGACCGCCGTGCTGCTGGGCGGCGTGCTGCTGAGCGGCGGCAAGGGCTCGGTCGTCGGCGCGTTCGGCGGCGTCATCGCCTACGGCATCCTCAACAACATCCTCTCCTGGGTCGGCCTCGGAACATACGAAAAGTACCTGGTGCAGGGCATCGTATTTCTGTTCATTGTCTGGCTGAACACGTACTCGAACAGAAAGCTGGGGAAAGCATGAAAAACGATAAAAAGCCGGGCTTCAACCTCAATTTCATCAACACCAACCGGAGCTATTTCTTTCTGCTGCTGATCCTTTTCTGCGGTCTTTTCGCCAAAAATTTCTTCTCGGCCTACAACATCTGCGCGGTGACCGGCAACGGCAGCCTCGTCATCTACCTGGGCCTCGGCTTTACGCTCTGTCTCATCGCGGGCCACATGGATCTGACGGTCATGTACGTCTCGACCTTCGCGTCTCTTCTGTGCCTGGGCCTGCGCGCGAGCAGCGGCCTGCCCTGGGCGGTCTGCATCCTGCTTGCGACGCTCTCCGGCACGCTGGTCGGCCTCGTCAACGGCATTCTCGTGACGAAATTCAAAATTCACTCCTTCATCGCCACGCTCGGCATGCAGTTCGTCGTGAAGGGCGCCATGTACATCTACACGGGCGGCGCCGAGCTCAGCATCGGCCGCGACTACGCGCTCAACGAAGCGCTCAACGGCACGGTCGGCCCGCTGCCGGTCTCCCTGTTCTTCCTCATCACGACCGCCGTCACATTCCTGCTCATGGCGGTGCTGCGGTATACGGCCTTCGGCCGCAACCTCTGCATGATCGGCGGCAGCCTCGAGACGGCCTGGCTCGCCGGCGTGAACAGCAGCCTCGTCACCACGATGACCTTCATTATCTCCTCGACGATCTGCGCTTTCGGCGGCGCGCTGAACGGCATCTATTCCGGCTCCGCCAGCATCACGATGGGCGAAAAAGGCATCAGCCCTCTGATGATCGCGCTCACGGCGGCCATCATCGGCGGCACCTCGATCTATGGCGGCAAGGGCAGCGTCGTCTGGACCTGGGTCGCGCTGGTCGCCATCGCGTTCCTCAAGTCCCTCTGTAAAAAGACGGAGCTGCAGGTGCTTGTAATCGCCGCCATTCTGATCGTCTGCATCTTCTATGAAACGCTTGCCAAGTATCATCGCGACCGCGTCGTCGGCACGCGGCCGAACCTCCGCCTCGAATATCTGAACGAAAGCCGCAAGTGATTTTGTCAGAAAGCACCTCGGTGCTTCATAAAAAAGGAGGAAAAAACATGAAAAAGTACCTAGCCCTTGCGCTGGCAGTTCTCATGCTGCTGAGCGCGGTCAGCCTCGCCGGCTGCGCCGCCGGGACGGCCAGCTCCGCCGCCGCTTCGGCGCCCGCGGCCTCTTCGGCTGCGGCTTCCGCGCCTGCCGCGGCCTCTGCGTCTGCTTCCTCGGCCGCGCCTGCCGCGGGCGGCAATCTGGAGGAGTCCACAAAGCTCCTGGCAGACGCCATTGCGAACCTCAAGACCACCGACAACCACCAGATGATGGCCGACCCCGTCCTGTTCGACGTCCCCCAGGCGACGGGTACGGCCGACGAGCTCGCCAAGCTCCCCGACACCGACAGCAACAAGTGGCACTACTATGAATACCTCGACTGGGACAAGGGCGCCGACGCCAATCTGCCCGCCTCTCCCGCCGACGGCCAGAAGGGCAAGCACATCATCCTGATCGTCCACGGCGCCCATGCCTGGACCACCTGCTACACCGACGCCTTCAAGGCCGCCTGCGACGCGGTCGGCATGACCTGCGACGTCTACGATCCCAACTGGGATCAATCCACGCAGGACGGCTACGTAGACCAGGCGATCAACGAGCATCCCGATGCGATTGTGCTCATCCCGATCAGCGCCGATCACGCCGAGCAGCAGTTCAAAAAGATCACGGATGCCGGCATCCCGGCGTTCTGCTCCAACACGACGCCGCAGGCCAGCGCCATGAACTACATCCTGGCCTACACCGGCCCGAACGACTGGTATCAGATGCGTCTGGCCGCCGATAAGCTGGGCGACAAGCTCGGCGGCAAGGGCGGCGTCGCCTACATCACTCACAATGTCGGCGGTTCTCCGTACTATGCCCGCTGCTACGGCCCGATGACCGAGCTGGCCGCCAAGTACCCCGACATTCAGCATCTCGACGTCCAGTCCCCCGGCTTTGAGGCCTCCGCTGTCAAGCAGGTCGTCTCCGACTGGATCACCAAGTACGGCGACAAGCTGAACGGCATCGTGCTCGCGGACGACTCCGACCAGGCGATCGGCGCGGTCGAGGCCTGCAAGGCCGCCGGCCGTCAGGACATCGTCATCATGGCTGCCGGCATCTCCAAGCAGGGCGCCGAGCTCATCCAGAGCGGCGATCTGATGTGCGCAAGCTATCAGTCCTGCCAGGGCGACGCGGGCCTCGCGGTCCGTACCGTCTCCGAGTACTTCTGCAACCAGGAAATTCCGCGCGTGTCCTACATCGCGACCGATGTCATCACAGCCGACAACGTCGATTCCTTCACACCCTGCCAGTGGTAAAAACCAAGGGCCGGCGGCAAATGCCGCCGGCCCGTTCTGTTAGTCTTTCTGCGGCCGAGAGGCTGCAGGCTGCACGCGCAAGCCCTGTTGACACTTTTGCAGGCAGAACGGCGGAGCCGAAGCTCCGCCGCGCAGTCATATCAGCCCTCGAAGTGAAAGACCTCGTCCATGTCGGCCCACCAGACGCCGCTGCCGGCCGTCTCGACCGGCTGCTGGCACGGATTGCATTCGCCCCACCAGAGCTGTGTGGTGAGATCGGCGGCCATCTTTTTCATGTCGGCTTCGAAATCGCCGCCGGCGTATTCAAAATAGGAGAAGAGAAAACCGTCCCGGAGAAAGATTGAGTAGTTGCGGATATTGCAGTCGCGTATGGTCTTCAGCACGCCGGGCCAGACGGCGGCGTGCAGGGTGCGGTAGGTTTCCTCCATGCCCGGCTTCAGCCGGATGACCTGTCCGTAGCGCTTCATGCAGAACACTCCTTTTTCTGATCGGAAACAGCGGGGCTGTTTTCCGCTTTCAGCATAGTGCGGAGGCGGAAAAAGGTCAAGCCACGGGAGCACCCGCAAATAGTACGAAAGGACGAATTCCTTTTTCAGGATATTGACAGGAAAAAGCCCGCAATTTATACTGAAATTGACCGGCGGGCATCCCGCCGCGTCCGCGCCGAATCATACGATTGCGTATGCCGCAGAGGGAGGAAGCATGGAATACATCTATGACGCGCCGTTCTCCGACGTCTTCGTCTGCGACGGCGACGTGGACTTTCACGACTACTACTACATCTCTCCATACCAGACGGACGAGAGCAGCTATCTCTACAATGTGCACCGCACAGGCATCGACCGGATGATTCCAAAGATCTTCCGCGTCGAGCGGACCGAGCAGACGCCCTACTGCGAGATTTTCTGCATCCTTTCGGGCAAGGGTTATCTTGAGTACCGGGGCAAGACGTATCAGATGCACCGGAACCAGCTCGTCGTGCTGACGGCGCATGAGGCGCACAAATACGTCTCCGATCCCGGCGACCCCCTGGGCAAGGTCTGGCTCGAGTTCTACGGCGCGGACGCCGACCGCATCACGAAGCACATCATCGAGCAGCAGTCGCCGATTGTCGAGGGCTCCATCTACTCCGACGTCTGCGCGGCGATCTGTCTCATCCAGCAGCGGCTTATGATCAGCAAGTACTATCAGCCCTCGCTGGAGATCTACCGCGTACTGCTGAGCTTTTTGAAGACCACCGAGCTTGTCCGCCCGCTGGAGCTCAGCGAGGACAACAGTACAAATTTCCTGCTGGTGGAGGCCTATATCAACGCGCACATGTCCGAGAAGATCACAAACGAACAGCTCGCGGCGGTATGCGGCGTCAGCGTGCAGTATTTCATCCGCCTCTTCCGCGAGCACTACCATGATACGCCGCAGGAATACATCATGAAATGGCGCGTCCAGAAAGCCAAGTTCGCGCTGATGCAGACAAGCCTCTCCGTGGACAGCATCGCGGAGTCGCTGGGCTTCTGCAACGCGAGTCATTTCATCCGCCGCTTCGCCGAGCAGACCGGCAAAACGCCGATCGTCTTCCGCAAGGCAAACCAGCACGCCGCCGCGCCGCAGATATAGGGCAGCACCGCCCCGCCCGGAGCCCGTTTCCGGGCAGCCCGCCCGCACGGCAAAAATCTGTCATCCCGAATGCTGGCGAAAGCTCTCACCCGCAGAAAGATCCTTCGGCCTGCCGGCTTCAGAATGACAGATTCTCTTTTTGAAGGAGGCGTGACGACTGCCGCAAAATATCCGCGCATCGGTCTGTCCCGTCACTTCCCGATTGGCGGCCGCTCCGGTATGCCTGTAAAATGCTTCCATGTATTCATTGACTTTATTCGCGCCTCAATCTATAATAGATACAATTCATCATATTATGGGCAAACCTGTCGAAAGGCAGCGACGCAAAGCTATAGGGCCTGATCGGATGGCAGCCAGCTGCAGCCAAAAAGCAAGCTCTGTATATATACAGAGCTTTTTGCTGGCTTTGGGGGAATTTTACGGTTTTTTCCGTTCGCAGCTGTCCGAAGTGGAGCATCTTGCCGCGTTTCCGCATGAAATCGGCTTTATTTCTATGAAAACAGGCAGGCATGGGACGGTCTTTTCAAGCTGAACAGCATGGCATATATAGGCCGGGACGTCTGCCCCTGGGCACCGTCAGGGGTGAGCCGCGCGCCTTTCCCGGCAATCCACCCGCAGTTCAAAAAGGTCGAGGCTTACCTGCCCCCGGCGCGCAGGCGGCTCGTCTTGGATGGGTGGGATTTTCAGCACCGGCCCGTATTAAGCAAACCTTGATAAGCCTGTTGAGATCATGCCGCTGTTTATATTGAGGTATACTGCGAGGTTGAACATGAACATGTCAAAGCTCATTGGTATGCGCGTCAGGAATCACTGCACAAACGCAATCGGCGAAATCATATCCGTTCAAGACGGCGTGATTACAATAGACTATCATGGTTCTATTGTCAGGAACACATATCCGGCAGCGTTTTCCGATTTCCTGGAGCTGGAAGACGAGCGTCTTCAGGGTGAATTACTGTCCGAGAGCATGCAGTCATCTTTTGAAGATTTTAAACGTAATTATGGTTTTGCTGTCGACGCAGAAATTGATTACTTGAAATCAACCGGCGGAAAGAAATACCGTATGGTTGACGGAGAACGGTTACCGTCACGAAACGGGGATTTTCTGTATGCGTTTGATACGGACACTGATTTTCACTTTCCCGATGGAACCGCGATCAAGCTCTGGTTTCCAGAAAATATTGTAACCGGTTATGTTGTGTCCTGCGAGGATTTTACACTTTTAATCAGGACGATGGAGTTTATCGGTGAAACGGTTGACAGCGTAGAATTCACTTCTGAACAGTGGCAGCTTCTCGAAGCGCTGAAAGAAAGGCTCTGTGAAATGAACCCCGGTGCCAACTCTCTGGCATATAAGGTCGCCTGCAGCGGAAATAAGCAGATTTCAGAATTGCATAAAATCAAATGCGGACAGGCTGCTGCGTTTAAGCGGGCTGCCTCGGAAGACATCACTTTTATCTGGGGCCCGCCCGGAACCGGCAAAACGGAAACCCTTGCCAATATTGCGCTGGAACATATTCAAAACGGAAGACGTGTGCTGATGTTGTCTTATAGCAACGTATCCGTGGATGGAGCGCTTTTGCGCGTTGCAAAAAAGGCGGATCTCGAAGCAGGCACAGTTATTCGCTATGGATACCCTCGAACAAGGGAACTGCTTGAAAGCAAGTCTCTTACTTCATACCAGTATGTTTTGAACAAGAATACAGACAAGGCGATTGAATACAGGAATTTGATCGAACGAAAGAAGAAACTGAAACAAAAAGATCCGGAAAGGATTACGATCAACAGACAGCTGAACAGGATCCGCGAGTTTTTTTGGGAACAAGAGAAAGCGCTGATTCAGGGCGCCGCGTTTGTGGCTACCACGGCATCAAAAGCGACGGTTGACAAAGCAGTATATATGCAGCGCTTTGATGTCGTCATCTTCGATGAAGCAAGCATGGCCTATGTTCCCCAGATCGTTTTCGCTGCGGGTCTGGCGGAAAAGCGCTTCGTATGCCTGGGTGATTTCTGTCAGCTTCCGGCAATTGTGCAAAACCGATCTGATGACCGGCTGTCAAAAGACATATTTGAATATGTTGGGATTACCTCTGCCGTAAATAACAGCTATGGTCATGAGTGGCTTGTCATGCTTGACTTACAGTTCAGAATGCATCAGGATATTGCTGATTTCGTTAGTGAAAACATGTATCAGGGGAGATTAAGGACATCCGAAAAAATCGCTGAAAGCAGAGACGAAATTGCCGATTGCCGTCCATGTTCCGGTGCGGCAATGGCACTTGCAGATCTCAGCGGCATGTATTCTGTGTGTACCAAAACGATGGACGGGTCAAGAATCAATATCTTTTCCGCGCTGACATGTCTCCGTCTGGCTGAGAAGAATATAGGAATGTACGAGGTCGGAATTATCACGCCATACAGCGCGCAATCCCGGCTGATCCTTTCAATGATTCGGGATATTCAAGAAAACTACAGTCGATGGGATAATGTGTCATGCGCAACTGTACACCAGTTCCAGGGCTCTGAGAAACCGATTATCATTTATGACGCCGTTGATTGCTTCCGGATGCCATATCCCGGAATGCTTCTTACTTCCATGAAAAACGATTCTGCAAACAGGCTCTTCAACGTCGCTGTTACCCGGGCGAAAGGGAAGCTTCTGCTCATTGCCAATGTGGATTATTTGCGGCGCAAAAAGATTTCACCCAAGCTTCTGTTTACGAAAGCAGTAAAACAGATCGTTCTTAGCAGGGCATATCTGTCAGGGGAAGCTTTGTTTAACGAGCTGATGCCGCAAAGCCCGCATGATTCTCTTGTGTACTTTGCCGAAAAAGAAGCAAGCTGGAATCGTTTTGCCGAAGATGTCAGCAAAGCGAAAGCAAAAATTCAGATTGATATGCCAGACATCATTGATGATAATGATGACGCAATGGCTGAACTTGCAAATATTCTGAACGCCAGGAAAAAAGATGGCGTCGAAATATGTATCCGCTGTTCGGAAGACATGGATTTGCCCATCGCGCTGCAGGAATATTCGCGAAACTCCAAGTATGTGACAAACCCAATCACCATCATTGACAAGCAGCTGATCTGGTTTGGGCAGCCATTATATGCAGCAGATTTTCTTTCTGAAGGAGAAATCCTCAACACAGCGTTTTTCCCATGCGTGAGATTTTGGGGTAAACATGCCGCAAGGTCTATACAGGCCTTCTTGGAAATGTAAACAGGTGTAATTCATGAATATCAATGATGATCCGGAAGCCTTAAAAGCGGAAGAACAGTCCGTGCTTAACAGCTTGATTTCCAGAATGGATCAGGTAATTGGCAGACTTGATCAGGAAGCCAGAAATTTTGTTGCAGAAGCGAAAAATGCAATCATTTCGCAGAACCCTGACGAATATATTTCTCTTTTGCTGGCTCGGAAAGGGATAAAGGACAATGCCGAAAGCAGAAAGAGATTATTCCAGGCCAGAGACGAACTGTATCAATATAGATTGCTGCTTCAGTGCAAGGATTCGGCTGGGACAACGTTCGAAGAATTAAAGGTTGGCCTTCATTCTTGTATGAATGGCGCCGAACCATTTGTCATCTCATGGACCATGCCGCTATGCCGCCACTATTTGCTGGATAATTCCTCCGTGGAATTTGAGAATATTGTTACTGACAGATTTGGAGAACAGCACCACACATTTTTTACGCTCCTGGTGAAAAATGAGGTGAAGCTCCGGTTTACCCGAGTCACGGGAGCGGTCAATTTTTTCCCTGGGATCATGGATGATAACGCATTGACAGCACTGAAACGCACGCGTTTCTTTTCCGATGCTTTCCTGGATAACATGATGGCGCAGTTTGATCCGGATAGATGCGGCCCGGATGATGCGGCAAAGATTATTTCTGATGAATTCTTGCTGGAACTGCTGGAAAGAAGATCGGATCCGGAGCTGAAAAACATCGTCTTTTCTATTCAAAAAAAGCAAGGGGAAATCATTCAGGCAAAATATGACAGGAATATGGTCGTGCAAGGATGTGCGGGCTCCGGGAAATCCATGATCATGCTCCATCGGCTTCCCATCCTATTATACGATAATCCAACGAGCATGAGCAGGACAAACATATACGTCATCTCTCCTTCTCAGATGTATATCCAGCTGGCGGAGAACATGAGACACCAACTGGAGATTTCCGACATCAATATGGGTACCATCGAGCAGTACTACGACCATTGTATCGGCAAATATCCCGGATGCAAGCCCCAGGACTATGGAAAGGTAAACCATGGCAGAAGGGTAAGCAATGAAGACGAACAATATATTTTTTCTTTACAATGTATAAACGATATGCAGGGCTTTTTTGATGAGTTGTTTGGAAAATCCAAGCTGCCGCTGGAAAACGCATGCTCCATATTATCTATTACAGAAGGTCCCCAAAGAGCAGAAGAAACCTATTTTCAGAGAATCAACAGCCGCTTGCTGAAGCTGGAATCCATCTTGCGTGCAAACGAAGCAATACTGGTTCGTTATTATCATGAAATCAGCAAAACCGCAGACGCCCTGAACAGCCTAAGCGCTGTGCTTCGCAATCGGAAAGTCAACACGCTTCGTGAAATCGCAAGGAAAATTTCCAGGAGCATGGGGGAGCTGGATAGAGCCAGGCTTGACCTTGAAAAGCTTGAGCCGGTACAGAATGCAGCTGCAATCGAAAACCGCAAAAAAATCATCGAAGCAGAACGCAAACAAATCGGGATTTTGACTGCCGAAAAAAGGGCAGTTGAAGCCGACGGGGATTACTTTGCATCGCTGCTCAGGATAAACGAAAAGCTGGAATCTGCCGTTGCGCCCTTCCAAGCTGCGAAAAGCGAATACAGCCAGAACTCTGCAGATGTGATCTACGGAATGATTGACCAGACCGGCGTATTAACTGGTGCATTTTTTACGCTCAGCCGGGAATTATCAAAAGCAGAAGACAAGTATGCTCCATATCTTGGGGCAATCATGCTGGATGTCGAAAAAGCCGCGCAAAGTGTTGCTGCATTGCAGGCAGCCACGGACCGGTATCTGGATTTAAAATATTACGAAAAAATCCGGGAAGAACATGACACACTTGCCGACTATCATTCAAACGCAATCAAAAAAGCGTACGAATTTATCATGGATAAAATCGGATGTGCGCCGGGCAAGAGCGGAAGTATTCGCGCGATTAAGTATTCGCCGTACATCTATTTGCAGATTATTTATCAATTTAGGGGCGCCCCGCCTTCCGGCAGCAAGGAGTCGCTGCTTGCGATTGATGAGGCACAAGGGCTTGCTCCTGAAGAAGTACGTTTGTTGCGGGGTGTCAATGGCAATCATGTAATTATGAACCTATACGGGGATGTTTATCAGCATATCGAAGGTGCGAAGGGCATCAGCAGCTGGGATGATTTCAGGGGAATTCTTGATTTTGATCTGTATGAGATGCAGGAAAATTACCGAAACGCGTCTCAGATTACGCGTTACTGCAATCGCATATTTGGAATGAACATGATTGCGATCAACACCCCGGGCAAGGGTGTGCACGAGATTGCCTCTGATGAGGAATTCTACTCTGAAATGATGCACCATCTGCTGGATTCGCAAAGAGCCGGAATGGGAGCGATTCTGGTTGGGGATGACAAAGAGGCGAAGTATCTGATTGACAGATTTGCTGATTATGAGCAGAAATTCCATGACATGACAAGCCAGGAATCCAGCGTTCATCACACGAGATGGAACATCCTGAACATAAATGACGCAAAGGGATTGGAATTCAGCTCGGTATTTGCCCTGTCAGGGAGAATGGGCCGCAGTCAAAGGTACATCGCATATACAAGAGCATTGGATGACTTATATGTATATTCTGAGCCCGTTGATCTCAGCAAATACAGCGGCAAGGATTCAAGCGATTGTTCGGGGGAAAAGTCCCCTGAGCCGCCAATGCCGCCGAAGCCGCCGTCCATCAGGTCATCCGGAATGATTCATAATGACGTCAGAAAATTCTTTGAGGACAGAGGAATAAGCGTGATCGACGAACGACCCGAGGGCGGCCGTTTGTGGGCAATCGGGGAGAAAGAAAGCATCCGGGGCGTTGTTAACGAAGCCGTCGCCAGGTTTAACATTTCCGGAAAATACATGTCGGGTAAGGAAAGCAGCCGTAAAAACGGCTGGTGTACAAAGACTGGAAAATAAGCCGTGTTTGCCTTGTCTATATGATCGATCCGGCGGCATTGGCAGAATCGATCGATGGCCTTTTCGTTTGCAGCCTCATGGAAAGCAGACCGAATTCAAAGTACCGGTTACTTTGAATTCGGTCTGCTCGTTGATTATGCTGTGGTTTTCTTCAGCGCGGTCGATCAGTGCCTGCAGATTCTCCCCGCTCATCGGTCTGCCTTCGTGTCTCGTCATTTCAGGATCCCGGTTTTCGGGCAGCGCGGGCGCCTGCGTCCTTGGACCGCGCCGGAATTCGCTGTCCATGGCCGGCGTGATCCCCCCTTGCCGGATGCAGCTCACCGCGCGGCCGGCAGATAACATCTCAAATGCAGTGTCCTAGCCCATGAAAAAATTCTCCATGCCGATACCGAAAAAGTCGGCCAGCTCCTGCAGCGCGCTGACCTTGTTGATGCCTTGATTGATGTATCGGCTCACGGTCCTGATTTCCGCTCCAAAATCCTCTGCGAACGCTTCCTAGGACGAATAGTTTTCCCGGATCAATTTTCGCAGGACAAGGCCCGCGTGTTTCGCCGCGTCGTAATTACTCATACAGATCGTCCCCCGATCTGCCGCTGTAGGCGAATGTGCGCCGGAACATACGCTTTTGATGCAGTTCTTCGGGCTCCTCTTTGCGTTTCGGCGCAAAAACACCGCCTTTGGCGGGCAGCCCTATATCAACGCGCACATGTCCGAAAAGATCACGAACGAACAGCTCGCGGCGGTATGCGGCGTCAGCGTGCAGTATTTCATCCGCCTCTTCCGCGAGCACTACCACGATACGCCGCAGGAATACATCATGAAATGGCGCGTCCAGAAGGCCAAGTTCGCGCTGATGCAGACAAGCCTCTCCGTGGACAGCATCGCAGAGTCGCTGGGCTTCTGCAACGCGAGTCATTTCATCCGCCGCTTCGCCGAGCAGACCGGCAAAACGCCGATCGTTTTCCGCAAGGCAAACCAGCACGCCGCCGCGCCGCAGATATAGGGCAGCACCGCCCCGCCCGGAGCCCGTTTCCGGGCAGCCCGGCCGCACGGCAAAAATCTGCCGTCCCGAATGCCGGCGAAGGCCCTCATCCGCGGGAAGTCCCGCGGAAAGATCCTTCGGTCTGCCGGCTTCAGAATGACAGATTCTCTTTTTTGCGGAAAATCAGAATCAGACTTCAATCGAAGCGCTGTCGGTCCAGAGCGGCATCGTCAGGGTCGTCCGTTTTCTCAAGATACAGCAGAGGCTTGGACCTTTCCTTCAGCTTCGCGGCCTTCATGCCGGTATCATACCAACCGCCTTTTCCCGGTGCAGTCCAGGGATGCGGAGCTCCGGATGATATGGTTCGGCGGCCTGCAGCGCCGCGTTATGATGACGGTACCGCGGCACATTTTGGCATTGAATGCAGGCTTTTTTGATGTTAAGATGGTAAAATATGTCATAAATAGTGGGCCGTCATGCTTCGGATTGCCGTCTGTGACGATGAGCAGAGCTATCTGCACGATGTAAAGCGTCTGCCGGACGAATACGGCGCGGCGCACGGCATCGAGCTGGCCGCGGCCGCTTTCTCGCTGCCCTTTGATTTGTTGGAGCGCGTCGAATCGGGCGCGGGATTTGACTTCTATCTGCTGGATGTATATATGCCCGGCATGACCGGCATCGAGATTGCCGGACAGCTCCGCCGCATCGGCATCGAAGCGCCCGTGGTGTTTCTCACCACCTCCAAAGAGCACGCGCTGGAGGCGTTCGGCGTGGGCGCGGCCGGGTATCTGGTCAAGCCCTTCGAGCGTGAGGCTTTTTTCAGGACGCTGGATGCTGTGACATCGCGCGGCGGAAGCGAGCGGCGGAGAAGCGTTCTGCTCAAGGTCGACGGCGGGGTTCGCAGCGCAGCCGTGCGGGACATCCTCTGCTGCGAGGCGCACCGGAACGATCAGTGCATTTTCCTCACGGACGGCGGCAATGTCCGGCTGCGCATGACGACGGGTGAGCTTTTTGCCCTGCTCTCTCCATCCGGAAACTTCGCGCGCTGCGGCGCGGCGTACATCCTGAATCTGGCGAAGCTTCGCAGGCTCAGCCCCAGGCCGCCCTGATGGCGGACGGCGCGGAGATCCCCGTGCCCCGGGGCGCGTACGCGGAGCTGAAAACGGCTTGCTACAATTTTTACTGTGAAAGGTAGCGCGGGATATGTGGATCGCTTTCCTCGATACGGCGCTGACCTTCGTATCCCACGCCGCCGCGGCAACACACCTTGCGCCGCTGAAATACGGAAAGAAAAAACATACCTGATCTGGGGCGCGTGGACGGCGCTGGCGCTGATTTCCTCATATTAATCGCAGCTTAAAAGCACTTCTGCAAACGGCGGCGGCACGGGAACTGACCCCACGCAGGCAGCTGCCGCTGCGGGCGGCACGTTTTACCTGCCCACCAATCCCTATTCCAGAACGGGCTATGCCTTCTCCGGCTGGAGCGATGGCACGACTGCCTATCAGGCGGGCGCGACATACACCATACCGGCGGGCAACGTCACCCTGACGGCTCAGTGGGCGATGGATACCTATACGATCACATACGTATTGGGCGGCGGCACCAACGGTGCCGGCAACCCCGGTACCTACACGGTCGAATCCGCCAATATCACGCTGGCAGCCCCGACGAAAACCGGCTATACCTTCGCGGGCTGGTATGAAAATACAGAATTCTCCGGTGCGGCGGTCACGGAGATAAGCGCGGGCACCACCGGCGACAAGACCTATTACGCCAAGTGGACGGCCAACGGCGGCAGCAGCGGCTCCGGCAGCCCCGGTTCTTCCGGCGGCACGACCACGCCCGCAGGCCAGGCGGAGCCTGTCATCGTAGGCGGCATAGAACACGACATCGGAACCAAAACCACCACCGACACGACCACGACCGTAACGGTCGACAGCGACAAGCTGCAAAAGCAGCTTGAGAGCGCCGGCGACAGCGTTGTGGTGCCGATTACATCGAAAACCGACGCCGCGGCTGCGCAGCTGGTTGTGAAGAACATCGAGGACATGGCGAAAAAGGACATGACACTCTCCGTGGACGTCGGCGGCGTGCAGTACAATCTGCCCACCGCGGCGGTAGACACCGCCGCGCTCCTGAAAACCCTCGGCGCAGCGGACAGCACAAAAGTTCCGGTCCGCGTCACGATAACCAATCTGCAGCAGAGCGCCGTCACCGTGAAAAACGGCGAGCTGATGCGCAATCCCGTGGCGTTCACCGTCACCGCCGCCTACGGCGGCAAGACCGTCGAGGTGGAGCGCTTCAGCCGGTATGTTCAGCGGGTCATTGAAATCCCCGCCGGCACGGACGCTTCCAAAATCGCCACCGCGCTGCGCGCGGAGTACGGCGAGCACGTCCCGACGGATGTGTATCAGAAGGACGGCAGGTGGTACGCGAAAATCAACTCTCTCACCAACTCCGCCTATGCGCTGATCTACCACGAGAAGCGCTTTGCGGACGCGGCAGGAAAATGGTATGAAAAGACTGTAAACGAAATGGCCTCCCGCTGCGTGATTTTCGGGCGCGCCAACGGCGGCTTTGACGGCGGAGCAAGCATCACGAGAGCCGAGTTTGCGGCCATCCTTGTCCGCGCGCTGGGCCTGCCCGAGAGCGGAACCTCCGGCTTCTCCGAGTGGCCTCCTCTGCGTGGTGCGATGGCGCGGCCAGCGCCGCAAGCAAATACGGCATTGTCCGCGGCTACGCGGACGGCAGCTTCAGACCCAACGCAAACATCACCCGTCAGGAGGCCATGGCAATGGCCGCGCGCGCCGCGAGGGCGGCGGCGCTCAGCGGCGTCACAGCCGCCGACCTCTCCAAATTCACCGATGCCGGCACGGCGGGCGCGTGGGCGCGGGACTATGTGACCTACAACGCGGCAAACAAACTGATCGTCGGCAATCAAGGCTATCTGAAGCCCAACGCAGACATCTCCCGCGCGGAAACCGCCGCCGTCGTTTTGCGTCTGCTGCAAAAGGCGGGGCTGGTGGACGTGCGCAGCGCGGCCTGAGCGTTCCTCTTCTGCGCCGGGAGCAGCAGGTTTTCAGTTCTTCTGGCGGGCGGCCTCCCCGGGCCGCCCGCTGTTTTTATGTCAGCGCCGCACAATTCCGGGCGCGGAATTGCGCGGTGCTGACATAATTTTGCAGCAGGCCCCCGATGAGGGCCTGCTGCAAAAGATGCGCCGCCGCGCGCGTCACCGGATTTTCTTCTTTCCAACGCCGCGGCGGCATGATATATTGATCTTGAAAAGTTTTTTCTTCCCTGCGCGGGCGCCTACGCATTCGCGCGGCGGATATACTCGGCCAGATCGCCGGCGTCGGATTCGGCGTAGCGGTCCTCGGGGGGATACACCGCGCCGCCGAAATAAATCAGCGGATTGCCGAGCGTGCTGCGGTCGTAGCGCACGCGGTGCAGCGCCGCGTGCATCATCTGCATGCCGGTCGCCTCGCGGCACCAGACAGCGTTCTCGGGCGTAATGCCGCCGCCGGGCTGGACCTGGATGCGGCCGTTCGCAGCCAGGATCATCTCGCGGATCGCCTGCGCGCCCTCGGGAACGGTCGGCTTTTGGCCGCTCGTCAGGATGCGGGTTACCCCAAGGGAGATGAGCGTCTCCATCGCCCCCATAAGGTCGGGTACCACGTCGATGGCGCGATGGAAGACCGATTCGCGGGTTCCGATGATCTCCAGCATCTTTTTGCAGCGCCCGATATCAATCGTCGCGTCTTCGTGCAGGAATCCAAACACGATGCCGTCCGCCCCGTTCTCGACAAACAGGCGCGCGTCCTCGAGCATCGTTTCAAATTCGGTCTCGGTATAGCAGAATCCGCCTTCGCGCGGACGTACCATGCACATGACCGGCAGATTGGGCGCGTGTTTTTTCACGGTCAGAAGCGCGCCGAGCGTCGGCGTCAGTCCGCCGTGAAAGAGATCAGAATTCAGCTCAACCCGATCCGCCCCCGCTTTCCAGGCAGCGATGGCGTCTGCCGCAGAGCCGCAGCAGGCTTCAAACGTGATCTTGTTCACACGATATTCCTCCTGAATAAAAATGGACCGACAGGCACCACGGCCGGTCTTGTCCATTATTGATGTATATTTATTATATCGCCGCGCCGCTTGAACTTCTATCAAAATATGTTATAATTATATAACAATCGTCCATTCGAGACTGGGGAGGGCCTCTTATGCAGCAACTCAACCACGAACTGGCGGAAAATCTGCAGTACGATTCGCCGGATTTCCCGCTGCGCGCGATGCAGGGCCGCCTGCAGAACTACCCCAACAGCGTCATGCCGCCCCACTGGCACAATGAGCTGGAGTTCATCCTCCTGCGCGGCGGCTCGGCTGTGTACCGCGTCAACGAGCAGGATTTCCGCCTCACGGCGGGCGACGCCCTGTTCGTCAACAGCAACCGTCTGCACTTCGGCTACAGCGCGAACGGCGAGGATTTTGCCTATTCGGTCCTGCATTTTCTGCCCGAGCTCGTCTCCGACCATGTCGTGCGGCGCAAATACCTGCTGCCGCTCATCTCCTCGGAGGCTTGCGACGCGGTGCTTTTCCGCGGCGCCGGCGTCGGCGAAACCGAGCTTTACGCCACGGTCAGAACGCTGATTTCCTTGTATTTGCAGCCTCCGCAGGCCTTTGAGCTGAACGTTCTCGAGCAGGTCTACCGCCTTCTGCGCCTGCTCGACGGCCAGGGCGACATCCGCCGCAACATCGACGACGCCGCCTCCGCCGAGCGCGTGCGCTCGATGCAGACGATGCTCAAATACGTCCAGGAGCACTATGCCGAGCGCGTCACGCTCGACGACATTGCCGCCGCCGGCGCGATGTGCCGCAGCAAATGCAGCTATCTGTTCCGCCAGGTGCTGCAGCAGACCGCGATCGAATACGTTCAGTCCGTCCGTCTGCAGAAGAGCTGCGACCTGCTCACTGACACGGAGCTGAGTATGACGGAGATCGCCAGCCGGTGCGGCTTCAGCGGCGCGAGCTATTTTGTCGAGCTTTTCCACCAGCAATTCGGCGTCACGCCCCGCCGTTACCGCGCGCTGCTGCGCACCCAGTCCGTAAATGTCACATAATTGTCAGTAAATTTCCTGTATGTTTTGTAAAAAATCACGGGATCCGTTTCTTTCGCTTTGCACAAGCTTTTCACGAATTTATCAAAATCGGTTGACGAGCAGGAAAAAAGGGAGTACAATGGGAACCACTACAAAAGTTCGCCCGGATGGAATTTATTCCGCGGCGAATGCATTGTAAATAGAAATAAGGAGAAGTAAAAATGAAAAAAATGAGCAAGCTTCTGGCTCTCCTGCTTGCGTTCATCCTGCTGCTCTCCGCAGTTGGCTGTTCTGCAGGCACCAAGACTGCATCCAGCAGCGCCTCGACCGCCGCGGCCTCTTCCGCTGCCAAGAGTTCCGCCGCCGCTTCTTCCGCCGCCGCTTCCGGCTCCGCGATCCAGCAGGCCTCGGCCACCGGCAACAAGTCCAAGGACAACGACCTTGTGATCGCTGTTGAAGGCGCAGCCGGCACGCTGGACCCGCACAACTATACCGACACCAGCTCCATCTCCGCCTGCGGCGGCATGTACGAATCGCTCGTCACCCTGGATTCCGACCACAAAATCATTGGCCTTCTCGCTGACAGCTGGGACGTCTCCGACGACGGCCTGACCTATACGTTCCATCTTCATGAAGGCATCAAGTTCCATGACGGCACTGATTTCAACGCCGACGCTGTCGTCGCGAACTTCGACCGCATTCTCGACAAGAACAACAAGCTCTCCCGCACCAACTCCTGGTACAAGACGACCGGCGACTCCTCCGTCGCCCGTGTCAAGGTCACCAAGACCGACGACATGAGCGTCCAGTTCCAGCTGCTCGAGGGCTGGTCCTCCTTCCTCAACCGTCTGGCTCTGATCGGCATCATCAGCCCGGACGCGATCAAGCAGTACGGCAACGACATCATGTACCATCCCTGCGGCACCGGCCCGTACATCTTTAAGGAATGGGTCAGCGGCGACCACGTCACCATGACCCCCAACAAGGACTACTGGGGCACCGTGCCCACCGTCGACTCCGTGACCATCCTGGTCGTTCCCGAAGCCGGCACCCGCACCTCCATGCTGCAGACCGGCGAAGCCGACTTCGTCTACCCGATGACGAGCGACCAGATCGCCGCCGTCTCCGGCGACGCGAACATCTCCGTCACCAGCACGCCGTCCAACATCATGCGCTACGTCACCCTGAACGAGGACCTCAAGCAGCTCAAGGACGTCAAGGTGCGCCAGGCCATGAACTACGCCATCGACAAGGATGCGTACGTCAAGGTCATGTACAACGGCTACGCCACCGTCGCCGATTCCGTCTTCCCGTCCACCATCTCCTACTACGAGCCGCAGACCGTCTACAAGTACGATCTCGACAAGGCCAAGTCCCTCATGAAGGACGCCGGCTATGAGGACGGCTTCGATCTCACCATCTGGTGCGACAACACCACGCAGGAGATCAAGGGCGCGACCTTCATCAAGCAGCAGCTCGCCCAGATCAACATCAACGTCACCGTCGTTCCGTACGACGCCGGCACCATGGACGCCGACATCTACGTCGACCGCGACCAGGCCACCATCCAGATGTGGTACGTCAACTGGTCCGCTTCCGACTTCTCGGCCGACTCCACGGTCCGCGCCCTTCTGTACAGCGGCATGGAGCCCCCTGTGAGCGCCAACACCGCGTACTATGAGAACGCCGATTTCGACAAGACCCTCGATGAAGCGCTCGCCACCTCGGACACCGCCAAGATGGCCACCCTCTACGCCAAGTGCCAGGAGCTGGCCTGGGCCGACTGCCCGTGGCTCTTCCTCGCCGTCGATAACGTGCTGACTGCACAGCAGTCCTATGTCTCGGGCGTCACCGTGAACCCGGACGGCCGTGTCATCTTCGGCAGCGCCGCGCTGGCCCAATAGCGCGCAGCGAATCCCCGTGAAACAGTAACCGCACGGGCGCCGTTTTCATCAAAAGACGGCGCCCGTTTCCTTAATTCCCGTCTTGTGCAGCACCGCGCAATTCGCGGCTGACGCGTTTGGCACGGTCTTGCCCGCATCTTTCCCGTCCCATGCGCCAACCATGCCCGCGAATCCGCAGAGGATCCGCCGTGCTTTTTGACACATCTGACGAAAAATCTGACGGCGCAATTCCACGCCTGGAATTGTGCGGTATTACCCTAGAGAGGAGTTCCTTTATGCTTCGATACGCGATCAAGCGGATCCTGAGCGCGATTCCTCTGCTGCTGGTCATCTCCTTTTTGATCTTCATGTTCATCCACCTGATCCCCGGCGACCCGGCGCGTCTGGTCGCGGGCAAGGAAGCCACCAGCTACGAGGTGGAGATCGTCCGGGAGCAGCTGGGGCTCAACAAGCCGCTGCTCCAGCAGTACCTGCAGTACATGCGCGGGCTGTTCACGCTCGATCTCGGCAATTCCATCCGAAACGGCGCCACCGTCTACGACACCGTCGCGCCGCGCTTTCTGCCCACCGTCCGGCTGACGGCGCTGGCGATTCTGTGGTCGGTGCTCGTCGGCACGATTCTGGGCATCCTCGCCGCCGTCCGGCGGGGCAAATTCCTCGACTATCTCAGCATGATTATCGCCATCTCCGGCATTTCGGCGCCGAGCTTCTGGCTGGGTCTTATGCTCATCCAGCTCTTCTCCGTCAAGCTGGGCTGGCTTCCGGTCGCCGGACTTACGACGTGGAAGAGCTACATTCTCCCGTCCTTCACAATGGGCTGCGGCGTCATGGCCATCATCGCCCGCTTCACGCGCTCGTCCATGCTGGAAAATCTGAAGGAAGACTATATCCGCACGGCGCGCGCCAAGGGCCTGCGCGAATCCCTTGTGATCCTGCGCCATGCGTTCAAGAACTCTCTCATCCAGGTTGTCACCGTGACAGGCCTGCAGATCGGCGGCCTGCTGACCGGCTCCGTCATGGTCGAAACGGTCTTCGCCATCAACGGTCTCGGCAGGCTTCTCGTCGATTCGATCGGCTACCGTGACTACAAGGTCGTCCAGGCCCTTCTGCTGTTCTTCTCGCTCGAGTATATCCTCATTAACCTCATTGTGGATCTGCTCTACGGCGTTTTGAACCCGAAGGTCCGTTATGAATAGGGGGTGCGGAAACAATGTCGGATGAATTAAAGCAGGTTCCGCAGGAGCCCTCCGAAAATGAGGCCGAGGCGCTGCCGAAGGCCCAAAGCCAGTTCAAATTCTACGCCAAAAAGTTCGCCCAGCGCAAGACGGCGCTTGTGGCGCTCATCTTCATCGTTCTGCTGATTCTCGTTGCAATCCTCGCCCCGGCCATCACGCCCTACGACCCGTCAGAGCCGGACTATTCGAGCTACCTGGCCGGCCCGAGCGCCGCGCACCTGCTCGGCACCGACGAATTCGGCCGGGACGTGCTGAGCCGCATCATGGTCGGCTCGCGGCTGTCGCTGGCGTGCGCGCTCAGCGCCGTCATCGTGGGCGCGGCGCTCGGCACGCTGCTGGGCCTGCTCGCGGGCTACTACGGCGGCATCATCGAATCCATCGTCATGCGCGGCAGCGACATTCTCTTCGCCTTCCCCGACATCCTGCTCGCCATCGCAATCGTCGCCATCCTGGGGCCCGGCACGCTGAACGTCATCATCGCCGTCGCGGTCTTCACGGTGCCGTCGTTCGCGCGCATCATGCGCAGCGCGACGCTGCAGGTCAAAGGCTCCCTGTACGTCGAGGTCGCGCGCTCGCTCGGCTGCCCCGACCGGCGCATCCTCTGGGTGCACATCTTCCCGGGCACCATCCAGTCGATGATCGTCAACTTCACCATGCGCATCGGCACCGCAATTCTCGCGGCGGCCTCCCTGAGCTTCCTCGGCTTCGGCGCGGACGTCACCGTCCCGGAGTGGGGCGCGATGCTCTCCACCGCGCGCAACTACATGACGACGGCGCCGCATCTGGTCTACGCGCCCGGCATCATCATCTTCCTGACGGTCCTCGCGTTCAACCTGGTCGGCGACGGTCTGCGCGACACGCTCGACCCGAAGCTGAAGTAAGGGGGCAGAGAGATGGAAGAAAAAATTCTGGAGGTCCGGCACCTCACGACCGAATTCAAAACCGGCAAAAATACCGCCGTCACCGCGGTGAACGACGTTTCGTTCGACCTTGCGCGCGGCGAAATCCTGGGCCTTGTGGGCGAGTCCGGCTGCGGCAAGTCCGTCACGTCGCTGTCCATCATGGGCCTGTTCGAGGACACTGCCGGCCGCGTGGCGAACGGCGAAATCCTCTTCGACGGCATGGATCTCACAAAGGTCCCCAAAAAGCAGCTGCGCGAGATCCGCGGCAAGCGCATCTCGATGATTTTCCAGAACCCCATGAGCTCGCTCAACTCCTGCATGCGCGTGGAGACGCAGCTCATCGAGGCCATCCGCCTGCACAACGATCTGTCGCACGGCGAGGCGCGCAAGCGCGCGTTCGACATGCTCGCGGCCGTGGGCATCCCGGACCCGGAGCAGACGCTCCGCAGCTATCCCCACCAGCTCTCCGGCGGCATGAGCCAGCGCGTGATGATCGCGATGGCGCTCTGCTGCGAGCCGGAAATGATGATCGCGGACGAGCCGACCACCGCCCTGGACGTCACGATCCAGGCGCAGATCCTCGAGCTCATGAAGAAGATCCGCGATAAGAACAACACCAGCATCCTCTTCATCACGCACGATCTCGGCGTCGTCGCCGAGATGTGCACGCGCGCGCTCGTCATGTACGCGGGCCGCATCGTCGAGGAGGCCTCGGTGCTCGACCTGTTCGCGAGTCCCGTCCATCCCTACACGAAGGGCCTGCTCGCCTCCATGCCGCGGCTCGGGGCCGACATCCGCGACCTCACCAGCATCCCCGGCAGCGTCCCCGACCTGTCCGCGATGCCGAAGGGCTGCAAGTTCGCGCCCCGCTGCCCGTACGCGGCGGCTGCATGCCGCGAGGCGGAGCCGGAGCTGCGTCCGATTCCCGGCGCAAACGGCCGCAAATGCCGCTGCTGGCTGTACGGAGCCGACGCCGAAAAGGAGGCAAACGTATGACTGAGCCCATCGTATCCGTCCGCCATGCCGTCAAGACCTTCCAGGCCAGCAAGGGCGGACTCGGCGGCAAGAAGAAATTCGTCCACGCGGTCAACGACGTATCGTTCGACATCCAGCCCGGCGAGACGTTCTCGCTCGTGGGCGAGTCGGGCTGCGGCAAGTCCACGACGGGCCGGCTCATCGACCATTTGATCTCGCCGGACTCGGGCGAAATCTGGTTTTGCGGAAAGGACATTTCGCACATTCCCGAAAAGGAAATGCGCCCCCTCCGCGCCGACGTGCAGATGATCTTTCAGGACCCCTACGGCTCGCTCAATCCCCGCATCAAAATCCAGGATCAGCTGGGCGAGCCCCTGCTGCTGCACACGAACCTCTCCCAGGGCGAGCGGCTCAAAAAGGTGCAGGAGCTGCTCCGGACCGTCGGCCTCAGCGCCTCGCACGGCGAACGCTACCCGCATGAATTTTCCGGCGGCCAGCTCCAGCGCATCGGCATCGCGCGCGCGATTTCGGTCAACCCGAAGCTGATGATCGCGGACGAGCCGGTTTCCGCGCTCGACGTTTCCATTCAGGCGCAGGTGCTGACGCTCATGAAAAAGCTGCAGTCGCAGCTCAATCTGACCTATCTTTTCATCAGCCACGACCTCAGCGTCGTCGAAATGATCTCCGACCGCATCGCGGTCATGTACCTCGGCGCCATCGTCGAGCTGGCGGACAAGCGCGACCTGTACGCGCGGCCCATCCACCCCTACACGCAGGCGCTGCTCTCCGCCGTCCCGGAGCCCGATCCCACGATCAAAAAGGACCGGATCCTCCTCGAGGGCGACATCCCCAGCCCCGTGAACCCGCCCTCCGGCTGCCTGTTCCACACGCGCTGCGCCTACTGCACCGAGCGCTGCCGCCAGGAAGTCCCCGAAGCGCGGGATTTCGGAAACGGCCATATGGTCAAATGCCACCTGGCGGAAAAATTCGCCGGAAAATAACGGCGCTGCAAAATGCCGCGCATTTTACAGCAGACGACAAGCCCCGCAAAAATCTTCGGATTTTTGCGGGGCTTGTCGTCTGCGGGCCGGTGATCGCACGCGGAAGGGGTCCGGGACTGCCCGCTCCGCTCCTACGGCTCCGTACGCGTCATGGGGTTTCGTCGCAGCAGGCGCAGCGCGAAGCCGTACTGCGCGCTGCAAAACAGCAGCCCCGCGAGATACAGCCCCTCGGCCGGGATATCCAGCCCCGCGCCGTTTGTCACAAGGTTCACCGCCTGGCCCGCAGCCGCAGCCAGCAGAAGCGCGAGCCCGATCCAGGCGCTGGCCGTCATGCGTTTTACGGAGGCGTAGTAGCGTCGGCAGGTCATGGGCCCGGCGGTATAGACGTACCAAAACGAACCCATGGAAAAATACAAAAGCGGCAGCACCGCGAATGCGCAGGGATACGCCACCCAGGCGGGCTTGTTTCCCGCCTGCCCGCCCAGCGCCAGCCAGAGATAGACGGCGATGAGAAACGCCGCGCTGACGCCTGCCGCAGCGCGCAGGCGGAGTCTTTTCTCCGGCGGCTGCAGATCATAGGTCTCGCCCGTGTAAACCCACCGCACGCGGCGGCGGCCCGTGGACGTCACTTCGTCCCGCCGCACCCAGCCGCGGTGATACCAGCTCTCGCCCCGCGAGAAAAAGGGCCTGTGCTCCGGCTCCGTCATCGGCGATTCCCTCCCGTCATTCGGAAAAATAGTCTTCCAGGGTCTTTTTCATCTCCTCCGGCAGCGCGCGCGCAAACGCGCCGTCGGCAAGCGCGTCCAGCCCCTCGGCGAGCGCGGTCAGCAGCCGGATCTCCCGCGAGAGCGCCCATGCCGAGAGCAGCTCCGCGGTGTCGCGCCGCGTGTGCATCCCATAGCCGTCGCGGTCGAGCGTGAGAGCCGGAACGCCGTGCAGGGCAAACACGTTCGAGTCGCTGGCCCAGACTTTGTTCTGGATGATGGCGCCGAGCTGTTCCCGGCGCAAAATCTCCTCCAGTGAGCGGCAGAGCGAGCCGTCCGCCGTCACGCCGAGGACGGTGCCCCCGATGGGCTGGCCTGCGAGATCGACGTTCAAGTTTACATAATATTTTTCCAGTTCCGCCCCGTGCGCCGCGGCGAAGGCCAGGCTGCCGCGCAGGCCCTTTTCCTCCGCGCCAAACAGGCAGATCTGCACGCTGCGGCGAAGCGGATGCCGGTTAAAATAGCGCGCGGCCTCCGCGACGATTACCGCGCCGGCCAGATCGTCGTACGCGCCCGGCCCGGCGGGTACGGAATCGACGTGCGCCGAGAGACAGACGACCTCGTCCGGCCGCTCACGGCCCGGGATGCGCGCCGCGACGTTCTGCGACCGGCGCGTCACTGTTTTTTGCCGCACCGTCAGCCGCGCGCGCGCCGCCCCGCGCTCAAGCAGTTCGCGCGCGTCGAGACAGTGAAGATTGGCGCCGGGCAGCCGGGCGTCCCGGACGCGGCGCAGCTCGCGGTCGACCGGCCTGCGATCCTCGCCCTCGTCGACGGGCGTGCCGCCGATGCTCAGAAAGGCGGCTGCGCCGGCCTCCAGCAGCCTCCGGTATTCCTCCGGACCGACATGGCCGTTTCGCATGGCGATGCAGCCGCGCGCAAGCGAGAGGCTGATCTCGCCGCCGTCCTCGACGTAGACGAAGGGCGCGCGCAGGCCGTCCGGCTCCGTGTCTCCCGCGCCGAGATACGCCGAGACCGGGTACTCCTTTTCGTACGGCGCCAGAACAGAAAACGAGGCCGCCTCCTGCACGCGCGTCCGGAAGGAAAACGGCTCGAGCGCGGACGAAAGCCCGCACGCGCGCAGCTCGTCCGCCAGTCTCCCCGCCGCGCGGCGCTCAGCCTCGGAGCCGGCCTCGCGGACATAGGAGAGCTCCTCCGCAAGCGCGAGGGCGCGCGCGCCGGCCTCTTCAAAATCGTACATGAAAATCGCCTCGTTTCCGTATTTTCTCCATCTTATCACATCCGTCGGGAAAGCGCCACTGTGCGCGCATTTTTTCTCTTTCGGCCATTTGACCGGGCCATCCGCCTTGCATTGGACGGGGCGCTATGATATGATGAAGCCATAAAAACGAGGGAGGAATCGTCTTTGTACACGTTCGATCCTGAGCGCTATCAGCGCCGTATCGCCTGGTTTCAGGACGCCCGCTTCGGGATGTTCCTGCACTTCGGCCTCTACTCGATCCCCGCGCGGGGCGAGTGGGTGCGAAGCGATGAAAATATCACAATTGAAGATTATCAGCCCTATTTTGACGCCTTCGATCCTGTCCGCTTCGACGCGCGCGCCTGGGCGAAGAGCGCGAAAGACGCCGGGATGAAATACGTCGTGCTGACGGCCAAGCACCACGACGGCTTCTGCCTGTTCGACTCGCAGTACACCGATTACAAGATCACCAACACCCCCTTTGGGCGGGACCTCGTCCGCGAATACGTCGACGCGCTGCGCGAGCAGGGCCTGCGCGTGGGCCTGTACTACTCGCTGCTCGACTGGCACCACCCCGACTACCCGCACTACGGCGACCGCTACCATCCGCTGCGGAATGACCCCTCGGCCTCGAACGAGGGCCGGAAATGGGAAAACTACGTCGAATATTTCCACAGCCAGGTGCGGGAGCTCTGCACGAACTACGGGAAAATTGACCTTCTCTGGTTTGATTTTTCCTACAACGAGATGCGCGGGGAAAAATGGGGCGCGGCGGAGCTCATGCAGATGGTGCGCTCGCTGCAGCCCGACATCCTGATCGACAACCGGCTCGAGGTCAGCGGCGAGGGCTTCGGCTCGCTCGCGGAGGGGCACCCGACGAGCTACCACGGCGATTTCATCACGCCCGAAAAGATGATCCCGCCCGAGGGCCTGCGCGGCAAAGACGGCAGCCCTCTGTGCTGGGAGAGCTGCGTCACGACGAACAACAGCTGGGGCTTCTGCCGCGACGACCCGTATTTCAAACCCGCCGGGCTGCTCGTCAAAAAGCTTGTCGAGTGCGTCAGCAAGGGCGGCAACATGATCCTGAACGTCGGCCCCACGGCGGCGGGCGAATTCCCGGCGCAAACCGCCGAAACGCTGCGGCAGCTCGGCCTTTGGATGCGTCAAAACGGCGAGAGCATTTACGGCTGCGGCAGCGCCGGCCTGCCGAAACCCGACTGCGGCCGTTTCACCCGGCGCGGCAATGCGCTCTATCTGCACGTCTATGAAAATTCGATCGGCCCGCTGCCTCTTCCGGACATCCGCAAGGAGCAGATCCAACGCGTCAGCTTCCTCGCGAGCGGCTGCGAGATTGCCATTTCGTCGAGCTGGGTGCACAGCGACTATCCCGACGTCTGCTTCCTCGACCTGGGCCCCGCCCCCGTGCTGCCGGACCCGGCGGATACCGTCGTAAAGATCGTTCTGAAGGAGAGGGTTTGAGATGCTGTCCGCCGAACTGAAAGAATACGCCGGGCGTGTCTGGGAAGCGGCGCTCGAGAGCCTCGGCTCTCCGGCGAGGCCCCTTGCGGCCCGCATGGATGAGATCGAAGCCGACGAGCGCGCGCTTCTGCAGCTCGCCTACGGCGAGCTGCCCCTGCAGGACGCGGGGGCCGTCCCCTTTGAGACGATGCGCAGCTTCGCCCGCCACGCGCTGGCGCTGCGCCGGGAGAGTCCCTTCTGCCGCAGCGTGCCCGAGGATATCTTTCTGCACTTTGTCTTCTGTCCCCGCGTCAACTCGGAGGATCTGACCGACTGCCGCCCGTTCTTTTTTGACCGTCTGCTCCCGCGCGTCCGCTCTTTGTCGGCGGAGCAGGCCATACTGGAGGTCAACCGCTGGTGCGCGGAGAATATGACCTATCGGGCCTCGGACGACCGCACGCAGAATCCGATGACGTCGTACAACTGCGGTCTCGGCCGCTGCGGCGAGGAATCGACCTTCGCCGTGACGGCGCTGCGGAGCGTCGGCATTCCCGCGCGGCAGATCTACGCGCCGCTCTGGGCGCACTGCGACGACAACCATGCGTGGGTCGAGGCTTTCGCAGGCGGGACGTGGTATTTTATCGGCGGATGCGAGGCGGAGCCGATTCTGAACCGGAGCTGGTTTATCGACGCGGCCAGCCGCGCGCCGCTGGAGTGCTGGCGCACATTTTTCACTTTCCGCGGGCAGGCGATGTCTTCAGACGAGCTTGTCGGGCGGGACGGCGCGGCGCTTTTGTACAATGTCACGGACCGCTACGCCCCCGTGAGCCGTCTCACGGTGCGCGCCCTGGCGGCCGACGGCAGCCCGCTGCCGGGCGCTAAGATCCGCGCGGAGATCGTCAACATGGCGGCGGCGCGGCTCCTCTGCCAAAACCGGGCGGACGGACGCGGCGAATATTCCGCGCGTCTGGGCCGCGGGAGTTATCATCTGGAAGCGGATGCGGGAGATCTGCACGCCGAAACGGACGTGCTGCTGCAGGACGAACCGCTGCGCGTGACGCTGACGCTGCACGGGGCGGAAAAAGCCGGCCGGACGTGGGACGCCGATTGCCTGGCTCCCCTGGCCGCCCCGGTCAACCGAGCGGCCCTGACACGGGAGCAGCAGGAAAAGAACCGTGAAGCGCTCGACCGCTGCGCGGCGGCGCGGCAGGCGCGGCTGGACAGCTATTGGCGGCCGGAATACGCCTTGTTCGGCCCGGAGTTGGAGCGAATCTGCCGCGCAGCCGGCAAAAATGCGGCGGAGCTGTACGGTTTCTATGCGGCGCAGGAGGAAGCCGACCGGCCGCTGGCGCTGGCGCTGCTGCGCTCGCTCGCGCCGAAGGACTGGCGCGACGTCTCCCGCGCGGTGCTGGAGGATTCCTTTGCCGCCCGCACAGACGCGGGAAAAATCGATGTGGAAAACGTTCTCTGCCCGCGCATCGGATACGAGATGCTGGAGCCGTGGCGCAAAGCGGTGCGCGCGGCGTTTCCCGGCGGAAGCGCGTGCGCGCAGAACCCGCCGGCGCTCATGGACGAGATCCGCGCGCGCTTCCCGGACGGAACCGGCCGCTATTATCCGCCGCTCTGGCTCACGCCGCTTTCCATTCTCCGCTGCGGCCATGCCGACGAGACCGGCCGGCGCGTGCTCTTCGTCGCGGCGATGCGCGCGTTCGGACAGCCCGCGCGGCTGAATCCCGCCGACGGCGCCGCGGAATACCGGGAAAACGGCGTCTGGCGCGCAGTCGGCCGCGCGGCCGGGACCGAAGGTCTGATCGTACTGACGCCGCAGAAGGACGCGCACTTCGTCTATGGGACGAACTATACGCTCTCGCGCCGGGAAAGCGGCGGCTGGAAGCCGCTCGTGTTCGAGGGCGCGCCGCTGCGCGTTTCACTGCCAGCCGGCCGCTGCCGTCTCACAACCGCCAGCCGTCTGCCGAACGGCAACCAGCTCTGCCGGCTGCGCGATTTTTCTCTGGAGGCCGGACAGACGCTCGTTGTTCCGCTCGAGCTGCGCGCGGCGGCGGCGGAGCAAATGCTCAGCTGCAATCCGCTCCAGTCTTTCGCGCTGCGCGGCCCGGACGGACGCGAAATACCGGCGGGCGAACTCATAAAGGGCAAAACCGCGCTTATCTGGCTGGACCCCGGCAAGGAGCCGACCGAGCACATCCTCAACGAGCTGCTGGCCGCGGCGGACGAGCTGCGCGGCGCGGCCCTCCGGCCGGTGTTTGTGCTGCAGAGCGAAACGGCGCCGGAGGACCCGACGCTTCGGAAAGTCCTGGCGGCGCTGCCCGGCATCCGTACGGTATACGACGATTTTGACGCCGTCCCGACGATGCTGGCCCGGAAAATGTTCCTCGAGCCCGGCGTCTGGCCGCTGCTCGTCCTCACGGACGAAACGCTGCGCGGCTATTACGCCAACGCCGGCTACTGCGTGGGGCTTGTGGAGCTGACGATCCAGCTGTCCAAACTGTAACCGGCAAAACCCGCAAAAATCCTCTGATTTTTGCGGGTTTTCCGTCCGTTCCTTCCCCGTCCGTCCTCGCCTTTCCGGCGCCCGATTGCCGGCCGGTGCAGCGGTGTGCCGGGCTGCGGAGAGGAATTTCATGCGTTCCGGTCCGGGGCTTCTCCTTTCCCGCCGCAGGCAAACTTCCCCATTGCACGATCGCGCCGTTTCCGGTATAATCTCACCAGAACCGACTACGAAACGGGGGCGGCGGCATGGTACGGATTGCGGTGTGCGACGACAGCGAAACGGAGCTCCGCGTGATCGCGGCGCTGGCGGAGGAATATCTGCGCTCCTGCGGCGCCGCCGGTACGGTGCGGACATTTTCCCATCCGGACGCGCTCTTGCGCGCCTGCGAGCTCGAAAGCTTCCACATTTATCTGCTGGATATGGTCATGCCCATGCTCAGCGGCCTCGAGCTGGGCCGCGGCATCCGTCGCCAGAGCGCCGATGCCCAGATCATCTTCATCACCACCGAGCCCGGCTTCGCGCTGGACGCCTACGCCGTAAACCCGCTGCACTACCTGATAAAGCCCGTGAGGCCCGACGCGCTCTTTTCCGCGCTGGAGCTGGCGATGGGGAAAGTGAACTGCGGCGAGGCGGCAGCCGTAACCATCCGCACGAAAGACGGCCTGCGCACCCTCTCCGCCGACAGGATCGCCTGCTGCGAATACGTCCGTCACAGCGTGGTATACACGATGTCGGACGGCGGGCTGATTGAGACCCTGTCCCTGCGGGAGAGCTTCGCCGAGCACGCCGCGCCGCTGCTGCGCGACCGCCGTTTCATCCAGCCCCACGCCTCCTTCGCGGTCAACATGAGCTTTGCCGAGCGGCTGGACAAGGCGGGCTTCACCCTGCGCGGCGGCGCGTTCGTGCCGGTCTCCGGCAAGCTGTATGCCGCTGTCCGCGACGCCTATATGAAATACCGCCTGGGGGAGGGCGCGTGATGGAATTTTATGACATCCTGCGCTCGCTTGTCACCAACGCGGGCCTGGTGACGCTCCTGTTCACGCTGGCACGGCCGAAATGCAGGCCCCGCACGGAATATCTGGTGCTTGCCGCCATCGTGCTCGCGGATTTCGGCGCGAACCTGTATTTTTACAGCCGGGGCGACTACACAATGCTGGCCAAGACCGACATCGCGTTTTTCCTGCTGGCGGGCGCGGCGGCAAAGCCGCTGTTTCGGGAAAAGGCCATGCCGTGGCTCTTCAACTGCCTGACGACGCTGAACGTCACCGCCGCGATCACCATTGTAAGTTATTATCTTTCCGACCTTCTCCCATATCCGTATTACGCCAACTCTGCCCTGCGCGCGCTGATGTACGGCGGGATGATCTGGCTGTTCCGCACGCGGCTGCGCCCGCTGTACCGGCAGGCGGCGGAGCGGTGGGACGTCTATCTCGTGGTGGCCGCGGGCATCGCCGTCAACTACGCCTGGTATTTTCTGTCGAGCGGCGACGTGGAGCGGACGCTGCAGACCGACTGCGTGCAGCTTCTGCTGCTGGCGGCGCTCTCTGCGCTGGTCTATTTCGCCATTTTCCATTCCCTGCGCGAAAACGCGCGGGAGGCGGCGCTGCGGGAGGAAAACCTGAAAATGCAGGCGGAGCGGGAGCAGATACGGGCGCAGCTGAATCTGATGGGCGAGTCCGTGCGGCAGATGAGCATTGTGCAGCACGACCGGCGGCATCTGGGCAACACGCTGCTGTCGCTGCTGGAGCAGGGGCAGACGGACAAGGCCGCCGAGCTCATCCGCCGGCAGAGCGAGGCGCTGCCGCAGAAGCCCCGGAGCTATTGCCGGAACGTACCGGTGAACGCCGCCGTCTCCTATTACGCGGAGCTGGCCGCGCAGCGGGGCGTCCGCTGCGACATCCGGCTGGACATCCCGGAAAATCCCGGAGCGGACGAGCTGGCGCTCGCCATGGCGGTGTCCAACCTCATGGAGAACGCCGTGAACGCGGCCTCCGCGCTCCCCGCCGGGCGGCGGGAGCTGCGTTTTACCGCCGTGTATACGGGGCAGCTTGTGATGGAGATCTCAAACCCCTATGAGGGCGAGGCGGAGCTGGGCGCGGACGGACTGCCCGTCGCCCGCGCCGAGGGACACGGGCGCGGCAGCCAGAGCGTGGCGGAGTTCGTCCGGCGCTGCGGCGGCGAGCTGGTCTACGAAACAGGCGGCGGCGTATTCACCGTCCGTCTGATGCTCTGACGACAATAAGCGCAAAAACAGGTATTTTAAGCGCAAAACAGGCGCTCCCTTTCGGTTTCTGCTATCGTGACAGCACGAGAGCACAGACGGGAGGGAGCGATTTTTTATGGAAAAACATGCAAGGCGCCGGGAGGACCGGACGCTCGACGCGCCCAACGCCGGCGGCAACGTCTGGCCCGGACAGTGCTGTCCGGCCTTTTCCGCCCGCGGCGGCGCGGCGGAAAGAACCTGCTGGTACTGCGTCTACGCGGATTTTCACCTGGACCGCCCGCGTGCGCTGGACGTGGGCGTATGCGAATGGCCGGACAAGGCCTGCGGTGCGGGAACATCCAAGCCGAATTTTTAGAACGGAGGCGGCGGAATGCTCCGAATTGCCATATGCGACGACCGGCCGGATCAGCTCGCGCGGATCCGCGCGGCGCTGCGCGTCTATTTTGAAACGCGCGGGGAACAGCCGGAGGTCTTTGCCTTCGACAGCTCCCTGCTGCTTCTGGAAAGCCTGGACCAGACCGGCGGCTGGGACATTCTCCTGCTGGACATCTGCATGCCCGGCATCCTCGGCACCGACGTCGCCCGGGAGATCCGTGCCCGGCGGGACAAGACGGAGATCGTCTTTCTCACAAGCTCCGACGAATACGCCGTCGACGCCTTTGCGCTGCGGGCGGCGCATTATCTCATCAAGCCCTTTGCGCAGGCGCAGTTTGACGAGGCGATGGACCGGGCCGTGGCGCGATTTGAAAGCGGCCGGGTGAAGAACCTGGTGGTGAAGCCGGAGGGCGGCGGCGCGCAGATGGTGGACATCGGCGACATCCTGTACATCGAGAGCCAGCGGCATGTGCTCACCGTGCATACGAAAAACGGCGACCTGACGGAAGGGCGGCGGTCGCTCGGGCGGATGCTGGAGGAGCTGGAAAAGGTCTCGCCGGGGCAGTTCGCCGCGCCCTACAAGGGCTACGTCGTCAACCGGCGCGCGATTACGGCCATCGAGCCGGAGCAGCTTTTGCTGCAGAACGGCGCGCGCATCCCCATCCCGAAGCGCTGCTACCGGGAGATCTCGGACGCCTGGTTCGACTATCTGTTTTCCGCGAACGGAGGGAAGTCATGAGCCCTGTGATGCTGGCAGCCTACCTGCTGAAATTCTATCTTCCCGGCCTCTTTTCCGTGCTGTTCCGCGGCTTCGGGCTGGGATACCGCAGCCGCCGGCGCTTTCTGACCGGCGTCATCGTCTATACCGTCTTCACGCTGGGCCTGTCCGCGCTGCTGATTTTGGGCCTGGGCTACGGCGCGTATACGCATCTTGCGGCCCTGGTCATGCTCTCGGGCGGCCTGGCCGTGCTGATCTATTCCACCGACCCGCCGGCCAAGACGATCTTTTTGCAGCTCACGCAGTCCTGCCTGACCACAGCCGTTTCCGTGCCGCTGAATCTGGCGCGCACGGTGTTCGGCTGGAGCTATCCGGCGCTGGCGCTGGTGATGGCGGCGGTATGCCCGCTGGTCTATTGGCTGGCGCTGCGGTGCTGGGCAAAGCCGCTGCGCTTCATGGCGGACAACCTCCGCGCCGAGCCCGCCGCGCTGATCGCGCTGCCCCTGCTGGTGACGGCGGCGGTCTACGTCGTTCCCGTGTATCCGGCCATGAACTTTGCCAACCATCCGCTCTACTGCACGGCGCTGATGCTGGGCCTGGAGCTGATCTATTTCCTGTTCATGTACGTTCTGTACCGCAACCTGCTCACCATCAGCCGCCTGCTGCTGGAGCAGGCGAACGCGAAGCTGCTGGAGGCGGAGCTCGGTTCCTATCAGGCGTCGCTGGATACGGCAAAGCAGGCACGGCACGATCTGCGCCACCACAACGCGGTGGTGCTGGATTTTCTCCAGAGCGGCGACACGGCGGGGGCCATGGACTATCTGCGCGCGAACGACCAGGCGCTCGCCGCCGCGAAACCGGCGCGGTATTCCGCGAATCCCGCCGCCAACGCCGTGCTGCGCGTCTATGCCCGGCGGGCACAGGAGCGGGAGATTGCCTTTGCGGTGAACGCGGAGTTCCCCGAAAACCTGCCGCTGAGCGCGCCGGAGCTGGGCGCGCTGCTCTCGAATCTGCTGGAAAACGCCGTGGAGGCCTGCGGCAGGGTCGAGTCGGCCGGGCGGCGCATCTGTCTGACCGCCGAGACGGGCGAAACAGGCCTGCAGCTGGAGATCCGCAACAGCGCCTCGGGCAGAGCGGCCTTTGAAAACGGCCTGCCGGTCTCCACGAAGCCCGGCGGCGGCACCGGGACGAGAAGCATCGCGCGCATCGTGCGCGGGTGCGGCGGGATGCTGCGCTTCCGGCAGGAGAACGGGGAATTTATCGTGCAGATCGTCCTGCCGCTGCGGTAGACGCCCCTTTTTGCCGCGTCGTGCGAAAATACCGCCGTTTCGTGCGGGATTTTCCACAGATGAGAAAAAATGTGCTACGGTGTGGGCAGAAAATGGGCAGAGGAGTGAGCCTATGCTTGATGTCACCGACCACACCGGCGAGGTGGAGCGCCGCGTCGCCGCCATTCCCGTCCGCACGCTGGACTGCTGCGCGTTTTTCACCCCGCGCGAATCGGCGCTGCCGCCCCGGCTGGAGTGCTGGTACTGTGTCCACGGCGGTTTCCCGGGCAGCGCCGACGACCCCCGGCAGACGGGATATTGTAAGTTTCAAAAGTGAAGGAGAAAGCGATATGAAAAAGAGAATCCTGAGCGTTTTCCTGACATTGTGCATGCTGCTGACCCTGCTGCCGACCATGGCGGCCGCGTCCACGACCACGGGCAATTTGATCGTAAATTCCGGCGGTGAAACAGCAGGTGCAAATTATGGCATGCTGAAATATAACGGCTGGAGCGAGGATACCTCGCCGGAGCGCGGCTATAGCTATGATGCGGCGAGTATGAACGTTACAGCACAAAGCGGCTCGATGGTGATGGGCTTCTACTGCATGGGCAACCCTTCAATCATTCAATCCAGCTGCTACCAGACCTTTGATATGACCAGCTATACGGCTGGCAACACCGTGCAGTACACGTTCACGGGTTTCATGGGGGCTTTTGCATTTGGCAGCGGAATAGGTACCGCCACCCTGAAGATTGAGCAGCTGGATACAAACGGGAACGTTGTGGCCAGCGATTCGTGCACCGAGCAGCAGCAGTCTGGTTCGACACTGGTGGCACACACGCTTTCCGGCACCATTCTCTCAGGTACCACGAGGCTGCGCATTTCCATCGCGGCGGATCTGAACGCGCAATATGACCAAAATAGCGATGCGTTCGCCGCCTTCGATGATCTGTCCCTGACGCTGACCACCACGCCGCGCCCGGACCTCACCGTCACCAGCGGCACCGAGGGCACGGACTACGCCTATACCGACGGCGTGCTGACGGTCAAGACCGCGACGGCGCTGACCATCGCCAACAACGATCCAACCAAGGCGACAGCCAATCGCATCGAGGTCACCTCGGCGAACGGTGCAAATCTTACGCTGGCCGGCGTGAACATCGACGTGAGCGGCACCGCGAGCATGGCAGCGTTCAAGATCACCCCGGCCGCCGGCGCGGTGAATCTCACGCTGGCGAACGGCAGCGCCAACACCCTCAAGAGCGGCGCGAACTGCGCGGGGCTGCAAAAGGACAACACAGCGCTGCTGACGATCCGCGGCGGGACAAACGGCACCGGCTCTCTCCATGCCGTCGGCGGCAGCAACGGCGCGGGCATCGGCGCGAACCCGGATAGTACAAACGGCAGCTCCATGACCATTACCGGCGGCAGCGTAATCACCGAAGGCGCTGTCGCCGGCATCGGCGGCGGCAATACCGGCGCCGGTACCTTCCATGTTGTAATTGCCGGCGGCAACGTCAGCGGGACGATCGGCGGCGGCAGCGCCTGTGCGCCGATTGACATCACCGTCAGCGGCGGCAGCGTGAATGCAGTACGCACCGGAGAAACCCCGACAAACGGCAGCGGTACCGCGGTGCAGCTCTATACGCTGACGATCAAGGATGAGAACGACTATCCCCTTGCCGACACGGCGGTGACGGCGCTGACCGCAACGCCCGCCCTCGGCTACACCTACGGCATGACGGACGTAAAAACCGACGCGAACGGCAAACTGTACGTCTATCTTCCGGCGGGCAAGACCGCCGTGTCCGTCACGGCGGGCGGCGTGAGCTATTCCGGCAGCGTGACCGGCGGCGCGGCAACGCTTCTGCCGCCCCAGGCCCGCTGGGGCACCGACGACACCTGTGCCGCAGGCGGAGGCACCCTGACGGATGCCGTGACCTACGCCAACGGCCTTGCCGACGGCACGGCGTACATCCAGCTTCTGTCCGATGTAAAAATTGCCAGTATGCTTGAATTTTCCTCCGGCAAGACCACCATCCTCGACCTCAACGGCTTTGACATCGATCGCGGGTCGACGACTGAAAACGAAAGCAGCGTTCTCAATGTGCAGGGCAGCTTGACGCTCAGGGACACCAGCGACAGCGCTGCGACTGCGCCCGGCAAAATCACAGGCGGACGCTTTATGCGCATTGGCGGCGTGTACGTTGCCGGCAACCTTGTGATGGAGGGTGGCAGCATCACCGGCAACACCGCCTGCGGCGGCAGCGGTGGGGGCGGCGTGTGCGTCGGCGGCAGCTTCACCATGACAGGCGGCAGCATCACCGGCAACACCTGCGAAAGCGGCGGGGGCGGCGGCGTGTTTGTGTCCGGCGGCAGCTTCACCATGACCGGCGGCAGCATCACCGGCAACAATGCCGACCTCAACGGCGGCGGCGTGTATGTAAGCGGCGGCAGCCTGACTCTCGGCGGCGCGGCGGAGATCACCGGCAACACCCGCGTTGCGGGCGACACCTCTGCGACCGACAACATCTATCTGGCCACTGGCCGCACCATTACGATCAGCTCGGCGCTGACAAACAAAACGCCCATCGGCGTGAACATGCAGACCCCGGGCGTGTTCACCGCCGGCAATACAGTGACAAACAGCGATTATCTCACCAATTTCACCTCCGACAGCGCGAACTTCGCCGTGCGCGCCGCGGCGGAAAACCAGCTTGAGCTGGCGGCGTTGTATGCCATCACCAAGACCGCCGCGACGAACGGCAGCTTCACGGTGAAGCGAAATGACAGCGAAGCGTCCTCCGCCGTTCAGGGCGACACCGTCACCGTGACGCCTGCGGCGGACAGCGGCTACGCGCCCAGCGGAATTTCCGTCAGCAAGACAGGCGGCGATTCCACGGCCGTGACCGTTGCAAACGGCGCGTTTACCATGCCGGCCTACCCGGTCACCGTTGCCGTGACATTCAAACATGTCGCCGTGGCGCCGGGTGCGCCCGTCATCGGAACCGGCGCAAACCATCCTACGGATACCGCCATCACCGTCAGCACCTACGCGGGGCAGGAATATTATATTTCCACCAGCGCGGATGCCCCCGCAAGCTGGAGCGGCGCGGGCTATTACAAAGCGGCGGAGGACGGCACGCATGCCTTTACGGGCCTGACGCCCGCCACGAAATATTACATCCACACCCGCACGGCGGAGACCGACACCGCCATGCCGTCGGAAAGCGCGAAAACCCAGCAGTACACGCAGCCGACGGCTCCCGCCGCCAGCAGCGTGACCATCGACTACGCCAACGAAACCGTCAGCTTTGCCGGTACCCTTGAGGTCTATACCGCGCAGATCGGCGGCACCCCGATCATCAGCAGCGGCAGCATCAGCAATCACATCCCCGACGCCGGCAGCTCCGCACAGACCGTCTGCGTCCGCGTGAAGGCCGTCTCCGGCGGCGCGCCCGAATCCGAGTGGACGGCGGTCGCCATCCCGGCAAGACCGGCAAACGGCGCGGCGCTCACGGTGGACACGGCGGCTGAAACCGTCACCGTCCCGGCAGGATACAGCTATCAAATCGGCAGCGGCAGCGCCGTCGGCGTTTCTGCGAACACAGCGGTCGCTCTCGCTCCCGGCGCGGTGCTGACCTGCTGGAAAACCGCCACAGGCAGCGCGTTCAAGAGCGCCGAGGCCTCCGTCACGGCTCCTGCGCGGCTTGCCGCGGTTGACTCCAAGACTCTCACGGTAAACGGGATCGCCGAGAAACTGTCCACCGCGGCGGGCATGCAGTACAGCACAGACGGCGGAGCGACCTGGACGGACTGCACCGCCGACATGGCGCTCACCGCCTTCGGCTGGGACGGCACGGCGGAAAAGTCCGTGCAGGTGCGCATGAAGGCAACCGCCGAAGAAAGCGGAAAATATGCCAGCGACAGCATCACCGTGACCATCCCGGCCCGCGCCGCCGCACCCTCTGCCGCGGTGGCGAACGAAACAATTTTTGGCAAGCATGACGGAGCGATCACTGGCGTCACTGCGCTCATGGAGTACCGGAAATCCGGCGCGAGCAGCTGGACGGCCGTCACCGGCACAGCGATTGCCGATTTGGAACCGGGCGTCTACAACGTTCGCATAAAGGCCACAGCTGACGCGGTATATTCAAACGCAAAAGAACTGACCATCGCCGCCGGGAGCAAACTGACGCTGACCCTCGACGCGCAGGGCGGAACGGCAGCAGGCAAGATCGAAAATATCGAGTGGCAGAAAACCGTCGCGCCGCCCGCGGCCGCCCGTTCCGGCTACACCTTCGGCGGCTGGTTCACCGCAGCGGAAGGAGCGGGAACCCAGCTTACCGATGCCACGAAAATTGAAGCCGACGCCACCTATTACGCCAAGTGGACGGCCAACACCTATACCGTGACCTTCCATGCCAACGGCGACAAGGCCACCGGCGAAATGGGCGTTCAGTCCCACACCTATGACACGGCACTGGCGCTGACGGCAAACGCCTTTGTCCGCACGGGCTATGCCTTCTCCGGCTGGAACGCCGCGGCGGACGGAAGCGGGACAGCTTATGCCGACCGGCAGAGCGTAAAAAATCTGCTCGCCGAACAGAACGCAAATTTCGACCTCTATGCCCAGTGGACGGAGAATACCCGGCACAATCTCACCGGCACTGTGACAGACGACGCGGCGCCCGCCGCCCCGGTTTCCGGCGCGGCAGTGGCTCTGAAGCAGGGCGAAACGCTCGTCGCTTCCACCGTTACCGACGCTGACGGGCAATTCCTGTTCACCAACCTGCTGCCCGGCAGTTATAATCTGGTGGTCACAAAGGACGGCAAGACCGTGACCATGCTCTGCGCGATAGAAAAGGCCGGTACGACCCAGACTTATACGCAGAACGTGACGCTGCCCACGGCAGCCTCCAACAGCAGCACCCTGACGGTCGCAAAGGACGAGGGCGTCAAGGAGCTACCCAGGATCGTGGTCGGCGGACTGGACGAACTGGCGGAAAATGAAAAATCCAACATCTTCATGACTGTCACCCAGAAGGCCGAGGACAAGAGCAATGCGGAGCAGAAGACCATTCTGGTGAGTGCCGGCGGTCAAAGCGTAGGGATGTATCTGGAAGTAACGTTAAAAACGAACGGTTACGCGCTGACCGAGGCCGACAACGTATTGGAGATCGTGATTCCATATGACTTTTCCGCCAAGAGCAACGTGAATGTCTGGCGCTGCCACAACGGAAGCGCGGAAAAATTCACATCGCTCAAGACCATGCCCACCGCTCCCTATGCCGATATGACTTTCTTCGCGGACACGCAGAACGGCCTGCTGTATATCTTTGCCGGCAAGTTCTCCACCTACGCCGTCAGCTATACGCAGAATCGCGGCAGCAATGCCGGCAGCTATCCCGTTGTCGTCGATACGGCAGGCATCAAAAACGGCAATGTGACCGTATCGCCCGCCAGCGCCTCCGCGGGAGCAACGATCATCGTCACCGTCAACCCCGACGCGGGCTATGCGCTGGACAAGCTGACCGTGACCGACGACAGCGGCAAGGTGCTCGCTCTCACGGACAACGGAAATGGCACGTACAGCTTCACCATGCCGAACAGCAAGGCGAGCGTCGCCGCCGTGTTTGTGCAGTCCGAAAGCCCGTTCACGGACGTCGCAAAAACCGCGTACTACTGCGAGGCCGTGCTCTGGGCCGCCGGCAAGCGGATCGCGCGCGGCACCGGCGCAAGCATCTTCAGCCCGGACGGCATCTGCACCCGCGCGCAGGCCGTGACCTTCCTGTGGCGGGCCATGGGAAGCCCGGAGCCGGCGGGCAAGGCCAGCCCCTTCGCCGACGTTGCGGCGGAAGCATACTATTACAAGGCTGTGCAGTGGGCGGCGGAAAAGGGCATCGCCCTCGGCACCTCTGCAGCGACCTTCTCGCCCGGTGAGACCGTGACCCGCGCCCAGACCATGGCCTTCCTCTGGCGCGCGGCGGGCAAACCCGCGGCGGGCACGGAAAATCCTTTCTCGGACGTGGCTGCCGGAGCGTATTATGAAAGCGCAGTTCTCTGGGCCGTCGCGCAGAAAATCACGCGGGGCGCCGCCCCTGCGGCCTTCTCTCCCGAAGGCCTCTGCACCCGCGCCCAGACCGTCACCTTCCTCTATCGGTATCTCGGCAAATAAGCAACCCCCAAACAGAGGGCGCCGGCGGAACGATTCCGCCGGCGCCCTCTGTTGAGGATACCAATTCGAGCAGGTCCGCTTTCTGCGAATTCACCGGCTCCGTCACGCTGCGGCGCATGCCCGCCGCCCTTGCTATTGGCAACGCCGCCGCATTTTCGATATTTGAGCTACTTGCCCGTCTGGCGCCAGAGGAAGGTGACGATCTGGGCGCGGGTGCATCCCTGCGCGGGCGAGAAGGTCGCCGCGGCGGTGCCCAGGGCGATTTTCTCGCGCACAGCCCAGGCAGCGGCGTCGGTGTAGTAGCGCCCGCTGCCGACATCCGTGAAGGGATTCGCGGCGGCTGCGGCCGGGCTTCCCGCCGCCCGCCAGAGGAAGGTCACGACCTGCGCGCGGGTCCCGGCGGCGTTGGGGCTGAAGGTCCCGCTGCCGGACCCCTTGGCGATGCCTTTTTCCACCGCCCAGAGGACCGCCTTGTAATAGTAGGCGTCCTTGCTCACATCGGTAAACGGGCAGGTCGCTGCCGCCGGCTCGGGAGAGTCCGCGGCCCGCCACAGGAACGTCACGGTCTGGGCGCGGGTGCAGGTATCATCGGGGGCAAATGCGGTGGCCGTCTTGCCGTCGGCGACGCCGCTGTTCACCGCCCAGACCGCGGCGGTGTAGCAGTCGCTGTCGCCCGGCACATCGGCGAAGGGGAACTGTCCCAGAATATACCGGCTCAGGTGCGTGGTGGTGAAGGTCACCGTGCCGGTCTTTGCGTCATAGGCCGCGGCATGGGGCTCGAGAGTCCCGTCGTCCCGCAGGAACCAGACCACCAGCTTGCTGACGTCCTCCCCCGCCCTGGGCGTGTAAGGCACGCTGACGGTGATGACGCCGCCGCCGAAGTCGGAAATTTTCACGCCGTCCATCAGCACGTTCACGTCCACGATCAGGGCGTTTTTGCCCAGCAGCTTTTGCTGCTTTGCCGTGAGCTGAGAGGGCTTCACGGTCTCCGCCCGCGGCGGTGACGGTGCTGGCGCTGACGGTGATGGAAGCCGCGGACTCGCTGAATGTGCTAAGGCCGCAGCTGCCGCTCCAGCCGGAAACGCCGGTAATTTCAGATGTAAACGCCTTGTCGCTGTACATTTTGCCGTTCCTGTAATACAGCGTGCGGCTTTCCTCCGACGCCAGCGCCGGGGCGGGCAGCAGAGCCAGCACCAGCACCAGGCACAGCAATACCGATAACACTCTCTTTTTCATCTTGTCTCCTCCTGTTCCCATTCGGGTTTTTTCGCTTCCGATTTGTCCTGTACGAGGTGCAGCAGTCCAAGCAGACTTTCAAAGCGCGCTGCCGTGTTGTCCGTGAACTGTACCTCGCCCTGCCACTCTGCGTTTTTTATTCCGTCCACAGTGATACGAAACAGAGCCCGCGCAATGGCCTTTTCCTCATTCATCGTCTGCCTCCCGGTTCGGCAGACATGAAAATGATCTGCCACATTGTCTCAAGTGTAGCAGATCATAAAAATTCGTCCATTGCCCAAACGGGTAATTCTTTTGCAATGATTACAGCTTCCTCACAGCGGCCCAAAAGTCTTTGCCGGACGCATCGCGTCCGGTTTGCCCTTCGCACCCGGCTTTATGCAGGCGGCGCATCGGGGCCGAATCCCGCTCTGTCCGCCGCAGCCCCTGAACGCGCCGCGTTTTCAGGGGCTTTCCCTGTCTTTGCGTGATGCCCGGTTTTTATTTCACCGTTCTGTGATGCCCGACGCTGCCCGGATTTCCCAAAAATGCAATAAAAAGCAGCGCGGAGCTTTCAGAGGGTCCGTCCTGAAAGCTCCGTTTCGCTGCTTTTCTTTCTGCCGTATTTCCCGGCTGACGCTGCGGGCTTCGCCTCTGCCGCCGTTTCCTTTGGCGGGTACCGCTCGTCACCGTTTTTTGGTCAGGCCGCGAGCGGCATAATGGTTTGACGGATTCCCGTCTGCTTTTCCGCCGTCAGATCGGCCTTTGGGCTTTGCGGGCGATGGTCCCGCGCACGCTTTCGGCGATTGCGGCGGCATCCAGTCCGTATTTTCTCTGCAGCTTGTCATAGGGTCCGCACTCCGCGTGGCAGTCCTGCAGGCCGAGAAACGACATCGGGACCTGTTTTCCGGCGCGGCAGAGCGCCTCGGCGACGGCGCTGCCGAGACCGCCGATCACGCTGTGTTCCTCCGCCGTGACGACGGCGCCCGTCTCCGCGGCGCAGGCGACGACCGTCTTTTCGTCCAGCGGCTTGAGGCAGAACATATCCACGACCGTAATCTCGATCCCCTCGGCCGCCAGCAGCTCCGCCGCCCGGATGGCGTTCCCGGCCAGAAGGCCGCAGGCAATGACCGCGGCGTCGGCACCCCGGCGGAGGATCTTGGCTTTTCCGGTCTCAAAGGTCTCGTTCTCCCCATAGAGCTCCGGCATCGCATCGCGCGAGAGGCGCAGATACATCGGTGAGGGGTCCTCAATGGCGTTCTTCACGAGCCAGTCGGTTTGCCGCGCGTCGCTGGCCACATAGACCTTGAAATTCGGCAGCGCGCGCATGATCGCAAGGTCGTCGATCGAGTGATGGCTCGGTCCGTCGAACGCGTCGGACAGGCCGCCGTAGGCTCCGGCAAATTTGACCGGGATTCTGCTGTAAGAGCTCAGCGCGCGGGCGCCGAGCAGGCCGATGGAGGTGAGAAACACCGCGAAGGTGTTGACAAAGGGAATTTTCCCGGAGGCCGCCATGCCTTCGGCCACGGCGACCATACCGGCCTCCGCGATTCCCATGTTGAAAAACCGTTCCGGACAGGCGGCGGCAAACGTGCTGCTCTTGGTGGAGCCGGAGACGTCGGCGTCCAGCACGACGACCCGCGGATCTTCTGCGCCGTAGCGGACCAGCGCCTCGCCGTAGGCGTCCCGAATTGTCTTTGCCATTACTGCACACCTCCCAGTTCTTCCATGGCGCGCGCATAGTCCGCGTCGCCGATGGGCTTTCCGTGCCAGGCGTTTTGTCCCTCCATGAAGCTGACGCCCTTGCCCTTCACCGTATGGGCCAGCACGATCGTCGGCATGCTTTCGATTGTCTTCGCCGTTTCAAACGCCTGATAGAGCGATTCGATGTCGTGGCCGTCGCATTCGATGCAGTACCAGCCGAAGCTCGAGAACTTGGCCCGAACGTTTCCCGTCGGCATGATCTCGTTGGTGGTGCCGTCGAGCTGCACGCCGTTCCAGTCCAGGACCGCGCAGAGGTTGTCCGCGCGGAACTTTGCGGCGGCCATGGCCGTTTCCCAGACCGTGCCCTCGTTGATCTCGCCGTCGCCCAGCACCGCATAGACGCGGGCCGGCGACTTGTCGAGCTTCGCGGCCAGCGCCATACCGAGCGCCGCGCCGAGCCCGATGCCGAGCGGACCGGTGGTCATATCCACGCCGGGCGTATCCAGCATGCAGGGGTGCCCCTGCAGCCTTGTTTCAAAGTCGCGCAGCGTGTGCATTTCCTCCGCGGGAAAGAAGCCGCGCTCCGCCAGAACCCGGTAGAGCATCGGCGCCGCATGGCCCTTGCAGAGGACCAGCCGGTCGCGGTCACTCCAGACCGGATCGTCCGGTTTGACATTCATCTGCGTGAAATACAGCGTCGTCAGAATCTCGCAGACGGAGAGCGAGCCGCCGGGATGCCCCGTCTGTTTCTCATGCAGCGTTTCGATCAGATCGGCCCGGAACTGTCGGCACATCTGTTCCAGGCGCAGTTTCAACTCAGTTTTCATGGCTTTTCACGTCCTCATTGATTGACAACGTGAATCGGCGCGCCGTCCAGATAGGCTTTCAGGTTCTGCGCGGCGCAGTCCATGATCCGCTGGCGGCTTTCCCTCGGCGCCCAGGAGATATGCGGCGTGATAAAGCAGTTTTTGGCCTTCAGCAGCGGGTTGTCGCCCTTGATCGGCTCGGAGGAGACCACGTCCAGACCGGCGGCATAGACTTTGCCGCTGTTCAGCGCATCGGCCAGGTCCTGCTCCACAACCAGCGGGCCCCGGCTGTTGTTCAGAATTATCACGCCGTCCTTCATTCTGGCGATGGTATCGCGGTTGACGATGCCCTGCGTCTCCGGGAAAAGCGGGCAGTGCAGCGCAATGACGTCGGATTCCTTCAGCAGCGTGTCAAGATCGACGTACGTTCCGATGGCGCGGCCGGCTTCGCTCTCATAGCTGTCATAGGCGAGAACGCGCATTTCCATCGCCCCGGCGATTTTCCCGGTCTGCTGGCCGATGCGGCCGAAGCCGATCACGCCGATCGTCTTGCCCGCCAGCTCGATCAGGGGATAATCCCAGAAGCACCAGTCGGCGCTGGATTCCCACCGGCCGCTGTGGACGGCGTCGGAATGGTGGGCCACATGGTGGCAGATCTCCAGCAGCATGGCGATTGCAAACTGGCCGACGGCGGCCGTGCCATAGGTGGGAATGTTGGTCACGGGGATCCCCTTTTCCCGCGCATAGGCATAGTCCACCACGTTGTAGCCGGTCGCCAGCAGGCTGATGAATTTCAGATTGGGGCAGGCGTCGATGACCTCCCTCGTGATGGGCGTCTTGTTGGTATAGACGACCTCCGCGTCGCCGATGCGGGCGATGATCTCCTTTGTATCGTTCAGGGGCGTGCGGTCATAGACCTTCAGCTCGCCCAGCTCCTCCAGCTGCTCCCAGCTCAGATCGCCGGGGTTTTCCGTATATCCGTCCAAAATGACAATTTTCATCGTTTTTCTCCCTTTCCGGTTCTTCAGTCGCGGACCAGCGCCCAGGCGCGGTTCAGCTTCCGCTTCGTGTTGGCGAGAATGATCGCCGCATTTTCTCCGGGCATCAGCGTGACCTCCATGGAGAGCACCAGGGGGTCGTTCTCCCGGAAGAAGCCCTCGTCCTTAAGCACGCTGAGATAATCCGCAAGCTCCGCCACGTCGTTGGCGCTGTCGGGATAGCCGAGCCGCGGATGCTTGTCGCCGTAGCCGGGGAAACCGGGCTTGACGACGGCGTTGCCGAAATGCAGATGCGTGACATAGGGCCGCAGGGTGCGGATCACGTCGCGGCTGACCTCATAGGTCGTCGGGAAATGGCTCAGATCGATCAGCAGGCCGAAGTTGTGGTGCGTCGTCCGCATATCCGCCGCAAACCGCGCCGCCAGCGGAGCCGGCCCGATCAGCGCGGCCTTGTCCATGTCATAGTCGAACACTTCGAGCTCCACTGTCATGTTTTTGGATGCGGCATAGTCGCAGACGGCGCGCGTGGTCTTCAAAAGCTGCGCGTAGGCCGCTTCCTTCGTTTCCGGCGCCCATTTCCCGGCCAGGAAGGCGATTCCCTTCGCGCCGAGATACGCCGCCTCGTCGACCGCTTCCAGCAGCGTCGCCTCCGCGGCGGCCCGCCCGGCCTCGTCGAGGTCGTTGGGGTTCAGCTTCGGCCCCAGCAGCCGCGGCTGCGCGCCGTAGCAGACCTTCATGCCGGACTGGGCCAGCAGTTCCTTCGCCGCCGCGCGTTTGCCGTCGTCCGGGATCCGGCACACCTCCAGCGCGTCGAAGTCGCCGTCGGCGCAGAGCTCCGTCAGGCTTTCGATCACGTCGCGGCCGGGGTGGCTCATCCATTGGATGGTGCCGAGCTGAAAATACTTGTGAATGGATTCTTTCATGTGGTTGCTCCTCTCTTTTTTTCGGCTGGAGAATGTCAGGCCTTTGATTCGTTTTTGTCAGGCTTGCGGCCGCCGGCTTTCCGGCGGCGGTGTCCGGATGTGCAGGCATTGCTTTCCCGGCGGCCGGTTTTCGCCGCGTATACAGAAAGCGCCTGCCCGCTGACCGGCATCGCGCCATGGGGCTGCTGCTCATGAAAAACCGGATCACCGCCCTTCCGTCCGGCCATACGGTCATTTGTTTTGCGTGAATGTTGTATTACATATTTTCTCTTGTCCTTATTATAGGCGGATATTCCGAGGAGGTCAAGAAGCATTTTCCGCTTCGTCCCGCTTTTTCATCGTTGCTGCATCCAAATTATTTGAATATTTTTTGTCTATTTCTCCGGTTTATTTCATTTTTTATCGAGCATATTGACACGTCAACTTTTTTAGATTACAATTATTAAAATTAAATTTTGTTTTTATAAGTTGTAATACATGTTGCATCAAAAAAGAAACAAGGAGGCGCGTTCCCCATGAAAGCAATCGTGAAATACGCGGCGGAGCCCGGCCATATGGAGATCCGGGAAATCCCGGAACCCACGCCGCTGCCGGGCCAGGTCAAAATCAAGGTCACCGCCGCCGGCATCTGCGGCTCCGACCTGCACATCTATGACAGCGACATCGCCATCCCCGTCCGTCCGCCCGTGGTCGTGGGCCATGAGTTCTCCGGCGTGATCGCCGGGCTGGGCGAGGGCGTGGAGGGCTTCTCCGTCGGAGAGCGCGTTGTATCCGAGACCGCCTTCAGCTACTGCGGGACCTGCGAAAGCTGCCGCGAGGGCTGGTACAACCTCTGCCCGGAGCGCCGTACCCTGGGCTACTGGTACAACGGGATTTTCACAAACTACACCGTCGTGCCCGCCGGGCGGGTACACCGCATTCCGGACAACGTCTCCGATATCGCCGCGGCAATGACGGAGCCCCTGGCCTGCGTCTGTCACGCGGTGTTTGACCTCACCGTCATCTCGCCGACGGATCTCGTGCTGGTCTCCGGTCCCGGTCCAATCGGCCTGATGGCCATGCAGGTCGCGCGGGCGCACGGCGCGCGGACGCTGGTGACCGGCACCGACGCGGACGAGGAGCGGCTGGCGCTGGCCCGAAAGCTCGGCGCCGAGTATACCGTAAACGTTCAGCAGGAGGATGCGGCCGCCGTCGTCTCCGGGCTGACAGGCGGCAAGGGCGTCGACGTGGTTCTGGAGTGCTCCGGCAATCAGCACGGCATCAACACCTGCCTGCGGCTTCTGAAAAAGCGCGGCTGGTTCACGCAGATCGGCATGGGCGCGCCGACGATCCCCTTTCCGATCGAAGTTCTCAACTACAAGGAACCGCATGTCTCCGGCTCTCTCGGCTCCCGCAAAAGCAGCTGGGTGCAGGCCCTGGATCTGCTCTCCCGCGGCAAGGTCCGCGTCGAAGAGCTGGCAAACGTCCGCCTTCCCATGGAACAGTGGGAAGAGGCGTTCGACCGTTTCCGCAGGAAAGACGGCGGAAAATTTATCCTTTATCCGTTTCGTGCGTAATCGCCCAGCTTTTCAAATGCAGCGCTGCCGTAATTTTCCAGCATCGCTGCATTTTTGTATCTGTTCCGAACTGTCAATTTCCAACAAAATGCTCTCTGTTTTTTTGGGTGTATCGCGCGCGCCGCCCGTATTGACATTTCTTTTTTTTCAATGTTATAATGCATATAGTTCAAATAATAAAAGTTGATTTCACTATTCAAAATTCATGAAGCTCTTCCTGCAGAATCAAAATCTCGCGCCGAAAACGGTACAAAATTCTTGATGAGGTGAAGGAAATGAACGAAAAATGGATCTTGTACAGAAACCGAATCTTCTTTGACAGCTCGGCAGACACCTTTGCGGCCGCCGCCGAGGCAGCCCGCAGGGAGCTGGAGGCCGAGCAGGACTTCAGGATGCTGGCCGAGCTTGCCATCGATCTGCAGTCCTATCTGGTCAGCTACGTGGAGGGCTGCACGCCCTCGCTCCGCGAGACCGCCCGCATCCAGTCCGAGGCCATCATCGCCGATCTGCGCGGCAGGGGCGAGGACGAACTGCTCCGCTATGTCAGCGAGGAGCTGGACGTGCTGAAAAACAGCAGCCTGATCCAGCTCACGGAGCTGGCCGATCAGAAGAAGCTGGCCGTCCGCTGGGGCAACGACAACGGCCTCGGCCTGATGAACGCCATGCGCCGCGGCGCCATGTTCGTGACCACGAACCCGCCGATCGTGAATATGGCGCGGAAGGAATGCGCGGCGGAATATGACGCGATTCGCGACCGGATCTGCGCCGAATACGCCGGCGAGTCCGTCGAGCGCCGCGTCTCGCGGCTCACCATGGCCGTGGTGCTGGATAACTGCCGCGCCCTCTATCCGATCTATCTGCGCAGCAATCGCCGGTACGGCTACGTCCACTATCAGGTGAATCCGAATCTGTACCGCGACAGCGAGGCCATGACGGAGGAAATTCTCTTTGCGCGGGCCGAGATGGAAAAAGCTCTCGGCGGAACGCCCAACGTGCTGTTCAAGGTTCCTGGCACCAAGGCCGCTCTCAAAACCGTAGAGGACGTCTCAAAGCTCGGCATCGGCGTCACGATCACCGTCAACTTCAGCGCCTCGCAGAGCGAAGCCTTCGCCCGCAGAATTCAGGCCGGCACGGCTGAACGCGCCTTTGTCGTCATGATGGCCGGCCGGCTCGACAGTCCGGTGGAGCAGGAGCTGGCGGCGGCCGGTGCTGTCGATGCAGGTATTCTGGCCCGCTCCGCGAGCCGCGCCGTGACCTGGCAGGTCTATCACAACGTTCTCAAAAAGCACGGCTACGACAAGGTCGGCATCCTGGTGGCCTCGCTCCGCGGCTCCTGGAACTTCGCCGCCTCCCTGACGGACGACCCCTCCTCCGAGCTCGTGGTCTCCTCCTTCCCCGACAAGTGGAAAGCCTACGAGACCGCGCAGCAGTCCTATCAGCCGCTGCTGCAGGAGGAGCCGGATCCGGAAACGCTGCGGCAGCTCGCCGCCAGTAAGGTGTTCCGCGACGCTTTCGCTCTGGACGGTCTGACCCCCGACGAATTCGACACCTACGCCCCCGTCGCCGCCACCCTGAACTCGTTTATTCAAACCTATGAGGAGCTGAAAGCCTACATGGGCGGATAAGGGCGCCGGACCGCAGCAGCGGCCGCCGCTCCGTACTCCCGCGGCATTCCAATCCCGGAGGCGCAGGCAGCCCCGGCCGGCTTCGGCCGCGGGCCTGCTTCCCCGCGCTTCCGCTCCGTCCCATCGCGATTTTTGAAACAGGAGGGTTTACCATGAAACTTGAGAATCGCACGGCGATCGTGACCGGCGGCGCGCAGGGCATCGGGCTTTCCATTGCCGCGCTGCTGGCGGAAAACGGCGCGTCGGTCGCCATTACCGACGTCAACACCGCCAAGGCCGAGGAACAGGCTGCCGCGCTCTGCGCGCGCGGCTTTAGGGCCATGGGCTGCTACTGCGACGTCTCCCGCCCCGAAAGCATCGAGCAGGCCTTTGCCGCCGTCGCGGCGCAGTTCGGCGGGATCGACATTCTGGTCAACAACGCCGGGATTCTGTTCTCCACGCCCGTGGAGGAAATCACGGAGAAGGAATGGGACCTCGTCATGGCCGTCAACCTCAAGGGCTGTTTCTTCTGCATGCAGAAGGCGCTTCCCTATCTGAAGGGCCGCGAGCATCCCAGAATCATCAACATCTCTTCTGTGGCCGGGAAAATGGGTTCCTATGCCTCCGGCATGGCGTACGTGGCCTCGAAGGGCGGCATTCTCTCTCTGACCTACGGCATGTCGCGCCGCCTCGCGCCCCACCGCATCACGGTCAACGCGGTCTGCCCCGGCACCATCGAAACGGAGATCATCCGGCAGTGGACGCCGGAGAAAATCGCGGAGCTGACCGCAAACATCCCGCTCGGCACGCTCGGCAAGCCCGGCGACATCGCGCAGGCCGTGGCATTTCTGGCGTCGGACGAGAACGATTTCATCACCGGCGAGGCCATCAGCGTCAACGGCGGCATGTACTGCGGCTGAATTGAGGAGGATTTGAACCATGCAGGACACTTATTTCGACTGGCTCCAGCGCGAAACCCCGACCCGCTGGTGGCACGACTCCGGAAATCCCGACGAAATCGAGCTGGCGCTGCAGCGCCATGCCATGGGTGTGACCACCAACCCGGTGCTCACCTTCCGCACCTTCCGCATGCAGCCGGAATTCTGGGAAGCGGCTGTCTCCGAAATTCCCGGCGATCTGGATTTTGAACCGCACGCCGAGGCGCTGCTCCGGCTCGTCGCCACCTATGCCGCCTCCAAGGTCTATCCGATCTTTCTGGAGACCAACGGCGAGCACGGCTATGCCCTTGGCCAGCTGAACCCAGGCCGGGCCGGCGACGCCGCGGGTATGCTGGCACAGGCCAGACGTTACCGCAGCTGGGCGCCGAACATCGCCATCAAGCTGCCTGCCACCAGGGCCGGCATTGAGGTGATCGAGCAGATCGCCGCCGAGGGCATCCCCATCTGCGCCACGCTGAACGTCTCCGTCGCGCAGGCGATTGCGGTCGCCGAGGCCTACGAGCGCGGCCGGGCCAAAGCCATCGAGGCCGGCGTTCCCGTCGCGCCCTGCATCGCCGTCCAGCAGGTCGGCCGGATCGACGACTATCTGCGCGACGTCGCCATGGATATGAAGCTGGGCCTCTCCGAGCGCACCGTCACCAGCGCCGGCATCGCCGTCGCAAAGCGGTCCTACGGTATATTCCGGGAACGCGGCTATCACGCCGTCATCATGCCCGCAGGCTGCCGCGGCGCGCACCATCTGACGGCCCTGGCGGGCGGAAAGGTCATTTTCAGCATGACGACCCGTGTTCAGGACATGGTGCTGGAGGCGGACCCGCCGCGGGTCGCGCACATCGATGAGCCGGTGGACGAGGAGATTCTGCGCGAGCTGCTGCAGATGCCTGAATTCCGCCGCGCCTACGAACCGGACGGCATGCAGCCGCCGGAGTTTATCACCTTCGGCGTCATGCAGAAGCTGCTCTCTCAGTTTATGGAAACGGGATGGGCGCCGCTGGAGACCTACCATTCGACCCGCGTCTCCGGCCGCTGGATCTGACAATTCCCAAGCCGGCGGTCCGCAAACAGTTGATTTTTCAAATATGCTGATTTATAATGAAAAAAACTGAAATTAGGGGATCGTCATGAAAGAAAAGCCCGCAACACCATCTGCAAACCAATCGGCAGAGAAAGCTCTGCGCATCATGGAATACCTGTCTTTATGCAGAGATCCGGCCCGGCTGATGGATATTGCAGACGACCTGAAGCTCAATGTCAGCACGACCCTCCGGTTTATCAATTCTCTGCAGAAATGCGGCTACGTCGTCCAGGATCCGGAAACCCAGCGCTACTACCTGACCTTCAAGATCTGCAGGATCGCGAATCAGCAGCTGAAAAACATGGAGCTTTACCGGATTACCCATCCATTTTTGCAGCAGCTCTCCAACTATTTCGATGAATCCGCCTGCATTTCCATCGAGCGGAACATGATGATGGTCTACGTCGACGTGGCCACCAGTCCAAGCCGCATTCTGATGGGGCAGCAGTTCATCGGCAATGCGGTTCCCATGCACTGCACGGGAAACGGGAAACTGATTCTGCAGCAGTACAGCGACGACCAGCTCAACAAGCTGATTGCCGCCAAGGGCCTCACAAGGTACACGGACCACACCATCACCACCAAGGAAGCGCTTCTTGATGAGCTGGAAAAGATCCGCAAGCGCGGTTATGCGATCGACAACGAGGAATGCGAGATCGGCGCGCGCTGCGTAGCCTGCCCCATCTGCGACTACACCGGGAATATCATTGCCGGCGTCAGCATCACGGGTCCCTCGACCCGCATCACCATGGAAGTCATTCGGGAGAAGCTGCATTTTATCCGCGAGACGGCGGATCAGATCTCCCAGGCACTCGGCTACTGAATGAAGCGGGGCGGCGCAGTGTGTCAAAAAGCCTCGCAGAGTTTGCGCCCGCAGGCGCAAAAAATTGTAAATCCGCTTTTCCCGGCGGCTGGTACGTCGGGAAAAGCACTTTACAGCCCGCAAGTGTGGAATTTTCGCGTCTCACGCCGCGAAAATTATGCGCGCAGCGGGCTGCATTTTTTGTCGAAGAAGGCCCATCGGGCCTTCTTCGACAGTCTGAAGCGGGGCGGCGCTTCTGCGCCGCCCCGCCGAATACATGACGGCCCGCCGCAGAAGCTGCGGCGGGCCGTATCTTGCCCGAAAGCGCGTTCAGGCGATGTCGATGACCGCCTTCATCACCGCGCCGGGGTTCTGGTCCAGCGACCGGTAGCCGTCCGCCGCATCCTTCAGCGGAAACCGCTGCGTGATGAAGCCGTCCACCCGGACGCGTCCCTCGTAGAGCAGCCGGATCGCGTCCTGATAATCCTCGCGGACGTACATCATATGGCCGATCAGGTTGACCTCCCGGCGCTGCATCTGCGGCACCGTGAGCGTCACCGGTTCTTTGTAGTTCGCCGTCAGCACGATCTCGGAGCTGGGCCGCGACGCGTCCAGCGCCGCCTGAAAGGTGAGGGGCAGGCCGGCGGCGTCAATGATGACGTCCGCCTTCCTCGGGCCGAAGGTCTGGAGGATCGCGTTTTTCAGGCTGCAGCTTCTGGTGTTCACCGCATGGGCGACGCCGCATGCGCGGGCGTATTCCAGCTTGGCGTCCACAACGTCCGTGATGAGGACGTCTCCGGCGCCCAGGGCGCCGGCCGCCTGCGCGATCAGATTGCCGATGGTGCCTGCGCCGATCACCGCCACGTTGGCTCCCCGGTAGTGCGCGCGCTTCACGGAACCCACCGCCACAGCCAGCGGCTCCACCAGGGTGATCCTGTCGAACGGCATGTCCGGCGGGCAGAGATGGAGATATTTGGCGTCCAGCGCGACATATTCGCACATCAGCCCATCCTGATGCGTCCCCAGCACCTTGAGATTTTCGCAGACATTGAACCTGCCGATGGAGCAGGGATAGCAGGTTCCGCAGGTGACCTGCGGCTCGATGGCGACCCGGTCGCCGGGGCGGAAGCCCTCGACGCCTTCTCCAGCCGCCTCGACGACGGCGCTCCCCTCATGCCCGCCGATGACCGGAAAGGTCATATAGCGGTGCTTGCCATGGTAGATCTGCATATCAGAGCCGCAGACGCCGACCGAGATCATCTTCAGCAGCACCTCGCCCGCGGCGGGTACCGGCGCCGGCAGCTCCAGAATGCTGATCTGATAGGGTGCGTCATAGCGCAGTGCTTTCACAGCGCTCCCTCCTCACTTTGCCGCGGCAAACTTGCCAAGATAACTCCGGATCACCTGGTCGTTGCTTCGCACCTCGGCAGAAGGCCCGCTGATGGGAATCCTGCCCCGCTCCAGCACGTAGGTGTAGTCCGAGGTCCGCATGGCCAGCTTGGCGTTCTGTTCCACGAGCAGAATCGTCAGGCCGCGGGTCCTGTTGATCTCCACGATCTTTTCAAACAGCTCGGCGATCACGACCGGCGCGAGGCCCATGGAGGGCTCGTCCAGCAGGAGAACCTCCGGGCGCGCCATCAGCGCGCGGCCGATGGCCAGCATCTGCTGCTCGCCGCCGGAAAGGCTCCAGCTCAGCTGCTTGTCCCGCTCCCGCAGCCGCGGAAACAGCTTGAACACCTCTTCCATTTCCTCTTCATAGGGCTTGTGTCCGAAAAAGCCGTGCCAGCTGATCGTGCCGACCTCCAGATTTTCATGGACGGTCAGGCCCGGAAACACATGGCGGCCCTCCGGGACGTGGGTGATCCCGAGCCGCGCGACCTTCTGCGGCGAGAGGTTGGTGATGTCGGTGCCGCCCTTGTAGAGGATGGTGCCGGTATGGTGACAGGCGCCGGAAATTGATTTCAGGAGCGTCGATTTGCCCGCGCCGTTGCTGCCGATCAGGCAGGTGATTTTCCCTTTTTCGATCTTCATGCTGATGCCCTTGAGCGCCTCGATGGTGCCGTAATACGCATGAAGATTCTGAATTTCAATCATCGTCTTCCCTCCCCAGATATGCTTCGATGACCGCGGGATTCGTGGCGATCTCCGCCGGCGTTCCCTGCGCGATCGGCACGCCGAAGCACAGCACGACGATGCTCTCGCAGATGTCCATGATCATATCCATGGAATGCTCGATCAGGAGCACGCCGACGTTCCGCTTTTTTGCCGCCATGCGGAGAATCTCCATCAGATATTCGATCTCCTTGTTGTTGAGGCCGGCCGCCGGTTCGTCCACCAGGATGACTTTCGGGTGGGACAGCAGGGAACGTACAATTTCCAGCAGCTTCCGCTGGCCGAACGGCAGGGAGTTGATGTCGTCGTCCCAGTCGAACCGGAAGTGGAGAATCTCCATCATCTCATCCAGCTCGGATTGGAAATTCGTGCTGGATTTCCCCAGGAAACCCTGTAAAAATCCGATCCTGTTGCCGAGGTCGGCGCCGATCAGCAGGTTGTCGCGGATGCTGGAGCGCTGCAGGAATCGCGGGGTCTGGAACGTCCGTCCGATGCCCATGCGGGCACGGGCATAGTCCGGCGTCTTCGTGATGTTTTTTCCCTCGAAGAAGATCTCTCCGCTGTCCGCCGTGTAAATGCCGCTGATCATGTTCATCATCGTGGTCTTGCCTGCGCCGTTCGGTCCGATCAGACCCTTGATCTCGCCCGGATAAACAGAGAAGGACACGTCCTTCGCGGTCACGACGCCGCCGAAGCTCTTGCAGATGGAATCCAGCCGCAGAACCGGCTGTCTGCTATTTTCCGCCATCCGGCACCCCTCCTTCCACGGCTGTCTTTTTCTTTTTGTTCTTCATTCTGCGGACCGTGGCGCGGAAAATGCCGGCAATGCCCTCCGGCATGAACACCATGAGCAGCACGATGGAAACGCCCCAGAAGAGCTGCAGATAGCCTTCAAAGCTTTTCAGCAGCTGCGGGAGCACCTGCACGATCAGCGCACCGATAAATGCGCCGATGGTGCTCTGCACGCCGCCGATCATCGCCATGATGATGTACTTCGTGGAGCTGGCATAGGTAAACATATCCGCCGACACGAACTTTGTCTGCAGGGCGTAGAGCCCGCCTGCCATAGCCGAAAGAACCGCGGCGATGGTGAACGCCAGCACCTTCGTCATATAGACGTTGACGCCCAGCACGCGCGCCGCCGTCTCATTGTCGCGGCAGGAGGCCAGGGAACGGCCCATCGGCGTGGTCCGGATGCGGTTGATGAAAAGACCGATCAGCACCGCGAAGCCCAGCAGCCACGGGAACCAGTCGTAATAGTCCATCATCTTCAGTCCGAACAGCGTGGTCGTCGGAATGCCGGCAATGCCGTCCGGGCCGCCGAACAGCGGCTTGTAGTTGTTGTAGATCGTATAGGACATCTGGACGAGGGCAATCGTCGAGAATGTAAAGAACGTGCTTTTGAGCCGCAGCAGGATCAGTCCCACGACGAACCCGATGATCGCAAAAAACGGGATGGTCAGCAAAAATGCCGCGATCGGCGGGAGCTGCAGGCCGAGCCGCGATGTCGTCAGGTTGGCTACCAGAAACGCGCCGCCGCCCATGAAGGTGATGCCCGCAAAGGACAGCTCGCCGCCCATGCCGAGCATCACGGAGACGCTGTAGGCGATCAGCGTGTAGATCAGCGCGATGTTCACGACCATCATGGTATACAGCGAGGTGCAGACCCGGCGGACGACGAAATAGAACGCGATGGTGCCGAGCAGCAGCAGGATGCCTTTCAGGCAGGTTTTCTTTGTGTTTTTCATCCTGTCCCCTCCTTACGCCTTGTCGCCGATTTTGGCCTTGAACAAGCCGTTCGGCCGGAAAATCAGGAACACGATCAGCAGCAGAAATACCGTGACGTCCTTGTACCCCGAGAAGGCCATGGTGCTGAACGACTCGATCACGCCCACCAGCAGGCAGCCGATGACGGCGCCCTTGATGCTGCCGAAGCCGCCGATGACGACGCCTGCAAAGGCGCGGAGCTGCAGCGTGCCCAGCGTCGACCGGACCATGAACACCGGCGCCACCAGGAAGCCGCAGGTACCGCAGACGCACATCACGATGATGTAGGTCGCGCAGATCGTCAGCACGGACGGCACGCCAAGCAGGTTGGCTGCGTAGGAATCCTGGCAGGCCGCCTGCATCATCTTGCCGGCATACAGCTTTTCAAAGAGCTGCGTGATCAGGAAAATAATCAGTCCGCCGACCGCAATGATAATCAGATACTGCCACTGCAGCGTCGTGGCGCCGAGGCGAAGCACGGCGGACTTCCCGTCAGCCGTCTGAATCAGCGCCTGCAGCGTTCTCGGCTGGCTGCCCCAGATGAGCTTCGCCAGCTCCTGGAGCGCAATCGAGGCGCCCATGGTGGCGATGATCGTGGCCTGGGAATAGGTCGCCTTCCGCAGCGGCCAGTAGATCGTAAACATGAAAATAATGCCGATCACAGCAAACCAGAGCGCGGCGACCGGGAGCATCAGCCAGAGCGGAAGTTTGACGTCCAGCAGCAGGCAGGCCGCAATGTACGCGCCGAACATCATCAGATCGCCCTGCGCAAAATTCAGGATACCAACCGCGCGCACCAGCAGGATCAGCCCCATGCCCAGCAGCGCGTAAACCATGCCCATGGCAACGCCGTTGACCATCAGGGACGCAAAAAGAGAAATCGACATATCCGTTTCACCCCTCATTGAAAATCTCACCGCGGCTTCCGGCAAACAGTCCATGCATCCGGGTAAGAAGCCGGGCGGTGTGGGCAATTTTCCACACCGCCCGGATGAAATCGCTCATTTCTTCGGGCAGATTTCAGATTCAGCGATAGCTTACCGCTTTCAGCGCCGTCGGAACGCCGTTGACGTTCTGCGTAATGCTCAGGGCCGTTGCGAAGCTGTGATCTTCGTTGTATTTGAAGGTGCAGAGCGCGCCGTCCAGGTTGATTTGCTTCATGGCTTCGTTGATCGCCTCGTGGTCCGTGTTGGTGCCGGCAATCTTCATCGCCTCGGCAAGCACGTAGACCGCATCATAGACGGCCGCGGAGGCCAGGTCGGAGCTCTTGCGCTGCGGGTTGGCGGCGAGATAGTTCTTTTCAAATTCGGCAGCCCTGGGATTGGAACCGCCGGGCGCCCAGTCGGCCACGGAATACCATCCGTTGGCGGCGCTGCCCGCGTTGTTGATGCAGACGCTGGAGCAGAAGGAAGTCGAACCGACCAGCGGCATTTTCTCCCCGGTGAGACCCGCGGCTTCCACCTGCTGGCAGATGACGGCGGCGGGGACCTGGTTGGTCATGGCGATCAGGCAGTCGTAGTTGCCGGCCATGATCTGGGAAATATAGGGGGAATAGTTGGATTCATCTTCCGGGAAGGCGAATTTGTTCGCGTCTGTGATCGTGAGGCCCTTCTCCTGGAGGGCGGCAACGGTCTGATCCGCCAGAGAGAGGAAGGTGCTCTGGGTGGAATACATGATCGCGGGGTTTTTGCTGCCGAGGGTCGTCACGACATAGTCCGCAAGGACTTTGCCCTGGGCGGTATCGAGCGGACGGACCTGCCAGGTGTACGGATTCTTCTCTTTGGAGACGCCGGAGGAGGAGCCCATGCAGAAATAAGGAACCTTATACTCTGCAACAGAGGGCATCGCCGCAATGCAGTAGGCGGAATAGAGGCTGCCGATGATGCCGGAAATTTCGTCGTTGGCCAGAAGCTCCTGCGTGGCCAGAACCGACATTTCCAGGTTGTCGACCTCGTCTGTGATGACGAGCTCGAGCTGCTGGCCGTTTACGCCGCCCGCTGCGTTGATCTCATTGATCGCCAGCTGCGCGCCTTCGGTGGACTCTTCGCCGACAAGGCTGTTGGAGCCGGTCACAGCGGTGACAAGGCCGATTTTTGCCGTCCCGCCGGCGGCGGGCTTGGCGGTCGTACTGCCGGAGGCAGTGGTCGAGGCTGCCTTTTCGGATGTGGTCGCGGTGGTCGCGGTGGCCGCAGAACTCGAGGCGGTTTTGCTGCCGCAGGCTGCCAGAGAGAGCAGCACCGTCAGCGCCAGAAGGATCGCAATCAGTCTTTTCATTTTCCATTTCCTTTCCATGATGACATTTCTTTTTGCTTATGTTCAGCGCGGCTTCCGCGCAGTCACAACATCACAAAACAAAACAGAAGGCCGTCCTGCGAAGGGAGATCCGGCGGCGCTCCGGCGCCGGATTGCGGTGTCTCTCGATGCGGTTTGCTCGAATCTGTTATTTTTTCTTTGCTTGTTTTCTATCTCATGATCTCAGTGTACGATGATGTTTTTCAGAAGTCAATCACAAATCATTCGTTTCTGTTATTTTTGGCATTTCATATCAAAATCGGTTTTCATTTTTAATCAAATAAAACAAAATTAGATTTCAATTATTGAAATCTAAGGGTTAAATTCCCGATGCTGTCAAAAATTGCGTTCCCTGCGGAATCTTCAGAGCTTTCCTTCCGTTCCGGAAATTCGATTCTCCCCGCCCCCGCCGTGCCGTTTCTTGCCTGATGCGGGCTCGCTTTCTCCCTCTGTTTCCCGGCAGACGGCTGCGTAATTCTCCTTTTGCGCCGGTACGGGCCGTCCTTTTCTTCCGCGATGAATTTTGAAATTGGCTTCCTGTATTTAAAATTAGGCATTGCCTTTTTTCCGGCTTTGCAGTATGATAGGCAAATAAAAGTGTTTTTTGATTGTTCTGTTTTTATTTTTAGTGTTCTATTTTGATATATTTCGTTCGATTGGATTTTCCCGGCCGTCCGTACGGCTGGGTGCCCGATCCGCGGAAGCGGAGACCGTGCGGAATGGAACAGGAGTTGTCAGTATGTTAGTTGCGGAAAGAATCAATCGAATCAACAGCCTGCTGCAGCAGAACGGAACTGTCGGTGTGGAGCAGCTCGCAGCGCTTTTCCATGTCAGCGAAATGACGATCCGTCGGGATCTGGAGCGGATGGAGCAGGACGGAAAACTGATCCGCTGCCACGGCGGCGCCGTTTCCAAGCAGAGCCCCGGCAGCGAGTCCGGAAGTCCTGACCCTGCGGCGCATCACCCGGAAGCGAAGCTGCGGATCGCGCAGTACTGCGCGGAGCATCTGATCCAGCCCGATTCCATCCTCTATCTGGACGCAAGCTCCACCGTGGAGGCCCTGGCCGGCCTGATCTCCGGCATCCCGCGGCTGACCGTGCTTACAAACGATATCCGCACGGCGAACATGCTGGTGGGGCTCGACCTGACGCTCCTGCTGATCGGCGGGACCGTACAGCCCGGCAGCACCGGCGTCTACGGCCGCGACGCGGAGCATCAGCTCAGCAACTACCGGATCGACGCGGCTTTTGTCAGCGCCCTGACCGTCAACGAATCGCTGGACGTCTTTGAGGCGACGGAAAACCGCGCCTATTTCCGGCGGCTCGTGATGGAATGCGCGCAAAAAACGTATCTGCTGGTGGACAGCAGCAAATTCGATCAGCAGTCTCTTTTCAAAACCAACAGCCTCCGCGACTACACGGCGGTCATCACCAACTACTTCCCCCCTGACGAAACGCGGCAGTTCATGACGCAGAATCAGGTCCAGCTGATCTCCGTTTAATTTTGCCGATAAAACGCCGCGCTCCGATGGACCGCGGGTTCCCCCCCCCGCTTTTTTATTCTTTACCAAAAAAGCGGCGCGCAGGGGCCGCAAAACGGGCGGGTGCCGCGTTCGCGGCAGAAACTGCATATCGTCATCAAGCGGTATCGGGCATTTTGTCTGCCGCCGCGCCGGAGGGCGTTTCTTTCTGAAAAAGATGGAACGCCCTTTTTTCCTGCCCAAAATCAGAAGGTGTTTTATGGCCGACCGTGCCGCCCCGGAGAGGCGGCGCATGCCAGTCCGCCTGCCGGGAAACGGGGCGCGTCGCTCCCGCAGGCCGCGCCTCGCACATTCCGCCTGTGTTCTGAATCAGTCGGGCAGAACGGACTTCGGCGCGAAACGGTCCGCTTGACAAATGACCGGCCGTTCACTGTCATGGCGGTGAACGGCCGGTCACGTTTTGGCAGACGCGTATGATGAACGATGCCAAAGAGAATGTGGGGCGGCACCGCCCCGAGGAAGATCGGTCAGCCGCCGCAGACGCTTTATCTGTCCAAGCAGGCGTATATCACGTTTCTCAGCCTCGGCTGATAATACGGCTCCTGCTGGTTGAGCATATGGTGGGCGTAGAAGACGCTGAGCCCCCGCTCCGGGTCGGCAAGCGCCGTGGCGCCGGCCGCACCGCCCCAGCCGAACTCCCCGTCCGGGCTCAGGGCGCCTCCCGCCGCGCGATCCATCATGGTCCGCACGCCGAGGCCGTAGCCGTAGCCGGCGAGCTGCGGCCAGTCGCGGAAATCCGTCAGCTGTACGTCGCTGAGCTGGTTCGTGTGCAGCAGCCGAACGGCGGCCTCCGAAAGGATGCGGCTGCCGCTCTGTCCGAGGCCGCCGTTCGCCAGGGCGTCAATCAGCCGCGCATATTCCGCGACCGTCGTCACGATTCCCGCGCCGCCGCTGTCGTACTCCGGACCAAGCTCATATTCGCAGCGCTTGTCCGTCTGCTCAATCCGGCCTTCGCCGGCCCCGGCCGCCCCGCTCCGCATGGCCGCCGGAGCGCCGCTCATCTCATCCGCGATCCAGCGGTACTGGGACGCCATCCGCGCCTGCAGCTCCGGTGACCGGTGGAAAAAGGAGTTCTTCATTTCCAGCGGCGCAAAGATATTTTTGTTTACATAATCCGAGAAGCGCAGGCCGCTCACCGCCTCAATGACGGCGGCCAGCACGTCGTGGCACAGGCTGTACTGCCAGTGTGCGCCCGGCTCGAAGGACAGCGGCTCCTCCGCCAGGCAGTTGATCGCGGTGCGCGTGTCCATCCGGCCCTGCGTCAGCTCTCTGGCCCGGCGGAACGCGGGCGAATCCAGATCGTAACGGAAACCCGCGGTCATGGTGAAGAGGTTTTGAATCGTGATCGCGTTTTTGGCCGGGACGAGCGCGCCGTCCGGCGTAATCACCTGCATATTCCGGAACGCGGGCAGATAGGCGTACAGGGGATCGGAAAGCAGGAGCTCTCCCCGCTCGAGAAGCTGCAGACCCGCCGTAACTGTGGCGATCTTAGTGCAGGAATAGATGTTGATCGGCACGTCCGGCGTCATTTCCCGCCCGGCGGCAAGATCCGCGAAGCCGGTCTGCCAGCGGAAAATTTCCCGGCCCCTTTCACAGATCACAACGGCGTTGCCCGGGATTCCCCGGTCAGTCAGCCGCTGCATAAAGGCTTTCAGCTGTAAAAAATCCATTTTCTGCTCCTTTTCTGCCTGTCCGGCAATCCCTGCAGACCCGCAGGGCGGCCTGCTTTCTGAGGCCCATGCAATCGCGTCGGTTTTCCGGCGCCGCGCCCGGGCCGACCCGAGATCGGCGCGGCGGAGATGATCGTGCCGTTCGTCAGGGCCGACGAGAATTTCATCGCGTTCGCGGCATCTATGAGATTACTCCATCTGCTGTTCGCCGTCAAGCAAAATGATTGCGTGTGAACTCTTCCTTCAATTGCAGCGCGATAAAAAAGAAAATATAGAGCGGCAGCAGACCCGGAGCGCGAATTCTTCCCGCTTTTTTCCTTTCCGGGCAGGCCGTCCGGTTCCGGCCGGAGACCGGCCCGGGCCTTTCTGTCCACTTCCCGAAAACGATGATTTTTTCATGCAAAAAACGCGCGTTTTTTATTGACATTGTGAAAATATCATGCTAAAGTCAAAATAGATACAGTTCATTAATTTGCATCCGCGGGCCGAATGAAACCATTGTCAAAAATGGTATGCGGCATACTGACGGAGGAATCATCCATGCAGCAAAATGCCATTTACGCCAGGACAGGCGGTTCAAAAAAGCATCCGGAGCATGCAAAATCGGCGGCCAGCCAGCCTTCCGCCCCGGACATCGGAAATCAGGCCAGATTGTCCATGATGGAAATGCTCTCTTCCGTGGAGCAGCCTGACCGGCAGCGGGAGATTCAGCTGTCCAGGCATATGGAATCCATGCTTCAGGACCGATTCGGCGTACCGATGAAGGGCCTGAAGGTCTATGAAAACGATGATCTGGGCGCGCTGGATCAGCAGGCTTACGCGCGGGGCAATGAAATTCATCTGGCAAAGGGCCGATATGCGCCGAACAGCCAAAGTGGTCAGGAGCTGCTGCTGCATGAAGCGACCCACGTAGCCCAGCAGGGCGCCGGAGCTGCCGGGCCGCTGGGCACGGAGCAGCCCGCCCTGGAGGCAGAGGCCAACGCGGTTGCCGCAGGCGGCCTGTACGGCGGCTATGGCGCGGCGTCTGTTCCGCAGGCCGCTCCGTCCTCTGCGCCCGCGCAGGGCAAGGGCGGCTTGTTCGGCGCTCTGAAAAAATTCTTCGGAAAGAAAACCGTCCCCACCACCTTTGAACAAACCCCCACCGACGACCATGCGGCAGGTGACCGCCAGCAGATCGCGCATCTGGAGCAAAAGCTGCAATACCTGACCGCGCAGGGCCTGGGACAGACCGCCCAATACCGGGTCACGCAGAATGAGCTGCACCGGATGAGGGGCGAGCAGACCGACTGGAGCGGCTACGACGCAAACAACGACAAGTGGGTCGGCGCGTCCGGCCATGCACGGCGCACAGCAAAAACCGGCGCGGCACTTGCTGCTCATCGCGCCAAGCCAAAGCCTTTGAGCAAAGCGCAAAAAGTGATCGGCGAATTAGGCTCCAGGCCCATGGGAACAAGTGATCCCGATTTTGCCAGATACGCCGGTGCAAACTCTGAGGAATCCGCCGCCTGGCGGAAAGGCCTGTCTCCCGAAGAGCTGGATGCCGTCAGCAGCTACAGCTCCCAGGAGTATACGCTCATCAACAATTTAGCCCGCGGTCTCCCCCTTCCTGACATTACGCTGACCGATCCGGCGACCAAGCAGCCGATGCCAAAGGCAGAGGTGCCCAAATATGCCCAGATGCAGTCCGATCGGCTCAGTTTAGCGTTGGATAAGAGCCATACGGCGGTACCCATGACCACGCATCGCGGCGTTGGCCCGGATTTTCTCCGGCAGTTAATTGTTCAGTCCGGAATCAGTACGCAAAAAGACGCGGCAGGCATGAAGAATATGCAATTATGGCGTCTTGCCAGAGACAATCAGCAGAAGCTGATGCAGGGCGTGTATTCTGACAAAGGCTTTACCAGCACTTCCATATCGCTCGATGTCGCCAGAGACTTTAGGGACACTTCTCTAAGCGATCAAAGGTCGAAGAGAAAAAAAGAAGAAGAAGTAGTAGAAGAACCAGCCGCACATATGCTGCACTACAGTTTGCCAAAGGGTTCAAAGGCCGCTTATATTCATGACATTTCATCCACTGATAAAGAATATGAGATGCTTCTGGACAAGGCGCAGAAATATCGGATCAGCGGGATGAATATTGCAGATAACAGCGCTAGTATCGAGTTCTTTCTGGAGCTGCTGAACGAGGAGGATGACTGATGCAAACTAAGAAAACGACTGCTTCCGGGCGGATGTCCATGGAGAACGATCCAACCGTCACTGCTGTGAGCAATGGAGAGCTGGTCTGCAAAACCTGCCGTTTTCTGTGGCCGGATAACACGCTGGCCTGTGAAATCTACCGGCAGCAAAAGCCGGGTTCCGTTTTTTACGGCAAGCCCTGCAAGTCCTATGAGCCCAAAGATACGGAAGGCGGAGGATAAAAACTCACTTCGATGAAGTCCCGCTCATGCAGGAATGGAACGGGCAAACAAGCCTGTATCCAGTCGGCGCATGCGCCGGGGGCAGAAGAAAAGCACTTGCAGAAGACGGGCTTTTCTCACGGAACGGGGATCCTTTCCCCAAAATCATCGCCCGTCTCGGTATCCTCAGACGCCAGAGCGGTGCCGGACAAGTGCAGATAGACCCCCGTCTTCTCCAGATCGGCATGGCCGACCAGCCGCGCAATGGTCTCTAGTGGCACCCCCTTTGCCTGAAGCCGGGTAACGTAAGCGTGATTCGCGTAGGTATGGAGTTGTGCTAGGGCACTCTGGCGGCTTTCGCCGCGGGGCCGATTGGCTCATCGGCCTTTGTACTTGCTGAAAAGACCTCATCTCACAGAAGATGCAGCATGAAAAATACAATCTGAACGGAAACGTGTGAAACGGGCGCTCATGGCATGGCAGCCATGAGCGCCCGTTTTGGCTAATCGCAAGTTGGAGCTTCGCTGTCCGGGTACCGGCAGCGGAGCTTTGTACTGAACTGCAGAAATCAAGCAAACGGGAGGTTATCACGTACGATTCGGTCTTCTTTTGATGGCCAGCAGCTTCCTGTAATCATCAAACTCCGACTGATCCGTTGGCTCGAACATGACCCATTTCCCATCATGATAGGTTTCCGCTTCCTCGTACTTTTTGTAAACGACAGGGGAGAGCGCGCTTCGTATGGCTTCAACTTTTTCCCGTTCCTCTTTCCCGAAGATGATCATAAAACCGATGCAATGACTTTTTGCATACAGGCAGCAGAGCGTTTTTCCGCCGCGACGGTATTTATACTCATACGTCCATCTTTTGCCGCCGGGATTCCACGATCGTTCCATGTCGTATTTCTCATCAATCGCCGAACACAGCGCCTGCCATACTTCAAACAGAGGCTGTCCGACCAGATCAGTCATTGCGGACATCGTCGGTATTTCTTCAGGCATGGTTTCACCTCCACAAATTCCGGTTGGCTGCAAGTTCATTATAACATGAAAATACCCAAAGAAAAGCCTCGTTCAAGCCTGGGGAATAGGCCCGGAGCGGCATCGTCAGGACCGCGGACTCCTTTCAGCCTGGAAATGCCCGGTTGGGTCAATTCTTCTCGGGTGAAATCGTTCCTGTCAAAACCCGCTTTCCGGGCGCTGCCCCAGCAGGCGTTTTCTGGCGTTCGTGGCCTTTGGGCGGCTCCGGCACGGACGGCCGGTTACTGTGCAGCTGCCATTTCCTTCACACAGGAGATGAATCTTTTCACGGCAGGCGACGCCTCCTGGCGCGATGGAATCGAAATTCCAAGGGAGATGTACTGCGGCGGATAAAACGGCAGCTCCACCACGCCGCCATTCCAGTCGCGGGAAATCAGCTTCTGGTTGAAGCTGATTCCCAATCCGGCTGCGACCATATTGTAAGTGGCAAAACCGTCTCTCGTTGTAAAACGAATGTCCGGATGCAGATCAAATTGCCGGAGCAGCCGATCCTGATCCGTGTCGCAGTCAGGGGACGTCTGGATGAACGGCTCCGATTCAAGCGCCTTCAGCGGGAAAGCGGCTTCCTTGGCACGGGGACTTGATTCTGGCAGCCATGCGACCAGTTCGTCCTGGAAAACCGGAACCCAGTCGCACAGAATGTCGTCTGTCGGCTTTGCCCCGAAGCAGCAGTCCACCGCTTTTTCACGGAGCCATTCCGCCATCTCGCGGTTGCCGCCTTCCAGAATCCGTATTCGGATTCCCGGGTAGCGCGTCTTAAAGATCGAAATGATCTTCGGCATCAGCATGGCGGACACGCTGTAATAGCTGCCAACGGTCAGAACGCCGGTGACGACGCCGCAGATCTCCGCGCCGAGCTGCCGCGCATTTTCATCTGCTCTCACAATCTCCCGGAGTGCCGGCAGCATCAGCTTTCCGTTCTCCGTGAGCTCCACGCCGCCCTTGCTGCGGGCAAGAAGCGGGAAGCCGAGTTCCTCCTCCAGCGCGTGAACCATTCTGGTGATGCCGGACTGTGTATAGCCGAGCTGCTCTGCCGCCGCCGTCATGCTCCCCAAAGCCGCCGCTGCAAGCAACGCCTCGCATTTGATTGCGTCCATCCCAATCCCTCCAAACAATGACAAAAACTCATTGATTATATGATAAATAGCCGTTTGCATCATGGATAGAGACAGGATAGAATAAAAAGCAGAAAAAGTCAAGCGGAGGAGAAAGAAATGGAACCATATAAAGAAAAACTGCATTTTGCGTCCGATTACATGGCGGGCGCGCATCCGAAGGTGCTGGAGGCGCTTGTCAGAACAAACGATCTGTCCACGCCGGGCTACGGAGAGGATCTGTTCTGCCGGTCGGCGGAAAAACAAATTCTGGAAGCATGCGGATGCCCGGAAGGCGAAGTGCATTTCCTGATGGGCGGCACACAGACGAACGCCGTCGTCATCGATGCGCTGCTTTTGTCCTATCAAGGCGTGATTGCAGCGGAAACAGGCCACGTTTCAGTGCACGAGGCCGGCGCGATTGAATACGGCGGACACAAGGTCCTGTGCGTGCCGCAGGAAGCGGGAAAACTCAGCGCCGAGAGCGTTCGGCGGGAGATCCGCGCCTACCGGGAGGACGCGAACAGGGAGCATATGGTGATGCCCGGCATGGTCTATCTCTCCCAGCCCACAGAGTACGGAACGCTGTACTCCCTCGCAGAGCTGACGGAAATCAGCACAGTCTGTCATGAAAACGGGCTGTATCTCTATATTGACGGGGCGCGTCTTGCTTATGCGCTTGCAGCGCCGGAAAACGATGTGACGCTGCGGGATCTTGCCGCGCTGTCGGATGCCTTTTACATCGGCGGCACGAAATGCGGCGCGCTGTTTGGCGAGGCGCTTGTTTTGCCAAAGAAAAATCTGATCCCGCACTTTTTCAGCATTCTGAAACAGCATGGCGCGCTGCTGGCCAAAGGACGGCTGCTGGGCGTCCAGTTCGGCGCACTGTTTGAGGACGGCCTGTATGAACGCATCGGAGTCCCGGCAATTTGCAGCGCCCGGCGCATCCGGGAGAAACTGGAGGAACGCGGTTACAGTATTCCGTTCCGCTCTTTTACAAATCAGATATTTGTCGTACTGGAAGACCGGCTGCTGCAGCAGCTGGTTGCGCGCGTGGAGTATGGCTTCATGGAAAAGGCGGACGAAACACACACCATGATCCGGCTGGCCACTGCCTGGTCGACAACGGAAGAACAGACCCGGGCATTCCTGCGTCTGCTGGACAGATAGACGGATTCCTTTTAATGTATTGCCCGGCGTGCTTGAGAAGCCGCATCGGACGCAGGAACAAAGACATGGAGCGGTTATGAAAAGCGGCCGGAGGCGTTGCCTCCGGCTGCTGCGCATTGGACTGCATGAATTCCTCGGCGAATCGGAAACAATGCGGAAAGCCGGGCAATACAGCGATCACCAGGAAATCTGCTTCCCGGTTTTATGGCTTCATCGTTTTTTCGGTCAGTTTTATCATCGGCTTGCAGATCTGCCTGGAAAGCAGACCTACCAATACCGCCGCTGCAACCGTGCCCTCTCTCACGCCCAGCAGTTCGCCCCTTGCAAAGATTCCGATTAGCACAGCAATTACGACCAAAGCACCATCAAAGCACATTTTCATACTACCGAATTTCACAGGGACAACTTTGCAAATCGCCAATACAAGTCCCTCGCCTGCCAGAGTTACGACATTCGCCGCAACCTCCATGCTGACGCCAACTGCAACCATGACAATTCCGGCTATGCACAAAAGCCATTGCTCCGGATAGGAAGAATACGTGATTCCCCGCAATAACCATACGGCAAGATCTGTCATGAAGCCAAAAACAAAGGCCGTTGGAAGCTGCATGAGTTGAATGAACTGATACCTCTTTCTCAGGATTAAAATCTGCAGAAGAATAAACACGTAATGCATTGCGATGGTTGCCTCGCCCACAGTGACCGGAGAAATAAGGCTTATCACATACGGGACACTGGAAATGGGGGATGTGCCAAGGTTTGCCTTTATAGAAAATGCAACACCGAACGACATAACAAACAGGCCTGCGCCAAGGAACAGGTATCTTTTGAGATATTCAGTTTTCATGAATGCCTTTTAACCTTTCAAAATATGTTATCTGGGTAAAAGGCAGAAACTGTCTCCCTTGTTCCGCGGAAGGTTTGGAATTTTCCAAATCCAAATAATGATGTCTTTCATATCGGTTTTCTCTCAATTCTTATCGCCATCACAGAAAATATGCGAAATATTTTCCGGGAAACATCTCCCCATTTTCCAGTTTGACTGTGCATTCATTATAACACGAAAACACCCAAAGAAAAGTCTCGTTCAAGCCTGGGGAACAGGCCCGGAGCGGCATCGTCAGGACCGCAGGCTGCTGGCGCTTTTAATGATGTGGTCCATCCTGCCGCGATCGGCTTCCTCTCGGCGATACTATAAAAAGAGCAGCCGATGCTGCCCGGCTGCTCTGAAAGATACGATGGTCAGCTGCCCGATCGGAAGTCAGCGGTTTCATCCCATTCCTGCTTTATTTCAGGCCGGAATCAGCCGTTCTGTGCCTTTTCCTCGATTGCGTTATATATGGCAGGGCAATACTGAGCAGTATCAAAACAAGCCCCAACATGCTGAGAAGTCCAAAGCGCTCATGCAGAACAACCACACCGAGCACTGACGCAATGGCAGGGTTTATTGCGCAGAAAAGGCCGGTCCTGTCTGCGGGCACGTACCGCTGAGCGACAGGCTGCAATGTGAAGCCGAAGCCGGTACACACAACGGCAAGTATCAGAATATACAGCCATTGTGAATTGGCAGTCGGCAGATGAGGCGTTTCAAAGAGGAAGGAGGCGAGCAGGGATAGAGCGCCCATCACGCCGACCTGCACGATGCCAATACAAAGTGTGTCTGCGGACTGATGCGAAATTTTATCTGTTGTCAGTATTGCAAAAGCATAGATACCTGCTGCAAGGAGAGCAAACAGCATGCCGACGGTCAGCTTTCCAATTTGCGCCGTCAGGCAGAAAACGCCGAGTATCGCGATAAACGCGCAAAGCACGGTTTCTCTGCTCGGAAGTTTTCTTCTCATCACCGACCCGAACAGCGGCACAAAAATTATAGAGCAATTTTCCAGCAAAGACACTGTTGACGAATCCATTGTTTTTAATGCGGTCAGCTCATTCGACATAACTAAAAAATAAAGAAATCCGATCGCTGCGCCGGAAATAATCTCACATTTGCCGATGTGACGAAGCCGCTTGAAAAACAGAATGGCCATAAGCGCAAAAGCAATGAGAAATCGGACCGCAAGCAGATTAAACGTGTCCATGCAGGCCAATACCATTTTGCTGAAGATAAAGGATGTGGCTCGTGACGCGATGACCGCGGCCAGTAATAATTCATATTTTCTTTCGCGCATTCATTGCCTCTAATATGATTGCTGGAGCAGATTTCAAAATATTCCGGCTGAAAATTCCGGTTTATCCGTACATTCATTATAACATGAAAATGCTCGAAGGAAAGCCTTTTTCAAGCTCGGGGAACAAGATGTTGATACTCGGGATAGGTATCTTTGTCCTGCGTGCCGCTGATGGCGAGCGTGTAGTTGGGAACCCGGCTTCCGCGGAGGCCGGTCTGGCGGATGACCTCTGCCACGGCTTCTACGTATTCAACCTTCCGGTCATCCGCAAAACCCTTCGTTGCATAGGCGTCGCTGCGGACCTCCAGCAGGTAGCTCAGATCTTTTTCAAGCATATATACAAGCGGATTCCACCAGAAGATGGCCTGAAAGATGGCCACAGCCAGCTTGATCCAGGCATCTTTCCCGATAAAATGCCCCAGTTCATGGCGCAGAACGCATTGAAGCTGCTGCTGCGTCAGATTCATTTCGGGGAGCAAAAAGGTGGGACGGATAAAGCCTGTCACAGCCGGAACCTTCACATCGGGAGATACGATAACAACGGCATCCCATTTGACGTTGGACGGCCGGATCTCCGCCAGGGCTTGCACAGCGGCGGTGTGATCGGCGCGCAGAAGATAGGCGATCCTGCTGCGCTGATCCAACTGGCCGATCAGCAATCTGATGATCAGCACCAGGCTGACGCCCAGCCAGATCAGGCACATCAGAAGGCCATATGTCATCGTGCCCCAGAATGGCACACGAAGTCCATCCTGCAATGCGGGCAGGAACGAAGTGGATGGCACGATCACTGTATATGGAAGCTCGATCGGCAAAAAGAAACGGACGCAGCCCACAACAAGAATGCTGATCAGGGGTACGACGCCGTAGTCCCGGATAAACGCATAGCGCCGGCGCAGCAGGCAGAAGGCCAGAATGCAGACGTCGCTCCAAAGGATGGAGGCGATCAGATTATAAATCGTCAGTCTCATGGCTGCTTCTTCATCTGCCTCCTTTTCTCCTGCAGAAGCGATTCCAGCTTGTCGAGCGTGTCGCTGGAAACATCGTCCTCCATCAGCGCGGAGAGGATTCCAGGCAGCACGTCTGATTTCTCCCGACGATAGACCGCATTTTCCTTGATCTGCTCCGCCTGGAATTCCTCGAAGCTGAGTTTCGTGTTGAAGCACCGGCTGTAAATTTTCGTGGAAAGCTTTTGCCCGTCCACATAGATCAGTCCCGCGTCGAGCATGGCGTTGAGGAGGGAATGAATCGTCCGGTCCTTGAAGCTCTTGTCCTCGATGGAGTCCACGATCTCCTTTGCCGTCAGCGGATGCCCGGCGTTCCATATTGCCAGAAGGATGTTGTACTCATTGTTGGTAATCAATATAGATCACTTCCTGTTATCAATATCACCTGCTTAATTTTATAGCAATAAAATAAAACAGTCAATATAAAACTAATCAAAATTAATTAGTTATATTGATTGACAAGAAAAGGAAAATGGGATAAACTTGAAGTAATGTATCAAATGTGATGGGCATTACAAATACAAGCAAGAAATACGGCATAGAATAAGAAAATTTTGGAATTTTCAAATATGTAAGCCTGCAGGCGTTAACATGAGGGTGTAAAAATGTTAAAGTATTTTCTAAAGTGCAAAAGAAGCTCCCTATTATACGCAATTGTCGCGCCACTTAATGCAATTATGAACATTGGCTTAGCATGGGCAATGGCCACTGCCATTGACTACGCGCTTGGTGGGAAGCTGGAGCATATTTCCTTTTATATTATTGCTTTTTCGGCATATATCTGTCTTGATTTGATCATTTTCCAATTGTTTAAACATGTGCGCTATTCACTTTTGGGCGAACTTATGTTGCATCTTCGTACCGACTGTTATGGGCATATTATGCGGCAATCCTGGGGACGCTTCCAAAAGGAAAGCACCGCCAATTATTTGACAAATCTCACGACTGACATGGAGATTCTCCGAGATTCATATTTTTCAATGCTGCTTGACCTGTATATTGATGGATTACAGTTTATAATTGCAGGAATCATCCTGTTTATCATCAGTCCGCTGCTTGGCATTTTTGTTTTGATCATGGCTTTGCTGCAAATGCTTATACCAGTTGTTTTTTCCAAAAAACTCTCCGATGTTGGCAACGCGCTTTCAGCAACACAGGGAACGTTGATGAAAACCCTAAAGGAGAATTTAAGCTCATTTTTTACAATTATCACATTTAGAATTGAAAAAGAGACCGGGCGAATTATGTAAAAGAGGTACATACCGTCGAGAATGCCAGAAAGAAATTTAGGGTACTGAACGCGTTTACAAATACACTGTCTTTTTCCATTGGAAATATTATGTTTCTTGGTATTTTCCTTGTCGGAGCAGTGCTTTCTATAAAAGGCATCGTATCTGTTGGCGCTATTGTTGCGGCGTTACAGCTTATGGTTTATATTGCATCTCCCTTAGTAAGTCTGAGTTCGAACATAGCTGAAATCAAGTCGGCTTCTGAGGTCAGCAATCAAATACAAAAGAGAATGCAGAGTTCCGATGCTCAAGAAGGACAATTGAAAAAACGAATTTTGAAAGTCGAATTGTCATCTCAAATTTATCGTTTCAATATGAAGAGCAAAAAGTGCTTTCGGGCGTATACGCAACCTTCCACAAAGGAAAAAAGTATTTAATTACTGGAAAAAGCGGAAGCGGGAAATCAACTCTATTGAACCTAATTGCAGGCCTGTACGATAATTATACCGGCTCCATCAAGATTGACAACTGTGAGGTAAGGGATCTGAATAAAAACGACCTGGCAAATTTAGTCGTTTATACTGCTCAGGAGCCGTTTTTGTACGACGGCACACTCTATGAGAACATTTGCCTGTTTGCAAAAACAAGCAAAGCAGAAGCTACTCATGTACTGGAACAGGTCGGTTTGGCTGCTTTTTTGCAGAAGCAGCCCCTTGGATTGGATACCAACATCGGTGAAAACGGTGTCATCATGTCAGGTGGAGAGAAGCAACGGCTTGCCATTGCCAGAGCGCTGATCAGAAACAGCTCCATAGTGCTTTTAGATGAAAGTACCTCACATCTTGACAAAAATACAGCAGCAGAAATCGAACATTTGGTGATGACCCTGAATGGGATAACCGTACTATTGGTGTCCCATAGCCCCACAGAAACAGCGCTGCGCCTGGCTGACGAAGTTGTAAGCATCTCATAAAGCAGAAGACTGCAAAAATTTGTAAAATCTAAAAGCTATGTTATAATAGCTATAAGCAATTAGAATATTTATGGAAATTATGTCACTATATGGATGGCTCGGAAAATGTATACAGTCTAAAGAACGAAATGAGGGGAGTCCAATGCCAGGTATTCTGCTTTTCCTTTTGCTGAGCTTGACCATTTAGCACGTTCCGCTTGTTTGCCGTCTATCAGATTAAACTGTATGGCTTTAAAATGAATTTGCATTTTTGATTCACGACACAAAAGAAAGATATGGGTTTTACTGACGAAAACGCAAAAAATATTAGCAGCCGTGTTATAATCAGCCCATTTTCCATTACGTCACAACCAGCCTTGCAAATTCGTGGAACGATCGCATATTGTGTCGGCCGGGTTAGAAGCGGCAACAGCAACGATGAGATTTCTGTAACGATTACCTTAAAGCGGAGGAAAATGAAACATCCTTATGTGCCTCCGTGCCAATTTGAAAGAGGCGAGCCCGATGCAGTCATTCAACACAACAGCAGATGACAGAAAGTATTCAAACATATGAAGGAGAACGATCTTATGAATAAAAAGTTTTTGTGTATTGCCGGTATCCTTTTCATACTCCTCGCTCCGTTTGTTTCCACTTCCATTGCAAACGCAATTGCTTCTTTCGACCCCAACTTCATCGATTTGAGATGCTTCGGAATTTTAACATCTTTTCAAATCGTGGGAATTCTTATGTTTATTGCTGGACTGAAAAGCGAAAAAAAGGCAGGAGATTAAAACTATAAAAAACCGCTGCGTTCGCTGTGACTTGCATTTTAATTTTTGCACTGTGTATGCAAGCTGGCGCAGTAAATTTAGACAATAGAGTCGGACATAACTCAACCTATACAATGAGTGACATCCTATCTTTCGACGAAATGGTATCGCGATGTGCAGAAACGGCAGGAATATCTTTTCAAGAAGCACTGAACGCATTTCCTTCTCACAACGCTGCTGCACGTGCATACGATACTTATCGCGTACTCTCTTTCACGTTGGATGCAACGCCTGCATAGAAACCGACATTGGAATTTTATTGTCATGTATCAGTGGGTAACGGTGTCTGGAGCATCATGGACATTAATTCAATTCATTTGTTGCACTTTGGAGCGGGAAGTTGTCTATATGAGTGAAGGAGGTAATGGAAGTAATGACTTTTTACTGTATTATTTTTGATTTTGGTATCGTAGCATGAGGCATTCATCGATAAAAAAGGATATGCTGTTCCGATGATCAGCGTTGCAGTCTGTGTGCTGCTTCCGGCATTTGCACCATGGTTTGCAATTGATCGTGACGTCTGTTACTGGACAGGCCTCAATGTGCTTGGTTGGCTGTATTATACCGGCTTGCTCTTGCTGTGTTTCAGTATGTTCAAAGACAGAATGACGTTATGTATTCTAGCCTATGCACTTTTGGCTTTTTCCGATTATGATGCATTTCGATATTTTCCTGTCCGTGGGTACATCATGTCCAATATCGACCGGGGCTGCAGCGCGAGAGCTGCCTTACCTGAATTTTGGATCGCGTGCTGCCTTTTGGTTATTCACGCAATTGTGTTCCTAACTCGAAAGGCTACTGCGAGCAGGCGCTGATTCCCTGCGATTTTGTTGGCAGTAGCAGCTATGGCATCGAATACGATTGAGGATGAAGAAATTTGCTGCTTCTTTTCAGATGTTCCATACGGCGAGGCATTGAATCTTTCCGCGCCTGCAAGTCAAAACGCAGGACAAACTGAGATCTTTATAAAGATAGATAATGAATACTTAGTCGAGGAGCGAGCCTATATGAAAAAAAGCTTTGGAATTGGTATATGGTTATTTTTGCTTATTTGTGCGCTTTTTAGCGGCTGTGCATCCGTGCAAAGCGAAACGGAGCAGCAGATCAAGCGCCAAACGGAATCGGGGAGCAGCAATACAGAGGCGGTCTATCTGATTGCGCAGGGAGAGCCGACGCAGTTTTCAGTTGATCCGCCAATGCCGGACAGCATCAAACTCGTAACAGACACGGAAAGCTTGGAAGAAATTCTCAATCAGCAGGAATACCCGACACTGATTGTAGACCAAGCAGCAAGAGGCAAAATTACGGCTGACTTCCTCGCCAAAGTGGAAACGGCAGCGGCACTGAGAGGACGGCACGTTACTTTATTGCAGGGCTTTTCAAAAACGGATGCTTCAGAGATGGAGGAAGACCCGAACTGTACCTATCCACCATGGATTGAGCTTTCTAAAACAGACTGCGGCGTGTACTGCGTTCTGACGAAGGACACGTCTCCAACAAAAAAAGCGGAAGGCCTCGGAGAGCAGTCATGGAACCAAGAGTCATGATGAACGGAGCAAGATGGCCTTTCGTTACTCCGAGACCGTTGAGAAAGCCAATTATCAAAGCCACAACCAAGGTCAGGAGTATGGCAACAAATGGATTGGTATTGTTTTTCAACATCTTTGCAATCATGATGCCATAGACGGCAACTTGGGAGCCAACAGACAAATCCACACCGGAAGTCAGACAGACAAATGTCATGGCCAAAGCGATGATACCGTTAATTGATATCTGGCGCATAACATTGATGATATTACTCCCGGTTGCAAACTTATTGCTCGCGATGCAGCCTATAATGCAGACCAGAACAAGGGCCCATAATACACCGAGAGACTTCAACTTACGGAAGATTCCTTTTGAGGCAACGGTCTTTTTGTCCATACTTTTTCATTTCCTCCTGCGTCGTTTATCAATCTGGTAAGCGAAAAAAGAATCGCTTGCTATTTTATAAAACACGGATATACTATTATCAAAAGAACCGAATGTATGATACATTAACTACAATTAGAATGATAGCCATATTATATGAATCTGTCAAGAAGGCAACATAAAAATTACATTAATTTGTTTGAATAGACGAAAGAAGAGGACAAATTTTGTGCAAGAATTTAATGTTGGATGAAACAGTTTAGCGGCGCTGAATCGTATGATTGACAAATGCTAGCTAACTTGCTATTATAATACTTATTATTATAATTATAAAAAGGGCCGTGGATGTTAGGCGAGGAGTAAACTAAATGAATGCGAAACGCATCTATACGACACAAATTAAGCAAAACAATATAAACTTAGTAAAAGCGGCGCTGAGGACCGCCGGAACAGGTACAAAACTGTCTGTTTCGGCAGAAACTGGTTTGAGTGTTTCAACCTGCAATACACTTTTGAATCAGCTCCTGGCGGACGACGAACTGATTGAGGTCCCGATTCCTTATAATCATATCGGAAGACCATCGAAGGCTTACGCCATAAATCCAGACTATGAGCATTGCGGATGTATTCTGCTCATCGAGAAGAAGCCAGGCAGGACCGTACGAGGCGGGACGTTCAATCTACACGGCGAACAACTGTCCAACTATTCTTATGAGACAGAGAAAACAGATCAAATTTACGTGGAAAGTATTATTCAAAGTATGCTGGAGCAGGATCCCAGAATTACGACGTTATCTCTCGGCGTACCAGGAATCGTCAGCAAGACAGGGAAAATATATTCCTGCGATATCCGTGAAATCGAGAACTGGAATGCGGCCGCAGAACTGGAAAAGAAGTTTCCTTGCAGATTTCTCGTTGAAAATGATATGAATGCAATCGCATATGGATTGCGTGAACAGTCGGGCGAAGAAGAAAGTCCATCTATCGCAGTCATCAACCTAGCGGAGCATGTCTGCCCGGGATGCGGTATCCTGGTGGACGGTGTCGTAGTACGCGGTAAAACAAACTTCGCAGGGGAGGTTTCCTATCTATTCCCTAAAGACAGGAGAAGCCAGGAGATCGAAAGCCTTTCGGACGAACGAGAGCGTCTGCATGCGGTCGTAAAACTGCTGCTGCCGGTCATCACAGTGGTGAATCCTTCTCGGATGTATCTCATGGGAAATCTTGTGAGCCAAGAGCTGCCTGAAAAAGTTAAAGAGTATTGCCTTCAATATATTGATGCAGTACATCTGCCGGATTTTTTGCTACTACAGGATAGCGATGGCTTTTATATGCACGGGCTCTGGAGCCTTGCAATCGGAGAGAAATAAACGGCTTTCCCAACAGGGAAGAAAGAGGAATGGTTATGGATGTAGAATACCTGGTAAAAACATTTCATTTCGCCGAATCCAGTACGACCCCTCTATATATGCAGTTGGTATCCTATTTTCGCCTGCAGATTCAGATTGGGATGCTGAAGCCGGGAGATCAAATGATTCCGGAAACGGTGTTGTGTGACGCACTGAAAGTGAGCCGAACCACCATTCGGCAGACTATGAACTATCTGGTTTCGGAAGGCGTTCTTACGCGCCACCGCGGAAAAGGAACCTTTATTGCCAATCCAAAGCTGAAGCGGAATATCAACTATCTCTATGACTTTACAGAAAATATTCTGGCACTTGGTGCGGTTCCGAGTTCGGTCATTTTGACCTGCGAGCGAGTGGAAGACACGCCGGAAGCTGTTTGTGCGGTCCTTGGCCTGAATACAATTAACAGAGCAACCTTTCATCTTGAACGCCTGCGTTGTGCCAATGGGGAACCGATTTTAATTGAACGTACGTATATTCCGTATTTCCTCTGCAATGGAATTGAGCATTATGATTTTTCACAGCTGTCTTTGTACCGGGTCCTGACAGAAAAATACGGATTGCAGCATTATCATGCTAGCGAGACTATTGAAGCAGATCTAATCAGTAGGGAAGAAAGCGCGCTTCTTAATTGTTCATCGCATTCGGCCTGCTACCATATTACCCGTATCTCCAGCCTTGACACGGGCCTAATTTATGAATTTACCAATTCGACTACGCGCGCAGACAAATGCGTGTTCCATCTGGAGCTGTATAAAAAGCAAAATCAAAATATTCCCTGCAATATTCAGCGGTCGTTGTGTATTTAAGGGAGGCGTAAAAATTGGTACGGGTCGATTCGGAAATGCCGAGAAGCTCGCTTGTTTGCGAACAGGGCGGAAACGGCACAATCCAAGCGGTTGAGGTATTGCCGTTTTCTCAATTAGGCGGCACCATCAAGATGTGCAAGCGATTTATTTTTCCTCCGGCCAGTTCCATTGGACGGCATACGCACCATGGCGAATCAGAGATATATTATGTGTTAGAGGGAACGGCTGTTGTTACGGAAAATAATCAAGACAAGATGCTCCATGCCGGAGATGCTGCGGTATGTACAGATGGGCAAACCCATTCAATCAAGAATCCATCAGCAACAATGACTATGCAGATCCTGGCGTTTATTGCCTGACAAAAATGGATATAAGAGAAGCATCATAATAAAGACAGAGGAGCTCACTGCAAAGTGAGCTCCTCTGTTTCATAAAAGGACGAAAGAATTATATCTTTCCATGAAAAATCCGCCGAATCTCAAGTTGGGACTTGGCGGATTTTTTGGTGGCCGGTTTTTTTACAGGCCTCAGTTCCACATGGTCCCAGGACGTTTTATCCGTTAAAAGATCAGCGGATCTGCTGCTGGCCGCTGGCGGCGTAGATGCGATACCAGTCAGAGCGCTCGAGCTTCAGGCTGAGCGCATCGATGGCCAGCTGCAGGCGCGAAAGCTGCTGGCTTCCAACGAGCGGAAGGGCGCCAACGGGATGGCGGAGAATCCAGGCATAGACGATGGTGGAGGGGTCCGCCCCGTATTTCCGGGACAGTTCCAGCAGCTCGTGCCGCGCGGCGGCGCAATGCGGATCCTGCTCGTCCCGGAAGAGCCGACCGCCGGCCAGGGGCGACCAGATCATGGGATGAATCCGGTTCGAGCAGAGGTAGTCCATCATGCCGGAGCGAAAATGCTCGAAGCAGACGGGGTTCCACTCGATCTGGTTGGTGACGAGACGGCCGCCGACAGCCTTCTGGAGCGCGTCAAATTTGAACGGATCGAAGTTGGACACGCCGATATCCCTGACGAGGCCCTGTTTTTGCAGATCGAGCAGTGCGCGTGCCGTCTCCCAGGGATCCAGAAGCGGATCTTCACGGTGGATCAGGTAGAGATCAAGGCTGTCGCAATGAAGCCTCTTGAGACTCTCGCGGCAGGAGCGCATGATGCGCTCGTAGCTGGTGTCGTAATACCCGAACATGCCGTCGTCCGCAGACACCTTGAAGATGCCGGTCTTGGAGACGAGCTGGATTTTCTGACGCAGCTCCGGCGCCCGCTCGAACGCGAGACCCATCTGACGCTCGCACTCGGTATCGGCGTAAATTTCCGCCGTGTCGAAGGTGGTGACGCCGAGTTCAATGCGCGCCTTCATGAAATCGACAAGCTCATCCGTGGTGAGGTTCCAGTCGGTCAGACGCCAAAAGCCCTGAATGATTCTGGAAAAAGTGTTTTGATCGCTGATTTTTATGCTCTGCATGATGTGCTCCTTTTAATTCGAGGCGGCGTGCTTGCGCATGTCCATGGCGACAGCCGCGATAATAATGAGACCCTTGATGACAAGCTGCCAGTTGGGGTTCAGACTGATGTAGGTCAGGCCATAGGAGATAATGGTGAAGATGAACACGCCGCCCAGACCGACGAGGCAGGACTCGATGATGAAGCAGGAAACCGTGATGAACGCAATGTTGATGCCGGCGGCTTTCGCGGCGACGGGATTGCCGCCGCCGGAATAGATATTCACGGCCTTGCTGAGCAAAAACCACACGAGGAACGCCAGCAGCAGCGCCACAATGAACATCCATTTAACACCGGACAGCAGCTCGATCATAACGAGACTGATGAGATAATCGCTTATACTACGCTTGTATCTTGTTTGTGAAGTGTATGCCGCAGCTGAGCAAGTATTGTGGATTCGTCCTCGGGAATATCCATCTGACCCAGATGGATAGAGGGCTTCGTTTTACCGTGGAAGTCACTGCCAATGGTTTTCAGACATCCGAGTTTTTCTGCAATCTTGCGATAATACTGCTGCTGTTCAGTGTTATGGTAGGTCGTATAGACCTCCATTCCGCAGACACCTTGTTGCAGAATCTGCAGAAGAAGGTCCTCTCGACAACGGGGAACATTGTTGCCGGGATGGGCAAGTATGGGTATACCGCCAGAAGAGCAGATAAGCTGTACAGCATCAGCAAGAGAAATAAAATCAATGGGAACATAGGCCGGTTTTTCCGGTGCGCAGAAATCCCAATAAAAATTGACATAGGGATTATCTGAGCGTTTTCCCCCGGGGCGATAAGCCTCTAGCAGAGGCAAACTGTTGTTGCGCGGATCTTGCAGAGCAACCTCTGCTATAATCTCACCTGTGATGTAGCCATAATGAGCGAGAGAAACGGCTTTTTGTTCATCAAATTCCAATCCCATTTGATGCAGCAATTCCATACGGGGAATAGAAGAAGCACGCTCCTGAGCGGCAAGCGAGGTCTCCAGCGCAGAAAATCCTGAAAAAGTTGTGTCAATCCCATACCCCAGCACATGAAGGTTCAATCCTTGAAAAGTACAGTCCAATTCAACAGCAGGAATAACCTCTACTTGGTATTTCCAAGCGAGATGTAAAGCTCTTGCTGACCCGCGGACAGTATTGTGATCAGCAACCGCCATAACGAGGATACCGGCAGAGGAAGCCATGTGAAGCAGTTCGTCTGGAGAATATGTGCCATCATTACTGTAAACAGAGTGAATATGTAGATCTGTTTGATTCATGATATGTCCTCAAAACTCATGGAAAAGCCTTCCGACTGAATCATATCTTGGAACTCACGTACCTTTTCTTCGGGCAGCGGCTGGAGCGATTCCAGTTCGTAAGGCATACCGCAGGCTTTGTATTTTCCGCTGCCATATTGATGAAAAGGCAGAACACTGTACTTGTGAATTCCGCATTCACGCAGGTAGTTCAGAATCTCTTGAACAGATTCGACTGTATCGTTGACACCAGGAATCAGCGGCGTGCGCACCATGATATTGGCGCCAGTGCTGGAAAGACGTCTGAGATTGCTTAAAATGAGTCGATTATCCGTCCCAATCCATTTCTGATGCAATGCGCAGTCCATCGTTTTGACATCGTAGAGAAAAAGACCAGTGACCGGTCTGACCAGATCGAGAGAATCCCAGGGCACCATGCCAGCGGTTTCCACCGCGGTGCTGATCTGTTCTGCGGCACATTGTTCGGATACAGAACGGATAAACTGCGCCTGAAGCAATGGCTCGCCGCCGGAAAATGTGACGCCGCCATCGCAGCCATAGAATGGGATGTCCTTTCGGATTTCACGGAGCGTTTCCTCTATAGAGAGTCGGCAGCCTTTTATACGTAGAGCGTTTGTCGGGCAGCAGTCAGTCCATGCCAGATCTGTATTTCGGCATTGCGCCCAGTCAATCCTGAGCCGACCGTCCGGGGCCTCAGTAATTTCGTGATTTGGGCAGGATCGAACACATGTAAAACAGTGGATGCAGGTCGATTCGGAATAAAATAGACTCGGCTCCGGTTGCTGTGATTCCGGATTGGAACACCATTTACAGTGAAGGGGACAGCCTTTCAGAAAGACAACGGTACGGATGCCGCACCCATCATGGATGCTGTAGCGCTGTATATCGAAGATATTACCATTCATGGAGTACTCCTTAAAACTGCGTCTGCATTGTCCTGCTGATGATCTCATTTTGAATATCCCGGTCAAGCTCAACGAAGAAGGCACTGTAACCAGCGACACGGACAACAAGTCCGCGGTAGTCCTTGGGGTTCTTCTGCGCCTCAATCAGTGTTTCCGGAGATAAAATATTGAATTGCACGTGCATTCCCCGGAGAGCAAAATAGCTGCGGATCAGATGAACCAACTTGCTCCGGTCACTTTCGGTTTTCAGTATAGAAGGAAGAAATTTCAGGTTGAAATTGACGCCGTTCGATGCAAGCGTATGGTCGATTCGGGCAACGGATTTTGCGGCAGCGGTAGGACCGTGCGTATCCATGCCATGCTTGGGTGAGATTCCACCGTCACCAAGCGGCGTGCCAGCTTCGCGGCCGCTTGGGAGCGCACAGACCTGCCGCCCCAGCGGCGTATTGGAGGAAAGACAGAACAGACCGGCTCTATAGGCACCACCGTCCGGGTCACGGTATTGGTTAGCGCTGTCACAGTATTGCTTCGCGGCATAGGCAACCATTTCGTCTGCTTCCTCAATATCATTTCCGTATTTTGGCGCTTTGCAGAGCAGAACGTGGCGCAGAAGCGGATCAGAGGTAAAATTCGTCTGCATGGCCTTAAGAAGCTCCGGCATAGAGATCCGGCGCTCTTCAAACACTAATTTACGGATAGCCGTCAGGGAATCTCCCACATCAACAACACCAACACCCTGTACTCCGACGAAGTCATATTTGGCACCGCCCCTTGTGCAGTCACGCCCCTTTTCAAGACACCCGTCAAGCAGCATGGAACTATAGATGTGACCATATTCACCATGCAGTTGGCTGATAGCGTTCAGAGAACTCACCATCATTTTAACGAAATAATTGACCTGTATTTCATAAGCGGCCTGGACTTGCTTAAAGTCTGTAAAGTTGGATGCGTCACCAGTATGTGGTCCCATCTGCTCGCCGGACATTTGGCATACACCGTCAAAAAGCGCTAGCTCCAGGCATTTGGCAAGGTTGAAGTAACAGGCATTTGTACGTCCCATCGTATTTCCCTGTGAAGTAGGCTCCACACAGCCTACAATTGCGTAATTGAGCGCGTCGGCACGGGAAATACCATCGTCAATAAGGGCATCTATGATTACATCGTCGTTGAAGAAGGGAAGCTTCCCACCTTCCTTATGCTCCAGGATGTCTAAAACACGCAAAGCAAACCGATCGGGGTTTTTGTGGCTGAGGCGGATACTCGTATTTGGTTCTGAGTTGAAAACGGCCTCCTCGGCATCCAAGCACAGATAGGTCAGATCATTAACAGCGTCATTTCCGTTTTCATCCAAGCCGCCTAAAACCACATTAATCGTCGTGGCAAAGCCTCCGTTATTGCGGGCACTGGAGAATGTACCGGCTTTAATGATATCACTGTGCTTGACCCAGAGCGCTTCCAATAGTTCTCCGGCTTCCTCGCGTGTCATCCGGCTGCTTGTAATGTCTCGCTGATAATACGGCCAGAAAAGCTGATCCACCCTGCCGCCGGAGATGGCGGAGCCATTCTGCGAGCAATAGTCTATCAGAAGTACAAACCAATAAGATTGCAGTGCCTCATAGAAGCTGCGGGCCGGGAAATACGGAACCCGGGCACAGTTTTCTGATATCATGGTCAATTCACGGGAACGGCGCCCATCTTTTTCCACGGCAGCCATATCAGCTGCCAGCTTTGAAAAGCGCCGCTGAAAGTTTAGGATACCCTCGCATACAATCAGAACAGAATTGTAAAACTGCTGCTTGTAACACAATTCCGGATCAGCAAGATCCAAGGCTGCCAAGTATTTTCTGGCTTCCAACTCAACGCCTTGAAATCCTTCATGCAGGATTTTGGAAATGTTGGGCAGATAGTGACCATAGCCGCTCCGTGTTCTGCTCAAGGGATTGAATACCCTGTAGGAGGAATCCAAAACTTTCATAATGGCGGGATCAATATAGTAGCGGGACAGATCGCCGGTATTTTTCCCTTTCCAATAGGGATAAATATCTTCGAGCAAGCAGTTCTTGTCCTCTTCTGTGATTTGCAGTGTATCAACTTCGCGGATTGGCATGAGATCCAGTTCTTTTTTGTCAAAGGACCCAAATTCCGGGAAGATCAAGGCTGCACGCGGTCTGGATCCATGGTTACCCACAATCAACTCTTCCCGGTCAATGAACAGCGTCATGTTTTCGAGAAAATGCTTCAGTGCATAGGCTCGGCGCATGATGTTGGGCATGCCCTCAGTCTGACGATAACTTTCAGTATAGAGTTTGGCTCGTTCAATACAAATGGATGGAACCACGCTTCGCATGGCGGTGTTGAGTATAGTTGTCCGCTCGGAGCGTGTAATACCCTCCGGTAAAAGCTTCTTCATGTCTGACATGCTATGACCTCCCGATCAATCAACCATAATAACCTGAACCGGCAGAGAGGAAAGATGCTCACTCGGATTTGTGTAGAAAGAAGTGAACTCCCCGAGTCCGGCAAAGTTGTAGAGTCCGTGATTGTGAAATTTAGAGCTGTCTGAAACAAGAATGGATTTCCGTGCACGGCGCATTGCCAATTGCTTGATTGAACCGATATTGACATCGTCGGCATAAGCTGCCGCTTCTGCCTCATCAATTGCATCACAGGTGATAAGAGCATAATCGAACTGAAAGCGCTGCACAGCGTCTGCGGCGAGCTGACCGGTGGAAATATAATATTTACTGTTGAATTTTCCACCGATGACGATCAGTTCTGCCTTGCAAACTGGATAATCTGCCAGCAGGAGCGCATTGTTGGTGACCACAGAAATATCTTTCTGCCCTAAATACTGCATGATTGTTAAAAACGTCGTGCCGCCGTCTACAAAAACGCTCGAACCATTTTCAATACAGGCTGATACTTCGCGGCAGAGCGCATCCTTGATTGCCAGATTCGGAACGTTAGCTGGGCATGGCATCATTGCACCGCGTGCGGGAAGAGTACTGGCAATCCCACCGTACATACGAACCGCTATGCCAGATTTAATCAGACATTCAAAATCTCGCCGTACAGTTGATTCGGAGCTCTGAAGTTCAGCTATCATCTCTGAAAGCTTTACAGATCGCTGCCGCTCCAGTCTGGCCATAATCTCTCGTTGCCGTTCTAAACTGTTCATGTTTTCCCACCAGCTTTCCTATCTGCATTCTATTCTATATGAAGGAATGCGTCAATAAATTCTGCACAAACGGTCAAATTATTCCATTATCATGAAAGAATATGAAAGAAAATTATGCAGATAGAGAAGCACGCTTATGATACTTGAGAAGGGAAAGAAAAAGAATGACGGCGAAGCAAGGCCCAGTCATGAGTCCTGCCGTCAGCCCGGCCGGAGAATGATCTGCGATGATTCCGGCGAACCACGGCCCTAGGGAACCGCCGATGTCACCAAACATGGCTAACAGCGCGAACATACCTGTTCCGCTACTCGGAAAGGCATTTGCTGCAAGACTGAGGATTGCCGGCCACATAAAACTGACTCCGAGACCGACCAGTGAGCAACCCAAAATCGGAATGATGCGACCTGGGAGAAGTGTCAACAGGTAAGCAAACAGACACGCTATGCTGCTAAGCATCATGGCATGAATCATATTCTGTCTTCGCCCAGCGATTCCATAGATCAGACGGCCAACTCCCATCATGACAGCAAAAGCGGCGGGCCCAAGTAAATCGCCGGTGGCCTTGGATACAGACAGGCTAGTCTCAACAAAAATTGATGCCCATTGCGCCATAATCAGTTCCAAGGCACCAGCACACATCATAGCAACACAAAGCGTAAGTAAAAGGGGATTTTTCATAGGAGATGGAGATAGTACTGCATTGGCTTCAGATTTGGTCTTGGGCATTGGAACTGACATAGTTAAGAAAAGATTGAACATCGGTACAACCGCCCAGAGAAGGGGAAGTACCCACCAGATGGAAGCTCCGGTGCCGCGGAGTATTAATGTCGTTGTCAGAATAACAATGACCTGACCACAGCAAAAAGCGGCATGAAGAAAACTCATCTCAGATGGTTTGGTCGAAACATCACCGGGAAGCTGCTGCAGAAGAGGACTGACTAAAACCTCCAATAATCCACCACCGAAGGAATAGAACACGACTGCCATGATAAGGCCCCAGTACACAAGGCGCAGCGGCAGTATGACGGCGGCAGAAATCAGAATAAAGCCGATCAGACATAAAAGATGCGCACCAGCCATTAATTTGCGGTAGCCAATTCGATCTGCATACCGAACAGAGAGAATGTCAACCAACATCTGGACGGAAAAATTAACAAAAATCAATGAGCCAAGTCGTTCATAACTAAGTCCGTATTGATTTTGAAAAACAATAAACAGAAGAGGCAGAAAACAATTAACAATAGCCTGTGTAAAATATGAAGTGTAGCAGAGCACTTTTGTATGGACAAACGAGAACTTCATCCCGACCGTACCTCCTGTCTTTATATAATATTTATAATATTATAAGTATAATAAAAAGTCAAGAAAAAACAGGGAGTCGATATATACAGGAACCATGGAGACAAAAGCTCCGAAAATGACAGGCAGTATAGAAATAGAATAAAATATTATATTGACGTTATGACGGATAAGAGGGACAGATGCAGAGGGAAGTAGTACCTGTGCCGGTTTTCTGATGCAGATGAGTGTGCAATGGAAAAGGTCACAGATGACTTTCATTCGTATGAAAAAACAGAAGGCTTCTTTTGTTCTCCGCTGTAGCGGGGAACAAAAGAAGCCTTCTGTCCTGATCGTGAAAATCCTTTTATGCTTTTTTCCGGCTGCCCGCCAGGCAGAGTACAAACCCGGCAAAAGAGGTGGCGGCCAGCAGCAAAAAGGCAGGGCCGATCGAAAAACGGTCGGATAATGCGCCCATAAGCGTGGGGTAGACGATACCGCCCAGGCCGCAGCCGGTGCTCATCAGTCCGATGGCGCCGGCGGAATTTTCCGGGAAACATTTGGCGGCCTGCGCCACCAGCGTGGACCAGACCGGCCCAAAGGCTGAACCGATCAGCCCGCAGGCGACAAGAGAGAGCCAACCCCACGGAGATACAGCCAGCAGCACGAACAGTGTCCCGGAAGCCGCAAAACAGCTCAACAGCACCGGTTTTGCCCGATAGGGACGCAGACCGAATAGCAGCCGCGACAGGGCCATGCCGGCCCAATAGGCTGAGAGCGCATAGGCGCTCAGCGCGCCTGCCTTCAGATGACCGGTGAACAGCGTATCCACGAAGTAGCCGAATCCGTTCTCCAGACCCACATAGAGGATGATGGAGGCGAAGAGACACACAAATACGCCGGAGGAGAAAAATACGGCGCTTCTGGTTCTCCTGCCAGGCGCGTTTTTGACGGCAGCCGGGAACCTTGCCAGAGAAAAGGGGATCGTCAGCGCGGCGAATGCGGCCGCGCAGATCCAGAATACCAGCCGCCAGTCTGCGCCCAGATTTCGGATGCAAAGCTTTACCAGCACCGGCCCGAGCACGGCGCCGACAGACAAAAGGCACTGCGTAATGCTGATGTAGCGCATCCCGTGGATGGGATCGAGATCCGACATTACGGCGGAGCAGAGACTTTCACAGACGCTGTAGCCGCCGCCGATCAGTGCGGCGCCCATCACGTAAACGCCCAGTGTTCCGGAAAATCCTGCGATGGCGCAGCCGAGGGAAAAGACGGCGATAAAGATCAGCAGAACCTTTTTCTTGCCTGCGCGATCGGCCACAGCACCCATGCAGACGGGCGCAATCACGGCGGTGATGTGCTGCGCGGATACCAGCAGCCCCATGCCAGTCTGACTTGTCTTGAACTGCCGGGCAATATCCGCGATGACCAGCTGCATTCCGCCCAGCAGGAATCCGTAAAAGAACAGCAGTGCAGCGGCCAGGGACACCAGAAGCGCAGGCTTCACCTTATCGCAGGATTGCAAGGCCGGCCTCCTCTAATCTCTCCAGGATCGACGCTTCGCTGCCGGCGTCTGTAGCCAGCGTCAGCCCCGAGCCGATATCACAGATGTGGGTAAAACCCGCGCGTCCGATTTTAGTGTGATCGGCGGCGATGACCGTGCGCTTGGCGCGGTCGATCATGGTGCGGTTGATCCCGGCTTCCTCCGGATGGTAGGTGGTTACGCCGGTCAGATCGACGCCGTCTACAGCCAGAATCGCCCAGTCGGCCTGATAGTGCGATAACTGCTCCAGCGCATCGCTGCCGCTGGTAAAGGTGTAGCGGGCGTTTATCTCTCCGCCCAGCAGCAGGACCCGGAACGAGGGCACGCTGCCCAGCTCCACAGCCACCTGCAGGGAATTGGTCACAACATTGAGATTCAGATGCTCCTTGAGCGCCGCCGCCACACAGAGGGTAGTGGTACCGGAGTTGATAAAGATCGTATCTCCGTCGCGGATTTTTCGGCTGACCAGCGCGGCGATCGCCTGCTTCTCAGCCTCTCTGTCAATGGAGACGTTCTGCTGAAGGCGTGCGGGACGAAGCCTTTGCACCGCGCCGCCCTGTACGCGCTCAAGATAGCCCTCCTGCTCCATGGCGGCCAGATCTGTGCGGATGGTCACCGGCGTTGCGCCCAGCAGTTCGCTGAGCTGTAAAACCTGTACGTGTCCGTCCTGGCGCAAAAGCTCCAGAATTTTATTTCTGCGGATGTCGATTTTCAGCTTGCTTTCCGCCATTGTGTGTTCCTTTCTGCCGATCCGGCAATGGTCTGCGGTATTGCTTCCGTTCTGCCTGTACTGTCCGGATGGACATCGCGCCGCAAGTCCAGCGGCATGCGCCTGAAAATGCCTGCCGAAAAAGATCCCTCGTTTCGCCTGTTTGCGGTCGCCTGATCTCTTGTCCAGTATATAATTTACGAAAAAGAAAATCAACAGAAAACAATATTAATTTTTTTAAGTCAAAGAATAAAAAATGAGTAAACCAAACGGCTTTTCACGACCTGAAGGAATATCGACATGCTTGCCGCGAAACAGACAAAAATAAACCTTATATCTTTGAATATCGAAATAAATTGTTTCAACCGTACACATACAGAGAAAGGAAACCCTGCAGACACAGAGTGGAAAACCCATAACCGGGCTGAAACTGGCCCAGCTCATGAGAAAATATTATTTTCGATTGCGAAACAATTTCGAACATTATTCCAAATAAAACAAATGATATATAGTAAAACATCTGAAAAAGAAAATTAAACGAAAATATAATTGACTCTAAATTTTCTGACGCCTATAATTTGGGCGAAAGAAAGGAAAGGAGTTGCGTATCCATGAATCCAAACTGCAGCATTCATGCACCATTCTTTGAGATCGGCCCGAAGGCCTATCTGTACGGCGAAGAAGTGATCGAACTGGCCAAGGCGGCAGATGCAGCATCTGAAAAGTATCAGGTGGACATTATTTTTACTACGCCCATTGTGAGCATTGCCCAGGTGAAGGCTGCCACCAGGCGAATTCACGTATTTGCGCCGCACATGGATCCGCTGCGTCCCGGCCGCGGACTGGCGGATATACTGCCGGAATCCCTGGTTGCGGCAGGCGCGGAGGGCGTCATGCTGAACCACGTGGAAAAGCCGCTTACGCTTGGCGCGCTGCGGCAGACGATTCTGCGTGCCGACGAGGTTGGGCTTACGACTATCGTCTGCGCGGACTCTATTGTGGAGGCGGGCATGATCGCCAGACTGGAGCCAAATATCATCGTGGCCGAACCGTCTGAGCTGATCGGCACCGGCTGCACCAGCGGACCGGAATACGTGGCTGCCGCGGCGAAAAGCGTGAAAGACGTCAATCCCGGCATCCTGGTGCTCACCGCCGCCGGCATTGCCTGCGGAGAGGACGTCTACAACACCATTCTTGCGGGCGCAGATGCCACCGGCTCATCCTCCGGCGTCGCCAAGGCGAAGGACCGGGCGGCCATGGTGGATGAGATGATCGCGGCTGTCCGCCGGGCGTGGGACGAACGACACAGGAGCTGAAGAGAAGAAGTATGCTCGTTCAACAGGGCTGATGCCTGCGGATACAAGATAGAGAGGCCTCTCCATGCGGAAAACTGACCCGCGCCGGATAACCGGCGCGGGATTTTATTATCCGGCAGACAACGAAATTTTCAGCTGCGAGCGCATAATGCCAAGAAATAACGAAAAGTTTCGTAAATGCTTAGAAGAAGAGAACAACACCGAATATAAGTCATGCTTTGGATCATCAAACAAAATCCTGCAGAGCAAATGCAAATAATAAAGGAAAATGCACAATATATTTCGATTTTACGAAAATTATCGCAGCAAAACGACGAAATTCACCTATTTTTTATGGAAGTATATCCAATTGCAAAATCGAAAAATTCGGACTAGACTGTAATCACAAGAAAGAAAACACTACGAAAGTTTCGTAAATCACCGGAAAGCTTGAAACTCATGGAGGAGAAGCATGGAAACATCGAAAACGAACAAAGTGTTGTGGAAGATACTGGAGGTGCGGGAAGTCGGCGCGATACTGCCGCTGATCATCGGATTTCTGCTGTTCTCCATTAAAAGCGATCGGTTCCTGTCTTCGGACAATATGACGAACGTCCTGCGTATCGCATCGTTCACCATGATCTGCTCGATCGGCGAATGCTATCTGCTGATCGCGGGAAGCTGGGATATTTCCATCGGCGCAGTGTACTCGTTGGGCGGCGTGGCAGCGGGTCTGGCCATGACCACGTACGGCCTGCCGATCTGGCTGTCCGTCGTGATCGCGCTGGCCTGCGGCGCTGTGGTCGGTGTCTTTAACGGGTTCCTGGTCCAGAAGCTGGATATGCCGGCTTTTGTCGCAACAGTCGGCACGCAGTTCATGGCCAGAGGTCTGGTGCAGGGCATTACCCGAGGCACGCCCGTATATCCGCTGCCGGATGCGTTTTTGTCGGTAGGGCAGAACAACCTCAATCTGATTGGTCTGGCGATCCCCTGGGTCGTGGTCATCGCGCTGCTGCTTTCGATCGTTGCGGCGCTGATCCTCAAGTATACCACCTATGGACGCAAGCTTTATGCGGCAGGCGGCAACGGCGAGGCCGCCCGGCTGGCAGGTATCCCGACTTCCAGACTGCGGTTCGGCGCGTTCGTGCTGACCGGCGTGCTGGCAGCGCTGACCGGCGTCCTGATGGCTTCCCGTCTTGGCTCGGCACAGTCGGCAGTGGGAAACGGCTTTGAAATGATCGTGATCGCAGGCGCGGTGATTGGCGGCATCAGCATGGCCGGCGGCGCGGGTTCCATTTTCGGAATGGCGCTTGGCTCGTTCTTCATGGCCATGATCACCAATGGCATGACGCTCATAAAGATCTCCGCCTATTGGCAGACTCTGGTGACCGGCGCGCTGCTGGTGTTCGCGTGCTCGCTGGAGTATGTCAGAAACCGCCTGAAAGCCAGTCTCAACAGCTAGGAGGTGACAGGTATGGCAGAGTACACGCTGGAAATGAAGCACATCACCAAGGCATTCGGCGGCGTAAAGGCCTTGAAGGATGTTTCCATTGACCTGAAGCCCCGGGAGATCCTCGCGATCTGCGGAGAAAACGGCGCCGGCAAGTCCACGCTGATGAAGGTGCTCAGCGGCGCCTATGTGCATAATTCCTACACGGGCGAGATTCTCATCGACGGAAAGCCCCAGCACTTTCTGACGCCGGCGGATTCCTCGGCGGCCGGCATTGAAATGATCTATCAGGAGATCAACGTCCATTTGGATCTGTCCATCGCGGAAAACGTCTTTTTGGGACGCGTGCCGGTAAAGAACGGGATCGTGCAGTGGAAGACCATGTTTCAGGAAGCGGAAAAATATCTGCAGCAGGTAGGGCTGAATCTTCCCGTCGGCATGAAGATGCGGGATCTTTCAACATCCCAGTGCCAGATGGTGTCCATTGCCCGGGCGCTTTCCCGCAAGCCGAGAATCCTGGTGCTGGACGAACCCACCAGTCCTCTGACGGAGAACGAGGTGGAGGCGCTGTTCAAGATCCTGGTCAAGCTGCGGGACAGCGGTATTTCCTGTATCTACATCAGCCACAAAATGCAGGAGATCATGCGTCTGGCAGACCGGGTCTGCGTCATGCGGGACGGCCAGTATATCTGGACGAAAAACGTATCCGAGCTGACCATCGACGCGGTGGTCGAGGCCATGGTCAACCGCAAGCTGGGGAATATGTACCCCAAAAAGGATGTGCCGCTGGGCGATGAAGTCCTGGCTGTCCACAATCTGAAGATCAAGCATCCGTACAACAAGAAAAAGAACATTGTCAACGGAATCAGCCTGTCGGTACGAAAAGGGGAGATCCTCGGTCTGGTTGGCCTGGTGGGCGCCGGACGCTCGGAGACGTTCAACGCCATCATGGGCAATATGGAATGCAGCTATGATGAAATCCTGCTCGATGGGAAGCCGGTCCATATCCGTGAGCCGGGCGACGCCATCCGTCTGGGAATCGCCATGCTGTCCGAGGATCGCAAGGTCAACGGCTTCGTTCCGACGCTGGACATTGCACAGAACATCTCGCTGGCACGGCTGGACAAGGTGTCTCACAACGGCATCCTGAAGACCGGAACGGAGGACCAATACGGCCGCCAGTTCATTGAGGAACTCAGCATCAAGGTCCGCGGAGAGCATGACAAAATCACGAACCTCTCCGGCGGCAACCAGCAGAAGGTCGTGCTGGCCAAGTGGCTGATGGCCGAGCCGAAGGTGCTGCTTCTGGATGAGCCGACCCGAGGCATCGATGTGGGCGCGAAGGCGCAGATCTATCAGATCATGACACGGCTCGCCGGCCAGGGCATGGCGATCATCATGGTTTCCTCGGAATTCCCCGAACTCGTGGGGATGTGCGACCGCTTCCTTCTGCTGGCCGACGGAGAAATCAAGGCCGAGCTGCCGAGAGAACAGGCGGATGAAGAAGTATTCCTGCGGATCTGCTCCGGTGGCAGCATCGGAAAAACCTGCTGAATGTTTTGCAGAGATGCATGACATAAATTAGATAAGGAGAATGAAAAATGAAGAAGATACTTGCATTGGTTCTGGCCTGTATCCTGGTTTTCGCCCTGGCTGCGTGCGCGTCAGGCAAGACTGAAACTGCTGCGTCGGCCACGTCGGCTTCAGCGGCGGCCTCCTCTTCGGCAGCATCTGCGTCGGCGGCGTCCACTCCGGCAGCCTCCGCGTCGGCATCCAGCTCCGCGGCGGCGTCTGCTGCCGGAAGCAGTGCGGATCAGCCCTACATCATCATGGTCAACGCACTGAACGGCCATCCTGTCTATGAACAGCAGGCCGAGGCTGCCCGCAAGGCGGCTGAGGACTACGGCGTCAAGCTGGAGATCATCGGGCCGTCCATGGGCACCCAGACGGTCATCAACGACTATGTGGCCGCAATGGAAAACGCCATCACGCTGGCTCCCGATGCCATCATCTGCGAGCCGTTTGATCCGGCCCTGTTTGCAGGTGTCACCTCCGCTCACGCGGCCGGCATCCCCGTGTTCTGCACCTCCAACGGCACGGACAATACGGACGAATATATCTCCTGCAGCGGCACCGACAATACCCAGTACGGCATTACCGCGGCGGACATGATCGCGGAAGCCAGCGGCGGGGAAGCACATCTGCTGGTCGTGCTTGGCAACCTGACCACGGTCAACCAGGTAGAGCAGCTGGAAGGCATCAAGAAGGAAATCGCGGATAAGTATCCGAACATGGAGGTCGTTGACGCGGTTGCGGATGACAACGATTTGTCCAAGGCTGTTTCGCTGTTCCAGGATAACTTCAACGCCTATCCTGAAATCGACACCGTCGTTATGCTCGAATCCACAGGCGGCCCCGGTGCAGCGCAGGTTGCCAAGGAAATGGGCAAGCAGGTCCGTATCCTCGATATCGACGCCGTAGCCGAGACCATCGACAATATCGAGGCCGGTGAAGAATGGGCCACGCTGGCGCAGAACTTCTACAAGAGAGGCTATGAGTCCGTCCGTATGGCGTACGAATATCTGACCCAGGACGGCAAGGTACAGTACAGTCAGTTCATGGACTCCGGCACGGTCCTTATCACGAAGGACAACGCGGCTACCTACGAGGACGATCTGTGGGCGGCTGTCAAGGTGAAGGGCACCTCCTGGTAAAACGCAAGGACTGTGGCCCCTGAGAACGGGGCCACAGTCAAAATGTCGCTAAAATAAATGGAAACCGCAGGAAGATCCTGTGAAAAACGGGCTGACGTTGTGATATAGTAAGAAAAAACCATACAGGAGAAAACGGGCATGGTAAAGTTAAAAGAAATTGCAATGCAGACCGGTATGACGGTATCCACCGTCTCCAAAGTGCTGAATCACTCCAAAGAGATCAGCCAGGAGACGACGCAGCTGGTGCTGGAGACGGCGAAGATGATGGGGTATGTCCCCAAAAAAGCGGCCAGCAGGGACACGAAAACCATCGGCGTGGTGTTGCCGGAGGTGCGCAGCCACTATTATGCGGAGCTGATGCATGCGCTTAGTATGGAGATCGAAAGCCACGGCTATTCCATGCTGACCATGCTGACCAAGGCCTATTCCGTGGACGTTCACCCCTATGTGGAGCGGATGCTGCAATACAATCTCGACGGTCTGGTGGTAAGCTGCGACCGCACGCTGGCCGAGTCGACCTGCCGTATGCTGGTGGACAACCAGATCCCGGCGCTGCTGCTCACGGAGAGCGATATGCGCTATCCGCCGGACTCCATCGCCATCAAAACGGAGCTGAGCGTGCGCCTGGCCGTAGAGCATCTGATCCAGCTGGGACACCGCAAAATCGGTTATCTGGGCGAGCACAATTCGGACGTGCGCTATCAGGCGTTCTGTGAGATCCTGAAGCAAAACAACATCGAACTGAATCCCAACTTTGTCAAGCGCACGGAAATGCGCTTTGAGGAGGGCGGATATCAGGTCGGCTGCGAGCTGATGCGGGAGCGTGAGCTTCCCACTGCAGTGGTGACGAGCTACGATCAGATCGCCTTCGGCGCCATGCGGGCTTTCCGGGAACGGGGCATCCGCATCCCGGAGGATATGTCCATTGTGGGCTTCGATAACATTGTTATGGATGAATACTATCCTGTTCCGCTCACCAGCGTGACAAACCCTGTTGAGCAGATGGGAATTACGGCGGTAAAGATTCTGCTGGACGCCATCCACAAGCCGACTACCCATGTTGTGCAGAATGTTTCGCTGCAGAGTCGGCTGGTGATCCGCGACTCGACCTGTCCGCCCAAGGAAACACTGCAAATTAAGGGAGAAAAAACATGATAAAAATTGGCTTCGCCTGCTTCGGGGAGGTTAATACGCCCATCGAACGGCTGCAGCTTAAGCATGATCAGGCGCTGAACGCCTTGAAAGAGCGGGGGTACGACGTGCTGGACGCGGGCGTTGTGATCGATGACGCCGCCTACGCCACGGCGGATACCGCCGTAAAAAAGCTGTGGGGCGCGGAGATGGAATGCCTGGTGGTCTGCGTGGCGGGCTGGGTTCCCACGCATGCGGTCATCCGGGTCACCGACCATTTTCGCGAGATCCCGATGCTCCTTTGGGGCTTGTGCGGCTGGCGGGAGAATGGACGTCTGATCACTACGGCGGATCAGGCCGGCACAACGGCGCTGCGTCCGGCCATGGAGGCCATGGGCTACACGTTCCGCTTTGTATACAGCATCGTGGGAAAACCGCTTCCTATGGAGAAAATCGGCGCATACATTGCGGCCTGCCATGCCAGAGCGGCGCTTCGTTCCGCCAGAGTCGGCACCATGGGCTATCGGGATATGCTCCTGTACGGGACGCAGTTCGAGGGCAACTCCATGCGCGGGCAGATCGGCGTGGAAGTCGAGCCGTTTGAAATGCTGGAGATGGTGCAGCTTTCGCAGAAACTGGACGAGGAGAAGGTCGCCGACGGCGTGCAGTATGTCCGCTCCCATTGGAAGTTTGAAAGGCCCTGCGAGGACAGCCTGATAGAAACCGGCGTGCGCTATGCGCTGGCTGTCGGACAAAAGATCCGGGAGCGCGGCTGGGAGGCTGTTTCCCTGATCGACGTGGATGGCATGAAGAAGCTGCTGGTCTTCCCGCCCGCCATGATCTTTATGCTTCTGGAACGCTGGTATGGCGTGCTGACCGTGCCGGAAAACGACGTCATGGGCGCGGTGACGCAGTTGATTATGAAGTATCTCACGGGGCAGACTGTCCCGTATTTGGAATATTACGAGTTTTTTGAAAAGAGCGTGCTCATCGGCGTGCCGGACTTCGTACCGCAGCCGGCCACGGACGGCGACGTCAAGGTGCTGCCCGCGGCGTTCGGCCTGCTTTCAACGTCGCTGCTCAACGTCTCCAGAGTCAAAACGGGTTATGTGACCTGCGTGAGACTGGTGTATGCAGGCGGAAAATACAAGCTGCACGTCTATACCGGCGAGGCGAAGACCCCGGAGTCCTGGAACGAGTTCGGCTGGGATGATCCTGCCCCGCAGCTGCCGAGCCTGGAGGTCTTTCCGGATTCGTGCACGGTTGAAGAGCTGTCCCGCAAGGTTTCCAGCCAGCATGTCATCGTGGCGTACGGCGACTGGAAACAGCCGCTGGAGAATTTCTGCGACCTGATGGGGATCGAGCTCGCATAAAAATTGGAGGAACGCAACATGAATGCAAAACAGCTGAAAATCGGCTGGGCGCAGACGAGCATCACGCCCGACGGGCCGGTTTTGATGGAGGGGCAGATGTACATGCGCTGCTCTGAATATGTGCACGACCCGATCACTGCCACAGCGCTGGCGCTGGACAACGGGGAAGCACAGGCAATCTTCGTATCCATGGATATGACAGAGGTGCCGGTCCATGCTTTTGAAGGTCTCCGCCAGAGACTTTCTCAGTTGGAGGTTCCCTTTGATCATATCTCCTTTAACGTGACCCACACGCACACCTCATCTTCTTTTTACCAGGATTTTATGCGGGTGGAGAACGAGCAGGTCTATGATCCTGCGATCCTGCCGCACTTCGAGTTCCCGAAGCAGATGCTGTGCGGTGCGCGCGGTCAGAAGTTTTTCATTGAAAAGATCGCGTCGCTGATCGAATCCGCGTGGCATTCCAGAGTGCCCGGCGGAATCAGCGCAGTGCATGAGTATGCGGCCGTGGCGTTTAACCGCCGCCCGCAGTTTGGGCCGCAGGAGCAGACCATCATGTACGGAGACTGCGCGAGAGAGGATTTCCAGCGCTTTGAGAGCGGCGTCGATACCTCGGTGGAGCTGCTTTACACATGGGACGACCGCAGGGAACTGACCGGCGTCGTCTGCAATGTGCCATGCCCGTCTCAGGTGTACGAGCTGCACAGCTTCCTGTCGGCGGACTATTGGGGCCCCACGCGGAGTGAGATCCGCAGAAAGCTCCGGAAAAACGTCTATGTGCTGCCGCTCTGCGGCGCCGCCGGAGACTTGGCCCCCATCGACCTGGTGCGGTATTCCAAGACCAACCGCCAGAAGCTGCTGGATTGGGGCGGGCAGAGCAAGGAAGTGCTCCGCAACTTCGATATGACGCAGATCTGCCAGGGCATCGGCGCAAGGATTTCCGAGGCCGTGGTGCGGGGCTGCGATACTGCCGAGAATGAAATCGAGTTTTCGCCTGTGTTTCAGCATGAGATTTTGTCTATGGAGCTGCCCATCCGGCAGGTTTCCGAAGAAGAGTACCGACAGGCTCAAAAACAGGTGGAGATTATCCATCATACATTCTCTGCCGAGCACCCCATGCAGATGAAGGATCTGGTGCAGGCATTCGAACCGCAGGGCGTTATTCTGCGCTACCGGCAGCAGCGCCAGTCGCCTGTATTTGCATTCCAGTGCCACATCCTGCGCCTGGGGAACGTGGCAATCGCAACTAACCCCTTTGAGCTGTATCATGAATATGCCCTGCGCATCAAGGCGCGGGCAGAGGCGGAGCAGGTATTCGTGGTCCAGCTTGCCAACGGCTGCGGCGGCTATCTGCCCACCAGAGCGGCTGTGGCGGGCGGTTCCTACAGTTCCAAACCGGCATCCACGGTGTGCGGGCCGGACGGCGGCGACGCCCTCGTGGAAAAAACACTGGATGTCCTGAAATCTCTTTGGGCGTAAGATCCATCAGGGGCCTGGTTTCAGGCCCCTTTTATCATACCCCGGCGGCCGCCAGGGACAGAGGAGAACCAGACATGGGGAGCATAGGAATTGATCTCGGCAGCACCAATCTGAAGGCAGCGTTGTATGACGACGCCATGAAATGCGTCAGCCAGCTGTCGGTTCCGGTGCAGTATCAGCGTGACGGCGGCGTGGTGGAGTTCGACGCGGAAGCGTATTTTGACAGCCTGTGCCGGCTCCTGGCAGAACTGAAAAAGCCCGTGGCGGCGGAACGCATCGGACTGACTGGGCAGGCGGAGTCCCTGGTCGTGCTGGGCCGGGACGGGAGACCGCTGATGAACGCGATATCCTGGATGGATGAGCGCTCTCAGGAGGAGTGCGGCATCCTGAAGGCGGAATTTTCCCCGGAGATATGTGAAGCCGTCACCGGGCAGATGGCGGTGTTGTCCACCTGGCCGGCTACGAAAATTTTGTGGCTGAAACGGCACAGACCTGAGATTTTCAGGAATGCCGCCACCTATATGCTGCTCAAGGACTATGTCGCCTGGCGCATGACGGGCGTGATGGCGGCGGACTGCTCCATTGCAACGTTTTCTTTTTATTTTGACATCTATCACAAGCGCTACTGGGGTGAAATGCTCCGGACGCTTGGCCTGAACGAGTCGCAGCTTCCGCGGCTGACGGAGCCGTGCACCGAATTGGGCGGCCTGTGCCCCGAGGCTGCCAAAGCCTGCGGCCTGCCGGACGGTATTCGGGTAAATCTGGGGACGCTCGACCATTTTGCGGGCATGATCGGGACCGGCAATATCGCGCCGGGGGGTGTGAGCCTCTCCACCGGGACAGTGATGGCGCTGGCCGCCATGGCGGAGAATGCCAGGCCGTGCGGAATCGCCATGCACTACGGCTTTCTGCCGGACACGCACGTCATGCTTCCCGTGGCGGAAAGCGGCGGCGTGAGCCTGGAATGGTTCCGCAGGACCTGCATGCCGCAGACGGATTACGCGGCGATTGACCGGACGCTGTCAGAGCGGGATCTGAATAAAGATCTGGTATTTCTGCCGTATTTAGTGGGAACCAACGCCCCGCGCTTCGACAGTAAAGCCGCCGGCATGTTTTATGGGCTTCGCGCCGAACACGATGCCTTTGACATGGCGGCTGCGGTGATGAAGGGCGTGTCGTTTTTACTGCTGGAGAACTGCGAGTCGATGAAAAGGGCCGGCGCAGGCATCCGGCGCATTGTGGCCACGGGCGGCGGCTCCAAAAGTGATCTCTGGTGTCAGATGCAGGCGGACATTACCGGATTGAACGTGGTCCGACCCGTGGAAAAAGAAGCGGCCTGCCTGGGAGCCGCCATGGCTGCGGCGGTGTCGGCTGGCGTATATTCTTCATACGCGGACTGCGCGGAAAAGACCGTGCGGATGGAGCGCAGTTTTAAGCCGCACGCGAATCCGGATTACGACAGGCAGTACCGCCAGTACCAGCTTCTTTACCGCGCCGCTCTTGCGGCTGCAGAATTATGAGAAGGCTCCTGCGAGCGCGCTGAATGCGCTCAGCCGCTGCGTGCAGCAATCAAAAAAGGATCCTGTGCGGCGTTATGCCCCGGGCAAGGGGGACATAAGCTACACAGGATCCTTTTTAGATATACAGATGCTGAAACGGCTGTCCGTATACCGGCAAACTGCCGTTATGCAGAGGCATGATCTTCATCTGAAAGGGAAAGCATGCCCGCAATTTCCGCTCGAAGCTGCTCGAAAAAATCCTCGCGGCACGGATAGTCTGTAAACGTGATGGGACGCTCATAGAGCCCATCCAGCATGGCCACCGTTTTGCCGCGTCCGATCTGAGATTCCAGGAGCTGCAGCATCCGCAGATCCGCCAGTGCCTGGCAGAGAACTGCGCCGCGGACAGAGTCATACGCAGTGCCGTCGGGCGCCGGGTAGACCAAGAACGGATCTCCGGAAGGGAAGAACGCACCCGCATCCGTGACCCGGAACGGGTCAATGCGTGCGGCAGAGTACTTCGTGTTGTAGAAATTAAAGCCCCAATGGAGAAACCCCTCGATCGCATAGCGGTACAGCAGCGTGCCGAGGATCCTGTTTCTTCCGCTGGGCATGGCGATAAAACGGTTTGGCACTTTAATCGCCTGCACGGTACAGTAATAGGTCCACAGATGCGGCACATGTTCTTCCAGGAACGCGTCCATGTGATCCGCGCTCACAATAGGGCGTTCAACGATTCCTTTCTTGTAGATCGGATAGCTACTTAACGCGTCTACTACTTTGCAATCCTGAAGCAGATCTGCAACAGAGGCTTTCGCCAGCGCAAAGGTGTCGGCTTCCGCATCGTTGGGCTCATCAGAAATATGGAACCAGGTATGCTCCAGCCAGCCGCAGCCCTGCAGAAATTCCTTCAGTTCGGGCAAAAAGGCATGCAGGAACACGGTATATTCGCCGCCGACCGCCGGCGTATCCCAGCTGAACAGGCGTACCGGCTTTCCGCCATCCACCTGACCCATAATTTTTGGCGCCGCGACGGCGCCCCACTGGGTAAAAAGATGGGACATTTCCAGATTGGCAATTCCGTTTTCTTCACGCCAACCAGCTGAACGGTTGTCCGTTCACCGCCCCTGACCGTATCCAGAGGCGGCGTGAACAGCGGCGTCAGCAGCATGTTGATTCCATGTGCCGAAGCGCTGGCCATGAAATCGCACTTAAAACCGGATGCACATGAAAAGAGACTCAGGGCTCGTCCGGCCGATCTTGAATGTCGCGTTGCAGCGTGCGCAGCAGAAGCGCCGGATCGATGGGCTTCGACAGATGACTGGTCATCCCATAATCGTGTGCCTTTTGGATATCGGCCAAATACGCGTCCGCGGACAGTGCGATAATGGGAACCGTTTTGCCGTCCGGGTGAGCCGATGCGCGGATTGCCCGGGTCGCCTCAAATCCGTCCATGACCGGCATGCGGATATCCATCAGGATCGCGGAGATTTCTCCGCGGCCGGATTTCAGAAATCGTTCCACGCCGGCCTGCCCGTTTTCGGCAGGGAGGACGGTGAGCCCGTTTTTGACCAGGATTGCGGATGCAATCTCCCGGTTCATCTCGTTGTCCTCGCACAGAAGAATTTTCTTCCCCTTCAGCGAATACGGCGTCTGGAGAAGTTCCGGCGGCGCCTGTACCGGTCCCGCTGTTTTGGGGAAAGTCAGGCGGACGACAAACTCCGTTCCTTCACCGAGCTTGCTTTTCACCTCGATGCTGCCGTGCATCAGATCGACAAGCCGCCTGACAATGGACAGGCCGAGACCGGAACCGCCGATGCCAGCCGTCTTTTCTGTGCGTTCCTGAGAAAACGGCTCGTATATTTTGGGAAGAAATTCGGCGGAGATGCCGATCCCGTTGTCTTTAACGGTCAGCTTTTCGCAGAGCTCGGTTTCCGTTTCCTTCTCACACTCCACAGCCAGCAGAACAGTTCCGCCCTCGGGCGTGAACTTTACCGCGTTGCTGATGAGATTGATGAAGATTTCCTCGACCCGGACGGCATCAACGAGGATGGTCGCCCAGGCTGCCTTGGAGTTGTCGAAGATAAGCTGAATTTTTCTCGCGTCCAGCATCGGCCTCACGGCTGTCAGAACGCCGTTGACAAGGTCGTTGCAGGGGAAAGGCTCCGGATGGAGCGTGGTGACGCCGTTTTCGATCTTCTGTAAATCCAGCGTATCGTTGATCAGGGCGAGCAGCGTCTGGCCGGCTCCGCCGATCTTTCGCAGATAATCCGCACGGAGCTCGGGAGAATCCGTCTCCAGTGCGAGCCGGTCATAACCCAGGATCGCGTTGAGCGGCGTGCGCATATCGTGGCTGACGTTGGAGATGAAGTTGGATTTGGATTCGTTGGCGCTTTCCGCAGCCGAGAGCGCTTTGGCGAGCTTCTTGTTCGCTTCCTCGATCTCCCTCTGCGCCCGCAGTTCTTCCCGTGCCGTCTCGTCGACGTTGCGGCTGGTCATGATGGCAAAATGTCCGTCGGAATCCGTGCGGGTGCGGAGAATGCGCATTTCAAAATACTGCATGCCCCGCATCGGAACGACCTGGAACCGATAGGAATAGCCCTCTTCCTTTTTCAGCCGCTCCCGGATATAATCGCAGGAGGAAATCTTCCGCAGCGTTTCACGATCCTCTTCGCGTACCATGCTGTCGATGAACGTGTTCATGGCGGTCTGGAAGGGTAAATTCCGGTAGGAGTAGTCGTACAGATCCTCGTTTACCACATTGTGCGCCTGAAGAATGACAAAGGTATCCGCGTCCAGATCAATGTGGTAAATCGCGTTGTAATCCTGCACCAGCGTCCGTACCATATCGTCCTGCGTTTTCAGCGCTGACTGCTGACGGACAATGTCCTCGATGAAGCGCGCGGCCAGGATGCATTCGCTGCCGTTCTGCGCTTCGCTGGTGTCGATGAAGGTGACCTCTGCGGGGCAGCTGCGGCCCTGATAATTGTGGTGCACCGATAGACTGAAGGTGCCGCTTTCGGAGAGGCGGCGCCGAATCTCCGGCGCGGCAAACTGTGCCGCCGCGGCGGAGCGCTCCTGTTCGCTGATGTACTGCGTGCAGTAAAAGTCGAGAAAATCTGCGTAAGTGCCAGACTGAGACAGCGTATGGGCAAGCAGGGGAACGACCGGCTCCGAAAGGCGCAGGACTTCAACCTGATCATGACCGAAATTTACCCAGAGCAGGAGAAAATAATCCCTGGCAAATACGTTGACCATGTAGTTCAGTCTCTTGCGCAGACGAGCCCGGTCGGATGCCGGCTCCTGCCGGCCTTGCTTTTCGGTATTCTTTTCAATGGATGGTTTGCTCGGCATATGTTTGACGCCTCCTGCACCGCGGATGGGGCTGAAATTTCAGTTTGTGGGTGTTTGACCGGAAGGGCAGCACCGGCATTTTCGGGTGTTTGCGCAAGACCCCGCCGAGAGATTGCGGCTGGCTCCTGCTGTCGGAATCTGCCGGCGCTTTATAGCAAGATATCAATCTTTCATTTACAATATCACCACATTCTGTAAGATTCAACCCTAAATGCAGCCATTTTCTTTTCGCGGAAAGCTGATTCCCGCAACATGTCTGCTCTGCGTCTGCTGTAGGACGAGCAGATCACGGCTTTTTTTACGGAATGGCTGCTTCGGATCACGGCAGAGGAGCCGCACCGGAGGCGTCCTGCGGCACGGATATTCAAAAGACCGGATTCAAACGCAAAGGTGTGTACTTGTTTCAAAAAATAAGCTATAATATTCGTGACGATTCAGAAGAAAAACAGGAGATGGAGGCGGATTTTTGCATGAGGCATGAGGTAAAAGTCACGGTCATTGAAAAAAGACTGTTCCCGGAGCTGCAGGCGGCGTACTGCGCCGATCCGGATTCCGGGGCATGTCCCTGCTACAACGTCGGCGATGAATTCCTTTTCCGCCGCGATGAGGAAAGAGACGACTTCTGGCATATCGGCCTGGACACGCTGGTGAAGACGAGCGGCAATCCCGATACCGTCGCGGGCGGCCCGAAGCTGCCGTTTTGCTCCGAAGCATGGGACGCCATTGCCAGATATATCTACACCGGGCTGCAGGGCGGATCCATCATGAAGGGCTGGATGAAGCACGAAAATGAAATGATCACCTGCTGCTCCGATGGTACCAGACCCGTTATTTTTAAGATCGAGAGACTGGATTACGAGGAGGATTGATACAGATGAGTGAAGCAATGGAGAATCTGCTCACGAGAAGAAGCGTCAGAAAGTACAAGCCGGATATGGTGCCGAAAGACGTGATCGGGCAGATCATGAAGGCCGGGCTGTATGCCGCAAACGGCATGGGAAAGCAGGCGACCATTGTTGTCGCTGTCACCAACAGAGAAATCCGGGACCGGCTGGCGAAGGACAACTGCAGGATAGGCGGGTGGAAAGAGGGCTTTGATCCTTTCTACGGCGCGCCGGTCGTATTGATCGTTCTGGCAGAGAAGAACTGGCCCAACAGAGTCTACGACGGCAGCTGCACGATGGAGAACGTGATGCTGGCCGCGCATGATCTGGGGGTGGCGAGCTGCTGGGTCCACCGCGCCAGGGAAGAGTTTGAAATGCCGGAATGGCAGGAATGGCTGAAGTCCCTCGGCGTAGAAGGCGAGTGGGAAGGCGTCGGCCACTGCATTTTGGGGTATCCGGACGGCGCCGAGCCGAAGGCTGCCAGGAGAAACGACAACCGTACATTTTTTGCGGAGTGACAAGAAAGCTCCTCATCACGGGAAGGAATACCGTGATGAGGAGCTTTTTCTATACGGATCCTTTTCAATTTATACCGCGCCTTCTGACGGCGCCGGAACAATCCGCGCCTAAAAGAATTTACTATATTTGGAAACCATCCTATAATGAAATCAAACCCGGAAAGAAAGCTCAAAAGAAGCAAATCCGGTCCGGCGGTCGCCGCGCGATTTGCGCCGAATAAAACATATTGCGTGGGCAGAAAATGCAGATGTCCAAATTATGGGACAAATGGCATGGTAGAGTAAAATCACAGACAGAAACAAACGCCTTTAAGGAGGTAAATACCATGCGCCCAGTCATTCGGAACGCTCTTCTCGTGGGGCTGCTTGTCCTGGCCGCAGGCTGGATCATTTTTGGACTGATACAGGCTTCGCACGGTCCCGGTGCACGATATCGGGACGCGGTCAGGATGACCGAAAGGGATGCCTGCCGTGACGCCGCGCCCATCCTTGAAGCGCTGGGTGACTACCGGGATGCGAAAGCACTGCTCAACTATTGCCGCGCCTACATGGTTTTCGATGAATATGATCCTTCGACATTTGCCAAAACGCATGAATATCTCGACAAGATCTCCTATGGCTACAGCGGGGAGTGCGATTGGAAAGTGTCCTATCTGCGTTCCAGCCTGACTCTGGCGGAACTGCCGTCCCGGCCCGCAGTACAGAGCAAGAGCGAATATGCCGATGAACTTCCATTCGAAGGGATGCCTACACCCAGCGTCAGCAAGTCGATTTTGGGAGCGTACAGCTCCAAAGAATCCATAGGCGGGGACCTGACACGTTTTAAATGGATTTCCCGCAGCGGAGATATCTACTTTTACGCCATCGGAGATGTCTGGACCATTACGGAGGTATCCAAGTGCAACGACAGTCTCTACTGGGACGGCGACACATACTGCCCCAACGGGGTACAAAGCCGGCCTGCGACAGCGCAGACGGACGGTACGGCAAGCTCCAATGATCCCTTTGACGCCAGATCCTACAGCGAGCCGGACGATTTCTACTACGACTATCCCGATGACTTTGTCGACTATGAAGACGCGGAAGATTACTGGAACGCGCATCCGTGATCTTACAAAACGAGAAGAGAGAAAGGCGCGCGGAGAACACCGCTGACGCAAAGCTTATAAAAGACAGATCCGGAAAAAATACGGGGAGGAAAGAGAATGAGCGATTACGATGATGGCTTCAGCGACGGCTTTATCACAGGCCAGATGATGAGCAGCGACGGTGAAAATGGAGAGGGCTGCTACATTGCCACAGCTGTCTATGGTTCCTACGACTGCCCGGAGGTATGGACGCTTCGCCGGTTCCGCGACCGTAACCTGCGCCGCACGGTGCCCGGCCGGGCGTTCGTGAAGCTTTATTATGCGGTGAGTCCCAGCCTTGTCCGGCGATACGGCAGGGTGGACTGGCTCCGGGCTGCTGTACGCCGTCCTCTCGACCGCCTCATCGCCCGTCTGCGCGCTGGGGGCATGTCGGACCAGCCGTATCAGGATGGAAAACAGATTCCCGAAGACGATCAGGAGAAGCGCTTCTTCTGATGAGGAACGATTTTATAAGGCGCCAGGAATTTGTTCTGAAGCGAGATATCAAAGAATACGAGAAATTCGGAGACTGAATTGCGTTTTTCGGCAGTGGCTGGACGGATCCGGATCGGGAACAGCGCTGGAGTTCCCCATGGAAAAAAGAGCGGGATGTTACACCACGCGAGACAAGATCAGGCGGAAAAGTGGAAGGGGAGTCAGCCTGCCGTGGCTGCGCTGCAACGAGGTTAACATAACGCGGAAATTTCCCGGTCGATCGCTGCTTTTAGCAGGCCGATATGAAAGCCGTCGATCATTCGGTGGTTCACTTCAATGGACATGTGCACCCACAGCCGTTCCTTTTCCTCGTAATATTTTCCCCAGGCGATTCTTGGGATCAAATCGTTTCTATCCAATTTATGCTCGTTCGTCAGGGCAGTAAAATCAAACCAGGGCGTGCATGAAAAATAGATCAGGTCGTCTGTTTCCTCTGATACAAGGAAGTGTTGCTGGTTTTTGCTTCTGTCGGCCGCTTCTTCGCAAAAGGAAATCGCATCGCTCTCCCATGGCAGCGTGACAATATGGAATTGATCGTCGCCCTTGTGCAGATCTGTAAAGCTCGGGTTCAGAACGTCCAGACGTACGATTTCCTCATCCAGAATTCTCAGGCGGAACTGGGCGACAGAATTCACGGCCTTTGTGCAAAGCCACACGAGCAGATAGTAAAAGGAAACCTGATGTTCCCGGGAATATTTTTTTGCGTTGGTGACGTCTATGGGAATCGTCACCGAGTAGAACGGGTATTCCATTTCGGAGAATAAGGTGAATGCCTCCAGACGATTCCATGTTTTTTTGTTCAGGATCTCCATCTCTGACCTCCAAAATTCAGGTTTGACGTGCCGATACTTGGCCAATTTCGGATGACTGCTTGTTTCAGCCCGGACCGCTGAAAGACGGATCTACAGTTCAGTTTACTGACCCGAAGGGTTTTCCGGCAGCTCGTCCGTGACCTGAGGGGAACCGTTGGCAAGCCACACTTGATGTCCCCATTGCGCCAGTGAGTCGAGGGCCGGCGTAAGCGCCCTGCCGAGATCAGTCAGCGAATATTCTACATGGGGCGGGATCGCATTGAACTCCCGGCGCAGCACCAGACCGTTCTTTTCCAGTTCACAGAGCGTTCGGGAGAGCATCAGAGCCGAAATACTGCCGACCTGCCGCTGGAGCTCATTGAAACGGATGGTTTCCTGCTCTGTCAGAATATACAGGATATACATCGTCCATTTCCCGGACAGTACGTCCAGAGCGTATTTTACCGGGCAATCCTTCATTTCACAGTCTCCCTGTCACAATAACGCTTAACTTTTATTCAGTACTTGTTTTTATTTAGCTTGCGCTTATACTTTAAGACAGACGGAGCGAAATGTCAATCCGCAAAAACAACTTGCGATATACGGAGGAAATTAAAATGACGGCCGGTTGTAAGATGAAGTTGGACACTTGAACAGAAAAATCCATAGTGATTTTCCTCATGGTAAAATGGTAACGACAAAGACACCAAATACCAAGGGGGGCAATCACTATGGACTGCCAAGATTAT